>Ga0210040_10000016_pt1 | contig 746968 bp, 601 predicted proteins | sample CryGeyCG12114_NA_FD_185462 | JGI IMG/M metagenome (GOLD analysis project Ga0210040, IMG submission 185462) | Groundwater microbial communities from aquifer - Crystal Geyser CG19_WC_8/21/14_NA (SPAdes) (version 2) | ecosystem: Environmental > Aquatic > Deep subsurface > Groundwater | place... | reverse complement strand
GGGGGGGGGGGGGGGGGGGGGGGGGGGGCCTCCTTCCTGCGGTCTGCGAGCATGATAGCTACGATCAACGGTGACATTCTCTTACTTTCGCGAACCTGTAGCGTATCCTCTGATGGTACCAACCCAAAGCCTTCTCGTATATCCAGTTGGATATTGGATCGGAGTACTCTCTAGCGCAGAGAGCGACCATATCGGCCAGCGGCGTATCCTGCCAGATTCGGCGATCGCAGCTCACTATTTCGGTGTGCGTGCCATTACCGTCGTCCATCATCCACTTTTGCATATGTTCTGACTCTTCCTTACTGGGCATCTGGAGCTGTGCGGTCTTGCTGCCCGACAAGGTGGCTTCATCTTGGCTTTTAATCAGCCAACTTATTCCCCCCATCGCTACACGTGCTTCAGACATACTGTACTCTTTCAATAGCTCTCGCATGCGGAGGATAGCCCGCCATCGACTGTCGTCTGCTTCGCCGGACTCTCTCAGACCTTCAAACATGTAGTTGAAAGCCTTGAAATATTGCTAGCGCCACTTGTCCGGACTAGCCCTGTCCTGCCGCGCCAGCTCTAGTAGACCTTGCTCCAGCATCTCGAGCTCTGCCTGAATGTAGAGGATGTTCAGATAATTGAGGAGGCCAAAACGCTCGAAGATCGCAGTTACAGGCCAGTGCGCCATCATGGTCGCGATCTCGTGGTAGTCCCCGAGAGTATAGTGACTTGAAGTGGTCGACGCTGCATCTTGCGGGTCGTTTGTTCGAGGTTCTGAAGGTATTATACGTCGCGGTGGCTCCGGAGAGAGATTCTGCATCTCCCATGGTGGCTGGGTCTAAGTCCAGACAGAAACGTGACAAAGTGGCTACTCAGAAAACCGAGCTAATTGTACATTCACTGTCCACAGAAGGAGTCGAGGCGTTACTGGGTAGCCGAAGCCACAGGTAATAGATTCGAGCACTGTTACACAGCATGCTCACGTTGCACATCGAGGTGCCATCTCTTGAAGCTCAAGAAGCGCTAATGGGGTTTTATTGGATCGGAACCTGTCGCACTGGCGCCTCGAGTACTGACGGAAATCCGCATGTCGAGGACTCGGGCAATCATGATAGCCAGCTGGCGAGAAGGCCTTATAAGCTATGCTCAGAGAGCATTATTCCAGACCACCGGAACTCGTGCCAATATCGAAGGGCTGCGTTGTCAAAGCCAATCATTAGCCGGTCGATCCGTGGATTACCGTATATTTTCGAGACGCAAGATTTGCAGAGCATTTTCTAGACAGGCATACAGGATTCGTGCTTGACATCTAGCACCTGTCTAGGTGAGTTGTTGGTATCAAAACTTTTGAGTGGATTTGAAGGCGCGCTGAGCTGCTGGTCGGGAGGGTTTAGCAACTGGCATTTCGTTGTTCAGCAGTTTCGGTCCATGGTCACTACATCAACCTTGACACCACGGTCCACCGAATTTGTTTTATAGCGACAACCTAAATGCCTGAGCTCTAGGAGCAGATGTGAGCAACTTTGCTGTGCTGCAAATTTTTGTGAAAAGGGGGCGTCGCTGAGATACGCCAGTTGCGTCGGGTGATGGCGCCTGGGAAGGTTGCACTTGTCAGCTGTACAATGTTGCAGGTCCGAAGTGGAATGTAATGTTATCGATATAGCCGGTTCCAGTAGTCCTACAAACAACAGTTGGTTTTCCTGGTTAGGAAGCCATAAAGAGGTTGTTAGGTATCGTATATTCAGACATGAAAAATCCTAGAGCGGATGCTGAACAAAGGATGATGGCGAGACGATAGAATCCAGAACTTTTCTTGTGTTTGGGTCGCGTGTATTCTGTTCGTAAGTTGTGCTTTCTGCCAATACAGCGTAGTTTTGGCTAGCTAGTGTTGACTGCTTGGCTTCTAGACTTCTCCATACTAAGGCATTGGCCAGATTGTGGTGGCAAGTGACCTGTTTCCGACGTGAAGGTCGCTCCTCATCTACCTTCTTTTACAATACATCTACCTTCTTTTGCAATAGAGCGAACGGAATCGTGCGTATCCCCTCACTTAGCCTTTGACTCGTAGGCACTAAACTCTAAAACGCTTCTTAGACCTGTGTGTAGCTGATTTCCTTGTTGCTTCAGACGCTCCTCAACTCGAGGTCCTCGTGATGAGCGGCAAAGGATATTAGGTTGACCAAAGCGTGCTCCCTATGCCAATTTACCTCTCACATCCTCAGGTGCCCTAACGTAGCTTCAAGCAGCCTTCGCGATGACCAACTTGGAGAGCGGGTCATGAAGCTGCGCCAGACCCAACCGTTTCAGGTTCTTAGTGACATATCGCTGCCGTTTGTCTGTCACTGCCGGTCATTGCGCAGGCACGGATTCATATACCCTTTTTACGAGCGAGATGCCCCCTCGTGTCTGCCCAAAGCTAATCGTCTATACCTGCCATCCAAGCCAAGTCTCAAGTAACTGCCTCTTAGTTCGACCAATCAGACTGAGAATCATCACAGCCAACACCCAAAGACATTGGAATGTACAATGCTTCAGTGGTCTCTGGGTTTGGTAGGTATGCTAAGTCCCAGCAGATCATGATCAACAACAAGAAGCCAAACTATGCCACGCCCAAACTCGATCCACAGGATTTGTCCCCTTTGAAGAGTGCCAAGCCTGCAAAAGCTCTCAGTGTTGGGTACAAGGACCAGGCCGTGAATAGCGCAGGAGGAACACAGTCAGATCTTGCGAAAAGTGTTGGCAGCACTGGTGGCAGTAAGAAGAAGAATATTGCTGGCAGTGATAGTCCGAGGAGTGAGGCATCTGGTAATGGTCAACCTTGGAGGCTAGAGCTCGTCAGCGTGAACCTGAATGATCGGATGGCTTTTGAGCAGTTTCTGAACACAATGGAGAATTCACTACGACACTAGAGGCTGGTGGAAGGGTTTGGATTGCCCCTTTTTCACTAGACTGTAATGCAAGCTCGGGCATGGTACGCGCGTGTCCAGGATTCAAGCTCATTATGTCGTTTGTATAGAGACTCGTTGTTTTAAGCTTGGACAATCGTCTCACAGTCTGTACACGTGCTTTGGGAGCTATACGAGGGATGTGTGCGCTTACTATAAGAGGATACAAGTTCGGAACTGCCAGTAAGTTCAGCTGTCGTTAAGGACTTTCTGCCATTAGTCACGTGATCATATACACTCTTGGCAGGATCACCCCTGGATCAAAGGGGTGAACAGCACGATAAGGCATTCGATAAAATATTGTTCAGAGCCGACACGTTCCTCGAGCGTGCTATCGCCATGTGTTAATATCACATGCCTTATAGAGCTCATTTCGGGCGAGCGTGGCGGAATATACAGTGATAATGTGGAGTATGTCCAAATCCACACACTAGAGCCTTTGCAACTTTACTAAGTCAGTGACAAGACGTCTCTGCTGTAGCCTGCGAGAGTGAAAAGCGGCATAAACATACACTAAAGCTATCACAAGCGGAGTATCAACTTCGACAGACCTCTTATCAACCTCTCTCGTGCACCGCCTAAAGCAAATATAATGCTATATTCTCTTAGATCTATTGTACAAAGCGACAACTTTGCAAGTTTACCTTTGAACAGATTGGCGAAGAAGTGGTATTGATAATTTCTTAAAACTATAGACGAGCCTTTTGTGTTAAGGAGTCACGATAGAGGAAACCAATGTCGACTGATCCACCGTACAGCTCTTCCTGTCTGTATTTGCTTGTTTCATTCGAGCACTCATGGCCTGCTTCTCTACTAGTCGATTATCCCGTCTGACATTGCCGCGGAGTACTACCATTCTTCGATGTATGGAGGAGCAGGTCTGGTCGCCTTCAAATGTCGAACGTGATTTGCATGTGCCTGCATGCACCACCATTGGGTTGCGTGTAGGGGCTGGAGCTTCTTAAGGAGCGCATTCGCATATCTCCTGTCATTAAACCGGTCCATCAAAAGCTCTGTCCTGTTTTCTGTACATTCGTGCCTTTGTCCTCTTGTGTAGAACATCGGGCTTGTAGGCGTGCTTGTAGTGCTTGCTAGATCCCTCTGCGGAACTAGATACGACATGCTCCAAAGGGACTGCACTTGGTTGACAACATCGTTGGATAGCAGACAACAACTTCAAGCACAAAGCTCACCTGACAATGCCTTGGCTGTTGTTGCAATCCAGATGTAAAACCCAATTCTCTATGTTAGCATCCATATCAAACGTGCTGCTTCTTGCTACGACGCCGTCTCTGCGTCGTCACTGCAGACGAGCATGCCAGCTATATGTCAGAAGTTTGCAGAAGCAACTCCCAGACACAAAGAACAACCAACTTGATTGTATCTGCCCAGTATATCATGTTCTAACCGTGATTCTGCCCTTGCCTGATCTGCTTCTTCTCAAGCAGTACTGATCAAGATGTCAGGAAAGCAAGAGCCAAAGCCTGATCCGCAGAACGATGAGGTGACTGAGCGTAAGGATGAGCCTTCTGGTTTGTAGCTGAAGACCTCCTTCGTATGAACACAGCTGACTGCGTAACAGAACAACACAATGCACTCCACAGTGCCGATGATCAGCTGGAACAGAATATTGCAGCACGTAACCCACCGTCATCCGCTGAACTCGACGCTGAACAGAGCTCTACCGCGGCCGATGACGACAGTCAGCTTCAGCTGCATCTAGTTGACCAACGCAGCCAATCAATATCTTCCGATGAGCCCCAGTCTGCCGGTCCATTTACTCCTACCATCCTAGTAGATCCTTTTGGAAACGCCAGACAACTGTCCCAAAGCGATACCTCCATATCAGTTCCAACAACAGCTAGACGTGATTCGTCCTCTGTCCGTCATGGAGCCGCATCGTCTGACGGTATTGCTCGAGAAAGGAGTCGAAGCCCTAGGGATCAGGTCGAGTATCGCACTAGGAGTCCAACCCAGGATGAGATCGAAGATAAAGAACGGTTTCCGGATGGCAGAGTTGCAGCTCTTGACCAGCAGTTGACTCACCCACCTGGTCCGTATTATTGGCAGACTGAGACCACCTACAGAGACGGTGATTCCTCGGTAGGCGGCACAGATGCATTGTCAATCGCGACAGATGGAGGCCTTGCTGTTGAGGGCGTTGGGCGGACGTTCGGCGCGGCAAGAGTCCCTGATCCAGCTGACTGCAAGCTTAACCCTGGTCTCGAGCGTAATGAGGGAGGAGGAGACAGCTCGGGCGGTCGGTATCCTCTGACATCTGGTATCCTTGACCCCACTGGTGCCATCATCCAAGAAGCTTGTGGGGGCTCCGGACAGCGCAAACCAAGTGGAGCGGGCCCGCCGCAGTCTAATCAATCAGTAGACTTGAACACACAGTTTAGTGGGACTGGCCAAAGCAATGCAGCAACTCATCAAACAACGACATCGGCCGGTCGAGATCATCAAACAGGATTTTGGCACCAACCAGTAGGAGTAGGGGGACAAGGCTTGGCCGCGAGTACGACGCACGGAAACCCATCACAAAGGCGTGATGACCCTCAATGGTTCTCGAACACAGATAGTAGGCCTTCGTCAGATCGAGCCACATATCAAGACGACAGACTAACGCCGACAGGATTCATGCCACAAAGACAACATGGGCCGCCAGCGACTCACCTGGATACGCTGAATGCAGTCAACGCGACCGCTGCTCAGGTAAGTAACCACGCCCCAAGGCCTTCCAGGCCCCGAGGTTTCCTTAATCCTCAAGAGGCCGTCATCGATGGCGATCCGGGCGGCAGCGATGCGAGTGAAGACGACGGAGATAACGGGACGAGTGACGGACAGAAGGCGTCACGCAAGAAAAGATGAACAGTGGTAAGCTCTTGTCGTATGCGAATCTATGGTTGGGATAGTGGTTTTGCTCAAGGCAGTCGTAGTTCGATGTCCGATAACTTGCGATAATGAAAGTTTTATACTTGCGCTAGAAAGGAGAGGGCTTGTGTGGCAACTATTTATGCTGCTAACAAGTACATGAGCACCTGATCTGTTAATTCTTGATGAACACGACAAGAACTGCTGCGAACCTAATAGATGTTAGAAAGAATACTATATCACCAAGTAGTGAACGTACGCAGCTGAAGCTGCAAATACTTCGAGCTTTTTGTTAGGTGATAGTACTGCTAGTGCAGCTGAGAATAAGATGGTGAAGATCGCAAGGATACCAAGCCGAATGTGAATATTCTCGTACTCGTTAAGAATGACGATCGATGCAACTGGGAACGCAGATGATAGGCTTGCTGTCAAAGCCGCCATCCATCGAGCACCGCTTCGCTCAGTATAAACAACGTTGTCAATTAGTTCAGACTCGTCTGACACCTATAAACATATCAGAATGAAAAGAGGTCTTCCCAGGTTGTGCTTACTTTGTGGATATATCTGCCAATATGTCGATGGTAGAGAATCACAAATCTTGTGGCAAAAAAGTTCGTCCATGTGTCACTGTATTCCCTTGCCCGGATGGCAACAAGGTCCTCGTGTGGTGTTTTGTGCCAAAGCTCCTCCTCTAACCCCCGGCATTGCAGATTGCCATTTTTCTCTCGACACATCCAGCGCCGGAGCCAATGCACGTCCGTCTCGTAGGGCTTCGACAGCCTCGTGATCTGGCTTTGGAGCCAAAGCTGCTCATCTGTGCGAGATTAGACGCGCTACTTAGAGGGAAGGACAGCTCAACTATACTGCTGCAGTGCCCCCCGTATCTGTATAATGAGTTTGTATTGCTCGGTATGGTTCCCAGAGGCGTCAGTTCGGACTATAGAAGTCCAGTCGAAGTCTGATCGGCTCTCAAGAAGGTCAGGGCTGTATGCAGCAATCTCGGACGTCTCGTGTAGTTGGCGCTCAAGGTCTGCGAGCTCGGTTTGCAAGTACAAGAGATTGAGGGTGTTCAGGGCACCAAAGCGTTTATACACCGCGAACTCTGGCAGTCTTCCCATGAGACAGCTCAGCTTCTGATATCCGCGTGAGTAATGCATTGGATTTGGAGCGGAGGAAGCGCCCGTTAGGGGTGCGGCGATGGTGGCTGAGCCACCGCTACCGGACAATGTGGAAGAGCTGTCGTTATTGGGCATTGTGATATGAGATCTACCAAATGCAACAAGCGCCTAAAGAAGAGAAGGGAAGGAAAGACTGGCATCACCCACAGGTTTGAGGATTAATGGGCCCGGGGGTAGCATAACTCAGCCCCGGGGTCTGTTACACAGCTTTATCCTGTACCAGGATAACGCGTTGAACCATGGTTCAGCCCAGCTTCTTCCACCTACTCGAGTCTGGTGCAACGAGAAGAGTTGATTGGCTGGGAATGCTCTCTGAGATTCATTTTCATGCAGGTGTCCTCGTAAAGAGTGATTCTCGCGGTACCTAGGTCGCTTGCATCGAGTCGCTTGACATGTCTTTGCGTTTCTGATCTTCAGTATCGAAGCGATCAAGTGTCTATCTCGCTTAGACCGCCGCAGAAGTCTAAAACTGTGTCTGTGAGATCAGTGCGCAGCAGTCCGGTGATACCATGAAGTGAGGTGACGCGACATAAAGACGGAGGTGTTACGGAGAGCCGCTGAGCAGGGAAAGTGAACCGAGCGTGGTCAGACTCGGAATATGTACAGAAAGTTCAATTCTCACCTAACGTAGTTGTAATACGCACAATACAGGTCGAAGCGCTTCTCATGAACTTCGGAGGTAAGGACTGACCTTCTGAGCATAATTTTGAGCAGCCACGAAAACGATTTAAGCACAGGTAGGAACGTCCATGGCACCGGATGGCCAGATTTGCATGTATGCAAGCAAGTATGTTATCCTATGCTTTTTTCCCTTCCTCTGGGAAGGCGCCACTCAAATCGTATCCATGTATTGCTGGCGGCCAATTCTACGCCACAGTCGGTGCATGTCATACGTCTCAACATCCAAGACATACCTAGTTGTTCGTACCAGAATTACAGCTCCGAATCATCGTCGTCGTCGTCACTATCATCGCTTCCAGTCTCGCTAGGAGTACGCTGCCTGACAATTACGCTTCCTACCCCCTTCCCATTGACCACCTTAGTAGATGCATTGACGACCTGCTCCTTCTTGTCATCTGCACCATCGTCAGACTCAGAACCACTATCGCTTTCACTTTCGTCGTCGTCGTCATCACTCAAGCTAAATGGTTTTTTCTTTTGCGCGGCTCCTTTCAAAGCAGCTAACTTCGCCGCGGCCGAGGCTGGTTGCGGTGTGGACGCGCTGGAACCAGCTCGCGATGACTTGAGAGCTTCCCTAACTTGTGCCAATGACCTCGAGTTCGTAAGAGAAACAGGTGATGGTGCTGCAGCAGACTTTGAAGAAAGAAGAGATTTTCTTTGTTGCGGCTGGCGGTAAGGAGGATTCTGATGCTTCTTGCTTTCTACCGAGGAAGCAGTTGTTGCAACATTGTCGTGCTGCTGCAGCTTCTTCTTGCCCACAGTCCTGATCGGAGTCTCGCTGTGTGACATAGTAGATGCTGGTTTGGGCGGCGCAGACTTCGGCTGCTTCGCCGGCATAGGCTTGGGAGTACTAGATGCTACCGAAGCTGGAATTCTCGTAGGCTGTGTCGCATTTGGAGGCCGTGAGTCGATCGAGCTGGAGCTTGGTGCTGCGGGATCTTTCTCATCAGAGTTTGTGCTCGGAATGTCCTTCCTTGACCGGTCGGCCGACTTCTGTGAGCTTTGGCTCCTGGGCACAAGCGGTGTAGACTCTTTGTCTTTCTGCTGATCCAGTCTCCTCGCGAGTAGCTTCTGTTCTTTGCGCTGCGACTCGGTTAGGTCCTTGCGGTTGACCACGAGACGTTCGTACTCCTCCTGAGTCATGCCGGGCGGAAGGATGACGGATGGAGTATGGCTCTCAACTGAGCGCTCTCTATTTGTACTATTCGCAGCCGGGACGTCAAGATTTTTGGCTGCAGTATGTTCAGTCAGAGCAGCGTCAACATGAGTTTGTGTTTCCGCTGGCTTTTCCTGGTTGTTTTGCTCAATGTCACGCTTCTGCTCGACAGGCGCCGAACTGCTTTCCTCGGGCTGCTTCGCCTTCGGTTTTCTCTTCTTCACCTGCTTCGGCTGCGAAACGGGCTCCGGGTGAGTAACCTCCTCATCCTCCACAGGCATGGCAGCCTTCTTTTTCTTGAGCCTTTTCTCCGTCGAAGCAGGCTTTCGGGCCTTGCGTTTCACTTCCTTCTGCGTGGAAGTTGATTCTCCATCCTGATCGGATGCTTCGTCTCTGTCACTAGCAGATGCGGATACTTCGGACGTTCTAGAGTCCGGCTGCTTTGCGGGCTTTGGGACAGGCTTCAAGGTTAACAGTTTGCGTGCCCGTTGTGGATCGGCTTTGCGCAAGGCCTTTTCCTTGTCAGCTTCTCCCTTATTCATTGCATATATCTGGCAGTTCTTGCTTTGCTTCTCGCATGAAGAACATTTTGGTTGCTCGTTGTCGCATCTACTGGACTTGATCCAGCAGGTGTAACATCTTATCTCGGTCGATAAATTCTTCGGGTTAGTCGGCTTGACGACCTTGGGCTTGCCAGTGGCTTTTGAGCGTTTTGGCGTCCTGAGGGGCGGCACACCCTCTTGAGAGTCGGTTACCGATTCTGGAGGGCGCTCGACATCCAATTCCTCGTGGTTGTTTTCTGTTGTGTGTGCTCCTTTTTCGCGTTTGGAGTGTTTGGCGGGCCCGAAAGCGCTCTGGGAGCTTGATCGTCTGTTGGGAACCGGAGTCCTTGTGTCTGTACTTCTCTCTTTCATTGGCGAGCTTTGACGCAGAGACTGCTCCAGCTGCGCACTAGGACTGTCTATACCATTCTCTGTCATTTCTCCCACCTGAACAGAGACATTTCTCCCACCGGCAGCCGCCCCAGATGCGCTACTCTGCGGCCTGCTTGGGTGGCTAGCCGCAGATTGCCTGGTCGATGAAGCCATACTAGAGCTTCGAGACGCTGAGAGTTTCCCACTAGATCTTCTCTGGCTTCTGCTGCTGCGCGACTTCCTCTTTCTCTTCCTTGTGCCGTCGCCTTGCACACTCCATGTCTCGTCGGTACCAAGTCTTGAGCTGCGATCGGTTGGAGCAGCTCCGCTATCCTCTCGTGAACGCTTTGCTGGAATAGTAGGCATTGATGGTAACTTGGAGAAGCCATCACGTTGCCAGGAGGGAGAAGCACTGTCCTGTGCCGTCGCCGTAGCACCAGCTTCATGCTGATATCGGGACCGAGGTAGCCGTTCATCCTGTCCTACGACGCCACTCTGGTTCTCCTTGTTGCTGTCGACGTCCATTGCGTTACTGGCGCTCGACTCATGCCTAGAAGAAGTAGATCGGCCCATAGGCGCCGTAGCATCGCCAGTGTTCCTTGAATGGGGAGTGGGTACGAGCTTGGGGGTGATCTTGGTCCTCGATGCTCTGGATCGAGGGGACATCTGCGTGTCATCGATGTCCGACTCTTCAAAGTCGTATATGTCCTTTTTGGAGTTCCTGAATTTTTTCGCTGAGCTCGAAGCTGGCTGTCTGAGGGCAGGCGAAGCCGACTTCATGCCATTGAGCATCGATACAGCTTGGTCGCCTGGCGTGTGGAGGTTTGCGCCATGTGGAGTAGTTGGGGTTTCTGTAGTTACTTGGGATTGCTGACGCGCAAAGCGATTTACCCGAGGCTCGTGTTCTGTGCTGCTTGCGTCTGGGGTGCGGTGGTTCTGTTGGACCTCTGGCTGCGGCACGGACGTCTCTCTGACCTCGGGACCATGACTCTTCCTGGAGGCAGGCAGTGGAAGAGGGGTCCTGTGGCCTCGCTGGTGGAAGTTTGGAGGCGCTTCAGGCAGCAATTCGAGCTCGTCTCTGGTGGCAGGGGCGGCGTTGATCCAGGTTCTCGCAAGCTCTGGCGACTCTTGCTTGGGCTCGACATGGACATGGTCCAGATTTCCGTTTATGGCTGACAGAAAGTGAGCATCGTGGAGCTCGAAATGAGACGGACTACGCCTACCATTTCCCTCGATTGAACTGAGGACCACGTCTTCGTGAGCCTCTTCATCGATCTGGCCCAGCCGCCGTCTCTTAAACGGTCGAGCAGCATCGTTCGGGTCTTCTGTCGTTCGTTTCTCGGCTACAGGGAACTTAGGTACAGGTGGACGGGTGGGTGGCTGGTAGTGCAGTGGTGTCAGATCAGGAATGGCCGATCCTTGTCGCACAGCCCTGCCTTGCTCTTGAATGACTTTGACGGTCCTCTTCTGGTCTGCGCCATCTCTCGCGGCCTTTCCTTCGTCTACCAGCAGGTCGGCAACCGAGAGTTCGGGGTCGAGGTCGCTGTCGTCTTCGGCTTCTTTGAGATACTTGATCTGTCCAAACGGCCTGCAAGCGTGAGTTGGCGGCACCCGAGCACGGTGTCAGTCGTCCTACCGTTTGTAGATGCTTTCATAGCGGTTCTTGATCTCGATCGCAAGCCTGCCGATGTACCACGACTCAGGCTCGCGCACTACTATGGAGAATCTCTTTTCGCCAACGAGGACTGGCGCTGGTTGCTCGAGACTGCGCAGGTACACATCCTCTGGTATGCACCTCGCGATGATGATAAGTTTGATCATGTCAACGGCCGACGAGACAGGTGCACAGACATTATCACACCTGCTTGTGCTGCAATGCGCTTGCTTGACGCGCCCGCGTTCGACCAAAAGTTCCTAGGGTGGAGAAGGAACGCGCACTCGGAGGTGGAAATGTCCCAGTCGGCTACGGGCGGGGGCTACCGCACCTTTCCTGTTTATTATTTTCGGACTTTGCACATTCCGTAAAATCGTGAAATCGTGAAATCGTGAAATCGTAAAATCGTGAAATCGTGTATGCTGCTGCTGCTGCCGCTGTCGCTATCGCTGCTTTACGAATACTACCGTGTGACTTGAGTAGATTATATATTATAAAGGTTTCTTTTTATTTTACTACCTATATAGTATATATCCTTAAACGCTAATTCTTAAACGCTAGTTATAATACTATAGCTCGAACTACTCTATTGCTCGTAGGTTAAATAAAATATTAACGCAGAACGCTTAAAGCCTATCTAGCCGACTAGGGTTATAGTAATTACCTATCCTTAGTATCGTTAAGGCTAACGCTTTTCTCGTAGCGCTATAACTAGGATCTAAACTCTATCCGCAGCATCTAGGTTCGGATGCTAGTACCCTGCACTTTCTAAAGTCGAGGCTTAAGGAGAAGGAGCTCGTAGTAATAAAGCTTAAAGAGAAGAGCCTTATAATACTAGACCTTAAGGAGCCTAACTTTATAGTATTAGAGTTTAAGGAGCCTAACGTTATAGTATTAGAGTTTAAGGAGCCTAATATTATAGTATTAGAGTTTAAGAAGCAGGAGCTTATAATACTAGACCTTAAGAAGTCTAACTTTGTAGTATTAAAGTTCGAGAAGGTTACGGCGTCTAACGTCTATTAGGTATAGCAGAAGCTGTATTAATATCTATAGTAGAAGATAGACTACTAAAGGAAGAGCGAGTTAGTAAAGGGATTAGTGCTAGTTTTTAAGGTTAAGGAGCTAGTACCGATATCGATAGCTAGATAAGAGAATTAATTATAGACTATCTAGCTAATAAGCTAGTAAAGGAAAGTTGTAATATACCTCCTACTATCTGCTCTTCTTCTAGAGCATCTCTAAAAGCAGCGGCTAATATTCGTATAACCTCGAGTCGAAGTTAACTAGTTAAAATATTTATTGCTAATTAAGAGTAGCGAGACTAGGCTTAAGCATTCTTAATTATCTAGAATCCGCAGTTCGCACCGTTAGTCTATTGCGATATAATCTAGGTTGCTTATCGCTACTCTATAGACCTCTTAAATATAAGCTATACCTAGGCTATTACTCGCGTCCTCTAGCCCTCGGCCTTAATTATATTTAGTAAGTTAAAGAGTCGGATTTCTCGTTAACGAGGATTAACGATAAATAGAACGAAGTAATTGCTTGCTTCGGTAGCATCTAGAACTAATATCGAGATAAAGAACCGAGTTACTTAATTAGATATAACTAGTAGCGTAGAAGGCCGACTATTTAGATCTAGATTAAGATCGTCTAGGTTATTATACTATATATTAAGTATCTATCTATTAATTACTTAGGCCTAGAATTAATTATAGTTACTACTAGCTTAGATCCTTAAACGCGCGTTCTTAATAACGGTAAACGTATCTAGCTAGCTACGGAGGTTACGCTGCGGGTTATAGATATAGTTATTCTTATCTAGTCGATCTAGCCTTATAGAGATAGCATATATACTATCTCGCCCTAGCAAAAGTTCGTTTATATTTCGCCCTATTTAGCGGACTTAAGCAAGGACTTAGGCGAATAGTAGCTTAATCTTAGCCTCGTATAGCGATTTCTCGATTAAACGTTGCTACTACGTACTCTAGAATAAGGATAGAGTATATACTAAGAATCCTCTCTATTCGGCTATTGCTGCTTATAGTAGACCGCCGGTAGTTTAGATCCTAAAAGCTATCTAGCTAAGGTTGCTAATAGTAGTCTATATCTCGGCGTCTCTATACTAGCCGAAGCTTTATTTAAATTCTCGAACGGTAACACTAGGGTTATATAGCTATTTATAGAATTAGACGGCCTAGGAAGCTAGCTTCTTCTCTAGGGTACTAGCCTTAAGAGGAAGGATAAAGTCGAACTCGCGTAGGAGTCTTTCGAAACTACCTTATAAGGTACTAGAAGATACCGTTAATGCTTTTAAGCCTTATATAGAAGAGTCTCTTATTCGTTATAGTAGATTACTTATACGTCTAGAAGTTCTCTTGCTAATAGCGGCGGTTATCTTTTATACTCGCTATAGGACTATACTAGTAGGCGCTCGATTTTAAAAGCCTAGTGCTAGTCTAGTATTAGGTACGTCGACTAAAGAGGCGCTGCGAAAAACTAGTAGATATCGAGGTGTTACTAGAAGAGGAGATGCTATACGCTTTATACCCGATGCTAGAGGCGAACTCGTTATTAATAAGTTGCTCTATAGCCCTAAACTAGGAGTCCCTCTAGATAAAGCCGGTGCCTAAGTCCCTCTAGGTAAAGCCGGCGCCTAACTAGTAACCTCTTTAACCTCGGCTAGGATTAAGCAAGATAGGTTATATCTACTAAGGAGTTGTTGCGATGGATTTCGATAGTATAAGAAGCTATAACTATCTCTTATAATAAATAGTTAACGTTTATCTACTTGCTTACCCTAGTTAATATTACTAATATGCGCGTTCTATCTAGCGATAAGGTCGGCCGTAGCTATAGCGTTATTTAGCATTCGTAATTCAGCTCGTTCTCTTTCCTATGCATTAGTAAGACTAGGTAAGCTATTATAAATATCCGCGGGTATAAGGCTGCTAATATAGTATTAACCTCGTTTGCCGCCTTGCATCGAGACTTCGAGTCGTCTTGCCTAAGCAGACTGTATTCGCTAAGTAATATATAACGCTATATTAGCAGCATCGTCTCTAGAAGCGAGTTCGTTAAGTCGATTAGATATAGTCTCTCTATTAAATACATCGGCTATCGTAGTAGTTATATAAGGGTAGAAGAACTAGTCGTACTATTAACTACTAAAATAGTTTCGTAAGATTCGCTTTATACGATATATACGATCGTACGCCGTACGGCTTTCTTTAACGTTCTTTGCTATAGTCTTTAGATAATCGCCGAAGGTGCGTCGACGTTAGTCGGTATATTCTATATAGCCTTTAAGTGCTTAAGTAAAGGTATACGTAAGGATCTAGTTTGCAGCGATAGCAGCATTTACGTTTTAGACGAAGTCTTAAAGGGTAAGAAGTATTAACGACTTAGTACTCTTTAGATTTAGGAGATCGTTTATAAACTCTTCGATAGTCTACTCTCGTTATTAGAAATTAAAACGGCGACTAGTAATATCTAAGGGTTAGAGTATATAAGATAGGTTACCTAGTATAGGCGGTAGTAGGATAGAGGGTTGCGTAACCTAACTAGTCTATATAGTAAGAGGTGCAGATGCTTAGAATCGCTATAAGATAACTAACTATCTAGTTAATCGTCTAGTAGCCTAACCTTATTAACTCTGCTAGCCTTATTAACCTTATTAGCCTTGTTAACCTTGTTAGCCTTATTAACCTTGTTAGCCTTATTAACCTTGTTAGCCTTGTTAACCTTGTTAGCCTTATTAACCTTATTAGCCTTATTAGCCTATGCCTTTCCTAGGCGAGCTGCGTTTAAGGGGTATAATGAAAGTGTTAGGATACTTTAGAGAGGATGATAATTAAGGTTTAAAGACTAGAAATTAAAGGCGACGGAGTAGCTTTCTTATATAGATAGACTTGCACTCTAACGTTTTATATTAGCCTATCTAACCGAGTTTAAGCGGCGGTATATAGATACTGTTAGTTATAAGAATACTATAAGTAGGACTATAATAATATACTAAGCTTAAGTGATAAGATAATAGTTATAGAAAGATGTTTTTATTTAGCTATAGATATTTTTATCTAACTATTACTATATCGATTTAAACGCAGGCTCGAACTAGTCTATCTAAAGTAAGTAGCTAGTAAGTATAACTATAGGAAGATCGAAAGGGGGTAGAGAGGGTTAAGGAGCCGAAGCATTTGCCTAAATATATTTAGGCAAATAGTCTTTTTTCTTATTAAGTAGCAATATAGTTAATTCTCTCTTAAATCTCTTTAAATAATACTAGTATAGCAAATAATACTAGCTAATACTATATCTTAAGCCGTCTAGCTAGATTTAATCTCGTTATAGAGTTAGATTTAGCTAAATATATTTAGCTAAATTAGGTCGATCGGCGTTAAACGTTCTCGCGAAGCGTAAATTTATTATTAGCCGAGTAGATAACTATGCGGCCTACCTTACCTCCTTTAAGTCCGTCTTTAACTTAGTACGCATTATACGCTTTACGCTATTATCGAAAAAGATCCGATTAAGCAGCAGAAGATAACGGAGATATTCCTCTCTCTCCTAAATCTTTATCTTTAACGGTCTTATCTTTATCGCCTTTATCTTAAGATACTATTATCCTATTACCGTCTTGCTATTCTATTAACCTAGCATCTATTTTATCCTTCGTAAGCGTTAAAACGAGCTTATCCTATTCGGTAAAGGATATACGATTAGCTTATAGTTCGACTTATACTTATAACTATGCGTAAAGTCCTTATGCACGAGTTCGACGTCCTTTAGTTCGAATAGGAATATATCGAAGCTTTTCCTTTAATAGTACCTTTCTAGAGCTAGTTTCTATTTTGCTCGGACTGCTTAGCTTAGATAAACTAGCCTATATCTTACTAGGACTGCGTAGTTTAGTAGGGCTGCGTGGTTTAGCAGGGCTGCGCGGTTTAGATAGGCTACGAGACTTAGCACGTACCTCTAACTTTACTTCTTTCTTAATACTATCGAGCTACTATTCTAGAGCACTAATATTAGGAAGAGGACGGCTATTATCCTTTATAGTTATAGTATTAACAAATTATCTATTCTTATTATCGTTCGCCGCACGGGTTCTGCTTCTATTTAAGTTAGCCGCTTTACTATCTCGCCTAGTCTTTGTCTGCTTAATTAATATCGGTATTATAGTCGTAGCTCTTTGTTTCTTAGCCTTTACCGGCTTATTAACGAGAAAGATATGCTAAGTCGGCATTCTAGCATAAGCTTTGTCTTTATCTTTACCTTGGTTGCTAGTTCTTTTTAGCTCTTAAAATCCTATAATGCTTATTAATTTACCTGCTCGTACTTAGTGCGAGTATAGAATATTAATAGTAATATTAATACTATCTATAGAGGGCTTGCTAATAGCAAAAAGATAGTTGCCTTTCGTATTAGCTGTAGGTGCGTACTTAAGGATATCTTCTCTTTTATACTTCTATAGTATAAGGTCTATTATTAGCATTATTAGTGCCTCGGTATCTATAGGTAGGTCGTTAATAATAAGATTAACCTTAAACTCGCAGTGCTCGAATTTATTATCTTCGTCGGGGTTATATCTTAATAAAGAAACCTTTAAGCAGATCTAGTAGTAGGTCTTCTTATCCTACTTAGATTTCTTCGCTCGTAGCTCTTTGCCGACGGACTCTTTAAAGGCTGCTACGCCTACTCCCTAGGTACGCGAGTGTATTGTAGGTTTAGCATTATCGCGAAGCTAGCTAGATAGCTTAGTGCTTCGTTAGCTTATAGAAGTAGACGACTCCCCGGACTCGGTAGTTAGCGGTATAAATAACGATATCGACTTCTTAGGGGACTTAGCAATTGAATCTCGTTTAGGCTTAGTAGGTAAGTTGATCTTAAGCATAGTATTACTCGGTTAAGGAAGGCTTTTAGGTCTATTATACCTGCGCGTTAGATACGTTATAATATTCTTCTTTCGATATCTCGGGCATTTAAGTGTATCCTTTAGGAGGAATTTATACTTAAGATTAACGTTCGCTAGATACTAACTATTATAATCGTAGTAGGCGATAGCTATTTCAACTAGATACGTAGCAGCTTAGATACGTAATAAGAGGAACGTAAGAGCCGAAAGGAGGGAAGAGATAGAGTCTAGAGCCTTAATATGCTCGTAGATAGAAGATAAAAGAAACGATATTAAGAGAAGAGGGGAGGAGGGGGGGCGCATAAGCGTTAAGGTAATAGACGAGCGGGTAAAGAGTAGAAAACGAAGAGTATTAAATAATAGGGTAGCAACGATTATATAGGCTTAAAATAGTACTACTCGCTAGCATATACTAGTCTATAACCCCCTTAGTATATATAAGCGAAGTTATCGTCTCTAGAGTTCTAATTCTTTATCTCTACTAGTGTATCGTACTTACTATAACTATACGCTTAATTAAGACTATACGTATCGAAATCGTTAAGTAATTCGTTCTCGATAGCAGTCTAAAGTTAATCTTTATTCTATCTTTATTCGGTAAGCGTTATATTAAAGGCTAGATTAGGATATGCATCTCTCTACTCTCTAGTAGTATCTAGGAGGGTAGTAAAGTCTAGCGTATTGCCGCGAATAGAGGTATAGTCTCGTGCTTACCGAATTAATATATAAAACTATTTCGAGATAAGAATCCTTCGCTTAGGAATTTATTAAATGAATTTATTAGCGGTAATACCGTCTTACTTATTAACCTCGGCGAAGATCTAGTGCAGCGTTTTATCTAGCTATGCCTTAGTGCTTGCAATAAAGACTTAGTCCTCGTCTTTAGCTATATTAGTATACGTAACGAAAGAGGCGGTTAAGCTATTACGTACTATAGTCTTTAAGCAATCGCTCCTGCTTATTTAATAGATTAGCATTAGGTCTATAGCCCTTAGTCGGACGCTTAGCGTTAAGCTAATTATATCGAAGATAGTTACGCCCGAAGTAAAGCTAGTTAGGAACTCTAGTAATGTAATATAGTTAATTACGCTATTTACGTATCCGATATGCGTTCTAAACTTCTATAAAGGTATTAATCTCCTCTCGAAGAAGCGGTAAGAAGATATATACTTATACGATACGATCTAACTTATTCTCGCTTTAATAGAACTATCGTAGTTATAGATTCTTAAATAAGACCTAATATAGTATATATTATTAGCTTTAAGAATAAAAAAGCGATTAGGATACGAGGTATTCGATAAACCTTTCTATAAGCTTCGACTTGCTAGATAAGACGTCTTCTACTTATAATATATATATACGCCTTTAACCTGGCTAGTAACGCATATAGAGGATGCTAGATAGCGGGTATACTTATAAGCTAAGGTGCTAACTAATGCTTTTTAATCCGAGACTAGAAACTCTTAATTCGAATATTTCGTATACTTATTCTATAGACGAAGCACTTTCGAAGGCGCTTTCGTATCTTTTCGTCTATAAGGGACTAATTACTAAGAACTTCGGTATCTCGGAGGTGCTAAATATAGAATTAAAACTGTAAATTAGCAATAAAAGGTATCTTCGATTTACGATTAGAACGAATACGATAAGAGACGATATTATACTCGCGGACTATCTAAATATACTGCTTTACGACGGCGACCTGCCTACGGCTAGCGACCCTAACGTAAACCTAGATAATTCGTCTTAAATAAGCGTCTATCGCAGCGTAGACTTCGATACTAAAGTTTATAAACTTCTTATAGCTATTAATAGACTATACGTAATCTAGCCCTTTATAGATAGCTTCGTAGCGTCGTATAACCTTATACTCCGGCTTTTAATTACGTCTATATGTATTATTAATATCGTAGAGGACCTTTCGAATATAATTCTCTCGTACTTAAAGTGCTAGATAGCGTACCTAAAGATAAGTATAGAAATAATTCCGGCCCTAGTTGCGTCTAATGCCTAACGTGATAGTTTTAAGGATAATAGCCTCTATACGCTAAAGGCGCTCTAGTTAATTCTCGATAGCACGGTCTTTTCGAGACTAATTATACTTTCGTTATATAGACTTAATAAGCCGAGTACTAACTACTACGTAAGCGAGCTCCTATTATAAGCTCTATATAATCTTCTCGTTATCCTATAGGGTCTATTTATAAGCGCGTTGCACTAATAAGATAAACCTATTATCCTAGTAGAGACCTTTCTTTATAGACTAGTTCGAGATAATACCTTCTGCTTTAAGAAACTTCTTAAGCACGTTATATCCGCACTTAATACTACGGACTTTATTAATCTAAGTAAGAATCTCTTTTTACGTCTAACTATATTAGACGACGAAGTCGTAAATCTTAATAGCTAATAGGCTAAGATTAACCTTAGGACGACCGGCTAGCATAGCTACGTATAAGTAAAGAAGGTATTAAGCGATAGGTACTAGATCTACTTATACCTGCTTAGTTCGGAACGTGCATACACTACGGGCATGTATTAATACCTAACTACTAACGCCTAAGCGACCTGCGGCAGCATATGCAGCCATCGGTAGTATAGCAAGGACGAGGATAGCGACAGCGACAGCGACAGCGGAAGCAGCATACACGATTTCACGATTTTACGATTTTACGATTTTACGATTTTACGATTTCACGATTTCACGATTTCACGATTTCACGGAATGTGCAAAGTCCGAAAATAATAAACAGGAAAGGTGCGGTAGCCCCCGCCCGTAGTCGGCTGCAGATCATTAGAGCTTCCTTTATCTTCACTTTACACACTACATGATGATTTCACTCCCTTCAATATCTTTACGACGGAGGTTCGATGAAGGCCTCGACCAGACTCTCTTCGCCAGACGTTTGTTCTGTTAAAGTGATGCCTCCACCATGCATGATTGTCGTTTGGACTTCCGTGAAGGCACCAGTTCTTCAAAAGCCCCAAGCTGTATGCTACAGCATATTGATGTGTTCAGGTCGATTCACTTGGAATCCCGATGGAGGCTGTAGTATCACGATACAGTTACCTGATGTCAGTCGTTATACTGCTCTTTCACGAGAATATCACCGATTGCCACCGCGGTAGGAGTGAAATCATTCCACCAACACATGAACATGCCAGATTCTCAGTTTCACTGTTTGGCTTCACCAAGCAGCATCACTACCAGACAGCACCGCATGCATTTGAGTTGCAATGCTATATCTCTGTTTGCTAAACCATTCCTATCCGTGCAGTATGCTGAACTGTGAAAACCTCCAAGACCACGGTCACATATACGGCCATTCGAGACTGGTCAAGCACAGCTCTTACAATCTCCATACTTAGCCTAGCACACTCACACGTTTCTCAGAGACTGCCAAACTACCAGAACCTGCATCTCATCGCTCCATCATGGGTCTCAAGCAGTACGGCTTCGTGAAACCTCCAAGGAAGAAATTCGTTCGCCGCATAACTACCAATCTCATCCACAAAAACATGGCTAAGCTACCACCTACGCTTCAACATGAGCTAACTGACGCACCAACAAGCGCATGGGCAGACACCTTCATGAACTGGTACATGTTCAGCATCTCGGTATTGAGTCCCGGGCCCACCCTTCAAGAAGTCATCGACGATTTCAAACATCTGCCTGTTTCGCTTCAACAAGAGCTGCACTGTGACCAGCAGAGTCAATGGCCTAGACGAGTGACGGAATGGTCCGCCGAGCACTGGAAGTGGGTGGATGAGGTCTTTTATGGATCGCATGCGGATGATGAGGATGAGGACGACTATCTGTACGAGACCTACCCGGAGCAAATGAAGGACGAAGCCAAAAAGTTTCATCCTGGCAATCCTCAATTCGCGTATGATGAGCTGTTGGAACGGATATGGAGGTTGCGTATGCGTACCATACTTCGAGCAAAAGATGATTCCTGATGTACGGATGCGCTCCAACAGCACGTTCGTCGACATTTGCACCTCACCATCTGTCAGTGCATAGCTAGTGGACTAAACAGGGTTGGAACATTCGGAATGACGATATTCAGATACTGATACTCTCCCAGGTGCGGCAAACCTGAATGCGCCGACTCAGAGGACATGCCAGGCTAGCGTCTAGTCCAGGAACCTACTTCAACAGTAATGCTTAGCAAAGACACTGTTGTACAGTTTCAAGATTGTCTCGGCCACATATTCGGCAGTAAACTTGGGTTTTGCGTGAAAACTATCTGTAAGACACTCGTCGATGTAGACATGATATCCTGTCCACCAACAGACAAGCTCGGCTAGTCACGTGATAGCGCGTTTCCAGCTTCTTAGCACGTTTTCTTCACAAGTCTCTAGAACATCGATATATCGCCCTATGCTGCCAGTCCCGATTTATCCAAAAAGTACACACTCACCAGCAGAATGTCACGCAAACGCTCCCGCTCCGCAGAAGATGGCGCATCATCAGACTCATCAGACGACGACTTTGGTCCAGCCCTGCCGTCTTCCGTGCCACCCAAGAAGAAACGGAAGCTACCCTACGAATCACTTTACGTCGCTGCCCTGCCGCGCGGCGTGCGCTATTCAAAGTCACTCATGCACAAGGAGCAGCTTACCAGCGTGACTGTCGCGCCGTCGCCCGTCGACTTTGTAATGACGGCGAGTACGGACGGCGTGGTGAAGTTCTGGAAGAAGACTGCCGGGGCCATCGGCGGGCTAGAGTTTGCGAAGGAGTATAAGGCGCATGAAGGCCTTATACGCAGCACGGCTGTGAGTGTGGATGGGTCGTACTATGCAAGTGTAGGTGACGAGGATGATAAGACGGTCAAGATATTCGATGTGATCACGTTCGACCTACTGGCAATTCTGAATCTGGAGGAGGCGGGAAACGTGGTGTGTTGGGTGCACCAGCGTGGTGAGCCGCCAAGGCTGGCTGTGAGTGTAGGGAGAGAGATCTGGATTTTCGATGGCCGAGGCGAGCGCACTGAGCCGCTGAAAAAGTTGAGTGGCGTGCACCGGACTGAGGTCGTGGCCATGGCCTACAACGCTCCTTTTGACTGCGTGGTCTCGGCTGACGCGGGTGGCATGGTGGAGTACTGGAGGCCAAGGGACGAGTACGAGAAGCCGGATGATGTGTTCAAAATGAAGTCAAGCACAAACCTGTTCGACTTCAAAAAAGCAAAAAGCGCCCCTTGTTGCGTCTCCGTCTCGCCATCCGGCCACCAATTCGCGACCTTCTCTTTCCCAGACCGCAAGGTGCGAGTCTTCGACTTCACTTCCGGCAAACTCGTAAGGTCGTACGATGAGAGCATACAAACATTGACCGACATGCACCAAGCAGGAACAGCCCTGCACAAGCTAGAACAAAACGAATTCAACCGCAGACTAGCGATCGAGAAAGACCTGGACGACCCCGCCGTCCGCTCGCGGATCAACATCAGCTTCGACGAGTCGGGCCACTTCATCACCTACGGCTCCCTCCACGGCATCAAAGTAGTCAACACGACCACCAACCGCGTAATGCGGCTCTACGGCAAAGAAGAGCCTTTCCGCGCCCTGCACACCTCCATATACCAAGGCGCCCCACAACAAAAGGGCGTCGTCACAGTCTCCATGGCTGCGAGCGCCAACCCGCTCCTCGAAGCCGCCGAGGAGAAAGACCCGATGCTCTTTGCCACGGGCTACGCAAAACCGCGCTTCTATATGTTCACCAACGACGAGTCCGCCGTCAAATCCACGCGGGACGTACACAACGAGAAACCGCGGCAAGCCTCCAAGAAACACAAAGACGACATCAACAACAAGCAAGCAAACCTCGGCACCTCGGCCACAATCCACACCACGCTCGGCGACATCCACGTCCGCCTGTTTCCTCAATACACGCCCAAGACCGTCGAGAACTTCACCACGCACGCGCGCAACGCGTACTACAACAACACCATCTTCCACCGCGTGATCCGTAAATTCATGATCCAGGGCGGCGACCCGCTCGGCGATGGCACGGGCGGCACCTCGATCTGGGGCAAGGAGTTCGAGGACGAGTTCCACCCAGACCTCAGACATGATAAGCCTTACACGCTAAGCATGGCGAATGCGGGGCTGGGCACGAACGGCAGCCAGTTCTTCATCACGACGGAGAAGGCGGAGTGGCTGGATGATAAACATACGGTGTTTGGTAGGGTGGAGAAGGGGAAAGACGTGGTGCATTTGATCGAGAATGTACGCGTGGTCAAGGAGAAGCCGGAAGATGATGTCAAAATTATCAATGTTTCTGTGTACTAGCTGAAGAGGGCATGCTATATTAGTGAGTATTCGAGGAAAGCAATCTTGACGGGCTGGTGTCTTTCTGGATGCTTGCGAGTCAACCTGGTGCGTCTGAACCGAAATCCCAGGAGCTAGCCCCTACACCTACCTACCAGGAATCATACTGGCGGGTCACCATTGCTGGATTTGGATCTATTGATTACTACTGGACGCTCACAACTGATCTGACGAAGTTTACCGGGTCGGCAGAATCTGTTCTTCAAGTTGAGCAGAGTCATGTGGATCTAAACGTGGGTTCGACATTCTGATACCCATCGGGGTGCTCGATACTGATTTTGAACACTCTGAGAAATCATTGAAATTTGTCCAATTATGAGCAGGAGCATATCGGTCGGAGCAACTGTCTTGGTGTCATGATGCCCTGCCCGCCGACTCAAATCCCCATCGGTATTCTGCGAGCACTCAAACGCTTATCCAGATGCCGCTTGCCCGGGAGAGCGCCGCGGCGGAAGATCACCATACTGGTGAGCACAGCTTGAGCACAAGGTCCGTTTGTTACCAGGAACCGAGCACGTTGTGCACGAAGCAGATGTGTTGACGATACACATTGAGCATAACAGAGACTTGAGAGATTCGAACCGTGGCCAACATCGCCTGAGTCTACGACAACGAGGCTGACTGCGAGTAGTAGGCAGCACACTGTATGGGATAAATTGTAATAGGCGAATCCGTGCGAAACACCGACCATGATCGCGAGCCAATGCTGATGGCTGGGAGGAGCCACATGTGAATATCACGTGAAGCTCGGCAACCGGTGCATATCGAAGTAGAACCGTGGAAAAAGGTTTCGGAACATGGTCGATGACAATGCGCAATCCTTTGTCGCTTGCCAGAGGCGAAATAGGTGACCGAACAGATCGTAGCTACTAGTAGCTTGTATTCGCTTGGCTCACGGTTGAGCTCATCGTACTATCAACCAACTTTCGCATTGCTGAAATCCATCTCGGGATGCTCTTTCATGAACTTCTTCAACAGGTCCTGCTTCTGCTGCTCATCGCTTGAGGGCTTCCCTTGGCGCTTCATCTCTTGATCGTACATCATCTTCTCCACCATGCCTCTAGTATCGCCGTCGAGGTCAGCCAGCTTGCTGTTCTCGGGGACTATCTTGGTCACGTCGATCTTGGGCGCATCAGTCGTGATGTGTGGCCACCAATTTGAGCCAGCTGATTTGGTTATGGTGAGAACTATCTCTTTTGTGTTATCAGGTCTCGTTGATAGCGTCCATGTGCTGTCTTCTGTGTTGAGTGGGAAGGGAGTGTCGCCGTCGATGATGGGATCCTGGCCTTTGACAGAGACTTTGATGTGACTTTTCTTGAGCTCGACTATCAGGTCTCTCGACTTGAGGTTGCCCGGTATGGGCACCGTGACCTCAGCTTCATTCAGGGTCTGTGTCCATTTGTAGGGAAGTTTGGATTGCTCCTCTTCTTCTCGAGCTTTTGCTTCTTTATCGAGTCTTGCGCGTTCCGACGGGGTGGGCGATTTGTCTCTGTTGGAAGAAGACATGTTGTGAGATACCAAGGTCAATAGTTCTAGACTGTCACAGTAATTTCAGCTGCTGAAGATCAAAGTCGTGTTGGACAAAACGCAGGACACAACAGCATGACGACGATGTGGGCAGGGAAAGTGTCCGCAGCGCTTGGTCATGCCCGGCAGGAGCCAGGGACTAAGCAGGGTTTAGAGTGGGCGCCGCCTGAAACTGCCTAAGTTAATATGACGTTGAGCTGATGCAGGCCCCTCGAACCCCTTCGAGTTGGAACCAAACAGGCCTCGTGGCATGCGAGTTCCAGTCCATGGCCCAAACGTGACCGCAAGCAGGTCACCCAGACAACATCGCCGGGGCACTTCAACACATCTACATAAACAGAAGCTGTCTTCTCTACCTCCGACCACAGATACTCCAATCCTCTTCGAAGTCCTTGCATCAACATGGCAGCAGTCGAAGAGACCACTCCAGACCTTAAGGTGGATGACACATCCATCTCACCCGTTCAGCGACGAGACTCGCTCGAGAAGCACTTGCAACACAGACCAGAGGCACAAGATCTGAAGAACAGGCATATTCTGCTAGACACCAATGCTGCTCCGTAAGCAACGAGACTGGTACATTCTCTACAGCTCTAGTCTAACAACAGTAGCTCACTTCAGGCCGCTCAGCAACAGCTCGAGCGTGAGCGCAACACCGACAACTTGAGGAAAGGCCTTGAGCATCGTCCTGATCGTGAAGATCTCATCAACCGTAGGCTGATCCTCTTTCTCGTTCCGAGCATAGCTAACGACGTTCTAGGCAACATTCTTGCCGACACGAGCGCTGCACCTGGCATCCAGGCCAGCCAGAAAGCCCTCGACAGGCAGATGCGGACTGATGCTCTCGAGCAGAAACTGCAGCGACGGCCTACTGCCGACGAACTAGTCCAGGAGGGCATTCTAGACGCTGATGAGAAGCCCCAGTAAGAGACCGTGTAGGTTCGAGGTGTTCGTCAGCAGCTGTTAAGACTCCGAAAATAGCGGCATAGCACATCATGGACAGCTCCATGAGAATGAAACCAGGTCTTAATACGACTCGATCTCCTCGCCCTGCCGCGGCCCCGAGTCGAGGTCTGGCTTCCAGCCCGGCGGTCTCTCCTTCCCTCGCACTGTCATACTGTAGACACTGGCTTCCACTTTCTCCACACTCGCCCTCGTAGTCTTCAACTTGCCTTCAAAGTCTCGACCAAGAGCGTAGCTGCCACCAGCATCCATGAGTTCAAGCTGTGTCCGCATGATTTGCATGTCCGTGAGCACTGACGAGCCGCCGTTCTTGCCAGGAAGCTTTCCATTCGTGGCCATGTATGTGATGGCTATCTTCATGAGCTCGCCTGTCATATCAAACAGACCTAAGGCGTAGTCCTCGTACGTTAGCATGATGTCTGCTGGAATCATCTTTGCTGCTTCCTCATGTGTCATGATAGATTGAGTCTGAAGATAGTGCTCGAACAAGACTGCCTCCATCCATTCCTGAATACCACCGCTGATGTTGCGCTGGTACCGGTACGCGTTGATGCCTTTTAGATCTGCACCCACTGATTCGAAGGTCTCCTTGATCTGGCCTTTCAGCTTCGTGACATCGCCAAGTGCTCGTTTGTCGGTCAGTGGCTTGCCAATATCCTTTGTCCTGTCTCACTTCAGCTCCGACACGTCCAAACACGGGGAGTCTTACCTCTGTAACGCGAATATTACCTTCTTGCTGAATGCTGTGATGTCCCTCGAAGCCTTGATGACTCTTTCTCGTCGATCATGATGCTCATCGAGCTCTGCCTTAAATCCTTCAAAGACGCCGATGAATGGCGATGTGCTCTCGGAAGAGTCCTTGGTCTCCATCTCTTGCCGCGTCCGTTTCACGCCAGCCATTAGGTACACTAGAAGTCGATCAATGAATATCGCCTTGACCAAAACACAATCGTCTCGGACGTCATTTTTCCGTGGCTGTAATCACGTACAGGAGTTCGGCTGCTTTTAATTATCGATTGGGCTTTGCGGACACTAAGGTATAGCTACCGCACCTTAAATTTAAGCTTCCTCAGGTGCGTTTCGTCCCTGGCACGTCCACACTGTGCCCTCGTTTTCTGCAACGCGTGCCTGCTGCTGGTCATCACGCTGAGCTATACGAAAGGTGCAAATGCCGCTTCCACCATGTCGGTAGTGTCTCGAGCCTTCGAGTCACCTTGGCTCATATTCGCGGCTGCCCTGGTCCTTCGCCTTGTGCTCTTCTTCTACGGCATTCACCAAGATGCGCACTCTGCTCTCAAGTACACCGACATTGACTATTTTGTCTTCACCGATGCAGCGCGAGCGGTCTCTCGAGGTTCATCGCCCTATGCGAGAGCTACATATCGGTACACACCACTCCTAGCGTGGATACTGCTCCCGACCTCGTGGTCAGGAAAAGATGGGCTATGGTTTCATTCAGGCAAAGCGCTCTTCGCTGTGTCAGACATTGTGGCAGGATGGCTTATCTACAGGCTATTGAAGAAACAAGGTATGACAAAGCAAAGAGCATTGAAATATGCCAGCGTATGGCTGCTCAATCCAATGGTAGCGAACATTAGCACAAGAGGAAGCAGCGAAGGGCTTCTGTGCGCTATGGTCATGGCCACACTCTATGCATTCGAGACCGGGCACATACTCCCCGCCGGAGCACTGCTGGGCCTCTCTGTTCATTTCAAGATCTATCCATTCATCTACGGGGTGAGCATGTTCTGGGCCTTGAAATCGAAGCCAGCACCTGTCCCAAACTTTGCAGATTTGAGCTCAATCAGCACTTTTATCAACAAAGCGCGTGTGCAGCTGTTGGTTTCCTCTCTAGCGATATTCACTGGCTTTAATGTTATCATGTACTCGATTTACGGCCAGCCTTTCCTCGAACATACATTTCTCTACCACTTCACACGGACCGACCACAGACACAACTTCAGCCTCTACAATACTCTTCTGTACTTCTCCTCCGCTGATCCTTTCACCAACCACTCTATCTTATCCGCAGAACGACTGGCATTCCTTCCTCAAATCTTTCTCAGTTGTATCCTCCTTTCTCTGCTGCCATCGACAGCATATTCTCTCCCAACAACGCTGCTAGCACAAACGCTGGCATTTGTGGCGTTCAACAAGGTCTGCACAAGTCAGTATTTCCTTTGGTATCTGATCTTCTTACCATTGTACCTACCCCACTCAAGCCTGATGCAAAACTGGAAGCGCGGAGTCGCTGCACTAGGAGCTTGGGTTGCTGGTCAAGCTGCTTGGCTGGGCTTTGGCTTTCGGCTTGAATTTCTGGGCAAAAGTGCCTGGCTCGGCCTCTGGGGAAGCAGTGCGTTGTTCTTCTTGATCAACTGTTGGCTCTTGGGGATCGTTGTTGAAGATGGTGGAAGACTTGCGAGGTCAAAATTACAAGAGTCGTCTATCACGACGAAAGAGAAGCCAGAGCATGGAAAGCTCGGTCGCTGATATACAGAGTCCTGGACAACAATGCAAGCATTCATGCCACCGTCAGAAATATCTGCTCTCGTTGATACTTCCCTCGCTGCTCTACAGATCCTCTGCATTACCAAATACTTCCGCAGCGCTGCTACAGGTTCAGCTCATAAGGCCAGGGTGATGATCGCGTCGAGGGACTCCACCTCTGTGACGGTAGCACTGTCTGACTCACGATCGGTTCATGCTCATAGAGCTGGTCCATCGTACTCAGCGCCTCAAGAAAGTCTTTGCCGCGGTACGTTGCCACACATCAGCACAAACATGCAATTAGGCAATGCAGACATCATGATGCCAGTCAGCAAGTCAGTTCTGCAGTCAGGATTTATCTAAGTTCAGCTATGGAGGGAAGGCTGCTATGCCTATCTCCGGTAAGGCATCAGCTTCACGCTTGATACTTTCCTGATAGATTTCGTTACACTGTTGCACGTACCTCTTGTATGAAAAGCTGACAAGGCATCTACAACCTCAGCACGTGTGCCTGAATGCCCCTGCGCCAGGATAGTTTTCAAGTCCATCAAGAGACGAGGGATATGGGGCCGTGGGCCCGTCTCCACCGATACTGTCTTGCCGCCTGCCTGCTAGGCAGCCTGAGCTGTGAACAAAATAGTGTTGTTGGCTCGAAACACCCGTGGACCCAAGGCTACTACCTGGTTCTAGTATGCACGTCAGTCTGCTAACCCCCATTTGTTGATATTCCTTCACTCGAGTTGTTGAGCAACAGATTTCATGGTTCTTACAGCTGCGTAATACTCGTGCGCGGTCATTTGATCGCCAGCTGATGGAGGCTCAACAGCTTTGGGACCGTACAAGGCTAAAATTGCAGTGCAATGCTACCATCGACAAGAAGTGTGTAGGATTGGTTGAAGATGACGGCTTTCGAGTTCAGACTGCGAAAGCTTGGCAGAGATGAAGCAATTGACGATCCAGAGACGGTAAAATTGTAGCTGCGCTGCAATTTTCTTTTATTTTCCAAGGGTGAGGGTACGCAGGTCGAACAAACGGCTAGTGCATCGGAGCCATAAGGCTGACAGTCTGATGGACCGTGACTTTGACCAACGAAGACGTTCCAAGGCTGCATAGAACGCAGCGAGGACGGGTAGCAAAGAGACTGCGCTGCGAGAACTGTTCCCCACACTCGGATGCCTGTTAGTGTTGAAAGCACTACTGTCATAGAGCTGAGACACATCCAGCCTTGCATGCGCATTTTGGGGTTCACCCTTCCATCCTTTTTTTCTGTCCAGCCTGCTCCATACATGAACGTCAACGTGCTCGGACCGAAGATGTTCAAGCCAGCCTCACCATCCACACAGCGGCAAGCCAAGGACTGCACAAAAGCCCCAATTCCACCGACTCGCACTAACAAGGTCGTCAATATTCAATATACCCACTCCCATGCCGACCAAGTCGCTCCACACCCTTGACTCCAGCGAGATCGGCCATCCAGGCGTCGCCCAGTACCTAGCCAGCAGACCCCTTTGACGCGCAACATCGATCTGCGACTGTACTTTCGCTCTCTGAGCTGAGCTGAATCTGCCGCCCCAGAGCCTTCCGATGGTCCGACTCATCGCGACACTAGCGTAGTATGAGTTGGTGTGGTTATACATTGTGTCTTCGCCGAGTTTGTCGAGCGACGCGTCGAAGAAGATGTCTCGATGAGACGCGTTGGCGTTGATGAGGTCGAATGGTGCTTTGCCGGTCCCGACGATGGTGATAGGGCGGGGGATCAGCGAGGTGTCGTTCCAGTACTGGAGTAGCCGGCTTCGCGGAGCGGCGTCAGATGCTGCTGTACTGACGGCCAGAGGTCCGTGCCGTTTTCCTTGAAATCCAGCATGAGGACCAGTGTTGCATTAGGGTTAGTATCATAGACGCCGACTCGTGGCGCTGTGCGCCGCAGTCCGGCGTTCTGAGCATCGAGAATGCTGAGTAGTGGGTCTATGTATAGGCTGCGCAATGTGCGATCGCGAGTCAACGTCTTTCGAGAATGGCTCACCAGGAGCTCTGTGCTGTCTGGTGTCAGGCTGTCGAACCAGAGGTCTGCTTCCACTCCTGTACATCCGGTTGAGAGAGCGTCGAAGAGTGGCGTGGTGCGCCAGTAGTCGTTATGACTGTGGATTGGGACTGGGTTGATGATGCCACTTAGGTCTTTCGTGAGGTTGGATATCAGACCTGCGGTCTGATCAGGGTGTTTCCCATGTCGGGCGATCGTGCGGTAGCCACTTGGAACAACGGCTGGTCTGAGTTGACTTCGAATAGAGATGAGCAGGACGAATATGACTCTAATCGGGCCAGGGTATTGCTTAATATGGCTATGGAGGTATTGGATCTACTCACACAGCCGCAAGCGATATGCCAAAGTTCAGTATAGCGGAGGCGATGACGAGGTGACGGTTCACCAGCTTAGTCCTGGTCCACGACCAAGACTTCCGGAGTGTTTGTGTGTATCGACGGTTCGTGGCCATCATCGAGGAGTCGAACACGACCCCATTCTGGTCAGGGAAAGCGTCCTCGAAACTGATACTTTCTTCGGAACCACAGAATGACCTCTCCAGGAGTGGCTGCATTTGGCGAACTGACCGACGAAACAGACAGAAAAGAAGAACAAGGTCCTCCTTCCTGAAACTCGCTGCATGCTGCATGCCCGGACTTGAGCTTTTATTGTTCATTGTCATCGCACCTTCTGATTGTCCGATCATCTTCGCAGAGACATAGACAGCGTCAAATAACGATGTTGCCTGCTGCAATGAATTCCTTCATGCAGCGCCAAGGGGCAGTCATTATGCTAGCGAGCAGACCTCCCTACGAGAGGTCAGGAAGGCATTGATCAACGCGAAGGATTCTGTCGAAGGCTAATAATCTCTGTGGTGACTTCTGCTAGCCCCTCAATCGCCAGTGAGATATTTGGACACTTACGCGAGGTCTCAGTACGCATTTAGTCCTACGCTAAGGGCAACAGGACCTGCGAGTGCCGCACTTGCTCGCCAGAACTGAGGTGGTAGCGCCAAATATTCTTGCTTGTAGGTGCTTGTATATGCTAACTACCAAAGTTTCGTAGCTAGATCCGCTGAACCGCTCGGCGGTGACCATACTTGAACTCGCCTACGAGCGAGGGGCTCTGATCGCGCTTAGAGATCGATCGCGGCGCATGTTCCGAGAAAGATGATGCCTGAACCACCATGTCGACCGCACTTGAAGTCACCTGCGAGAAAGGGTCCCTAATCACGTTTAGAGATCGATCACGGCGCGCATATCTCCAGAAAGATGGCGCTCGGACTAGTACCACGCCCACCATGATGTGCATCGTCAAGCGGAAGATGTCTAGATCACGAAGTAGTGCCGCTGTATCCGTTAGCTTCAATGACGCTATAAGACTCTTCTCGATGAGACTGAAGTATAGGCTTCAGAGAATGGCCGGGAAAGCTTGGCGTATGTATGATCCCGAACAACTGTCAACCAACGCTCAAGTATCCGTGAAGCACCAAGAAGGCGCTCAGAGAGGTCGTCCACTGGGTGTGGAATGTCACGAGGGCGAGTACACTGTCTGGATTGTTAAGCTGTACTCTCGTCATCCAACACAGAGTTTCCTCCTGAGCTGTCATTTGCGAAGCTGCGTGCTGCCGAGCTACTTGCCATGCAACCGTATGAACTTCCGGTTCCTGACGATCTCTCCGCTGTAGTGAGGTGATGTTGCATCGTCTGGCAGAAGATTGCCGCACACTGTAAGAGTTGGGTGTAATGGAATAGACGATGGAGTTCTCATGCCCCACCCGTTGGCGCCCCTGCCAAGACAAGGCAGTCGTCAAACAAGTATTCCCGATTGGTCAGCGCAATCACAGCATCGTAGCGGAGCAGAAGGCCTCCGCCATTCTCATAGATATGGTTGGATATCTGCGGAACAAAGGCTGACCTTGGCAGTTGTGTGATGAAGATCTTAGCTAGGAAGGACTCGGTCGACAGGCCACTGCCGCGATCGATCAACGTTTTCCCCGGGGAAGAAGCTAGTATGTGCCTATTGCATACGCGATCTGCCTGTATGTTATGTAGTTTCATCCCACCAGTCAACTGACATGGGTGGCCGCTTCGCGCTACTTTTGGAGGGTTGTATGTCAAATCTGGTAATGTATGCAGAACGATGCAAGTACTTACTAGTTTCCTAGCTTAGCGGTGGGTGAATGCGAAGTTCTTGCGCAAAAGCGTGATCCAGCGCAGTACGTCCGTCGTCCACCTTTCGATCTCCGTCAATACTCATCTGTCGCTCCTCCCGAACCTCTCCCCTAAGTGCATCGCGGTCCTCCCACTCTCAAGTCTTGGTGAACATCGCGAGTTTGAACTGTCTCTCCTCAATGTCCATGAGGATGATCTGGCTAAGCATTAGTGTGATCTCAAGCTTGACATGGCACCTCTGCAAGATTGTATCTTCACTGTGCATGTGGTTTTCGGTGTCGGCTTTCATGAGAGCATACCTCACTCTCAGGTCATCTCATGTCTCCGTGACAATGAGCCCTGGCTCACAATCCAAGAGTCGTCCATTACCTATGAAAAACAGAAGCTGGTCTCTCTCATTTTCTTAGTTCGTCAATTCTCAAAAGTTCATTCTCGTTGTCGGAGGCCGGGTCAGCTGTGCCCTAGGGGACGATGACATCTGCTTGGAACACCTGCTTCTGGATATGCGGCACCAACGATACGTTCTTGAATAGAATCTCACCCTGATGCAACAGGGTCTGGTCAATCTTGGAGAACGACAGGTAGTCGGCGGTAGATTGCTACTCTGTGGATACCGTGCCAGGAGAATCAGCTACTAGCTGTCTGCTATCCGAAGTGATCTTATTGTTGCGGGTCTAGGAGACCGAGACAACTTAATGTTCTCGAGTGCGAGAGGAGCTTCTTACACGCATTATGATTCCATCTGTCTTTGTCGCACAGACAAGGCTTTGCCGCATTCTGCTTTCTTGATGTCTTATTACCAATTGTTGCGCTCGGTCGTTGTACCCATTAGCTTGGTCCCGCTTCTAGCTCAGCGTAGTCGAGTGCGTTCCTACGTCATGAAGGCTCGGCACGATGGTGCAGTGGCAGGTGCAAGCGCAGGAACTTGCGTGCTTGCTTCTTTCGCTAACAGCCCCGTACTAATTCAGCTATTGCTTCTTCCTGATAGCTCTCAAAGCTAAATGTAAGATTCGCTACGCACGGCAGCTAAAACACCGCAACATCACATAGCACTTCCCTGGAAGGGCGGTATCGTAGCAAATCAAGGAAACGTTCATACCTCGATCAATGCACTTTCCTTAACACGAAAGACCCCGGCAAGTGCCTCGATACCGCACGCCGTTAGTGGTGTCGACTGACCCCTGTCACGAACACGCGGGCTGCAAGCCAGATCATGGAGTTGGATCGAGGACCAGGCCGGTTCCTGCAGTAGCGTCAAGAGCTCCCGAAAACAGCTAAGCTAGTAACTGCAGGGTCCATCCAGGTTTCCAGCTCAGAAGCTTCAAGAGGTACTATCTGCACGACGAAGCTCGTCTGATGGTCCTGGATCTCAGAAAGAACCCGTAGGACGTACTACGATGCAGATTGCACCAGCAGAACAAAGCACAATGCTCAAGAATTTGGAATCCCTTGATTTCCTGGGAAAGGTTGCAGCAGTTGGTTATTCTCGAACAGCCAATCACCTTGCGAGCTGTAGCTCCCAGCCAATTTCCCACGCGTCTCATGTAAGCCCCTTAGGCCAAGAACGTCAGGCTGGTTCACGCAAAACAGGCTGTCTAGAACGAGTGACCATTCCGACTTCAGCATGGCCGCGCGACATAGTCTGGGGTCAAGCGTATCGAACGTGTCTTGCATAAGGTGGGTAGCACGTTCTGATGGCCCTTGATCATCTTCGCCGGTGCCGTTTTCCGCCAGCTCTCGTTGCGGTTCTACCTCATCTGAGCTCATTGCTGCTTCAACGGCCTGCGGTCGACTTCGACGAGATGCTCTGAGTCTACCGAGCACAGCATGCGCGACTGATCTCCCTGTAATCCAACCACCACACTCTTTTGACCACAGCAGGTGTTCGCTGCGCGACACTGCTAGCCACTCTTTTACAACACAAAGCACAAGCCAGCCATAACGCGAGGTACCCGTTCCTAGATCACAGGGGCTCATTCTATACATTCGAACAAGAACAAGAACTGTCAGCAATGCGATCACTCACCCTACTTCTCGCAACACTCCACTCCCTGTCGATCCTCGTCGCGGCACATCCATTCGTCGTAGTGAACCCGAAGAGTACTCCGGTCCAGGCCCATGCTTCACAGCACACACATCACCATGGACGGAGGCAAGGCTTGTTTAGCGACGTGGAAGGTGCCGCCAACAGTATTCTGAGTATCCGGGACGAGACGACATTGGTGGCAGCCGCGACCAGAGCACCGGTCACGCTGCCACCTCCCGCGATAGCTTCAGCAACGCAATCGTCGCAAGCGGCAGAGTCGACTTCGGCACAGGGTGACGATGACGGCAACGAGGATGACAGCGAGAGTGACGACGAGGGCGAGTCGACAACCAGTGCTGCGCCGTCCTCAACCAGCGCTGCATTATCTTCGAACAGTGCTGCACCTTCCTCAACCAGCGACACTGATTTTCTTTCCCAAACCGTAGCAGCCATAACTCAACCAAGCAGCGAGTGGACAACCAGTGCTGTATCGTCCTCAACCAGCGAACCCGATTCCATTCCGCCAACCGTAGTAGCCACAACTCAATCAAGCGAAACCCCCACAAGCGCGGCGCCGACACCTTCACAAACCCTCGAAAGCGACCAAGTCACCGCAACAGCACCAGCCGCCACAAACAATACCAACAACAATGACGGCAATAAGGTTCCACCAGTGGGCATCGCAGTAGCCACAGTCATGTCCCTCGTGATTGTGTCTCTTACTGCCTGGCTCATCTTCAAATTCCACCCAAAAACCCAAGCATGGTGGACAGCCAGAAAATACGCGCAATTCCACCAACGCAGCTTCCGCGACGCATCAGGTGGTCCAGGCGCAGGGTCCTCGAACTTGCGCCAGCAAGCATTGGGCAGCAACGCCAACATCTCGAGACGGCAGACAATAAAAAGCTTCTTCGTGCCCGCCACAGCGAAGCTCGGAGAAGGAAAGGAGATCAAGCGGAAGCCAGTGAACTGGGGCGTCGAGAACCCAAAGGCTGCTGATGATGCCGAGACTTCAGAGAAGGTGCCAATGACCGCGACCGCGGCGCCGATGGGCCAGATCGAACGGTACTCGATATTCGACGCCGCATTCGCAACACGTCCTGTCAGTCCTGTGAGCCTTCGAACACAAGAGTCCCTGGAGAAATTGCCGCCCATTTCACCAATGAATAGTGCTAGCGTCAGTGTCCGAGAGCTTCCGGCGAACCCTGCCTCGGCGGTCAAGGCAGACGCAGACAAGAACCTGTGGACTCTGCCACCGGTGCCGAGTTTACCGCCTCTTATACATGCGAAGAGGGGCAGCGATGGCCTGTTCCGTCTGGTTTGAGTTGAGGTGCTTAGAGAGAAAGAGAGCGATGACTGTCCATGTATATTGATAGATACCTCCCCACAACGAACGAAGATATCCGCGATAGATGGCGTTCGTGAGTCCCGTGTCCATCGCATCGAATGGCTCTTGCCCGTATGCTATGCATTGTTTTTATCGCGCCCACGACTAGCAACGTTCCGGTTCCGCCAGTAAGACAGGCGCTTGGCCGACAGGGCGCTGAGTAGGCACATTTTTGGTGGGTTGTCATGTCTCGTATATTGATTTAGGCAATTGGCCCTTTCTACTTCGGACACTCTCGCCACGTGGTGGTGTTACAAGCCAATCCCGTTTTTCACGGAACTCCCTTTCTGAACATTGACTCTACATGAGTAGTCTCCAAGCACCAAGAATAAGTGCAGCAGTACCAGTGCAGACACCCATCAGCCACTGCACGGTGGAGAACTTTACCGCCTCGACTCGTTCCCTGAGACCGGCCACTTCTTGTTCGATCCTGGCCTCGGTCTCCTTGATGCGCACGTCTTGGCTGTTTGCCTCTTCGCGGATGCGACCTTTCTCCAGGTTCAGATCCAGTCTGACGCTGGCTTGTGTTCGTCCAATCTCATCGCGTAGTCGTGCGCTGAGCTTGGCCAGATCTGAAGACAGACGCTCGTGGCTGCTCCGTGTAAGCTGGATTTCCGAGCTGTCGGCATTGGCCAGTTCACTGCGCAGCTTGGCGAAGTCTACCTTCTGAGTATACGTTGACCTCTCGGCATCCTCTTTCAAGACCATGGTTCGTGTAAGGTTTTGGATGGACTCTTCAATGACGCTGTTCAGCACGCGCATCATCGCGACGGCTTGTGTCTCGTTGAAACCCTCGGCTTTCAGTCTTTGAACGAACTTGAGGGTATCAAAGTGGTGAGATTTCTTGTTGGCCCTTGTTGTCGCGAAGGTACGTCGAGCGACCTGGAATGCCGTGGCATACGTGCCATTGTGTCTGAGAGGGGCGCTTGGTGTAGTGTTACTAGGAGAGGATGAGGTATATTTCGTCGTAGGTGACGACGGAGAGGCTGGGGTCGAAGATGATCGCCGCCGTCCGTATGCGACGCTAGACAGCTGACGAGAGGAATTGATCTGTTGTAAGGAGGGTTTGACATGCCACCTCGTCCTTGCTGTGGGTGGTGAGGAGCATAAGGCCCGTGTTGTTGTTTGCACAAACGCTGACGAGGCCGGCGCTGGCACACGAGCATAGATAAATCGGGGCAGCTCGATAATTGCCTTGTGGGGAGCCATATCGGCTCAGCTGTTGTGTTTCGATACTCAAATCAATATCTGGTGTCAGAAAGTCAGTTGTTCTATCAAAACCCAGTTGTGGCTGCCTCCTCGCCTGCGACTGTGACGAAGTGTTTCGGCTGTTTTCGCTACGGCGTTCCATTAACACAGGACAGTCTCGGCAACGACCGGAGCTAGGGTCGCACGTGCTCAATACGGTAAGCTACATACCTGAAAACCACAAGCGGCCAGAAACGGATTAGTGTCTTTTGCAAGCAGGGCCTGCTGGAGGGAAGAGAGATCAAGAGTATGAGTACATAATATTCTGTCAAAGCCTTGCTCGAATCTGCTGCAAGCCTTCTTCTATGCCGTCGACGGTCAGGTCAACGCTCCCGTTTTCGCACCGGACCAACCTCAAAACCCACACTATAATGCCTTCGTCCTATTTCTTCTTCGTCGTAAATACATCTGCTGCCGCCTCTACTGACGGGCGCCCATAGTTGAAACAAAATGCCATCGTTGTTTGTGTCTGTGCTTTACATACCCGATGCGAAACGCCAAGCACTACTCACAGACACGCATTGGGCAAAAGCACCCACCACGTTCTCATGGTTCCGGCGCTCCTTGTTGAAGCCGGGCGCGACGTGCTGGACTCGCCGCAATCCACCTCGTTGAAGTGGCTTGCAACAACATAGCAAGCCTGAGAGAGTCAAGGACTAGTTGAGGAAGCCCTTACAGTTGACACTTCCGCACAGACACGGTATACGGTCGTCACTACCGATCTCACGCTCGAACTTGTAGTCGTACGTCAGTTCTTCGTCTGCAACATTTGTTAGTGCTAGCTTTCAAGGGTTCGCGCGGATTGTACCAACCTTTCTCGATGTCTCGTAATGCATAGATGACGATACGCTTAGTGCCTCCCACGCGGATGATCTTCGCCGTGCAGTTTGGCGAGCAAGAGTGGTTGATGAATCTTGCAATGCCGCCCTTTTTCGTCGCGTCCACGATCGTGCCCTCGTCGATACGGAATAGGTAGGACGAACCGATTCCTGACTCTGTATACCTGATTTCTCGCAACTCGGCAATTTCCTGCCGTATCCGCTCACCGACATACTCGATGATCATTTCCGACGTTTGTATCCGCTCCAGCGAGTACAACCCCCAGTTGTGAATCGCGGACCTCTCGAATTTGACAGGCTTCTTCCGTTTCTGCAGCTGGTTGAACCTAACGACGTCGGCATCATCTCCATGATCTTTGAGCATTTCTCTTTGACGATCGATATCCTTGACTGTCCTTCGATCATCCGCCCGTTTACCACGCGATGATGCCTTGGGCAATTCTGGTGCAACCTTGACTTGCGTGGTTGTCGCATTCTGTGCTTCTGCTTCGCGTTTCTCTCGTGCTTTTTGTACTTTGATGCGGTGAGGCAGATACTTCGATTTCTCCGACTCGAGGATCTTCTTGATCGGTTCTGTTCTCGCTGATCCAGATGGGTTGGGCACGTAGTATCCCTCGATAACCGGCTCTCTACGCACGGCACCGACGGCGATATTGCGGCCCTGGTTACGCAGTTGTTCTTGTTTCCAGGCCCATGCCGTGCTGTTCCCTATGTCGAGTGGGGCTTTCTGATGAAGTACATCTTCGAGCAATGCCAGATCTTCTGCATCGACCAAGGAGGCCTGCCAACCACGGATATCTGGGAGAACGTTTTCGTCATCCTCCACAGTAGGCTGCGGATGGTCGGCGGAAACTCCCCATTCGACCTCTGGGCGACGCTCGGCTGCTTCCAGAAGTGCTTCTTCTTCGTCTGCCAACTCCATCACATCGTCCACCACAGCCGCTGCTTCAGCCTCAGCTTGCGCTTGACGAAGCGCTTCTTTCTCGGCAGCGATCTCTTTCTTTGTCTTCTTCTTTGGCTTGATCTTTTTGACGGCTTTGGCCACTTCAGGCTCGGGCGTCGCCTCGACTGGCGTTTCAGGCTCCTTGACGGCAGGCTCGATGGAGATTTCTCTCTGCTGCTCGAGTTTCTCGACTCCGAATAGTTCATCGTCGGCTTTTTGCCGTTTGCGTGCCTCGAGTTCTTTGATGAGTCGTTTCCGCTTCCGGCTAGAGGGGGACAATTCACTGATGTTGCGCTCGAGCTTTTCAATAATGAGGTCTTCAGCGCTTTGTCTGACACTGTCGGGCTCTTCCTTGACGACCGAGTCGCCCATTTCGGACTCCTCACGTGCGACCTGCAGTCTCCGTTTCTGGACTTTCTTGATCAATTCCTCCTCGTCCGAGGAGACCGAAGTCATGCTCATGCGGCTCGCTGGTCTGCTCTCGAGCTCTTCTGTGTCTCTGGTCACCGATGTGCGGTTCTCTTCATCCGAGTCCTCTTCGTCGTTGAACTGAGAAAGCTGATGGAAAAGAGACCGCACTTGCGGTCGTGGCGCAGGGGCTTTTCTTCTCTCGTCTCGGAAGCCAGTCAATGAGCGCTCTACAGCAGACTTCTTGCCAATCTTGGGTAAAGACAGCACATTCATGGCCTTTCCAGGCCTTCGCATAGCTACACCGTCAGGTACTGCTTGACGTCGTGCATCCGGCGGGTCCTCAATGCCCAGCTTCCGTCGCTTATCGGCATGCCGATCAGGATCTAGATACTGGTAGAGCACGGGTGCCGCGAGTCGAGATTTCACATCTTCGATAAGCTTGTCGCGAAGTTCTTGGACGACCAATTGTACCACAGCGCGGCACGGATCAAGGTCTTTCGCTCGCTGCCGCTTCTCTTCCTCCATATCGAAATCGTGCTCACGCTTCGCGCGGATCTGCTGTTTGTGAGTAAGATGGTCGTAAGGAGTCATGGGCTTGGCAGGTAGCGGGGCCCGGACTGGCATTGGAGCGGCTGTCGGTGTGGCTGCGGGAGCTGTCACAGCTTGAATGTTGCCATTCAGATTCAACGCCATGTGCATGACATAGGTGAATAGAGGGTGCATATGCGCGCCATGGTACGTCTTCTTTGCTTCGGCTTGGCCGTTCCTTGAAGATTCGAAGACAATAAAATAACCAGACTTGTCGCATCGGATATCCTTCCAATCGTACATGCGCAGCCTCTTCTTCAGATGCGGTATGGTCGTGCTCAACACGGGCACATGATCATTCGCAATGAACAGGTATGGCTGGTTCTGCAGCGTCTCGGCAATGTCTTCCTCGACCGTTCCTGGTCCTTTTGCTTTGTCTTCTTCCTCTCTTTTCCGTTTGTCTGTGGGCTTGTTGTGTAGAGTCAGAGAGCCTTGGGCGATGGGAGAGGAGGGAGCCGCACCGGGCCTGAGGTGGGCTTTTGCGGCGGGACCTTTGGGGGCGGTCGGTGGAGGACCTTCGACCTTTGCAAAGCCGCTGGGTTGGGAGGATCGTCGTTCTGCAGGAGAGGGGGGTGGGGCAGGCTTTGGAGTACTCGAGAAGCCGCTCTCCTTCCTATGCTTGGCTATAGCAGCATCAACCAATTTCTGTGAGACAGATCCATCTCGGTCCAGCTGTATAGTGACCGTCTTCAGGCCTATCCTTTGGCCTCTCTTGCCCTCAAGATATGCTTGTTTCGCAGCTAGCTGGGCCGAAAGGGGACCACCCCCTTGAAAGGAGACACAATCTTGATATGTAATGCTACATATGCCTAGAAATCTTCCAGTGACAGGATCGATCCTGTTGTCCAGGTCACCGATGTCGCCGAAACTCGAGAAGAGGGCTGTGATTTGTGCCAATGGAGTCATAGGGTCGAAGCCAGTGACGACGACGGCGGTCGACTGGACAGGGGCAACTTGGGGGGAGGCGACCGTATCGGGCTGCCACGACCTGATGTTGTACGGTGCAGGACGTAGCTTGGATTTATTTCTGCCAGGCAAACGGCTCAAGTAGTTGGATTTGTGCCCACGCGGGTCTTTTGGCACTGTATTGTCTTGGGGTTTGGCCCCAAACTCTTCAAATGTGGCCTTCAATCTCCTCTTCTCTTTTGAGGGTAGACTCTTGTCTAGTTCGGGATCGTAGGTGCATTTTGAGCCTTTCGGTTCGAGGTCTGATGGGCGTGCAGATGGCTTGGAACTCGTAGCGGGAGGGGTAGGTTGAGGAGTCATGGTGCCTCGAGAAGGATAGACACCATTTGTGGCGACTGCGCTGTAGTTGTGCTCGAAAGAAGGGCTCGCCAGTTTTGCGCGTGGAGAAGACTCCGTATTAGTGAGTGGAGTGAGAACGCTGGCTGTCACGGCGTTGTTGGTATAGGCAGATGAGGCTGGGTTCCTTTCACTGAAGATGGATGAGATCGTGCTAGTGGAGCTCGCTGAGCCGGCGCCATTGAGAATATCACCCGCATATTGCTCGGCTTCATACTGTTGCATTTTAGGGTTCGAATTAGCCAGTGCTATATCCTGCGGTCGAGGGGCGTCCTTTGGCAGGCCTGCACTTGCACTCTGGGTCTGATGGATCTGACCCAGACGCGCATCAGGGCCGGGTTGGGCTGGGCTTTCTGAAGTCGGAGAAGCAGTTGTGCGCGCAGGCACATGGTCGTGACGCCTGTCGGATCGGCGTTCGCGCAAGACACTGGGAGCGGCAGGAAAGAAGTCTGCAAACTTGCCCATCGGGGCACCCACTCTCCCTTCAACCCCTCAAGGCCACAAGCATGTTGTCGCAAAGCACAGCGGGGCCGGTGGCTGTGTGGTCGACCGGTTGGACGTGGCAGTATCAGCGAAGGGGCACAATGCTGCAAGTTGCAAGTTGGCAGTTCTCAGTTGTCGGCTGCCAGTGATGCACCACAATCCACGCGACTTGGTTGCGACAGAGCACAACAGACGTGTTGAATTATGCCTGCAACGTCTTTGCGACTCGCGAAATCGATGCGAAGGTGTAGACGACGATTATTGTGATGGTTGCGGGCGTGTCAAAGTCGAATATCAGCCTGCGTGATGGCTCTGGCTGCGTCCGTGTCGTCCACTGCAGCGTCGACCGCAGGTTGCGAGCACAATTTCGCGCTAACCATTTCCTTGGCTCGGGCTTCATTACCACTTCAGCTACAGGAGAGCCTATGGATCTTCTATTTACATTGTCGTGGGCCACGCCGTAATTATTCTAGATACTGTACGATCTGTCCCAGCATCGCCAACACCCAACTCTAGTCAATTCTCTGGAAGCCTTCTCGTTGTCCTTGTTCATGTGCAGCTCGATACTGCATCGTCTTCCACGTGACGTAGCTCAATCTGCGACTGGTGCCAGCCTGGGAGCAATTACGGCTTCTTCAAGACATGATCAAGTCCAGTCCACAGTTCACTGCCTAACTTGGGCATAACAAGTAGGAACTCGAGAGCCCAAGCAATTCGCAGCATATTGCTATTGTGATCAAGCAAGTACAGTAGTGACCACCAAGCTCGACTTCGGTCTCGGCCATGTCTCATGTCAGTGAACTTGGTTTTATTCATCTGGGAGCCTCTATCACACCCACGACAGGAAGAATGTGGTACAGGCATACCACTCGGACCTGAGACTCAGGCTTTGTTCGCTGCATCGAAGTGTAGATAAAAATTATAGGAACGAACCCGCACAAGTTTTTCTAGAATTCTTTTCTAGCTTACTACCTGAGACACTTTCCTCCCAACCACTTCACAAACTTACTACAACGACCTTCGACTTCTTTGTTCCCAAGGCACTGTGTCAACCAGTGATTCGAGATCCGACGGCACCGGACCCTCCTGGCATCTGAGCGTACAACCAGCAGGAGAAAGGTGTCCCAGTTGGCGCAGTACTTGTCTTTGCGCTCTATCATTCAGGCATGAACACTGAGCGTCTCGTAGCCAGGAAGCGCTTACTCCAACCCCTATGTAGCGTGACGAGGTGAGCTGGTCATGCAAGCGTAAAGGCTTTGAGCTCTATACGTCGCCCTCAGGCTGCTGAAGGTTGATCTACCCTTTCTTCGGTCGATCTCGCCGACTGTTGGCTCTCTGCGTCGTTCAGTCGTGGTTTGTTCTGCTCTCGCTGGACCGACATTGTCTGACAGGACGCCAGGCTGAGACCTCCCCCAGCTAATGATCGACCTTGGCAGGGATAAGCTCCACCGAACTTGTACATCTTGGTCTTGGAGGGCTAATGCCAAGCACCCTACTTCTTGAACGCAGCATATGCCCGACACATGGTCAACAGCCCGCCACTACCACGATCCGTGCAGTACGACGACATCTTGACCGTCTGTTTCACTTTGCTGCGCACCGTATAGAGGACAGATGCCGTCACTCGTGGGGCGCAAGGTTGAGACTCTAAGAGCGACTCGTGTTTCACGTCGACTCCTTTCTGGCAATACATGTAGATGTCGGAGCAGTCTCGCGGCACGGCACAACGGAGGATGAACTATCATTTTCGTAATTCCCGACTGCCTCACGTATACCCCATAGGATCCCGACCACTTTGAGAGGTAGGGTCCGGAGCAAACGTCGCGGCCAGAGTATATAAACATATGCAATCTTTTGCCAGGTATCAATGGCATTCGTCTCTTTGCAAAATGTCTGGCGACAATATGATCTTGATGTCATCATGCCCGGAGCAAAGCTCGGTAGCAAGCATATCCGGCCCATGTACCAGCTAGACCTCCGAGCCAAACGATTGTCTTGTCGGTATCCCTGCTGGCATCGTTATAGCTGTTCGCGAAGGGAACTCGCGCGGCACCCTTCCAGAAATTACTGACGTATATCCTCGCACCTAGGCAAGCAGCCACATTGACGACAGCTAACGCAGCGCCTGTAGATGCCCGCGAACTCAAAAACATCAGACAGGCCGCAGACACTGTTGATGTGATACAAGCAATGACAGCGGCGCCTTGAGTGGTACGCGTCTTATATAGCTGGCGGTCGGCTTCGTTGGAGTACTTGGCGGCCTTCTCCATTTTCTCTTCGTATCGCATGAGAAATTGGGCGGACGTTATCGAAAGATGGAGAGGAGGAAGTGAGACCAAGAAGATTACTGCTGAGATGAGGTTTGAGAAAGCCATGGCTGATGTGTATTCGTGAGGTAAATGATTTCCGGGGCGAAGCTTTCGATATGGCTGCTGTCCAGTGGTATCGCGTTGCTCTAATCACTGCACTAGGAACGAGTTCGATATGATCGCATCAATTCATTCATTCAGAAAGCATGATGGTATGTTGCTAAGGTCCTGAATTGGTAAACCGTTTTATTGACGAGTTCTTGCCAAGACTTTATGTTGTTAACTGAATGACGTTGCAGTGTACTTGGTATCAGATTTTCTGAACTCTGCCCTATGCTCATAGTACTATGCCGCACGTATACAGCGTCGTATAGCACAGTTGACTGTGTCACGGCACAGTGTCAACGAACTGCACATCATAGCCGCATACATCCGCTGCAGCCGTCGTGTGCCTGGCTTGGACGCAGACACGAACCTGCCTGTCGAAATGGAGCTATACCATGATTGTTCGGAGTAAGATACGTGTGAATGGCTTCTTGCCTGGCAGCCTTCAACGTCGTTCTAAGCGCTGGAAAGTTCTATTCGAATAGAGACCTCTAATGCCGCCAGCCGTGGTCATGCCTACACGCTTGACTTCATCCAAGCCGCCATTGTGTTCATTGAGCCAATGCGCATCCTTATAACACCATGATCCGCCACGGACATGTCAAACAGCTGTTAAGAACACATATAGCAAGGCCACTTGACCTCTCTTTCAATAGCCTACTCGAACAGAAGGCAATGCATGTAGCTGGCCAAGGTTGTCAATCCCTACTTCCACGGTGACGTCGCTTCGTGCAGTACAGCGGTGATCAAGAAATTGCAGGCGAAAGGAAGCCACACCTCGGCTCGAAATGCTTCTCCAACGATCCTCGAGATGTTTTCAAGCCACACAGCAACGCTGGAACCCCTGTCCTCGTCTCTTTCGAAATTCCCCTACCCATCAATCCTGGGATAAGATGCTCACTCACCACAATGATCCTTGCACACTGCGATTCATGGACATGTACTAGACGCGTCGACGTCATGCATATGCACTGCGTCACTCGTGGTATCCGAGCACAGATCATGATTATGAAGGTAACGTGCCTTTGTTGTTGTGAATTCCTGCGTTCATCGAGACGAATAGTGGCATAACGCGTCGTTGAATTTTGAATAAAATCACAGGAACACGCCGAGAACCAAGCAGAATCAAGCGGAATCATGGTGAAGGTCGCAGAGAACAAAGTCGTTAACCTTGATGTCTTCCCTGGAAACAAGGAAGGCGACCAACTTGCCCAGCAGGCTAGGTAAGCAAACCACATGAAACAATATCAATGCATCCTTCGTGATGTCCGTCTGCAGCACGTCGCCTCGTGAAGACCACGAACTGACCTAGCCACTTGTGCAGAGATGCAGTCCAAGGCAAACTTCCACCTGAAGACGCTCAAGGCGGTCTCGCAAACGCCCAGGGAGCACTAGGCGCCGTTGGAGGAACGTTGGGTGGTGGCGTGAAGGGAGTGGTTGACACCGCTGGCAACACGGTCGGCTCTCTTGCTCAAGGACTCCAGGGCACTGTGCAGGGTGTTGGCGACGGTGTTGGCTCGACGGTGCAATTCGCTGGTGGAGCTCTGGGAGCAGGGGCTTCACAGTTGGGTGGTATGCTGCCAGGTGGGGGTGGCGACAACACTGACGTATCTGGAAAGGCTGCAAATGTCGGAGAGCAAGCGAAGCAAACCGCAGGAAGTGCCGTTCAACAAGGTCAAAAGGGAACAGAGCAGGCTTCTCAGAAGACTTCCGAGCTTGCTGGTAAGGCTGAGAAGTCGGCCAAGGAAAGTACATAGGGTCTGACCCATAAGGTACCTGGTAAGTGAGGATCTCAGAACGGGCCGCTGGGAGGGCAAACAGGTTGGAAGATAAGCATGAGTGGGCTTTCATGCAACGACTTCGTGCGACACAAGAGAAGACGGTAAATTCAGAACAGGGGTGCTTACGAGATTGTCGCAGCCGCATAACAGCGGACAGCTGAGACGGTGTTTGCTAGCAGTCCACTCTACTCCTGTCAATTACCAAACCTTAGAACTGCATAGTCTATGCCGCTCAGAACAAGGACGTGCATATTCGGTACACTTCCTCAGATACTCACCACAGAGCCTCAGCGCCGGGATAGCACTTTCTAACCGAACGTCATTCATGTCGCTTGTGACGAGACTGCGCAAGAGCCAACATCCTGAAACACGACGTCGTGGCCAAACACTTGCGAAATGTGCACGTTGCCTCGCTCACAGACAGCATTCCACATCCGTCATTGTTAGCACGCTCCATACCACGAAGAATGCGAGCACGGATCACGATCAACACAACACTCCGAAGCCAATATATGACTTCTGCTCTCGCCGTTGTGTGCTCTCTTTGTTTTCGGCCATCCCACTTCGTTTCGACCAACCTCCTTTCTAGTCGAGGTACAAAGCAGGATCGAAACAGTCACTCGTTTGGTACAACGCTTTCCTATCATTCAGATTCCTGATTTCCTGCCTCCAATCAGATCATTCTCTTGACGTCTCATACTCACATCCACAAAAATGTATTCTCTCATTTTCCTAGGCGCCCTCGCGGGCTCAGCCCTTGCTCAATCGACAATCGGCTTCAGCAACACCACGTTCGTGAACGGGGTAGTCGTTGACGCAGTGTGGCCGATCTCATACACTGCTGGAAACGGCGAACCCGTTGCGCTTGTCTTCGGCAACGAAACGTATTCTTTCCAGGTCGTTGGTAAGTTACCCACCAAACCCATCTCCTCAACCCAAGCATCACACACTAACACAATACCAGATGGGCTTGCCGCCCCCGGCACATACAACTGGGACGTCAAAGTGCCCGTCAACGTCGTAGATGGCCTCTACCAACTCGCGCTCATGCAAGGCGACGACACCATCTTCTCGCCCGCCTTCCAACTCACCGGCACCCAAGGGGCCCCCACGACCGACGCGCCAACAACCGACGTCACATTCCCCACCGTCGCAACCGCAACAGAGACCACGACAGCCACCCAAACAGTAACAGCAATCTACCTGCCGGGCCCCGACGGCCAACTCCACGCCGCAGGCAACACCACCGGCGGCGGCGACGTCTACGTCACGTACATCTTCTACGACGACGACTGCGCCTGCCACCACACGTCCTCGTGCCCGGCCGCCGAAATGCCGGCCAGCACCGCCATGTCCAGCACCACCGTCACGTACAGCCAGGCAGAGTGCGGCTGCACGACGACCGTCGAGGCGCCGTGCGCGGAGACCGTGATCCCCGTCGTGCCCGCCGCACCGGCGCCGGCGCCAACGTCTGCGCCGCCAGCTGCCCCCGCTGCTGCGACCAACGCGCCCGTGGCGCCGCCATCTGCTGCGCCGGCTGCCCCGGCTCCCGTCGAGGCGACCACGATGGCTGCGACCCCGACCCTGGCGGCTCAACCCAGTGCGTTCACCGGCGGCGCCGGGACGCTCGCGGGCTCGAGCTTTGGGTTGGCTGCGCTGTTGGCTCTGCTGGCATAGATCGTGTGGTGTGTTGGATGGTCGGTGTGATCGCGGTATTTGCGGGGCTTGTGAAGGCTAGGTTGAGGGGTGACGGAGTCGTTCTTGTGTGATTACTTTCCATCTCTACTGAAATAGATTTTCCTTGGGTTGTTGTCGTGTTCGACTATTTGTGTGAGAAGAGCTAGAGGACGTTGGTGAACATGTGCATTGCGATTGGAGTGGTTGTTGGATGCGTGTCAGCGGCTAGGCAGGTCCAGCCGTTCGAGGGTTGAGCATTCATATGTATCTCAGCAGTAGAAGAGCAGAACTTACAATGCAAAGACCATAAATTATAACCTGGCTTGATGGTACTGTATATTCCTCTTTCATCGTTCGTTTGATTCAAATAGTCCGACTCCAACCAACACAACCTGGTAGATTCGCCTTCGCTTGACGCTCGCTATGCTCAATTGCCTAAACATCTATCTGTCTCATCTAACTTGCCTGTACGCCCTTGATCCTCGAAAATGCCCCACCACCGCCGCCAATGTCTTCATTACTTGACAGCGAGAATGGGCTCTTCGGCGCATCTGGACTCCTTGGACTCATCGCCACAGCAAATAGATCTTCTCCTTCGCCGTCGGCGTCGACCTGCCGTCTTGGTGGTAAAACACCGCTATCTGGCCTTGCTGACGTCTCGCCTCTTGCTATCTCTGCTAAGCTGGCGGTTGCGCTCTGTGCCTGGTCGTCGGTCACTCCACTCGGTGGAGAGATGGGTACAACCCTCCTAATGGCCGTCTGTGGTGTCTGAGCTGGGGGTCTGTCACCCTTGAATGTGCTGAAACTCGACACAGCCATGTCACCGACTTCTGGGCTCAGAGGGTTGATCTCTCGTGTCGGCGTGTTGACGTTGCCGTAGTCCTTGTCGCCCGTCGTTATTGATAAGCCTTTTAGTTTATCCGTCAACCGTCTACCGCCAGGCGATCTTGGACTCTGCATTCCAGGACTTAGCGGTGGGCTTGCCATTCCATTGTTCACCGCTCCCAGATCCAACCTTAGACCACCCGCAGGGGTCTGTGGCCTCGGCTGAGGTGTCGCGATGCCAAAGTTCTGTTCTATCCATTGCTTCTCTGCTAAGGCCATTTCCAGTGCTATACCTTCGAGATTGAACTCTGTTTCCGATCTGATTTCTCGTGCCAACACTTGCAGACGGCGCTTGGCCCAGATGGTGTGCAGGACACCCTTTTTCCCGCTTGCTTTCGCATTTGCACCGAGCTCTGGGGTGAAGATGGCAGGTAGTGGGTGCACTATCATGTGTAACGCGCTCGAGTCCTGAGTACCGTCTCTCGATGGCGGGCGCGGGGAGGCATCGTAAGTCTGGAGGATCGAGGTCTTCGGCGCAGAAGAGAGCGGTGTCTTGCCGTCTTTCGGCGGCTGGTACGTGATCTTTATGCTGGGAGGAACGGTCTCGCCCGGTGGAAGGAGGAAGTACAATCGGTTTGTGCTATCGGAGGGGTTGTCGTCCGCTGCGAAAGTGGTCCTCTTGCCTGGCCACGATACCTGCCATGACCCAGACTTGTGTCTCGACTTGTTGTCGTCTTGCCATTCTACCATCATTATCTTGGTGCCATCATTACCACGGCCGGGTTCAAACTCAAAGCGTGCGAGGGCCGTCACGCTGTGCAGGGTGTCTTTGACGGTGGGCGAGCGCGCAACAGGAGGTTCCGAAGTCACCGAAGCATTGGTCTTTGAAAGAGCTGCCATAGTCGCAGTCATCAACGAATATGGCTCACTGCAAGAAAATGCGATCAGAATGGTTTCATTGTATACATGTGCTTGCAAAATTGCTGCGGGCGTGGGAGGAACTGTGCCCGTTGGGTCGCGATTGCCTTGCTTGTGCTCGCCACTCTGTCCTGCAGTGGCTAAGGATATGCGAGCCTGCGAGCCTAATGTTGCTCCGTCGGCGGCAAGATGCACAGTAGACACAAATGATTTGCTCGGTGTCCTTCATAGGGGAGTAGCCTGGTGCCTGAGCGGCTACAGGAATGGAACCCCTTCGGCTACTACTGTTATTCACGAGCACGCTGCCCGGCTAGATACACCTCACAACGTGCACAAATAAAGTTCACTGGTATAAAACCTTGAAAGCTGGGAAGATGCCGTACAACGAAACTGATCTCGACTCCGACTTGCGCACTGACCCTTGCCCGCAACAGTAGACCTCGCTCAGTCGATCCCTGCCCTTCTGACTCGGTTTACCAAAATGCCGCTCGCTTGGCGTTCACACTGCAACAGCGCTTGGGACCGAGGGCGGTGAAGATTGCTTACAGCACACATCTGTGATGCCTTCCAAACATGACATTCTGAGACGACCCCGAGAAGCACGTTGTGACAACGGATGACATTTGCGAGAGCACAACGGTCGACTTCGAGGTGCGTGCGCACCGCCCGTGACACATCACGACCGGTACATACCGTCAGGGCTTCTCAATTGCAAACGCCACGACATCGCAGCCTTCATTAGCTTGAACGTAACGTTCGTGTCCACGGAACGTCGATTTCGACGCGAAGGGTATTTGACGGCCATAAGGGCTGCATACCGCATGGTCCACGGATTATGGACCTACCGGCGAAATCTCACAGACACAGAAAGGCGCATCGCAGGATGTCCTCCATGGCCTAATTCAAGTATATCGCCAACTCGAATTAGGTACAGGGTGTGAAGGGTCCACTTTGGAAGACGGGTTGTTTTCAAGGTAACAAAACTGTATGGTTTATTCTTTCTCCAATCGCATCCCCATCACTACTATATTCGAGTTTCTATACAAGATCAATCAACAAACACTACACCCACTGGTAGCAGCAGGCCGCATCAATTCGCTTCGCAGAATGGGGTATCCATGTTCATGTCAAAATACAATCCAAGCAAGCCTTTTCCAATCCCAATTCCCAATTGCCCTCGAACTTTGGTACGCTGTATAACAGAGTCCTCAGACTCTACCCGTCCTCCATCCATAGCATCTTGAAATCACTGATCTAAGTACCCGATCTCCGCTTCTCAATTGCCAGACCCAGCCCTAGTCCCGCCCTCCCTGTACCCTGCTCCCCAAGCCCGACCTCCAACCCCACAGCCTCAGCCAGACTCGCAAAGCCCTCCTTCCTTAACCGCTCGATCAAGCCCATCCCCTTCTCTTTCCGCCGAGCTTCAAGCTGCGCCTCGAGTTCGCGAATCTCCTTCCTCAGCACCCGTCTTGAGTCCTCGAGCTTCATCTCCACGAACTCGTCGTCGTAGTTCTTCAGCGTCTGGATCTGCTGCTCGAGTTTCTTGATGCTCTCGTCGAGAAGATGGTTGCTCGCTGGTGGAGACTCGGTGAGGGGCGTCATGATTGCTGGGTCGGGTCGTGGGACGTGGGGTGGACCGTGGCCGTGGCTGTTTTGCAGAGGACGAGAAGACTGTGTATATTTCTGGATGTAGGCCTGCTGTGGGACAGATGCGCGACTGACGGGGGACTGATCTGAGGTCGTGACGGTGTGAAGGAAGGACGAAGAGGCTTGGCGAGGTGTTCTGCTGCTTGATGCAGTGTTGTTTTGGTCCGGATCAAATGGTGGTTTCTGTTCGTAAGGCGAGCCGTAGATGCTTGACGACATGAGTGGTGCGAGCGTGTTGGTGCTGCCGTTTATGCCGAAGCTAGGTGTTGATGGAGTGATATGGCTATGGCGATCGTCGCCTGTGGTTGAGAGGGCATCCATATCCGTGACTGTCTTCACCGATGGCAGTATTGGCGGCATTGTGCTTGCCGTGTAATGTGAGGACCCTGCGCCAAACTCAGAGACCTCTCTCGACAAGTATATCCGGCTCGAACAATCCGGCTCTGGGGTAGCAAGATCAATCTTGCGGTGTAGTGCTGAAGGACCCTCTTGTCCATTGGGCTCGATGGTTCTCTTCTTACCTGCCAGATGTGCCACGGTCATTGGACCATTTAGACTACTTTCACGTTTGCCGCCTCGTTTCTGGTCGAAGACATTGTCCGCAAAGCCCATGACCTTACCGCGCGTGTCGCTTGCTTTCACTCGCCGCTTGCTGGAGGGCTTTTCACTTTTGACGTAAGCATTCGCAAAGTGGCAGCAACGGCAATTACAGGTCTCGTCACATTTTGGGCAGGTCCAGAGTCCTGAGTGCCGAAGCACGTCTCCAGGTTGAATGTCAAAATGTCGATACAGGCCACGGTAGCAGAAAAATGCCGTGCACGTATCACAACGTTGGCCTTTCCACTCAGGATGGTCGATGCGGCATAAATGGCAGAGCTTGGAAGCTTGACTCTCTTTTGCTCGCATCAGGTCATTCACCGCTGTGCCTAGCGTCTTACACCTGTCGGGCAATCGTGGCTCTTCAAGTTGAAAGCCGAGTATCTCTCGTGCTCGGGTTAGGACACGATTGTTGGTTTCTGGCGTGACTAGCTCTGCCCACGCATACGATTGTGCGTGTTCACAAGACCTACCGTTCAGGTAGCAGGGCAGACATAGATCGAAATCTGCGCAAATTGTACATCGAACATGCCTGTTCCATATCGCTGTGCTGCAGAAATTACACGTGGCTATTACTCCTGGACTCAAATGTACGAGAGTAATCTGTGTCGCAGGCTGCGAGTCGATGGTCTCGTCATGTACCATGTGCCTGAACAATCTTGATAGAAGAGGGAGGTCAGGTGGCAGTGGCGTTGGTGGAGCACCTTCAAGCGGCTGTTGGACTAAGGAGAGCATGGCGTATGCTAAGGACAGATTCGTTCGAGCAACATCGGGATGGCACAGCCGGTTGAATGGCGGCTGTACGTGGTGTATGCCTACCTCAAGTGACAGAGGATGTAGGATGTTCCAGACGAGCTTCGTCGATAGGACGGACGGGTTCCAGATCTGATGCGCGGTGGCAGGAGGCAACACGACTAGGTCCCCCACTTTCTGGTCATAAACGTAGAGTGGAAAGTCGGCTTGCAACATCTCTTCTGTGGACAAATTATGCCAGTCGAGGTGCGGCGACACGCCTTTGGAGGACATAAAGGCATCGTATTTCTGCTGCGACTCGAAGTCTGTGCCGATGCAAACGACAGGCCTGTCGTCTGTGACGTTGTCAGCGATGCTCGAGACGGGTGGCAGTGAATGTACCTTCTGTATCGATGAGGAAATTAAGGGCTATTGTGCTCGAGAAACAGCGATGGAAGCCGGAGCAACTACCTTCACTCCCCACATAGGCCATCATGACCTCGCTCCGAGCGCACGGTGGCAGCCATTGAAAGAGGTCGAGTCTCCCTCCCCACTGCACTTCAGTAGGCAGCAGTTCTCGACACTGCTCGAGCCACTCCTGTGGACAGTGCAAATCTCGGGCATAGAGATTTTGGAATTCGGGATATGATTGCCTTGCGCTTTCAACAAACTTGCTGAGTGTGAAGGACAAGTCTCTACCTGTACTGCAATTCCTGATGGGGATGTTCTTCTTCGTGCTCAACTCGATCAACCTCTCGATCGTGAAACTCGGAACTGCACCACTTCTCGGACCGGCGTCTGCAGGCGCGCGTGGCCAGGTGCCGAGCTTGTCGAAGTCGCTGATGACGAAGGGCTTGCCTATCTGCAGATGCTTGGTGAGCCATTCGGAAAAGGAAATGGGGTCGCCGTCGTAGTCTCGTTCACGTCCGATGTCGAGAATGCTGAATCTCGGAAACTCGACGAAAGGTTTGCCATGTTTTAGAAGACCTCCTGCACTGCTGTCGGCGGCCACAGTGGTGGAGGGCGTCTGAGGGATCATCGCGACCGCTATTTGAACAGCGACATGTCATGAAGAATCCTTGGTGAAGCACGAGCTGGCATCTTCAGGTGGTGTTAGAGCTGCGACTACGAGTCCTCGACCAAAGTTTGCCGAAATGACGGTCCAAGGACGTATTCAGATCGACGGTGTGGCCGGGAGGAGCATGAACACCCTGCTGACTGGCTATGATTTCCGGGGGCATGGGGATTGTGGAACAACGTTTCGGCTACGACGCAGCCTAAAACTCTGGGCGCCGTTAGCCCATGCGGGGCAGCTCATGTTTACATCACCTTGCCGAAGGAATGCTTTTCTTTTCCGAGGCACATGGAATCGCGTGAACGGGCAGCTGGTGGTACTTTTGCTTGTTTTGTGGTGATCCATTCTTGAGCGTTACCAACTTCGCAAAGTAGCTTTCATACATACTGTGCCATCGTTGCTGACAACTTGTACATCCGCCTGGCCGTTGCTTGCGGCGTCGGCAGGCATGAGTATTCGATATGGCTCTCCAGCATAGACGGGACTCGTTGCTCTGTAGAACAATTCCTTAGGGTAGACAATGCCATCGTCACTCTTCCCTTGCTTGACCATCTCGTCCCTCCAAAGATCCAGCATCGACATCTGGTTCAGTGGCCCGTGCACCACGACGTTGCGATGTCCTTCAACGTTGGTAGCCCACGGCAGGTCGTAGTGAATGCGATGGGCATTGAAAGTCAATGCTGATACCCGGAAGAGCTGCACTACATCTCGCTTGAAATTTCGTACAATCATTCCTTGAGCTTGCTGGTCCAGCTCCGATTGAGATAGCTCTGCAGGCTTCTCTGGGATTTTAACCGGCCTTGACAAGTCAAGTGCTTCTCGGAACACCCAATTGCGCTTGTCTAGCACGCAAAGGTTGTCTTTGCTATCTCTGAATTCTTTCTCGACACCAACCACCAGCATGGTCTCGCCGGTCTTCTTGATGATTTTTGGCTCACAGCTCAGAACTTTAGTGATTTCAGTCACAACGTCCCCAATCCTCAGATAATGTTGTGACGCCTGATTGGGATCAGCACCTGGCCAGTGTACCGACCCCCCCGCCCACATGCGGCGAGTGAATGGTGATTCTGGGTTAAAGGAGGCATCTGTGCCGTCAACGCCAAGGATGCCTGGGAGCTGCGCTGGCGTGAAGTAAGCAAGATGGTATGCGGCAGGAACTGGTGCACCATCTTTAGGCTCTTCTTCTTCAAGTGACCTCGGCGGAGACCCTGTCCAGAGCTGGGGGCGGTCAAGAGCGAGGGAGAAGAGGCGTAGTTGGTTTGCATCAAGAAACTGTTTGCGGACAAATGTTTGACCTTTGGCGAATTTCGAAAGGAAGCTCTCTGCTATCGCCTTTGGATCTGGTGAACTCTTGTGACACTCAGTAGAAGAAAACTGACGGAGAAAGGCTCGCTGTGGATGTATCACAGCTTTAAGCTGTTGAGATGGTACTCTCGTCCTCATGTTTGGGGACAGTTCGATAAATTTGTGTCTTCTACACGATTGCGAGAGGCCGGCTATGAATATTACAGGGTGCCGAATGGTGAGACAACGTGATCGAAGTACAGGTGAAGCACATCAAGCCGTGGCAATGCGTTTTATTTGGTTCGGTTCAAGCTTCAGAATCACAAAGTACTTGAGTTGTTCCACTTGTTGGACCTCGGAAGCTAGAGATTTGGAGAAGGTCCCGACATCGCGCTTCCGAGGAGCTAAGCACGATTCGAGACGTATGGTAGCACAAGCTCCGGCACTTCCTTACCTTCTCACAAAGGACAATGTCAGCTAAAACCCCCCGAGCATCACTCAAAGCATCAGATGGAACAATAACCCCCCAAGAAGAAGCTAGTGGCAAGTGTGGGCACACAAGGACTCTGCAGACTCCGTCGATGATGGTGACACAAGCAACTGAATGCATGGACTATTCATACATCTATTTTTTCAAACCCTTTCCACACAGTTTTGTCATTCTCAAGCAGACTTAAGTGGTATGTCTTGAGCTGCTGTTCGGACAATGGCGAAGGTGAACCCACGAAAGGATCTCTTCCGTGCTGGTATTTCGGGAAGGCGATCACGTCACGAACGCTGTTAGTGTTAGTCAGCAGCGCTACGAGCCTGTCGAACCCCAGTGCGAATCCAGCATGTGGAGGACATCCAGCTTCGAGAGCGTTCAAAAGATGTCGGAAGTCCTCTACCCTTTCCGGAGGCATCTTCAGCACGTCCCTAAAGATCACTTCCTGCATTCGAGCATGATGTATACGGCGTGACCCCCCACCCACTTCTACACCATTGACCACGAGATCATAGTGGTCTCCAATGACAGTCGCTGGAGCTTTGATGAGATTCCACAGGTTCTGTCCGGGCTTCGGAGCAGTGAATGGATGATGAGTCGAGCATATTCCAGCCGAGCCTCCCTGCCCTGGTGAATCTTCTTCGATGGGCGAGAACAGTGGGAAGTCGACAACCCACAGGAGTGAATCCATCTTTGGAGCTTCGATTGTTGCATTCTTGACCGCAAGCTCGTGCATACGTTGTCGTATTTGCCCAAGCGTGGTCGAGCCACCACTGAACGGTCTGCGCTGTCTGGTCTGCGCGACAAGAATGTCTCCGGGTTCCGGGTCAAAAGCCTTTTCGATACGCTCGGCCGCTTCGTAACCAAAGGCTGAAAGTCCGTTTAGTGGCCTAGAGGTGTCAAAGACGGCGATTCCAGGCATGCCTTCTGGATTTGTTGAGAACTGAGCCGATGATGGGAGTCTCATGAACTCCGACACGAATGCGTGACTCTCGCTCGGAGCGCTTTCATTCATGCTCAGCTTGAACATCTCGACGATGGGATTGTCGAGCGAGCTGAGCATCGATTTGCTTTGATTAGGAACGAAATCGATATTCTGAATCTCTGCTCCCCATCTCGGGTCAGGTTTGTCAGAGCCATATTTTGCCATTGCGTGTCCGTACTCTATGACCGGAAGCTTCAGCCCTGCCTTCGAAGTGCTCCTGTTGAACGAACGGCTAAAGTGTGTGTCCGATCCTTCGAGGTTCAGCAGGTTGTCACGGCCGGCCAACGGCCACATGATGTCCAGTACCAGCCTTTCAATGGTGGACATGACCTTGTGGCTGTCTGCGAAAGCCATTTCAAGGTCAAGTTGGGTGAACTCGGGCTGGCGATCAGCGCGAAGATCTTCGTCACGGAAGCACCTTGCGAACTGAAAATACTTGGAGACGCCAGATGCCATAAGAACTTGCTTGTACTGCTGGGGGCTCTGCGGTAGGGCATATGCATGACCCTTTTGACGTGTTGGGACCAGATATTCACGGGCACCTTCAGGCGTTGACTTGAACAAGAGCGGGGTCTCGACCTCCTGGAACCCCTGTGTTTGCAAATGTTGCGTACAGCTTGCGTGCAGCCTGGATCGAAGTCTGATCCTGTCTCGAAGCGCATCCTTGGTGCGAAAGGTCAGGTAGCGGTGTTCGGGTGCAAATTGTGTATCGCTGTCTGCAGCCAGGCCCTGGGGCCATGAATTCAACGGTTCGATGGCGTGTACATGTACTTCGAGATGCGGCAGGAGGTTGACTTTGCCAGTGTAGGGGTCTAGCATTTGCACCTTATCTTCCACCTGTGACCCACCTGCAGGTTTGTGCTTTCGAGGATGTAATTGACCGCGAACAACGACAGGCGTATGGGGTTTAAACTCTGCGAGAGCAGCTCGGAAGCTCGACCGTGCTTCACTCTGGCCTGCTGTACCACTCTCGTTTTCCCTGCTGTCGACAAAGTCGCCTGTGCTGATCACAAGCTGTACAGAATCAGCCAAGTCGGCGTCGACTAGCTGCATGAAATGAGCTCTGTTGGTTGGCCGATGACTAGTGACATAGCCACAGACTGTGATTGTATGTGCCGCCTTTGGCGGAGGACTGCTCTCCCATTCTGCATTCAGCTGTCTGAGCTCCTTCCACGAGTGTTGGTCAGACAGTACAACTTGTTGGCTGGCGTCGTCGAAGCCTTGGAATATCGTCTTCCAGCTATTCACCAGATCTTGCCCCGCGAACTCGGCGAGAGTAGCATGAGGCGGTTCTTCTGGGTGTGCACTCGACCGGTCTGGCTGGGGGAGCTTCCAGGTTGATATGGATCGCTGCCCTGCGCATCGAGCGCTGCTTCTGCTGCGTGCATTGCAAATGAGCTGGTTCGTGCACGAGTTGCGGTGCGATCGAGGTAGGAGGACTCTTCGGACGTAGTTTGATATCTCAACGTAACTGCATCGCAGATGAGCACTGCGGTGAGCGATGCCAATAGTCATGGTACACGCGATCAAGATGGATCATCGTCTGGGTTCAATGCGAAAATGCTGTTCGGCGAGCCGGCAGATTTGTGCCCGACATTGCCGCTGCAGCTGCCTCTTTACGCGTCACGCGTCGCAAGGCAACTTCTCATTGTGCAGTGGTTCGAGTCATCCTGTCGGCTCTAAAACTGCAAAGACGAATGTCGAGCAAGGTCAAGTCTGCATACTAGTCCTGCCAACCCGATGCGCCCCACAAGCATCGGCAGGTACTCATCTCTTGGTCTTCTGGGTTTCGAATCCCTGTTCCCAATCACTGCATCCAATGAATACTGCTAGCTTAAGAGACACAATGTAAAGCCTATGTGCTAGCTACAAAGCTCTTTCACCACGAAGTGCTGTCAGAGCAGAGCCCGATTTCCATCTGCTAGACCAGCTGACAACGCACAAGATTTGACCGCAAAAGGCATGTATTGAGATGCGTAACTCCTGCAGACAATTCTTGCTATCAGCTATGCATTGGACCACCACAAGCCCTTGACAAAAGTCCCATGAAGCATCTCGTATCCTGACAACCAGATCCCTGTTGACCAGGGCCTGGCTGATCAGCTTCAGAATTCACCTTGCGACATGCTTGGCCGCTGCTACCAGAGCTGAGAAAGCCTGCAGACGCCCGTGTGGCACACCTATCAGCAGAAGCCTCGGTTGCCCAAATGGGGCATCGCTTCCACTAGTACTTGACGTCTCGTGTTCAAGGCCTTGCAGTTTTATAACCCACATGACTTGTGATGAGCAATGGCAATGACTAGTCAGCACGTCCATTCGCCTGTTCCTGGCGCAGAGGCCGTGCAGTGCTCGTTCAGTCACGAATTTAAGGTATGCTAAACACAAATACGACGACGTATAGCTTTTGCCCATGTTGGAACTCACGCAGTGCCTTTGGTGCTCTGCTGGCGCCCAACCGGTAGTGTTCGAGCTTGCGCCATGGAGAGCAAGGCGTGTGTGGGTTAGGCGATACAGCTGTGTATTGTGGCGTCCGTTGACTCGACCAGACCGAAAGACATCACCTGCCACATCTTCTTGCTCAGCTACAGGAACTTCAAAAGAGGTTCGAGCCCCCTTTCGCAACGATGCTGACTCTTGAAAGAGCTGCCTTTTCTTGATCGCTTCGCACTACCAATTTCCGATGATGATTCGTCCAGACAACATCCTGCTATTAGTGTCTGTCCTCATATTTTGCGCCGTCATTGTCTCGATGATCGTTGGCGCAGCGCCCAGATCTCATCACCTTGCGCCAAGGCAAACCCGTGAGGACTGTACTACTGATTTGGCACCAGATCTTTACGGATTAGGTGTGCGCCTGGGTGTCAGTCGTGCCCCTTAGAGCTTGTTCATGCCTTCTTCTGACATCGAAAGGTCTACTTCCAGTGGTTCTCGGGTTGGGTAGCCAACACTTTCGTCGTCGATGAAATTGCGGGAGGGCTCGACGGTAATGCGATCTTCCTCTCTGCCCTCCTGATAGGGATTGTCACGAGCACGACCGGCAAGGGCGGCGCAGCTCTGGCTCAGATCGACGCCATCATTATGATACAGCTATGTGCAGGAACCGTATGGAGTGTGTTGAGTCTTTGGGGTTATAGAACTGCGATGTGAGCATTGCCATCTCTCTTTTTCATCTCATTGACTCCTTCCACAGCTACAGAAAAGAGGGTCTCGATGGCATCAAACATTTTGGTGGATTTGGAACACATCTTCGCCTTCTCCTCGGTGGAGCTCTTGGCTGGTATGCTTTGTGGTTTTGGGTAGAAGGAATCAAAGACCCACCACACGGCCTCGCTCCCTTCGGCAGAATGTCTGAATCACAAGCCTGTAGCCTGAGCTTTGTGAGGATATTCAGCCGTCCAGTCAAGAACCCGGAAGTAAGATACATCGCGTTAGGAACCAGTGGCGCTTGGATGGTATACAGCATTCTGATATGCCTAGCTGCGCCCCTGGCTGGTGTCACGAGAATTATGAAGATGACCCTCCTCATGCGAGATAAACAATATGCAAACACAACTCGCCTGCGCTATGCTACAGGTGCATCTGAGAGACAGTAAGTGGTATGATGAGAAGAGACGGTGAACGACTAACAAGGTACATAGGCTGGCCATTGCGAGTTGGATCTTCTCGGTCTTCAATATCTGCACGATCATCTTCCTCATGCTAGTCGTCGAGCTAACATTGAATGAGAATTATGCTAGAGGCGTCCTTGGGGCCAACCAAGCAACGAACAGTGGAACTATCCTCACGCCCGGCCAACTGCTACCTATGCTAATTGGCGCACTCTCCTTCGTAAGGATTATCTATACGGCTTGGGAGCTGTGGAGAAGTCCCAGCGGCGATATCACCCCATCTCTGGGTCGGAACGGGTCAAGACACTACTCAAGAATACAACGAGACTCAGTGAAAGGTCTCAACGCTTTCCAGCTATTTTCGACGGGTCTTGCTAGCGCAGAAGCTGGCGAGACATATGATGAAACACACAAGCACACTAACGAAGGGGTTTATGATCCAATCATGAATCTCCACCACAGGTTGAATTGGTGGCAACGCATCATGATCACTTGGCTTCCCTGGCTCAGTCTTCTTTACTTTTGGCCCTGGACCAAAAACTTTGGTCATCCAGTGGCGCAGCAAGAGGACGAGATACAGCTCACACCACGTACGGGCTATACCTCGCCGAACGCTAGCCGCAGAATGAGGTTTGCCGAATGTGTTGACGAGGATGAGTGTCAAAGCGTGGATACTGGCTATCAGAGATCATCGCAAGTTTCTGTGGCAGATGACTATGCAGCTCAACGGCCAATGGAAGGAATCTAGCCAACGTACAAGAATTGAGGTACATGCATTTATCAGAGTGTTTCAAACATCAATCCTGTTCGACCACAGCTTTGTCCCAACTTCTGGGGACGCCGATTGCATTATTTGCAAGTCCCTTCTCTAGAAAGAACTGGCTCTTCTTCCAAAGCAAGTGATGACTGGCTGGCCACTGTATCCTTGATCTGCCTGCTGTTGAGTGCATGTTTGGTTGAGTTAGAGATGTTCCCACCTTTCACGCCCGTATCTGTGCTTCTTTGCCTCCTGATCTTCTGCAGCAGGTTGTCCAGGGTCTGCTTCGCTACAGATTCTAGGCCTAGGTAGTGGAATGGGAGGTGAACGCGGCTTCCGAACACTGATCTATGAGTCCACTGCGTTTCGTTGTCGATAAAAGAATGCTTCCCAGTACATTCCAATCGACGCAAACAGAATGACACGAGAACATCCAGAGAGACGTGATGGTCATATTCATTCTGTAGGAAGATGTCCGCTTCGTCGAGTAGGACCACAGCGTCTTATGGCACGACTAGAGCCAGAAATGCCGTGACAGCTGAGCATGAGAATGCAAAAGGCCACGAAACAATTCGAAGCGTTCAATTCAGCAACGCCGCATGCACGCTCGATGGGGCGAGCAAAGCGATCGAACCCGAGAGCAACGTTGGTAATGCTGAAGCCAAATCGCGATCACAAAGCCATGCGCATCACGACTCAGGAGTTACGCCTGACACCAAAGTCATCGCCGCGTCGCACACGCTCCACCAGAAAGATTCAACATGATCACTTTTCAAGTACCTGTTCGATAGGTGAAACTGTCAAGTTTTTTCCCCGCTCAGACATGCGCTCGTGTCTATTTCGCTCTTGTTAGGTATGTACGAACCGACTCGTACCTGGAACATGACAGAGGTGAGCGTCTACGTTAACGCTTTGTCACGTTATCGTGCTTGAAACCGCGCTGCACATTATTGCCACCGCTAGTGCAGAGAGGGTCGCCTCCACCAAATCCCAGACTCCTGTCGCCGCACCCAGCAGAATGGCTACGAAGCACGCTAACCAATATCGGTGGAGCGAAAACTTTTCGATCACACAGCCTGCTCGAGACATAGATCGTTGTAGATTATCTGTGCAAGGGTTGCGTTGCGTCGCACAACTTCTCGCTTCGAATGCTGTAGGGCAATCGTCTAGAGATACGCAAAACGATTCCGCCAGTTGCTGATGAGCCTCACGCACACGCGGGACCGCTCTATCGGAAATGGGTTCTCCACACGTAGAGATACACGTGGATCTTACCGTGCCAAAGCGCGCGGCAACTATCGTTTAGAGCTTGGCATTGAGCTTCACTTCGCTTGGTACCTTGCACACGTCACTGCTTCCCCTGAAAAGATGTTCTAGCGTGTGCTGATTCGAGCTTAGCGACCACTAATTCTGCGCTTCTGCCTGTCGAGGCCACGCCACGACTGCTTCTCGGTACGGACTACCGTGATCTCGTTCGCTCTTGCCTTTGTCGCCATGACCTAGACACCCTTTCCGGCGAAACACGTGTCGAAGTGACTACAGACGCCAGCCTGATTGAAAATGGACACGAAACTGTTCCTGATTGAGGTATTGTGGCTTCTAAAGACCCCAGCTCATGGTTCCACAACATCAACAACCTCGTCGGCCAGCGACTCTTCAGTATGTTCCCGGTACACGTCTCCACGAATCATACTTTACCCTCCTTGTCCACCCGTTACGCATGCACTGCTGGGGACCAATCTGGTGGCTTGCATGTTCTTCAGCTTGAAGTCGTAGGTCACGAGGACTTCTCGTCCTTGGTAGCCGATATATCAAGTGGCATACTGTAGGCTTGAGATGTGATCGATCTATTACAATCCTTCCTTCTTGGTCTTCACTTCACATCCGACGCCTGTTGACGTCTGTTATTTGCTTTTGCAATTTGGGGTGGTTCCTCCTCCCATTCGTTCATTATGCGTTTCAGCTTTATTTACTATGCATCAGCAGCTTTGCTATCGTGCTCATCTGTCCTAGCGAACTCGGACTGGACCGAACGGGGCAACGTCGATCTTGGTACCACGGACTCGAGCTCTGATATCGCCTCTTCGACTTCTTGTTCAAGTGAACGCCATCCGTGGAACACAGAAGCGGCTTCCGACCGGTCGAAGTCGAGACTACACCACCACTCCGGCCCATGGAAGTCTGAGTGGGGGTCAGAGCACTCGTGGGCAGGACATTCTGGGACAGAGGAGTCTAAGGCACAAAGTTCCAGTTCCTCCACGACCCACCATACGGGAAAGGCGAGAGCAAGCAAGACGAAGGTTCCGGTGAGCTATTCTGGCCCTGCGATCACCGGCTCGCTTCCGGCCTCCTTGTCCACACTCGTCTTTCCTACGAACTCCCCCGCGCCAGCATACCCAAACTATGGGAGTGGTCATCTCGGCCAAAATGCTCTATCACAAGACAAGACAAACGGTGATTCGGACCTGGGCACATTTGATGCCCCAAAATTCCCACCATACCTGGGCAGCTCAGCATCTGGTTCGCAGTATTCAGGTACACCACCGTGGGGAAACCGGACAGCTAACGGTACAAACCCGTACAAATCCGCTCCAAGCACAGGTACTGTGCGGTCATACACTTTTACTATCGCACGAGGTACAATGGCGCCTGATGGGGTTGAGCGTGAGGTGCTAGTTGTCAATGATGCATTCCCTGGACCCACCATCGAGGCCAACTGGGGAGACACCATTGAAGTTACTGTCACCAATGCTATCACAGGTCCCGAAGAAGGCACCTCTTTGCATTGGCATGGCCTGTTACAGGTGGGCACCGAGTACGAAGATGGCGTTCCAGGTATCAGTCAGTGTCCGATCGCACCTGGAGAGACATTCACGTACCGCTTCAATGCGGACTTGTATGGAACTTCCTGGTGGCACTCGCATTACTCTGCGCAATACGCCGGTGGTGCTATGGGAGCCATGATCATTCACGGTCCTGAAAACGCAGACTACGATGTAGATTTGGGACCAGTAGTGCTGACGGACTATTACCACGAGGACTATTACGCTATCTTAGAGGACGTCATGGGCACTGACCTTACCAAAGTCGCACCCACGTCGCAGAACAACTTGATTAACGGAAAGGGGAATTACAACTGTTCCTTAGTGACCGACAACACTACTTGCACTGAGAATGCTGGTCTGTCAAAGTTCCAGTTCACTTCCGGCGAAACCCACCGTCTCAGGTTGATCAACGCTGGTGCAGAAGGCATCCAGCGCTTCAGCATCGACGACCATGTTCTGGAAGTCATTGCATATGATTTTGTAAGTTTTGATCATAAACGTGTCATTTCTGATCCGCGCTTACTATTCCAGGTTCCTATCGTACCCTACACCACCAACCAGGTTACGCTTGCTGTCGGCCAACGGGCCGACGTTATCGTCAAGGCAAACGGTAGCTCTTCAGACTCGTACTGGATGCGCAGCTCCATAAGTACCCTCTGCTCAGTCACGGACAACCCGGACGCCCTCGCGATCATCTATTACGAGAATGCCAACACAACAGCCGAGCCTACCAGTACAAGCTGGACCATCGACGACAGCGACTGCGCCAACGACGCTCTAAGCGAGACTGTCCCGTTCTTCGCCATTGCGCCACCCACCGTCAACACAACCGTCGACGTCGCCCTGTCGTTCGAACTCAACTCAACAGGCCATTTCCTCTGGACATTCGACGCCTCCACCTTCCGAACCGATTACAACAACCCGATCCTCCCGCTCCTTCAAGCCAGCAACTCCACGACATACATCGACGAATTCCCAACCGAATGGAACGTCTACAACTTCGGCAGCAACAAGTCCTTCGTCATCGTCATCAACAACGAGAACGCCGTTGCTCACCCAATGCACATCCACGGCCACAACATGTTCGTCCTGTCCGAGGGCACAGGCACCTGGGACGGAACCACGCAGGGCAACAGCTCGAACCCCGCCAGGCGAGACGTCCAACTGCTCCAGCCAGACGGATACATCGCGATCCAGATCGACGCCGACAACCCCGGTGTGTGGCCGTTCCACTGCCACATCGCGTGGCACGTGTCCGGGGGCCTGTACATGAACATATTGGAGCGGCCGACGGATATCGCGTCGACGGTCACTTCGCCGTCGGAAGTCGATGCGCTGTGCACGTCGTGGGACGCGTGGACTGCAAAGCAGGCGCCTGACCAGATCGACTCGGGGCTGAAGAAGAGAAGCCAGAGCGCTGGAGGGCCGAGAAGACGGCATCTGAGGTCCCACAGGATGGGGCATGTGCGACACAGCTTGTGACAAGCGAACGGAATTTCTTTTCTGTTGTAGGTTTCGATAATTGTGGGCATTGTTTGCTACTGTAATGCATGTAAAGCGAACCAGCGTCCAGCGTGTGTCCAGTCACGTGTGGACCAGCTCTTACCAGCATCTCCTCAAAAGCGATCGCATTATAGATAGAGTAATCAATGTGTGAGAGGATGAGCGAGAATATGAACAGATCTATTGGGGCGCAACTATGTTCTCGGGGTCATTTGTGACCCAAATTCTAGTGGTTGAAATTGTGCAGCCAAGTAACTTTTCGCAAGTAGGATCGGATATTCAACCTGGGAGGTGTGCAACGAGCCAGTTCATGACAATCCACGTACGGCTTGTGTTTCACGTGGTTCATGCATGATTCTAGTCACTTTTCCCAGCCCACAGTCAAAACTAGTGGTGGAAGAGACGAGTAGACTGCTCGATGAAGACAATGTTCAGCTTGTCGCAAGTATCGAAGACTGCACCATCGTTCTGGCTGCCGGTCGGGGCTGCAATGTACTTGACGCCTGATCGCGCGGCGCGGTAGACGTTGTCGACGAATGGGAACTGTGCGGCAAGTCAGTGTTAATCATCAGCACTTCGAGGGCACAACTCACAAATGCATCACTGGAGACGACGACGCCTTCCAGTTTCGACAGCCAGGACTCTCGCTCTTCGGGTGTGAATGGTTGGGGCACTTCCTCGAAGTTGCGCTCGTAGTCTTCGACCTCGAACTGCGACCTCGGTGGCACTTGTCCTGAACATAGCATGTCAATGGCGTTGCTCTTCTCCGGCCGCTTGACGCCCTTCTTCCACTTGATGTTCAGGCTGCGCTCGTGGAACCGCATCCACCAGTTATCTGGCGAAGGTCAGCTATTGGAGCACATTGCCGGTGATTGCACGACTTACCCGCTTTGTCACCTGCCAATCGTGTGCAGTGTATTCTGGACTGTTGGCCAGCACCAAGACCAACGACCTGGCCTCGGTATGCGTAGCAGACAGAGTTGGATTGAGTGTACTTCAGAGCAATCGTGGCCACTGTCAGGTCCTGCTGAGCCTGCTCTGATAGGGTTGCACCACCCTCTGGTCGAATGACGGAATTGAAGGTGCCCTTTGGGGTGATCTGGACATCGTTCCTGCCTTGTGTGAGGTTGACGCCGTACACAGTCCTCACCTCTTGTGGTGCTGGCTCATAGCTCTCATCCATCTGCAAAACCAGGTACTTGCCACCTTTCTTCTTCTTGAGGATCTCAAGTGCTTCCGGCTCGTATCCGGGTGCAATCATGCCATCCGATACCTCTCGAGAAATGATCTTTGCCGTTGGGACATCGACCTTGTCGGAAAGAGCGATTATGTCGCCGAAGCTGGACATACGATCGGCACCTCTTGCACGAGCGTAAGCCTGAGCTAGAGCAGATTTCTCGATGCCGTCGATATCATCAACCATGTAGACTTTTCGCTCTGTTTCATTCAGTGGCGTGCCAACGGCAGCTCCAGCAGGAGATACGTGCTTAAAGGAAGCAGCGGCGGGCAATCCGAGCGCCTGCTTGAGCTCTTTCACCAACGGCCAAGCATTCAGCGAGTCCAGAAGGTTGATGTATCCAGGAGAGCCACTCAACACTGTGAACGGTATCTTGCCTTCTTTAATGTAAGCTGAAGCTGGTTTCTGGTGCGGGTTTGCGCCGTATCTCAGGGCCAAGTGTTGGGCACCATTGCCAGCATACTGCTTGCGGAAGAAGTCTGAGATGGCTGAATCGTAGTCTGCGGTGTGAGTGAAGGCTTTGAGAGCATACTTCTGTCGGCTAGGTTCGGTGATTTCTCCTTTCTCTAACTCGGAGAGGAATTCACCGTAGTCTTCAGGGTCGCTAAGTATGGTGACACGGCTGTGGTTCTTTGCCGCAGCTCGCAGGAGAGTGACCCCGCCAATGTCAATCTCTTCAACAGCTTCGGGTATCGAGACATTTGGCTTGGCGACGGTGTCCTTGAAGGGATAGAGATTGCAAACTACGAAGTCGACTTTCTGGATGTTCTGGTCTGCTAAGTCCTTCTCATCCGACTCGAGGTTTCGAGCCAGAATGCCGCCATGCACGGCAGGGTGAAGGGTCTTGACTCTACCCCCTAGCATTTCTGGTGCTTGTGTGATAGCTGATACATCTCTGCAGTGGGTCAATATGGTCTAAAGCACGACCAACGTTGTGCTTACTCGACTTTCATTCCAGCATCGCGGATCATCTTGGCCGTGCCGCCGGACGCAATGATGCGAACATTCTGCTTCTCGAGCCCTTTCGCAAGGTCCAGGAGCCCTTTCTTGTCGTAGACGGAAAGAATTGCTACAAGCTAGGTCAGCAGTGCATGGTACTCCCCTAGAGGTATGAGTCGGTACCGATCTTTGAAGAGGCCATGATTCGCGTCTTGAAGGTTGTCAGGAAGCTGCCGCAAAGGAGACTAGTAAACGATTGTCATTTCCCTCTTGCGAGCCAACAACTAGCTCAACGAGCATTTCGAGAACTGTGCCCCACTGGTCGCGAAAAAAGTCGATGCGCTGATGACATCATTCTGGCTGGGCGAGACAAGACGACCATAAGTGCAGATTGGCTTCAAGGTATACCAGGGGGAGTATGCGCGTGGTACCCTTCACTGTACAGGTAGTAGCACCGGACACGCTGGTTGCATATTTCATGCCTCTTCCGTCGTGCTGTACTCGTCCACTTGAGATTGCAGTGACTTGAGAAGCAAGATGACCGCCTTTGCGTCTAGCCCCGAGGCGGGTGTCTTGTCAATGCAAAGATAAAGATTCGCGAGTCTGGATAGGACGGTAAGCAAACATTGGCTGCTTGCACGTTGCAGGGCTTAGCCATCGACTGAACTCGCGAACAATTGCCGCCGTGTCGTTTTGATTGCTACAGACTGGTTCCGGCCACAGTTCGATCTGGACTTGCTCTCCATACAAGAATCAATGGTGGCGTACCCAGACTTTGAGAGACAACAGCCCCGAAACATTATCCGACAATAGCGCTTCAGACAACGCCGTATGTTGTTACAGGGTAGAAAGCACTAGCCATCTATCTACGCTCTGCACGAACGGTCGTTCTGATCCAGTGTAAGATTTGTCGTTTGCAGCATTAGGAACGATGTGCTCGAGCTCCAAGTCAAGCCACGATTGTAGGTGGAGGGCATTCTGGCGGACATGATAGTTGGTCTCATTGTATTGAAGAGGTTCATTCCGATACTGCTGGCCTGTAGAAGCCATGATGGTCAGCGTGGCAGACGCTGCACCCTATAACCTGTCGTAATTTCATCTTCTTTCAAACCCAGAGCGTTAGCTGCCTCAGCGTATCAGTCTATTCGGAAGAACAGTATGACAGACGGGGGCAACAGACATGGTGCATGGTTCTAAGGTCCAATGAAAGAAGTCGCGTAAAGTACTTCGCTTGGACGCGTCTGTGGAGCACGCCAGGGCAAATCAGAAAATGTGTAGCATTCTCCAACGAGTAGCACCTCTACAGCTGCCATTCAACACTCATCAATGAACGCGGCAGAGCTACGAGCCCGAGCGTTCTTTCTGAACTGCAGGCTCCGACAATGGTCCTGGTCTGGCAGTCACTGCAAGTCTAGTCTTGCTGGACAGACTCGGCGACACTTCCAGCCAGATGTTCGTCGAGCCTCGACCGCCAGAGATCGCTTCCGCCCTTACTATGTGACAAGCCCTATCTTCTATGTCAATGCTGAGCCGCACGCCGGGCACCTGTACACCCTCCTACTCACTGACGTCCTAAAGAGATGGCAGGTGATGAAGGGCGATACGCAAGCTGCCTTGCTGACTGGGACGGACGAGCATGGCATGAAAGTGCAAAAGGCTGCCGAGCAACTGTCTATGCCACCAAAAGAGCTATGCGACAAGAACGCGCAGGCGTTTCTGCAGCTAGCTGAAAAGGCCAATGTATCCTTCGACCGCTTCATCAGGACTACGGACGCAGACCACAAGACCGCAGTCGAGCACTTTTGGAAGGAGCTGAAAAAGAGAGGCTATATTTACGAGTCCAAGCACGAGGGTTGGTATGCTGTCAGCGATGAGACCTTCTATCCAGAGTCTCAGGTGCATCTCATACTTGATCCAGCCACGGGTCGAAAGCTGCATGCTTCCAAGGAGACAGGCAAGGAGGTTGAATGGACTTCGGAAGTCAACTACCATTTCCGGCTGTCTGCATTCAAAGACCGCCTGTTGGAGCATTACGAGCAACACCCCGAGTTCATTGTGCCCGAAGAGCGCATGAACTTCATCAAGAAGGAGGTACAGGCAGGTCTTCAGGATCTGTCCGTTTCTAGACCCAGCTCAAGGTTGCAGTGGGGGATTCGTGTACCCGACGATGACTCCCAGACCATATACGTCTGGCTGGACGCCCTCATCAACTACCTCACTATGACTGGCTACCCCTCTGGCGGACAGGACAAGCACAAATTCTGGCCTCCAAACGCTCAAGTCATCGGCAAGGACATTGTCCGGTTCCACACCATCTACTGGCCTGCTTTCCTCATGGCACTCGATATACCTTTGCCCAGAGCCTTCTTGACTCATGCTCACTGGACCATGGACAGGGCAAAGATGTCTAAGTCTTTGGGTAATGGCGTAAACCCGTTCTCTGCTATCGAGAGGTATGGATTAGACACTATACGGTACTTCATGATCTACGCCGGCGGCATAGTCAACGATGCCAACTATGATAACTCTTTCATTGTCGAGCATTATCAGAAAGGTCTTCAGGGTGGTTTGGGAAACCTCCTAGCACGAACCATGCTGGGCGAGTGGAGCATTCGCGAAGCTATCGCCCATATCACCAAGAGCTCAGTGCAAGAAAAGTTTCAACCACCGCCCTTTGTTCAAGACATGATCAAAAAAATCGATGAGACTGCTACCGTCGCAGACCGAGCGATTGAGCAGCAATTAGACCCTCGCGCCGCCATACGTGCCATCATGGACCTGGTCTTCGAGACCAACAAATTCGTGTCATCCGCAGAGCCATGGAATTTGATCAAGCTCGAGGATCCCAAGAGCAAAATGCAGCTTCACCAGGTCATTTACACCATTTCCGAGTCTCTGCGTGTTGCCTGCATCTTGCTGCAGCCATTCATGCCAGACAAGATGCAGCAAGCATTAGACCTGCTGGAAGTCTCCCCTAGCAACAGGAGTTTCCAGTATGCGTCCTACGGCCGCGATGAATGCTACGCAAAGACGACCAGCCAGAAGGCTCAGGATGCAAGGCAAAAAGCGAAGACCAGCCAGAAGGCTCAGAATGCAAGGCCAAAAGGGAAGAACAAGAATAAGCACAGTACAGGCAATGTGCTCTTCCCATCGCTCATCGCGGAGGCCTGAGCCGCGAAGACTCACGTTGCCCGAGCAGGGCATGATATCCTCGCTCAACCATGTCCGAGCCTAAGCGGAAAGTGACGATGTTATTACCTGAACAAAATCTCGAGCGTATTCCTTGACCTTGTTTTGGCGACCGACGCGAAAGCCCAACCGCACGTCACAAGGCGTTGTTTCGCGTGTGTGGAAATGTGGATTCCTGATTGGGAATCAATCTCCTCACCTTCCTGCTTGGAAGTCCGGGGCGGTCTTCTCCAAATGGTACCTGCATAAGCTTGCCCCAGCATGCTACGCTAGCTTATCGGATCACGGCTTATCGACGTACGCATTCAAAAATCTCTAGAGACCAAACAGTACAAGAACCACGCATGTCTACATCAAACCCTGGAGAAGCGAAGTGTGCACCTGCAAGAGACACAAACCCCGCCACCATGGGATCCATAGCCCTTCCTACACCGAAGACAAAACCATGGATCGAGACACCATTGGTTGAATCAAGCACGCTCTCCAAAGCCGCAGGCTGGTAAGACCCCCGATCTACCTCCTCCTCCAAAAGCACAACCTAACCGCTCCAAGTCGCATCTTCCTCAAGCTCGAGAACCTGCAGCCTTCTGGCTCCTTTAAATCCCGCGGCATCGGCAACCTCCTCCTCCAAGCCATCAAAGCTCAACAATCCTCCTCCGATGACCGACCTTTGCACTTCCACGCCTCGTCTGGCGGCAACGCCGGCCTCGCCTGCGTCACGGCTGCTGTATCTCTCGGGTACCGGTCCACGATTGCTGTACCATCTTCAACGGAAGAAAGCATGGTCGCACGACTTCGCGCAGCAGGCGCATCCGATGTCATCGTGCACGGTTCCAATTGGTTTGTCGCGGACCGGTACCTGCGCGAGGTAATGATGCCGAAGGCTGAAGAGATGGGTGAGAAGGCTGTTTATGTCCCGCCGTTTGACCATCCAGACGTGTGGACAGGTGCGAGCACAATGATACCTGAGATCAGGAAGCAGATGCCCCATGACGAGACACCAGACGCGGTTGTCTGCTCGGTCGGCGGCGGCGGCCTGTTCGCGGGTATAATGCAGGGCATTGAAGAGGAGGGCTGGAACACACACGTGCTTGCTGTCGAAACGGCTGGCGCGGACTCGCTGGCGCAAGCTATCGAGAAACGCGAGCTTGTTGCGTTGGACGAGATCACGTCTGTGGCGAAGTCACTTGGTGCACCCATCGTTGCGCAGCGGGCATTGGACTATGCGCTGCAGTCGAACGTGTCAAACCTTGTAATCGAGGACGCAGAAGCATGTGCATCTGGCTGGCGCTTTGCAGATGACGAGCGGATTCTAGTGGAACCGGCTTGTGGTGCCAGTGTGGCATTGGCTTACGACGGGAGGTTAAGGAAGTACTTAAAGGGGTTCTCAGAGGAGACTAAGGTGGTCATTGTCGTCTGCGGTGGTAGTCGGATTGATCTGAAGATGATGGAGAACTACAAGAGGCAGTTTGGGGCTAGGGCGAAGGAGCTGGGCTTGACGCGCTGTGAGGATGTGCCTAGTACTTTTACATCGTGATGGATGTAGGTGGCATGCAGATAGTATGGGTAACTCGTCAAGCTTTGTCTTCTCGCTGCGGACATGTCTGACTAGGACAGAGGGAGAATGCCAGCTTGATTTGCGGTACGATGTTGTGTCCAAGGACGAACAGAGATTGTCACCCTTCTCATGTCGTCGTAGTCACTGTCCTGCAGCGCTGCGTGCTAGATATCACTGCCCCCACACTGGAAATACGACATCTTATGGAGCGACGCGAAGTCCGGTCCAAGTCATACTATTTGGACGTTGCAGCATGCATGTTTTAGATTCTGAGGCATGTCGGCAGCTGCTCCAGAGCGATTAGCGATGGAGACTTGATGTAGTGTTCAACGCTAAAAACAGCCCGCCGTCTGGCATGATCTAGGTAGATGCATAAAACAGCAGCTTCCTTCCCGAACGAGTCGCCTACTGAATTGGTCACGATTCTCAGATTAGCTTCCCTAGAAAGGTATCAGCACCTCACGTGACAGCTGTCAACCCACGTGATTCAAGCAGTTCCGTTAAACTCTGGACAGCGTCGTTTCAACACCCGCCATTGATTTGTGCTATCTTGCAAGATGGGTGGTATGCATCGCAGTCTGTGTCATACTACGCTGAGTGTATTAAGTGTCCGCCTGGGATCAACGCAACAGCTGTGCGCAAAATTACGATGTTCACGCCGTTCTTCCTAATGCACCCTTGACGGGGAGCGAAGAAGTTCTTGCGCAAGCCTCTTGGTTCACGTCCGAGTCGGTACATGCGATCAGTCCCGCGATGAAATCGCTGTACGACAGTTATCCTACAGCTTCGAACTATCGGTGGTCCTTCAGTCAGTGCTGAGCAGTAAAATGATATGGTCTAACATACAGGTCAATTTGACCAGGCCCACGGGCAGCTAGCCATTAGCTTGGTACACTGTCACCTTGCCTTGCTACTCGTAGCGGTCATCAGCACCTTCATAAGGCAAGTTCGAGCGTTGCTGAGACCAGGTCAGCGCCTGCGTCATCAAGACGTATTATCAAATATCGAGAGGATGGCTGCGAAACTTCCACTTTACGAGCAACTCTCCACTGCTGCAGCATGGTAGACGCGGATCATGGTATCAACCATCCGACGCAGATCTCCGGGCTCGAAGCAAAAGCAGATTCGTCGCACTCACCTTCAAGGCGTGCGTGGCATCGGGCCTGCCGATTTGCAGGTGTTTCCCGGCTATTCCAAATCAGGAATGACCCAACGAGGCAAGTGCCGCTCATAGGGCCGGATAGATCACCCCCTCGATACATACAGGTGGTCATAGCTGAGGGGTGATCTCGAACTCGATGTGTCCTTGTCGCGATTAGAACAAGACCCTGAGCACGCAGGAAGCCCCACAAATAATCCACATAGTCGAAAAAACCGAAAGTTCGGTCCTCTCGCTTAAAGTGAGCGTGTCAAATCTGTTGCTGTCGAGTAAGACGAGGGGGTGGATTGCGTGGAATCGCCGTATGGTTTACTGGGCTCTCCGACTGTTCACATACTACCCAACAACTCAACTAACGATTCACAGTAAAATTGGCACACATTGCATTGACCGCATTGTGGAAGGTGTCCGGGCTAGTAGGGGAAGGGGCCGCTGAGCGGATTTCGCCCATCTCCTATACTCTGGTGGATGTGTGGAGTTTAGTCCGAATCAGTCGGCTGCGGGATGAACGCTGTCGACATGGCAGCTCAGCTCCATCACCAATAGGTTATGACCTGTTGGTAGGTCGTAGAGTGCCCTTTCCTCAATGCTCCTGAAACTAGCCAATGGCGTTGGTCTAAGAAGATGAACTAGACCCTGTCCAGTCTCGGTCGAAGTCTTGAGCGTCTCATTTTCTATGTCACCGAGACCAGGCTTTACATTGTTCACGCCGCAGAGCATGATTTCACCTTTCAGATCTTACCGAAACATGCTGATATGCCAGACAAGATCAAGATTACATCATGTCAGTCGCCTCAACACTTGCATCGCATCGGCTGCCCGCGTCGTGGTCGCAATCGCTTCGAGCTCGCCTACGATGACCGAACATGAGTCAGTGCTGATCATATCGCGAGGATGTGAGTTGCTGTACATCATACAGTCTTGCTAGAGGTCGCTGGGCGCATCGCCACATTCGATTGTCGATTCGGAGTTGCGAGAAAAAAAGTCGATTACCATGCAGTGTTCCCGAAACGGCTCTCAAGGGCGCAATCGGATCCTGAGAACAATCCTATACTAGCCAATAGGACTCCGCGTATCGAGCTGGTGCTCTCGTGATTGCTTGATTGGGACGAGGAAATGCTTCTGGTGCTCTTTCAAGCCAACCTGTTTTGCGGTACTGCTCCGAACACTAGCTCATAAGGCCTCCGAGCGATTGATTCTGCTGGATCAACAAAAAATCTCATGATGAACTGGACACCGGTGGCGATCGGTTCACATCTCACTCTCCACTTCCAAAGCTCTGGTCCCTAGTCGATAGACTTAGCACATCTCGCGCTGCTCGATGACAATGGAGAGCTCTGATTGGAGAGTCGCTGGGAGGAAGCTGATGCATCACCCAAATCGCATGCAACACCTACCGGGGCAGAGCCGTCTCAACCGTCCACGTGGTAGTCGACGCTACTTCTTATTGGTTGCGAGATTTAAGGAATCAAGCCTGCCAAGTCTGCCAAGACAAAGGTTGGCAAAGTCAAGTGGAAGCTTGAATGCTTGGCATCAAAGGGTTCGCTCAAGAGAGCAATCTTTGCGCCTAGCGCATCACGGTGGTCCTCGTCGTCGAGGAGAACAGCTATATATGGCCGAGACAGCAAGCGATTTCTGTTTTCCTATGCCATAGCAATCAACGCGCAAGCAACACAAATACCGCAAACATGGCTAAAATGCACGAGCTCGACTGGCTCTTTTCCATTGGTATTATCTTCTTCCTGCTTTCAATCTGGGGTATCGGAGCCAACGATGTCGCCAACTCCTATGCCACCTCGGTGAGCTCGAAGTCCCTGAGCTTGGTGCAAGCTGGAATACTTGCAACTATTACTGAATTTGTCGGCGCCATTGCTCTTGGTCAACAAGTTACGTCTACCATTCGAAGCGGTGTCTTCAAAATTACACCATTTGAGAACTCCCCAGGAGTTCTACTGATGGCCAATGTGGTTGCCGAGATTGGTACGTTACTATTCCGTGCTTGAGACAGGCGAATTTTAACCCTCGAACAGGATCTGCCACCTGGCTTACCGTCTGCACACGTTTCGGGTTTCCTGTCAGTACGACTCAGTCTATCGTCGGTGCACTTGTCGGTGTCGGGATAGCTGCCGACATTCACGTCAACTGGGGATGGAAGAAGGGTTCGGTTTCACAAATTGCGGCGTCGTGGGGTATTGCTCCTGCCATCGCAGCTGGCTTTGGCGCTGTGATTTTCTTGACTATTCAATTTCTGGTGCACTCTCGGGCAGATCCCATGAAATGGGCCCTTCGATTCATCCCGGTTTACTACGCCCTGACAGCTGGCATCCTCGCCTTGTTTATCGTCATCAGTGGTGGTCATGGTATTCCAACCCTTGAAGAGATGGGTGCTGGTCAAGCTATCGGCATCATTCTGGGAGTGTTTGCTGGTGTGCTGGTTATTACAACGGTGTTCTTTGTCCCCTATTTCCATGCCAAGTATGCCACACACTTCCCCCTTCTCTCGTCCGATACTAACACATTGACAGACTCATCAAGCAAGATCACCGTCTTCGATTCTGGCACATTCCGATGGGCCCTCTCCTCTGGAAAGATAACTACAACCTCTATCTACCAGGGTCCACAGAGACTGCACTTGTACCCGACTACTATGAATCAGGGTTCAAAGAGCATGATTCTGATAGTGAAGACCTGAAGGGAGAAACTTCGACCGTAAGGAACGGGTCGGAGAAGGGAAGTGATCGTCTTAAGAAAGATGAAGAACCGCAACAGGAAACAACAGGAATGGAGAGACAACAAGCAAACCTCGATCGCAAACGCAACAAGGAGCTAGAGGCAGTCGATAAGCTACCTTGGGCACATCCAAAGCGCATCTACGCTACTGTGAAATTGGTCTTTACTTACGGCATAACCCGAGATGTCATAGCCCATCAGTCGCGAGGTCTTGAAGATGTCCATCGTCGGGCGGTTGTGTACGACAACAAGGTCGAACATCTCTGGACCACCGCTCAGGTCTGCTCTGCAATGATCATGTCTATCGCACACGGCGCCAACGACATCTCCAACGCCATCGGACCCTTTACCACTGAATATGAGACCTGGAGTACCGGTGTCACCTCGGCCGAAACTGATACACCAATTTGGATCAAAGCTGTCGGTGGTATTGGTCTTGGTATCGGATTCTGGACTTTCGGTTATCACATTATGCGAAACTTGGGCAACAAGATTACCAAGCACTCTCCCACTCGTGGTTACTCCATGGAGCTTGGCGCTGCCATTACGGTCCTGCTTGCCAGCCGACTCGGTCTGCCTGTCAGTACCACTCAGTGCATTACTGGTGCAATCGTGGGTGTTGCACTCGTCAACCGGGACCTCAAGAGTTTGAACTGGAAGCAGTTAGGCAAAATCTTCCTTGGATGGGTCTTGACTGTCCCGGCTGCTGCTCTGGTGAGCGGTATCATCATGGGTATGGCTCTGAATGTGCCGACATGGGGCTCTAGGTGAGCATGGTAATCATGGCGTCAAGGTTGAGCAATGAGCATTGTCGTCTTAGTAGCTTTGGTCACCACCGTTTGTCAATACATTACATACACGTCCATATCTAAACCAAATGTTATCATTCTAAGCATTTCTCCTCCTTTGTCAGTGTATGGATCGGGTTTTCCTAGCGCACCGGGTTCGCCTAGCTTATGCGAAAGGGTTTCATGTATTGATATTGAAGCCAAGAACTTCTCGTCTCAGTCCGCCGCCATATTCGCTCCGAATACGCTAGTGACTGATCCATATAACATTGGGTACGCTAACTAGCAAGGGAGGTACCTGGAGATTTTGCAAGGCTTCGGAGAGTTACTGTTATGCCTGAGGCAGATAATGGTGACGTACATACCCTTATCCGCCTGTCCCCCTCATCGTACAAAGATCGGGCAACTGGCGTCAAGCTTTTCCCATCTGTGCTTAGCTGTAGCCACTTTACCGCCACTGCTAAGCACAACTAAGAATAGCTTGATGTCCAACGTCAGCTCTTGTCTATGGTGGAGATTGAAACAAATATCTTACTGGCCGCGCGTCTGTCCCGAACCGGCTTTGTGATTTGTCTTCTCGAGTCATTGCAAAAAGTGTCTGTGTTTGGGGATCTTACTATTCCTCTCAAACCACATTTGACGTCGACTTTCTGGCACGTCGATGCTATGCTCTAGTCTGACTCAAGTGCAGAAGTACTATTATCCAACCGCAATCTGCTGCAGTGCCTCGCCACTACGTTTCGTACAGAAACACCTATTTTCGGCTCGACCGGCGCCGCAAGGTTTAGTGTCGTTGTTGTTATGTCATCGAGACGCGTCTCAAATTGGTAAGAAGTGCGTTCTTATAAGTCTTGACTTACCAAGTCAGCGTCTACGATTTATGATTGTTCTAAAATTTGTAGCTTCCTTGTCCCGTGCTAAGTTGTTGTAGAGAACCGATCTCTCTAGAACGCTATGCGGCTCGCCGTGCCCATGCTACTGGCCTTCGGGCCTCTAGCTCTCGTATCAGCAAAGTCGACAGAATCGACGGAATCGACGGAATCGACAGCGTCTACAACGAACGCAACATCATCGGTCTATACCATCACAGAGTCAGTCGCGGAGTCACTGACAGCATTACCGACCGGAAGTGGTATAACCTACCCTGGCGACAGCACGATAATTTTGACCAGCACGTCTTCAACATCTCTGACAAATTCTTCCATCGCTACCTTATCCGCTACAAACGCCACTCAGACAACCTCGACCACGACCTCGACCTCAGTCGGTACATCGACCCTTGTAGGAACGGCGACTCGCTCAAACGCAACCGCGACAGTAGTAAGCGGAGTAAAGTGCAATGGCTATGAGGAGTTCTGTAATCGCAAATACAGCAACGTCACATATGTGGTAGCCCACAACAGCCCCTTCCATATAGCGGGCAACGCTGCCAGCAATCAAGAGTACGATGTGGGCACACAACTTGATGATGGTGTCCGAGGCCTACAATCCGAGACACACTATGTCAACGACACTGTCATGCTCTGCCACAATAGCTGCAGTGAGCTCAACGCTGGACCGCTAGAAGATTACCTTGTGAAGGTGAAAGCATGGCTGGACAAGAATCGCTACGAGGTCGTAACCGTCCTACTAGGCAACGAAGCCATTATCGATCCGGGCAACTACACCGGCCCAGTCACAAACTCCGGCCTCCTCGACTACGTCTACACACCCCCAAGCGAGCCAATGGACATCGACGGCTGGCCCACTCTCGGCGAAATGATTCTCAGCAACAAGCGCGTCGTCTTCATGTTAGCATACCAAGCCAACCAGACAGCAATCCCCTGGCTTCTGAACATGTGGTCGTACCAATGGCAGACTGAATTCTCACCCACCAACGCGTCTTTCCCGTGTACACTCGAGCGCCCTCCGGGTCAAGCTCGCGACGTTTCAGAAAAGAGACTCTACCTTGTCAACCACAACCTTGATGTCGAGCTCGATGAGACAGCGCTGGGCGGTTTCACGCTCCTGATACCGGACATCGTGGAACTCAACACTACGAACGCCAACGTATCGGTTTACGGATCCGCGGCCCGCACCGTCGACAAATGTACGGAAGATTGGGGCAGGCCGCCGAACTACCTGCTGGTCGATTACTACAATATCGGAAACTTCAATGGATCGACTTTAGCGGTTGCGGCCAAGGCAAACAACGTCACATACGACGTGAATTCGTGTTGTGATACGGACAGCGTCAGCGACAACGCGGCCGCAGTTATGGGAGTGGGCTGGTGGACGTTGGCCGTGGCTACGCTTGCAATAGTTATGAGCCTGGTATAGTGGGGAGACGCTGGAATCGGAAGGTGTGAAAATCTAACGTTTTATGAATCCTGAATTGTTTGTGTCGGAGCTATCTCATGTACCATGTTACGTATGAGTCACGATTAATGATTTGAGCAGGCGGTTCGCCCTGTTGACGTTGGTGGGAGCTAACTAGCTATGTAACATAATAGACAATTTTTTCACGTCACAACTATGACCTGGAATACCTGAGATGCGAACGCTGTGTGAGGATTGCTGTGAAGGCGCTGGGGAGTAAAAGGTAGGAAGGACGAACACATCAGCAAAGCCTTCAAACACTAATCCAGCCCGCATGGTAGTTGTGGTACTGCAAGGTGATATGCGCCGCAGGACGCTCACGTGACGTCTATGAAAGCGTTGAGGAGACGTTCATGCCGCGTGTACAAACCTCATCAGAAGAATGTGGCTCTGGCCAGAAAGAATGAGTGAGGGGTGTAGATACGATGACGGGGTCAACGCTTGACATCGAGAAGACCGACAACCTCTGTACACATCCTTTACTCGTGGCACCTTACATCGTTCCATGTCATGCGTCTGTACTCAACCGTAAGAAAATGCTGGCGTGCCGCCGATGCCGGTCTCGTCTTCACTCCCAATCGTCCAGATAGGTACTTTTGCCGCCACCAGTCCACAGCCGGCAAACCGTCCTCATCATCACTTTCCGGTTCATCCTACTTGTCCTTGTCAGCGTCACTCTGCGGCTTGTTTCAGTCGACGTTGATGTAGTCATCTTCCTGCGGACCCGATCGTCTCCTGCAACGACTCAGTGTCACTTGAAGATATCTCAAAATGCCCGTCACCATAGCAAAGGCCCGGCCGCGACTGGAGTCTCTCGATCCCTTGATCGATTCCACCATTGATTAAAGAAGCACTTCCTGGAATAAATCCTTGGTACTCGCTTGTGACGGCAGTGATTGAGCCTCGTATCCGTAGCGTGATTGAGATGGGATTTGCCACTGGTATGAAGTCTGTTTCACAGCACTGAGCGAGCTTCTCTCGTGCACGATTTCAACACAAGCAACAGTTCGTCGATCCTTGGGAGAAGACGCTCGGTCTCGCAGTTGACAAGGTGGTCTTTCCCACAATGAAACGCATTCTTGTGGTCTCCCTCTCTCTTAGAGGGCGCTGCTGGATCAATGTCACGCCTCTGATCAGGACCCTTTTCCATGTTGTGTAGCTCGTGTGAATCGTGCGTGCACTGGACAACATACACGAACCGTAACACCAGCTTCTCGCCGAGCAGATTTGTACGAGTTCGATGGTCATCTTCTCTCCCATTTGCGCTTGCCCGTTAGTAAAAGTTGGACCACCCCATCATGCTCTTATCCGTGACTCGACTTCAGCATGCTCATCAGGCGCAACAGTTTCTTGCTTTCCTACAAATGCGACTGTGTGAACAAGGGGTATACCATAAAAGTTGGCTTCGATAACTTCGACTGTGTGAAATGCGGAGGCCGCATATGACTTTGGGTAGTCCAGAGTTTCGTAAAACTTTTGACTCCCTCGACCTCTTCACAGGCTCTGCGCAAACCTGCAGCTAGTCGAAGTCCGAGTGAGGCACCAACACTACTACCTACCACTGACTTGTCAGTGGCATTCAGTAGAATTCACGCGGGTGCACGTAGATACGTACTGACACCTTTTACTGGCGCAGTCTACAAAGAAACAAGAGTCCATATTGGGGACAGGAACTGCAACGAGAAATGAGAATATTCTGTACAAGGTGCTAGATTTCCGAAGAGATTAGGGAACTGGTGTTGAGCTGTTTTGTTATTGGTAAAAAGCGGATCCATTCCACAGATCTCTATGATGTACTATCAAGTAGAGTAGACGGCAGGCTTGGTATTGTAACCTTTCTTTGACCGTTGTCTCATGCACCGCTTACACTGTGGATGCAGTGGATATTCACATGGTCTTGTAACTACTAATAGTAGTATCCTAAATGAGAAACAGGGTCCTGGGCTGGGAGCATGCACACCTGAATTGTAGAAGCAGTCAACATTGAACTTCTGAATATATCTTGAACCAAACTGACCTCGACGCCAGCGTCATTGTTTAAGAAACCAGAATTCTTGACCTTACTCGGAATTTGAAGTGTTTATACTTATGAGGTTCTTTAAGACATGTAGGACTTCTATTTCGCCCCTTTGTATATCTTCACTCTCACATAGTTGTGCTGTTCCAAATGAAAGTTTTAGACTGGTCTCTCAAGATTCGACTTTGTCTCCATGCGTAACATGACTTTCAGCTTCGATCACAAGATGGAATTGACCATCACAGAAGCAACGGAGACACAGACACTAGCCGCCTCCTTTCTTCCCTTGGTTCACCGCAGATACGGCCGCCACGATCTTTATTCTGAACTCCAAACGACATGTACTACAAGACTCAACATCACACTTGTGATTGTCGATATAACGCTGAACCTCGTATCGGCGTAGCTTGCCTGTCTTTGCGAGCGCGTGCGCGAAACCACCGCAGAGGTTGATTAGCTCGGTATCCTCAAATGGTGCCAGTGGTATGAGATTGTGCTCTCAGAGTGCTTCGCTGTAGGCAGCACAGCAGCTGACGTCCAGAAGCTGTCGGGCCGATACTGGACGAAGAAAAGTCGCCGAGCCCGCAATATTGCAAAGTGCACATGCACCACCATGCCGTTTTGCCGCTTTTCGGTCGAAGTCAGCTGAGGGCTATTGTTCTACTGTCCAACTAGAAGTGAAGACACAAAGTAGATGAACATTCGTTGAGGTGAATATTGATTTGAATTCAACAAGCACTTATATGCAGAGGTGGGCATGCTTGAAACATTCTGTACCTTGTATATCCTTGTAGGATAAATCGTCCAAAGCAGATATATTTGACTTGCTGGACGACCTCTGCACTTTGCATCCCCGTTATCGATCCGTGAGATTCCGTCGGGCTTAACCAATACGCCCCATTTGTACTACACATCGAGAAATTGACGAGTGGCAGTCATGTCAGAATCACACAAAGTTCAAAGGTGTGCATATCCTATCGTTAGAGCAGCAAAGTTCTTGGCAGTAGCTGACACCCTACACGACCTGGACATTGGCTTCCAGCTGACCATCAAGTCCATCAACAATGGCTTGAGCTCATCGTGAAGAAGTGCGACGAGGACCCGAAGTCCAAAGACTTCCATTCTGTCATCAAGGAGTTTCAAGATCTCCTCGAGACAAACACTCGGCTATACCTCCTTGTGACCGAAATGTTTGACGAGGTTCCCAAGAAGGACCCGTACAACAAGGGTCCATCCGGCAAACGCATCGTTCGCGGCTACAAGCACATGCTGCAGATCATGAACCACCTTCTGACAGTTCCCCCTTCCTGGAATGACCAGCCCGATCTTGTCGGGCTGATCGCCAAGCCCATCTATGCGTTATTCGACTGGGCCCATGGGCACGTCGTCTGGCTTCTCTTTCTTCCTCGATCCTCAGATCAATGCCATGTTGAAAAAGGTCCTGACCGTCTGGGGCGAATTTCTCCAGTCTGAAGACAGCGCTTCATGCCTGGACGAGGTCGAAACAGGATGGTTCGGAGCAACAGCCTTCAAAGAGCTCACTGACACCGGGAACATCTACGGTAGGACCGACTTCAAGTTCCATGAACTCTACCAATGTCCGGATCCAAGCGCGAACCGCCACGGCTTCAAGTCCTGGGATCACTTCTTCACACGGGAATTTCAATGGGAGAAGCGCCCGGTAGCTGAACCTAACGATCAGAACATCATAGCCAACTGCTGCGAGTCACAGCCATATCGCCTGGCGCACAACGTCGCTTACCGAGACAAATTCTGGACCAAGGGTATGCCATATTCCGTCGCCGACATCCTCCAACACGACGAGAGCACAGACCAATTCGTGGGCGGTACCATTTATCAGGCTTTCCTATCAGCTCTGTCTTACCACCGCTGGCACACCCCTGTCGACGGGGTCATCAAGAAAATCACGTACGTACCAGGCACATATTATTCCGAGCCTCTCTTCGAAGATTTTTCGGGCAACCAGGACAGTAATGGTGAAGGAGGTGCGGCGTTGGCAGGTATATCCTACGCACAAGCATATATTACCGCGGTTCGACAAGGGTCAATATCTACATTGAGGCCGACAATCCAGCGATAGGGCTCTGCTGTGTAGTGCAGGTTGGTATGTCGGAAGTGAGCAGCTGTGACGTTACGGTGAAGGAGGGCGAAAGGGTGAAAAAGGGCCAGGAAATTGGAATGTTCCATTTTGGTGGTAGTACGTTCTGTTTGCTGTTTAGGAAGGGCGTAGAAGTTAAGGGGTTGCCGGATCCGGAGAAAGAGAACTGGGACAGAAATGTACCGGTCAGGAGTAAGCTGGGCGAGGTCGTGAGTGGCAGCTAGAGGCAGGATATTTCAACGTGTCGCACAGAATTGAACTTTAAGTAATGACGCGTAGTCTGATTCAGCTACATTAAGGCATCATCGTCCTATATCAACATAGATGCTAGTTCCATAGGTACATGTACTTGTAACATGCAAGAGAAACGATACTAATGCCTATATGGATATAAGGCATATTAAACAGAGCCATTTACCGCGTCGGGAGACTTCGAGAGCCGCAAAGAGTGTCAGAATAGGCTGCAACACAATCGCCGTTCGTAGACCGGTGACCAGGTGATAGGAGAAGCAAGACATAGCTAGACTGGGCATAAGCTCGTTATAGTAGTATATGTGCACAGTCATACTTGTTACAGGTCATGACTAGGTCTCGAAGCCAACCAGGTCGCTTCTTTTCCACACGATCGCTGTGGCAATGAACAATGTGAAAGAGGTTTCGTACTGCTGTAGGGTCGTCTTCGGGTAGCTTCAGAGAATTGGTGGCGTCGTGCTTAGTTTGACCCTCCTCAAACTATGTTGTGTGTTAGCGATGGAACAGCCGAAACGGCATTTTGAACTGACTGATGGTCCGAGCATAGCGTGGAAGACTGAAGAAGCAAGATTAAGTAATATGCTGCTCACTTTGGCTAATTTTGTATTCTCTCTCTTGCCAATAGCAACTACCAAGTCACCTCCGGGTGCAACATCAACTAGATTCGACATGTGTATAGTGGCTGTGGTGATAGTACCGTGGAGAGTGTTGTCAAGACTTCAAGGATGGTACAACAGAGGAGCAGTCCTGTGTAGAAGTATTTGGGTGGAGGGTTTATAGGACCCGTACTGTAAAAGAGCGGATAAGGTAGCAAAGACAGTCTCTTTGACCAGCAAGGGTGAACAGTAACAATGCGGCGCTGCCTTCACTGAAATGTTTGAACACATTCAAACCGCATGATGTTTCCACTTACATGCTGCTTGGGACGCGCCACAATGTAGCCTGCCTATATACCATGCTCGATTGCGCTTATTGTACTTGCACTCACAATGCTTGCGGACCGAATGAGAACAATGTGTCGTGAGATGTATCTGTCCATCAGCACCTCCACCACATCTCATAGTAATATTGAATAATGGTCTCATGGAATGCTGCAGGCTCGGACTAGCCCAGTGTACTCTAACCATCCATATGGTAAGGCTAAACTTTGCCCGAGCTAGGATGTCTTGACCACTAGTCAGCGAGTGTTCTCGCGCTCAGATCGCGGTATAGATTCATGCTGGCTACTAGTATTAGCTCCCGAGCTCGACTGAATGACACAAACCGTTCGCTATGTACAGTGAACAATGCAAATAACTCCATCAGTAGACTTCAAAGCTGACCGTTAGCCACTCTCTCACTTCCAACCTATCCCAAGCTGCACGCTGAGAAAACTCGAGATATGAGCTACCGGCCATGACATGACGGTTTGGGTGACTGATAAATACTACTCCTGTGCATCAACTTGGTCGCTTTGCATGCATTAAAGAAGAAAGAGACAAGACATGGTGATACAAAGTTTATGAGTTGGGACACGCATAGCCCTGATCGAGACTCGGTGAATAACTTGAGGCTCTAAATAGAATGCTCAGTACTTTGCTCTCACCTTGATCTGAAACGATAAAAGCTTAACTAGAGCGCAGCTAAGAAGACTGTGCTGTATTCATGCCAGGCCAGATATTAAACGATCTTCCACCTGCGCTCTTCTCCGCGCAACCTAGAGCTTTCAGTCCGCTCTCCAACAGTCGCGAGAGCAATAGCGTTGGCTCTTGCACTTAGTACACTACTTCATAGTGTTCACCCAAGACTTGTATCAAGTTGCGCAAGAAGGCTGGGAGCTATGCACGATGAGAATCGTCCTGTTCGTGGTGGAAGGATAGAGTGTTAAGCGATTAGCTGCTAAAGTGCGACAAAGGCGACGAACGCGACAAAGGCGACAAAGGCGATAAAGGCGACATTGGCGATATCTGCGGCAGAAGCGACAACTGCGACAGAAATGACACCTGCGATTTTAGCAGCATGCCTATCTACCTAGCGAGCTCCCATATGCTCTCTCCTACGACTGCAACAATCACATATTCCAGTGGTTCGCGACCCGATCTCATTGCACATGCAGGTATTGAATTTATACACGTACGTAGTAGCTTTTACCAACGAGCTCTCCATCTCATACAAGAGTCACCAGTAGGCACGACAGCGACAATGAAATCGTGAGGAAACGCCATCTAGCATCCGTCTCGACTATGTTCGCTGTGACAGTCAGAGAGGTGTATGGTCGACAAGCCTTACGGCGACTGGACTATGCTGATCTTATACTCTTCTTTGCGACAAAGCGCTATAGCCTTGAGCAAGTGCACGATCTCGAACCTAGACTCTCTGCCCTAAGACTAGGTTCACGTTTCCAGACTCGATAATATCATCGCAGCCTTGTGAGACGCTGTCAGCTCCAACGTATGCTGAGCACAACATGTAGCACGCGCGGCCGCTGAGTGATAGATTATTGTATGGAATGCGAGCAACGGAACCGGCAGGTACTCGAACTTGTCCGCTGTCATTGGCCGTCCATTTGCATGGTATGCGCACGTCGGCGATCAGCGGTACCCAGCGATCCCTCCGTGCTGATGATCATCAAGAAAACAGCCTAATTTGTCGCTTCGGTAGTGCTTGGAGATCACCGGCGGCATGCCGTGAACACTCCGAGTTCGCTACCGACACTGTGCACTTTCGTGGCGGGGCTGCCCCAATGACGAACACACCTGTTCTTTGGAGAAGGCGAGGAGAAGAGAAAAAGCGGTACCAGATTCCCAAAAAATGAACAGTCTTCGTCTATTGCATAGATCTGTGTCAACAAGCACCAACAACATCTTCAAAAGGACAATAGCAACAATGGCTTCCAAGTACCCACAACGCAAGATTGGCGAGGACTCGGTCTCAGCCCAAGGCCTTGGCTGTATGGGCATGAGCTTCGGCTATACCTCGTTCGGCGGCTACGACGACCAAGCGTCCGCAGAAGTCCTGACCAAAGCCGCCGATCTAGGCATCACGCTCTGGGACACCAGCGACGTCTACGGGCCACACACCAACGAGAAGCTAATCGGCAAATGGTTCAAGGACACCGGACGCAGGAAGGAGATCTTCCTGGCGACCAAGTTCGGCAACCTACGCGACAAGCAGGGCAACCCGACCGTTCGCGGCGACAAGGAGTGGGTGAAGCAGGCGTGCCACGACAGTCTGGAGCGGCTAGGGATCGACCAGATCGATCTGTACTACCAGCACCGCGTTGACCCGAAGGTGCCCATCGAGGAGACGGTGCAGGCGATGGTGGACCTGAAGAACGAGGGCAAGATCCGGTACCTCGGGCTCTCGGAGTGCTCTGCGCGGACCCTCCGCCGGGCGCACAAGGTGCACCCCATCGCGGCGGCGCAGATGGAGTTCTCGCCGTTCGCGCTCGAGATCGAGTCCGCGCAAACCGACTTCCTCAAGACAGCGCGCGAACTCGGCGTCAAGATCATCTGCTACAGTCCGCTGGGCCGCGGGTTCCTCACCAACACCATCAAGAGCCGCGACGATCTCGACAAGTCAGACACGCGGTTCAACCACCCGCGCTTCAGCGAGGAGCACTTCGGCGACAACCTGAAGCTCGTGCAGACTCTGTCGGACGTCGCGAGCAACAAGGGGTGTACCCCGGGCCAGCTGGCGCTTGCTTGGGTTCTGGCGCAGGGCGAGGACTTCATTCCTATTCCCGGGACCAAGCGGGTCAAGTACTTGGAGGAGAATGCAAAGGCGGTGGATGTCCAGCTAAGTAAGGAGGAAGAGGCTCAGATTAGGAAGACCATTGAAAGTGTGGGAGGCAGCAAAGGCCAGCGTTATCCGCCCGCCATGATGTCGAGGTTGTTTGGCGACAGTCCCGAACAATCCTGAAGGGGCCAGCAGGGTCTGTCGTCGGTGCTCTAGCTTTGGTCTCGGTGATGGCGTGGATACGACGGTTGCTGGCCAAGCGCGAAAAAGGATTCATTGCAGTTCCAAAACACCTCATACAGCAAGCTTGGGCTTGATTCGGTATCATTACACGTCTAGTCGGTGTTCTCTGAAACTACTAGGGTCCCCGCCCACATCAAGACCAGCGAGCAGCTAGATATTCCGCCGCGTTCCTTCACTCCCTCAGAAACGTCTTGCAAGTCTCATTCTCCGTGCATTCCGTCCAGGGGTACCCAATCTCCTTCAAGAACCCGTTCAACTCGCTCCTCTTCTCCTCCGGACATTGTATCCCCGCCAATATTCTCCCGATGTCTCCACCATAATTTCTGTAGTGGAACAAGCTGATATTCTGACCCGGCCTTAGCGTGCGCAGGAAAGTGAACAAGGCGCCCGGTCGCTCCGGGAACTCGAACATGTACAGACGCTCGTCCGAGACAGAAGATCGACCGCCGTTGAGATAGCGGATGTGCGTCTTGGCCACCTCATCGTCGCTGACGTCGCGGGGTGTCATGCCGCCTTGTTCGAGGCGGGAGAAGAGAGAGCTGAGCTCCGTGGCGCGAGAGGACGCGTTGGATATGCTGACACCGACTAGGATGTGCGCCTTTGAGGGGTCGATGGTGTTGTATCTGTAACTGAACTCTGTGACGGCAGCCGGCAGGATCGCTTCGACGAGGGCGGCGAAGGCACCGGGTTTCTCAGGGATGGTGACGGTCAAGAGCGCTTCTTTTTGTTCACCGAAGGTGGCGCGCTCAGCGACGAAGCGGAGTCGGTCGAAGTTCATGTTTGCGCCGGACGTTGTTGCGACAAGCTCGCGGTTTGGGTTATCGGAGGGGTTTTCGGCTACCCATTTCTTGAGACCTGCCAGAGATAAGGCGCCGGCCGGCTCGAGTATGGATCTGGTGTCTTCGAAGGTGTCTTTGATTGCGGCGCAGATCTCGTCGGTTGTGACCATGACGACGTCGTCGACTACCTCTTGGCAGATTCGGAATGTTTCTTCACCGACTGCTTTTACCGCTGCACCATCTGCGAATAGGCCAACGTCCTTGAGGATCACTCTCTTGCCCGCTTTGAGAGATTGGACCATGGCGTTTGCGTCGTTAGCTTCCACGCCGATAATCTTGACGTGCGGTGCTATCCGCTTGACGTAGGTACCAATGCCAGCTATGAGGCCGCCACCACCGACACAGCAGAAGATGGCCTCGAGGTTTTGTAGCGATGCTTGCTGGAGGATCTCCTTGCCTATGGTGCCCTGGCCTGCTATCACGTAGGGGTCATCGAACGGTGGAATGTTGGTGAGACCATGCTGTTTTTCGAGCATGTGGCAGTGCTCTTTAGCTGAATCAAAGTCTGGACCGTGTAGGACGACATTACCGCCCAAACGGGAGACGTTCTTGTGCTTGATGGCGGGCGTGCCGGAAGGCATGACGATGGTGGCTGGCATTTTAAGGTGGCGTGCTGAGTAGGCTACTCCTTGGGCGTGGTTGCCAGCCGAACAGGCTATGACGCCTTTCCACTTCTCTTGGGGTGAGAGATGAGCCATCTTGTTGTAGGCACCTCGCAGCTTGAAGGAGAAGACGGGCAACAGATCTTCACGTTTTAACAATACTCTGGCCTCAAGCCGGTTGGATAGATTAACAGCATGATGGAGGGGCGTCTCGGTCACGACGTCGTAGACTCTCGAGGTTAGAATAAGGCGCAGGTAGTCCGGGTAGCCATTGGGCAGAAGAAAGCCTTGGGGGACATTGTAGATTGGTATCTGGCTTCTCTCGCCAGACGGTGTCCTACTCGGGGACGGATTGGCTGCATATTCTGTAAGAGCCAACGTTGAGCTTCGTTTGGGCGTGGTGGGAGTCTGAGCACCGTTTGTGCTGGTGCCTGAGTCCATGTTGGTGTGGAGTGTCAAGGGAGCTCGTCGCTCTGCTCTCCCCCGTGGCAGTTATTGGTACAGGCGGTCAATGCTTGGCGTGTCTCGGGGAGGGTGCCAGTAGCTTGAGTCAGCCAAAAATTCTTGCGCCGATCTGCTGCAGGCGCGGCAGGAACCATGCATGAAGCTTATCGATAAGTCGCGATCAGGCACCATAAGTCTAGCCTCGATCACAAGCTCGGGCCTGCCAGCTGCGGCGTGACGAACACGACTTTTGTTTGGACTAGCAACGATTGACAGGCACGTGTTGAAGCGTTACCAAGACTGCATCTGTGTTGGTTCGACTCGAAGGCGAACCCTGCTCCATCTTCGCGTTGCCAGAGATACCCACCAAATACAGCGCTGGTCGCCTTTGCCTGCAGAAGCCGAGATTGTATACTGACACCGCCATCGTCGTCGCCATCGCCATCGCCATCGCTGAAATATCGAACGAGAGAACGACACGCTCCACACACGGACTGCTTCCACTGCATTATCACAATAGCTGAAATACCCCCTCCCACCATGGCCGACCGCGAACCCGCCTCCCTCTCGTCAGGTGACGTTCCATCCTCCTTCGACAGCGACCCAGAGTTCTTCGAAGAAGGCCGCTCCGCAAAACTATGGCGCAAACTCCGTCAAGAACCGCTCATCCCCCTCGGTGGCCTCGCAACCTGCTACGCCCTCTACCAAGCCACCAAGTCCATCCGTCAAGGCGACCACCACCAGACGAACAGGATGTTCCGCGCCCGTATCTACGCACAGGGTTTCACGCTCGTCGCGATCGTGGCCGGAAGCATATTCTACCAGGACGAGCGGCTGAAGAGACGCAGTTTGGAGAAGGCGGTGGAGCAGAAGAAGGCGTTGGAGAAGAGGGATAAGTGGCTGGCTGAGCTTGAGGCGCGAGATGTCGAGGATAGGGCTTGGAGGGAACGGATTGAGAGGGAGAGTGGCGAGGCAAAGGAACGCGCTGACAGGGCGGTGGACAAGGTGAAGTCGGTTGGGGAGACGGCGAAGAAGGCTGTGGAGGAGAAGTTCTCGAGCAAGAGTGGAAGGGAAACCATGGTGCAGCAGTCGTGGGGGAGTGAGATATTCTGGAGGACAAGGGAGGCTTGGAGGAGGGTATGAGAAGGATGGCATCCTTGATGCTCCGAGAATTTCTCTTGATACCTATACAGGCAAACTGCTGCAGCCAGCCGGTGTTCCTATGGAATGGATCTCACTACGTTGAATTCTGCCTATCTTCCCATGCTAGACATGCGCCAGCCAACTCCGCCAATGTTCACAAACAGCTATCCGGCAAACACCGACATGTTCAGCGGTCCTGACGCGAGGATGCTACACCGTGTGTTTGGCGTTGTTGCTCTCGGCCCTAAGATGGGAACGCCGGGCTTCAATCAGAGCCGTGAACGTCGACTCGAAATTGGTAGTAGCTCGATGAACCGGCGGGCCCTGGTAACGAAGAGTCCCGGAGAGTAGTGTGGAAATTGGCATGACATTGCAGCTTACAATACCCTTGTCGTGTAGGTTTGACTGATCCGTCATGTTGGCTAGCAGCGAACTGTTTGTCTTGGTGATGTGCAATACCGACATTTGAGGGTCGTTCAAGGCGGCCTGAACACGATTAGTGTTGGGCTAAATAAGGTGCGAGGAAGCCACTCACAATTCGTCCCTCACCAGCGTGTCCGAAGATATAGGATGCTCCTCGAAGTACCCTTCAAGCTCCAAATATTCTGCCGCAAAAGCTGCAGTCAGAAGTGACCAGTCCTCAACCGTCGGGATATCTAGGTACTCAGCGTTGTCGCCGATTCTGTGCCACTGAGAAGGGAAGCGAGATGGAATTAGGTGAAGTGTCGGTACGCCTCGAGCCACAAACGGGATGTGGTCGTCCTGCATGACGGTCTGCTTGAAGACAGCATCGTTCTTCTTGTCCTTCTCAGGCAGCCAGGTTTGCTTGGAATCGCTCTTGAACAAGCCCAGCTTTCGGAGCCTTGATTCCATTTCAGCCAAGTGTTGATAGCTCCAATGTGTGTTCTGCATCCAGCTGGGGATGGGAAGACTTTCTCCACTTCCCAGCAGATCCAGCAACACAAACAGCTCGATAGAGTTGAGCATGGTCTTGTAGGTACTCATGGCGGGGTACATTGCTTGATCCCATTCCTCTGCGAGGGACCTTGCGCCGTAGATACTGTCCGTTGCGGTCCAACTCTGGAATGCTTCCTCGCCGTCAAGGAAGAGAACCTGTATGCCTCTCGAATGCTCTTCATCAAGGTCCAGGTCCAAACCCTCGTCTTGCATCGCCTGCCACTTCTTTGTGAGAGCGGCGTCTATGCTTCTGACCGCGCTCATGATCATGGCGCACGGTGCCGCGGAATCAGTGGCTCCAATGAAGCCGTCCGGGTGATACTTCGAATCGTAGTGCGCCACCAATGTAAGATAGCCGGCGTTGCCAGCAACAACCCAGGGCGGATGTCGAGTCGCTATGAAATTATGGAAAGGAACCTCCTTGTCCCCATGAGTCGGTGTCTTCGACGTCGAGTTCTGGAATGAGACTGTCCATTCTGGCAATTCCTTGCGAAAGTACTGTACAAAGTGGTTGAGGACCTTCAGGGAGTTCGCCGTTCCAGGCACACGAGGTATCAATATCGGCGCCAATACGGGGCCGGTCTTGATGTCAAAGTCATCCGTCTGAGGCCGTGGGATCTTGTTCTGCAACGTGTCATCCGAGAGGGTCGAATATGCAGCGCCAGGTAAACATTGCAAAGCTAGCAGCACAACGGCTGCTGCTACACTACATAGCCGCATCGCAGGTTGCAGGTCGCAGGTCGCAGGTCGCAGCGGTCGATGTATGTCTGTTGAGTCCAGCTCTTCAGATTACGTTACGTTCGCCCAGGCTGGTCGAGGCAGGAAAGAGTCGCTGTTGGCTCCTTCCTGGTCGGTCGCAGACGGCTTAACCTCGGACGTTCAACGCGTTGTCTCCAATCCTAGGACGATCATCTTCAGCGCGGCCGTGGACTGCTCCCGTGCTGTATAGAACTGAGTAATCCAGAGCCTACATCACTTCCTTCACCATTGACATTCGACGACATGTGGACTGGCAAGCTGTGCGACAATAGAAGGTCTTGATGGTCAGCAATTTGAGGGGTTGTATTAGACAACTGGACAAGCCTACGGCAACCGTGATGAGCTTACCAACATTCCTTGTTGTGGAGATGCGCTCAGCGTTCAGAGCCTGTGCAAGACAACACCGACTCTCGAATGCTCGCTGTTTCAGTGTAGCGCCACGACGATGCAAATCACGTCCCCCTGCTCCCAAGAGTGGCTCGCAGCAGCCGCAATGGCCTTACAACGGTGCTCTCACTCATCCTAAACAAGCGCACGGCCAGAGCCTACGAGGAGATGACGGCCAAAGTCAGAACACCGAGACCGATCTGGTGCCACAGCAGAAGGAACAAACAGCGCTGGACACCGGCCGTCGAGTGCCTGTGCCCATGAGGGCGATCCCCAAGGCGCAGATCACCCCAAACCTGAAGCTATCACCACGAGAGAGGCTGCATATCGAGGTCCTAACGAGACAGCAACCTCGCAAACAGGAGAAGAAGATATACAGGGAGAGACTGCAAATATACCACATGGGCAGTTTCAAGGAAAATGTCCTAGCCATTCTGAAAGTATCATGCATCGTGTGCGCATGTGGAGTGACCTTTATTATCGCTCCCGCGCATTTGGCTGCCGGAACCAGCCTCTGGATCGTAGCATTGTTGTGGGTCGGTGGCTTCGTCCCAGGCATTGCTGTCAACTACATGACCAAGCCCATGATATCCCGGATCTTCCTCGACCTGCCTACCAAGGCACGCGAGACCAGCAAGGCAGCCATGGAATACGCAAAGAATTTACCCGGAGACGCCGATCTGGACATACGGTATCTCAAGCCCTGGGGTCTAGAAAAGTCGATCAAAGCAAGGTTGTCGGAGTTTGAACCTACCAAAGGAAACCTCTTCAGGCCTCTTACCTTCAAGTGGAAGGACAGATGGCTTAAGACTAGGCCTTTCTCGAGGTCAACCCCAACCAGCTTCTTTGTCTATCCGGAGACAGCATCAGGTGAAGCCTCGAAGAATACAATACCCGGTGTGTGGAATAGTGTGTATAAGCAATTGATGGGTATAGGACAAGGCGGACAGATGGCAAAATGGGACAAGTCTGGACGTGGTTTGTCGGTCAGGTGAAGCACCAAAGCTGTATTTGGGTCATTCAGTGATTGCCCTCCAGTGTCCTCTAGGTACAAATCCAACCACGCATTCATCTGCCAAGATCTCACCCGCGAGTCTGCCTGTCACTACAGAACGTTCTATCTCACGACCGCCGACCACGAATCTGTCGAAGCCCTTCGCTGATCCGACTATACCGTTCGCGAGATCTTCCTCTGCCCTTCTGCGGGTCCAGGTCGTCTCCACAAAGCCAGATGCGGACTGGGCAACACGTTTGATGAAACCTGATTTGGCTCGGTCTACCGACAGAAACCATTTTCGCTGATGGACGGAGCCGATATCATTGGTCGCTCCCGTGTACGCATTGTTTGCTCGAATGGCTTCATCTTCAGCATCAGAGGCAACAGCAGCTGCCGCATCGGCTCGTGTATTTCCGTCGGTCACATCACTTCTAGTGCGTGGGGAAGCCGGTGGAGACGATAGGCGTGACAATGAAGAAAGACCTCTCTTAGGTGGGCGTCGGTTGTCCGTACTGCTTTCTTGTGAGTCACTATCATAATCCTGGACCTTGCGTGCCCCTGGCGCTTGACGCTTCCTGCGTTTCGAAGGCTTCTTCGGTTGCTCACTACGATAGTTGTCCTGCGTAAGACGTAGGGCCAAGGTGTAGCCTGACGGCAACTTCGTTCCATGCAGCCTCAGCTTGATCTTTCGCCGTTGAAATGCCGCGCGCAACCTTTGCTGTTCGTTTGGTCTGGCTCCGCCTTGCTTGGGCTTATCCTCGCTCTTCTCAGCAGTGCTATCGCCGTTCTCTTCTTCAGCATGCGGCAGGACCTCATACTCACCAGTGTCCCAGATCAACATTGACCCGCTGCTATGCGAAGCAGTCTCAATGAGGTGATTCCACAGACAATGTACCCTCGTCTCGGTCGCGTTGCGGTTCACTCTCCTGCTGTTTGGATCGCCCGGCAAGCCGTACATGATGGCAAAACTAATCGAGCTTGTGGGGTTGCATTGTAGGCGCAAGTCATAGTGGGTACCCGCAACGGGGTGATCATGTTGATGGACCACATAGTGACATCCTTTCAGGCTGCCGGCATTTCGCTCGTATAGCTCTATCCACTCTCTGTGATTCAATCGAGGCACTCCTGAAGCTTGTGGTCGACGTGCTGCAAGCAGATGCGTCGACCAGAATATCAATTGGTCCTCTACAGCTTTCTCTCCGGCCTCTACAGCTGCTGTTGCTGATCTCTGCTCTTCACACCCATCGTCTTTCCGCTTCTTGACAGCTCGTGGAGGAGAGACTGTTCGTACCAGCGACTGTAGTCCTTTCCGCGCGATGTTCTCGTAGCTCAGCTCAGTTGATGATTCTCTTGACGGGACTGATCGCTTTTGGACCATCTACCAGGTTCGCAATGGTGTTATTCGCGATTGAGATACTTGTTACGCTAGAGTTATATACATTTGGACTACGTGTAGGGGTGAAGCGTAAGGTATGCGCTTTGTCAGAAGTTCACTCGACTAATATAGTACGTCAACCGCGACGCTTACGTGAAGCGGAATGTTAGCGAAAAGGCAAGTCAGCCGTACCAATGAACACGATTTTCTTGCTTTGCCATGCTGACCAAACCTCAAAATTCCTCTTCAGCCAGCCGCAAGCTTAATAATGATCGAGCTAAGCACGGAACCTTGCTCGTAAGAGTACAAAACGCTTCACGAACTGACGACGTGCATCTAGCCTTACTTCGTAGAACAATATAAGTATCCTCTGTTTCCTCAATGGTTTCAGTTTCCCTCTTCAAGACGATCACACTCGCGATTACAGCAATCTGTTCCGCTCTAATAACTAGATACCTACTCGACAATTACTACTACAAGAACACAACACCTCAAGACCAAGAGCCTATGACAAGCGCGGTTCTATCGAGAACAACATCAGGACTCAAAACTGCAGCAACAACAATGGCCAACGCACTGTCACACGCGAACATCACGTACAGACCGTCCAACACCCGAGGGACAGCGGACCATGGCTGGCTAGACACAAAACACAGCTTTAGCTTCGCTTCATGGTATGACCCGCGCTACGAGTCGTTCGGCTCGCTGCGCGTCCTCAATGAAGACCGTGTAGCGCCAAACACGGGGTTCCCAACCCATCCTCATAGGGACGCTGAGATCTTCTCTTACATCTTGTCCGGTGAACTCACACACCGGGACTCTATGCAGAGGAAAGGCGCAGAATCAAGCAACAAAGATCACTTCTACCGCATGAAGCGCGGCGACGTCCAGTTCACCACCGGTGGCAAAGGCATTGCCCATTCCGAACAGAACGAACACGCATCCGAATGGGTCCACTTCCTACAGATATGGGCTACGCCATGGAAGCGAGGTCTCCCACCGATATACCATACCGACACCTTCACCGAAGCAGACAAGCGCGAAAAGTTTGTCAACATCATCACACCACTTAAGGCTGGTCCATCAGCGACCCCTGCTGAAGAGAAAGAAGCAAAGGCAGCAAAAGAAGGCACGATTGCGGTTCACGCTGATCTGGTCTTCTCCGCTGGTATCCTCGAACCAAAGAAGACATTCGAGTACAAGGTCGGCGGAGATGGCGAGGACATTGTTCGATCACGTTCCAACAGAAACGTTTATGTGCATCTCACAGAATCCGAGAAGTGGGACAAGAAGTCCAAGGTCAGACTAGGAGGACGCGAGGATATTGTCCTCGGGGAAGGAGATGCTGCCTTCGTCAAGAACGTCAACGTTGGAGATGTTCTGACCGTCGAAAGTCTAGGTGAGACGAATGCTGAGGTGGTCATTATTGACTCCCAGTGAGCGGACGGCACGAAGATGGCGCTGGGTGAGCGTAGAGGTCTAGCCAGTGGGGAAGGCGTTGTCAGAATAGCATAGTTTCCCAGACGTGGTGGTGAACCTACGAACCTACATGTAGGACGTCCCGTGATAGCATTACTAGAGTCGACATAGTCTGTATCGCCATGTAGTCGTCCGCCGGTCACTTTCCTGAATCAACGTGTTACATATTGTCCTGGGTAAGGACGAGGCTGTGGTAAAGGTACCAAGAATCGACTCTGCTCTGAGCGGAAACATCATCCGTTCCTTCATCCATTCTTTCATCCAATCGGCGATTCTGCGTGTGATTCTTTCCACTTGCGTCCAACAAGCTCCTGCCACAGCGAAGATCTATTAACTCACCATCGGATATGCTTTGGGCGCGACGATCGCTCGTGTCGTCTTCTGCAGACGTCGCGCATGTGTTGGATACAAGCCGTACGAGAGAATCAAAGGCGCTTAGAACTGATAATCTGCGTGGTGCTTTTCCTTCAGAGGCAACGATTCAATCGATCGAACTGTAAGCATGAATGCTGTGTCGTAGTAGTCTCGTCTAGGTAAAAGAAAGTCAACAAGGCACAATATGCTATTCAATAGCAGGCTGCATGCGGACTCTCCTGAACTATGCCTCAGGAGCTCGTCCAGAAGAAAACGTTCTTGGAAGATTGCAGTCTAGATCATGATCGCCAGGAGCTCGGCACAAATCCACCAAGGCTTGCTCAAGGCGTCCTATTCGCAGGAGGGTGAGTTCCAAGGAGCTGGCAGTTGAAAATTAGGTGTACCACCCCTTGTAGCTGTCCGCGATTCGTGATCTGACGACCAGAAATGGGCTCAGAGGCAATTCCGCCGAAATCCGATTTGCCCTGTAAGTCACGACGAGACGGCGCTGCGGCGCGTGGCAAAACTTTAATTATTGGCCCTCGATTCTAGAACAGCCGAGGGCAGGCACAAGCCACAAAGTCTGGGGGCAAAATACTCGGTCGAGGTTACAACATCAACTCTACGTACCGTCGACACGAGGCAGCCATCAGATCAATGCCATGAATAGCGACAATACTGCTTGGCGTGCTGGGAAATCATGGGCAGTATTAGTCGCGCGGTCAAGGAAAACTTGCGGTCCACGGTCTTTGATTTTCAGCCTGTTCCAATAGTTGTCCTCTCCGAGAACGGCTCCAAAATCGCGCTTGCCAACCGAGCAGCTGAGAGGTTGTTTCAATCGTCGGAATCGTTGGCCGACAAAGATGTCAGCGATTTGCCCATACAATGGCAAGATGGCTCGTACGATGCCCTGCACGAGCTATTAACACTAGGCAACACGTCCGGGCACAGTAGCCCTGACCAAGAATGCGAGGAGAATGGCGCGACCTTAAAACTGCAAATCGAAATAACTAGCAAGGACGGCGCCTCATCAACTGTCACAGCGCGCCTGCTTGTTAGCAAATTCGATGTTTCTGGCGAGAGCTTCCGAATGCTCACCTTTGAGAACACAAAGGAGGAATACGATCCGATCGCTCCCCTAAATGATACCGAAAGGAGCACTGCTTCTTTCGGTCCCTCATCGCGGCCGCTCCAGCGTGGCAAAACGACCTCTTACTCGGGTGCAGTCAATTCTACTACGACAAGCCAGAACTATCTTGAAGCTAAGTTCTCACAACTATGTGACGCGATATACCACAGTGAGGACAGAGCGGGCTTCCTGCTCGCTGCTGACGACAGTTTCTGTTATCCGAATTTCCGCGGCAGGCGAGATGTGGCGCCAGTAGAGATTGATGATCTAGAAATGTTCTTCAGCAATTGGGATATATGGGATCCCTCCTTCACAAGAAAAATGCCACTGTCCGAGTATCCCTCCGTGTGGCTCAACCGAGAACGAAAGAAGTTTCGAAACCGGCGCTTTGGGCTGAGGGAAGGCGGTAGAGACATGGTCCTCGACACCTCAGGGGATCCGTTATACGACCTTGACACCGACGAATACATTGGTGGAGTGGTTTGGATCACTCAACTCGGTGAGCATGCAGACGTGGTAGCCTCAGACCTGCAAACCGAACTCACCGACTTTCGTACGATATGCGATCGCTTACCTCACCTGTTATGGTCCGTCAACGATAAGGGCGAGGCGGACTACTTCTCGAAAAGCTTTTACGATTTTACGGGCTTGACCGAAGAACAGTCGATGGGAACTGGATACACCGAAGTCATCGATGAGGACGATATGCGAGGTATTTGGGACCGATTCGCAAAGGCTTCTGAAAACAAGACCGACTTTACAGCCGAAGCAAAATACCGCCGTCAAGATGGCCAGTGGATTTGGATGTCTGTTCGTGCGAAAGCAATGAGAGACAGCAACGGAGATGTCTTGAAATGGTACGGTACATCCACTGATGTACAAACTTTCGTGGTAGAGCGCATGGAAGCCCAAACCAAGCAAGACCAAATGATGGAGATGCTGTCACAGAATGATATCGGGCTCTTCGAAGTGAAGGTCGGCTATTTGAACGTGCTGGAAGGCCGCATGTTTTGGCTCAAGGACGATAGACAAAGCCGGCTCGTGAAGGATCTTGACGATCGGAAAGGACCTGGTATACCTGAGTTCAAAGAGCATGTGTGGAAAATCTTAGACGGCAAGGAGGAAAGCGCTACCTTTGAGTGCCAGATACGTGGGCGGTGGTACAAATTCAGTCTTCTCCAGGACGGCATCGACGAACCAGGAGGGCCCGAGAAAGCAGCCAAAGTCTTCGGTTGTTCTGTCGACGTTACTGAGCAACACCAACGCGCTGCTCTCCAAGCTGACAATGCCCGGCTCTTGCATGAGGCGTCTCTTGAAATTGAAAAAAGTAGACTCAAGACTGCCTTCCTGGCTCACATGTCACACGAGATAAGAACGCCGATTGCTGGGATAATCGGCACGGCCGATATGTTGGCTGAGTCTAATTTGGACAGTGAGCAGCAAGACTGCATGAACAATATACAGGTTTCAGCTAACAATCTACTAACCATCGTCAACGACATCCTGGACCTGTCAAAGATTGAGGCCGGCAAAATACAATTCGAGAAGACAAACTTCGATGTACAAGCACTCATCCGGCAAGTGAAAGAACTGTTCAAGCATACAGCTAGGAGCAAATCTCTCGAGCTGAAAGTTTTGGGCGCAGATGAACGCGCATCGCTGGGAATGGTCGGAGATGCAGGCAGGGTCAAACAGATTCTGACGAACCTGGTCTCGAACGCCATAAAATTCACGTCTGAAGGCTCAATCGATATATCAGTCGCGCAGGAGGGCGCAAAAATCCATATCACCGTCCAGGACAGTGGAGAAGGTATCGATGACGAGACGATGGCTACGCTCTTCAAACCATTTGTTCAAGGCGATGGCACTACTGCCAGACGCCACGGTGGAACAGGTTTAGGTCTGACCATCTCGCGCAATCTCGCCCAGAAGATGGGCGGGGCTCTGACTCTAGAGTCGGAACCCTCGAAGGGTACGAAAGCATTATTGACATTGCCTAAAGAGATGGGCTTCGCGGGATTAATGGTCAAGTCGTCGAATCGACCACAGATACAACAGTCGGTGTCGGGCAGCATCGCCATACGTGATGCCACAGCTGCTGCCACCAAGCGTGGTGGCTCGCCAGGTGCACAGACGCGACTATCATCAATGGAGCATCTGATCCCTTCCACCTCATCCGGATCCGAATCCGGATCTGAAGCCAAATCTGAATCGCCACAATCAAAGCAAACACAGCAACCAGAACGGCCACAGCAACCCAGTAGTCCCGAGACCCATCATCTCGTCCTCGTAGTCGGTAAGCGCTTTACAATTCTTGTCACTCTACCTAACCGCTAACATGCTCCTAGAAGACAACGCCATTAACCAAAAAGTCGCGCTCAACCTTGTCCGCAAACTCGGATACAAGACGCACGCAGTCTGGAATGGTCAAGAAGCACTCGACTACCTTTCCTCTTGCTGTTCCTCATCGGCCTCAGTGCCATCTCTAGCTTCACCCACACAAACTCACACACCAGCCGCGATTCTGATGGACTGCCAGATGCCCATACTCGACGGCTACGAAGCGACGAAGCGCATACGCACCGACCACAGATACTCGGTGGTAAAAAACGTCCCTGTCATTGCGTTGACGGCGAGTGCGATCCAAGGCGATCGCGAGAAGTGTCAGGCCAGTGGGATGGACGACTACCTCAGCAAGCCGGTCAACAAAGCACTCCTGCAGGGAATGCTGGAGAGGTGGATTCCACAGGCACGGAAGGATTGAATTGCAGAAGGTGCAAATTCTTGGTTGAATGACATCGTTTACTTACGCATCGGAGGGCAGAACCGCACTGGCGAAGTACCCTGTGGAGCGGGTTCTGGTATATTGAGCGTTCGATTTACACAAAAGGCGCTAGGCGTACAATGTTCTGAGCGCACGAGCATCGTCGCTAGATGGTATTTGGGGGTTGCGGTCTGACGACTCTACTCGAACAAGCATGGCTGGACGTTGTCGCGGTAGGCCTGAAGTCTGGACAGGAACGAAGGGCGCGGCGAGCGCTGCACGCGCGTAGTAGATCTCCTGCCAGTGAGACATATAACCATTTCTAGAGCATTACTAAGCTACTTACGCTTTGGCCGCGTAGCAATTGGGCATGCAACAGTCCATTTCAAATTCCCCACCGTCCCACCAGTAAATCGCTGGGGCCACGCGAAGAGCGGAACCTCGCGACAGTAATTCTTGAGTCTCGCCCAGCAACATTCTATTCTAGTCACGGCGCATATGCCCTTCTCCGCCCCGGGCCTCCCCGCTTTCGAGTGGCCGCCCACCCGCCGCACACACACAAACAAAAACTATACTCATCGATGGATGCGTTTGATGATAGGCGCTGCATTGCACACGCTTCTGAACAAAAATGATTGAGGTCACGCCGGGGATTGAACCCGGGGCCTTCTCCGTTCTACACTCGTATGTAAAGGAGACGTGATAACCACTACACCACACGACCTTGGAGCTTGTGTGTCAATTTAGGCACATAATTGTCAAATTTTTATCAACAAATAATATATACTTATGAGTCACTCGAGCCGTGGTCCGTTGAGAATATGCGTGCCCACGACTATGACCAGCCTCCTCTGTAGAATGAGTGCGGTCTGTCTGTGTGTCTCGCATACCAGCACTAGGTTCTCAGACAGCCGACGGTAAGTAAAGCATTGGAATACGATCAATTCTGAATCTGCTAGCTAGTATTACAATGCTGGATGACACGACGCCCATTATGCCGGGCGGCTATCATGTTCCGCGATCCTGTGGTCATTCTTTCTCTTTTGTTACATAGTGTCCGGGTATAGATGGTGATCTACATGAAGGTGTTGTTACATAGTATGTAAGACAAATGAACGATGAGTGGATTGAGAGTGAAATGGGCCGCCTGCTCGATTTGCGGTGAAAGAGGGAAAAAAGCCACTTCCAGTGCTTCTTGTAGCCAAGACAATGCGTCGGCGGTGAGTTTGATTGTCGATCGTGATGCGGATTGTACGCTCGAAAGGCGTGAAGGTCTGATCTGCTTTTTGATCGGTTGTTTGTCAATGAACGTCTCCATACCACGACAATCCTGATCAATACGAGTCCACGAAAACCTCATTGTCATAAGCTGGGGAAATGTGGTGGATGGGGCTGTCACTCTTCTCGTCTGGGTTTGCCGCACGAGCCATGGTCTGATGACGAGATGGGAGTTCATGTATCAAGCCGATGGGCTCACTGGTGTCAGGAGTACCTTGTTTCAAGGCGGATTTGCTTCGTCGCAATGGTAAGCGTAAAGACTTTGGACGCATAGTGATGGACGATGAGCCATCGAAAGCGTGTCTGCTGCTGGTTTCCAGGGGGTCGAGCTTGGTCCTGGTCTGTTCGGTAGACTTCATGGCAGCCGCCACTACGTCACGACATGCTTGTGTATCCTTGTTGAGGTCAGAGCCTTTCCAGTACCCAGTTTCGAGGGCTTTGATCAATTCGTCTCGTACCGGTTCCTCACCTGCGTACCATTGGATGTTCCAGGTAGATCGAGTCTTCTCTTCAAGCTTTTTCACTTCGCTCTTCCACCAGGAATGGAGCGCAGGCTGAGATAACAGGCTTTTCATCAGCCAAGTATGGCTCAACTCCCTTCGTTGGGTGAACTTGTGATCATGCATGTGGTGCGACACCCAATCGTCAACCGTGGTGAAGGCCGATCGACAAAGCCAACAGCCCCACACTTTCTTGGGCCTTGGATTCGGTCTTCGCTTCAGGCAGGATGAGTTGACAGCCTTGGTATCATTGTTTGTGCAGCCGCGATGCTCGTCATTGTGATGTCTGGAAAATCGAGACGATCTGCATGTTGTGAATCCGCAGAGTTTCGATCCATGCCTGCTGCTGGGCATGGTATGCAAGCATAAGAACTCAACAGGTTGATCGTGATTTGCCGTCATGTGAGCAATGAATTCCCTAGAGGATTTGAAGTCACTCTTACAGAACGGACAAGGCGAACGGTGGCCCGAGCCGTCAGTCTCTCGTGGCGTCCAATGGTCGAACTTGGGGACCCCTTCGCTTCCGGGAGCATATGGGTTACGGCTATTTAATGGTATGGTACTGGCACAGACGCCCGAAATTGTCGGATGGACTGAGAATGAGGGTGATTGACCAACTCTTTGTTGGAGCTGCATACTGCGAAGACTTTGATTGTGGAAATCATGGTACGCGGTGGCAGAAGCATCATTGTTGTCTACAGTGTAGGAAGTGCTCTGGTCTACTGCGTCGTCCTGCAGCATCTCTGTATAGGAAGTGTCTTGTGTATGTAGTACGGATGCGAAGTAATCGAAAGAAGGTTGTAGTGCGGCGGGCCGACTGTTAATCGTGGGTTTTGGATGGCTGGTTTCTTGAGAGGCACTGTCCGACATATTTTCTTCCGGCAAGGTTGATAGTGTTCGCACCTGCACGGTCGCTTCAGGCTCATCAATAGGTTGACGGTCACATTGCATCGCAAACCCATGGGGAATACCCACACTGCGTAAAGTATCGCCAGACAGCCGCGAATCGTAGGATTGCAGAGACGAAGCTCGTTGGACTGAATCTAAGAGGCTGTAGCTTCGGTGGGGTCCAGGGACACTTTCGGATGCTGTGTATCTCAACATCTGTACAATACGGTGGAATTCCTGTATCGTGAAGCCATTGCACGAGGCAGAAAGTAAGATCTGTAAGGGCACCTGACAGCACGGCTGATAGAGCATTGACAGCACTTTGGGTGGCACGCCCATTGAGAGTAGTTCTCCAACGGCGTCGATTATAGTCCGGTCATGGCGTGAAGGTTGGTCTCGATTTTGAGAGTTCACCGAGCCGACTTCATCGTATACTATCTTGTAGTGTTGCTGGTCGTGCCATGGCTGAAGGGTTGCATTGGCATGAAACATCTTTTCGACGCAGGATCAAACCGTTGGCTCGTTTGCTGTGGCTGTTTGGCTTTGAGGACGAGACTTCCTCTAAATTCGTAGATCAGCTAGCGTTGTACGCATATGCTCGAGGTATGTCGATACAGTTGGGTCGTGCGACTCTGTGGCCAAAGATACCCTGTTGGCTGTGAGATGAAGACTGGGAACGCGCACTCGAGATGGACAACACAAGGGTGAATTTTCCCAAGTCTCGACAAACGTGCTCGCATGGGTCCTGTCAAAGAAGCAGTCGCGAGGACGTAAGTTGAGCTTCCGAAGATGCTCGACCTCACCTTCATATTCATGAGACGGCGTAAGCTGCACAGCACGAGAAAGAACAATCAGCAAGTCGCACCTCAAGCCCATCAAATTCGGCGCTAGAGGCTGCAAGGAACAAAGATCCGAAGGGGAAGTGTGCCGTGTTGAATGAGCATAGCAGAACTCGTGATGAATTCAAGAGTAACAAGGCTCAAAACAGCTTGAGAGTGAGGCCCCAGCTCAAAAAGTTGTAGCGCGTCAGGTCTGATACCAGAAACGGCTGCCGGTTGTAGTTTCAGATTCTCCGGATCACGTACCTGGGTATAATTGGAAACGCAAATAGCGGGCAGAACTTAGGCACCGGGGACGCGAAGTACCCGACACTTCAAAGCACTCCACCCATGCATTCCGGTCCGGTCGTGCCTGGCTTCCGCACTGCTCGGTAAATTGCTTCCTTTTAGCGTGCAGCAAGCTGCAGGGAGAAGGAGCTCGCTCAGGTGGATTCGGATTAAACAGGTGAACCAACTCTGACATGTTGCACCTCTGATTAGGTAATTTCGGGGGACATACAAGCTGTGGACGATGACGTGAACTAAGCGGTGTGGGAACCCTGGTTCTTCGTGCCTGACGGACGCTGCAACTGTATCAGCCAGCCATTTAAGTTGGAACCTAAAGAGCCAGCTCCACAAGGCGATGGCCCTAGTTGCCTTCTGGCAAGCATCACTCTTGCGCCTGCTTTTTCACAGCATTTGCACAAACATGATCTGAAATACCTACCACGACAGTAATTTCGCAAATCTGCTCTGGCGTGATGTCACAGCGAGCGACATCGCTAGACCGTCTTTCGATATTGCGACAGTATGAAGAAGGCTGTGAGAAATATGCGATAATTCATACGACATTTACGGTCGGCACACTTCTTGACCCGCTTCATGGGTTGCCGCTCCGGCCTGTGGCTTGAAGCGCGTCTTTCATGGCTTGTCAACGATCTTCACCTTCCTCGAAATCATTCCTATCAAGACGCTCGTGTGCACGACCCTTTTGGTCCTTGGTTCTGATTCTGTCAACATAGTTCCGGAAGTCATTGGTAAGGCTGAACACATGCTCGAAATGTGCTTTCGAAATGATCACAGGCATATCCGGTTGAGCATCTTCTCCTCGCGCGTCTTCCTCGTGCCCAAACTCTGCGAGCGTGATGGCTGTCTGCAGAGCGTTGCGGCTATCTCTCCCATTGAAATGTTTGAAGTCGCCCTTGGCGAAGCACTCAACGACCCAATTCTTCGCAACAGGTTGGATCCTGAGTTTGACACTCTTGTCTTTCGCTAGCTTCGCAAAGGAGCCCTTCCAGATACGTGCAACGTCTTCGCCTGCAAGGTTCTTGTAATGGATCGCCACATGAATACATGAGATAAATGCATCGTCAATTTGGCCCACCCGGTTTGTGGTCAGGAAGAGAAGACCGCGCCATGTGACACGCTTTCACACTAGACCGCGGGTAGAACAGCAATTCGAAGCATTAATCATCATCTGTACCAGCGCTATCCCGGCGCGGGACAGACCAACTAACACCAGTAAATATACAAAAGCACTGCCGACCAGGCTACTCAGCTCTATTCGCCAACATACCCCTCGCCGACAGCACCGTCCCTCCTCACCAATATCTCCTCCATGGTGCCTTCCTCCCTCCCACCCTCCAACACCAATCCCTTTTCATTCGCTAAATGCAACAGACAAATAAACCCATAACTAGTACTGATATCCTTCATCTGGTTATCAGGATACACGTTTCTCAATCCACCCAGAATATCCGTGAACTTCAACACTTCTTCCGCATTCCCGTCTAGTCGCTGTTGTGGTTGTTCTTCGGCCGTGGGCGTCGCCGGCGCGTCAGCCTCCATCATCTCACTATCTCCATCCGCATCCGTCAATGGCGGTGTCGGGCCCCGCTCCTCTGGAGCAGAGAACACGGACAAGCGCGGAATCATGCCCTTCCACATGTTTTCCTTCAAAGCACGCACGTCGACTTTCTTTGCAGTCCGGGCATAATTCACATATTCTGGCCTCAGTCGCTTGCCCTGTTGCGTGACGAGTTGTGAGCCGAAACTACCAGGGAGCATGTTAACCTCCGCTTGACTCGCCGTGGGTTGCTGAGACCCCAGCGGCTCCTGACTGCCTTCGAGCACATCATTTATGTTTTGTGTGGCTGGGACGCCATCAGGCGGTGGCGAAAGCATTTCTCTTGCATCGACGAAGCCGGGTTGTTCACCTCCTTCCTCCTCATCGTCATCATCGTCTATGGGCAGTGGACCATCAAATGGCAGACCAAGTGGTTCATCGTCCGCGAAGAAATTTGCATCGTAGTCTCCTTGCGGTGCATCTTCTTCGTCTTCGTCTTGCTTGTCGTCCAGGCCGATTCTTGGTGCTTCTGCGCGTCCACGTGCTCCGAACCCTTCATCGATCACACGTCTGTTCCTTGAGACGCGGCACTTCGGCTTCGTCCATAACCGCATCATGCTCTTTACGTCTATGAGTTCATCGTCCTTATCAAGCAAGTTTCGGCCTTTTGTCTTGAGTTGTGTTCTTGGTAAGCTGATCTTGTCGTTCGATACAGGCCTTTCCGCAAGCAGTTTTCGAAGGTTTTCTGACATTGGTCCATGAAAGTCGATCTTGAAAGGCTCCTTCTCTTTTCTTGTCCGTTGGGGAGGCGCGTTCTCCGCCGCAGCAGCTTGCTGTATCTTGGCTATGCGCCAATTCGTGAGCGTCTGGAATGCTTTCGAGCCAACCTTTGCACGAGAATTGACGGCCTTGCCAAAGAATACGAGCATCTCTTCTTGGACTATATCCTCTCCAGAACGAATCTCCATGTTGAGATCGTAGCCATCGCTATCCCCCTGCTGTTCGTCATCATCGGCAGCGTTTACAGGTCGGGGCATCGGCTCAACAGCCGCCTCTCTCGCCCACGCTTCACCACCCTGTCCGAAACCAACCTCTTGGTCGTCCATGTTCATATCAAAGCCGCCAAGGCCTATAGCATCGTCGTCGTCGTGGTCAAAGTCCAGACCGTGACTACCGTCCAAGAAGAACCCGGACTGATCAGCAAAGTTGAGCTCTCCATCAATCTGTGGCGGTAGTGGTGCGCTCTTTTCAGGACTAGGGTTCTTGGACTTCCAGTCGTTGTTGTCGGCATTCAAAAGTGGTATGCTAAGGGCGGCCGTTGGGTCTCCGAGTTTGAAATTCTTCATGGAAGGGCATATGTCGAGTTGATCAAGGAGGGACAAATCGGGAAAGAACTTATTTGCAAGGGTCGTCAGATCGATCTCGACATCTTCGGCTTCGTACTGCTGTTGCTGGCTTTGGTGCTGACTCTGTGACGCGTGGTCCTCGGTCTCACTTTGCTCATCTCCCTCGACCTGTTCGTGCTCCCTTTCTAGCGTATCGTCTCCTTGCTCTTTCGCTTCGGGCTTGGCTTCACCAGCATCGTCACTGCTGTCAAACACGATCCGACCATCCTCATTGATACACAGATGATTGAGAAGCAGTCCCTTAGCACCGCCCTCATCAAAGTCGGCACTGGCCTTCTTAAAAAGAGGATCAACGGCGAATTCGACTTCCAACTTTTTCAGCTGTAAGCTTGCAAAACTCGGCGCGAGAGTTGCTTCGTGTGATCTTTGCTTCCGCTTCTTCTCTTTCTTCTTCTTGCCACCCTCGCCATCTGATTCGTCACCTTCAACGTCTGAACCCTCTTCCTCCTCTCCGTCTTCACCGCGACGCTTCTTCTTTTTGCCATCCTCATCTGTTGCGCTCGTAGCAAGACCTGACAGTAGTCGTCCAGCTTCGACGCCAACACTTTCCACGCGACTCGAGTATATTTTGACACAACCATCAAGGGTGCAACTCGCCTTCTGGAAATTGATACTCTTCCCACCCTCGTCTTTTAGCAAGCTCATCTCGTGGAAGTAGTCAATAAGGGCGAAGTTCCACGAGTTGGTAGCATTGATTTTGTTATCTGTGGCCAATTTGAGCCAGTCTTCGAAGTTGCTTAAGATGGGTATTGGCTTCTTGCTCGCAGGTGTAAGTGATGTTCCGACCACTTGCAGATTTGATGGGACGGAGTCGTCGTCTCGCAACGGCACCTGACGAGGAGTGTGCGCTCCAGATATCGACCTTCGATTCTGCATAGCCTGTTTCTGTAGATTGTGCTTGCTCATTACCGCTGCGCCTTTGCCCTTGTTTACATTCTTTGGTCTCCTGTCTGGCGTTTTTGCATACGGCGTACTAAGGCTCGACGGTTCGTCGTCGGTCAAGATAGACGAGGCATCGCTGTCGCGAGGTCGACGCTGTGCATTGCGTCCCATCTTGCGCGTTGGTGACTGAGTGGTCACCTCCTGCCTCCTTTGCAATCTCTCGTCTTGATCGTCGTTGAGTTGTAGTCTGGAGGGCGAATTCGCGTGTGCGACGTGGCGTGTTGGTCGTGGCATAATGCGCGCAGTGTTGAGGTGTCGTCTTGAACTCTTTGGAGTTTAGCAGTGCAGTCACAGGTGAAGGAGATTGTGCAAGTCGTGATTCACTCTCATCGCCTGCCCCAGATGCGCAGGTAAATGCCGGCTCGAGTGACGGGTTGCGATTCGCGGTCCAGAGGTTTGGTTGTAGACTAGGGGTTTACTCATGCTGACATCGTCGTAAGATGGTTTTTTTGACAGTGCTGGGCCGGTTGAAGAACGGCATCGACTGGCTTGTTGCTCTTCGTCGCTGTTCAAATGTGAAACGAAGTGTTCGCATGGGAAGTCTAGGGCACCGCTCAGCCAATCATTTCACTTGACCAGCGACGTAAACAAACATTCGAATCGAGGAAGGTGCAAGGCAGTAGCGTCCGCTTTTAGTAGGATCTTGGCTCTCGGAAAGTACGCCAAGCGCGCCTTCCCGATGTGGTGGCAGTGCTGCCTCCTGTTTTCATGTTCTTGTCCTGGAAGTCCGACTGGTTCTGGCTCTGAAACCGGACTGTGTGATGATATGACATTGTGTCTGATGTAAAAAGGCAAGATACTCTAGTGCCATATCGCAATATCTATCCGCATGCAACTCGGCTACCAGTCTTGAGAGGGAGTATCTTGATCAATTAAATGACTTGTTCCTCCGAAGCTGTGCCGGGACGGGCAAACCGGAAGTGCGATCTTTGATTGATGAATAGCAGGAATAGGTACAGGCTACAGACTCCGCAGGCTTTGAGTATGCACTCACCAAATATAGTGTCAAATCCACCGTACACTGAAAGTTACCTTACGCTCGTATTCTTGGCTTACCGTTGCTGCTCTCAATGATATGCCGTACAGACCTAGCTCGCTGCTCTGCCCACAGACAGAGATGCTAGATCCTGTGGACTGGGGGTGTCGATATGCTAGAATGGACAGTAGGAAGCAGTCTTGATCACAACGCTCTTTCTTATCATCTACAACCAATCGGATACTATCCTGATTCTATCTACACAACCACCACTCACTTCAAGCGACGCCTTCATCGACCAGCTATGGTTGAGCTTCTTCTCGCCCAAGCACTACAGCACCCGTCCTGCACTACTACTCGTACTCCTATCATTCGTCTGCGCCTTTCGTAGCGCCTTTCCGCCCTTGATATCGCCTAGCAAAGCCCCTATTCCTGGAGCGGCCGGCCTCGGCGCGGGCGCACCACCTGGTGGTGGAGGCGGTGGTGCGGCAGGAGCGCCCATACCCGGTGCAGGAGGAGGAGGAGGCGGTGGTGGTGGAGGGGGTACACCTGGTGCGCTCATGTTCGGCATAGGAGGTGGAGGGGGTGCACCAGATTCAGGCATTGGCGGTGGCGGCGGAGTTTCGAAAGCCGAATCAAAAGTCTCTTCAGAGAACGTGCCCGGGGGCGCGGGAGGAGCAGCAGGTGGAGAGGCGACAGATGGCGCTTGCGTTGGAGTCTCTGGCTTATCCATCGCGGACAGTGGTCGTGGTGGTGCCATTGTGCCGAAAAGGAGGGAAGCGAGTTGCTTGGCTGAACCGCCCGTAGGCCCATCTTCGTTGTCACTGTCGTCCTTGTCGGATTCTGGCTCTGACCAATCGGAAGACTCTTCTTGTCTACGCCGAGATGCTCCGCCAGTCATCGTTGGTGTCAGTGGCTTCGCGGCTTCCTGCTGGGCGAGCTTGGCGAATGGGTTGGTGGAGTGGAGCTCCTGTTGTGCAGGGGGTGAGAAAGGTTGAGAGGCGGGGACAGCGGGTGGTGAGAATGCTGGCTGAGACTGCTCAGAGGCTTGTGACATCTTCCGGAAGTATGGGTTGTTCGATCGTGACTCGTCCCTGCCGGGAGGGCTGGTCAATGGCGTATCCATTCTCGAGCTTGTATCCGATGTAGGGACTGGTGGGGCCACAGTAGGCATTGGCGGAGGTGGAGGAGCGCTAGAGGACTCAGCAGCCGTCGGTTGAGGAGAGCGCAAGCTCGCAACGGAGCTCTCTTGCGGCGTTGGCTGTTCTGGACCTTCATCGTCCGACGAGGATTCGTCTCCCAGACTCTCAAGTTGCAACTGTAACTGTCGTTCTCTTTCGCGAGCAGCCTCAATCTCTTGCCTTCGCTTCGCAAGCTTGTCTTCCTTCTCTTTCGCTTCTCGTTCAGCAGCCTTCTTTCGAGCCTTCTCTTCTTGCTTCTTGAGCTTGCCTTGACGGACTTGTTCTTCGAGAGCCTTGAGCCGGGCATCGGCTTCTCGTCGCTCTCTTTCAAGATCATCTTCCTGTACATCCGCTTGTTGCCTAGAAGGTGTCAGTAAACTCTCTCCATCAATTGGAAACGACATGTCATACTCAAGTTGCTTACGCTCAGCCTTTTGCGCTTTCTGCTCGGCCTCCAGCTCCCTTGCAACGTCGGCTTCAACAGCTTGCTTCTCGGTCTGGTCAACGCTCTCTTGCCTGCCCTTTCGCGCGGGTGGCGCTGGTGGTGGAGCGGCCTTCTTTCCTGTAGCCTTCGGGCTGGTAGGTGTTGGCGCAGCTGAAACACCCTCGCCAGCAAGTCGTGCTTGACGCTCGGCTTCACGTTTCTCGTCTTCCTCTTGAGCTTTTCGTACACGCTCGTCTCTCTCGCGTTTCTCTCGCTCTTGTCGCTGCTGTACTGACTCACCAGATTCGCCTGCAGGTTTGAGGCCAGCAGCAGCCATCCGATCTTGAATGCGCTTCAATGCTCTCTCTTTCGCCGATGCAACTCTGTCTTGGTGTGAGATCCCAGAGGTCATAGACGAAGACGATGCTGTCTGAGAGGGAAGAGCAGGTCGCTCAGCAGCGGCACCGTTAGCTGATGGGCTCTCTGTTTGATCTCTTGCTGGCGTTGGCTGAGGACTTGGTCGTGACGCTTCCTCCTTGCGGACCCTGGCAGTTCGACTACCCCTCTGCAGATCGTAGATGAGGTCCCGGACCTCGTCCTCGACACCAAGGGCCTCTTCCCACCTACGACGCTCGTGATCTTCAGTCGCACTCGCACCCTCCTCACGCAAGCCATCTTCGAGAGATCGAACAAAGTCGTTGACACTTTCTTCGACATCACGAGTCATTGCTTCGTTTTTCTCCTGATCTGCTCTGATCTTACCTCGTTCTTGCTCAAGACGTCTCTGAACTGCACCCTCGTCCTCTGTCTGGGGCACGGGACGCCCTGCAAGTTCAGCAGCGCGAGCCTGCATACGGGCTCGAGCTCGAGCCTTGATCCTGTCTGCCTCTGTGACTTGGCCGCCCGGTCCTGTGCCCACAATGTTCGAAGCGCTATTGGGATTTGCTTTCGCATCTTTCAAGCGGAACAGCTCAAGTCTGGAAGTCGCAATGTTCTGCTCGACCTTTCGCACGTCCGAAGCAAGGGCTGGAATCTTGTCTTGATACCGCTGGAGCTCTCGGCGCATTGACCGTTTTTCGGCCCCTGAATCACCCGAGCCCATGCTAGAGTTAGCGTGAGTATCAATGTCATCCTGGACTCGTCGAATCTGGCGGAAAAGGTCTTCCGCTTCACGTCTGTCGCGGCGGTCCAGCACATCTTCATCCTCGTGCTGTCTTTCGTCAGAAAAGTCTGTGGCGTCCAGCATGATTTTCTTCTCCCTGATTCTCTTGCGAATCTGATCAGGGGTCATATCGTCGTAGCGAGACTCGTCCGACACTTCCGAGCCTTGGGCTGGGGATGGTGTACGCCCCTCAGCCCCAAGACGTCGCCTTGCGCTTGAGCGATAGCCAATATCATCGTCATTGTTTCTGAAAACGGTTGCATCCTTACGGCCGCCTGAGGCTACACCAGGGGAACCAGTTCTGAAGGAGTGGCCCTTGAGATAGCTAACGCCAGTCCTCTGAGGTTGCAGGAACGCACCTGTCTGCTTGCGGGTTTCTGCATCTTGTCTAAGCATGCTTCTGACGGTGTCGAGCGAGTTGTCAATGTTGCGCGTAGACGGTGGGATCAGCTCTGGGGGTAGCCGAGCTGGCACAGGATAGCCGTTGAGCTTCCGGTAGATCAGATGCATGGCCACAGCAAATTCATCCAGATTGAGTCGGCCTTTGTTGTTAGGATCCGCGAGAGTCCAGATAGCCTCAAGGTCTTTTTGTCCCAGGCCACTTTGACCCATGATCTCGATGGCAGTATCACCAGTAACGAAGCCCCTGTGCAGACCATCCCAGGCTCGAAATAGATCATCGTAGATCTTTTTCTCGTCCTTTGTGATTGCCCACGGAATTTTGGCAGAACCGGACAGACCTTGTGTGGTGAAACTGCCAGCTTCACGCCCAGATTGAGGCATGAGCTGGTTTCGCATTGCCTCGATATTTGGCAGGCCTGTGGAAGGTGCGTTGACAAACCCCCACTGACCTGGAATGCCAGTCGGCTGAGCCTGGAGCGACTGCATACCGGTTTGAGCAGGAGAAAGCCCGCCTTGCATCCCAGTTGGGATGGGTGGCATGGGCGGTCTAGGACCACCATATCCAGTAGCTTGAGGGTTCTGCATAAATCCGGTTTGTTGAGGTTGTAGTCCTTGACCAGGATAGCCTGTTGCTTGTGGTTGCAGACCTGGCTGCTGTGCCATTGCTGCGTTCAGATAGCCGGTTGGCTGAGCTGTGAGCTGATTGAGCAGCTGTTGATTGCTTGGATGCTGCGCCGTCGGCTGCTGAGGAGCGGGTGGTGAAGCGGCATTCTGCCTCAGTGGAGCGTCAAAATCAGGTACGTTGGTGCGTGGTATTGACCGGCTGGGCCCCTCATCTGGGACCCCGAAAGAGATCATGTCGACCATACTTGAGACCTCGTTCTTAATCCTCTCTGGCAGCACATTTGGCAGGGATTGTCCAGTCAACCTTAGATTGCACAAGTACATGGCCAGTGCAAATTCGGGAAACAGTAGTTGTCCCGACTTTGTCGTATCTGAGAGGATCCATATCTGCGATAAGTCTTGACCCTGCAACTTCGATCGCAACAGCAAATCTTTGGCTTTTTCTCCTTCAATTGCCTGGTTCTCGCCTGCGGCAGACTTGAAGAGCTGTTCAAATTTGGCCTGGTCGGTCGCCGTGATGAAGGACAGTCGCAGACTCGGAAGGCGGCTCCTTCTTGGAGCGTTGTCCTTCGGAGGAGTTGGTGGCACAGCTGAGCCTCCTTGCGAGAAGCTCGCAGCTATTTGCGCCGATGTCAGCTGAGGTCTTAGAGCTTGGGCAGGCGGAGGCCCTGGTTGTGACTGCTGTTGAGGCTGCTGACCGGTCTGCTGCTGCTGGAACTGCGACTGCTGACCAAAGCCTGTTGGTTGAGACTGTTGAAAGCTGGGTTGCTGCTGCATCTGGTTGTAACCAGGGAAGCCCGTAGCTTGTGGCTGCTGTTGGGGAGCTCCATACTGCTGCTGCTGCTGCTGCTGGCCATAGCCCGCAAAGCCGGTAGCCTGGGGTTGCACCTGCTGTCCGCTGAAGCCGGTGGGCTGTGGTGCGAAAGGAGATCGGCTCGGCTGATACGAGTTGAACGATTGCTGCCCAGCTCCTGGTCGGGCGCTGTTACTTCCACCGAGGAAGGTATTTGACTGTGAGTACATGGTTATACATTAACTGGGAAGGTCAAAGAGAAGAATCCCAGACGAATGCGAGTAACACTCAACCGCTTGGGCCGTGATTAGCAGAGCACCGACGGTGTTTCGTGATACCACCTGCAACTACCGAGGAAGCTTTCCCGAGAACACAGTGACGCAAGACTCTGAAGCCACAATGAAACGCGTGGCTGCTGTAGATCGATCACACGAAGTGGCTGTGTGCCAGCTACCTCCTTAGCAGGCTTCACCATTTCTGCTTCATGCTGCGAATTGCCCACAAAGGTGTAAGAGCTCTAGTGTTCATCGCGTACCTTTTAGGAGAGCTGTATTCGAGATTTACTATCTCGGAGTCTATGCGGACTACAACTATCGTCAACCCGTCCAGAAACGAATACCTGAATTTGTGGCCGCCAAAACATCCTGTGCTCACTTCCACGAGTTGACCATTCTGGCTTCTCAAACTCCCCCAACACCTTGCAAGCCCAAAAGCATGAGTCGGTCGCATCAAATACCGTTCTGGTCCTGACCGACCATCTTTCGTAGCTCGTACTCCCGCTTGAACTCTCGATCCAGATGGGCAAGCTCACCGACCAGGTCCCTGCAACAAGCAATCACGGCTTGCTTTGGGGTGATCTCGCCATCGGTCTGTACTCGAAGCTCAAAGGTAGGAAACAGTGGGTGAGGTACTCGGTAGGCAGCAAAAAGGATGTGGTTGGACGATAGAAGCTTGGATCGCAGTAGGTTGGCAAGCGTGTGGTCTTCCTTGTTGAAGTTGAAGTACGAAGTATTCGGCATACCTGATAGTCATTAACACTTTTGGCAGTTGGGCGATTTGTGACGTGTCCTTACGAGTATCTATCTTCTCTTCGACCTTCTTCTCATCTGGCCCCAGAAGGAACGATTCAAATCTAGAAACAAGCTCGTTAGCAAGAGCTGTACGTGAGATGACATTGGTCGCATTCTCCAGAGCCCTTCGAACCTTTCCGGCGTGTCGACTGCATCATCTGTCCTTCGGATTGCACCATAGAGTTTCTTAGAGGGAGCAGTTGGCACATATGCATCCGGCCGGCTGTACTCATTGCCCGTAGACATGATCTGTGAAGGCTCCAAGATCTATGGCTGTATGCGATGAAACATGGCAGATAGTCAAGCTTGTGCGGCCCTGTCTTAACAGGATGCCACGACTGCACGGCGCCTGCCTCAGCACAAACCGACTTCCTTCTGCCATTGTATCGCATACAAATACCCAGCGACTGCCTGTTGGTGTCGGAAACAGCAAAGACCTACCTGTCTGGTGCGTTCATTTTGAGACTCTATTGCAAACAACAGTCTTCTGCAAATTCGATTGTATGTAGAAACAAGCCTCGAAAGAAATGGCGCAAAGTTGTTGAGAGTTATTTACAGTGTGCAAATGGCGCTGGTCAAGAGAAATGTTGTCGAGGTTTGGAGTTGAAGATCTGTATTGAAAGATAATCGATGGGTCAAGGAGAGGGTTCTGTTGATGTGAATATCATCAAACACTAACCGGTTGTCCCTTGGTTAGGCTGAGCCACTCTACACTCCTCGAGCTACGGCGGACCATAGGTTCGATGTGTCTCTCTGCAACGGAGTACCCGAGCCACAAGCGCAGCCCGGGACATCGTCCCGAGGTCGAAATCACTCGTAGCGCACAAGACGTGGCAGGTTTGCCGTTATGGAACGGCTTTGTTCGGCTTGGAATCGTGCATTTGCTGATTGGCTGCGCTCCATATAGCTCATCATCGATCGTTGCCACAGGCCATCTTCCCGCTCCATAACATCCACCTAGAATAACCTGGAGTGCTTCTTCCTGCACTTCTCGTCCTTGATAGTTAGCAGCGACTCCGGTACTCCTCGCAACCCGACAATCAACCACAATGGCATCTCTCCGCTCTGCAACTCGCCTGGCTGGGCCAGCGCGTTCCTTGTTCCGACCAGCTGTACGATCCTACGCAACTGTTGGAGGCGAGATCAGTCGAGGAGCTACACCGAGTCGGCCAGTCATAACCGAGCAACACACATCGACAATCAAGGAGCCAGAGCCGGACAAAGACTCGAAGATCAAGACCTTCCACATCTACAGATGGAACCCTGACGAGCCAGCGTCGAAGCCTAAGATGCAGACCTACACGCTCGACCTGAACAAGACCGGTCCTATGATGCTGGACGCCCTGATCAGAATCAAGAACGAGGTTGACCCAACGCTCACATTCCGAAGAAGCTGCAGAGAGGGCATCTGTGGTAGCTGTGCCATGAACATTGATGGTGTGAACACATTGGCTTGCTTGTGTATGTGGCGTAGTCCAAGGTCCCACAGTCCAATATGCTAATAAAATCACAGGCCGAATTCCTACAGAGACGACCAAAGAGTCAAGAATTTACCCGCTGCCGCACACCTACGTGGTGAAGGATCTTGTACCAGACTTGACACACTTCTACAAGCAATACAAGAGCATAAAGCCGTACCTGCAAAGGGACACAAAGCCAGAAGACGTGAGCCCTTAGATCTACACAACCACATATGCGAGTACTGACATCTCCCAGGGCAAAGAGAACCGCCAGTCCCGTGAAGACAGAAAGAAACTCGACGGCCTGTACGAATGTATCCTCTGCGCCTGCTGCAGCACGTCGTGCCCCTCCTACTGGTGGAACAGTGAGCAGTACCTTGGTCCCGCCATCCTGCTACAGTCCTACAGATGGCTCGCAGATTCCCGAGATGAGCGAAAGGCGGAGCGAAAGGAAGCGCTTGAGAACGGCATGTCCCTCTACAGATGCCACACGATCCTGAACTGCTCGAGAACGTGCCCCAAGGGCCTTAACCCAGCTAAGGCTATCGCTGAGATCAAGAAGAGCATGGCTCTTGGCTCGTAGGGTCTGTTCGGGGTGCTCATGGAAGCTTGATGTGGTATCGGGTATGCTGATCGGATGTATCCGAGACATTTTTGACGAGAGGTGTGGCAAGCTTCGGAAGACGACTTCGAATCTTCTGGGCCTACCATGTCTAAGGACAGGCTACTAGGCTCTGTTGTGTTGAGCGTATCATTTCGTACTTAGCGGATTGTATATATATGCTGGTATTAGCTAGCTTGGGTTATGATTTGATGTTCTACCTTTCACGCTATATTCGGCTCAGCCTCGAGTAGTTGATGTTTTCGAAGATGCTTTATTCAATGCGTGGTCCATGTGTGAGCAACCAGCCCTCAAGTCGCTAATGGATGCTGTGCTCTGATCAAATCGTGACTGGGAGGACCGGTTCGTGGGAGCTGCGTACGCTGTTTCTAAGCTCCACAAGTCGCGTTGTACTTTGGGACTATCGCAGGTGGGCCACGCGGATGTGGGAAAACGTGTGAGAGGGGATGTGAAAGACCCGTAGAAGATGATAGTACTGCATGAACACCGCACACGCAGAGGGGGGGGAGACAGCGCCAATCGCCCTGTGTTAATTGAATATTGATCTGCAGCGAACACATAGGAAATACTCTACACGCATTATTCCACGGTCTTCCCGGGTTGATAAGAACGGTGCATTCATTTCAGCCCTCTTCTTCACCCGTCATGCATGTCCGAATACTCTTTCGAAGCCGTTGCGGTTTCCACATACACAGGCGCGGGGACAGTATCCAAAATCGAACAACGCCTCGTGATGGGCCCTGGCCGCATCGCTGTACCCGGCCGCTGCATTGCTACCATAACAGATGAATCTCTTCCAATTGAACGAATCAGACCCCTTTCCCAACGCGTCCGAAATGTAACAAGAATGTTTCGTGCCGGACGCTTTTGTCATTCCCGCGCACCCGCGTCGCTCTCCGCGCCGCTGGCACTCCCGTGAAGAAGTGAGGGCTCAGAGAGACGGCGAGGGGCGAGGTTGATCATGTGCTGCACGAGGTGGGTGTGTCATCATTTGTGTAAAACTTGGAAGGATGGAGAGGAGAGAAGAAGGGTGCGAGGGTGCGCTGGGAAGATATTTGCGCTGCGATGCGGTGCGGTGGCAAGGCTGCGATTCGGTGGGTTCGATGGAAGGAACGAGGCTGTAGGGCTATTTAGTGGGCCCGGCTTGCGGCGCGCCTGAGGGTGGTCACGGCGAGAAGGATATCTTGTTCTAAACGTTGTAGAACTGGAGCAGTGATATGACACGGCAACAAGGTTAAGCTACAGGGCTTGGAGGCTTACTACGTCGGCGATGTATAGTCATCTAGAGTTGGTCCAGACCTCGTAGACAGATACAGGATTTTGGTGGCCTATTTCGGGGCAGTAGGCACATCAGCATACTCCTCCTCCATGAAGCCTCTCATCTTCTCCAGCGCGTCTTTCAGTACCTCGGTCTCGCAGACGAACCCTAACCTCACATAACCCTTGAAGTCTTTCCCCTCACCGAAGCAGCTGCTGCCTGGCACGAGCATGACCCCAGTCTTGTCAAGCAAGCGTTTACAAAACTCAACATCGTCGACTAGCTTTCCCATTTTGTGGAACTTCACGAAACAAGTTGTCCCTGCTACGGGCTTGACCCAGCCGCATGCCCAATTGTGCTCATCGATGAAGTTTGACAGAAGGTCGAGGTTCTTCTTCGCGAGCTGGATGTTTCGACCTAGCAGGGCGTGCACACAACGATCAGAGACTGCTTCTGCAGCCACGGCCTCGTCAAGCTGGGAGACACTGATGGTGGTGTAGTGTCTCACCTCAGCGATCTTCTCGATGATGTCCTTGCTCTTGCTTGCAATCCAGCCTGTCCTGATCCCGGCGAGACCGTATGCTTTGCTGAATGAGCCTGTCACAATCACCTTGTCGTACCCCATGTTGATTGCGCTAGGTGGAAAGTCCTCGTCGCTGGGACCGATTGAGTGGAAGATAGGTCTGTAGACCTCATCGCAATGGATGATGATGCCCTTCTCTTGAGCAAACTCGACGATCTCCTCCAGCTGCGACTTGGGAATGATCTGCCCTGTCGGGTTGTTAGGGTTGTTGAGTATGATCAGCTTGGTGTTGTCTTTGACTGTCTTCTTCAGCTCCTCCATGTCTAGCTTCCACTTGTTGGCGGGATCCATCTTCCACAGCGACACTTCTGCGCCTAGCGAGGCCGGAACTTGGTAGAGCTGTTCGTAGGTCGGATACTGGCAGATGACATGGTCGCCAGGGCCGACGAGGGCGTAGAGGGCGAGGAAGTTGGCCACAATGGCGCCGTTGGTGATGAGGATGCCATCTGCCGTCAGACCTGAAGCTCGGGCTGAGTAGAGGGATGCCAAGTTGCTTCTCAATGCATCGTTGCCTCTAATAGCCCCGTAGGTGAGTTTGCGACTCGCTACATCGACTGCTTCCTGGCTCTTCTGCTTGTTCTCGGACAGTTCGAGAAGGTCGTTGATGGAGATGCTGGCGCAGCATGTTTCTGCTACGTTGTACTTTGCCGTGGTTTCATACGCGTCCATCCACTATACACAGTCAATATCAACCAGCAAAGACGAGGAATAGAGCTGACAACTTCGTACTTGCTCGACGGCAAAAGGAGCGATCTTGACCATGGTCGTTGCTGGTTATTGGATCTTCCACTGTGCTCTCCTTGTTATTCGTTTCTTCAGCGGTCGTTCTTTTAGGGCGACGAATTCACGAATTTGTATCAGTTTCTACGATGTCGAAGGGCGTATTTCTACGGTATCGAAGGGCGTATGCGGAATATTCATGAACAGTCGTTTTGTCTTTGAGCCCCATCTGCCCGTCCTGTGATGATATCTCCTTCTCGCCGTGGGGTAAGAAAGAGCACACCTCCACCTTATGCCGATGGGCACTTTAGGCACTTGTTAAGCAACGCGTTGTCCTTTGCGACCAGTGTGCTGCGCCCGTGTCTTCGGAGACTAACGGCTAAACTCCAGCCCACCACTCGCGACCGCCGGCACCTGTACCTCGTGGAGGCCCCACAGCTTTGCCGCCGCGATTCACTTGCTGCTCTGGCGCCTCGTGCCTGCAGTCTGCGCATCACGACTCTGAGCATGTGCCTCGACATTGAAGCCGGCCTACTTCGCATTTCGACTTCTTTCTTCAGTCAACACTGAGCCTCCTATTGGCCGTTGGAGACGTCAGGCGACAACACTCCTTTCCAGCTGATGTCGAGTTAATTGAGCTTATCAGCCACCTTCGCAGCTGGTCCTGAGCAGGCCGAGCTACTCCCCATCGCCCCAGCCGCTTCGAAGATGCGATACACACAGTTGGTGGCGGGCACCCTCAGTCTGCTAGCAGCAGCATGGAACGTCTCTGCATATACCAATACAAACACAACGTCTGCCTACCTCCCAACCCCGTTCTCGACCTTTGGAGATAGACCAGACGGCTGCCCACCGTGTCCCAAGTGCTTCGACTGTCATTACGAGGAGTTTGAATGCAAGCAGTTCGCCCAATGCAGTCAAGGAAATGGCAAGTGCATCTGCCCGCCGGGCTTCGGAGGAGACGACTGCGCCGAGCCGCTCTGTGGTGCACTTTCTGATGGCAAGAACCGTTCACCAAGACCAGACAAGCAAAAGACCTGCGACTGTAAGGATGGTTGGGGCGGTATCAACTGCAACGTCTGCACCAAGGACGATGCCTGCAACGCTCTGATGACCGCTGGAGAAGGCGGTGTCTGTTACACCCAGGGTAGGGTCGTCCACGAGAACTATCAGATGTGCGACGTGACGAATAAGCCTATCCTCGATCAGCTTGATGGCCGCATACCACAGGTCACCTTTTCCTGCAACGCCGAAGAAGAGACGTGCAACTTTCAGTTCTGGGTCGATCAGAAGGAGAGCTTCTACTGCGCTTTGGATACTTGCGAAGCACATGCTCAAGACACGAACACCCGGAACCAGACAAGATATGAATGCCAAAACATTCAATGCAAATGCATCCCAGATCGGTTTCTGTGTGGAGAAAAAGGTTCGGTTGACATCGGAGACTTCTTGGACGAAGAGATCAAAGGTCCAGCTACACTTATCAACACCAACACCGACGGCGGTAGTAACAGAGACGGTGGCAAATTCTCCGAGCCCGCCATGAACGATCTGATATCGCAGATCTTCGGAGATGAGTACATCAGATTGAACTGCTACTCCGGAGAATGCCTCTACTACACTGAAGTCCCTGGCTGGACGCGACCTATCAAAGAAATCAACACACCACTCATAGCAGCTGTCATTGCTGGCGTTGCCTTGTTCGTTCTAGCTTGTGTGCTTGTCGGCTGGTACCTTTCTGTCCGTGCCGCTCGAAAGAGGTGGGGAGCGATTAGATTGGGAGACCAGTCCGACGAAGACGCAATGCGCATGATGACCGACCACAAGCCGATGGCCTTGCAATTCGAGGACCTGCACTACGCTCTCAAAGGCAAGGAGATCCTAAAAGGTATTTCCGGCATTGCTTCACCTGGTCAGATTACAGCTGTGATGGGTGCGTCTGGTGCAGGCAAATCGACTTTCCTCGACATCTTGGCTCGCAAGAACAAGCGTGGCCAGACTACCGGCAACATGTTCTTGAACGGCGAGAAGATCCTCGACCAAGAGTACAGGAATGTTATTGGTTACGTTGATCAGGAAGACACGCTTCTGCCAACTCTGACTGTGCAAGAGACGATCATGACGAGTGCGCTACTTCGATTGCCAGGCGACATGGGCAGAGCGCTGAAAGAACGGAGAGTTATTGAGGTCATGCAGCAATTGGGAATCTACCACATTAGAGATCAACTCATTGGTTCTGAAGAAGGTCAGGGTAGAGGCATCTCTGGTGGTGAGAAACGACGGGTCGGCATCGCATGCGAGCTGGTCACAAGTCCAAGTATCCTTTTCCTTGATGAACCTACCAGTGGTCTAGACGCGTTCAATGCTTTCAACGTTGTCGAATGCTTAGTCACCCTAGCCAAAACTTACAACAGAACCATCATCTTCACAATACATCAGCCACGATCAAACATTGTCGCACTGTTCGACAGCCTGATACTGCTAGCGAGAGGAAAGACTGTTTATTCAGGACCGCTGTCGAGCTGCCAGTCTTACTTTGAGCAAATCGGCTATCACTGCCCACCGGGGTTCAACATCGCTGATTATCTTGTCGACCTTACAATGCATGCCAGTCTGCCTCGGTCACCAGTACTCGAAGACGGCCCTACCCTCGACGACCGCGAATCAGGGATCAACGAAAATTCAAGCACCAGAGCTGTCAAGTCAATCAACTCTGTACCAAGCGAAAGAGCTCCGAGTGTTGACACTGTCGAGCAGTCTGCCACACGGCCTAAGCACAAGAGAAGGATATCTATAAAGCAGAAGCAGGATCGACAGCTGTTCACGAGAAGGCGCACAGGCGGTGAAACACCGCCGACACCGCAAACAGACGATGAAGGTCCAGACTTAAGCCGGAAAACAAGCCTACACAGCTGGCTGCAGCTCGGCAGGACAAGTGGACGCGTGCCGCCGCAGATACTTGAGGATCCTGACAACCTATCTCCGGACCCCAATACCGATCTCGACATACTGGTACAGAGCTTCAAGGACTCCGACGTCGCCAGTAGTATACATGAAGACATTCGATTATCGATCAACAATGCGTCACATGCCAACGGTCACACCACGGCGGACGGACGAGCAGAGGCTGTCACAGGCTCGGTCAAAGGCTTCCGAAGAGCCAGCCTTCCCAGACAGTTCATCATCCTTTCTGTTCGCACATGGCGGAATCTATATCGGAATCCCATCCTCATGCTCACCCACTATGCTGTTGCTATCCTGTTAGCAGTCTTCTCAGGATGGCTCTTCTATGGGCTGTCTGATGACATTGGCGCCTTCCAGAACCGGCTCGGTCTATTCTTTTTCCTGCTGGCACTGTTTGGCTTTAGTGCTTTGACCTCTCTCACAACATTCAGCACAGAACGAATGATCTTCATCCGGGAAAGAGCAAATGGCTACTACGTCCCGATTACGTACTTTGCCTCCAAGGTCACTTTCGACATTGTCCCGCTACGTCTCATACCTCCTATTTTGGTCGGTCTCATTGTTTACCCAATGACTGGGCTACAGCCTCAGTGGGGCATCTTCTTCAAGTTTCTCTTGATCATTGTTCTTTTCAACCTTGCAGCATCAGCGATATCGCTGACAATTGGCATCGCATTCAAAGACGGCGCGTTGGCCAACCTTATTGGTGTGCTGGTTATGCTCTTTTCCCTTCTGTTCGCAGGCCTGCTCCTTAACTTGAACAAGGACGACCCGACAAAGAATGCTTCGAAGTGGTTGCAATTAGTAAGTCGTTCACGCTCAACGGTTGTTCTTGTCAAGACTGTGCTAACATCATCTCAGTTTTCTATCTTCCATTACGCTTACGAGGCCCTCATTGTCAACGAAGTCAGCACTCTCCGGCTGAAGGACCATCGATATGGCCTTGATATTGAAGTGCCGGGTGCCAGTATTCTTTCAGCCTTTGGTTTCGATAATCTTGCTTTCTGGAAGGATACCATTGGCCTCGCTGTTTTTGGAGCTTCCTTCGTTATCATTGCCTATCTAGCAATGCACTTCTTGTTGGTTGAAAAGCGGTAATGTGTAATGACAAGCGGTGCTAGATGTTTCTCATCATACGAAGGACGTTACATAATGTGTGGTAGCTGCTTCTAGATGTATATAGAGAACATACGGAATGTGACACACTTTCCAACTGTTTGGTAAGGCATGGGCCGATAATGCTTGATTGCACCATCAAGCTAGAGAACTGATATACTGATATGAGCAGGCTGTTGAGTAGCAGTTACGGGTGAAAAGGTATACATTGCTTGAAGGGCCAGACGGCTGAAGGAGCGCGACCCTCTGCTCCATGCAATGGATTATGAGGTGGTTAGGTTGCACTTCTGTCATTGAGTAGATCTTCACCAGGGAACGCGAAAGCCCATGTAAGCAGCAAAGCCAGGTTAGAGAGATATCCTTCCACAATACACGTCACTAAACCTCTGTGTCCTCGGATCCTTGCCTAGGGGCATGTGAACAAGACAGGCTCTTCTAGACAATTGGGAAATCCGTACTGCCAGAACAATGGACTCGAATCTGGTCAACGGCTCGCCACAATGGCGTACAGAGCCACCTACATCGAGATTCGAATATGTTTGGTACGCTCCAATTGTGGCACGTTGCGGGTGTGAGGAGGCCCTTTCTGCAGAGGTGACTTGACCAGGCAGAAGTTACCGCTGCTGTCCAGGTATCCAAAAACAAGGAAGCGATGTTTCTGGAAACTTGCTCAGCGCACACCGTCAACTGGCCCAGCAGGTCCTCACACATGTCCTGGTGTCTAACGACGAGGCGGGAAATGTCCCTAAGAACTTGCCCATTGGCTCTGCAGGTCCTCAGACACCTTGAGAGTCTATGGGCGTACCCACACCGTGCGAGTCCTTGGTTGCGCTGCTGCCTATAGAGAAGTATATAAAACCTCGACTTGCCCTCTGTCCACGTTTCGATGTTTGTTCGAGTACCGAACACCGCCTCTACCTCTTCGTTATCTACTCGGTTTGAACACCCATCACCATACCCCAACACACCCACTTGCTACTCACAACAACCCGACAGACAGCACAATGGCTCCTCAACCTCAGAGTGGCCTCATATCAGCCATGATGGCAAAGAATCTCGCCCAAGTAAGCCTCACCACCAAAACCCCGGAACCCGCAGTGAAGCAAGACCGAAGCCAAAGCCAACGTGCCAAGCTCTCGAGCTCGACGGTCAGGCCACAATGCGACCTGACCGAGGAAGATCTAAGCGCGGTCCGAGAAGAACTCGGAGACACCGCGACCGGGCCCGCCGCTGCCAGCAGCACTAACACTAGCAGCACGCCCCGCCTCCGCCTCCACACCATGGCGGAACTCAGCGCGGCGCAGACCGAAGGCCGGCTCGCCAAGGTGCGGCGCGAGAGAGCGCGGTTCGACGCGAGCAGAGCCGAGGTCACGCGCAAGAGGAAGAACAAAAAGGGCAAGAACAGCCCGGCTGTCGTGCAGCAGGAGACGCCCCAGACCTACACGCAGTACAAAGCTGACAAGCGCGCTGCATTCGACGACCTGGTGAAAAGGGCGGAAGCGAGAACCGGGGAGAAGTTCGATCTGTACGAGTTTTGGAATCGTTGAGTGGATTCGCTGTTCACGTGTGTGACTGTTTAGAGAAAGTGCACACACAGCACTGCATAATGCTCATGTCGCACCAAGGTAACGCATGCGTGGAAGACTGAAGCTGGTGGTCCCGCCATCGCTCGAGAGCACACACACACTCCTGCCGACGCACATGTCCAAGTATAAGCTTCGCAGCAAACACATCCAGACCCATGGCCCGGTGTAGCAGGATCCAGCAGCCACAGAAGCGGTCTTGGAGCGTGGCTGAGTGGCTAGACGAGTATCGACGGGCTAAGCAACGAGTCGGACGACGTCAAAGAGCGACGCTCTTGCAAGATTTGATGAGGCGTTGGTTCGGGGCGCGGCAGCCGGCGAAGCGAGCGCGAGGAAAAGCATGTACGCTGGATAGTGTCAAGCGGCACTAGTCTTTTTCTGCCCGCTTTCAGGGATTCCTCGACCACTTCAATACAGGGAAGTCCGTCAGCGCCAAGGGAAGAAGGGGGAGGAGTCCGGGTGACATGAATTCCATGGAGTGCTTGAATCTGATACGTTCTCGGTGTTGGGTGAGGTGGATCCAAGGGTTGGGTGAAGACACGTTGTTCCAGATGCAGGGAGATCTGGAGGAACTATGTTGAGAGCATCTAGATATCGTCGGAGTAAGTATTTATTAGATTGGTATTATGTATATGCATCAGTCATTAGGTCATGGGAACATGGCGTCAGTTATACCGAGCCTGCTCCGTGGCCACAATCTGTTGTGTTCACAATATGTATCGGCTGCTTCTTCTCAGCTGACTCTCATCGCTTGACAATTCAAGCTACACATAAAGTACCTTGAGCTCGCTATAGTTAGAAAAGTCCCCGAGGTAAATTTATGGCTTTTGTTCAATGGCTGGCTGCTTCCATCTGTCGGTCCATAGCCGTTGAGCGTCGCAGTCTGCGTGATTTGAGTGGTAGGTTGTATGCCACAGAGTTATCCAGGACGTGGTGGTACCATCTTCATGCATCAGGTGCACGGTATCGCCATGCACTGGGTGTCTCACACAGGCCTTGGTTTCCCCATAGTCATGATAGAAATTTTCGCATGCTACCGCCTGGGTCGTGCCACATGAGCCGCCAAGCAGACTTACTTAGTGTGACACTGAACCGTTACAGGTAGACGCTCCAGCTGCATGACTACGTTCCGGCTAATCTGAGTCACTCTGCTTGGACAAAGTCTGGGATCGACGCTGGGGCGTGTGTATGTACCCTAGCATTGACATCCTGTTATTCAGCGTTAGGTTTCGTCAGAAACGTGTCTGTTTCAAGGCGGTCGTTCCTGCGACGGCGTGGTCGGCATAGAAGGGAACGGCTCAGTCTCGCTGTCAGGCGCATACTCAGGCGACGGGGGAGCAAGTCTAAGCTCAACATCACTTGTAGAGGTCCGTACAGGTGTGCAATCATCGGTATCCTGCGGCGTTGAATGTGATGTCTCGACGTCATCTTCGTGTTCGTTCTCGGGCGTTTTGGTCTCGACGCTTTCCGCAGATGCTCTGTGATCGTCACTCTCGAGGCCACGCTCTCTTGCCAAGTTCGCCGCCACTTCCCGTTTGTGTGCAATTTCCATATCTTGCTCCCGCCGCAAGCGGTCTTCTTCAGCTTTCAATGCAGCCATGCTTGGCGGTTCGACCTCGGTCGTTTCAACAACAGGTGATTGCGAGACTGGCAGCAGACTTTTACTGCTGGCCGACCTCTTCCCTTGACTGTTCTGTCTCGATTTTACCATGTTGCTCGACATAGTCCTGGTACTTTTCCTAGATGTGCCAGGTCTGCGCGAGTTACCAGTGTTCTGCCTGGTAAGCATGACTGCGAATTCATCGTCAAGCGGTTGTGCGTCCTCCTCTTCGTCCCCCATGATGAGGTCACCTCTCGAACTCAGAGAGTTCGTTGTTGACCCCGAAGCTTGAGTGTCGCTACGGGTTCGTTTGTGTCGCTGGTTGTTCTCTACGAACGCTTCATCTTCTTCGCTCTCCTCAATCAACGGCTCGACCTCATCGCGTCCTAGGGCACCTGGCAATGCGCCTGGGTGTTCTTGTAGATCGGCGGCTGAAGGTTTGTAGCGTAAACCTCGTGCGCCGGGCCTCCATCTGAATCTCTCGAGAAAGCCAAGGTAGGAGGAGCTCGGAATAATGTTTGGATTGTCGTCGTTCGACGCATGCGCTGGCCGTCTGCTTCTGGTGCCATAACTCATGCCTCTTTGTCGCGCAGGCTGACGAGAGGTTGGACCACGGCCTGCAAGCAGACTATCCAGCTCGTCGTTCCCCCATGATCCTGCGCCATACGTGTCGTCTTCCCCGTCTTCCCAGTCATCGTAGAAATCAAAGTGCAGGTCTGATCGACCGCGCGACCGGGCTCGATGTCGGCGCAATCGTTCTTCTCGTTTGGGGAAGCATGATGATGTGCACCCAAAGACGCAGTTCTTGAAGCCGCTCACACATGGATCGATCACGAGTTGAGCAAAGGTGTAGATGTTCTCCTGGGCGGTCTCATTGGCTGACTCGAAGTTCCTGGAGATAGTGTTCAAGGTCTGGCGCAGTTCGGGATTCATGATGCATGCGCCGGTTTTGTTGAGGTGGGAACCGGGCAGCACAACTCATGCGCGTTGCAAGAGCCTTGCTCCATAGATTACGAAGCCGTCGGATTGAATGCGACAACTTGGATTAGCTCAGGAGAGGGGAGGACATGCTTGCGACACCGAGGAGCAATTGCGACGGCTGGTCTGAGGAATCGAGGTGGATGACGGTCTCGGTGGAGAATCTGTCCAGCAATGAAGCAAGAGGCTGGCACGTGACATGGATCATGGCTAGTGCCCTCGGTTGTGCCTACTGGTTTGGTGCTAGTGCGGCTACGCCTAATAGAGACGGTTGAGCGGTATTGTCCTTCTTGCTTCGATTCATATTTGCGCTTCTCCCTTCTCTTCCATTTCTCGACCTTCAGCATGGTGCACTACCTGCGCTTCTTGAGAACACCTCAAATTGCGGATGTCTCCAAGAAGACGATCGAAACCACTGCCGTTGCCGCTGTGACTACAGATTTGGGCGACTCGTTTCTTTCACATGATGTGACAGTCATTGCGCGCATTGTGGATGCCACAAAGCATGGGGAGATCTTGTGCTCTTCAGAGGTGTCCTGGAAGAACGGCATGAGAGCTGCCAAGATCAGTCTACAATGCAGTGCCAAGTTTGCCGGACGACTCGTGCATCTACACCTTACCACCCGCGACACAATATCTGCTTATGCTGCTTGCGAGGTACCTGCCATCGTGGACGTGTGGAGCTCACCATTTGCGGTCAAGGCAAAGGCCAAAGCCGAACCGTTGGTTGAACGACGCTTGCAGCTTCGAGGTAAGTCGCAAGCGCGGATCTGGGAAGAGACAGGCGACAGCATTGCGCGACACATCTGGTTCGTGGTAAGTCTGACCGCGATTGATTTGCGCTAATCAGGTCCAGGGATGCAAGCCTAGGCTGTTTGATCTATCTCAATTCGTGCTTTGACACTTCAACAGATGATCCGTTACCATTGCTGCGTAAGCTTTTGACCGACGACAAGGCAAAGCGTTTGCGAGTGTTGGAGGTAGGAGCAGGGTGCGGGATCGTCGGCATTGCTTTGTCTCAGTTGAGGAAGAGCGACATCGTTCTTACCGATCTTGAAGATGCTCAAGACATCTTGCAAAGCAACGTCGATTGTGCTGTACCTGCTTCCGGGTCATCTTTGAAGCGGCAAGCGCTAGGATGGGGCGCAGGTTTAGATGATCTTGAGGACACCAAATTCGATTTGGTGCTTGTATCGGACTGTATCTACAATCCAGACAGCAGCGTCCTTCTAGTCGAAACCCTCAGAGAACTTTCGAATCACAATCCAGACCTCCTCATTTTCGTTGCCTTCAAACGTCGCCATGATGCCGACGATGTCTTCTTCGAACACATGCAAAAGAATGAGCTTCGAGTAGTTGAAGAAGGAAAGATCAAACTTCCACACATCATGACTGACTACGACACCGACACACCGCAAATCGAATCCTTCGTCTACAAAACCGGCAGCTGAGCACGAACGGCGTTGTCCCCATGCTCGACATCTTCAGCATCGAGAAAAAAAGCCTAGGCCAGACTTCGCCGACTTTGTGCATATGCTTGGCTAATGCCGTTGATTTTGCCGTCTGAATGTGCGTCATGTTTCTGGCTACATTGCCCGGCGAAGGCAATCTAGCGGCGGATGAGTCGCGGATGAGTCGAATCAGGTGTGGCTAATGCATTTCGGACTCCACTTTGCGCAGCGTCAGCGAATTTCGAGCCTGAAAAAAGTTGAACTCGACGACCCCACAAATCGACACCGACATTACCACCCGACAAGTGCCTTTACAATAAATAGCTCGCCGTCTGCATCGCCATCATCTTCGTCGTCTTCAATCACAACACCATTGCTCGAACGAGCCCTATATCACTCACGAAAAATACAGCCTTTGGAGGCTAGTCCAAAGGCACCCGCATCACGGCAGCCACATCGTTCGCATTACGTTTTCAAACTGCATCTGCACTCAAACACAGACACATTCTCAACACAGTACCACCTCCAATTGGTCTGCCTCTCGGAAACAGCGCTCTTGTCGAGTTTCGAGACCAACAACACTCCAGAGTGTCCTCCACAAGTTCAGCTGCCGCATAGGACTCATCTTACGGTTCTTCCCTCCTCCCTGGGGGAAGAGTCGCTGAGGCAAAGTCCACGCTTGTTAGGAGCGGAGTCAACAAGACCTCCCTAACACCACTTCTCAATCCTACCCAATCAACTTTCCCTGACCATCCCTGAATGGTTATGGCACCATCCGCTATTCTACTGAACCCAGAAGATACTATTATCGAAAATTACGATAAGAATAATCTTCTTGCTATCAATCATGGCGATGGAAAATCAATCCACGCAAACAACGGTCTCGCACCTAAGGAACTAGTTAAGCAGATCCTGTTGGATCGAGCTTCTCGAATCGATACGGATGCCTGCGATCCGGACGAAGAAAGTGCATTTTACGTGGCCGATCTAGGTGAGGTCTACCGCCAGCACATGCGCTGGAAGAAAAACTTGCCACGCGTCAAGCCTTTCTATGCGGTCAAATGCAACCCCGACCCCGAAGTTATCAAGTTGCTGGCAGCTCTTGGCTCAGGCTTCGATTGTGCGTCTAAGGCGGAGATTGACCTGGTCTTGGGTCTTGGCGTGGACCCCAGTCGCATCATCTATGCCCAGCCTTGCAAAACCAAATCATACCTTCGACATGCTGCCAATGTCGGCGTCTCTCAGATGACTTTCGACAATGCTGATGAACTCTACAAGATCAAGCATTGCTACCCGAACGCCGAGATTGTTCTTCGTATCCTGACTGATGATTCAGCCAGCTTGTGCCGATTGAGCACCAAATTCGGCGCAGATCTGGAGACTGCCGCCGACCTTCTTCGTCTCGCCAAGGACCTCGATCTGAATGTCGTCGGAGTTTCCTTCCATGTCGGATCGGGGGCTGCCGACCCAAGCGCTTTTACCAAAGCAGTGATAGACGCCAAATGGGTCTTCGACCAGGCTGCAACGCATGGCTACGACCTCAAACTCCTTGACGTAGGAGGAGGCTTCACAGATGAAACCTTCGAGGTCTTTGCAGCCAAGCTCAGTGACGCTCTGGGGGTGCACTTTCCACCACACGTTCGTGTCATCGCGGAGCCAGGACGCTACTACACTGCCAACGCATTCACTCTGGCTACCAACATCATTGCGCGCCGCGACGTCAGCTCCCTACCGAGCACCCCACGATCAATCGATTCCTATGGCAGCGAGATTAGTGCAGCCAGCACATCCGAGAAGTCCTACATGCTCTATTTGAATGATGGTGTCTACGGAAACTTCAGCAACATCATCTTCGACCACCAACACCCCACTGCTCAGGTCCTCCACTCCAACAGTGCAGCTGATCAAGACAAACTGGTCGAGTATAGTATCTGGGGACCTACTTGTGACGGGATTGATGTCATTTCGGAGCGTTGCTACCTACCTGGCACTCTTGATATTGGCGACTGGCTGTTCTTCGAGAACATGGGTGCTTATACTAAGTGTTCTGCAACGCGCTTCAACGGCTTTAAAGACACGCACGAGGCTATCTACATCTCCAGCGAGCCTGGTGCGAGCGCACTACTCGGTTACTGATCAGAAAACCTGCATTGATTCCGAGTACACACACGAGCAAAGAGGGGGTCTTTTAGAGCTCCCAATATCTGCAGCCGATGTGACTACAGATCAGGGAGCAGCACGGCTGGTGAAGAAGAAGATGCCGTCAATATTCAATTCTCGAGACACCAATTTTAGAGACACCTTGGTATGGTTGTTTAGCTGGAACGATCACTTTCAGGTCGATCATAGGGGGACATACGAGGTTAGAACACACTCTTTTAGAAGAAACTGGTATTCAGCAGAATACTTCAATGCTCACATCATGATGATTCTCAAAACCTTTTGTCTTTTGTACGTCTGGGTCTGAATGTTAATACACCGAAACCCTGATGATGTACAGACCGTCGTTCTCCCCGTGTCCTCATGTCCGTAATACAGATTGATAGAACATTGCGAGCTTGGCTGCACGCCGATAAATTAGCAACTCACACCAACAAGACGTCCTAGACTACAACCAGTGTTATTGACAGTCCCTATGAAGCCACGCCTTGCAGACCGGCTGTGGACAACACCGTGTGCCTGCAGCTTAATGATCAGAAATTGATTGTGGCTCAAGATACAACCATTCGAGACTATGCTCTGACTATGATTATGCACGTTTGACGATATGCATTTGGTTGGTGCGGGCAAGAAAGATCAAGACCGATTGTCTTAGGGCTAGAAGCGCTTGTTCCTGCTTGAGTGGTGATGGATGACAATGCGCAAGATCGTGGTGCAATACAAATGCAGGCGTGACGCCAGAAGTGCACGTTAACAATGACTACGCGACCTAATCTGGTTCGGGGTACTGCTGGACAAGGAGTACTTGGGGCCGCGGGCTGCTAGTGGAGCTTGATTAAGTGATCCATGCTCCACCCCAGTCGCGGGTAGTAGATGTCTCCAGCTCTCAATCCTGCTCACACGTACAGCTAGCATCTTCAAGGTAATGGGCCACGGTGCGAGGTAGTGGCTTCGACAGGCAGATCACATAGTAATTGGTGGTGGAATCAGTCAGCAGCATAGAGCAAGCCCACAGAATTGTTTTTAGTAGGGATAGAGCTATAATTGATTCTCAGACGTCTGCACTTATTTTGCTTGGCAACGGCCGGCTTGGAAGCGTCCATCTGTGAGATCCATAATGTCCGCATCACGCCGCGCCCGACACGTCGGTATTTGCTGACCACCACGTGTGTCGAGTCAACTACATCTGAAGCTTTCTTCAGGGCTAGCTCCTTGGGGCTGGTCAGGTTCTCGGACCAGGAAGGCTTCTGAAGAAAGAAAGTGCTATTGGAGGAAACCTGCAACCGACCGTAAGAACTAAGATGTCATGCGGTAGCACAAGTATCCACCAGGCGTAAACGCAGCTTTCGGAAATGCTTCTGGGATTCTCAGGATCCAATTTCACTTCCCGACATATGAATCTTGCGACGTTGGAATCTATCATTGATCTAATGGCAATGCGGCGTGCGACAAGGTTTGTCAGTCAATAAACCTGGGCCTTTTTTTTTGTCTGTGGGCACTTTACGGGCAGTCTTAGGCTTGATGTCAAGATGAAAGAGACTGTTCGGAACACAATCTAACTTTCATGTCGTCGAGCAAGGACCTAAGGGACGATACTGGCTCGAATTTGACTTACTAATAGCAGCTATTTGTTAGAGTATATGTACGAACTCTAAGACGTATAAGCAGTGCATGCACTGTAATATCAAGGGTTGAAGCCTAGTAGTGTTACAAGTGTTCCATCTTCTGTGGTGTCAAGCCTAAGCCGCAGACCGTGCATGAACAAATTCGTGGACGGGCAAACCCGTGCAGCACTGCAGCGACAAGTCGTCCGCAGGCGGCCAAGCCTTCGCCAAGGATTACAACGACATCAGTGGAGGTGCTGCCCTATCGACAAGCGGTAGCAAGCCACGGCTAAGAGGTTCCCAAGAATGTTAATGCATATCTTATGCATATCTTAGTGAGCCTCCTAGCTATGCCAAGGGCTTGGTCCCTTAACCGAGCCTATCAGGAAGTGTAGTCGGGATTCTAATTGATTCAAGCCACGACGACCGCTCGCTTTCCTTGGCCTTAGGGGTGGATCACCGTCTTCGAGACGCGCAATCCTCCTAACGATAGAGCGCCATAACACCGCTCGTTACGCATTTTCCTGTCGCGGGTCCGTGTGGTCACTGTCATGAGAAAGAACTGCCTGTTGAAACAAGGAATGATAGAATTCCTTGCAGCTAGCTTCTTCCTCTCACCAATAGCCTCTGCTGCACCCTGCTGGTCTCCGTCATCCGACTAACAACCCGTTTGAATGTCAAATGTTACGAAGCGAAGTACAGAATCATCTGCGAGCCACGCGCAGTTTGAGAGCGCTTTGCCTTACGGGATGACTGCTCTCCGTGCCGCTGTAGCTCTGTATCTTCCAGCGTTTCCACATCCTGACCAGACTGCGACCCTCTCTTCACACTATTTTCTCTGTCACTTGCTGTTCTTCAGAGCTTCCACAGTCTCTTGTATTGTCACATTCAGAGCGTCATCACCGTCTGATGTAACAACGCATTGGCAGGCTCAATTCAAATGCCATCAACCAACGCGGCATCAACCACTAAAGCCACTCCTGCAGCTGGAATGCTCCCAGGTTAGCCTTATGACAAGCTATCTCGATTCCACATACCACGGCTGCTAATGCCACTTAGATCATGGAGCCACACCGCCTCAATACTGCTCAAGCATGATGGAGGTCTTTCGCCTCGAGCCTGCTCAGCATGCACCCTATGTCCCAGCTGCCGTCAAGGAGAAGGACAGAACCAAGTACCTCAACAAGATCATGGATGAGGCAGTTGCACAATTCGATGAACTCAGTGCCACGAACAAAGCGGGACTAGATGGTACACTTGTGCTGAGGGATGATAGGAGTGTTGACCTCAGGCAGGGAGGCCAGCAGGGAAGCTCCGAAAGGTCATGCTATCCTATTCATGACCTTCGACTTTGTCATTGTTGTGCGCCCAAGGGGTGAGAATAGTGGTTGATTGTCAACGTGCATCTCGGTCTCATTGCGAGGTGAGGTCTAGGCGTGGGAATGCTATCGCGCTGTAGGATGTCGGTGGCGATGACCTCGAGCACATAGGAGCGACACGTCTTCCTCGGGGCTCAGTATGAGCAAGATCGTTTTCGTGGTCAATGCTTTTTCTATCAGTACACTCATATGGTATTTGCCGAGCAATAGAATGTGAGCGTTGCAAAGTGACGGCTCCCTCATGTCCAACACAGAGTCTGGTTGAGTCCTTTGGGAGCGGAAAAGAGCACCATACTGTGTCTCAAGCTAGTCAGCCGATAGATCCTTCACTCCCGCTCTGACGACAGCGAGCGGGGGTGTTGACGAGTGAGCCTGGTCTCACTCTAGCCGAACAACTGTGTGTGCACAGTAAGAGCGCAGGACCGTATCTGCGATCCAGCCGAGCCGAGCTACGTTGTCAGCATCACACGCACTCTTTTACATGTCAGAAACCCTACTTAGCTGAACACAAGGCTGGCCTTACCTCACATCAATGTATCGTATATTCTCAAGATGCTCAAGGCGGTATGGAGCGGTGTTATGAATCTTCCGCGCGCAGGTTATGTCGTCGGCTATCATAAGCCAGCCGTGTGGGCTACTAACCGATCGTGGATCTCTAGGTCGGCCCGTTTCGTGTCCGCAAGTCCACAAGGCAGCAATCTAGTGCCTGAAGTTGAGGCTGTTGTTGAGCAAGTGCAACTCGGTCATTACAATAATCACGGGCCTGGCCCACCCAATCTAATAGGCTTACACCAGTACTGGTTTTCCATACCGTGTCCCGGCTTCGCTAAGGTGGCCCTGGAGCATGAAGGCCAATGCAGGCACAACTCTAGCCCACGATCTCATCCAATGCGATTGGCCAGCACGACACTGTCTCAGCGAACCCGCGGATCTACATCAGCGATTTGATTGGATCAAATTGATCTGTCGTGTCACAGGTAGTAAGAGCGCCTTTCTCGTCGAGATGGTGGCCAATAGACGTGCATGATACAAAGCGGGATCCAGTAGACAAGAAACAGTATCTTGACAAAACTTCTGATATGGAACCGTACTCACGGTCTGCTGTACGAGGTAAAGGCTGGCATGTTCGCCTCCGAGCCATTGAACGTTCCCTGTTCTCAAAGGTTCCGTACGAGACATGCAAGAGCATTCTTCTCGTGCTGAACGTACCCGACGGTATTGTTACAATAACTTACGCTCATACATAGACATCCATCAATCCTGATGCCCATGAAGCAAGCACTCTGCGTGCATCCACGTGAATTGATGGACTCGGAACAGACATCGACTAGTAGCTGATCCTGTCCTGCCTTCATCCTTCTAGCATTGAATTGCCTTGCATGCTGCTACTCAGTGCGGCATAGGGAGTGAAGCAGATATATATTACGAGCTTTCCACTCCTTGTGCCGGACCGCTCTTCTGCTTCCTGCAACAACTTTGGCCCTACCTTCTTGCAAATCGTGTTACCTATAACATTCTGTCACTGCCAGAACAGATCAAGCACTCAAACCTAGCTCTGTGAGCATGTCTTCATCAGTTGACAACGTACCGACTGCCGGTAAGTCACCGACTTCTTCCGCCGGTCAGGCATTGTCGCATGTGCAAACGATTGTCGTTGTCGCTGCACGCATTCGTTGCTGTCGAATGTTTTGGCGGTGCTTGTTGGCTAACGAATTCGTAGCCACGGCTGCACCTGAACGAAAGTATCGCTCCCGAATGATGGAGTACTTTCAGCTGGAGAATGCCCAACGTGGTGCCTATGCCGCAGGCACGGTGTCGCCTAAGCAGCGCTCTGCGACTGTCGCTGCCATCGTCGACAAGGCTTTAGGCCACTTTGATCAAGCTTCGGCGTCGAAGTGAAGTGTCATGTACCCTGGTAGGTTGACGTGCTCCACGCCTACTTCCCATCTCGCGGTGCGCACTTTCACTTCGTGGTGTCGCGAGTTTCTGATGTTCCTTACCCCGCACTCTGGGCTGTTCGCGTGGTAGGCGCTCGTGTACCGTCTTCTGTCACTACTCGTGAGGCTTTTGTGGTGTTTCTCGACAACCACGCGACGGTCAGCTTTCGCAGTGAGGATCCAGCTTGACTACTCTGTTTCGCATCTTTTTATTTCTGCATGCTGGCAACACGTACACTGACATCTTGTTTCCATCATAGGACACTTGGTTTGCGATATGCTGATAATCATGTGTTGGTGGGGTGCAATTGATCGGTGGTGTGTTGAGCGATGAACTCACGGGGATGAAGTGATCCGGTCTACCCGACTCGGAGCGGAGGTGGTCAAGCGCATGCGGTGTCTAGCTCTCAATTATCATTCCGGCCAATGAGATTGCGTTAAGTACTTGTCCCATTGGCTATGTGAGCTACCTGCGCGACTGGGCGGCTCATCTTTGTGCTATTCCATCTCGCGGCACCTTTTCGATTATCCATCTTATGAACATGAGAGATGAGCGGGAGTCTCACAATAATATCAATAGCGGACAGCGGATGTTATGCGACACAGAGAAACAATTTTTTCGATAGCTATTGAAGAAGATGTTCTGGTCAAAAATACACTACTACTCGACGTCAGAAATAATGTAGGTGCCAAGAGTATATACCAGCCAATGAAACGCGTCGTCACGTCCTTGCAACTAGGGGGCGCAGGGCGCTTCCCAAACTCTACTTGTACGTAGAAGGGCTTCAACCGTAGAAAACTGTAAGAGCCTCAGGCATCAGTGACGAAGTTTGAACAATCACGTGACTTTTATGGCTGGTCCCCTGGAAGTGGGATGGAGACGCGAGAGATTCCAGACACATCGTTCTGAATCATCTCAGACTACACGTGAAGAGGATCATCTCCCTCTTACTCAACACAAAAAGCAAGATTAAAATCGTGCGCGATCAATCATAGTCCTGCCCGAAACAACGGCATAAAGGAAGGGCTATGAACCAATGACCGAATTCAAAAGACGTACGTAACTTCGGTGCTCACAAAATCCTGCATTGATCTCCAAGACGGTCTCACAAACCAAGTTCGCCATGAGACCTTTTGAGGCCGACCGCTGCAGAACGTATTCTCCTAGGATTCGACAACTCTCTAATCCTCAGCCCCTTCCCCTAGCAAGCTTGCGTACGACATCCGGCACTGCAAAACTTGTCACCCAGCACAGTGCTGCTCCGGTAACCGCGCCATGGAACTCCTGCTATCCGACATGCGCGTAGCAGCTCAAGTCGATAGTGGACCACAGGCCTGGTCGGCAGGTGTCGTCTGACGAAGAGGAAGAAAGCCAACCGCGGATGTCATGGCTCATTCGAATTCAATTTAGCTAGAAGTAAAGTCAAGTCAGTAGATACTAGCATGAGCGTTGAGCCAGAGGTTGGTCGTTGTTGTGAGAATGATGTAGCTCGAGACACCCCAGTGATGCCTCGATTACAGCACGGCTCGTCTGATCAGACGCGGGCTCGGCAGTATGTACAGGACAGATGGCATACGTGGGTGGCCTCCGTCGGTGTTATCCTGCCGTGGTTTGTTGTCGGGATATGTCATGAGCTGTGCTATGACGCGGCGATCGTGGGCGGAATGATGAGCCCTCATGGTTCAGCTTTGTCGTGGCGTTTTTGTAATAGTCGTGGTAGTCGACCACCGAAGCTAACTACCACTTCACCGTATGGCACAGTGCTTGGTTACTGGCATCCGAGTGCTCAGGACAGCTTGATTCTCTTGCTCGGAGACTGGTGTTGTGGGTCACATCTCTCTCCATCTGGATGGATGTGGAATTCGCACCAATCGCCTACCCAGGGATCAGACCACTTCTCCCTAAGGCACCGGTTGGTCATCCGTAGCAGGTCAAGGACTGCTTCTGGGTAACCTTCAAGCTGGACTGTTTCGCGCGCAAACTCGTCGCTTTCTGTGGGGGAGTCCACAAGCCACTTCACGCAGCTCCTCAGGATCAGTTGATAGACGGGAGTATGCATTACCATATGAGTATGGGCGTCTCGCACTGTTTTTAGTCTCCAGTGCCTTTTCATCTGTCTCGCAGCGGCCAGACATGTGTCGACAAGCTGGTTCTGTAGTTTTGTTATCATGAGCACATCGGCTGCATGGTACAGCTCTGGTACATTCCATACGCATTCCCTTCTGCTGCCTGGCGCATGGATGGCACGGTCTAGCACCCCAGCAAAGTACATCCAATCGATGATGACCTCGAAGGCTCGAGGCGAAACATCAGTCAGCTCAATCTCGGCTTGTTTACCATCCCAACAATCTTTCAGACGAGTAGCGAAGTAAGGTGATCGATCCCTTAGAAGGTCTTTATGGAGAAGGTACGGCGTTCGCTGTTGGCCAACGAGAACGGTGACGATCTCCTTGCGCGCGCATCCATTAGTGGTCAGTAAACACTACGGCTGATGTTGGGGTATCGAACTGACTCGGATGGCCGGAGAGGCTGTATTGCGGCTGTCTTTGTGCTTCTGTCGTGGGCTGAGTTGGTCGATGTAACGTCGTTCTTGATCTCAGAACTTGGTTGCGCCATGCTGTATGACTGCGATAGTAGTTCTTCAGCCTGTCTGGTTGGAGAGCAGAGTCGATGTGGCAAGAGTTTTCGCAATGAGTAGTATTGAACAGGAAGAGAGGAGAAAGAGGATGCGTGGAAAACGTGCGACGCAAGACTCAACCTTGCAACATTGGGCAAGACCGAATTTCAAGTGACAACGTCCCCGCACGAAATAAAAGTGAAGGTGCAACAAGTCAGTACTTGGGATCGTATCATGAATACGAAGGCGTAAATGAAATATGCTCATCGCTAACCGCATTCAATTGTATTCGTTCAAACCAGCCTTCTCATGCAGGCCTATCTTATTGAACAACCGAGCTCACCGGCCCTTTGAAAAGCGCCCTGGTACAACTCCATCATCGCCATGTAATGGAACAGGATGCCACCAAGCACGGCCAAATGCCAGAGGTTGTGACTGCCGCCAGCATAATCGAATAGACCTGGCCACCACTTTTCAGGAATGTGACTAGCATAAATGACGGCGCCGACCAGGTACACGCACACGCTCTTGGTGATAGGCGCGTAGAAGTAAAAGGTCCATTCAATCCCTCGAGTCAGGTTGAGCTGAAGGACAGGCGCGAAGCCGGTCGCTGTCAACGACACATAAAACGCCACCCGTGCCCACACCATGTCTGCCCTGTTAAAGCTTTCCTTCCACGGTAGGATGGTGCCGGCAATGCCAAGGACAGCGGTGAGGGACATGTAGACCGCTCGCGAAACTGGTTCGCAGTAGAAGGCCGTCCACTCGGTGGTAAGGATGGAGGCAGACACCAGGAAGGATATGCCTGTGTAGTCGACACAGGCGAAGCGTTCCATCAGACACTTGTCGGCAATGCCGTTCATGGTATGCCACATTGTTGAGCAGATGAGGCACTTACAAGCCGCGGCAAAGAAACAGCCGGCAATCAAGATGTCCATATTGGTGGAAGAGCTGAATGTGCTGGTGAGTGGATAGAAGTAGAAGGCAATGGCCAGGACGATGATGAGACCCAGAGCGTGGGACCAGATGTTGACCGTCTCATTAGATGGCTGGAACATGGACGTTACGCACTCGATCTTGGATTCTGTAAATCTGTAGCCTCGTGTGATGTGAGGGTTGACACGCCAGGGTATGGGTAGGTCCTCGTAGGTGATGAGCCGCGACTCGGAGGCGCGATGAAGAGCGTGAGATATCGAGTCGGAGAGCAGGTCCTTTGCTCGCTTTGCCTTGTCGTAGCCTTCTTCGAAGAGATCCAATGTAGCATTAATCGAATCGTCCACTCTCCTCCAACCCTCCTCCAGGAACACCCTCTTCCTCGAATGCGCCCTGGCCTCCAACTCGGTCAAATATGATTCCATTAACTTCATGCTTGCGTGTGCTTTCTCGTCCAGAGTTTCTCGCGTAGGCATTACATCGTTATACCCTGTTTCCAACGTCTCGACGAAGATCTTTGCTCGTTGTCTGGCAGCGCCCCAGAGCACTTCGCCTGACTGGTAAGGCGAACACGAATCGCGGACATCTCTCAGGGCCTGATATCCGCGCTCTAGTTGGGCGTCGAAATGTGTCAAGGTCTCTTTCTTGTACTGTTCTAACCGGTCGAAGCGCTTTTTTAATTCGTGTAAGAAGAGGTCGACCCTCATGAAGATGGCCTGGGGGTCGTATACGCTCTGTTGCCGTTCGTGGGTTGGTTCGTACGAGTGCCTGCGTCCTCGGCGTAGTAGTTGTGATCTTGCCGACGGTAGAGGACTCACATCCCGGCTGGTCGCCCAAGGCTGCTCAGTGACAGTAAGAGAGCCATAGCTAGTCGACATGGCTGCGGGATAGAGTCGCTGTCATGCAGCGGGTGGGTGTTGCACAATGCGTGGGAGTAATGGCTGTATAGGGTGTGGTCGGGCGTGCTTGCAGTTGTACTGTGTTCCTTGACGAGGGTTTTGGGGTGCAAAGAAAGGTGAGACTGTGTGAGGATGGTCTAGGTAAGGAACGACTTTGGTGGGGTTATGGACGCTCGTGGCAAGGAACATGCAAAAGACGAGGAAGGAGGCCGAGCCGGTGGGAGAAAGGAAAATCCTGCGAATCGGTGACGCAGATTGCAGATTGCTCGCTCAACCGAGCTCGACATGTGGTTGGGCCAGGGACGCTATCGATATGGCGCCGCGTTTAGCGCTTCTTGTCCAGACTTGGCCGAGGTCGAGTCTCGTCATCTGCGATCACGTTGCCCACGGTCCTCAACAATTGGTTGTCACAGATGTGGACGTTGATTCGATGTACACTACTCACTGTGTGTAGACACAACTTGAGAGGTACGAGCCATACTCCAGGACGGCTGTCGCCCAGCGCGGCAACCACCAATTCTCTGCTGCTGCATCGATACGTCGCGTGGTGATCCAGGCGAGCAAGTTTAATGCGCCACTTTCCTTGCTGTCGAATCGCACGTCGTCATCAGTCCCGAAGCCGTATATGTAATCTTATCATCCTCCATGGCTCTTCTGGCTAGCTCAGATTTCATGAATTCGTCATTTCGTTGCTCACAAAAGCTGGGGTATCCTCTTTAGCTACTCTCCGGCTTTCTAAACCGTCCTTGTAGCCAACACCGGTACATCTTTATGCGCCGCTGCCGGTTCACAATCAATCTGCGATCTATGTCCAGGTTGAGGATATCGAAACGCGGCATGGCTTCTCCAACAGTGTTTTCTTGGATCGTCGAGTTTGTTTCCTGCATGTCCTCAATTCCATCGCTCGTTCTCGGCTCCTGCTCTTTCTGCTCCACCACTTTCGGACCCTTGGCCTGGATCTCAGGCTTGTCGCGATTCTGGCGATCCTGGTCGCGCAACCAATACTGGCCAGTCCATATGCTCTCGAGCTCCTCCTTCTCAAAGAAGTACACTCTGGTCCCATCACCCCTAACGTAGAAATTCTCCTCCATCCATCTTCCAGCCTTGAACCTCACCTGCGCAAGATCACCCCTCCCATAATCGCGAAATAATACCTCACCACCAGGCTTCAGAACCCTCCATACATTCCTCACAGCCCTAGCCCATTGCTTCGGACTCAACGCACTAAAGATAAAGATCATGATAACCACATCAGCCATCCCCTCCTGCATCCCCTCAGGCAACTCCTCTCCAGCCACATCCCAAACCTCCGCGCGCATCTGGCCCTTCCTGCCGTCCCTCCCCTCTCCAATCGCAGCATAATCCTCCGCCTCCCTCATCGTCTCAACCGCGCGGCGACTAAAATCCACCGCCCAAACCCTCAACCCCTCATTCTCATTCATCCTCATCACAGGAAACGCCGTATTCCCCGCCCCAGCCCCAACCTCAAGCACCACCCTGTCCCCTGCACCTTCTTTCGTAACGTCAGCCAGCACAGGGAACTCCTGCACCAGCCACTTGCGGTCTTTGAAGAAACTCGCGCTCTTCTGCTTGTAGAACAAGTCCCACCATTTCTCCGGGTGCTCGTTGAATCGTCTGTAGTCGAAGTCGCTGACGGGCGCGGCGCGCTGCTTGGCGTACTGCTCTTGGGCGAAGGAGAGGTGGTCGTCGTCTGGCGCGACGTGGTCCCAGGCGTTGTATTCGAAGACGTCGTCTTGGGCGGAGAGGTAGCGTTGGCCGAACTGGAAGGGGTCGGTGCGTTTTGCATTTGTTGTTGGGTCGTGGGAGAGGTGGGGCGGGACGGCCTGCGACTGCGGTTGTGATGCTGTCTCTGTGGCTTGGCCTGGCGATTGAACGTCGCTGGGCGTGTCGGTGTTGAGACTAAGACTGTTGAGTGAGGTAGGGAGCGTAGTGCCGTCGTGGTTCGTATCAGAGCCCTGCATTTCCGCTTCTGCGCCTCTGTCTGGAGCCATTGCGTAAAGTGTGATCAATGCTCGCGTGGATATCGAGGGTGGGCTGCGACTTCCATGTCTCCCACAAATGGTTCCTGGCGCATTTTTGTAGTACACACCAGGCATCAAGCCTGTAACCACTAGTGTACATGAGCCTTCTGCCTGGCTCCGATGGCTCATGCCTACATGCCTGGACCAGAACTCAGAACACATACATACATACACACCCTACCTCTCAATCATCGCCCTCTCCATCTTTCACACAAACACCACTGCACACAACCACAACACACTACCTGCTCCACCACCTCAATCGCCACAATGCCGCCCGACCAAATCATAACGTCCCCCCTCCTAACCCCAACCCTCGCAACCGCCAACGCAACGCTCCAACAAGCCCTGACCCTCCTCACCTTTCTGACCGAGCACGCCTCGCAACCCCCCACGACCGCCCTGCAACACCGCGTGGCAACCCACCAAAAGACGCTACAAGCACACCTCTCCAAACTGCGACTCCTCACCCGGCGCGCCGCGTACACGGCGCGCACCACGAAGTCGCAAACCGCCGACGCCCGCAAGACCGTCGACGGCCTGCTCCTGCAGCTGCAGAACCTGTACTACGAGCAGCGACACCTACTCGGTGAGATCGCGAGCTGCGAGGACTACAGCCACGCGTTCCAGGAGCTGCCGCTGGCGGCGGTCGAGGAGTATCTGGCGCTGTTCCCGGAGCAGGAGGGCCTGGGCGAGGAGGAGTTGATGGGCCGCCGGATCGAGTGGGAGGCGGAGGAGAGGAGGAGGATGGAGAGGGAGAGGAGGGAGTTGGTCGCGGTCAAGGAGCGCTTGGTGCTGGAGAATGCGCGCAGGAAGGAGGAGATGAAGAGATTGGATGAGCGGCTGGAGGGCTGGGTTGATGGGTTGGGCGTGTTGGAGCAGGAGCTAAAGAAGGAGCTGGTCTGAGTCGAGTGGTGTGTATGCGACGAAAGAGACGACAATGGGATAGTGGCAGGCAAGAGTATGAGATTGATGGGAACTTTTAACTCAGGATTATATCGGACGCGATAGTTGGCTGAAAGTGGTCCTTGCCTACGATCGACGCATCCTCCACGGCCGCCGTTGCCTCAGTACCTTGAGGTACTGGAATGTTCCCAGATACCAGACCGGCCATCTTCAACACGGACATTCGCCATGAAAGCGAGCTCGATCTGAGGCTTCACCCAAAGTCAAAGATGTTTATTATGGAGCGCCCGCATACTTCCCAGTACAAGTGTTGGCCTTATCGAACAAAGCTCCAGTATGTCTTGCTCGACCTACTCTCCCAGATATGACCAGAAGACGGTCTTGCCTGACCAAACACTCGGATGATACAGAGCTGCAATCCGGTTGGCTGCTTGTGCTCAAAGCTTCAACACTCCCCTCTCCAGCTCAGGGCAGAAGCTGAGACGCTGCCTCGTGCTCGTCACATGCTGTCAAACATCCTTTGGTTTGCGAGGACGGTATAATTGTTCTTATGGCACGCAGGGCACCAATGAGAACTGTCAGTGTCTCTGTCACTGAAGAAAGCAAAGGATCAGTTCTACTGCAGCGATCGACATTATCAGCAAAGCCCTTCGCTCGCCAACAGGCTTCGGATCGAGTGAGATAGCGGAAGCAGGCACGACAAAAGCGGGACGTTTGGGGAATATGTGTTGAAGTGGGGCATCTGTTTCCCAGAACCTGGCGAGAAGTCGACGCTATCTGGCGGGTTGTTTGGGCTTGAAGCAGCGAGTTTGAACAAGTAGTCGATAGAGACTCTCTTTATCTTGGTACCCACGCCATGGTGCTAGGATATTCTTCAGTGCCCGAGCAAAGCATCGATGCCTTTGCATGTGAGGCCGGAGACGACCTGGTGATGTGGTATCTCGACTAGTTTTGTGTGGCAACTGCAGAGACCTTGACTGTGGTTGACTGTGGTGGTTGGTTTGAGATGGTCAGGATATACTCCGGTATGAAGAAGGGCGTATATGGTGGGCTGGCCATCTTAGTAATGTCTAGGAGTCCAATCTCTCAATGGGTGATGATGGTGGCCCCTCCAGATGTACTAGGTCATGTCTCCAACCAATTCCATACTTCGCCAAGCAAGCGGGTCAAATAAGGCCGGGACAGGCTTCACAGAGCAAACGATCTTACGCGGGTCAACTCTTTCGTTGGGACAACGGCTCTCTGTTAAGGCTGAAGTATATGTACAAAGCTGGAAGAAGTGAACAAGAAACCAAGAGAAAGGGGAAAGAGACAAGTTTGGGAGGTAGGAGTGAACCTTGATCGATGCAATTGCTATCGAGAGCACTCTGCAGTGCACCACCCGGAACAGCTGTGACAATTCTATGATAATCCACTATTGACGCCATCGTTTTTAAACTCATTGGACAAGCTTCATCAGACCAGCTAGGTCGACACTCTTTGGTCGTTCAATCGGCATACCCAATGCTCGGTCCCAGATCAGCTGTGCGAGGGGACCAAGACCACGACTGACACCGAAAGTGACAGTGTAGTACAGAGGGTCTTTGAATCCATAGTGATGAAACAGCACACCCGATGCACTGTCGACGTTGGGATGCGGGTTCTTGGTCTTACCGTGTTCTGTCAGGACTCCAGGTGCGATTTCGCTGTTCTTCTTGACCAGCCTGTAGACTGGGTTGTTGGAGATGTCTTGTCTTGCATCACCAAAGTCGATGAGGGCCTTGAAACGTGGGTCAGGCTTGCGGAGAACACCGTGACCGTAGCCAGGTACGACTCGGCCAGACTTCAGAGTAGACCACAGGTAGTCCTTGACGTCCTGGTCAGAGAAGTTCTCGCCAATGACCGACTGCATCTGCAAGATCCATCGAAGCACTTCTTGAGCTGCAAGACCGTGAAGTGGACCAGCAAGGCCAAGGAGACCGGCCGAATAAGACAAGAAAGGGTCAGAAAGTGCTGAGCCGACCAGATGTGTGGCATGGGCCGAGACGTTGCCTCCTTCGTGGTCGCCGTGAAGGGCCAAGTAGAGGCGAAGCAGGTCCTGGAAGCCCTCGTTTTCCTTTCCTGGCTTTCCCAGCAGCTTGGCGAAGTTGTAGGCCCAATCCTGTTCCATGTCCAAGGGCATCTCAAGACATGACTTGTCAAAGATGGCACCGGCGACTCGCGGAAGTTTGGCTAGCAGAGAGATGCTGTCATCGAAGGTTGGTTCCCAGTATTCTGCCTTGTTCATGCCCTCAGCGTACTTCTTGGCAAAGGCAGATTCTGTGTTCAGGGCAGCGACGGCGCAGGCCAGCTGGGTCATTGGATGTACCTCCTTGCCGAAGGATTTCAACATGCTCTTGACGTGATCTGGAAGCTCAGACTGCTCGTTCAGCTGCTTGGTAAGGCCTCGGACCTGGTTTGTGGAAGGGACTTGGCCGGTGAGAAGGAGCCAGAACATGGATTCGGGAAGCATTTCTGTGCCAGATATGCCTTTTGGTAGCTCTTGCTGACAGTCGGCGATGGTCTTGCCATGGAATCTGATACCCTCGTTGGCATCCAGCACACTGCCCTCCCAGACCATAGATTTCATGGTCCGCATGCCACCAATGACCTGGCCAACGGTGATCTCGCCAATCTTCTTGTCGGCGTGGCTCTTGACCTGCTTGAGCAGCTCTCTTTTAGCTGGGATGGCATCTCTGAGGGTGGTTTTGAGGTCTGGCTCAGCGGAAGAGGCATAGGTGCGTCGCAGGCATGGCTTAGAGCTCCTCAAAGCTCTTAGAGCCTGACTGCTCGCTCTGGGGGTTACCATGTCGGTGGACTAGAGGTGGAGTGCGGGGCAGAGGCCGACACAGGTCGTTGCTGTTGCTAAGACGCTTAGATTAGAAGCCGCTGCTGAGACAGACGTATAACAAACAACAAAGATTGAAGCTCGAGTGTCTGAGCGTCAGTAGCCGTGAGCTCACAGGAAGCGGTCCGGCAGGCTTGGACTTCTCGGCCATTTTATTTTCAAGACACAGCAAGTTACGTCGTCTTCGGCAGGTTCCACATTAACTTGACCCTCACAGACCGAGGCTCTGCAGCAGCGACTTGACTGGCCCGAGCTTAAGTTCACCACGATTTGCAACGTCATCGGATCCATCCGCGGCTTCATATGGCAACCGTTTTCCATCTCAAACATCGCGGTGCATAGGCAGAACTTCACACAACCTTGACCTGTCACCCATACAAATTTCAGCATGTTGCGAAGGGTACCACAGTTGCTGCCCAAGCTGGGTCGGCAAGCAAGAATCATGCGACCCACTACTACAGCTGCCATGAGGACATCTGTACGCATGTCAAGTCAGCTAGCTGCAGTACAGCCACCGGTATCAACATCTTTGCCGTCCGACCCATTCCAGTTATTGCCCGAAGCGGAAAAGGCTGGAGCAGCGGAGGATGAACTGTTCAACCAGCAGGTCGAGCAAGTAAGACAGTGGTGGTCATCCCCACGGTACGAGGGTATCAAGCGGCCATATACCGCTGAGGACGTTGTGAGCAAGCGTGGAACCCTTCAGCAAAACTACCCCAGCTCTCTGATGGCAAGGAAGCTCTTCAACATCCTGAAGCAACGCCAAGCAGAAGGTAAACCGGTCCATACGATGGGCGCCATAGATCCGGTTCAGATGACACAGCAAGCACCTAATCAAGAAGTGCTCTACGTCTCTGGCTGGGCCTGCTCGGCAGTGCTGACTGCTACTAATGAGGTCGCACCAGACTTCGGCGACTACCCCTACAACACCGTCCCTAACCAGGTTCAACGCCTGTTCAAAGCTCAGCAACATCACGACAAGAAGAATTTCGACATAAGACGGAAGATGACTCCGGAGGAACGGGCCAAGACACCTTACATTGACTACATGAGACCTATCATTGCGGATGGTGATACGGGTCATGGTGGTCTATCGGCAGTCATCAAGCTTGCCAAACTCTTCGCTGAGAACGGTGCAGCTGCAGTGCATTTCGAAGATCAGCTTCATGGAGGGAAAAAATGTGGCCATCTGGCTGGCAAAGTCCTTGTACCAGTTGGTGAGCACATCAACCGCCTTGTGGCCGCACGTTTCCAATGGGATATGATGGCCTGCGAGAACCTGGTCATTGCAAGAACAGACTCGGAAAGCGGTAAGCTCCTCAGCAGTGCCATTGATGTCCGAGACCATGAATTCATCCTTGGTGTGACGGAGAATACAGAGCCACTTGCCGAAGTTCTGCAAGGAATGGAGCTTAACGGCGCGCCAGGCCCAGAAATCGACAGCTTCGAAGCCGAATGGGTCAAGAAACATAAGCTCATGACTTTCGACGAAGCAGCACTGGCACAAATGAAAATCGACGACACTGATCCATCCGAGTATCTGAAAAAGGTCAAGGCAGACCCAAATTTGTCCATCACCAAACGGAGGTCCCTGGCCCGACAGTACACGAGCAAGCCAGTCCAATGGTCTTGTGATATACCTCGAACAAGAGAGGGTTTCTACCATTACAAAGCAGGAATGAAGGCTGCAGCAAAGAGAGCATCAGAGTTTGCACCATATGCTGATCTGCTTTGGGTCGAGACTGGCGATCCACATGTCCAAAAGGCGGCTGACTTTGCCGCTGATGTCCATGCGAAAGCTCCTGGCAAGATGTTCGTCTATAACCTGAGCCCTTCCTTCAACTGGATGGGACACGGCTTCACCGAGGAGAAGCTCAAGTCCTTCATCTGGGATATTGCCGAGCATGGCTTTATCCTACAATTAATCTCTCTGGCTGGTATTCACTCGACAGCTACGATCACCACCGAGCTTTCGCAAAGGTTCAAGGAGGAGGGTATGCTTGCCTATACCAACCTAGTACAGAAGCGTGAGAAGGCATTAGGGGTCGATGTGCTCACCCATCAGAAGTGGAGCGGTGCGCCCTACATGGATGGTATCCTCGGAGCCATCCAGAGCGGAAGCAGTGGCAGCAAAAGTATGGGTGAAGGCAACACAGAAGGTCAGTTTTGAGCGATCCTGGAGGTAACAAGCTCGCTAGTACGTGTCTAAAAGGAACGAAGAGCTGAATTTGGTCGGAGGGCCGGAACACACGCGCACAACACACCTCCGTATCGGAACAAGAGTCACACAGATACGACACCTAGGAGCATAATTCTTCGTCCGCAGCACAAATTTTATGCATATCACTAGCGTGTCGTCGATCCATCGACGGCTGAACTTCGGTCGAGGCTCAATGACTACAATGCTCAGGCAGCTGCGAACGGGGTCGATATGAATACACGTCAGCCGGCTATTTCATTTGCTATTCACTAACGACCATCTTTCTATTCCACATCATGACTGACGTCAAGAGCTTGCCATCCGACATTCTCTTTGACGTTCTGGTTAACCTTGGTGACCTTCAACAGCTATTGTTCGCTATATACTCATGCCGCCAGCTCTACCAAGCTTTCGAGCAGCGGCGCTTGCTCATTCTGCGACAGGTCTTCGGCGCCCAATTGAATCGGGTTTTGGATACGAAGGTCCTCCCGCACTCTCTACATGTGAAGAGGAATTGCGAGCGTGATGTCAGTCGAGCATTGACAGCCGCCCGAGCGGTCGTCGACAGATGCAAATCCACGCCGCAAGATGCACTGTGCTTGCATACAGTCGCCTGGGATATATTCGCGAATATTCAACGTAACCTTGGTCTTGACTGCTTTTGGGGTCAACAGCTAGTTGAACGTTATGTAGCGCTCGGCGAGCTCGACTCTGCGCTGCATTGCGCTGACAGCCTCTGGAAAAGACTGATGGGCGCTCACACTGCGAAAAGGCAGGAACCGCACCGGGACAATGGGAAAAGATGTAGACAGGGAGCTGTCCATGCCAACTTGACACAAAAGCTTGTGAGCATGCATCTCGATGCTGGTCACCATGAGGAAGCCGTTGGCATACTGCGCTCATGTTACGATTTGATGCCGGACTTCAAGGGCTACGGCCTCGTCTCAGAGGTGCTGAAATACTATCGCGAATCGAACAAAGTCACAGAGCTTCAATTGCTGCCATTCTTCCAAGAACGTATCGTGAAAGACGAGGCTGTTAACCTTGCAGGTGGCCGTAGCAGCGGCGTCGGCTCTCCATCCTCTAGATTTCGCTGGACGTACTGTATCGTGATGGTCCTCAAGAGAGCGGGCAGGCACGATGAAGCTATCCAGGCCGTGAGCGAGGCTCTTGATCTGGCTCTCCGCGACAGGTCGATTGATCCCGTCCCAGTCGGCCTGAGCAGGAAACTCGTCGAGATGCTGCAGGAGCAACAACGCTACGACGAGGGGCTCACTGTTCGAAAGAGGATTCTCGACGTCCTCAGTTCTACTAGGGCCAATGCTACTAACGGATGGACCAGCCAGTATGTAGCGTGGACAAAAGAGTACACATCTGATCTACGTGCGATGCGACGGGAAGAGGAAGCGATGCGAATCGAAGAGCAAGTCTGGACTCAGTTGAAGGCACGTGCAGCTGCGCACCTCGACGGTCAAACTCTATACCGTGCTCGAAACGCTGCCTGGACGCTGGCCAGATCTTACAGGGCGCAAAACGACACAAGGAAGGCTGATGAAGTGCGGCGTGAATACGAGCTTCTCGCCAATGCGCGACCAGAAAAAGTCGGCGGAGGCGCACAATTAGTTTGGCCTGGGACGTTGCCGGTTGCAGCGTTGAGTGCGGACAATACCCGGATGCATATGCCCATTATGGTCAGCAGAAGCGAAGCGGGATGTTGAGCAGGGCGACTCTATCTAGCTGCTAGCTAGGTCTTTGTGACCCGTTGAGAAGATATGTTGGCACGCTCATGGATGTAGCTACGCTAGAAGTACGTACGCTGAATAGTACCATATCGAACATCAGAAGCGAGAATGAGCTGTATAGGCGTTTTTGTTTCAGTAGGTGTTCGACGGAATCCTCGATCAGGCTCGACAAACGAAGCAAGCTTAGGAGCACAAATAACAGGGCATAAGTAGTGATAGAACCTTGACCTCATAGATCTGTGCTGCACCCACTGATCTTCATGTCATCAACAACAAATTATTTATTACTAATCGCTCCCGCCATTCCACAATATCCTATATAGAAGCTAGACAAAAACCACAATTGCCTCCTCCCTTCGCGCAGACCATCCTCCCAACTCGAACAACCAAGACCTACGTGCGGACCAGCGCAACCATCCATCTCCCCAAGCACCCATCCCAAAGCAAACTTGCAACACGATATCCCACCATCTCAACCACGACGGCCCGCAGCTCCATCCTTTGTAGAAACCTTCACAGATGCCCATGCATCAGGTCTGTTCATGTCTCTCTCCTTGACCACGGTTTCGTACTCGTGCCAGATATCTAGCACATCCTGATAAGTGACAACCACGCCATTTATGCTTGCGCGAAGTTGGCGCTCCATGAACTCGATCTTTTCTCGCACCTCACGAAGCCGGCTCCTATACTGTAAGAATCGAAGTGGAAAGCCTTGCCCTTTCAACAAGGACAGTATACCAGTCAACAGACCTGTGACAGCGCCAAGAACGGCGACCGCTATACGTTGAGCCTTGTACGGACGAGTATTGCTCGAGGTCGATGTGCTGCTCGGGATACCGCCAACGATAATAAGTGCTGAAGCAATGACAAGTTGAAGGATAAGCGAAGCCCATATGACCACGTTATAGATGTGGTACAGGCGCTCGTGATCAGACTCTTCCTGGCAGATGGAGTAGTAGAGTGATGTAGCATACTCATCCTTTTCAGACGTGGCGGTCTCAGAAATCGCCGTCCCAGGTGACGCCGGCCCAAACGCCGCCATCCCAGACGTCGCTGTCGTCGCCGTTGTCGCCGCTGTCGCCTTCGCTCGTCTCCGACGCCAAACATACCCCGGACGAGGTAGCACGCCGAAAAGGACAAGGACACTGCGTCTCGTAGTCGGCGACGATTTAATAGTTGCAGGTTTTATGCTTGGAGGGAGGTATGAGCTAGGCACTGAATTGGCGCGTGGGACATGACGATCTGTTCCGTTGACGGCGCTCGCATGAATCTTCCGGTCAACCTCCTCTACACCGGGTTCCGCGAGATGTTGTGGGATGCCAACCAAGGCTCGAAATTGCTCAAGAGTCAATCGAATAAGGGAACTTGGCTGCTGCGATGGCTGCGAACTTCCTGCACTGCCATGCTGCTGTGCAGGGTCAATGTTAGGGACAGGCATAGCGTGGTGATGGTTTTCCAAGAGCATGTGAAGACGAATAGTGGGATTAGCTGGTCACGACAGTGTCTTCTCTGGGAAGAAGTTCATGGCACAGAGGTGTGCACGGCCAGCTAGATATATGCTGCATAACGGCCGTACTGCAGCCACACCCTTGAGCGTGACATGCGTGAGCTCGACAGAAGTACATGTATAACCGACCACGACAGGGAATCAGTAAGGCAGACCGGTTGACATTGTGAGAAAGCATGCCTGGGTGCCGGAAATGTTGTCAAAGGCGGTTGGATGGTGAGGTTCAGCTGAAGAAATGCAATGCTGATAGATGCAGGATACACTTTAGGTAAGCACTAGCCGCTTTGGTCATCGAGAATGGCCTTTAGCGCATTCAGGCTGCTTGTCTACCCCGCCCACGGCTGGCTCGAGAAGAGCACACCTATTGGAATCGTAGCCCATCCAGTCCAGTAGCAATGTCCTAACAATGTGATAATGCATTAGCCCTGTGAAGCTCAAGACTATGTGCCGCCCCGCAGAGTCAAGATGCAGCCGATATAGAAATGTTGCCTGTTGCCTGTTGTCTTGTCCATGAGTGTCACACGACGTCGACACCTCGGCAAAGATGGGGGAGTGCCTAGCCTTCTGTTCTCCAATCACATCCCTTCCAGCCGATAGTCCATGAAGCGACTGGTGCATGCAAGCAGCAAGAAACCTGGGGTGCTTGGGAACTTGTCGCCAAAGAGATGGTCGATCCTCAATAGGCGGGATAGCAGTTCATCCCGCACACCAAGTCGCCGCGTACTCGTGACTGCGAGACCAGCTAGGTGAACCATGTTTTCAGCCGCGCGAGAGTCAGATCCACTGCTTCCATCCTACGCCCCAGCGCCTGAGATCAGCCAGCACAACCATTACCGCCATTCCCAAGAGATCGACTACGGAACCTCCTGCGATCGTGCCTCGATTGGAGAAAGACCTGCGCAAGAGTCATGGGGAAAGAGGAATGGCTCCTCGAAGGATGGAGGCCTAGACGCCGGCGAGGATGAAGAAGAGCCTTCGAGGACGATTGAGAATACCATGTCACGCGTCTTCCGAGGACTGTTCACCGTCATATTTTTTGTCTTGGTCGTCGCCTTCGCCGGCTCATTCTTAGACACCTGGAATCACCAGGATGACCAACCTCCCCATCACCCTACGCAGCCTCGACCAGAGCCACAGCCAGGAAGCACCATAGAAGAGCGGACAAACGCTATACTGAGCTCGACGCCTTTGATTGATGGACACAACGATCTGGCCATCTTCATCCGAAGTGAATACAAGAACAACATCACGAGCGCACGTTTCGCAAGAGAGTTTGCAAAGGGCGGTATGCCGCTCCATGTCGACCTGCCGCGTCTACGCGCTGGGCATGTCGGCGGTGCCTTCTGGTCGGCCTTCGTGCTCTGCCCGGCCAACGCGAGTTATGACATGACCGATTCCAACTATGCTACCGCCGTCTCTCACACAACAGAGCAAATCGATCTCCTGAGCCGCTTGCAAGAAGAATACCCCAATGACTTCACTCCGACGGCGAACAAAGCCTCCACCAACGAGTCAGAGAACATGCTTGCAAAGTGGCGTTCGTCACACAGAAGATCCATCTTCGGCCCGCTGTCGATCGAGGGGCTGCATCAAGTTCCTCCTACTGCGCCGATGAGTACCTTGCGACACTACTATGACCTGGGCGTTCGCATGGCCACCCTCACCTGGAACTGCCACAACCCTTTTGCTGACGCAAGTCTGGTGTGGAACAACTTCTCTTCCCCATTGAAGGTTGTCAACGGCGTATTCAGACCCAAGGAGGGCGCCGTCACCCATCGCGGAAGGCAAGTTCTACGGGAGATGAACAGACTCGGCATGATCATTGATATCAGCCATACAAGCTACTGGACACAAAAAGCCGTGCTCTCCAAGAACGAGCACGGTAAACGAATCACCAGAGCACCCGTGGTATTCAGCCATTCATCAGCATACACCATCTGTCCACATCCCCGCAATGTCCGCGATGACATCCTCGACCTCGTTCCACATTCCAACAGTCTCGTCATGGTCAACTTCTCCCCAGATTTCGTGTCTTGCGTCCCTGCATCAGATGAGGCAATCGACACCAGCGAACCACATTTCTCCTTACCCGAGTTCTACGAGAAGAACAACACCCTGCATCAGGTAGCTAGACATATCATCTACATGGGTCAACGTATTGGATATGACTATGTCGGTCTTGGAAGCGATTTCGATGGTATGGGAGAGCCTCCAAAAGGCTTGGAAGGCGTCGACAAATTCCCAGACTTGGTCGCTGAGCTCTTGAAAATGGGTGTACGCGATGAAGACGCAAGCAAAGTGGTAGGAGGGAATCTGTTGCGTGTGTGGAGAGATGTTGAGAAGGTGAGCGCCCAGATGAAAGATGAAGGTGTAGAGCCAGGTCTGGATGACGCCAGTGGATACTGAGGTGTTCGGAGCAAGTCCCACTCGTCCTGAATCCCGGTACAGTCATCAAGTTGCGCTGGTTTCATCGCCTTCAATCAGGAGTGCTGCCCAATTTTCATGTCTTCTATTAACCACGCCATATCTCGTGTGTCCTACCTTCTGCTCTCCAGTTTGAGCGGTTTCTTAGTCGTATTCCACACAACATTATAGCACCTGTTTCTGTGAGCAATAATGCTTCCCTCCGTAGCAGACGAGTAAGACTCTTCGGAGTGGAGCGTATCGACCAAGCTGGGTTCCGTGCTTAGACCGTGATTGGCTACAGCACTTGATGCACAAATCTGATTGGTGAATTTACCATCTCGTTTATCTCAATGTCGTCGACTGTCTTTCTTCCCCCAACACCCAGAGTAGTCTACCCCCTGAACACCGACTCTCACAATCCTCACAACCCGCGTCTTCACCACCTGCAATCATGACAGGCCCGCCACGCAAGCGCCAGAAGCGCGAAGACTACCGCAAAGCGCAAGCAGAACAGAATGGACAGCTCCAGATGCCCAAGAAGAAATTCTACCGCCAGCGCGCTCACGCGAACCCATTCTCCGACCATGCGCTGATATAGTACGTATCAATTCGCCTCAACCGAAGCACTAGATAGACCGAGATCGTGCGCGACTGACAAACCATCTACACAGCCCCGCAAATCCAGACTCGATGGACTGGTCAGCACATTTCCCAGCCTTCAAAGCCGAGTCTACAGAACCCAACGAGTCGGCACGCAGCCCCCCACCCATGACGCGCCAGGTCGAGATCGCAGACATAGGCTGCGGCTTCGGCGGGCTCATTGTCGCATTGAGCCCACTGTTCCCCACCACACTCATGATAGGTACGTAGTAGGTAGGCGGTGGTCAAGCTAACGCCAAGACCCTCCCTCTCTTCCCAAAACTAACCGCACCCACCCCCCACACAGGCCTCGAACTCCGCAGCCAAGTGACAGACTACGTAATCAACCGCGTGGCGGCGCTGCGCTCGCAGAACGCGCTCCCACCGACCTCAGCCTCCGCCCCGCCCCCACCACCCTACCACAACATCTCAGCGCTGCGCTCCAACACGATGAAGTTCATGCCGAACCTGTTCGGGCGCGCGCAGCTGGCCTCGGTCTTCCTGTGCTTCCCGGACCCGCACTTCAAGGCGCGCAAGCACAAGGCGCGCATCGTCAGCGCGCAGCTCAACGCCGAGTACGCGTTCGTCGTGCGCCCGCGCGGCCTGGTCTACACGATCACCGACGTCGAGGAGCTGCACGCGTGGATGGTGCGCCATTTCGTGGGCGAGGAGAGCGGCGATGCGGCCGAGCTGTGGGAGCGCGTGGATGAGGGCTCGTTGCAGGGCGATGAGGCTATTTGTGTGAGGGTCATGAGTGAGGAGACGGAGGAGGGGAAGAAGGTCACGCGCAATGGCGGGAGGAAGTATATTGCTGTGTTTCGGAGGAGGGAGAACCCCGAGTGGCCCGGGTGAGGGGACGAGTTGGATGGTTGATTGATTGATTAAGTCCGAGGGACGAGTCGCTATTGATGAGAACTAATGCTACGCTGTGCTATGAAGCCCGTTTCTCCTTGCCATTCATGTGGTCGATTCCTCTCTCTTCGGTCGGAACCGAATCGTTCGTGTCTGCCGGTGCGAGCCCTTCCACTTCACCGTTGATCATTGCATTCACGTCGAGCTTTGGACCCGTGTAGTTCTTACGACCGTCGACGAACCATTGGATGAGCGAGATGACGAGGATGATGGCGAACGCAACGATGCAGTAGTTCATGTTGTTGCCTGTTACCGGGAGGTCGGGGGGAAATACGAAAAGCACGGTGGTCAGGATGGCCCAGAGTACTCCGGCCTGCGTCTGTCAGTTCTTGAGCGTTGAGAGGGGCCGAGGTGATACTCACAATGTTGCACGTCCAGCCCAGCCAGTCCGGCAGCTTGAATGCTCGATTCTCGGGCAGCATCTTGCGACCTCTTAGAATATTGATGGCTGGTGGAATGCCGTATGAGACACCCAGTGCTACCACCGAAGCCGCTATAATAGCGTTGAATGCACTCGATGACCCTAGAAATATGCAACCGAAGATGATAACCAAGCCCGTCGTGAGAGCCAGGGAGTTGACTGGTGTGTCGAGCTTGGGATGCACCTTAGCCCAGACTTTCGAGAATGGAAGTCCGCCATCTCTAGCGAATGCGTACGTCATACGGCTGCTAGTTGACATGATGCCGATTGTCGCAAAGCATAGACAGCCCAGGGGGAATATCAGCAAACATGTTGCACCGGCTCGGCTGCCAGTGGCTTGATAGAGTATCTCGAGAATTGGCCCATTCGCCGAAGTGTTGACGCGGTCGACATCGGTGAGGACAAAAAGTAGGACGGACAAGAAGATAAAGCCTGTCGCCATACCAATCAGGATGCAATAGATCATGATCTTTGGCCCTTTTAGATGCGGCTCTGGTACTTCCTCGATCATATGCGCCACAGCGTCAAATCCTGTCAGACCCAGTGCTCCTTGCAGGAGTCCTAGTAGCCACGCGAAGCCATTCGGCCAACCAGTCCCGTTCACGAACTCGCCATAAACAAATTGCCCACTCTGATAATCTGGCGAGGCAGTGCTGAGGACTGTGATACAGATGATGGCGAAGCCAGCCAATGACCAGATAAACGCTGTTTGGGTGATATATGGGAGTATCCGGGTAAGAAAGACGTTGATAATGAAGGCGGCTAAGATAAAGCCGATGTAGAGAAGGAATTGCTGCCAGTTCTGCGGTTCGTATTCCGGGTGGTATAGCGATATTACGCCTACAACGAGTTGACTCGGTAACAAGCCGCCGGTGGCTGTCAGCGCGATCCAACCGGAGACATTGATCCAACCTGTTGTCCACGAAATGATCTATGAGAAATATCAGTATCAGCGAAATTGCGACTGAAGCGAATTCCGTACCCGTGTCCAGTTCTTCCAGCTTATAATAGCAGCCCAGTGATATTGGCCTCCTGCTGTCGGGTACTAGGAACCGGTCAGCTCAAAGACTTTGGAAGCCAGGATTCATGCGATAGGTGCGAGAACGAGCGCTCGACCGGTCCATGGTATCAAGACACTCACGGCACTCAAGAACTCGGCCAAACTCGCAGCTAAGCACAGATTGAAGATGCCGGCAGTGATGAGTCCCCATATGACTGCGCTCGGCCCTCCGGAAGGCAAACTCAGGCTCAAAGAAGCAGACAGGGCGGTCCACGTATTCTGGATCATAAAGTCAGTGTATAGATGCCTCGCTCCTGTGTCGTAACCTTACAAGAATTGCGAAGGCCATGCCAAGCATAGATATCATGCTGAAGTTCCGCTTCAGCTCCTGCTTGTGACCCAGTGTCGCCAGCGCGTCAGCATCTTCACCAGCATTTGTGTGTCGCCTGCCTGGCACGCTTGATCGGCGGCGTGTAGTGTCCATGTTGAAGTCGTTGCTCTCATATGTCGTCCTAAAGATTATGCTACTGATACGGTCAAGGTTGGCTAGGACTGTGCGATACTAGTAACAGCAGCCCACGACAGTGAGATAGAAAGCAGTGAAGGGCCGCATGAGAGCAGGTTCTCTGTGGCGACGGTCAAGGTCGCGTGGCATGATTGTGCACAAGCTCGTCGTTAGGCCTGCTCCCACGTCATCGCGCTTCTACTGGGTGCTTAAGCTCTTATCTTGGTGGCGCATCCCCCACCGTTTCGACGCATGGACATGCCCATAGTGGTAAGGGGTTCCTAAGCAGCCACTAGAATGCTTATCAGTGGTGCCAATTTCTGGTTAGTCAGGTGGGTGTGAGTGAATCGTGGAGCAGAACCGGGCGAGCCGGGGAAGAGCGAATTGGCCGGATCTGGCGTCTCACGTTGTGCGACTTGTGCCTTTTTGATGAGTGACCTGGCAGGAGCGCTGTCGATGTGTGTAAAGCTAATCGCTGTAAGCGTTTTTTAAGGATGCATAGTTTCTGGCAGCAGTGAAGACCAGCAAACGTGTTTGATGAGAATGCGACGAAAAGAATGAAAATTGATAGACGCCGAGCGCCTTTCGTGGTTTTATCTTATCAATTGCCCACCGATCTTTGTCGGGCATTTGGTGTGTTGCGCTCAATGAGGATGATCGCATATCAGAAGATAGTTGAAAAGAATGAGCGAAGCAGATAGGCGGCCTGTTCGTACTGCTCGGCCAAACAGGACAATATGGTCAAAGGTATCCGAGGACGAGTTTCGCGGAAATCTGGTTGCGCTCGAAGAACGTACAAATGCAGTCCCTATGGATGTGCAAGTGTTTCCTCTCCAGGAAGAGATCACTAACACATTGCGCTTGCCTCTCCAGGTCGATCAGCACCTCGCGGATGACCTCGCATTCCTGGCTGCTGTGCAAGAAGGAGCGCAAAGTGTTGCAGCTGTTTGTCTCGAGCAACATCATAGACCGCAACGAATGCTCAAGATTCGTGTCGCAGCTGCCGATTTTACAGATGAAAGCCTACGTACGCTGATGACGCACATCTGCGATATTCTCAAGTCTGTCAGCAGAGGCGGCTCACACGATATTGATCCAGCAGACGAGCTCCTCGACCACGTTATCAAACGGCATCAACACAAGATTCTTGGTCGCCTGCGATCGAGGAAGTGGGACAAGCCTCGATATCTGGCTGCCAGTCACAAAAAGGCACTCTGGAAAGACTTCGAGAACGTGATCCATAGGGTTCAGCATGTCTATCCAGCCAAAAAAGAAAAGGCGCAGAGGTGCCAGGTGGAGAACCTGCTGAAAGTTCTTGCAGGATGCTACACAAGATTTGAGGATTGCGAAGAGGGTGAATTGACATCGGGGCTAAAAGCGCTGGTGAAGTCCACTTATGAGTTCTGCACATGCAGAGAGATTAGGCACTTTGCCGCACGACTTGCAGCACTTCGACCGACTGCCCAGATAGCTGCAGCAGTCAAGTGTCTGTATCAGCTCGAGAAGATTGGTGCTTATGAGAGAATTTCGATCGACTTGGTTAAGTCTGCATTGCAGTACCCAAATACCTTCGAGAACGTTGAACTGGAGTATCTGTCACCGTACGCAAGCGTACCAACTTCTTTAGCTTACGAGTCTTGGGCAAAGACTTGTCACGTCCATGCTGAAATTCAGCTTGTGGTCGAGTCTGACTTGCAACAAGTAGCTGCTGAAAATAGTCATTGTGAAACATCTATGCCTCGAGTCATCGGCACAAGCAAGTACCTCTGCTACTTGTGCTATCTGTTCATCAAACATCATGGACGATACTTTGCACCCAACACCCACGGCAGGCTGTATGATCAGTGGACTGTCCCTGACCTGGACGAATACCACGACTGTACGAGAGAGCATTATGCAAAAATTCTTGCAGATATCAACGAGGAGGTGCGCAGCCAGATTGTCGAGGGAGCATGCTGGCGAGCCGAGCCGATGACGAGCAGACAGAATTTGTTGCTACAGTGAGGCCAGGCGGATTATCATTACCGATGAGACCAAGGAGGTATTTCAAGCTTCAGAACAGCGTTCGCCAGGAAGATAGACGAAGCAGTTTGTCTAAAAGTTTATTCTTGATGATGGTCTCACAGTTAGCTCACATGCTCTTCCACATCCACCAGGACATGGTTTCCGTTCGCATATTGCTATTCTCACGATACCGGTGGTGACATACTCAGACACACAGTCAAAAAGCAAGCACTTCACTATGGTCTAACAGGGGGTACGCCCTAGGTTTTGGCTGGATTTCGACCTGGGTAAAATGCTAGGTTCTGAGTGAAACGACAGCTGCGAGACGCATAATGTCGAAAGGGCGCATGGAGTCTTGCCTTGAGACAGAAAAGGGCCTCGGAAGCTATCGCAGCATCCACTGGCTTCGACATTCTCGAAAACATCTTTTGTGGATTCGAGACAGAGTTGAGGCCATCCGTCCGGTGACCGCCTATCATAAACTGATTTTGCAGGGTAGGACCCAGTACGCAGCAGGGTCCGCGTGCATAGTCACTTGACTACCTATTAAGTTGCAATTGTCCGGAGGATGAGGAGCGTGAACCGTGGCGCACAGCTGTCAAAGGCTTGGACGCGCTATTTAGTCGGCGAGCCTCACGCTGAACGGAAGCATATGCCAAGCTCCTGGGACCGACAATTTGTTGAGCTCCCGTCTGATTGGTCTTCCTAAAAGAGAGCGCGTGCGACACTGCCATTGCGCAATTGGAGGGCGCCACAGGAGTGCGAGAGCCGAATGGTCACACGTTCAGGCAGAAAGATTTGAATTCTCCGTGATAGGAGGGAAGCTAAAGGTGATCGACCGACCAGATGCTACAGAAGGAGAGAGATGGTTTGAGTTTGTAGCTATCGGCGCGTTTGTCGCTCGTGCTCGTACTCTAAGGTGCTGATGACTTGCCTCTCGGCTGTTGGTGGAAGGTTAGAGATTGTCGTGGGCTGATGGGCAGTCGATCACTTCGTATCCCCTCAAAGTTCCTTGTCGCAAGCTGCATGTAAGCGGCGGAAAGTTCTTGTTGCACATCACGATCTGCAAACGTGAGCGCAAAAGACTTCGTGAGCAGCCACAGTTACGAGCACAGTCGTGCTATGATTGGCGGGAATTGGCATGTTCTGCTTCAGCTAGACGTTTCATGAAAGCTTGATGTCGAGCATCAGCCGGGAGACGCCTGCAGCCAGCGGCGCCAAGCTTGATGATTGGGTAGACAGGGCATATCTCACTCCATTCCGATGATCAAATGGCCGCTATCACAAACCCATCCAGCCAATTACCTTGCTGATCAAACAGTGGCAAACGGCTGGGTCGCTTGCCGCACAAGCGGTTGCCATACTTGTCGCAAGCAGACGCCAGACCAGTCCGTTTGACGAAGGTCGGTAAGAGAGGCATGCAGCTAATTGGACGATGTGCGTTATTCGAGAGTGCACAGAGACGAGTCCTTCGACACATTTCTGCAATATCCAAGGTGGACTTGACGTTAACCACCTCGAGCGACTCATAATGTCATACAGCTGTGTAGCAGAGACTTAAAGCCCGCGAGATGGGTGTCTCAGAACGGCATTGACAACCCACAAAAACTTAGTAGCTCAGAATAGCAAGCAGGTAAGCAACATGTACAAGGGCGGCTGGTCAAATGACAAAGCGTGATTTGCGCGTCTTCGGCAGTTGCGCCTGGCAGCTTATCCCTGCCTTGCTTTGAGCCCACTCAAGCGACGGGCAAGGGGGAAATGTTGCCTTGAAGTGTATGTGCTGGTCTTCCGCGAAGCCGCTGTCGCGCTTGCCCACTAGCGGTCGTAGACGCCCGCCCTGGTCTGCTGCTGTGGAACCTTCGCGTCCATGCTCGCACTCTCTGGTTATTTACAATGGAAACGATTGCCAGTCGATGGTTCGAAGTTGCGTAGGGCTCACACTATATGTCTACATGGACTAGTGGAACAGACCAGCAGGTGGAATGTCGCTTGGCGGCTGCTGAGCAGTGTAGGCGCCTACACAACCGCCGCGTAAGCGATTACCTCATACGAGACCCGGTCTCTGAGTGGTGCTTTGAACGCACCGTCTACTCACAAGCGTCCGCGGCTGCGGTTAGTGAGCCCAGTAGATCTTCTCCAGTGGCTCGCCCAGAAATATGCCCACCACGAGCGGCTGAGTGTCCCCGAGGTTGAGGCTTTTGGAACTACTCGACCTCAGCAAGGATGCTACCGATGCTCTGCCACTCGTCACGGACCGCTGTTGGACTGCCGCTTGCTTGGGGTCGTTTCTTGCCGCAGGCCATCAGCCTACCCTTCCCGCTTCCCTCAACCACGCTTCTTGTCTGCTTCTTTTGCATGTGCTTGCTATCCAGGAACTCATCCTACGTGTGTCGTCTTCAGTAGTAGTCTCGTGTATGCGATTGTAATACCGAAACATTCAGCTGTTTCTCTACTGCAGCGTTTCTTCCTCACTCTTACGGGAGCTACAGATCCTCTGGTCTCGAATAGCCGCGCTTCTCGCTCTTACCGCTACAGCCGCTGGCAGATACAACATCCAACTTCAAACAGCCGCAGGCGCTGGGCTGACATTCTTCGACACTCTAGCCGCTCTAGAGGCGCTTTCGTTTAAATCCTCCGAGTGTTGCTTCGATCAGACGTCGCGAAGCCCTTCCTGGCGTACGAGGCGCCAGGTCTCGACATCTGTCCGGCGCGCTTCGATCCTGCTCGTCACCACATCTCCTGAATGTGGGCGCTTGGATCACGGTACAACCAGGTCTTCGCCTTGCCTTGATATTCTCTGCTACCGCCTGTGTTGCATTTGTCAACATGACTTCAGCGGTAGCAACAATGCCTTCTTCCATCAGCTCTGGCAGTACAGAGCATCATCGTAGTAACTCCGAGGCTGGACCTCGTGGATTCACCGCTGTCAACATTACACCTCCACAAAGTCGTGGTATGCATGAGTCCGGGAGGTCAATGGACAAAACTAACGGCGGTCCAGAAAGCAGTGCAACAAGTCCTGACGTGTCTCCACGACACAGCACTGCAAGCGCGAGTCACCACAAAAATGCTCCAAGCTGGGACAGGAATACTTACGAGCCTCCCCAACACAAGAGGAGAAGGTCTGTGTCCTCAGATCAGGCACTCGATTCACCCCGCCGATACGATTACAGTCCGCCCAAGAGAACAGAAACTCAGCAACAGCACATGGCTGACAGAGCATTGCATGTGTTGGATACCACGACTGGCCAGCCCCCTTCCCACAGCTACTTCTCAGGTGCCCCAAATGGGCAAAACCATTCCGGATATGGCTATGAACGGCCTTACAATGGACCACCTGGGGCACACTCATCGACACCTGAGGGCAGACTTGCAGAGGCATTTTCGAGAGAGCCGAGTGAGCCTCAATATGCAAGTTCAGCGAACGGAGCCGATCATGACAGGCTCGAGGACAATAACAGCGGGTCTCAAGGTCTCCAATCGGGCCAGAAGCGGAAGAGGAATTTCAGCAATCGAACTAAAACCGGTTGCATAACATGTCGAGGCCGTAAGAAGAAATGTGACGAGGGACGACCGCATTGTAAGTCGCGCTTGCCACCCTTGGTGAGTTGATCACTTTACTGACCGCCTTTCCAGGCAACAACTGTATCCGTGGCGGCTTCGCCTGTCAGGGCTACAACCACACACGCCCACCAAACTGGGCGAAACCAGCCCCGCAAAAGCAGCCAGTACTCTTACAATCGAAAGAGAACGATGAGCAGAGTCCCTACGAGAATAACGTGACGCCTGTTTCGGCCAATCCATCTAGCGCCGAAGCATCTCAACTGAGGCCAAACATGGCTGAAAGCGGCCATGGCCATGATCAGTCCCGTCCACAATATGCGCCAAACTCGTCCAACTCAACCGAATCACGACCGCCTTATTCTGGGCAGCAACAACATCAACCTCAATGGCCACAACAACCTCATCACCCGCCACCACAGCATGCACCCCCACCGCAGACTCCATATCCATCGGAGCACCTCCCACCATTCTCAGAGTTCCCACGACCTGAACATTCACAGCAGCACCAACAGCCGCCTCCACCACCACAACAACAACATCATCAGCATCATCAAAGACCGGAGTACTCAACCACACCATCACGTGAAATGTCTCGACCACCAACACAAGCACAATCTACAGCACCTACTCCGAGCGCAGCTTCAGCACCTCCACAATCGCAGTGGCAACAACAGCCACAGCAGCAGCAGCAGCAGCAGCAACCACAACAACCGCCGCATTCTTCTCAACCTCCACCCCATCAGTCAGCACAACAACCTCCTCAACATCAACAAGCGTACCATCACCCGCCACCTCAACAGCAGCAACCACCACAACCACCACCACAGCCGCCGCAGCAGCAAGAGTACGGTGCCCGCTCACAACCATATCCCCCAAGGATCGACACAACATATCCACCACCCACCCACCGCATTAACACCGCAAACACGGCCAATACAGCCAATACAGCCAATACAGCCAATACAGCCAATACAGCCAACACAGCGATAACAGCAACTCCCTTCTCCTCCTATGAACAGAAAGGCGCTTCCCGCACTTTCACCATGGAAGACGTCGAGCGCTCCAAAATGCTCCGTGGCGCACCCTACAACTACTTCGATGCAACTCTCGAGAACGAGCGCCAGCGCTGCGCAAATGCCCTGCTCCGCTACAACAACGCCTGCCAACTCGGTTCCGGCGTCTCCAAACCCGAACTCCAGAACATGCTCTCGAAAGTCTTCCTCCCCTCCAAAGACAGTACGCACAGCTTTGTCGCCTCACTCAAGGGCCATGAGGGAAGTCTAGGCCCCGGTGTCAAGATCGAGCCTGGCTTCAGATGCACATACGGGTACAATATCAAGATCTACGACAACGTGTTCATCGGCGAGAACACTCGGATCGACGATAGCGCGAAGGTAGAAATCGGAGCGCGGACGATCATCGGCCCGAATGTCACTATCCTGACGAATGAGTTCAAGACTGAGCTTGTGCACCGGAAGGGGACAGACGGTGCAGCGTGTGCAGCGGGTCCTGTGAGCATTGGGTGTGAGGTCATCATCGGGGCTAATGCTCTGATCTATCCAAACGTTAAGCTGGGTAAGGGCAGTGTGGTTGAGCCTGGGGCGGTGGTGAGGGAAGATTTGCTGGATTACACCAGACAGATGGTTGCCGTTGGGCCTAGAGGGGTCACGGGGCCTGATGGCGGTGCTCGTCCTTGGTGATTGATCGAAGGTTCCGGGACTTTGATGGTGTACGCCAGTGAAGTGGCGGTGGCCGCGCCCGAGCCGTGAACGTGTGTATGATGTGACACGAGCAACGACGAACGAGGAGAAGACATCGACGTGGGTACGCGTGAAGCATGAGCAGCGTCAAGATTTCTGTCTGTGGGCTACGGATGATATTGTTTCTTCTATTATTGTATTTAGTTCGGTCCTGTACCTAATGATGTGGTGGGAGCTCATACTTCTACATTCGAGCTACCACGACGTAGTGTATACCTATCAATCAGCTTCGACTTCGCTAGCTTGTTTCTAAACTCTCTTTGCCTCCTCAACTCAAGAGAGCTATGTCTCTGCCCGAGACCGTTTCCTCTCCCTCCGTGCGGCGTCGTTCTATTTCAAAGCCGGCTGAAACACCGGCTCCAAATTCAAGCCGTGGAGACCGCTAACTCACGACAGTCACCCGACCTGATTTCTGAGTGGGTTTGTCCTCTTACAGTACACTTTCGAGTACGCAACTGGGCTGACGAACCGAATGGTCCAGAGGGGAAATGTCGTCATGGTCGCCAGACCAGACAGGTGCTGGTGCCGAGAACTCAGTAGAAACCTGACCTGATCTGACCTGATCTGACCTGCGTACTGGAGGTCAGCCAAGCAAGCAACGTGCATTAGCGCATAGACAACTTGTAGTAGCTTCGGTCGCATCGATGCGATGCGCCGGGCGGCGGCATCGTATTCGTAGAAGACAGCGTACGGCAGGGGTCGAGTGTGAAGTGATTCCTTCGTATGCATGGAATTGTCTTGTTGTCTAACATAGCGTGGAAGTCTGCACGGGGGCGCTATCCGTCTCAGTCCAGGCGCGATATGCGTGCCCAAAACTAGGCGTGGAATCGTCGATTGTGTTCAAAGCTGGATGACGTCGCTGGCTAGCATGTGAAGAGCGGGTCGTGCCCGGAGTTTGGCCAGTGCTATTAGCTTTTGGTGCCTCGCCTCCTGTTGCTGGCGCTCGCGACCGTGTTGTGGCAGCATGAGAACCAGTCATGGGTGGCGCTGCGTGATGCGGACCGGATTCCGAGAAGACCAGGTCTGCTGTTGGGGAGGTAAATGCGAGTGGTTGGTGGGCCGGAAAGCTAGCTAAGTCTGAAAGAACGATCATGCTTGGCCGTCCATGAGCACACTGAAAGGGCAAAGTGCATTTGCTTAGCTGTTCAAGTAGACTCTGGCACTGGCTTCTGGTCAACTCATCATTGAACATGATTGCACTTCGGCAAGCACGGGAGTTGACCAGATTCAGAAGACGAGATGGGACTTTGGACGTGATGAATGCAGGCTGTTGGCCTATGATAGGCGTTCGTGAAACGGACTTTCGTCGCTTGCTGTCGTGCACACTAGAAGGCCTCGATTTGACTCGGCCGACACGATCCTCTGACCAAACCTCTTCCCGTAGCAGCTCGATGATCAGTTTAGGGTCAAGGCGGCAGCGCTCAGCTATGGCTTGGGGAAGAGCTGTCACCCGGACTTCACGCTGCACACAGCTTGGTGCTGCTACGTCTGCCAAATTGTCAACACCGACATCAGCAACAACCTCATAAACAATGTTCCAGCGGAGGAAATGCAGCTTCAGCATCTCAAGCCTCCGTGCCTCCGTAGCCGCAACTTCGAAGCGCAACGGACTTGCTAGAACGACCGGCTCATCCTGTTGAATAGCCTTAAGTAGGTCTTCGACCTTACATCGCTCATCAGCTGCATGCTGATCAACGAGTACTAGCTTAGCATTGCTGTTTGCACAGCGCTTAGTCTCAGGCACGAGAGCCAGGATGAATTTGTTATCCAATTGTCTTAGCACTTTGGCTTCTGGTAATGCGTTCTTCGATATGCGAGGGACCTCAAGCTGAGCGACAGCTGCCTGGTGACGGCCTTGACAGTGGCCGGCGGCTTCCCAAAAGACATCTAGCTGCCTCCTTCGAGGTAGCGCTTGCTCTCGCAGACTTTCACCTGATTCGTTGAACCGCGCTGTGGATCTAATAGGCTGATGTTCGTTGGTCGGCCAAAAAGCGGAGTAACGTCCGACGTTCTCAACTACTTGCTGAAGGGGCAATGCTCGATCTTTTTTACTACGACCTCTCGGCGGTGTATGAATTCCGCCGTACTGTGAGGTACAAGGCCGCATGCTGGCGCCAGTGTTCGGCAGTGACGCATCTGATACGACCATGCCCGTTCGTGGATCGATACGTAAGGCTCGACCTGTTCGCGGGTCTGTCCACGCAATAGCCGCTTCAGAGCCACACGTGATCTCACTAGGAACAGCAGAAACGTCTGACAGCTCATCCGCCACAACAGGGCCATCTGACTTCGGCCTGAATAGAGCAGACTCATTTCGATGTTCCAACAATACACTCTGGCTCGGAAACTGGAACTTTTGGAATGGCAGACCAGTCAGGATATTATCCATCACCGATGGACGACTCGATTTAACGCGAGACCAGTGGCGGAAATTCTGCCTAGACTGGGAGATACTGCGCTTCCTCAGATCAGGCTGTGTCGTGTCTTGCACTTTGAGCGGATCATCAGAATGATACTCATCTCGCACGCGTCCGAAACAGAATCCGTGACTTGTCAAGAACTCCTTTATGAGAGTTTCAAGGAGGCTTGCAATGCGACTCATCAGCTTCGGATCCTGATCGTGTGCTCCTATAGCAAGCATAAGTCCATCCGCAATTTCTCGGTCTGTGCTCACCCATATCACAAACATTGGCCATCTGTCGACGCTTTTGCTCTGGTCTTGCCTGGGTCGGCAGGTAAGATGCTTCGAATCCTGCGGTGTGCCTGAGGTATCACCGGACGCATGGGCGAGTGCACCAAAAGTCGAATTGTCGAATAAGGCGTTGATCAGCTGGAAAAGCTCGGGATGTGTTTGTTTGGTTAGAGGTCGATGGTCAATTGCGATGAACTGCACCAACTTATGCGGCATCGGCTCGAGAGAAACAACAGCATGAATCTGTACTCCATCCAACGTAATCGTGCTTCGTCGCCAATCAGTGCTGTAAGCTCTGTGAACATAGCCGGCGTGATTGAGAACTGCTACGACGGACTCAGTAGATCTTGGTTCGTCGGCTGGTGTCATGGTTACAGGCTGTGCTGATGCCAGCTTGTGATGGTGAAAATTGCAGGTAGACGAAGAATGTTGGACGTGAAGCTCGAAAGATTGCGGGAAGGCAAGGATCAGGCCAGTAAGCAGGTGCTTGAGGCGATCGAATTCCTTGCGCACTTCGGAGTCGTCCGCAAAACGATCAGCCAAATGCTTGCGACGCACTGGCAATCTACTGAAGAGGTTGTGGACTTTCACTCGTGTCCCTCTTTTTATCTCTGACAAATGCGATTCTTCTTCGGTGTGACCCAAACGACCTGAGTCGTCAAGCCACAAGACATTTGCGTTTTGCTCGCCAGCGGTCCGAGAGGTAATCGACAGTAAGGATACACCAGCCAATGCTGCCAGATAGCGTCCATGCCGACCGTATGTGTGACACTGGCGCCCGGCCTTGGAGGTACAGTAAACATGTGCTAATCTGCCATCTGTACTGAATTCTTTCGCAGGTATGCCGTGACCGTTGTCTAGCACCGAGCAGTATCCAGTTGCATAATTCAACACAGCCCTGATACTGCTCGCCTGCGCGTCCAAAGCGTTCTTGACCAGCTCAACTACCACGTCGGTCAGAGAGAGTATTTGTGCAGCTGATTGAATTCTCGCTTGAGATATATTGTCTAAAGGATATATTCGATTATCGATGAGGTCCATGATGAGTAAGTCAGATCAGGCAATCCAAAATAGGTCCTCGTGCTTGTTCAAGGCGGTCGCCAACATTTCCCCAAAAAGGCCCTGTAGGCATGTCCAAGAGGAAGTTCGCTGAGCATTATGGCAGGCAAGTTGTCAGAAGCTCAGAAGCCCAGAAGAGGCGTATGGTCCATCGTGTCCTACAAAATGAGGAAGGTACGTTTGAGGGAAGTCATACACACTTTTGCGGAACGCAGTTGCGCCTTGACCCCGGGCGCCAAGCATTTTCCCGACCGCGACTTCCATGAACGCGATCGAGGCACGTACCCGCACCACTGGCAGCCTGATCCCACTCAAACTTCGATGAAACCTGCTCGAGGTCCAATCGCGATGGATATATCTTGATGCTTCTTGGTCTGGTGTTCCGCTGCCCGACACTTTACAAAAGTATGCTTCTACCACCTTGACTCAATTGACCACTACTTCTCTACAGCATCCCTTGAATTATCGACGACATGGCTCGGTCGCAGGTCTTTGTCTTGGTCCGGCAATGTCTGCATGAACGAGTGCCACCTCATGAATTCGAGGAACTGCTCCGGCTTGCTATCAAAAGGTGGCGACCGGCAAGCATAGACATCGTGGCCAGCCTCTTCATAAGCGCTTCAAACTTCTGTCTCGACAAGGACCCTCTCGTCTCCGGCTACCTTCAAGTCATCGTGTCCGCTCGCCATGCCTCTGTTCCAGATTGTCTGTCTGCTTCTATCAGACAATGGCAGCATCATGCAAAGACCAATCCTTCCGACATTACTCATCACGCAAGGACACTAGCTCAGATGCTCACTGACCTCACTATCATCACTTCGAATCTCTCCTTGACTGTTGCTGAGGCCAGGCAATGTATGGTCTTGAGCTCGAGATGGTTACGAACTCTTTTCAACCTTGCAGCCGGCCCTGAGGGAAAGCAGAACGACGAACACACTACCGTTCTTGTTGGTGCTAATTGTCTTTTCCTTGTCACGACAATGAACACAAGCGCCGGTGCTACCTGCTTGAAGCATGCCGAAGCTTCGCGAGACAATCCGGTCAACGTGGCTATTCGACAGGCTCTTGATGGTAGCATGGCTACCTTCCCTGACATTTCTATGCAACTGTTGACCGAAGCCCAAAAGCATACTGCCCTGCTCGAATCTACCACCTCAAACACCGAGACTGCCCAGGCAGCCGATATGGCCATGCAATTCGAGAACGCCATGGTTGATACTCAAATTGTGCCAACGCGGACAGCTACCTATGCCCTGTTGTATACCAAGCTATTCAATGCATCTACAATAGATGACAATGCATTGTGCCAGTTTGTCAGCGCTCGGAATCCAGGCAACAATGGCCTAGCCTTCAATGATCTGCTCTTCTCTTCTTTCGATGCTCTTACCAAACCATCACATGCATCTGATCCAAAGTATGAGGCGCAATGCCGCATATACCTGCACAACAAGCTTCCCACGATACTGGCCCTTATCGCAAGCTTCGAGCCGTTGCCAACCGAACAATATCTTTCGGAAGTGTGGAATGATGTGAACACTCTCGGAAGCCCTGTCGCCGCCGCTGCTGCAAAGCATTTCCTACACGTTTGTGTGCACCATCGTCTCATCACGGCGGATACGGTGCAGAGCCTCACAGGTGAAGACTCAAATTCGACGTCGGCCAAGGGCCTCTTTGCAAAGCAAGCCTTGGTAGACCAAGTGAGTAGGAACGCCTCGCGTGGCCCCAGATTAGTTGACGAGCTTGCCAAAAACGACGGCAATGCCGGGCCAGTCAGTCAAGCCATTGTCGAGATCATGCACAGGTATTGTCAGGTAAAAGAGACGCAACACCTCAAAGACATGGCGAACGCATTAGTACGCCAGCCAAGCACTCTCAACTCACTCGGCATGTTCGTGAAGCCGAGCTACTTTCTTGGCCCCCTCTGCAGATTGATAGATGAGTGGACTTGGGACATTCATGGCGAATCTCAGCCGATCTATGAGGAGTTCGGTAGCGTTCTCCTACTCATCATGACCGTTAAGTTTCGACTAGCACTTGCAAACAGCGAACTCGGTCTTTCGCTTTCCAATGGCTTCATAGCCCGCTACCTGAGCTCAGGCCAGTCTGAACGGCGGTTGGAACAAATGACGGATGGAGAGACGCAAAATCTCGGTGATTGGATACACAACCTGTATGACTCGGAAGGTATCAGTGATGATGTTACTACAAATTGTAGTGCGATGGAGTTCCATTTGATGGTGCCAACGCTCCTCCGACAGAGCATGACGGCATTATCGAAAGGGAATGTAGTCCAGGACAAACTGGAAGGTGGACTTGACTACTTGTTAGAGCCCTTCCTGCTGCCTTCACTGCTGTCATCCTTCGCATGGCTTGCGCGCGCCGTTGAAAAGGATACAAACGGTGCCACCATAATTATACAGCGCCTAGCAAAAGCGCCCGAGAACTCGGAAACTAGCAAGCTACATCGCACAATCTTGGACATTGCAGGTGGCATGTTCCGCAAAGCACTCAGCCGAAAGATGGAACAGCACCAATATGCAGAGATATTGAAACTATTTGGCGAGTCACCATCTTTTACGATCAACGCAGGATCCAACGCAAACGATTTGGAAATCTGGACGACGGAGGCAGGCGGCATAGGATCATACCTGCAGAAGGCTGTGTCGGACATGCTTTCAGTACCAAGTGCTGGGCTTTTCCAGCCGAATGTGATCATTGCAGCATCGCAGATACTCGGCCCTAGCAGTGTTGTACACGAAATGGTCGCGTTACTAGTTCAATTTGCGCCAAGTCAGAACTTTGCACAATTGCTCGACATCGCTGCCACTATTATTGCCAGCAGTGACTCGGTCGGAATATCTCTCAGAAACTCACTACAGCTGCTCCATGCAGAACTAGGCAAGTTCTTGAAGAAAAACGACAACCTCTATGCCGAGGCCCTTGTGCACCTGTACCGTCGTGTTGAGTTCTATGCCACAGCTCTGACTCCCCAACCTGGCAATGACGATACTAGCCTGATACCGATGGGAGCCGCCGATCTGGCAGAGATCAATCTCGATCATATTCCGCTAGAGACAGACCCTCCCAAACAACAGAATCTCCAGATTCAGGAGCCGGACCCACTAGCTGGAGAGGACATGGAACAAATGCTGAACGAGGCAGCAAATATGGGCAACATCGACGACTATACGACAAACGATGACAATATGTTCAACATGGACATGGACAACTACGAGCTGGCTAACCTGGACGATCTGGATATGAGCATGTTTTAGTCGTACGAGCTGTTGTCGGACTGGATATAACCACCGCATTTACAGGCATGAAGCAGTGACAGGTGATGCGGTTCCATTATTGGCACACCCGCTCTAGTGCCGGCCCTCACCACATTGCTTGCCATCCTCCACATCATCGTCCGGCGAGACGTGTCCAGCCTGGTGATTGAGACTTGTGAGTAACGCTTGAATCTTCATACGAATGCCATTCGCGCGAGCCCTCAGATCATCAGTGCTTTTGGCATCGTGAGATTGCTTTTCAAGTCGCTGCTGCACAGCTTCGACCTCAGCTTCAAAAGTCTCTGCTTTCGACAGATAGTCAGCCAAGATTGGTGTCATTACTCCGTGCGTGTCCAGACGGGGTTCTGGATACATTCCGGCTTCTATAGATATCGGCATGAGTTCCGTCGGAATCTTCGGTGACAGTGGTGAGAAGTGCTCCGAGAAAACAGTGTCGAAATCTTCCAAATTCGTGACTTGCACGTCCGACACTGAATCTTCTCTCGACGTTTTCCGAGGACAGCTTCTTCGCTTGGCTGAGATCGAGCTCTCTGTGCCATCGCCGCGCTCAGCAGCTTTCACTGTTGCGACGTTAGTACGAGTGCTCTTGCTAGCTACTCTCTCGATTCGCTTACTCCGAAGCCATTCTTTCACGATCTCAAATCGCATAGCAGGGTCGTCCTTCAACCAGTCGCTGATTATGCCTGTCTGTTCGCATTGCTCACACAACGTTGGCTTCAGGAATGTCTCTTCGCCATCGCAGTCCATGCATGGTCCAGACTTCGTGAAGGTATCTTGGAAAGGGTATCGCGGTGCTACCTGGTCCATGTTGGCCAGTGTCAGCTGGTTCTCGATCTCCTTAGAGCACCTCCATATTTTCTTGCTGTGAATATGGCCACACAGGTGGTAGAAGAGGAATATTTGGCACATTCTGGTCATCCTAGATCTGAACAGGTTTTAATGTGTCTGTGATCAATCTTGTATGGGTGATGAGCGATTGACCGGTCCACTAACAATCGGGAGCAAGTTCAAAGTATATCTACAAGTCTCTTCTGTCTTATGGAAGGGCGGCGACCGAACGACTGTAGTCGTCCCACGTACCCACGCTGAGAGACAGGGCTGTATTGTCTCAGAAACGCATTGTGAGCTTCACAAAGCCATGACCAAGGCGTACTATACCCACGACGTTCAACAAAGAAGCGACGCACCCGACATTGTCTCAGATACATCGAGTGGCGTTGTTTGAGCATGAAATCTTGCTCAAACACTGAAAACTGGATAGCGGGTCTTCCTTTGTAGACAACCAAGGCAGGCAAATCTGCTGAACGTCCCGCCTGTCCAACTATTGACACAACAGCCCAACATGAGGTCGTGCGCAAAACTAGACCATAGAGACGCAAGCCTGATTCGCATCAGTAATCGGCCAAACCAGCACATCTACGATGTCGGTCCGCGAATCGAACAATGGCCAGAGCGGAGTCCGTCAAGAATAGCAGAGTACCATAGAGCTGGAACATACAGTCACTAAAACGCTTCAGAGGGACAGAGCAGGACAAAGACAGATGACAACAACAGGCAAGCGCAAGGCAAGGACGGGTACACCTACGAGAATGAAGAAGCAACGGCAGCTGCCAGAAGTGGTCATCCGTACTGGGATGTTCTGAGTGCAGATGCCATGAACTGAGGCAATCATGGATAGACACAGATAGTAATAACACTAGTAAATCGCATCAGCCCTCCGGCCTGGCCACCAAATCCATCAGCTTCAACAAACTTGCTTCCTCCCCTTCCCTCCCAATCCCATCGACCACACCCATGATCTCCTTGCTCCTTTCCTCGCCATACACGGGGACCATCAACCCCGTGAACTTCTCCTCGACCTTTTCCCTGACGAACGGATGACTCCTCTCGCCCAAGGGCTCCGCCATTTCCCTCCTGACCACCTCGACGACCTCGCCATTCCGGTCCTCCAAGAACACATCCATGCGGCCGCTCATGCCCTTCATGCCATCGTCGACCACACACTCGACCTTGTCGCACATGGCGCGCACCTGCTCGTCGTGCAGGCGGTCGTACGCCGCCATGTCGTGGGTGCCGCCGTAGACGACGGCATTGGCGACCTGGAAGTAGCAGCTGAACTGGGCGTCGACGATGTTCTCCGGGTGGAGCTTGTTGGGGGTGCGCTGGCCCACGAGGATCATGTTTGCTTTGGGCATGGTGCAGCGGATCTTGGCGATGGAGGCGACGCCCTTGTCGGCCCATGTGCCGGCGCGCAGGGCGTGGCCCAGGTGGTCGGCGAGCTCGATGAAGGAGTGCGTCATGCGGCAGCCGGCGTAGGGCTTGAGGGCCGAGTCCTCGAATTCCCAGGTCGAGCCCAGGTTGGCTGTGAGGCGGGCGTAGTCGATGGTCGTGCGCTCGCGGTCGGTGTAGGCTTGCAGCAGGCCTAGGTCGCCTTCGATGATTTGCGAGGCGCCGATGACGCCGGCAGAGGCGAGAGAGACGCACAGGAAGGCGTCGTGGGCGGCGAAGCCCGGGTGCAGCCGTTTGTTGTGAGAGCCGTTGGCGAGGTATTGCATGCTGCCGGCGGCTTTGCTGCCGGCGAGACCGAAGGCGTTAGTGATGGTGGTGGGGGACAGGTGGCGCAGGGAGGAGATGACGGCGACGGCGCCGAAGATGCCGGCGGTGGAAGTGTTGTGGAAACCGCGGGAGTAGCTGGAGGTGGAGAGGGCGATGCCGATGCGGATGGTGGTCTCGTAGCCGAGGAGGATGGAGAGGAGGAGGGCATCGGGGGTGATAGGGGTTGGGGTAGAGGGGGATGGGTTGCGGAGTTGGTGTTCTGCTTCTGCGAGGGCCGTGGCGATGGCTGTTACGCCGGCGTGCAGGGAAGAGACGGCGTGGGTGTCGTCGAAGTCAAGGCTGTGCCCGTAGGTTGCATTGAGGAGGGCGGCGTAGTGGGGTGGCCAATTAGGACCCTGAGTGGCTACTGTGCAGCCTTGGCCTTCAGGCGTGGATTGGGAGTGGGTGAAGTCCAAGAGGCCTTTTAATATGGGCTCAGAGGAGGGGGCAATCTTGGCGCCGGAGGCTGTGACTGCTATGAAGTCGAGGATGCATTCTTGCAGTTGCGATCGGAGAGAAGGTGTGAGGAGATCTGGTTTGGCGGAGGATATCCATGATGCTAAGATTGAGGTTACGGGTGGGATCTCCTGTGCTTGAGCTGTGGTGCCGTTTGTCTTTGGCGGTTCTGACTCTGTAGTCTGCTCAGGGGAGGCTTTTGTTGAGGCTTGTCCTTCTGACTGTCTCACTGGTAGCGAGGTGTCGTTCTTGATGAAGCCATTGACGTTGACTGACTTTAGTATCCGATCCACCTCGGAGCTGATGTTCGTTTCTGTGAAGGACTCTTGACTGGGTACTGAGTTGGTTGCCATGGTCGCGGTGGTGAGTTCTCACGAGCTGGTGGGATAATTAGCGCGTTACGAGGGTGCCACCTCTAAGTAACGATGACGGCGAGACTGTAACTTCACGGAAGCTCAATTGTGAATTCAACGTGGTTCGTTGATCTTACCATTCTTCCTCATCTTGAGACTATCTTCACTATTCAATAAGGCCTACTGTAGCCATCAGGGTTTTGCCATCAGTTTGGTATGTTGGAGAAGCCTTCCCATCGGCGTCTGTGTGCCTCGGCCATTTCTCCGCACTTTACGCATGTAGGCGCACGCCGCAAAGACCAGGGCAGGGTTGACGATGCATGCATGTGCATGTGCACTAACTAGTGGTGCAGCAAAGTTGAAGGCAGCAGTAAGTCGAGCACAGCCGCTATTTGTCCTTCTCGTGATGGACCAGGGTGGGATCGTCGGCCGCACTTGCCCAGTACTGCAATGCTGCTACAGGTCAAGCCACCAAAGCTGGGCACATTGGCTGGTCCATCTAACCTGCTTTCGTTAGACAGCGACATGCTTGGGGCCCTCTTCTGGGAGCTTGCGCAGGCAGACAGACAAGCGGGCTAATTCAATCAGCCGCTGTATACGATGCCATCTTCTGTTTCCTGAGGCCTGACCAGCTATCCTCACTTCGTTGGGATCCAGCCTCGTTCCTGAGAACACCGCTGTCGAAACGACCAGGTTGATAACGTCCCTCAGCTATGACTTAAGATGCATCCAGCATGACCTAAGCTCGCAGCTCCTCGCGAATGTTCTATGGTTAGTCTATTGACCTACTAATCATGTGCAAGCGACGCTGGCCTGTCCTCGCACAGACACGTCTCAGACAACTCTAGGAGTATGGAACAAGAACCGGCGGCGAGCAATGCGAGTAAGGCCGAAAGAGAAAATATCGAGCCTTCGCTACCAGCTCCTGTGCTGCCAGCTGGTCATAAGTACAGCAGCACGAGTGTCGGTGGCAATGCTCATGCTCACTTCGGAGACGTCAACCACCTTCATTACCACCTTGCTCCGTCACAAGAGGACAAGTACGCCACTTTACACGACTCTTTGACGTTCGAGCGCATGGACGCTCGCCATCGTAATGTCGACAAAGCAATGCCAGACACATGTCAGTGGCTATTCTCTCACAAGCAGTTTGAGGTCTGGAGAGATAGGTCCAAGACTACCGACCATCATGACCTCCTTTGGATCAAGGGGAAGCCAGGATCCGGCAAATCGACCATCATGAAAGAGGCCTTAGAGTGGGCAGAAGAGAAGTGGTCGACGGAGACCGAGATCGTGCTCTCCTACTTCTTCAACGCGCGTGCCACTGGCGAACTCGAGAAGTCAAGCTTAGGAATGTATCGGTCGTTGTTGCATCAGCTTCTATCCATAGTTCCTGACATTCATCCCTTGTTCTTGTCCACGTTCTGGCTAAAAGAAAAGGGCGGGAGAACGGAAGACTGGAGCGAGATAGAATTGCAAAACTTCTTTTTCAAGATCTTCGCCCTCCCTCCGGCAATCCTTCGACCTGTCAACATACTGATTGACGCCTTGGACGAAGGTCAAAACGACGACGTTCGTCGAATGCTCGATTTCCTTGACGGTCTCCGTCAGCGTGCGACATTGTCTGCGGTACAGCTTCGAATATGCCTCTCAAGTCGCTATTATCCTAATATCACCTTCGAATCTGCACTGTTTATCTATATCGATAAGGAAAGCGAACAAAACCGTGACATTGAGAGATATGTTGCAAAGAAACTCGGCGGCAACCACGGTCCTAAGGCAGATGAGCTACGGAAAGAAGTGGTGGGAAAAGCAGCTGGAGTCTTTCTGTGGGTTGTCCTTGTTGTGCAGAAGCTCAAAGAGATGTACGACCACGGCAAGCCTCCCAGTGTAATGTTAAAGAAACTTTCCAGCATACCTCAGGATCTACACAACCTGTTTGCTACTCTCCTCAACCCCAATGACGAAGACTTTGAAGAACGCATCACGCTCCTCCAGTGCGTGATGTTCTCCTTGAGGCCACTGACGCCTATCGAGCTTCATCTCGCAATACAACAGGCACATGCACAGTCGGAGATGGATGAAACACAGGATGTCAACCAAGTCCAAGCTGCGAATTATATACTGAATCATTCCCGTGGTCTAGTCGAATTCTCCACCCGTAAGGGTTACCACCAGAATAGATATGAAGTGCAGTTCATCCACGAGACCGTCCGGGACTATTTGAAGGCAAGTGATGTGCTTTCACGCAAAACTTTGAACGCCCAAGATTCGCTTTCATTATCCCTGACAGAGACTGGTGATATGGTCATCGCTGAGGCCTGTTTACAATACATACTCCACTTTAGTGAATCGTCATCTCCATCTGGCAATCGCAATGACGATGGAAAGGTTGAATATGACCATGGAAGCTGGCCATGGCTGAAGTATGCGAGAGACTACTGGTGGCAACACCTGCAGAGGAGCCCTCGAGCATGCACTGAGCGTATCTCACAACTTTCCGTGAGCCTGATCACCCTGGAAGACGTCCGTTCATACAAGCTACTACTCTGGTGTATCACACACGAAGCGTTCGAGACATCAATGACACCTTTGTATATTGCGTCGTTCATCAGTGTGCCCAAGCTTGTCTTAGCTGTATTGCCCCGCACCGCAGACGTTAATGCTCGAGGAGGGAAGTATGGTAATGCACTTCAGGCAGCATCAGTAATGGGTCATCTAGAAGTGGTACGGATACTCCTCGAGCACGGGGCGGATATTAATGCTTAAGGAGGGAGGCATAGTAACGCACTTCTAGCAGCATCAATAAGCGGACGTCTAGAAGTGGTGCGGGTACTCCTCGAACATGGGGCGGATGTTAATGCTCAAGGGGGTAATTATGGCACTGCTCTGCAGATAGCATCAGTAATGGGTCATCTAGAAGTGGTACGGGTACTCCTCGAGCACGGGGCGGACGTTAATGCCCAAGGAGGGGAGTATAGCAATGCACTTCAGGTAGCATCAACAAGCGGATGTCTAGAAATGGTGCGGATACTCCTCGAGCACGGGGCGGATGTTAATGCTCAAGGAGGGTATTTCGGCAATGCCCTAGCGGCAGCGGCAGCGAATGGTTTTGATGAAGGGGTACGCATGCTGCTTCTTTCTGGCGCAGACGTCAATCTCTCGGGTACAGCAGCGCTTTATTGGGCAGCCGAAGGAGGCCACGTCAAGGTAGTAGGAATGCTTCTCGACGCGGGTGCAGATATTGATTCTCGACATGAAACGCCGGGGGGACAGCTAAGTGCGCTCTCCGCAGCGTTAAACTCCAGACAAGATCAAGTCGCGCAACTACTGCTCGCCAGAGGGGCACGTCTAGATTGCTCGCCGGAGGCTGACCTGGAGAGAGCATTAGAACGCGGGACCGAAATTGTTCAGCTAATCCTGGAACGAGGAGCGGGTGTCATACCTCAACAATCTTATGACCGAGCGCTGGTAACTGCAGTAATAGGAAGTCCGAGGGTACAGAATTGGAGTGAGAAGACGCGGCTGCTGCTCGAGGCAGGTGCGGACGTGAATACTGTCACATCCGAGGCAGAACTGTGCCCGATCGAAACAGCATATAAGCATAGGAACTGGGAATCCCTTGACCTGCTGCTTGACGCAGGTGCTGATCTCGGTCTTGTGAAAGACGAGGGCATAAGACTCTTGCTCCAATGGCGAGCCCCTAGGAGAGCGAAGCGCAAGCAACAGATGCTTCAGGCGGACGCCTCCGCCTCTCCAGCCGGTCCGCACAACCAATTTTCCGAGGCGGGCAGAGATACAGAAATGACGACGGATTGAGCGAGCCAGGTTGTCACATCGGCTTTTGTGACTGAAGGGTTAAGGCGAGGGAGGGTTGGATTTCATCTTCCCCTCGACTCATGTGCGGTTGCGGGTAGCGAGGCGCGTCTGCTTGCATTTCTTCTCCAGATCAAGTCAGGTATTCAGTTGTCTGCCATGGCTTCTAAGTAGGGGTGCTAGCGAATGGATTGAAATGGAAGGGGAAAGACGCAAGTGCTCGAACTTGATTCATTCTCATCTATCATATCACGAATCATGGGTATCATTCGACATCTAATCTATTGTTCATTCATCACGCTTTTCTGACCTGGTCTGTGCCATGCCATCGCTCGTAGCCCGTTGGCGTAGTTCACACCATATCATCTACATCCTCTCTCTCCTTCTCGGCGCAGCGCGAATAATGTTATCTACTCTCAACAGCAGCTCCGCGGCTTCACTCGCACTGCTCACGACGGCTTTCTTCAACTTGTATGACTCCACGACGCCCAGCTCGCGCATGTCTGTGATGCCGCCGCCGGGTGTCAGCAGGTCCAGGCCCGAGGTGGACATGCCTCTGTAAACCTCTGATCTTAATTCAGATACCAGCGCCGAGCTATCGAGACCAGCGTTGTCGGCTAGGATAGTCGGTAGCTGTCTCAGGGCAGTGGAGAAGGCGTCGACGGCTATTCTCTTCTTGCCTGGGATTTTCTGTGCCAATGAGTCGACGGCCTTGGCCATGACCATTTCGGCGCATCCGCCTCCGAGCGTCACACGGGGCTCCTTCACAACTTGTGACAGTACGGCAAGTGCATCGTGTAACGATCGCTCGGCTTCGTCTAGGAGTTGCTCCGTTGCGCCTCTCAGCACGATCGTGCAGGCTTTTCCGCCTCCTTCACCCATGCCGGAGAATCTGATCAATGTGTCCTCACCAATGATAACTTCTTCTATTGTGTCGCAGTGGCCGAGTTTGACGGTGTCTGGGTGGTCGAACGTCGAAGCGATTTCTCCACCGGTGACGAGGGCTAGTCTCTCGATGCCGTCGAAATCTGCGTGCTCGATGGACATGATGCCGGCCTCAGTGAAGAGCTGTTCGGGCCAGTTGTAGATCAGTTGTCTGTTTATGAAGCAGTTGATGCCGTGTGCTTTTATTCTTTCTACCTTCTGTCTCATCTTCTCTTTCTCCGATTTCTCGAGTTCTGCGAGCTTGCCTGTGGAATCAACTTTCATCCTTGCGCCGAAGATCTTAACTTTGTCTGTGTCCATTGCTGTGTTTGCGACCATGATTTTGGCGTTCTTGAGCTTTTTGGGCTGGTTCACGCCGATGCGCTTGTCGAGAATGAAGCCTTCGTCGAGGTACGAGTCTGAGAGCTTGCCGCCAGGTTTCTTGATGACTTGGATGTGCTCGAGATCTGTGGTGCCGCCCAGACGCAGGACTGCATCGCAGGCGAGGTCGGCGAATTGGTCGCGGTCCTGGGCGAGGACTTTAGAGGAGAGGGTGGTTCGAGCAATTGCTCTCAGGTCTTTGCGGAATTCCTCCTTGTTCTTCGAGTTGTTGACGGCGCTTTTCTCAAGGGCTTGAAGGGCTGCTTGTGCTGCTAATCTGTAACCTTCGATGATGGTCTGGGGGTGGATCTTCTGGTTAACTAGCTTTTCTGCTTCGCGCAGGAGTTCTGCTGCGAGGACTGTGACTGAGGTTGTGCCATCTCCCACTTCGTCGTCCTGTACTTTCGAAATGTTGACCAGCACCTTTGCTGCAGCGTTGTCGAGGGCAATCGATTTCAGGATGGTTGCGCCGTCGTTTGTGACCATGATCTCGCCGGTCGAGGCTGACTGTAAGATTTTGTCCATTCCCTTCGGACCTAACGTTGACTTGACAAGATCACCGACTGCGATGGCGCCCACAAAAGCCGAGAGACGGGCATTCTCGCCCTTCTCTTCCTGCACATCATCGGCGAAGATCTGGGTCGGGTTGTTGCTCTAATATGGTCAGCAGAGACTTCAGACGAGTGGGTTGTTTGTAACTCACCATTCTGACGGTGTGTACGGATAGTTAGGGGTATATGCACGGTGTAGATTAGCCTCAAGAATGACCACAACGACAAGACCTGGCACTATGAAACTCGTGGACAGGCTGCGGAGTATCAAAAATATTGGACGCGGGCACGAAACATGCAGCCTTGCACATGCTTACCGCATCTGCCTCGTCGGTCGACAGATTCTATGTCTTGTCACGTGGCCAGGCGACAGGCTTGGCACCGTTCTGCAGATTCTTAAAGCTTCTGCCGCATCACAACTTTCCCTTCTTCTTTCTATCCAAGTGGTAAGTTTCCATCGCACCCCTACCAGTCGTTCTTCATGTATTGACTTCTCATAGCAAGGGCATTACGTACATCAGTGAGGACTCGTCCGAGATTACGTTTTTGCTAGTTGAAAACTACAACTATGACTGCTCTTGTTGGTCTTCGGATCGGCAAGGAATTTTTGAACGAATTTTGTCCTCTGCGACACCTCTTTTCATTGCTGTACGCGCCTTGAGCGCGCAGGTAAGGAAGAGTTGGCTATCGGCCGCTTACAATGTTCATGTCGTTTGAGGTTCTTAGGTAGGCCACCGAGTAGATGAAAATGCCTGTGCTCATCGCTACAAGTCTCCCAGTGCTAAGCCAAGCTCACCTATAATACACGATGGCCAATGCGATCTTGCACGGTTGATGCGGCTAAGGCATCGGATGTAATCTCAAATCTGGCAAGAATTTGGAATCCTCCATGGCTACAGGCACCTTGCAAATCTGCTCAAGACACGCATCCCCAGTCTCGAGGTCGGTGCGACATCCATCGCGGCTGACATACAACGTCGATGACACGTCACGATCGGGAAGGAAAGTGCAATCTCGAAAGAGTGCAGAACCGGTCATACTCGCGTGAAGGCAGTAGCGACCATTGCGTCTCGAACACAATCCGTGCTCTTCGGACACGACTTACTCAACCTATATCTCGTTCTATCCATCTAGTCCCTCAGTACCTCAATCCTCCCGCATATCAGTTGTGCGTCATCACGGTGAAAGCTTCGAGTCTACATCAGGATGGTCAAGATTGCATTGACGCTGACGTTCGTGTCGTTGGCCCTAGCAGCCTCGAATACTACCGCAGGTGGGCCGTACCGTACGTGCGAGCCAGTGTTCACAGACAAGGTATGAATTGAAGCCGTACTCAAGCAGCACCAGATATTGACAGTATGTCAGTTCGATGACCTTGGTGACGAGCCATATGTCTCGAGCAGGGAGATCGACCTCTATAATGGGGTAACTTACCAGGGCTTTGTCGTGATTGTAAGTCATATCGACCAAAGCACTCAACAGCAATCATCCACTGATACTCTGATAGACACAATCTTCAGCAGGGACCATAAGTGGGTTGACGCCCTGGTCATCCGAGAATGTCGTAGCCATCAATTCAGACCCGACACTTCTCCAACCCTTTGGAAACATCGTTGCTTCACCCTCACTGGCATTCGACTTCCACCAGTTTCATTTTGGCTGTGGTACAGGCAATACTCCTGTCGGCTGCAACATCCAAGTTCGAGGCTACAAGAGGGATGGAAAGCTAGCGAGCGGACAGTACTTCAGCTACGACCCGACAACACCTGAAGGTCTCAATATGGAGTTGGCCACGCTTGGTGGTAATGGGTTCAGAGATTTGCAAAAGGTCACAATTGCAATTGTTTCAGGCGATGCAAGCTTCCCTGCTACTGCTATTGAGCTATACTTGGACAACGTTGAGCATTGCAACCACAAGCAGTGAAAATGATTGTTGAGGAGCAGTACGCATTTGTGTGAACAGTCTGATACTGCTGTATTGAGGATGAATTGCAAGCCAATTCGCTTGTACGTGAAGGTAGATGGTCCCAAAGTATGGATGCGTGGCTTATGTCAGTGACGTCGACGCGAGATCGTCTTGAGATACGAAGCAAACCAATGTGTTGACGCTTACTGTGTCCTGAATTCAACTCGCCTGAAGCTTACTTGAACCACACTGGCGGTAATACTTACAAGTATTCTGGCTGTTCAGCGAAGACTTCCGGATCCACAAATTAATCCTTCTATCTGCGAGCTCTGCCAGTGGCCAAGAACACACCTCTGTTTCACTTAGTCTAGGCCAGACTGAATCTCTTCCTTCCAGTCTAGCTTTCGTTGTAAGATGCAGCTTCAGGGTGCTACGACTGTGTTGCCTCTGGCTGCGATTATGCTGCCATCTCAAGTATAGTGACTATTGGCTTGGCGCTATTCTCATCTACATTGTTGGCGCTGATCCTCAGCCTGCGCGCCGACGACACGCCAACATCAGCAGAGCTCTACGTTGTCTCCTGATGTCTCGATGACCGAGCAAGCAATTAGATACACACCATCACAGTAAACCATGCCACGACCAAAGGAAGAGTGTAAACGACCGAGATAGACAAATGTAGCACATTTTCACAGCCACTCGCTGGCAATACATAGCTATTGTGGATCTGCTTACAGGGCCTGAAAGCCCTCAGCCTCTCCTCCTTCCGCTCCCGCTACCGACTGGCCGTGCACCAGTGCTAGCACGCACAGGCGTCAGCGGTACACCCGCCTTCTTCAGGTTCTCCTCGGTAGCTAACCCCTGCTTCCCCTCCTGCGCAATACCCTTAACAGCACGCTTCCCCTTGACCTCAGCACCGTGCCCAGCCGTGGTAGCACTGTTCCAGTAATACACCATCTGGCCCGCCAGCACCGCATTAAGCACAAACCCAGCCACAAACCCGCCAAGAATCAACTTATCATCCACCTCCTGCAACGTCGTGAAGATCCGACTCAAACTGCCCAGCAAGTAATTAAACACCGCAAACGCGCTCAACTGGCCCGTCCCGCCCTGCGAATACACGGTCAAGATCTGCGGCAACTTGCTCGCAATGCCCAACACGCCAGCCCCAGCCTGCAGCGTCTGCATCTGCGCATCGGCCACGAGCCCACTCGTGTCCACGAGCAGCGCATACACGGCGCTCACCACGGCGACCAAGAACGCCACCGCAACAGGCGTCCGCGCGCTATACACCAGAATCAACGTCGCGATCGCCACGTCCTGCACCAGAATGAAACTCGTCTCACCGTACGTGCTGAACGGGAAGCCCATGCGCACATTGTAGCCCAGCGTGATCAGGAAGCTGGCCGTCTCGAGCGCGTACGACGTGAACGACAGGCCCTCGGCCGACTGGCTGCGCACCAGCTTGATCAGCTGCGGCACCTTGACGATCGAGGCCGCGGTGATGATCGCGATGCCGAGCGCTTTGGAGATGGCCAGCGGCAGGCACGCCGGGTGCGTCAGGACGTCGAGGTCGAGGAGGAGCGCCGAGTGGCAGACATCGCCGAGGAGCGAGATGGCGAGGTCGTTGAGTGGGGACGGGAGGTTATGGGTTATTGGCGCGAGCACCGGTTTTAGGGGGTCGATCAGGGTGTGTTGGAGGGCGTCCATGGTGAGAAAGGATTGGAGTTGTAGCGAGGTTGAAGTGGTGAGAGTTGGGGTTTGGGAATGTGGTGTTGACGACTTGAGTTGTGATTGTACAGGATTAGAAGGTGGAGGGTGCAGGGTGCAGGGTGTAGGGTGCAGGTCAAACGATCGCATGGCCCAGAAGAAACCGTGTTGTTTTATTCGAGATTACATACGTCAAGTGACGATCACGTGGTATGGCCCCTGAGTTTGCAGCACTCTACAGCAACGGGGTCTTGCCTATCGCTTCAGGCAACAAGTGCAAGAAGCTAGATGGAATCGCTGTCCGAACGGGCTCATAGGTACACAATGACCAAGTCTCGAAAGTGCTAATCGTGGGTATCATTGTACACGTTCTATGCTCTACCAAGGCTAACGTCGGAAGCGCCAAGTACTAGCAGTTTACTGCTGGTGTCTTATCTATCTTCCCTGCCACAATCACTTGTTCTTCCTATCGGCCCAACCATTCATAGACCTCCTGACACCAAGCGTCTTCCTCATAGTGCCGTTAGCACTTATGGCTCCTGGAATTGAGGACAAAGGCGCAGGTCTGCTCATCGTATTCAGCATGCCATTCTTGAAGCTCGAATATCCTGGCTCGGACCTGCTCTGCTGAAGAGTTGACATGGTAGTATTGTATTTTGGCCGAACTGGCTCTTCCTCGGCCACTGTCGCCTGTGCAACAACATCGTCAAACTCTTCTTTTGTAGGCGAGCTCGAGAAGCAAGTGTAAGGGCGTTTGGTTGTCCGGTGCTCGAGGTTTGAAGTCTCTGCAAGAGCCGGACGCGGCCTCTTCATACTTGTGGCTGGATTGATGAGACCTGCACCTGGCTTATGTGAAGCTAGCTCGACAGGTATGGTAGGCGGCTGCGATTTAGAATATGTCGAGAACGTTGCGGGAGAAATGCCAACCAGCCTTGGCGCAGGTACGTTCTCCTTTTGAACTTCTTTCAATGTGCCCTTACTGAAGAAAGTAGCCAGGTTGGCTTGGCCTGAGAATGACTTTGCGAGCTTCGGCTTAGCTGGCTGAGCGACACGTTCCTTCTCTGGCGGCATAGTATTCATCTGGTGGCTAGCAGTAGTGAAACCTGCGACTGTGCTGAAGCTAGACGTCTGCTGAAACGTAGTGTTGATTCTCATAGCACCCGCTAGAGACTGGGCAGATCGATCGTAATACATGGGCATGTCGGTTTCAATGTTCATGAATGGTCCCTTGGGACTTCCATCAGCAGGCCAAATGTCATCGAATTGACTCTCATTGTCGTCAAGCGACGTGACTGCCTGCGCAAGAGCTTCTTGCGGAGGTGCCGCCCGTTGTAAGATGGTAGCAATGTCCTGCACTGTCTGATCATCAAAGGCAGGACCCACATCCTTCAATCGATGGTCGACATCGCCTGGCAGGAATTGTGTCAAGATCGATTCGCTTTCGCTTCGAGATTGCATGATGGGAAATGTCATGTAGAGTAATGCTTTGGCCCTGGTCATTGCCACATACAGCAGTCGTCTTTCTTCACTTGTGTCCTCAGCTCGTGAATGAGGTATTGAGCCTTCATACACCGCAGGCACAAACACGACCGGCCACTCCAGACCCTTCGCGGAATGTATAGTGGATATTGTGATTCTGGATTTGACTTCATTCTCATCCTCTGCCTCCATCTCGGTCGACAAAGCAACATTGGCTAGAAATCTAGTAAGGACTTCCTGACTTCCTTCGACTTGTGCTTGCTTAACACCATCGACTTCTGGAAGCTGGTCTTCTGCTGTGAGCGACTGCAGATTCACATCCTTAGCCTGTAAAAGCAATTCTTGGACGTTCTCCCACCGGTCTTCCCAGTCTTCCTTGTATTGCTTCTTTAAGTAGTCTTGAAAGTGTAATATACTAGCGACCAACTCGATGAGCTTGCCTGGTGCTTGAGCAGGCTCAAAGGTTTTGAGCTTATCCTGGCCTTTCTTGATGAGTGCAACAAGGTCTCTGAGGCCTTGTTCAGCAGGCTTAGACAGTTTCTTCTCCAGGGTTATTTCGCCGTTGAGTACCTTCTGCACTAAAGTCCATAGCGAGACCTTTGCCGCTTCCGCCGCTCTGTTCAATTCAGCCACAGTACCATCGCCGACTTTGCGGGTAGGCGTATTGATGATCGACAGTAAAGCAGAATTGTTGTCTGGATGGCTGATCACTCTCAGATAGTCTAACAAGAGCCTGACTTCGACTCGGTCAAAGAATCGCCGGCCACCGACCATTTTGTATGGGATACCTGCGTTGGCCAAAGCCTTCTCAATAAGCAAAGACAAGAAGGCCGATCGTAGCAATATTGCGATATCACCGTACTCAAGGCAGCCGCCAGTCATCTTGGTCATACGCTTGACCTCGCTCACAAGCCATGCGGCCTCCTCGTGGGGATTGGGTAGACGTCGTAGAACAGGCAAAGTGCCATAACAATGTGTAGACTTAAGTTTTTTGCTGGGTCTTTCCTCGTCCTGCTCGATGACACCCTGCGCCAAGTTGAGCACAGCCGCGGAGGACCTGTAGTTCTCTTCAAGATTGATGACCACAGTGCCAGGGTAGTATGTCTGCATGCGATTGAGGTTCTCGATCTCCGCTGAGCGGAAGCCGTAAATGCTCTGGTCTGGATCTCCAACAATTGTGATTCTCTTTTTCGCAGATGCCAGCAGCTTCATCAGCTCGAACTGCACGTTGTTGGTGTCTTGGAACTCATCTATCAATAAAGATTCTATATTCGACACACACTCAGGAAATTTGCGTAACAACTCGACACATTTGAGAAGTAAGTCGTCGTAGTCGAGGAGATTTGAAGTTGCAAGCGCAGTCTCGTACTCTCGAAATATCATGGTGAACTCCTGTGCCTCCACGCTTTTCCCCGTAGTCTTCACGATGTCTTCAAGTCTTTGACCCTTGGACTTCCGGGACGATATCTTATTGCGAGCGGCTCTTGGCTCCATACCAAACTTGATCTTCTTCTGTAGTCTCTTTATGATGCCCAGGCTATCGTCAGAATCTGCTATACCAAAGTTCCTGGGTATACCGATCAGATGGCCATATGTCACCAAGTAGCGACGGCATATCGAATGGAACGTGCCCAGTACTAGCTTCGATTCGAGATCACCACCCACCAGACCACGCAGTCGCTCCCGCATCTCGCGACTAGCTTTGATTGTGAATGTGCAGCAGATGACATTTTGTGGTCGGTACCCTTCGTGGGCAAGCAGGTATGCTACACGCGACGTCAGCGTCTTCGTCTTTCCCGATCCAGGCGGCGCCAGAACTTGGAGTACTGAGGCTTTCGAGGTCACTGCCGCTCGCTGAGCGGCATTTAGTCCTCTTAGCATAGACTCCATGAGATTCTGCACTAGGTCATCAGACCCGCCAATACTGGCCGTAAACTACCCATTGAGCTGCTGCACTACGGGGTTTCATCCAAAGTCGAGGACTTGCGACGAATCTAACGCGCATCGACAAAGACGCGTGCCACCCGACTGATGACGCGTGAACATTGGATAGACACGTGATAATCACGACATCACGTGAAACCCCCATATCATCTTGTCACATTGTCCAACGACTATTCACTTCCACTCCTTGTGCAACGACATTCTTTACGAATCCTTTGACCAGCTCGGTGCGAACGCACTTCTTCGGCGATTTTTTACACTTTGAAGAATAACACTCTCGAGGTGCAGAATATGTATCCCATGTGCAGGATGTTTAGTGTTCCACCACAAACATTTGCAAGGCATGTGCTCAAGATGAATCTGCCGTGCAGGTCATGGGTCAATATGGATATCACCGCAGTATCAGCGTGAAATAAAGTGTTGCTCTGATAAGAGTTGTCGGGCGATGCAGAGGTTTGCGTGTTGTCTCATGTCAAGCGGACACTAATGCTATTGTGCTTGCACTGGTCGCTATATCATGCCGCGTTGGACTCGTCAATCGCCTTTACCTTACCATATTTGGCTGATACGCAGTGAAAGCGACTGATGTGAAGGGAGTTTCTTTATATATAGCAGGTCGGACGGTGAGTGAAAGTGCCAGCCTTCTCGACCGAGTGACCTAGTGACACTTCCAACAAACGGTCGTAAGCCCGCATGCACCAGAACAGCCCATATATCTTCAACTTTGGCAGGTGCTTCTTGCGACAACTGTGTTCACGATCTCTTGGTCAAGTCAACCTTTGAACTCGCTCATTCGTAATCGTCCTTTGAAGTCAATCGACAAACACAATGGTTGAGAACAAGATGACTCCCTCATCTAGGAAGCGAAGCCGAGATGACACCGGAATCACCCCTCCGTCGAAGAAGGTGCGACTCCAGAGCACTGATCAGATACTCCAGAAAAACTCGCACTGGATGAAGGTGAAGCTATCAAGACAACACCATGACGGTGTCGTAGGCACAGCCCCTGGTGTCGACGTAGCAGCCAAATCCACTCTCCAGAAAGCAAGCGATAAAGCGGAACTTGATCCACGAAGGGAAACCCTCACGAAGCTCGTGACACCTGCAGAATTGCCAGAGCTAGATACTGAGGAGGGTCTCAACCGGCTCGCGCAGAAATATGTTACATTAGCGCATACGAACTCCGTTGCACCCAGTAAGAAAAGAAAATTCGATGATGCTGAAGAATTCCCTTCTGAAGAGCAAGACTGTGCGACCAAGAAGCACAAATCCTCAAGCAGTAAATCCGCTGGGCAGCTTTCCCGTCGTGCTAGTATGACGTCGTCACCACTAGTAAAGACAAAGGAGAAGACAAAGTCACCATCGTCAACGGCAACGAAGACGGCTGAATCACCAGAGTCGCGCGTAGACAAATCTACGTCCGAGTCCACCCCCTCTGCGCCTCGTTCTTCTGCCAAGCCAGAGAAAAGACCTGCTATCAAGAAGCAGCCCTTCCCTCCCGCCAAGAAGAAATTGGACTTCTATATCAAGAGAGTGCCACTGACGGCGGAGGAAACAGAAAAAGCCGAGCTTCAAAGAGCTGGGGAGAGGATCACGCGCGAACCGACTGCATACAGTCGCAGACGGGCAACAGAGCGGAAGAAGCAAGTGAAAGAAGCCTTAATGCCAGAGAGTAAGCGCAAGCAACCTCTCAGTTTTTCTTTAGCGTCTTCAAACCGAAAGCCTCTCCTTCCAGCCAGAAGTGAGCGTAAGGTGCGACAAAAGTCACCAGCTTCAGACACGGATGATGACTCCATCGAGAACCGTCCTAGCACCTCTTCTGCACGACCTGCACGTCCGCGAAACGAGTCAGGCAGCTCGAGTGACTCGCAGGCTTCCAGCACGGGTGCCTTCAAGCAGCCAGATCCACGGCTCGAGGCGATAAGGCACAAATACGGAGCAAGAATGTCAGATGGAAGCATTCCAAGTAGACGGGTGTCCTAAGCCGTCACTGAGTGTAGTGACTGAAGTTCAGCAAGAATGACATTGTTACGCTGAGCAGTACGCCTCAAACACATATCACCGGAATGCTATCTGTTATAAGACACTTCAAGATATGATGAGAAGGAGTCTCCTATCAGTGTGTCTATCTCCTGGGCTACTTGGCATGATTCACAAGACTTCATCGAGCCGAAGACTCAGTCTTGCATTGGTCATCTGTCGCTGATGCCATGCGACCGCGACTCAACCCATGTCATATACGCTGTAGGGATACCGACTTCTCGCTCGAGTACCAGCTTATGGTATTCTGAAGCAAGCCAGATGATCGCATTGTTGCAAAAGCAGAGCGGAGCATGAAGGAGACAGCGGTCAAGGCTTGCAACCAAGAAGGAAGCATGCCACACCAAACCACGCCGATCCAAGAAGGACACAAGCAGTCGTAGAGGCCAAGAAGGCCAAAGGGTCAAAGGTCAGCTGAAGAAAACCACGGGCATGGGAGCGCAGAATGCAATCCTACGCAGGCTGGTCGGCATCGCCCCGGTAACAACGAAAGTCCAAAACGATTGACCAAAGTACAGCATGCAGCCTAGCTAGTTGGGGCTGAGGCTGGTGGTTATACGCACAAATACACAGGCAAGAAGCCAATAGTAATTACGTCAAGGGTTCGGATTCTCTTTTTCGTGATCTCATTCTTTACGTATGAACTTCTCGTACTGGCATCGTATCTCTCTACACGCAACGTGTTTTCCAACGAGACACGCCGCAAAGTGACCGCTGTGCTCTCTTTCACCGCGCATGGCTGGGCGCTAGTACAACAAAACAGCAAGCAGTAAGAACATACGAACCCTCAATCGGTGAAGTACCAAGGACTCCATTGATCGTGACCAGCTAGGCATAATCCGCCACAAAGAAAAAAAATAACGCTCAGGAGAGATCATCGTTACCTCGTGAGCAGCGCCTACAGTCGTTTAAGATGCAGAGTTGTCTCGAAACAGACAGTGAGTACAACGTCGACGAGTTGTTTCACAGTATGCTTCAGATGACGTCTCGCACAAGGAAAATGATTGCTAGCTAGTATGGATTGCTATATGAGATTAACATGCAACACAAATGCTGCCCACAACTCCAACCGACTCCTTGGGCAAAATGACTCAACCGCTTCTTCAACACCAACCGCGCGCCTTTCATGAAAACAAAGAATGAGAACATTGTTTATTAGACACGCCAAAAGACTCCCTCGTTTCGTACGATCAATCGGTCAACTCTGATGCTTACATGGCATCACTCTGCAATCATATCACCAAGCCAACTCAGATTGACTCGTCGTCTGACAAGCCAGACCCGAGCAAAACTCATCGTCGTCCTTGCTGACCGCCGCGCCGTCCTGCAACTTCTGGCGCGCAGGCCAGATCGGCCGCTTGGCGGCCTTTTCCCGCTCGTAGTGTTCTCTGATCGTCTCACGCGCGACCTTCTGGAAATGCAGCGGCCCCTTCTCCAGTCGAGGGTGCATCTCGCCATTGACGAAGATCCCAGCATCGAGGTTCTTCTGCGCGAGCTCGCAGAGGACCTTGTCCTCCCCGACAACTTTCTTGTATAGCTGATGAACGAGCTGGAACTGTTCCTCGGTTGAGTTTCTGTTCCGGAAGATCTGATAGTGCATTGATGATCTGTTTGGGCCGTGCGGCAGAAATCTCTGCAGCATGATGAAATGTGGTCTTTGGGACAGGTTAGCCACTTTCTTTTGTATATAAGGATGGGCCAACTTACAGAACTGATATGGAAGAATTGGGAAAGAAGTATGTGCTGGCAATGGCAAGACCGAGACTTTTCTGTTCATCTGTAGGTACCGAAACGTGTTTGATCCACCCAAAATCGCTGTCGACAGCATGCGTCTCGATATCTGCTAAAGTTGGTATGTCGGGATGTGCTGTAGGGCAATGATAGCATTCATTGAAATTGTCGGCTAGAATTTTCCAGTTGTACGCACCCTCGACTCTGTACTCGTGGTCAAGGACGTAGTCATCGAAATTGTACTGCTGATACCTCTCTTGTGTATCGATTTTGTCGAAGTCGGCCTCCCATGGCACCTCAGGAGTCTCGTTGCTGTCAAGGTTGATCCAAACGAACCCACTGGCGTCGACGCGCACGTGGATCTTGAACAAGCCGTTTTGACTCTTGTCGAAGCCTTCAAGCTCGTCGTACTTCGGTGCCTTGGCTAGCTTTCCATCAAGACCATAGGACCAGCCGTGGTATTTGCAAGAAAAGATCCTTGCGGTGCCCTGCTGCTCTTGCACAACAGGAAACGCACGATGCCTGCAGACATTGTGAAATCCATTGATCTCCCCGTTTCGATTGCGACACAGCACAAACTCATAGCCGGCTATCTCGAACTTTAGCCAATCACCTGGTTGACTAAGTCTTGTCTTGTGGGTGATGAGCTGCCACTTCCTAGAAAAGATTGCCCGCCTCTCAAGCTCGTACATCTCTTGAGAGGTATACCAGCTCGCTGGTAGCGCTCTCACAGGGCTCTTGTCCTCGGCAACAGGTGTGCGGCTTCCGAGGCCTAGGTAACTGAAAATGGATTTTGACATAGTGGCAGGTGTGCTGTTGACAGGTTTGAGTCTGATTATCGATGCACGATAGATTGGTTGTTGATCAGTCTGACCTCGCTGAGGACAAAGACCTATTATTTATGCATGATTCTATCCCATTGTCCCCTCACGCAGGACAGGCTCCTAATCTACAGAGCCTCCTGCCACCTACCATCATTGGACTGGAGATCAACATTGGTATCTGGGTGCTCATAGTTGTTGCCCATTACGGATGGACATGTTTGGGCATTGATATCTAGGAAGTGAATGGTTCTCATATCAGTTGCCGCATTGGGAAAATGATTCCGCTGAAAGCAGTCAATGGTTGACTGTGATTGGTCCGGGATGCCAGGAGTAATCAGCTGACGATCATTTTTCCGTGGTTTCACCCAGGACCTCCAGCCATGATGACCAATACGTCGAGAGCGATTAATCGTCAAGCACGCTTCCGCGAGCTAATACCAGGACGTCCTACCGTTCAGGAATGGTGGTCAGCCAGGCCGACGCGTGGCTACACATCCAAACCGCCTAGACCGACACCTGACCGTTCCCGAAGGAGATAACCAGACCGACTGGACGTTGCCCGTCGCGTATGTGCTGCTGATGAGGAACCTCCGACGAGCCATGGAAGGAGGATCAAACGGGGTCAAGATGTCAATTCCTGGACGGACAAGAAAAAACGTTCTCCTTCCGCGACCACTGATGTGGGGCTCGGGGAATCCTGCCGACAGAGCCTGGGAGATCATGCGACTGATCATCCCCGACTCGATGATTGGGTGGATGGTCATTGACAACGACTACCCCCAGATTCATGTTGACACCGTGGCATAGTCTTTGCCCAGCTCGTGACTCGTACAACTCACAAGTAACCTCGTGGTTTCACTGTACACCATGAGCTACGCGCTCCTTGGTCCGCAAAGAGGCTTGCTGCATACAAATCCCAATGATCTGGACACCGACATTACAAAGACTGTGTATTGAGTCGCATTCTCGCCTAGACACAGAAATACTTCCTGGTCTTGATGTACTCTTCTGTCGCGTCTGGGGCTCTGTCCACTGGCGTCGCATGGATGTTCAATACTGACGCAAAGGGGGCGTGCCATATCATGAACCGACGTTTTATTGGATTTGCGAGGCTCCTAGTGCCTCTAGCCATTCTTGTAAGATTTTCATATCGTCAGATGATTTAGTCTCTGCATTTGTTCTTGCTACGTTCTGGCGAGCTGCCACACAGCTGGGTTTGTCGCTATCGGAATGTCGCCCAATCAGGAGTTTACACTGGTCACCGAAAAGCTGCGTGCATAGGTCTGAGATGCATCTTTCGAGGACTCCTGGATTTATTGAGAGTGCATATGCCATGTTGATGCATGTCGCAATGGTATGATGCAGCAGGACCTGAGGCTGCAACTCTAACGCCAATATCGTTTCGTGTCGCTTCGGGATGGATGTGTTGAACAAAATGTTTCAGACCTTTCACGGAATGGTCGCCAAAAAAGCAAAGGTTGATTGTTTCTGCTTATCTTTCTTTCTAGATAGCAGTGTTGGGGTAATGTGTCTGCAGGCCATTCGCTAAGATATACACACAAGCGTAATCGGGAGCTGTATTACGTGCCCCATCCTTTGGATAGTAATCCGATGAGCGGAAGTTGATAGCTTTCGATTCATTTGATGGCCACATCAACTTTGGTGACGAAGTGGCTTTGAGGCAGGTCTAGCACCGGTACTCCTGCAATGGCTTTGTCAAAGCTGCGGCCAACTCCGGCCGGCAGTCAGGGTCACGGAACCTTAGTTTTGAGGGCGGTCACTGCTTGCTCAGATCGAGGGTAACCATTGTTTCGACCTTTCGTCGAATGTGATGGCCACTTCATGGTTTGCACTTGTGTTGCAATGACTTGAAGGTAGGTGGGGATGTTGAGAAGGATGGGAAGTAGTGGGGTGAAAGGTCACATGACTTAGGTGAGCACCATGATGTAGCGGTGATCCACATCTTCAGCATCCTTTCAAGTGGCCAATCGAGCCCAGATAGCCGAATGCTTCCATTTCGAGACTGTACCACCACGGTAGCTGAAATTAGGGTATCGCAGGATGTTCATGTCTAGTAGCTTTGATTCTGGGTCTTGCAACAAGCTATGCTAGAACCATCTCACCAATGTAAGGTATACGCCAACAGCTTGAAATAGCTATTTAATCCGGAATTCCCAAGTGTGACAAGCACGCTCGTGCCCTATAAGACACGAGTGGCTCTGAACACGTTTAATGCATAAGCTCTAGTCACTATCTCTCCTTTTTTGTCCCCTGCCGAGCTCGTCCTCATCTAGCTCTTCATCGAGCAGCCCACTATCCGCTAGCATTGCCTCGTTCTCATCAAAGTCCTTGGCTTCAACATTCCCTTTGTTGCGCTCCTCTTCCATCATCTCCCGGTATGTCGCCCAGCTCAGCAGTACAAATGCAACAATGATCAACAGGCCACCGGATATGGTAGCGAGAGATAACGGTTCGCCAGTGAGCACGTAGTCAGTAATCGCAACCAAGAATATAGTCAAGAGCGCCGCGACCGAGCTGAGAACGGGCGAGGTCAAACTCATGAGAACCAAGAATGCACCGGAAAATGTGGCATTTGTCAGAGTGGAAATGGCGAGATAGACCGCCGTGTTCCTGGGAGGAAGCTCAAATGGTTCAATGCCCGTGAAGTGCAAGATGGGCAAGGGAATCCAGAGAACGCAGAAAGTGAATGTTCCAACCATGCTGCCGAACGTGTTCGCAAAGAGCATGCCTCGAACCGGACTTGTCCCTTCGGGCGGACAAGCATACTTCTTGTAAAGCACCTCGTAGAGGCCATACATGACGCTGCCAACGCCAATGATCAGGTTGCCTAGCGCTCGATTGTCTGGCTCAGAGTCCTCGGGGAGGTCTGGATTTGTAGCACCACCAGAGTGAGAGCCGCCTTTCGGGTGCCCGCTATCGCCGTAAGCGACTACTAGCACACCGAGGATTGCGAGGGCGACCGATGCTATCTTGTCGACGCGGGCTTTCTCGTTGAGTAGCAATATAGAGAATACATAGGCAAAGAAGGCGGAGCAGTTGTAGATTGCGGTAAGATCGGAGGGACTGGTCAGATCAATGGCTACGTACCAAGATGCGCCGGCCATGGTAAGAAAAGTCGTTATGAAGGCTGTCATCTTGATCATATATCGCCAAGGGTTCTGGTGTGCTGAAAGTCTACTGGGCTGTTTGTCCTGCGACTGGACCATCTGCGCAGTGCTGTTTATGAGGCGTTTGTGTTGCAGCCAGAATGATGACCATGACGACTTTGGGTTTTGGATACGGAGAATGAGGAGCTGTACAGGCCACAGCACGAGCCATGAGCCGTGAGTAAGCCATAGCATGCAGTAGGCTTTGTTCCAGTGGAGGGTGTGCTGAACGTAGACAGCTGTCTCGGTCTGGACGACGAAGGAGATGAGGCTAACGACGAGAAAGAAAGAAGCGTAGAGGTATTTCTTCTTCGCTTCGTTTTCGGAGGCTTTTCCATGGAGCTTGGGAGAGCGTGAGCGGAAGGTATCCCTTTGAGAGGTGAACCTTCTTGAGCCTACCTGCCCTGAGACATGCTCGTCCGATCTTCGTCCTCGTACCACCTTTCCTTCTTTCAGCAGGGGCACGTTTGTATTGCTAAGGCCGCCTGTGGGACGATGCAGTGGCGGCCTCCCAGACATATCGCCGTCATCGGATTCTTGATCTGACTGCTGTTGCTTGTCCTGGTAATCCCGCTCTTGTTTGGACTTCTCCTTGCCTTGTTGGGGTAAAGGAACAAGTTTGATCGACTTGGCTGGCTGGCGAGGGGACCTGGGAGCAGGCGGTAAAGGTGATGCGGAGCCAGCAGGAGTGAGAACAATGCCTTGGGAAGAGTCGCTACTTGGACTCAAACCAGCATCGCCTGGGGACGTCTGAGAGGTCATCCATGCGGTGGGAATGGCGTGCTGTGAACAGCGTGGGTCAGACTTATGCAAAGGCCACGTGAATCAATCATTCGTGCCCGTCTATTCGACCACTCGAGGGATGTAACGCGTTCGCGTGACGCTATCTTGGCACCCCCACGTACCTTGGTGCAACAGCTTCGAGGTTATACACTATGCGACTGGTGATTGTGTTGGGGTTGAAATGTATCACCAAGCAGATGAAGGTGAGCACAAATATCATGCGCCAGTCGCACCTGCACCCTGAAAGTCCCTTTTCGGCTCGCGGCACTGCAGGCGCAGCTCGTCATGTGGAGATTTAGGCGATTTCTGACACTGATCCAGCCGCTTGAGTTGCCTTCCTAGGCCAAAACGATCTTGGCCTGGGGGTTTGTACTGCCAAGGATGCCCCTTTTTACTCGAGTCTTCGAGTCAGCGAAAGATAGGTAGCTTCTGTGACGCGAAGGTTGGAGCAAAGAGGAGGTCAGAGCGATGGTATCACCTGCAGATTGGAGCAGGTCTCTTCTCCTTCTCTGCCTAGGACGCTACAGAATGTCAACCAAGTCTGTGGAAGCTTCGAAGACCCCGAGCTCTGAAACACAAATGGACATCGATGAGGAATACGTCTTGTATGATACACAGCATCCCTTGGAGACTTCAGCAGCGCGATTGCGACCAACCTCATTCAGGCACCGGTGCCGCGACACCGTTCAAAAAGATGCACGTATACGCGTACAGGCCCACGTAATGTAACAGTGCCGCTGTGCCTTCCTTACCCAGCGTCTTCTCCGCTCTGGCAAACGTCTCATCACTCAGCGGTCCCTGCTTCCGACTTAGTTCGATCGCTACATCAAAGGCCACCTGACACGCCTCGTCTAGTCCATCTGGCTTCTTCCCGTGCTTGATGCTCGCGATCTGCTCCTCGGTCAAGCTTGTTAACGCAGCAACTTTCCCGTGAGCATACAGCTCGTACCCAGCTTTGAAGGTGCTTCCTGTCGCTAGGATGGCCGTTTCTTTTGCCGCGGCGGGTAGCCCGGGACATTTACCGACCTCGACGACCATCTTCATGAATGGCTCCACCATGTTGGGGGTGTAGAGGAGTGGACCAAAGGGGCCTATGAACGCTCCATCGTCGTTCTTGTAGATAAACTTGTCGCCGAAAATGTCTTTTGCTGTCTGGCTCGCACCCTCATATGCGGCATGCTGCTCGTGGTTGAGTTGAGATGGGGCAATTGGTGGGTAACGGGACATTTTCGGTCAGGTATGATTTGTTTGTTGCTGAGGTTGATCTCTGGCCTTTGCTCGAGGTTCGTCTAGTTTCCTGCCAACGCGAAACCAATGGATTGATATAGGAGCGAGTAGATAGTATTTATTGAAGTCGGCTCCATTCCACCATTGCGTCATGATGATGATGTGGTTGGGCTTCCTGACTCTGGAGCATGAGCATTACACGAAGTCAACGACTGTCGAATGTGAACCTAAATGTCGGCAATGAGAGCAATGATGTGATACAGTCACCTACAAATGTGCCTGCCGGTGCCTCGCCAGAGACTGGGAGGGTGATGCCTCCGGCTCGACAATCGAACACCGCGGTGAGGAGGCATAACACACAAGTAGCAAATGAAACGAGGAGTTCTGAGGCGTTCTATGTAGCATGCTTCTTGTCGCCTCTTCTTCTAAGACCCCTTTGACTCGTTGCTGGCGTTCTCCAGCCCCTATTTCAGCTTTGGTCTCGGCAATTTGAAGGTATCCCCGACTCTTCCGTACCTTGATTGTCCAAGCTGGGCCAGCGGTCTCATGACTTCTAGATCGACGTTACCCCCAGTTGACATATCCTCTCTGGCCCAGAACCTCTTCGCCCAAATCACATGGACTGCACGACTCGGCTTTCTCTCTGCAGTGTAGCAGCCCTGACATATCTCCGCCCCACTCACAACTCAGGGTACACATCAGTCCGTCTATGTAACGGAATCGAACGCCTCGCATCCTCGATTAACTCTTCATCAACCTGAAATGTCAATAACTCTGGTTCCCTTGCCCCCTCCTTCTCGCTCTCCATATCCTCAACTCTACTCAAACGCCCTACGATTTTTCCTTTTGGATCAATAGCCATACTGTCCCCATAACTCACCCTCTTCTCATTATGTCGTCCACACTGTGCCGCGGCAACGACATAGCACTCCGTCTCAATCGCGCGCGCCCGGAGCAGCACCTCCCAATGCCCCATCAAGCCGGTCGGAACAGTGAAGGCAGATGGGTAAACCATGATGTCTGCGCCGAGCCTTCGTAGCCGGATCGCCGGTTCCGCGAAGCGGAGGTCGAAGCATATCTGGCTCCCCACTTTCAGGTCGCCGAGCACATTCTCGACGGGTGGGAGGATCTGGCTACCCGGCACAGTCGTGTTTGATTCCTTCATGACGGGACCGCCAATCCTGCTGAGATCGAGATCGAAGAGATGGAGCTTGGCGTAGCGTGTGTCTTCGAGGATCTCGCCAGCGGAAGATATCCATAGGAGAGTGTTGAGAATGCGGTTCGAGGGAGGTGATGTGGGTTCATGGAGCCCAACATTGATGGAAAGGTTGTGTAACTTGGCGAGGGAGCGGAGCCCCGTGACGAAGGGGGAGGCTTGGAGGGGTTGGGCGAGGGATATCGATTCGGATGGTGATGAGGCTATGTAATCTGATGCTTCGGGCAGGAAGAGGGCCTAGAAGGTCAGTATAGGACATGATCCCGGACCTGGATATCGCATGGGAAATTGGGAACGTGAACCATGTGGACTGTGTTCAGTCATAGCAGTTGTTTCATAGTATAGCCTGCAGGCCTGATTGGCAACGCGCAGAACACCCCGCGGCTAACTGCAAGAGATGAAAGACATCAACGTTAATGCCGATTATGAGCATCGTTGTAAGACCTTGGGTGGCGCAAATGACCAGTGGTTCGTTGTCGAAAGCGAAATCACTAACCTTCGCACCTGCCTCAGCAGCCCTTTTGACGAGTATCTGACATTGAGCCAGGTTTTGGCTCATGGAGGACGTAGAACATATCTGTCCGACAGCCTGCATAAAACACATGGGTCAAATCATGATTCGAAGAACTTAGCGTTGCGGGAGGTCGCAGAACCTACAGCAAGGATCATATTTCGCATCTAGGTATTCTAAAATCATGAAACGCGTGGACATGGATAAGGACTTAAAAGGATATCGATTCCGGCTCGTGGTGTAGTAACTTAGTCTCATATGTCTACTCCAACTACGGTGAGCTGGGGGCGGCGGTTGTGCAAGTGAGATCCCTGCCTCCAGGTCAGGATATCCGAAACCCATTCTCCCTATGCATCCAAGACAATACCTGGTGAAGTTTATTGAGGTTGACGTCCGGGAGATCGGACCGGCACACCTTATCTACACATGCTGCGAAGCTTTGTTAGGTAGAAGAAGCAGCCTTTTTACGGCTGCACGTTAACCACATCCCTGTCTCTCATCCTGCTGTTGCCAAGATACTCGTAAGTCTGCGAATCTGTGTTAGCATAGAAGTGCGATGAATTCATACTGCTGCAGCTTCGATATCTACGGCTGAGTCGTGCCTTTACTGGATCGTCTATCACCACTTTCATCTTACCCTCCCCCACAAGCTGCCTTACGACATCTACCTCGCGGCCGTCACCTCCATGGAACAGAGGAAAGACCTCCGTAACACAGCAGGCTGGTGCTTATTTGCCAGCAGACAACTCGCCTAATACAACAATTTTAGCTACGCAACGCGCGTGCCGATGACGCCTGGGTCGATCCGGTGCGAATGGCAGACAATGCTCTGGCAAATACAAAGTAGCCGTCCGGTGTGAGATAAGCTGGACATTTCGGCCAGAGGAGGGTCTCTGTGGTGGTGAAATCCATGATCATATCGATCTTTTCGAGAACTCTCGAGTAGTGCTCTGTGGGGTATTGGTGGAGGTGCGTGTATTTGGGTGCAGTCCATCACCTAGGAGATGTCGGTCCAGCAGCCTAAGCTTACCAGGGGTCTGTGACCGTGAGCCAGATCCTGAACAGGAGATTGTCACTCACATAGTCAGCGCTAAAGTTCTCGCGGTGTCCTCGTGCCTCGAAGAGCATGTGGTAACGGTTCAACCCTCCATTCCTACCGGTATCCTTGCCAATTGCAGCATGAGAAAGGATGTCCCTATACTACGGCCGATGATCAAGATTCGCCTACCTGACGCTTTGTTCACGATCGATGCCGCACGTCCGTTTCCTTGGAATGTCTATCTACCCAGCCGTCCTAGCAAACTTGACCACCGTGCCTCCGGCACCTGCTAGCGTGGACGTTCCATCGAGGCTCACATCGACCACGTTCGGCTTCTTGACCACGCATCTTTGAGAGCTACCATGTACTCCGTTGGCCGTCAGTTATACTCAAGGTACTTCTTCGGATTGATCATGCTAAGAAAGGCGTCGCCCAGCTCCAGGCCTTCATCAAATGGACGAGTGCGTCATCCCAACCGCCGCGATCATGCCTCGGAATTCGTGGCCTGGAATCTAAGGACTACTGTTCGAAGGAGCCATGGCCGCGATCGGCTGTGGTTCTGGTGCAAAAGTGCTGCACGAGAAACCCTTGATGAGGACCTCTCCCTGCTCTAAATCTGCTGGCCGAGGTTGCAGGAGAGCATGGTCAAGCTTGAAGACTTACGAGGGTGGACCACGGGCTGTGTGCGTTCGTGCTTTCATTGTGCAGTGGCAAATCAGTAACCAACTATCCTCAGAAGCAAATCTAGGGCTTGCCAAAATTGACGGTAGACACTGAGCTCAACGGAGGTCGTTCCCTGTGTGTTAGGTGCAGGCACTAGACAGCATAGTTGTGCGGGGGGTATTTCGATCGAGCCTCGTCCGAGGGTATTCCACGTCGCCAGAGGTGGTCCATCTTGTCATAGTAAAGCTTACCGAGTCGGTGAGCATGAGCGGGCAACTACGATACTGTAGTTCAATCCTGCATACGTCGCGAGAACGAGAACGATTCCCGAAAAGGAAGACCGCTGGCAGCCTTCCGCAGAGAACACTGCCAATACCCACGACCTAACACCAAAGATTAGGAGGGCTGAGTTGGGGTATGTTCTTCTATGTCCAACGCAACCCCACAAGTATGGCGAGAAACAGTGAAGCAGGCAATGCAGAATGAGGCTCGTCGAGAGTGCCGTTCGAAACTCACTTTCCACCACAACGCGAAGCATACTGTCGGCATAAACGGGAAGTGAGTGTGGAGATACCCAAATACGTGTCATGGGAGCGACTGAAGTACATACTTTCGTTCAAGAGAATACGAGATTTCACAGCGGCTGCATGTAGACTGTGCTAATCGAGCTCCGGAACACGTACCGTACGACAGACCTAGCGATGCAGCTTGAAGAGAGTCGACTGCCTGAGCCTACCGTACAGCTCTCTGGCCTCCGACATTGGTCGTTCTGTGAGACGGCGGCTGGCTTTGCATTACCTCGAGCTCAGGTACGTTCTATCGTAAAACCTCCGCCGGCATGCGATGCATTCGCCTTAACAACCACCAGTACCTGCATCTGCCATGACTATTGCGTGCCGCCATGTTGCTGGGGCTCGACAGACTCCAGCATATTATTGCATGTCACCGGTAGTCAAATCTACCCTTAGCTTCTGTGTTGCCGATTGAGCCGTACAGAGCTGGACATGATCCACCCGAGGCTGAACGTAGTGCTGCACAGTGGACTCTGATGAGGAACCACTGCAAGCTTTTCCGAACATCAAACTGGATATTAGGCCCCTTGCAAGGGTTAAGGCCGCTGCGTCCCGAAGCTGTGTTCTCTGCAAAAGACCCGACCTGATGTAGGTCGTGCTTAGTACCTGAAGCGTATAACCCAAGATCAGGCTTAGCTGCAGGCGTTGCATTATTCGTTCTCGAGCTTGAGACTAGCGTGATTTTAGTGGAGAGGAAACATTGAGCATGGTCCCGCAACTGTACGATGACCAACAAAGATGTGGGTAGTTCTTGCAGGATCGGATCTGAGTTAAGACATGCAATATCGCGGGTTTGAGCTGTAACTTGACGCAAGGAGGTCTTCGGAGTGCATCTGCTTAATTGACTTTGCGGGTATCCATAATCAACATGACTCCTACCAAGACGATGTTCTATGTAGGTACGACGTCGTAGAAGCGAGCGTGAAGAGTGTGGCGCTCTGAAGCCGGTACGCTAGTGCAGAGCAGGAACTGAGTCGACAACTTAATTAGAGCACGTGCCGTGTAACATGTGGTCCTGCACTGAGATAGAGCTGTGCTGTAACATCTTATCTCTTGTGTTATGTTGTCAACATAGCATAGTGCTGCATATCGTTGGAATTGATGGTCAATGCTCATTTTCATTACCCTTGCAAGATATGAGGAGATCGTGCCAGCTCTGCAGACAATGATATTTTTCCGACATCCCAGCTGAAACGGGATGGCGGCATATGAGCTCCAGAAAGCAGAGGAAAGCAAAGTAAAGTAAAGCGAAGACGGTCGGCACGCGCTAGACTTGTATGCTTTGCATGCGGCGTGGCATGTTTATGCTCAGAGCCTTGATTCGGAAGGAACGATGGAAATAAGCGAGGTGAACGCGTCCGGATACTGACGCGTCGTTGGAGCCAAGACGCCCGCTCTGACGCAAATGTCCTCGTTTCCCCTCAGGCTGACAAACGAGTATTGTTGTTCCAGCAGCTAGTTGCGCATTTTAAGCTTTGTAAACACTCACAGACGGGGTCTTTTCGTTTGTCGTTGACTCGGCACTAACACGAAAATAGGTTATCGCTAAGATTACTGACAGGGTTTTAGCTTTTCGGACGCGAGGTTTTGCCATCTGTCTTTGTCCCGCTGTTCCGCCCATTCGAACGTAATGTGCTCACAGATATTGTCATATATCAGAAGCATGAACGAGGAGGAGATCGGAAGTTCTTCAATAGCTGTTCCTGGTAGAATCATTGGGAGGACTGGATGTCAGTTCGCAGCAAGAACGACCGTTGTTGAACGTGCCGAAAGTGGGGTCCAGCTGAGACAATTGCCGTTTGAACAATAACCAATTGTTCTAGTCATTCGCTCTTTTTAAGCTTTGTGGATGATCGCAGGTCCCAGAGACCTTGAAAACAACTCGACAAAACGACATCCCCGCTGCAGCGCTTGTCAACATCCAATAAGGCACCGAAGGCGTGGTGCACCGAGAGCTGGTGCCATGAGAGGCATCGATCCAGCTTATTCGGCGTCGCTTGAGACAAGTGACTTATCTGCGTACCATTGTGCCCTGAGGTTGACGTGGGAAACTTGTCCTGTCGGCCTATCAGTGTGAAGCTGAGCCACAAAGTGAGACCAAATACGTGTAACGTGCCTCTGGCTTCGTGCCACATAGGTATCGATCTCGCTCCATACAACCACTGCTGTGTTGTCGAGCTTAGTCGACGGACTTGGAGCTTCTTGCGGTCGGCCTGAACGCAAGAGTCTCGGGTGCCCTGGCTGCATACGCAGGACAAGCGTTATCCAAGTCCCCGGCGTGCAGTTTGTCCGCCGTAGGTATCTCAACCAGAGTTTGAGTGGGTCGCGCCAATGGCGACGTCAGTACTAGCTTGGAGGCACGATCCAGCGTGGTGCAGCTCGTGATTGGCGCAATCTTACGCACTGCATGCATGTACCTGGTACGAACCAAACAGGCGAATGTAAACAGAAAGCCAAGTGCAGCCGGTTTGATGTCAGGCCATGTTTGCTGCGATAACGAGATACTTGCGCTTGAGGCGGATCTGATGCAAAGCTCGTGTACAGCTCGCTAAGATGCGAGGCAGGATGCTGTTGCTGTGTGCTTCTAAAGACGACGTACCTTTGCATCATGGTGACAGGGGTTCTTGTGCAACCTGGCGCTTGTGTGGGTTTCTGGAAGCAGGAACCAATCTGCTCGGGGTAAGTTGGAACCTCGACTGTGCCTCTGCGTCCAAAGCAGATCCCGGTTTGCAGGTCATCTCGCTGTCCATTTTCACTTTTGCTTCTTCCGCTGAACCCTCCCGAGATCCTGCGGACTTCTTGGCCAGTGAGGTTAGCCGCGACACGATCAGACAGTAGCTGAACCCTCGAGATCCATGCTAGCTTGGTCGATGGTCGATGCCAGAGATGCAAGCTGCCTTGGATGTGAATCTACTTTTTACGTGGTTATGCTGGCTAGTGGCAGGACAATCCATGTCTTTGACGGCCTGAAGGTTTCGCCATGGCCGGAATTACCAGATGTATTGCACCGTCGCTGTGTCTATCGGTAGAGCTACTTGCATGGGATCCTTAGTCCCAGTACGGCCAGGAACTGGTCCACTGGCGTGCTACAGTAGCTGCAGTCCTTGTGTACCTAGAGTGAGGTTTCATCGATCTCTTTCCAATATGACCATCCCCCGAAGTACTGTTCCGGATGTATTTGAGTTGTAGACCGGCAGGCAGCAGCAACAATGGTCAAAGCGACCACGGACACCAAGACAGGTGCTGTCATAATGCTCGTGTAGAGACGTTGAGCTGTAGAACCATGGCACCTTTATTATGCTCGGTGTGCTGGTGTTGTAGGCAAGATGCAAATTAGGCTGTAGGTTCGTTTCAGCGGGCACCTTTGGCCAAGCGGTGCCAAAGGGTCTGCCTCTGATCCGCTACCGTCTTGTAAACTCAACCACAACTCGCGCTGGACTATAGCGCTGCCCGCCTTTGCTACCTTTCACACCTCTCGTTGTTCGTCGACGCTTGCTGTTCTTCTACGTTGCAATTCGCGTGTTCCTAATAGCGTGGGTGGGAGTATGCATTTTGACTGACTCTCCTTACGAGCATCATATATCTTCACTGCCCGTGTTGACCACTCGAACGAGGCCATCCCCTCGACTACCACGTGCGAGACCGCGGCACCCTTGCTCTTACGATTCACGGAAAAAGAAACATTCGATCACAACTCCACCTAGCGTCAATGTCTGCTGCGAGATGAACGAGGTCAATGAACAGAGAGTTGGTACAGCCCAGGCTGTATCTCGGTGGCATTTGTGATGGACCAGAAAGAGCATATAGCCACGGTACATACTCATTGCATATCTCACAGCCGAACAAGGAACTTGCTGACTCGTCTAATAGCTGTGTGCTCTAGGGACTGTCGGCGCCGCTGCAGCAGGCCTTGCCTTTGGCACTGAGCAGTTCGAGTCCCACACCCACATCCTTAGCACTGGCAAGCGAAAAAGGCCAGGTTCTTCGAGTACAGGTTGGACAGCGCCGTCGCTGCAACGCCGAAGCGTCTCGCAACCTACAACGCCCTTGTTGGCCCAAGAACCGGCAGACCGCCCTGTCCAGTCCTCATATTCACAGCGCATATGGTCAGCCCCCCGGCTCTTCGCGTCAGGACCTGGCCGGGAGGAGTTCACCAACGATGTCCCTTCGTCGAGAGACAGCTCCAAGTCGCGTCGGTCAATGTTACGTCCACGAACGTCCACGAGCAGAAGCACCACCGACAAAAGAGACTCGAGCACTAGTTCTGGCTGGATGAAGCGCCTGTCGTCCTTCTCCTCGCATAACACGAGCCCGGCACCGTCAATCAACTTGCAGGACAACGATGATACCAGCTTGCCTTCTGTCTTTAGCAAGAGACCAGCCACAAGCATTGGCGCCATGCCAAACAAGCTTGTCAAAAGGTCGGTGTCGCAGAGAGGGCTGTCGCATGAGGAGGCCCGAGGCCAAATTCTGCGCCGGCCTGCCACAAGCCATCAGAGGTCCCAAACATTCAGAGAGATGCTGTTACGCCCACGACCTATATTGAATAGTACTAATGAAGTAGCAAGCGATACCTCGAGCCCCATACCTACTCCGCTGCCGGTAGAAGACGACAAGCAATCATGGCGGCCCTTCTTCGAAACCGCATTCCCTCGCAAACGTCGACGTTCCGAGAATGCTACAGATGCAGGCCAAATCAGAGTGATATCCTTGCCGTCGCTGCACATGCCGATCATGCTTCTCGGTTCAGCATTGGACGATGTCGAGCCACCTTGGGACATAGATGAGCGGCCCAAACTCCAACCGCTACCCGAGAACGAGACTACGAAAACTGTACGCCCTCCTCAACGCTCATTGAGCTCTTTACGACGAATCACTCGAAGAAGGAATTTCACTGACCCGTCAGTCCAGCTGTCGAAAGCTGCAGCACGAGGTACCATATCGCCAATCAAGAATCATAACCAGCAGTCCTCTAACACAAATGGCTCGAGCTTCGACATACAACTGCCACCAGGTTCGCCTCAATTTACGTCGAGTCCTCTGACCTACGACAGGGGAGGTCCGTTTCGACCACGACATTCGATCACGGCTTCAGATCCGCCGACCACCAGTTCTGATGCCGACGGCCGTGTATTCTCTGATACAGAATCTCTCGACTTCAGGAGTGACACTGCATACGACTCAATTGCTACCAGAGCAACAAACAATAGCCGGTCTGGGGCGCGAGAATCAAAGCTCGAAACAATCTTTGCTGCAAGAACATCTGACGAGATGGGCGCAGAATCACAACTGTGGCGGAACCTCAGCCAGAAAGACACACCCGATGACGACGAGATGCAGGGCTTGACGTTTCCCACCCAGAATGCAGACGTGCACGGCATAGGCATATCCATGACGAATGGGAAGACGAGCTCTACGACCTCTACAAGAGATGATATTTCAATGGCAACACCGCCAAGATCTGCGTCTATACATACCGAGGATCTTAGCCTAACGCCGGTGCCTCTAAAGTCGTCGGCGTACGAATTACATTCTTCGCCGCCCATACTGACGATGGCGCAGCAAACGCAGGACTATGACCAGGTTGGACAAATGCTTGAGGACATGAGGCTAGACGAAGATGAGGAGCTTGATTGGTCAGCCGACGAGGATACCTTCCCTGGCGAAAGGCGTGACATTCTCAATCCACGACAGATCACGTCCTCGCCAGGTGTCGCTGCCCAGCAATTGATCGCACGCTTCCAGGAGCCGGAAACAGACGAAGAGCTAACAAGCGCTATGGCAGTTGGTAACTCTTACAAGTCATCGATCTTCGATTGGTCCGAACATCAACAGATGACCAACTTCTCTCGGCCAAAGACTGTACATGGGAAGCAAGACGAAGGTGACCGTAGGCGGGCTTCGGGACGGAAAGGTGCTCCACAACTGCATTTCCGGAGTCAAAGCGTGCCCGTTAACCGTGACGGTCCTTCTGAACAACTTCCAACTACTAGCAAATTTCCAACTTGGAAGCTGGGACACAAACCAGTCAGCGAAGAGTGGAGCGATGATTTCGAGTTTGATGATATGGAAAATACGCATGTCCCTTTAGCGGTCGTCGATGAGAACAACAGCAACAACCACTTTCGTGACTCAGTCCGAAGCGTCAAAATACCACAAGCAATAATTGATAGACAGCCAAGTGTACACCTACAGTTTGGCCAAGTGCAGGAGTTCATGGCGTTGGTTGAGGAGCTGAAACGGTTGAAGTCTAGGGGCACGGCTCTACAGATTTTGAACGGAAACGCAAGCACTTTATGGGAAGATGCCGAGAGCATTATCAACTTGGCCACGATCAACGACGAGGACGAGCCGATTGCTGCGTCATCTCCACCGTCCTCTGATCCGTTTGCCGAGTTGCCTGCCTGTACACCAACTACAGCCCCAAATCCATCCCAGGGACTTCGGGTAAGACGTCAAACCACGACCGGCAGAAGGTCCGTCTCGGCGATGACCCCTCCTGTCATACATGGTAGAGCCAGAGGAGAAAGCCTTGCGCAGGCTAGAAGTTTTCTACAAACGATCCATCAGACTCGAGGAGGCTGGGATTCGTCGCCTCGAGATGTGGAGATACATCAGCAGAAGAAATTGCCTTTCGATACGCAGGACCTGAAAGACCTTGTTGTGAGGTCAGGTGTGATTACCAGAGCATTGAAAGAGGAAGTCAGACGTGCTGAAGGGGTGACGGTCAGCCCACAGAAAACACCTCCAAGCAACAAGAGGCATCATCCTCTCAGCGAGATCTTCAAAGCACCAGAAGTACATGATGCTTCGCCTTGTCCTCCATTTCGAAAGCCGGGCCTGCCGAAGAGCCGCAGTGCCCACAGCTATCTCGAAAGTGGAGGAACCAGGCAGCATTCAGGTCCGTTCAGTTCGCCCATTCCTTTGACAGCGGTGGTCTGACTCCGAGCAGCAGATAAGACCCATGATGACGGATCTGTGTAAAAGACATGGGCAAAGAGTTCTTCCCCGGAACAAGGCCAATGCTACTCTACGGCGAACGACAATTGTTTTCGTCACGAATTTTCTTGTTTTTGCATACTGAGCAATACTCTCGGTACTGGGTTTAAAAGCGGCGTATTAGAGTGCATGAGATCCCGAGAAGTTTGCTTGGGACAACGCAATGATTTATGGAGACGGGTAGGACGCGCAGTCACCTTTGGACGAGGACAAAAAGGAAGTTATTGGTAATGGCCTACTAATGACTTTTCTAGTACACGAGAAAAGTTGGTCTTGGTGTTTTTGATATCCTTGACGGAGTGTTGATCAGGCAGTTCTTGAAGCAGCGGTGGGACCCTTGCGTCCGTGGCAGAGAACATAGCTTATGCATAACAGTAGAAAGTACATGTGTGCAGTAATGAATCAAATGGAACATTTGAGAACAAACAAGCCATCACCGGCTCTGTTGAATATCGCTGTATGGCTTTTACCAGCTAAGTCGAAGAACTTGAAGGCGGCCTGGGAGCAGAGGGCGGGTATACTTTTGAGCAGGTAGTATCGCACTTGCCTGGATTACGGTTTCCACTGTCCCTTCCGTAGCGTCGTGGTAAAGGCTCCATTCTAAACCTCCAGTTACAAGTACGAGCCAAAGACGGTCTCTTTTCGCTCGCTTCACGTATACCAGCCATCATCTGCAATTTGACGAGCACAGAGTACACTCTTATGTACCGCTGATGTGCAGGACACACGGCTCGCTTACCAGTGGCTAACACATGCAGAAGCACCCCTCTATTCGCGTAGTCAGATGCATACCCCACCTCAGCCGTGCTCTCAGCATAGGCTGGTTTGTTGCCTGCGAAAGCCGCAGTCTCAGCCGTGAACAAGGCAAAGGCATGGCGCGAGCTGGAGGCTGCGCTGCCATGCGTCATGTTCACGGTTGTGACCTGCGACGAGGTCAAGACTGTTTTCGTTGCAGCCATCAACAAGCAACTAGTCTGACTGATGTCTAACTCGACTGGTCACAACCAGGCTCGCGAAGCCTGGAGGTCGCTTCTAGCTGGATTACTTGATGAGTTGAAGCAAACCTATCCATTTGAGGAAACCATATCCACTGAGCTTGACTTTCGCAACAAATTCGAGGCTCTTCCGGAGGAATTACATGAGAACATTCCTGAAACAAACACAGCTTTCTTCTCACGCTTTCATGTTCAGGCTCTGTTCTTTGTTCGTACAGTCGATGAAGCAGTGGGCCTTAAGTCGCCGGACTCGCTGAACGATGTGTTTTGGACCACCGCCTTTGCTGCCATCAAGGTCAGACCTCGTCCCAGCAATCAGAGCCAGACCTCGCTGACCATCTAGCAGGCTGCGTTTGATAACGACTCTCCTTTCCCTGATTTCAGGGACGTGTATAAGCCTCTGAACAAAGAGTTGCCATTGTTCAGCTCCGACCTATCGCAATTCCCAAAAAGTCTACGCATCCAAGAGCCGTTGCAACAGATCTTCGAGGTGTACATCAGATGTTATCTGGACGTGATCACGCAGCTGAACACCGAGGCTGGCGGTAAGTAGGAAGTAGGAACTACTGCTTATGGCCATGAGTCTGATGCATGTACGCAGAGATCGATTGGGAACTCGTCGATAGCACAATAGCGAGAGCTACGGAAAAATACAAGACTCTGGAGGTCGAATGGAAAGATCGCTTCGAGAACGCAGTGGAGCAACAGAAAAGCCTCGTCTTGAACACCAACATTGGAGGTCATGAAGACAGTGATACACGTTTCGAAAAATTGAGAGATCTTGGACGAGGTGCTTATGGGGCAGTCCAGGCAGTTAGGGAGGTCACCACGGGGACCATTTATGCTCGAAAGTCTATTCCCATATCGATTATAGGCTCGGACGAGAAACAAATCGAGGCACGAGTGAAAAATGAGGTCGAAACCATGACGAAATTGCGTCACAACCACATCGCCAGCATTAACATGCATTTCAAGGGCGCCCAGTACTGGAGTATTATCATATCTCCAGTAGCAGACTGTGATCTTCGGGTCTACCTCGAGGAGAGATGTGCCAAAGCAGGTTATCCACGCAATGCTATGCGTTTGCTGGATTCTTGGTTTGGTTGTTTGATTTCTGCCCTTGCATACACCCATCGGGAGATGGTGAAGCACGAGGATATCAAACCTAACAACATACTGATCAAGGGTGAGAAGATCTATTTGACAGACTTTGGGACTGCAAAGGATTTTGAAGGACTAGAGAGTACAGCAGCCGATTTTGCTGAGCAAGGCACGCCTATATACTGGGCTCCCGAGCCAAGAGCATGGGGCAGATCAGCGGATGTTTTTGCACTTGGCTGTGTGTTCTCCGAAATGTTGACTATACGACAACGGAAGACTTTGCAAGAATACAGGAGGTTTCGCTTCAACCCAACAGCAGACCATGGATATGCGTACAAGGCCAACCTGAAGAAGGTTCGATTGTGGCTTACCAGACAGCTTCCTGATATTGATGTGAGAAATCCAATGGCACAGCTCATCTGTGAGCAGACTCTGAACATGCTCGAAGCCGACGCCGGCCAGAGGCTCGAGGCGAATCGCGTACGGCACAACATGAGATCGGAGGAGTCTCTTTTCTGTGCTAGTTGCTTCTGAAACTGGCCCTTGTGGAAGTGGGCTTTCAGAGCCATGTTTTCTAAACTGAAGCACTATTCGCTGTCAAGTAAGCAAGCTGATAGTGATCGTCGCATCAGTGCCTTGGCTCGGCCATGGGTCCAGGGGCTCTAGGTCGCGACGGCCGAGCTCGCCTGTCCGGTTTTTTCTTCAATTCATCAATGGTGTCATAGAGCGGCTCTGCATCGAACTCCTCAAGTTGGTCGGCCCAAGGCACAGCGTCGTGGTACCCGACCTTAGCACTGCTTATCGCGGAGGCTCTATTCGCCTTTTCTACGGTAGCTTTGATATCCCAGGTACCCAATAGCTTCTGTTTGATCAGTTCCGCGGCATACACGCCGACAAACGTAGCACTGCATTGATTAGCTTCTTTCGCGAACGCTATACGGAAATATACTCACGTCGAGCCGGATGAATCAGTCACATCGTTCTTGTTCTGATAACCCGACGCGAAACCGTCTTCTTCTTCTTCGTTTTTGAAGAAGGCACCGTAATAACCGGACTTGATCACGACGTTCTTGAATCTTTTGTGGCTGTATAGTGCCTTGCACATTTCAGGGCACACTTCAACTCTTAGGTCGCCCTGCTCGTCTTTCAGTTCGTGCTGCTCATAGCCCAAGATGACTGCAACGTCGCCTTCGCTACCTATTAGATGCTCGATCTTGCGATAATGGTCCGCCAGCAATACCGCACCAGGCGACGCGTATACGAGTACATCAACGCCCTCCTCGTGTGCATGGTCGACGATATGCTCGATAACGTCTCTTGACAGCTCCATGGTCACAACTAGCAAGTCTGGCCTCATCCCGCCACCAAGTTTCTCAATTTTGTCAAAGTGCTCTTTGGTCCAGTTTTGAGATACACCAGCCGAGTTGAGCTGCTGAGACCGTGCAACCTTGCTTTCAAATATTGAGGTCAGGTTGTCTTGCTCTGTCTCCTCACCTTCAACGACTTCGACGCCAGAAGGATCCACCCCATTCTGCCGTAGCAGCTTACTGAACTCCGCCTTGCGCTCATCGCTCACCACTGCCCCAACCATTCGGACTTCAGGCACCTCATCATCGTCGTCCACGTGATCCTCTGGCAGCAATCCATCCGAAGTGTTTGGCTTCTTCCGACAACACCTCGATATAGCTATGGCAATGTTCACAGCACGACCACCCAGCTCCCTAGTCTGCTTAGCAGGAACTGTCGAGCCAGGAGCCAGAGATCGTCTCGTAATGTGAATAGTGTCTTCGCTCAGCGCACCAATGACACCAATTACTTGTCGCGGCATGATGACTCGATCGGACGTGGTCCAATCATCAACGCCTATTGAAGCACTGTTCTGCTTTCCGGGCAAGTCGCATGGGGTTGACTAGACTGGTACACACTAAGTTGCTCACGTCTGTAAACGGAATCTGAACCAGGCTGACCTTGGTCTGAGCCACTGCAGGCGACAGCGCCGAGGGTTGAGTTGGCGAGCAGGCTCGGCTGGCCAGAACAGGCGCGGTATGAAAGATGGTCACATGCTCGTCTGGCGTGGGTAAGCGAGGGCTTGATTGCCAGCCATGCGAACAGATGTCATGCTGCAGATGACCAGCTGGGCGGCCGCATTTCAGTGGCCGGTAGAAGTAGGTCCTTGCCGTTCAATAATCTGACCAACCACAATTGCAGTGTTCAAATGGTGAGGAGTTACGTTGCCGTTATTCCACCTGGGAAGCCTCGAGCGCATCAACGGTCAAGAAACTTACCAGACAATTTCAGACAACATGGTGTGAATTACATGAGGGACGTCTTAATGCTCTTATTTTCAACAGTCCGCTTCCCCATGAACCTCTCCGCCACCGCCGATGCCGGGATCAGGGTGAACGACAAGGATGCTACTTAGTAGCTTCCAGATCATTGCAGCGCTTCGCAGAGCTTGTTACTAGGTCAGACTGCTTGACAGCTCGAGGACCTCCAACATACTGAGTAATGTGTCAAGACCTGCAAAGCGTGTTGGTGTAAAGCTTGTTGCGTTATGTATAAGATGCTACGGTGAATACAACCATTGATTTTGGTGTATCCTGCTCGCCGTAATACCGTCCGATGTTCGGCGATGCGAAGCACCAATTAGCTACTGCTAACAATCGATCTTCTCCAGCGGTAGGCTTGGGGCTCCAGCTCGAAGTTCCACATGATACTGCTAACGCGCTACCTTGTTTGAAGTCCATAAATCAGCTATCTGTTGTCTGGAAGGAGCTGACCTGACGAGAATATAGTGTCTAAAGGACCATGAGCTCGGCCCATACTGCCTGCGGTTCGTTGCTATCCGACCTCGGATCGCAGATGTGCGATGTCGACGAACTTAGCAGCAGCGAGAGGGACGCCTCGGCCTGCACAAAAAATAACGCGAGATCAAGCACAATCGTTCCGCGCTTATTGTGTTATCGACTGCTTATCACGGTCAGAGGTCATGCTACTACCTTGCAAGCGAGAAGTGGATCAAGTAACACGAGTCTGGGAGTGCACCATGCCCCCTGGCAAGGTCCAGTCAAAGGTGAGATCGTCGACTGCCGGACCTCGGGCCAGACGCGTTAGCTTGCTGCATGGTAATTCAGATAAGAAATGTCCAACAGCGAGATGTATCTGTAGACTTGTGATGCGTTGAGTGCTCGCTGCTCTACTCCGACCATCAGCTTCAACACACCGTGTGCTATCCGAGCGATGGCTGCGACCGTCGAGAAGACTTCCACATTCGTGGATGAGAACACAATCGGCCAACTGAAATATGCTGTACCGGATACGATCGAGCAAGAGCGCGAAGCGCACGAGGTCTTCAAGCAAAATGCCGATGGTGTCGATTTCCGCACAGTCAGTTGGCAGCGCGCCACTGTCATCTTCCTCAAGATTCAGTTTGCAATGAGCATTCTTGCTGTTCCCGGGGCTCTTGCCACCTTGGGTGCTATTGGCGGCGCACTCTCGATCGTGGGATGGATGGTCCTGAATACGTGCAAGTGTTAATGGAACTCTCGCACCATCAGCATGCTAATTGGGTAATGCAGATACCGCCGTGATCCTGGGGGATTTTCGTCATCGACATCCAGAATGCCACAGTACGTTGCTCTTCGCATCTCCCTATACGTGCTGACCCCATCACAGCTTTGGCAGACATGTGCGGACTCATGTGGGGCCGTATAGGTAGAGAGCTTGTCGGTGTCCAGATTCTCGTCGCTCAAATTCTCATCACGGCTGCTGGTATCGTCTCCATCGACACAGCGCTCAATGCACTGTCAAATCACGGCGCCTGTACCGTCGTCTTTGCTTTTGTCGCTGCTGTTCTGGTCACAGGATTCTCCTCAGTTCGTACATTCTCGCGCCTGGGCTGGCTGACCTGGGTCGGCTTCATCACGTTCTTCATTGCAGTCTTCATCTTCACGGTAGCCGTGACCCAACGGAGTCGACCAGCCGCAGCGCCTCAGACCGGCAGTTTCGACCTCGGCTGGCAGAACGTCGCTTATCCTGGATTTGTAGCAGGCATGACAGCGAGCACCAATATCTTCATCAGTGGCAGCGGTTCGATGATGTACATACCCGTGATTTCGGAGATGCGAAACCGTCGAGACTATCGCAAGGCTATCATTGTCGCTGGGATCCTCGTCGGTGCGATGTACCTAACATTCTCGTTAGTGGTATACCGCTGGTGTGGAATATGGATCACGACTCCAGCCTTTGGCAGTGCCGGGGCACTCTTCAAGAAGATCTCGTATGGCATTGCGCTCCCAGGCCTCGTGATCGGGGTCGGCATTTATCAGCACGTTGCCGCGAAGCTGATCTTCGTGCGTATCCTGCGGAACTCGTCACATCTACAACAAAACACAGCCGTGCACTGGGCGACTTGGCTCGGCGCGAATCTCGTTCTCGGCGTGCTTGGCTTCGTCGTCGCGGAGGCAGTGCCAATCCTGAATTACCTGCTTGGCCTTGCAGCCGCACTGTGCTTTGCGCCCTTCAGCTTGGTCTTCCCGGCAATGTTGTGGATGTATGACTACAAACACTACCGTGCTGGGACGGGCAAGAACAAGGCCGCTTACGGCTTGCATGTCTTCATTGTTTTGGTCGGCCTGTTCATGGTTGTGGGTGGAACGTAAGCTCATGTCCTTCCTCGTTGCATTACAAAGCGCTAACTCGTGGAATTAGGTACGGTGTTTCAGTCGCGATCAAGCAGGCATTTGCGAGCGGTTTGATCGGCAAGGTCTTTGATTGTGCAGACAACTCTGGAACCATCTCGTAGTAGCAAAGGTACAGTAGAATAATCAACGAGAACATGAAGATCCATTACCTATTGTCCTGAGCTCGAATACAGTGCTGCTACAATCGAGGGGACTTCGGCTTCCCTCCAGCTAGTCCAAATATCCTTCTCTCTAGGTTCCCATCCTAACTTCTGCAATCTAATCGAACGGCTTCTCGAATTACAGCCAAAGCCCCTAGGAGTCATTGGCCCCACGACGTCCTCATAGTCAGACTCAGCAAAAGCCTGTACCTCAGGGATCCGGATCTCGCCCATATCATACAGGATTCGGCCAAGACTTTCTGCAGCCTCGAGCATCGAAACCTCGCACCCATTCTCAGCGAAGAAATACGGATTCTCTTGCAGGTTTGTTGGCGCAGACTCCTGGATGTACGCCAATATCGTCATGTATGCTCGCGCGAGATCACGAACGTGGATCACGCTCCATACATTGCAACCCTCACCCACATAGCCTGCAAAGCCGTGCTTCAAGCTGAAGCGCACAAGACTCGTCAGTGCGAATGAGTGGCGCCTGTGAGCCGGGTTCACACCGTAGACGAGTGGAGGAAGGATGATAACGACCTTTGCTCTGTTTCCAAACTCTCGCGCGGCTTGGATGACGGGCATGTCGACGTGGCGATGCATCGAGGTAGGCGCTATGGCATCGATATCGCCTGGGAGATCGTCGCGATAGATCTTTTCGTTCTTGTGCATGCCTAATGCAGCATCTTCCAGTGCACCCGTCCCGCTCGTGTGGATGTAAGTGCTTGGCTGACCTGCATCAACACGCTGTCGCACGCCTGATAGTATGGCTTCCACGCTGGGCAAGTCATCGGCTGACGCTGTGTTTATGGTAACCTCGTGTTGTGCCGCTTGTGTTGCGAGCAACTGGAGGTCGCTCAGAGTGCCGAGAACGGTCTTGGCTCCGACTCCTTCGAGGCACGAGGCTTGCTCGGGCCGTCGTACCAAAGTTGTGACGGGGTGTTTGGCAGCGAGGAGCTGATCAAGGACGTTTCGCCCGATGTAGCCAGCGCCGACGAGAAAGACGCTTTGAGGAGACGGCATTGCAGTTCGTTCTGATTGACTGCTTGCCAAGTTCGTGAAAAGTGGCAGGCTGAAGCATTGGCACGACCGAAAGATCGCTTATAACTGTGCCTCTGGTGGGCTCAAATCTTGTTCTTGTAAACTATCTGATTTGGTCCGCTAGTAAACACCCAGATAAGGAACTACTTTTCAGATTACTGAAGATCCTACAAATTGAAGCATTGACACGTTTGTCAGCGCGTTTAATGCGTGCGCACCCCTCTTGAGCTCACCTACGTTCGTCCGATCTAGTCCGTAACAACGCCGGATCTCCAAAGAGGCCCGGACGAAGTTCCGGAAATGAATACCACCGCCTGAAACAGCTCACTGACTAGCTCAAGTGGAACTTCTGCGCTCTTACTCTTCGTGGAAGTGTGTTTGGTTCCAGTATTTGTACTCCGCCCTATGCATGAATCTGAACCTAAGGGCCAATCACCCACGCGCTCACTTCGTTATCCCAGTGCTTCCAGACACCCTCTATGCGCTTGTACCATCTTTGTTCAAGTGGATGCAGAACGATTCGTTCTTCCTGCTCGTTGTACGAGCCGAACGGAGGCATTCGTGGCTGTGTATGATGAACCGAGATGTCTGCTCGAGGCTGTGGCGTGGAGAAAGTAGTCGCAGGAGTTGTTGCCGGGCTAGAATCAGGCGTCATGATAAGCGTTGGTGTTGGCGACGCATCAGTGTCCGACTGAGCCGATCGCAACGGGATGCTATCGGTGTGGACAGCGTGTTGAGAAGAGACCTGTCGGGAGCCGAAGCTGTTCCAATCAATTGCTTCCTGGGCCTGATCTGGTACAGTAGTGCTGGCAAGCTGACGATTGGTGCGAAGAGCTTCTTGTGCAGTGGTGGGTGCACTGGTAGTTGCCAATGGCGGAAGAGGTCGTTGGTTGGTGAGGCTCGCAATCGGGCGATTGGCGCTTGAGGGAGGGCGTACGTCCGAAGATTGGAAAAGGTTGAGAGTATCGGGAGAAACGTACTGCTGACTGTGCAATGGACCTTGGTCAGAGGACATCGCAAGTATCGCGGGGTCGATGTTGCTCAAGATTAAGGTGTTAGCATCTGGCTCGTTGATGGTCGCGGTTTCGCCAGCAGAGTCGATACCATGAGGCGAAACTGTTGACTGAGCTGGGTAGTGACCGGCATACGTCGAGTTTGGATGACTCGACATGGCTGGATCTTGGGTATTAGCAAGTGAGTTGCCTGAGACAGCATCAGCACCAGCAACACTGATCTGAATAGGCTCCTGCCCTGCAAAGTAAGTCAGCACGGGATGATGAACCCTGGGAGATGGGCGACCTGCTGCGGTCCGTAGTGATCGCGACTGATTGTCTGGGGAAGCTATGGAAGGCGTCCTATCTCTCCGAGTTCGTGACTTTGCGGCTTTGTCGTTGCGAGGGCGTCCAGGAGCAGGTCTTTTGGGAGCATCATACCTCTGAATTATGTTAGGTAGTCCATTGTGGTGGAGACGATAGTGCTTGATCGCGGAGTCTTCGTACAAGAAACGCTTGTGGCAGACGCCGCACTCTCTCGGAAAATCCTCCCGTGCCTTGGCACCCCTTCGACCAGCATATGTATCGGGCCAGTGATGGTTTTCCGGTGGCTGGTCGTGGATTCGAGCATCGGGCTGCATGTTGTGTGGAGCAGGACCCGGGTAGCTTTGATTCGAAGGTGGGCTAGAGGAGGTATAGACCATGCTTGGAGTCGGAGGAGTCTGAGTAGCCACAAGAGCAGATGCACTGGCCTCATGCATAGAAACATCTGCTGCAAAGAACTCTTCGTTGGGCAGTACCCAGGCCGAGCCCGGACCAAATGCTGCGAATGGACTTGGAGGCTCTGGATATGCATGGGACATAATGCTTGGGTCAATCAAAAACGTTGAATATGCCCCACCATCGTTGAGAGGTGGCTCCCGCGAGTCGTGGACCGAAAAGTCGTAGGCATGATGACGGGGGATATTGAAATATTCGAACTCCATTGGCTGTCCACTGGATACATAGTCGTTGTTGTAGCCGTGCTCAGGCGACGCTGTGAATACTTTTTTGGGGGTCTCAGAATCGACGGCATATTCATACGCCGCTTCGCTGGAATAGCCGTTCCGGAGTGCTTCGTTATAGGCGCCCAGGTCAAAATCAGGCCAGTCATCTGCCGAGAACTCAAAGGACATGGTGATTTGGTTTTTGCTCCGAGCTCATGAGTGGACTGTGTTTCAGGAGTGGAAAATAGTAAGTCGTTTCAGATGGATAAAAGGGGCTGAAGTGAGTGGGTGAGTGGGTGAGTGGGTTAAGTGTGGAGAGCAGTGAAGGTATCACGGCTGTTCAGAGCCTATGAGAGTGAGAACAGATGTATGCGGCCCAGACATAGGCACGTCAGTCGAGTGAAATCTGGAAGTCACGGCCACCTTCACCACCTCAAGGCTGCGGCCACATGCCAGATCTAGCCATATTACTCAAGTAAAGTCCGCAGACACTTGCATATCTGATAACAACGGACGGCTCTCCATGGATATCAACAGACAAGAGAAGCACATTTTTTTGAAAATCTGATGGTCCATCGATATAGCTAGAATACACCACCGCCATCGAGGGTAGCAGACAATAGATGAACTGGCAACCCCCCCAGTAATCGATATGCAGAGTTGACGTTGAAGACGAGCGTTGCTTTGGAGATGATATGACGCATGTGGACCAGGCTTTGCAGGCACATCGACAGGAGCGCATCATGAAAGGAAGTACCAGTCAAAGCATGGTGCAACAACGCAAGAAGTGCAACAAAGCCCCAGTAAACCATACAGACTCGTGCCATCTGTCAAATAATGCCTGTTTCTTCGGGCCTCCAAGACCGAGGATGTCATCTATAGTCAAGATCAACGCAAGCAAGCAATCAAATGAGGATTGGGTAATCGGGCGCAGCCAGGAGAGTACTGTTGGAATGGGATTTACAATTTGACTTACCTATTATAGACTTACTTTTTGTCCCTTTAAGATTATACCTTGGATTCTGTACTTGAAACTCACGTGTCGTCCTTGTCTTGCTCGATCTTGTCTGCAATTTTTTGCCAAGCTCCCTTATGGTATTCGTCTTTGACAGCCTGCGGGATCTGCCTAGCTTGAGTGTAGGTCAACCACTTAGTTTTGACCACTGGACCTATTTTGGTGTTAGCAGTGTATTCGACAAGCCACTTACCTTTTTTCTTCTCTAGAACCTTGCGTATTGAAACATCGAAGCTGGAGTTTCCGGACAACATTTCGGGCAATTGGGCCGTCTTTTGTCGCTTAGATATAGGGCATTCAAGTTGCTCTGCTCGAAAAGGACGACTCGGGACCGACAAAATCGGGACCGGGATGCCATTCTCAAGCCAAGGAGCCTGTCGCTTCATGCTGAATACTGGTTGGACTTGACGAGTTGTCTTTGCAGCTTGTGTCTGTGGAGTTTGAAAGTTATGTTGCTGGCTCATGGCCTGCATGTCCGGTGGTCGACGGCAGTTCTGGACTAAAGTGAACCGCTGCATTGGTGAAGGAAAGGCCCCTTTTCCGAACCACACATCCGTCGCAGAGAACGTCATCCGACATGAAATGATTGGGAGGCCGCTCAGATCGTTATCGGAAACTCGATACGCTTCGTAGGGGTCTGTTATAATACCGCTGTTGGTAGACGCGAAGGTATGGTCCTGATTGGCAGCATCTGAATTTCTCTGCGCGCTTTGAGCGGTCTCATGGTCCTGGCTAAACAAAGCATCTAGGCAGTCTCCTGTCTCCTCGGCCGCATCTGACAGTGAAGGTTCCTTGGTTGCATAGAGAGGCTGTAAGAGAAGATCCATGACCTGACCTTGCGGATCAAACTCATTGTCTTCGGGAAGTTTCGTGAAGTCTGTTAGTGTCCAGCTAGCCATCTCTTCGACAGTCTTGTACCAAGGTGAAGGTTTGGATGTTTCTTCAGGAAGCCCGCCCCGCTGTTCGATCTCGATACGCACAATCTCTAGTCGCGCTGCAATAGCAGTTGCTACGTCAAGATCGTCGGTATCAGGCTTGTAGTAAGAGATTGCGACCTTGAGCTGCTGCCACAATATCGCCAACCTCTCGTTGTTCTGTTGTCGTGCCCAGTCAGCAAGTGTAGCTTGCTGCCGACCGTTCATCATCTGGAGTGATGTTGCCATGATGACGAGGTTTTTCTGTCAGAATAATCTCTAGTCTTGCTAGGTTATGTTGTATCTTCTTACAAGCTTCTTAGTCCGGCCAAGAGGTGCTTGTGAACAGGTTTGCGTGGTGTCGGATCATGAGGTTCGTCGGCCAAGTCGCTGTTATATATTCTGTTCAACACTGCTAAACAATAACACAATCGATTCATTGTTCGATTGTTCAACCCGAAACTGTCCATTGTCCTGGGTTCGTGGGATCAATGTGGCAAGGCGGCGTCCTTGTGTTGGGCTTTGTCTTCGAGCGTGCCATTGTTCCAAATCTTTGGCTTTCTCCTGTATTGCATGTTTCGCCGCGGCGGACATCGTCCTACACGTGGGTCCAGTCGATCAAGTTCGACAGCTCCGTGCAGGTGTTTCGACTTTCTTTCTGCGAGACCATGTGCTTCGTTGGTGACTAGAAAGCCACCGCTACTGCAACGTCTCAGGACAACTATACCCGACGTCAGCGACAACGTGGTAAAGCCCTGAGTATCGACAGAAGAGAAAGCAATTGTTCTCCAAGTGTGAGGAACGCACGCTATGTTTCGCTGTAAGAACGGCGCAAGAACGCTAGGAGTGCAGGTTGGGTTACAGAATCATGGATGAAACTTCAGACTTTGGTGCACATATTCTACTGCACAGTGGCGAGAGGTTGTGCATGTCTGTCCCACTCTTGTTGTATTAGCCCGGGTAAGTCCCAGTAGGTGACTAATAAGACCAGGGTGAGCTTGCCAAGATCTGTCATCTTTCGTATCTGATGAACTCTGACGACAGGCTGGTTGTGACAAGTGAAAGCCCTGCGCGAGCTGTGCTGGCGTGTTCATCACTCAGAGCCTGTTTGTACCAACGTGACATAAGTCAACCATCATGCATACATCATCAAGCTGCCCGCGCTCATGGAACTGAAATCATTTACTGCGACCAGATTGAGAAGACACCATGCGCAAAGTCACCGGTAAAAATCGCTTCTCTTGGTCAGACATATCATACGACCCGCAAGGCACCCGCACCCCAGCCGAGGCAGGCCTTCTTGTGAGACGACAAGCTGACTATGCGAGTCATAATTACCTGAAACAGGCAAGGAGAGAATTGATGACAAGCATGCTGCAACGCTCTCAGACAAAGGGTTGGGAAGAGAGAAGCTGGGCCGCATTCCACAGCCTCTGGAACGTTGGTGACGAAGATGGCATCGGCCATGGCATTTCGCTAGAATCGGACGAAACGTTTTATGTCGACACAACCACCACCGCGCCTGACAACAAGGACTCGCATTTAGAAGACGATATAGAGGTGGAGTTTCTTTCTGAGGAGGACATTATGGACATGGACCATTTTGTGGAGAACAGCGAGCGAAGGACAGGGGAGCAGACGGACAGTGACGAAGCTGCGGAGGGTATGCCATTCGCGCCTGAGATGACCGAAGATGAACGCCGCAAAGAAATCCTCGCTCTTTTAAGGGACATGCGACAACGTTTGGAGAATAGAATCTTCGAGAATGAGGCTGAACGAGAATCGGTATTGAGTTATCTAGCGGACTTGGAGCGTCAACATGGGCCGAGCTGAATGGTTGAGAGATCCCATCCCTAACCTACGAAAGACCCCAGTCCGTATCAGTCGTCCTACATGCCTGGAACAACTGCCATGGAAGAGAGATACATGAATCTGCTGATTATGCTCAAGGAGGCGTCGACAAGGTTTCATCAACCTCGAAGGTGGAACAGTGAAGGTGATGCGTGCTGCAGTCGGTACGCGATATGCGCCCCACAGCTCTTCGTGCTGCCAGTGGTCAGGGTATCACGCTCTGGGTCTCCCGATTGGCGTCCTCTCTTGGGGGTAATTGACGAACGTCACATAGCGGCGGCTATATGGCGATAGCAGTGATCTGCAAATATCATTAATGCACTTCCACGGTGCTGATGAGTCTTGCACAGGCTGAGGCTGAGACTGAAGTTGAGGTGAGGTGAGATGAAGCGCGGTCTCGTAACGCGTAGGTCATTTGAAGCCCAGTTTCAGGCAGGTCTACCGGCGTTCTGCCCAGTCCATACAGCTTGAAGCGGTGGTGTTTATGGACCACGAGTGCACTTCGTAGCCAAGAATGCGCAGAGTCATCGCGGCTAACCTCCGCAATCTCCATCGGTCTGCGCTACTTAGTAGAAAGATAGGGCCGCCTGCTTTTGTGGCCCGTTATCTCGATTACTATACACAGATTTCGTTACTTACTGGCCACAGACAACAAGTGTACACGCTATTATAGCACTGCGTGAGTCTGAATAATGCTAGCATAGGAGCAGTGTACATGGTAGAGCAAGTGTTAACAGTTCATCACTGTGCTTGTTGGCCGGTCACAGCGCTATCCAAACTACGGTAGATTACTCACATCCTTACACAGATCTTCGCTTATCGCAGCAATTGACCCTTCTCGTATCCACCTATGCTTTGAACTATTGTTTCTCCAGCCTTTGTGGAGTCAAACTTCCATCTGGCGACGAGGCACCACTCCCCTGAGACGGTGCAATGCCATGGTTGATGGTACGAGTGGCAAGCGGGTAGTCCTCCCAGCCATCGGCCGCCTCATCATCAAATTGATCCAGGTCGAGACCCATCTCTTCAGCCTCTTCGCTAACACGGAGACCCATGAACGGCACGTACTCCAATGCGAAAAGGAGGATGCAAGACACCACGAATGAGTAGGACAAGGTAGCACAGATGTCGGCAAGCTGATAGGCGATCTGAATGCCGTTGCCGTCGATTGCGCCAGAAGCTTCAGTGCCGAGTCCATCGAGGGCAGATATGCTGGCAGTAGCGAAGCAACCAGTCAGGAAAGAACCGATCGCACCGCCGACACCGTGAAGCTTGAAAACCTCAAGACCGTCATCAATTCCGAACCAGTTGTGCATGCCCTCCAGAGAACAACATCCTACGCCAGTCAGGAGTCCGATAACCGCGGCGAGCCATGGCTGAACATAGCCAGCAGCGGGCGTGATGCCCACGAGTCCGGCAATGATGCCCTCGCAGGCAGCCTTGACAGACCATTTCCTGTTGTGTTTGAAGTAGGAGAGTACAGTGTAGCCAACAAGACCCATCGAGCCACCAATGATGGTGTTGAAGACAGCGACCATGGATCGTATGCTCGCATTCAAAGCTGAACCACCGTTGAAGCCGAACCATCCACTGAAGATCAAAATGGTACCAATGAACATGGTGGTCAGGTTGTGGGGCTTGTGGTGGGTGTTGTCGACAGCTGAGCGGCGCTTTCCGAGCACAAGAGCGTACGCAAGGCCTGCAGCGCCAGTAGACATGTGCACTGGGGAACCGCCAGCGAAGTCCAAGACGCCGAGTGTGGCCGCCCAGCCGTTACCATTCCATGTCCAAGAGGCGATCGGGCAGTACACGATCGTGACCCAGCAGAACAAGAAGATCATAGAGGGAATGATCTTGCCTCGTGCGAACGCACCACCAATGACGATAGCAGCAGCTGTCATGGCAAACAGCATTTGATAGAGACAGAAGACGATGTCTGGGATCAGAACAGATCCGGTCGATGGCGCAGCCATGACGCCGCGCAGGCCAAAGTTGTCCATGTTACCGATGAAAGAGTTGGACGTCCGGGAGAACGTCAGAGAAAAGCCCCAGAACATCCATTGGAATGTAACAACCGAAACGACGGCGAAGGACTGGAACATCATCGCGAGTGCTGACTTGCGCTGTGACATGCCGCCGTATAGCAGACCCAGCCCTGGGATGATGAGGAAAACGAAAAAGGCTGTAAGCATCTGGTATACGTAGTGGAATTCCAACCCCTGGTATTGCGCATTGACATCCGTGGTGAGAGGGTTGCCACCAGCAGGCATGCTGCTGTTGTACTCGGGCATGACTATGTCGCCTGTGTTCGACATCTTTGCGGTGCTGGATTACCTTGCCAGATGTTCAAAAGAAGTTGCGGGCAGTGGGTTTCTTGAGGTAGAAGGGCAGGCAGTTCAAGCAGCAGGGGGACACCAGTACTTGTACCCATGGTCCTCGCCAAGTAGCAGCCGCCCTTTCCAACCGTGCCAGTCACCCCACCCTTCCACCAGGGTACAATTTCGGATTGTTGCCACGAGCGCGAGAAGTATCCCATCTCGGCGAACATCCTGTTGAGGTCGTCTTGACCAAACAAGGATATGGTAAGAGTATGAAAGCCCCACTTGCGGGTATCATGCCGATACCAAGTACATGGTGCCTGCAGACAGATTGTCCGGCGATGGAACATGGGAGATTTCGGTAACGCATGCAAGGAAGGGGATCATCGACTGGATGTCTTTGTGGTGAGTTGTTGGGTGCGTGCTCTTATCAGTGGAAACACCCCAGACACGTGGAGCCAGATTAGAGTGGATGCAGCACGAGTGCCAAGAGATAAGGAGATCAACCAATCGAAATATGTCCTGACCGATATGTGGCTAAGATAGCCTCAGTCATGGCGTCTCGTCGGAACACGCTATTGAGCCTCTAAAGACGCCTGTAACCAGACGAAGCTATTGTCAGCATGTTGAGTCTCTCTTATCTGTCTTCGTTTGTACATACATTGACTTAAAGCTTTGATATTGGCGTCGGCGAACGATATCGAGTTCCTGCATTGCGCCCTATCGTTGGGTTTCTCAGATCTCGCTGCCGAGTGTGCCGTGACGAGCCAGCTTACCATTCCAACGCCGAAGTGTTGTCGTGATCCAGGATAGCCGCGCTCCTCTGTGCAGTCCAATATCTGTGCTTCTGCTCCGATATTCAGTAACCCACGCTGGATGTGGGTCATTTGTCAGCACAGCAACTTCATTGATATTGACATTAAGCCGAACAGCCTTTGCAACCAACCATGTACTTTACTGAAGAACGACAGATCGCGGTACCTGAAGAACGGACCTGAGTGAAAGTCTGGAGGCGGCTACTAGTAGCAAACAGCCCTCTGCGCGGAGCCTAGATGAGTCACGTGAAGTCACGTGTGGTGGCGAAAATAGCTTTCACTAGATTGAGGTATTGTAGTCCCGGTGAGTTGCAGTCGGCAGGATTCTTTTCACGCTACATGCTGAGTGCGAAGTGAGCAAAGTACCACAGTGTGCTGGTTGCGCTGCATCAGCAGCGAATCTTCGAGGCAGTCGACGAATAGTACATTTCTTCGAACCACTTCCATAAAAACGTTTTCCGGGACTCCTCCCTTCAGAAGGCAGGTCTCGCAATGTCGCGCGTTTCTTCTTCGAAGATGCACGAACTACTGAGCCTCCCAAATTCCCTGCAGTTCATTTGACACAAACAGGATGGTCAGCCTTGAGAATCGTTCTATAGCAACATTCCTAGGATCTGCTCAGGCTGAACAGCTGGTCTCCAATGTTGGGGTAACGCAGGATGCGGACGAAGAATTCTGGAACCGCTGTCGCTTCAAATAATCGAGCTCGTGTCAAATGTAGCTAGGTAAGGCCAGAGTCCCTATACAGGCTGTGGGCATGTGTAACCCCGGTGCCCTTCAGCAGGGAATGCGAGCGTCAAAAGGTTTTGCCGATCAGTTATGTGCATCATAGTCCGAGCTCAGAGATGCTTGAAAATAGCCAGTAGGACAAGCCACTACAAGCATTCGACTTCTTGAACTTCAACGATGCTCTTTTGCTCATTTCGAGATGGATTAAGCGTCGAGCCTCGACTTGTGACTCGCACTTTCTGACACTGGATTTCCCCTTGGCAGTCTCGAGAGACGACTGCGATTGGCACGAACACATCTTCGAGATTTTGGTGACGTGTTCCGTCCAATCAAGAAGCGGCAGACATGTCTTGGCTCTGCTGCCATGCTTCTTGGCGGCCATGGCGTACAGCTTCAAATGCGGAGAGAGTATGCAAAAGCTGGGGATGGTGTCTGGCTGGATGTGATCAGTGACGAACGTTTCAACATTTACAAGGGTGCAGTGGGTGTTACAACCGATGAACCCCGACCTCATGGCGTATATATGCTCAATGACGGGATGGCAGTCGCTACTTCTCTCTTCTTGCAATTTCTTTTGAGGTCTGCTCTTCTCCAGGATACACCCTCATCATCTCAACGGCCAATCGTGGTCGTATAGCTTGACGAGATGGCCTTCAAGCTAGGTGCAACACAAAAAGAGCATGAAGTCTCAGAAACGATCTCGCTCGAGAAGGAGCAAGTCTACCGGGCGGAATATGGCATGTCAGAGGAGAAACGAAAGTACCTTCGAGCTGGTCTATCCTCAGAAGACGCCGACTTCATACTCGACATGCCACTCAAGCAACAAAGCGCCATCTACCACAAGGTGGATAGGCGGCTGGTGCCAATGGTGATCTTCTCCCCGTTGTTGGCGTGGATCAAGCTAATTGTACCTAGCTTGCTCTGCTGTACCTGATTGCACATCTTGACCGAGCAAACATCGGCAACGCTAAGATCGAAGGCATCGAGAAGGATCTGAACATGGTTGGCACTGACTACAATGTCGCTGTCCGTTAAACACTTGTGTCCCAGGCGTATACTTTTTCTAACACATTTTCACAGGTTTCCATTTTCTTCGTGTCTTATATTCTGGTAAGTGGAAGTGTCTTAGTGGGTTCTGAGTACATGCTGACAGTCACCAGTTCGAAACGCCCAGCAACATCATTCTAGGCAAATTCAAGAGACCGTCGTTCTACATTGGGTTCATCACCTGCGCATGGGGGTTGGTGATGACGTGCTGCGGGTTCGTGCAAAGCTTCTCAACCCTTTGCTTGTGCCGCTTTCTGATCGGATTGTTCGAGGCCGGCTTTTTCCCGTAAGTGCTCGCGAAGTTGTCTCACATAACACTGCTGGAAATGCTGACACTCACTATAGGGGCTCGATGTGGTTAATTACTCAATGGTATGCCGCTCTGTTCCATAGGTGGCGGAGGCACAATTTGCTAATACGGCCAAGGTACCCTCCACACAAGACCTCGCTACGTATGTCGTACTTCTACTTCTCTTCGGCAGCTTCTGGTGCGTTCTCCGGACTTCTAGCCGCTGGTATCACAAAGATGGACGGTCTGGGTGGTCAGCAAGGTTGGCGATGGATCTTCATCATGGAAGGAATCGTGAGCGTTGTGATTGGCGTCAGCTGCTTCCTACTCCTACCAGATTCACCGTCTTTGTCCGGCAGGTGGCTCAAGCCGGATGAACAACGATTCCTCAACCTTGTGCACCAGGCCACTCGAGGTTCAGCGAGAGACCAACTCACTGAGCCTGGCCAGAAAAAGAGGCTCGTCAAATGGTCCACTGTCAAGCAAGTTCTCACAGTAAGTTCGAGTTCTAACTCTTAGCTTGGTGAAGCACTGACTAAGACGCACAAGGACAAACATATCTACCTCCAAGCACTGGTGTACATGTCGAACTCGGTCCCGAATTACGCTCTGAAGTTCACAATGCCGCAGATCATAAAGAACATGGTGTGTTCTGCTGGACCCTTGCACCTTTTACCTACTCACGTTCAATAGGGCTTCACATCGACCAGTGCACAACTCCTAACAGCACCACCATATTTTATGGGTGCATTCTCCGCCATTTTCTTCTCGCTGTGCAGTGACAGGTTCTCCTGGAGGTTACCATTCATCCTTGCACCTCAGTCACTCTTGCTCATCGCATACCCCGTCTTGTTCGTGCTCGCTGCTAAAATAGCGAGCAACGTGGCGGTCTGCTACGCAATGGTCATCATTGCCTGCATGGGAGTGTATCCCATCATACCTGGAACAAACTCATGGACGATCAACAACCTTGCCGGTGCGGAGAAACGGAACATGGGCAGTGGTTACTTCATCACGCTTGGAAATTGTGGAGGTGTAAGTATATGAGCATGCAGAAACAACATTGACTGACGTATCCTTAGATTGTGGGGAGTTACATCTTCCTCGAGAGCGAGAAACCAAAGTACCCAACTGGGTTCGGCTCCTCTTTAGCATTCGCCGTTTCAGGCATCGTTGCTGCGCTGACAGTCGAGTACCTCTACTGGCGCCACAACAAGAAGTACGAAAAGATGACCGAGGAGGAAGCAAACGACATGTACGGCTCGGCAGTATTGGAGAAGATGGGCGACAGAAGCCCGCTGTTCAGATATTCGCTGTAGCGCTTGAAGTTCTGCAGGCTATGAAGAACTGTAGCACATGCCATCAGAGCTGGAGAGGCAAGACCTGGTGGAAATGGTGGCGGAAGACGAGCCGATGTGACTCAGCGAGGGGTCCACCAAGAAGATTGTAGTGACATTGCACTTTCCAAGAAGTCACAATGACAGGTCTACGCAAGACTTCAGACATGAGATATGGTGCAGCCACAATACACGCGTTTGACATACGATATGTCAAGAATAGCCAATTCGGCTTTGTATCATCCATCTGGCCGAATTCACTGCGAGGAAGTCGAACTCAGTTGTGGAGGGGGACACGTTCGGTAGTGCTGGCATGCTGTCCGCTGACTGAGAGCTCAGGGTAGAGGAGAACATGTGAGTATCTTATGGCAATCATGGTCGAAGAGTGCATGGAATTGACTGGCTGTTCTGAAAACGGGTCAGAAGATCAGAAGTGAGCTGTATACAAGCTTGTCATCTGCATGAATCAAAAGAAGTAGATTAGAATCTCTGTTCTTGTGCTCTGCATGGTCCGATTGTTGTGCAACAAGCAAAGCATTGTGCCATAGCTTGAGAATGATCATATGAAGCTTGTACTTGTCGTGTTTGACATAACGGTGATGAACAGAACAATGACTCATGGTGCCCTCCTGGAAGTCGGTAATGACATTGATAGACATGTTTAACAGGTTTTAGGCGCAGGCAATCTCGACTACACACGTGACTTGATCTCTACGAAGTTCTGCATTCGAACACGCGCACTTCAAGCGTAAAGTACATTTCTCAGAACAAGGGACCGACCAAATAGTTAAACTAAAAAAAAAACGTTTAGCTTCTCTTTGATTGAGCGTGTCATCCTTAGTGCAGGGGCCATGCTAATCTTCTCTGTATCGTTTCAAATTGCTGGAACGTGTGTCAGCAATGTGCTCAGCCACTAAGCCAAATAAAAGTACATACACCAAATGTCCCGAAGGACAGAGCAATTTTGTGGTACGAAAAACTATAAAGAGGAAGGCAAGGCATCAACAGTGCAGCAGGCCTAACAAACGCTCGAACATCGGGTATCTGTTAGCGCTGATCGCCATCCAAGAAACACCCGGGATTTGGGTGTTACCCAGCCATTTAGGCCGCAATCAATTTTGCGTCTATTAGCTGGAAATGCGCATCGCTTGGCAGGTACCTGCCGAAAATGGTGCACTGTTTTGTGCTTCGCGCTTGCTGTATGAACCTGTAGCTCAACTTCGAAGCACTAATTTTGCGATTTCGCGATGCAGATGCTGAAATTCCAAACAATGAGATTTTGGAAAGAGAATTAAGGACGACGAAAAGCTGTGGAATACTTTATGATTCCGACTTGGCAAAGTGCGATGTGACATACATGGCTGCCCCTCATGGACGAGTTAATGCGGGGTGCTCACGTTAATGTTCTGATGCTTGCAGGCATCAGAGACCCTTCATGTAACTCCGGTTCCCACGATAGAACTGAGAAAGGCAGCCATGAATGTGTTGCTATTGGTGTACACGCACTCCCTGTGCAACTGTTGTCGCCGGCGCGGGCGCTTGCGCGGGTTTCACACTGATGTCTATACCAGGAGGGCACCATATTGCACACCTCTTAGACAAGAAATGCTGCGATTTTGAGCGAGTCTTCCTTGAATTGAGTTGAACGATAGCCTGGAACCAGATGTTTGGCGCTCTCCGTCCAGCGTTCGAAAACTTCAGCAAGAAGCCATTCTCACGTAGCTCGAAATTTTTGCGATGAGGCCACGGACTTTATATGGGTGGTTGATCTGGACCAAATGTGTACCAAAAATAGCGCTGTCATCCTCATGTTGTCAAGTAATATCAGACCCTGTGCAGGCATTGCTTCAGCATGCTGCATCGAGCTGGAAGTGTAAGAAGCAAACTTCGCCTCGTTCTTTGTTGCCGCCATGCTGGCCAGCGACGAGCATAAGACCAATGGTGCAACACAGAAGGAGTACACGAGCAAGGTCGAGGGCTAACGGATTCCTGCTAGAACTGATGGGGCGCCCTCTTGGCTGCCAATCGCTACGTCGATCGTGCGGGATTACGCCTTGATCCTGCCATCACTGACCATTTGCCTCATAGCCTTGATACTACCCTCGACAGCCTTCTGACTCATCTGCGTCCACTTCTCGATATTCTCCTTCTGCTTCTCCTCTGGTGTATCCTGAGGCATCAACCAGTCAAATTGATATGTCAGGTATAACTGCCCATCAGCTGAGTCTGAAACGATGTTCAGTACCTTGGATCCATCTGGCTGTGCGAACTTCACACCTATCAGTCACGAGTCCTCAAGTAGGACAATAGTAGACTCACCTCATGTTTGACACCTCCAGAAGACGTACAGACCTCTTTGACCCTTCGGTCGCCCTCCGCAAAGACGACCTCTCTCGTCACAACCTCCCTGCCGTGCTCGTCCGTTGATTCGGAGAGGACGTCAGTAGATTTTATGGCGCCAGCGACAAATTCTTCGGCGTGCCGGATTTTTCGGTGCAGGCACGCGGTGATTTGCGCTTTTGTTAGGACAGGCGATACGTCTGGTGGATTTATAGGCGCGGAGAACGCGATGTAGGCGGCCGGCGGCGCTGGCATGGTGGACGTAGTGTGTACGGCGTGCCGCTTTGGGGTGGGTCGTTTATGTCTGGTGTAGGTAGTTGCGCGCTCTCTGGCTGTTGAATTGTTCAAAGCTGGTTGTTACGTTGAAGACTTTTGGTAGATATATCCTGAGGTGGTTGTAGTTGGTCTTGAATCTGCTGAAAGAATGAAGCCTCGAGTGCGTGTTTATCGTTCAGCCCCTTCTGGTTCATAATCGGAGGCGGTAACAGGTCTAAGTGTTGCCGTCTATGACGCTATGCCTAGAATTTCCGCCGATCCAAAGCTCCGGGGCCCACCTAGGCGCTGGAACTCGGACACGACGCATACATGAATCTGAGTAAGCTCGGTGACCGGCAACTCGCGCTCCAAGGACACTTATGGCTTACCTTGACGAGCTTAGGTCAGTGTATAAAAAACATCCTCTACAACCGCTGGTTAGTTAGCAGGACGCATCAGCCCCTTGCTTACCAATGCTCAGAGATGGGTGACGAAGAACCGTTGGAGCTGGTGGCTATGATCCGAACAGGTAGCGATTATGTCTGCTCTACATCTTGAGAAGGGGTATCCTGTACATCATCCTCAGGCTTCTTCACCTTTTTCTTTTTCTTTTTCTTCTTGACAGCTTCCTCAGTAGGCTCATCTATTGCCTCATCCTGAGCTGTCTTCTTCACTTTCTTCTTCTTTCGCTTCACTACGACACCTTCCTCATCCACGCCTTGAGCGACATGAGTTCTGGCTTGCTCTTCAGCTCTAGCTAGCTCTAGCCGCTTCTTTTCTACCTCTTTCAGGGCAGCCGCCATCTCGGCTTCTTCAGCTAGCCGTCTTTCGATGTCCAGCTGAGACGTCCCGCTCCCATCTGGGTTCTCGAGTAACGAGAAGGAACCGAGGTTCGATGAGTCTACTGACAGCAGATTTTTCCGAGCATGGGACGCCGGCACAGACGAAGACGAACCGGTGTTAGATATAGCTCTAGATATTGGTCGAGGCGTTCTCCGTTCGCTATAAGACGTCGACAACTGCTCTGGTGAAGGGTCCAATGTTTCATCTGCGGCGACCACGAATTTCTTCTTCGACTTCTTTTTAGACCTCTCTGACGGCTGATGCACAGGCAGCTGGCTGATATCGATCTTGAGGTCGACGATTGGTATAGAGTCGATGTCCAAGTTACCCTGGTCTTTGCTAATGATATTGGACATCTCGTTCGCAGGTGTGCGTTCTGCGCTCGGGATATAAAAAGGGTCATCCTTGTTGCGTGCTGCTCTTTCAGCTTTCCTTCGCGCCTTCGTTGCTGGTGATTCAGGCGCTTGTTGGTACGATGCCGGTTCATCCTCGTCTGACTCAATGTACTGAGTGCGGCTTGTGTGTTGGAGCACTGTCGGAGCAGAAACTTCACATTCGTAGTAGAATCTATTGAACGCCGCAATATCTTCGTCATCGTCTTCTTCTGCATCTGCCAATTGTGAAGACTGGAGGATGTTGGTTAGATCAGGATTGATTGCTGTGTCGAGGTCAAGGTCCTCGGGGATGGGGACCTTCAGTTGTGCTGCAGCTGAGACTGGCTTGATGTCGGCACCTTCAAATAATTCAGGTAGAGCATGTATCAGCAGCAACGGTGCTTCTAAAGAATCGTCTGGCAATACAGACAGTGCCTCCGAGCACAGCTTAAGAAGCTCAAGGAATTCGACACTTCTTTCTTGCACTTCCAAATTTGGGTGAGCTGAAAGCGTTTCCAAGAAAGTCGTTATTCTCCCTAACATGAGAGCAAGCATTCCTTTGCGGGATGCGTTCCATTCTTGGTTGGCCACCTTGGTGATCTGAGCAAATACCTTTGGCACAGCTTGAATGAATGTAGTTATCGTGCTCGGAGCTAGAGCTTGAGTGTAACCGTGGACAATAGAATTGACGACTTCGTACGGCGAGGTTAAGTATGTAGCGTATTCTCCACATACCCAACCAGCTGACCTGAGCACTTCGTCTTGACCGTTTCCATGCGTTGCAAACAAAGCGCTGCGGCTAGAGACAAGTACGAGGCTCTCTGCAGCCTTGACAGCTTCCGGACGTAATTCCTGCACTCGGACGGCAATGTCAAGAAGCTGTCTACCAACACGAGACGCCAGGCCGGATGTCTTGTCCCTTTGACCAGGTGATGTGTCTGTCATCTTAGCGGGTAGATATCGAATGAGCTTCACAAGCGTCTCAAGGTACCATTCAAAGTCCGTGACGTTGGTATACGTGTCTGCTGAGCACATATCCAGAATTTTGTTGATGATCTCGAAGCGGTACTCGTTAGGAAGAGGTGGCAAATCTGAACCGCGTTTATCCTCGACAAGTTTCTGCTCAAGATCCGTGTTATCTTCATCACCTGCTTCTCCATTTTGTCGTGTGGCGTTCTCATCCGGTGCGTTTTTGAGCTGCTTCAACAGGCGATCAACCACACTTTGTAGGTTATCGCTGCTGACCATACCTGTCGCCAAGTCAAGTGCTTGCAACCTGATCGAGACGTCTGGATCGTCTAAGCATCGGAGAATAACATCCTGTTGCATTGCCACCAGTGCTGGGTGCGTTGTAACAATCTTGTTGAATGCTAACAACGCCACATACTTCAGGTTTGGGTCGCCTTCGAGAACAATCATGCCTCTCAGCTTTGATATGCACAAATCGGCCACCTCCTCGACGTTCACGCCGGCGTCTTCACCATCCAATATGCCACCTTGGATGATGCCACTAACACACTCATAGAGCAAGGACATTGCGGTGGTGCTTTGGATGAGATTCGTTAATGGCCTGACCAGCTTCTTTACGAGTCTCGGCTCGAGAGGCGTGAGTACGGCAAATAATTTGATGATCTTGATGGCCATCCAGTTGTTTCCTCCGTCGACCAAAAGCTCGAACAAGCGTGGCGCCAAAGGTAGAAAGTCCTGCGGTCGTCTCCATCCTAGCTCGCACACAACGTTCACGGTTGCGGCGGTGACACTCGAATCCTCTTCGTCGTCCAGCAATCGATCTTTGATCTTAGGCCAGGCCACACGCAGGGTCTCCGGATATATCAATGCCAAACGATAGAGTGTTGTGATGGTCTTCTTGCGTACCGACGGCTGTGAGTGCGTCATTCTCGGAAGCAGGTCGGTCAGGATGGAAAGTGCCAGAGAAGAAGTGATAATATGCGGTAAAGTTACAAGAGGCAATGACAAGACCGGTATAGAAGGAGAAGTGAGATCTTTCTTCAGCAGGTTCTCAGCCAGCATGAGCACTTCAGTGTCAGGCCGAAAGCTCTGAACCGCAGCCAGGTAGCCAACACGCTTCTGCGGATGTTTAGCAGATGACATGACCTCGAGGACATTGAAAGCGGCCCATGTCATGTCATTGCCAAACATTTCCAGATAAATCAGCTTGAGCAGGGCAGTAGCCTTCACATCCATATCCTGGGAACGGACCTCGGAACGGCACTCTTTGATCGCATTCTGAATATATTCACCTTCACGACCTTTGTGCCCTCTCATACCCCTGATGAGGTCCACCAAAGACTTTTCGAACATCTTGGCCGTTCGGAGAGGGATTCCTCAGCCAGAATCGATAAGCTGTTGTGTGTGTATAGTGTTGCTTGAAGTTGTGGTTTTGAGCCACCGTTCGTCATTGCGTCGATAGTTTGTAGCCCACCATATCAAGTCTGAAATTCGTCCCCTGCCATGTTTATCACTTGGTAAGGTTCACGTATGGTATCAAGTCGCCAAGTTCCTTAACGTTGCAGTGGTAATGTGAATGGCAATGGTGATGAATGTGGCATGGTCTTCACTGGCATGATTGGTCAAGAACTATCTAGTCACGTGAGAGCGTGTGCGAGGCTGAGACTCCAGACACAACGACTACAGCCTCGCTGATAGTCCATCCTGCCCGCAAGTGCCTAAGGTACGGTACTCGCAGACCGACCCAGCAAGGCGCAATATTCAGGTAGTGGAAAGATCGGAAATCGCATAGGAACGAGCGATTGATCAGGACACACGACGAAGTCTAACGTAAAAGGGGAGTCGCACAATAGCCTCGACGATGTCTACACAAATTCAATACTACAATCATGACGACCCGGCGACAGCCATGAACTTGTCGCAAAGAGCATCACCGCTATTGTCGAAGTCGTCCTTGAAGAACAAATCACAAGTTCTCTCGATAGTATCTGCGATAGAAGAGCCATCGGAATGGGCCGAGCTGGAACAGGTCTTTCTTGCATGCTTACGCACTGGCGACGATGAGTCGGCCCATTTGTGCCTCGAGCGCCTCACCACCCGATTCGGCGCAGGAAACCACCGCATCATGGCTTTGCGCGGTCTCTATCAAGAAGCAGAAGCAAAGACTGAGGAGGATCTGAGACGCATCTTGCAGGGCTACAATCAGATAGTAAAGGAGGACCCGATGAATATACCGATCCACAAACGTCGGACAGCCCTGATACGTTCTGTGGGCAAGCCGGCCGACGCACTCGAGTGTCTCGTGGGGTTCTTAGCCTCGTTCCCTTCGGATACTGAAGCCTGGTGCGAATTGTCCGATCTATATCAGCAGCAAGGTCTCAACCCGCAAGCCATCTATTGCATGGAGGAGGCACTGTTGCTCGCGCCAAATGCATGGAACTTACACGCGAGGCTGGGAGAGCTGAACTACCTTGCAAGCCAGTCGGCTCAGGAGGGCGTGGCTGCCAATGAAAAGTACCTCACAGAAGCCATACACAGATTTGCCAGGAGCGTGGAACTTTGCCAAGATTATCTTCGAGGCTACTACGGACTGAAATTGGCCACAGATAAGCTCTCCAGTCTGCCCCAGAGCAGAAGTACCGACGGGTTGGAGTCTGAAACTCTGCAGCGGCTGAACACAACTGCTGTCGCGAAACTCAAGCATATCATTGATCAGAGCCCGTCCACGATGTCTGGTCCGAGGAAAGCCGAACTAATAGCCGCTCAGGCCTTATTGGACCAGTCGGCGCCATGAGAACCTCGCAAACATGTTGTGATCAGGCACCGTGGTGCGGTCAGCATTGTTGAGATGGGGCCATCTACGGCCCGAAGCGCTTCCAGTCCGATCTCAGCCACCAGGGCAAATATCACCATCCGACCAGTAACTCATCCGAGTATCTTGCTGCTGCTGGAGGAAATCTCCCAGAATAGCAGAGGCGACGAGTCATGAAGGAAGTGGGTCATTACTAGCTTGGGCTCGAACTTAGACGTCGGGCAGCGATCTGCACGCCACCCATCGTGGCACGATCTGACAGGTCGGAGTCCTTCGTGGTTGCGAAAAGTTAGTCGCAAGGGTTTTACGACTTTGACAATTGCATACCAGCTTTTCACATGTCTTGCATATCTCCCTGCCATCGATATTCCCCTGCCATCGAGTCTTGCCAAGGCTCGCGCTTATGGTAATTCCTGCCCGAAGCACAAGACCCAAGGATGGCAAAACCTTCGTCCAGAGCCAATAAATGACAAGCTGGGTTCGACAACTCTGACAGCTGGGACGAGAAGCGTGGCGAACAGCCAGGATGAGTCATGGGAGCGTAGGCTGCGAAGCAGCAGCTTGGGTGGTAGCTGCACTATATAGACGTAAATGTCGTGGCATGCATGGAAAGGAAGCTACCTCCATCAAGCCTCTTCCAAGGATCTAGCATAGCAAACAACACGTCGAAAACCTGTGCGACGAAGTAATTTTCGCGCGCGAGCCAGATCACATCCCACCAATCCTTCGCAAGCTCAATGTCAATCACCAAATACTATTGCATATTGTCCCTAAAACGAGTGCGGAAAAAGCGCTGAAGCTCCGACCTTCTCTGATTTGTGGCCATACCTTGTACAAGAGCGTCATTCGAACGCCGAGAAGGACATCCACGGGTCGTTGTGGTTATCGGAGCACAATTGGTCATTGACATTGTCCTGGTTCTGCTCTTTGCACTGGGCAAACAAATCTGAGGCTCCTCCCTCACGTGGTCTTCCTTTTCTTGATAACCTTCCTTCATCGAGCAGCAGCATCAAAGGACAGCAGCAATAAGCAACCACTTCGAGCAAAAAGCACAACGCTGCACACATAGCAGTCACCCATCACGATAGCTCTCTCGGATTCAACACTTCCCAACGTCGCCAGTGCGGGCTCGTCATCCGATCAGCACATACGTTTTCAATCCTACCAATTTGCATGATTCCGAGCCCCGACTTGCAGAGTGGTTCGTATGGTGTTTAAAAGTACCATCCGTCACGTCCAAAGAACCTTACATATCTGATCATCTTTGAGCGAGCAACTTTGGTTTGCCATTGTGTGGGTGTCATCGATCTAGGGTATCGGTACGCGCCCAACGTTTATATTCCTCGAGAGATCGTTGCCGGCTTTGTCACACGCCTAGGTGGTCCAGCGGCATTAGAGAGAGACAGCTTCTCAAAATTGACCGCAACCCATTCTCGTTGTTGTCAAAGTCACAAGACGCGATCCAAGCACGCCAAAGCACGGGCAGCGCCAGAGTCCTTCCTAGTGCCGAATTCTCTTCCCCTCCAAGCCTATCGAGGACTAGCGGGGGTTCCATAGGTCCACAGCTCTGGGCTTCTTGGGCATCAGTTCGGTATCAATTACAGGCAGCTAAGGGCTCCTCTCTGATTTGTTCCCTTGACTCTCACATCCCGCTCTTCGGGTGCGCAATTGCGCGCTTCCACGAAACAACACAACCTCTCTGGACCTCCAACAGTGGCCATCCCTTAGATATCTGTCAACCTGTTGGCAGCTGATCTCCTCCGGCCTCACTGTCGCAAGAGCTATACAGCGCCTGCTTGGTGTAGCTCTTGTTCTTCGCGGCTCAGCGCAAGCGCCCATCTGCGCTTACTGCCTTCAGCCTCCCACCAGGCCCTGCTTGTGCAGTCGTGCCATTCCAGCAAGTCGCTGTCGTATTGCTTCGTCGTTCTCCCACTAACGGTTCACCAAGGCTACCACATCCTGTCTGGCCTGGAGGCCGGTTCGGATGCGATAATCCCTTGCTCGCAAGATTCCTAATGGGGTATGACAGCGCTGTGACTGATGTCAAGAGTGACCAGGCTAACGTTTGGTTTAGTCCCAGTATACACATCAACATAGACCAGCCGCGACAACTCGAAAGGCCACCCTCACCAAGTGTCTCAGAGGAAGACGAAGACGGCGTACAAGTGTCACCTGACGAGATATCCCCCCACTACTCGGTGGTGCACACTTCGACCGCCAGTCAGAGTGGTTCCTCTCAGCAAGGTGATCCCTTCTTACCGCTGCCGTACCCAGGAGAACTGCCGGAGAGCGAGCCCGACGTCCATCCCTACCAGATAGCACAGCGCACACAACGCCGAAGCCGTCAGCGCTCCGAGGCGTCAAGAGAAAGCTCAAGTCACCGCGACTCACTTCGACGGGTGGTGCAGCTCCAAGGCGCGCACCACCCGAGACACAGACAGCGTCAGACACATCCCGAAGACGATACCGACTCGACAGAACACTTTCTGCAGCAGCCTGATCAGCCAGAATATGGTTACAGGATGCCTCGTGATCAGCAATACCACAGCCAGGGTGGCTACACCCACAGCAGTTCTTCCGGCGGCTATTCATATCCTCCAGTCCCACATCACACGCAGCACATGGTTCCGTATGCAGCGCCTGGACCACCTCAACCGATGCCGCCCTACCAGCATCCACAGATGACTTCTCCTGGCCCATATGGGTACCCTCCTCCACTCCCTCAGCATGCGCAGCCAGCTCCACACCCCTATCCGCATGCCAGTGCACAACACCCGCAGATAGCCTCACCATATTCGCAGTCGCCATATGGCCCGCCGTCCGTCATGCAATACCCGTCACCGCAAAGCTACTTTCCTCCACAATATCCTCCATACGCCCACCCATATTACATGCAACAGATGCAGCAATACCCAGGCATGCCTCCTCCCGCAATCCCACCGTACATGCATTACTCTCCATCTTCACGCGAGTCTCCACAGCCTGCTGTCGCTTCTCCTGCGCCTGCGCCTACACCGGCGAAACCGGAAATCGATGAACAGGCGATCATGGCCAAGTTCGAGGCCTTGTTCATTGCTGAACGCGCCGAGCGGGAGAAGAACGAAGAAGCTCGTCAAAAGGCGATACAATCCGCCGAAGACAGAGCAGCTGCAATGGCGCAGGCCGAGAAAGAACGGCAAGAAGAGGCAAAGAGAATACGCGCAGACGCCATAAGGGCTGCCGAGGAGGAAGCAGCCCTTTACCGCAAGATGCAACAAGAACGTGTCGAGGAAGAGAAGCGCATCCGGATCGAAGCTTTGCGCGCTGCCGAGGAGGAGGCTATCGCGCAGAAAAAGCGCGATGCTGAGCGCCGTGCAGAAGAGGCTAGGATCCGGGAAGAAGCCCGAAGAGAGGCGATTGAGGCGGAGAAAGCTCGCCTCGCCGCCGAAGCTGAACGCGCTGCCTACGAGCAGAAGATCCGCAAGGAGGCTGCTGAAGCTGCTCTAGCTACTGCCGCTGCCGAACTCAAAGCTAAGAAAGAGCAAGCCGATCGAGAAGCGAAGATTGCCACCGATGCTGCCGAAGCCGCGAAGAGCGCTGCAGAGAAGCAAGCTAAAGAACTGGCCGAAGCAGCCGAAAAGGCCGCTAAAGAGGCTGCAGCGTCTGCAGAAGCAGCCGCCAAAGCCGCCAAAGAAGAGCATGAAGCCAAGATCAAAGAGGCGGAAGCTGCTGCTGAGGCTGCAAAGAAGGAAGCGGAGGCTGCTGAGGCAAAGGCGGCGGCCAATGCACCAGTCGAGAAGAAAGCACCCCTTCGCTTTAAAGATGCTCTGGGTCGCAGCTACAACTTCCCCTGGGACCGGTGTTACAAATGGGATGATATGGAAGGCCTAATCAATCAGGCCTTTTCTCACATTGACAAGATCGGGCCTCATGTGCTTCAGGGGCACTACGACCTGATAGGTCCTGACAAAGAGATTATCATGCCCGACTACTGGGAGGATTCTATCACACCAGGAATGCACATCACGATGATGTTGTGGCCCATACCTGAACCCGAGCCAGAGCCCGAACCTGTTGTGCCGGATCTGGAACCTGTACCTTTACCACCGCCCATGGATTCAGACATTATCGATATCGATGCTCTGCTCAATGGTGTTAAAAAGCCCAAGGGCACAAAAGACAAAGGTGTGTTGCATCTTGTTGAAACTAGATCTATACTGACAGCCATTAGCAAAAGCAGGAAAGAAAGAAAAACCAAGCGGTTTCGCCGCATGGATGCTGGGCGGAGCGGCCAGTGGTCGTGGACGACCGGCGTTAAAAGATAACAAAAAGCCTGAACTAGCCGCTGTTTACCAACAGCACGGTGCCGTCGAACAAGGCGCTTGCACCGTTATGTGAGCTTAGCTAGAAACCACGAAACTTGACGTTCACTACAATACGACTTGCGAATGAAGGAATCCTGGTAAAGACGAGGACGACGAGATAGAAGATGGACAGAGAAGAGGGCAACACTCTTACGCGGCAACTACACGGAATGAGTCTCCACATCCATTTCGTCTCAGCATTTCCACTCTTTGCCGCACAAGCGACGTACGACGAAAGCGACACGTACCGGCCTTCTCGTCGAACAAGGGGTACGGTGGTGATCTGATGATTTTGTGTTTCTTTGGTGAGCGACATAGGCTATTTCAGGAGGCATGGCTTTTTCCTCTCGGCTCAGCTGGGATCGGTTTTTCATGCCTCGGGGGTGAGTGGTGTGTGGGTGTAATGAACATGATTTGACAATTTAGCGAGCGATTGATATTTGATTACGACGATTTATGAACATTCTACGGGCTGGTTTTGGAACGATAAAGAGCGCAAGCAAAACCAAAAGTTTAGCATAAGCGCGTGCATATAGTGTGGGAGTTGGAAGAACAAGAGGATAAAGCGATGACAACCTTCGATATTTCCCAGCATCGTTGCGAGATGGATCTGGCTTGATGGCTATGTTGCATATATGATCATGGAGGTTCTGCTTAGGTCGCTGGATCTTCTGCTCAGGATTGGCATAAAGTGATGATTTGTGAAAGAGGTAGCCTTCATTCGGTCAGACACGCTTGAAATGCATTCACATCCTTTTGTGCCTGATGTATCTGCGACTAGGAACGACGATCAAGTAATCGTTTTTGCCTTGGACTTCCCTTACCTACTCACGAGAATGATTCCGGTCTTGAACTAGTACGGCCTGAGACCACTAGTTACAGTATGGACGTGACTGTTGTCACTCGGTGGACCCTTCGGCCGCTGTCGATCGCTAAGTTAACGCACCACTGGGCGACGTCACCGCCTAAAGCTGCATGAAATGCAGAAACAGCAGCCTCGTCCCAGGTTGCAGCTCCTCGTATCTGTTTACCATTGTGCATACCCCATTCTAGCTCATCAAAGCACAAGCAGTAAAACCACTCGTCGCGAAGGGCCAACCAATCTTCCCAAGACGTACTCGAATCGGAGCTGAGATGACCGCGATGAGGTGACACCGAGACGACTTCTCCATCTAACAACCCAGCTGAATCGAAATGTTTCGCTGCGGCACCCTACATTCTTTCTCATCATACCAAACAGTAGAACGTCGTGAAAGCTAAGACTTTCGTCCCGAACATGCTCTTCCCATACTGAAGGACAATTCCATCGTTGAACCGCCTTCGCCGATCACATAGGTCGAACGCCGCAGGACCTCACGTGCACAATGTCTGTAAGAGTCCTGGTCAGCGACCACCCTTACCGTACGCTCGCACTCGCCACAGAATCATACGTTCTACTCTTCAAACCTGTCCAAAACAACTCGAATGTCAACTTCCCAAGAGCATCTACCTCATCTACCACCCCTTCTCTACGAAAGGGCGAAGCGCCAAGATGTATGGTCGAGTTCCTTCCGAAGTCTGCCATTGACTTGAAAGGCTATCGCACCCTGACTTCGGCGAAAGGGACTCTCGGTCTAATCACGCTTGGCGATGATGTCTTCGTTGCTGTAGCCACTGGAAGCCGCGAAGTTGCCACCGTAAGGCCCGACGAGACAGTGATGCAGCTCTTTGCCGTTGAGTTTTACTGCCTCAATCGTCCTGACTACGATCATGCCGGCGGCTACGGAGCTGGCTACAGAGATGGCTACAGAGAGCCCAACCCGTACTCTAATACACTTTTTGAGGACGCCAGCGAGAATACATATGATTCAGGTGAAACAATGTCCGAACATCCTTTCATGGCATTGAAGAAACTGCTCAGCAGCGGCACGTTCTACTACAGCTATAACTTTGATCTGACAAGACGGTTGCAGGACCGTGCGGATGCAGACTCTACGTTGGACTTATCTAGTCTGGACGAAGGCTTGCTTTGGAACAGCTACATGATCAACCCGCTTCTATCGTTCCGCAGTCGCCTATCAGATGAGGAAAGAGAGGCATTGGACCATTCTTCGCTGTTGACGAGTGTCATTCGTGGCTACGTTGGCACGATGACTGTCCCACAAAGTGCGAATCCACTTCGATCCGTTAAGTCAAATTACTCGGCTACCTTGACCGTGATATCACGGTTGTCTGCAAGAAGAGCTGGTACAAGATTCAACGCAAGAGGTATCGATGACAACGGCAACGTGGCAAACTTTGTCGAAACCGAAACGGTTTTCTGGTCACCTACAGGCATTTGCTTCTCTTACGTCCAAGTGCGGGGCTCCATACCCATTTTCTGGGAGTCTATGTCCTCCTTGATACCAGGTCAGCAAAAGATCACGATTACAAGAAGTCCCGAGGCGACCCAGCTAAGCTTCGACCGACACTTTGAGGCCCTAGAAAGGACGTATGGCGCTGTGCATGTCGTGAATTTACTCAGCGAAATTAAACCTGGAGAAGTCGAACTGACGGACAGGTACAACCTTCAAATGGCGCGAACTACACTCACGCGGCGAGAAGCCGACGACGAGGCCGAAGAGACCCACAAGGACGTTTACTTGCAGAAAACTGAGTTCGATTTTCACGAGGTTTCAAAAGCTGCAGGCGGTTACGATGGCGCAAAGAAGATCAGACCGTTGATCGCCCAGAGTGCTGAAAGCTTCGTCTACTTCCTGACCCAAGTAATAGAAGACGAGGTTGAGACAGTAGACCATGGCAGAGCTGTTCGCAAGAAGGTCATGAGACCTGTTATGGTCATGCAACAGAATGGTGTTTTCAGGACAAACTGCTTGGACTGCTTGGATAGAACAAATCTGGTGCAGGGCATCGTTTCTCAGATGGCTCTTGAGCTATTTCTTGAGCATCGCGGTGAGGTTGCCAGCAGCTCGAACCTAGCAGTCTTCTGGATGCGGCACAGCACACTTTGGGCAGATAACGGCGATGCCTTGTCAAAGATATATGCTGGTACAGGAGCATTGAAGTCTAGCTTCACACGACATGGCAAGATGAGTTTCGGCGGCCTGATGGCAGATGCAAGAAAATCAGCAACACGTCTGTACGTTAATCATTTCGAGGACAAAGGCAGGCAAAACACGACAGATCTGCTCCTTGGTAGACTTGTCGGACAAGAGGAGGTCGAACTATTTGATCCCATTAGTGACTGGGTTCAGGAGCGGATGAGACAGAAAGCCGACCAATACGAGTCTTCAGAGAACCTTCGTGTCTGGGTGGGTACATACAATTTGAATGGTAAGATGATGAGCAATCCTTCTGAGTTGCACAAATGGCTCGACGTTCGTAAAGGAGAAGGATTCGAGATAGTTATCGTTGGCTTCCAAGAGATCGTTGAGCTCTCACCTCAGCAAATTATGAATACCGATCCTGACAGGAGGTTCAGGTGGGAAGAAGCCGTCAAGCATGTTATCAACGAATCCAAGAACGAGAAGAACGAGGACCGTTACATCTTACTCAGAAGTGGCCAGCTTGTTGGTGCAGCGTTGATGGTTTTTGTCAAAGTTTCTATGCTATCCAAGATCAAGAACGTTGAAGGCGCGATCAAGAAGACCGGCATGAGCGGCATTGCAGGCAACAAAGGAGCAGTCGCAATTCGCATGGACGTTGAAGGCAGCTCCCTCTGCTTCGTGACAGCCCACTTGGCTGCAGGGTTTGGTAACTACGACGAACGTAACCGAGACTATCAGACTATCGTGTCAGGACTACGCTTTCAACGGGACCGAAAGATTGAAGACCATGAGATCGTCATCTGGCTAGGGGATTTTAATTATCGGATCGGCACAAAGTCAGAGGATGCGCGTGACCTGATTGGTATATACAAGCATGCAAATGGCGAAGGGCCGAAGGCTGAAAACGCTTTACATGATCTGTATAGAAACGATCAGCTCAACATTCAAATGGTGGCAGGCCAGACGTTTCCATTCTACACGGAAGGAGCCATCAATTTCTTGCCGACATACAAGTTCGACCTGGGCAATGACAACTACGACACTAGCGAGAAAGCCCGCATACCAGCCTGGACAGATCGGATATTATACAAGCTCGATGCCACGAAAGGCACAGATATGCGGCAAACAGAGTATATGAGTGTCATGGATCTGAGGTTTAGTGATCATCGACCAGTATTCTCCACCTTCAATATCAGGATAAGAGTGATTGATGAAGAGAAAAGGTCCGATCTACTAAAACAGCTTTACGCCAAGCGAACACGACAATTGCGAGACGACGTTGATGATGAAGACGACAGCAGTGAGGAAGCAGAAGAGCTTACTGGCTACCAAAGCATTGCACCTGGTCTCCCACCAGCAAGCAGTGATAAAAAGAAGTGGTGGATCGAGGGTGACAGGCCAGTGGCCAGCAAGGTGAAACCTCCACTGGATGGTATGAAACTGAATCCAAACAGGAATGGCAATCCTTGGCGAGAAGGTGGTGAAGATGAATGGGTCATGGTAGATAAGGACACCGGCAAGAAATCTAAGCCAGAACTGCCTGCGCCACGGAAAGGTGCGAGGACTTTGAGAGCGGACTCTGCAGCTACATCGGTAGCATACGCAGAAGAGCGCGGAACACGGACACCGCCCTCACAGCCATCACCATCCCGGACCTCAGCAATGGGTATATCCCCAAACAACATGGCAGGAGCAGGGCCGCAGTTACGCAACGTCAGTCTCGCGGGCACGGTTCATTTGAGACCCTCACCACCACCCCCAGCACCACGAAACAGCAACAGAATCACCCCTTCATCAACGGGCCCCTCACTCCTCGACTCCGATAATCCAACTAACCTGCCACTGAGCAAGCCCTTGCTCTCCAGGACAGCATCCCAAGCCTCAACAGCATCAATACGATCAACGCAATCAAGAGCGTCGAAACCGCCTCCACAGAGACCAACAAAGCCGTCTGCACTATCTGCGCAGCCGACATCCTCAAGCATCGCCAGCGACACCGCCCTAAGACCAATCTCACCACGAGCAGAGACATCATCACCAGAACCTGAACCCCAACCGAGCCAGCATCAATCCACCCATCCCGCACCACCAGCGAAACCTCAAAAGTTATCGTCCATCCGCTCTGTCGCTTCCCCGACCATACCTCAACCGAATCCCTCACAATCAAATACAAACACAAGTGCAGGTACTACAGACCCCGAGAAACCACCCCCGCTGCCGAAACGGACGAACACATCAGCATCAACCGCCTCGAACACACCCTCGCTGAATCCCAACTCACCGGGCCCACCGCTACCGCCGAGACGGGGCACAGGAACGAGCACGTCCACGGGTACCAGTAGAGACACACCCACGGACGAGGAAGGAAATAATAGTAGTAGTAGTAAAAGGGAGTGGAGACCGCTACTGCCCGGCCGGTAGCCGCAGTCGGTAGCCGCAGTCCCAACCATCCACCCATCCATCTATCTATAATTCTACAGCCAACGCAGCCTAACCCAGACTCCACGCAATACCCAGCTTACCTGCTCTTGCGCTCGAAGGGCCAGTCAGCCAGCTCGAAGAAGCTGAACCAGCCGGCCGTCGTCTCGTTGTTGTTCTCTCCCCATGCACGCACGAACGTTTCAGCTTGCGCGTTATGTCTTTTGCGCTATCCGCTCACCCCTTCGAGCCGCAGGACGCGCTGAACAAGCGCTTATGCAGTCAAAGTCTCTCCAGCTGAAGGAGAGAGACGACAGCGAGAACTGACACGGCAATGAAGTGATGTTCACAAAAAGGAACAGTCCGGCTGGTTGCTTGATTCATGCTATTGATCGATCGATCGATCGAGCTCCTTCCAACTCATTTCGTCTGGTGCGAGCTTAGCCGGCTCCTAGTCCAACGGTTCATCTCGCACCACGTCAAGTAAAGCGAGGTGAAGTGAATGCTATCCCATGTCCCAGCTGCGCCCATGATACAAAGCCAACGCCAACTTCGAGAATGAACGCTCACCAACCCCTCAAAGCCTTGAATGCTTATAATCAAACTCTGCCTATCTCATCTCGTCCCACTGTATTCCATTTCCCTTATCCTCGCCCGTGAAGGTCCCTCGTTGAGCTAACCTAACGCCCAAGCGGACTCTGCCTCACAGGCTCAAACCCGCCCCCGAACATTGTCATTCTCTTCCCATTCCCAACTTTCTTCGCGCCTACGCCTCGTCCCCCTTTATCAGTCCCGAAAGCGTTGTCCCTCATTTCCCTGCGTTCCATCTCCTCCACGCGCTCCCTGTAACTCATCATGCCGTTGTTGGTCGCTTTGGGCGGGGCGCTGCCGATGTGCTTCTGGACTCTGTAGGGTGCGGGCGTGAGGCCCGTCTCTATGATTTCTGCGTCAGGCGAGGCTGTGGCGTGTGGGGGTGGGCGCGGTGTATTTTCTGTGTTTTCTTCGTCGTCGTTGGAGGAAAGGAGGGAGTCGTCCCACCCGCTCTCGACCTCGTAGCTTTTCTGGAGGAGTTCGAGGGTGCGACGGGCGGGCGTGTCCTCGCCGAGATTGTGTGTTGCGTTGATGGATTTCCAGGCTGCTGTCAGAGAGTTCTTTTGTAGATCGGCCGCTTTCTTTACTGGATCTGCTATCGGTGTAGTTATTGATGCAAGTGAATCATCGTTGTCAGGGGAGGCTTGGGTTGTGGAGTCAGTCGGTGGCTTCATACTGCTCCGTCGTAGATTCTTTGACCGTGAGCGCTTGATGGAGCCGGAGCCATCGGCGATGAGCATGCTTGGCTCCATTGATTTCCTTCGAGCTGACTTTGTGACCGATTGCAACACTTGGTCTGTTGGGGTCAGGTTGATGAGGTATTCAACCTCGTCCAGCCACGTTTTCTGTGCTTCGCAGTCAAGAGGCCAGGAGACACCAACGACTTTGATGTCTAACTCAGACAGACGAGCTTTCTCGAGGATTTTCGGACTACCGTCCTTGTAAACGATGTGTGTCAAGTTGTCTTTCCAGTCCTTCACCACCTTAGCGCCAAGAGCACTGAGCAGATCGATGTAGATGGCACTAGCATCTGCACCTTCCGAGGTTCTCACATCGACGTACACAACGGCACCTGCCAAGACGTCGCTGTTTGCAACTTCCATCAGCGGTGTTCGTGGTGCAGGTGTCGATACCACTCGTTTTGAGCTCTTAGCAGAGGACAGCTTGCTGGCAGGCGTACGCTGCAACGCACTAGGCACGGGCGTTGCAATCAGACTAGCTCGACCAGACGTTACTTCCGGTGAGCTGGTCGTACGTGCAGCCTTTGCTGGCGTCATTCGATCTGATATATCGACAAAGTCTGGCTGCGCCCCAAGAGAATGCGGTCGCTTTCTCTTCTGGATCTGAAGTTTGGCTGGAGAATCTTCGGCTTCTGGTTTCAGAGGCATCTTGGAAATGACAGTATGTATATGAAACTTGCGAGGTATTGGCATGTTCGGTGTAAAACTGGCTGATGGTACACGACCTGGAACAGGGGTCTGCTCATCGATCTCGGTTTTGTCCTCGCCAGGTGAGGTTTGTGCCATCATTGTGAGTTCGTGTTCAGCAATGGTGGCCGGTGTCTGTGCCTTACGACTTGGCTGAAGAGCGCTCGAAACACGAGTCTGCGTATGAGTTGGCCCCGGTGTGAAGGCATTGCCCATGACTGTAAGCTCATGTTCTGCAACACTAGCTGGTGTCTGAGCTTCAGTAGTATCCTCAAGAGGGATTTGTGCCCTTCTCGGCTTTGGTGTGAAAGCGTCAGCCATGAAAGTAAGCTCATTTTCAGCAAGACTAGCAGGGGAGCCCTCTTCCGTGGTAGATACAGCAGTGATTGCAGATTTCGGCGTACCGCCCATCATGGTCAACTCATGCTCAGTAATGCTCGCAGGTGTTGCATCAGCCCTTGGAGCTTTTGCAGCCACCGGTCTAGGCGTAAAGGCATCAGCCATTATGGTGAGTTCGTTATCATGTAGGCTAGCCGGAGACTCCCGGTCAACATCAGATGACATCTTGGGGGTGACAAAAGCCTTTGGTGTGGCTCCCATCATAGTGAGCTCATTCTCGACGAGACTGGCTGGCGATTGCACTTTATCTTCGAGTGACTCATTGACCGATGCGGTAGGCGATTGAATGTTCGCTTCATGCGAAGATAGCATGTCTGTCGACTCATGTTCATGTGCCGTGGCAGGAGTGCCTGGTGTCCGCAAGAATTTTGCGATCACATCTTCCTGCGGCGACCGAGCAAGTTCATCGAGTGACTCGTCATTATCCGTGTACGAGACAGCCACCGAGCGAGGCGTGGCTGCAATGGTATTCTCTTGAAGAATGACGGTGTCGTCGCCCTCATCAGTCATGGTGAGATCTTGTGGTAGGTCTTCGAGAGTTATATCATCCTCTGCCTCTAGCACTTGAGGGTTGATGGATGAGCTATCATGATGGCCTGTGGACCGAGGAGTGCTCTGCATGCTAGGCATGGTCTCTTCCATTTCCTGATCGAGCTCGGTCGCGTCAGCGTCATGTCCCACAACCGGTATTAGCTCGGCTTGCACAGCTGGCTTGGCAGGCGACTTAGCCAGCTTCAGAGGACTCCTGACAGGAAGAATCGAATCATCGAAGTCCATTTGCAGCTCGTCTGCAGACAGCTTGTAAGTCCTCATTGGAGATACTGAAGCTCTCTGATGGCTCGAGATAGTGAACTCGTCTGGGACATCTTGCATAAGCTCGGTAACCTCCATTTCATTCACATCGAGCTCATCGGATGAATGCGGACTTGTCTCGCCGCTCTCCATCGTGCTCAGTGGGATGGTAAATCTCTTGACAGGAGAAAATAACCCAGTCCTCTTTGCAGGACTGCTCAAAAAGCCGCTCCTTGAGATATCGCTCTTCTGCGGCTTGACAGCAGAATGCGAGAACATACGAGCGGGATCGAATGCAAGCGATCTCTTAGGGCTCTGGAAGAGGTTGCCCGCGGTCTTACTCAGATGTACTCTCTGGTCATGCTTAGTAGCATTTGGAAACAACAGCTTGGCGGGCGAGTCCATTAGTCTTCTAGCCGGACTCGCCAGAGCATTGCTGTTTTCGTTACTCAGTGCTCTCAGAGGCGAGTGAAGACCAGGCTGGGAAAACGGTTTCGCAGGAGACGTGGGTGGTCTTCGAGCTGGACTCGTCAGCGTGCCGACAGAGGCTTCGGTGTGCTTCCTTGCGGATTGTTGTACAAGGGATTGTGTAAAGTCTAGCTTCTTGGCCGGGGACAAAGTCCTGGCGATTGCTTCAGCGGTGATGTCTGTCTGAGGTCGCCTGGGAGAAAGACTGAGATCTCTCACCGGGGTCTTGCCACCGTTGAGCTCATCGTCCGAGGCAACCTCTGGGGTTGCAGCTCTGGCTATCTGAGTGATCTTTTTCGGGGTCAAGACGCGTTGTATCTTCTTCCTCGGCTTCTCCTCTTCATCATCTGAAACTTGATCGTTCGTTCTCTTCGAGGATCGTGTTGCGGTGACTGGTTTTCGGACTGGCTTGGCTCGCAGACCAGTGCCCTTGTCTGTCTGTTTCTTGCTGGCTCTGGTGGTCAGCGGCTGGTTTTCTTTGTCGTCTGCAATGATGTCCTGGAAAGTGACCTTCTTCTTCGAGGCAGGCTTCGCAGGCGGCTCAGTCTCTTGGACAGGATGTTCAGCAGGCTGCTCCTTTGCTGCCGGTTTCGCCGTCTTCGTGGTTCGTGTAGTTCGAGCGGCTGGCTTCTCTTTGGCCGCTGAGCTTGCAGTAGTGGCTGTAGCGCGGGTTGATCGCGTGGCGCGCTTCGGCTTTTCCAGCAACTTGTCACTTGGCAGCTCTACTTCTGGCGCTGCATCATCTACTGCTGTATCGGCCTTTTTCGGTCGGCCTCTTGGTTTGGGGGCAGTCGCCTTGGTAGCTTTGGACCTGGGCTCGGCCTTATGTTCAGGCTCAGGTTCAGTAACGACCGTGTTTCCACGTTTTGCGCGGGTTGTTGGTTTCGAGTCTTCTTGCGCCTTTGCGGGCTTCTTGACCTCTTCTTTCTCTAGCGGTGTCACCTTGAGCCGTCTTCGAGGAGCTGCCGAGAGTGGTGCAGCTGGCGCAGCTGACGCAGTGGCTCGTGTTCGCACCATCCTAACTACCGTCGAGGTGAGGTCGTCATTTGTTGCATAAGTTGTGCTTTGGGAAGATGAAGGTCATGAATAGTTGGAGACGGCCATGAGGTATGAGGTAGCGGCCATGAGCCATGTTTTGGGGACGCGTTCCAGGCCATGTTTGGGTTTTGCCGTGTTTGGCTTAGCCTATCTTTGTTGATTGGTTGCGAGCTTGGACCAGCTATCGATAGAGCATGTTCGCTCATCCATCCGTTTGCCAGCCCCAAGCACACAGCCCAAAGCAACTGTAGTGTTTCTCTCGGATCTGACAGGTTTCTAGTGGAGGCAGTGATCGTCCTTCCATACTCTTCGCCTGGATGTACTGCTAATGACTGCTGTTCTCGCCTAACGTCTCTCCCACAGTCTATCAGTTGTGATTGCTAGGCACGGATCAGAACTGAATAAAAAGCCATGTAATACCGAAAAAGTGCACCAGAAGCAGGGACCTCTTCCACCCTTCATCTTTGATATCCCAGCATTCCTGCAACGTCTAGAGTCCTTCCTACAGTCTTGGTCTTTTAAGATAGCAGCTAAGATACCCACTGGATGGAAGAGTCGAGAACAGCTTGTGCTGCGTAGCGGTGTTGGGGGGAGAACTACTAGTCCAAGCCGCTGATCTGATTATACACTAACGTAATTATTACTCTAGATGCATATCCCCAGCATAACAACAGTTCAAGATCTTGCCGAACGAGATTAATATGCACAGGAATTTGCGAAAAAATAGTAGAGGATTTGTAATGCAAACACATGACAATATGATCTTGGTCTAATATTATTCAAGACATGTCTAATTTCCAACCAGTTTTATCATTACACATTATCGTACATCCCCGTCTTTATGCTGAGCATGACAGATCATATCGGGGAGTAGTTGGGGGTGGCAGACCAGGTCCGACCACACCGAAAACGACGGCTGGGGCAACTGGCTGGTCATCCTGAAGGGTGAACCACCAGGTGTTGATGGCTGTGTTCCACAGGTCACATCCGACTGCCTGGTAGTATGCCTCAGCGTTGGCAACACTGGCAACAGCCTGGTTCTCTGTTGCTCCAGTCACGGGCCAGCCAGTCTCGGTGACCCAGACAGGCTTGCCCTGGTCAACAGCAACAACCTGGTTGAAGTCTTCCCAGAAGATGCTCTGTGCGTTCTCAATGCTGTTGTCCTTGGTGTTCTCGTAGTATGGGTACGAGTCAACACCGATGAAGTCGACTGCGCTGACCAAACCAGCAGTGTAGGTGGTGTTGGTCCACGTGTTGTAGGTGTCGACGTGGCCTACTGGCTTGCCGTCCAAGGCGGTGCCAGCGATGGCAGAGCGAGTCTGAGAGATGTAGTCGATCAGAGTGCTCGGTAGGGCGCCAGGGCCAACGTTAGAGGCGATCCCGAGGTCTGTAGTTCTGTACACATCCTCGCTACCGACGGAGATACCGACCACAAGGTCTGTGAACGCGGTGCCGTACTGGTTGACCGCGTCTACAAGGTGCTGGATCTCCGAAGTTACTGTGTCTTGTCCGGCAGAAGCCCAGAGACCGAGGAGAAGTGTGGTTCCTGTGCTGATGGCAGCTGGGATGGCTTCGATGACACCATCGGTGTCACCCTGAATCATGGTGTAGAGTCGAGCTGAGGTGAAGCTGTGCCCAACCAAGTTCTGAGCGCTCTTGAACTCGGCTTCGTAGTTGGCCTGTGTCTTAATCGTGCCATCGCTGAAAGTCGCGCCATAGTTGAAACCTTGCACGGCAGCGAGTGTGGTAACCGCCTGGCCCGCGAGAGCCAAGATAGGTGCGAAACGCATGATGATGCTGTAAAATGGGACGAGTGTAGGTAAGAAGTTTATTGATACAGTCCAACAACGATACTCAGGATACTAGCAAGGTCTGAACAAAGAATGCAGGCGGGCTCAGCTTCTTATTGTAGACCAGGAGCCGAGCTCAACAGCTCCAGAATTTCCCACCTAAGCACCGTCTCGATCGTCGTAAGCCGTGGAGAAAACATGAGCAAAAAAGCTTCTATTCGTGGAGGGACCGTCAACGGCATCTAGTCCGTCATCGATTCCTGCTTATCCCAACCGCAAAAGGTAACAAGCAGAGAAAACTTTGCCCCAGCAGAGAATGCGTACTGGGGTTCGTCGACCGTACCTGCATTCTGATCTGGCCGCCGTTGCCCAGGTTTCGACTGAGATGACAGAGCTGGTGGAGTTAGCGTTGGTACTAAGGTGGGAAGTGACTGGCTAGGGACATCCGGCGCTCAATAATGTGGCTTTGTTCTGAAACAGAGCCCACCTTAGTCCGGCTATGGTAGTTGAGTCCTTTCCGTAAATCGCGCTGCGTACCTTGCATGTTCTTGCAGGCATACGAGGATGCAGCAGAAAAGACGCAGCGAAGCTTTCAAGACGCCCAATCCTTGCCCAACGCTTGCAGCTGGGCTATGATAGTCTGGCACGATCTCTTCACGAACGAATGGCTCCAGGATCCGCTGAAGTGATATTGCGCCTTGTGCTGAGTCGGACGTGGTTTATACTTGTAGGTGAAAACAAGGTAACCGAAGCCTAGGGAAGGGAAAAGCTTAGCAATGCCGCGAGAACTCTGAGACCGAGCCTTTTGTGTACCTGCTACTTGTACTAGCCTTAGCTTAATGTCTTCGAAGGCGGAAACACTTTCATGAACGTCGAGGTTCGTGCAACGTTGAGTCGACGAGCCGTTCAGGCGACACGAACACGTTCTCGCCTCACACATTGTACGATTTGACGAGAGAATGAGCAAGCACAAGGTGCAATAATGGGAAGAAGACATTCTGCCAAGAAGTCGACTCGTGAGGCAAGAATGCCCATCATCAATTGGCATCTGTTTTGTGAGTTGACTACATCTACTACCGTGACAGGTCTGTTCGTGTGCGTCGCTTAGTCATAGATATCGTCCAGTAGATGTTCTTTATTGTCACGTACAAACAGTTAAAACTTAGACAGATAGCCGTCTGCGACGCTTCAACCACCCTCGACAGTATTAGCTCGTTCTCTCGCCCTCCTGCCCTCCATCAAACCTCGCAGACCTCTCTTCTGCAAGCCGATGACAGAACTCATTTCGCCATTCCAGATCTTGTAATCACGGCTTCCTCGTGCGTCCGTACCGGGACCCATCTCACCCTCCGAGAATGTTGTACTAGTCGTCGCACTCGTGGCCGTACTCGTACTGTCACCACTACCTTTCCTTCCATGTCCCCTCTTCGTACCGTATGTGTTGTTGTTCGACAGCAAGCTCCTCCTTCGCCCGTCCTCGGCAACAGTAGTGGCCGCACTCTCCCGTCGCTCCAGCATCGCGAGTGTACCTATACCACCCATCCCTGTCGCACGTCCGCCGCCTGCTGCCATGGCCGCGGCGTTAAAGACGGCTGCTGCATTGCGACCATCAAGGACCTCGTGAAGTCGCTCGATCGTTGCTTCTTGGAGGCCGTCGATTTGGTAGGGGCGTGCCATCTGTAAAAGCGAACAAAGACTGTGAGGCGAACACAGCGGGTCGCCTAGTGATGGGAGGGAAGAGGTGTAGAGGTAATGCAGCATTAACCTGATGGTGGATGCTGTGTGCGGTAGATAGAGTGATCGGCCACGGGACGCGGCGGGTGCTGAGCTATTGCTGGGAAGCTCGACAAGAGTCCGGTTCGTTGAGCGACTCTGTGATCGCGACTCATCGGAGCCTGGAATAGTGCCGTTTGTGCTTGGTGTGATGGTAACAGCGGAAATTCGGCTTGCAGCTCGAGAGGTCAGGCTTGGTCGGAGTGTTGCAGATTCTGAGCCAGCTGCATCTGGCGAGGAGGCTGATTCGAGGACGAGCTGACTGAAGAAAGGACCCCATCGCCGTGCTAACATGCTCGAATTGCATGGTATCCTCTCACCACCCTGTGCAACGATTTCCATATCGCACAGCTCGCCCAGCTGAAGTGCTAACTGCCCCAATTGTTCTGCTGCAGCTGATATGGCTCTACCTGCGGCCGATCTGGACGGCAGACTCTGCTGCAGTGAAGCAGGAATAGAGGGGGCAGAATTCGAGACGTAGGCAGAAGACGGACTGTTCTTCCTCGGGTTGTCGTACAGTCCATATGCTTCGAGCTCCACCAGACACAAGTGCGCGAAATTAAGCCTCCTATGATTATAGTCACTTACCAGATTTCGCTTTCGATGGCCAAGGATAACGTATGTATTACGCCGATTCCAGAGGACCCCACGATTCCAGCTTCCTTGCCCAAAGACCGTTCCGGCAGTATCAATCATGGCCCAGGTTAAGGTTCGGAGGTCAAGCGCCCACAAGGCGTACTCGTGTTTGGAGGAAGTCAGGTATGTGCCACTGACAACGAAATGACCGTTGATGACGCCGCCGTTGGGAAACCTGAGTCCTGGTGGTGAAATCGAACCACCCATCGACTTCTCCTCTAGTTTACCGTCTGGCGTTCGTATCTGCAATTCGAGTCTGACGTCAAGAAAGTTATAGTTCGAATAGATTAGCATCGGAGTGCCAGACTGGTTCTGGATTCCATCGTTCAATGGTAGTCCACGTCCTATGTTCTGTGCATTGACCCCAGGTAGTGCTGTAACCATACTTTTGTAAGCACCGCAATTCCTGTCGTACGGCGTACTGTGCGTCCATCTTAGATTTCGCATGTTGAAGACACTGATTTGTGCAATGTAGTTGTTGTTACTGTCCTGACCTCCTACCACCACCATTTCAGCACCACCGGTGCCATCAATTTGTACTCCAATAGTACCCGAATGCGGGCCAGTCGAAGATGGATTGTGGTGTATCGCAGAGACATGCGAGTCAGCAGAAGCGAAGACCGCCGAAGAAGGTAGGATAGTCGCACAATGTGCATATCTGCCTTGTGGGCTGTCCAACCTTGACGGCTGAATCTGGGTCCATTTCTTACTGGGCACATCAAAGACGTGAATGTCGCTCATCACGACGACTTCCGCTTGCGGTTCGTTGGATTCGTTTGACTGAGGATGTGAATGCGTAGCAGGGGACATTCCGCCATAGCACACCAGCTTCGTGTCCCCTAGAGCACACACGCTATGAAAATACCGAGGTGGCGGCACATCTCCGCTCGTATCTACTTTCGTCCAATGCCGTCGGATGAGATCTAGCTCATATAGTTTCGATGATAAATATGGCTGGTTCTTGCTATGAACACGACCTCCGAAGACATAGAGTTTATCCCCTACGATCGTCGTCGTGGCACCAACGAGCGGAGGCGGCTCTTGGCCCGTGGTTCGATGTACATTACAGACAAGTCCGGACACATTGGCAGCTGATGTGTTCTGCTGATTATTCTGCGAAGCTAGATTTGTCTGAGAGTTGGAGTGGTGTATCGAGCTTGCCGCACTGTCAAGCCCCGGCTCTGACGCGGTCAAGCTCAATTCGCTGGTGTTCATGGCGGCTTTCGAATCGATCTGAAGTGTTTCCTTCTCACGACTTTTCGATGGTTCTGTGTCGGAGTTCGTGGCATCTGCTAAAGTTGGACAGAAGAGTGACTCAGAGAGAGAAGCCGAAGAATTCAGGGCAGCACGACTGTACTGTGGAGGTCCATAGGGCGATGTGTAGTCGGGTATTACAATAGGCACATGTCTTGGCCGTGAAGGTCGTCGTTGTGAAGAAACAACAAGCTGCGTTGGCGATTTGTCAATCAAAGGTAATGATAGTGCTTGAAATGCAAAGGTAGTGTCGAGGTGAAGGTGCTGTGGCTTAGACTCAGGTTGGTCAACAACAGGTGAAGATCGGCTCGAGAAACGACCGAAAAATGCTGCAAATCTCTTGTGGTCTCGCTCACTTGCCGGATCTGGTGTAGACGGTTCGACGGTTGAGAAGACAGGTGAGGGGATGTCGTTAGCTTGGGGTACGGGAGATGGTAGTCCAAGTCGAAGGCTCCTCCTTCTGGATTGATCCATTATCTGTTAGCAAATAGGAGATTTCAACTCTACAGCATTGTTCGGGGCGCACCAGGTGGAAAGATACAAGGAATAGAAGCACATACATGTATTGCAATGACTGTCCTCTCACAAAGAACTACCGTAATGCCACGGAACCTGCCATTCGGATCACAAACCGTGCATCAAACAGAGAAGATCGCAGTTCTGCTTCGTGCAAATGAATCAAAGTGTTAGATCGTGGAGTGAGTCTCGGTTTGCGGACAAAGAAAGTGTCGTTTCAAGGACTAGTATGGATAGCAGGTGGCTGAAGCTGTCTGAGATCAACACACACTCTGCGGTAGTGGCCAGTAGCAGAGCTATTCAACTGATCGTCTTCCTTGACCAGTCAAACGTGACGAGTTTGAACCGAGTTGACATTGGAAGCGTAGATGAAGGAAGTACGGTGTAACCGATGGTCATCTGTATGCGAGCATGGATAGGCCTGATTGAGGATCAGACTACTGCTAGTATGTGGGCTTAGCCTTGGCGTCAAGCAGCAACGCGTGTGGGCTCGCTTCTCGCAACAATGGCAGCGATACCGGTCTCCGTGACACAAGATCTTTGGAATAGGTGTAAGGGCTGTGAGGAGAGGAACATAGCACCAGAGTAGCATTCCGGGTATCTGGTAACACCATATTGATGCCATGAGGCTAAGCACATGGCACGGCACATCGGGTAAACTATTATCAGAAGTGCGACGTTCCATGTCTTGTGCGACGGATCAGCTCCCAAGGCTTCATCATGCATTCAATTGCTCTATCTAACATTTTGCGCGTCGGGTATCATATTTATACAGCAGCGCTTGTTTCTTCCTTGGGCAGAGGGGTTACCCGTAGGTATGGCTTGATGGCCTTGAACTGAGGGAAGAGCTCCTTGGCCTTGTCGTTGTTAATGCTTGGGTGAACAATGACATCCTGTGGACTCTCGTTAGCAGACGAACGGGCGTTCGAAGGAAGAATGCTTACATCACCCGGCACCCAGTTAATGGGTGTTGTAACCTTGTGCTTGTCACCAGTCTGCAGCGAGTCAACGATTCGGAGAACCTCGGCGGTGTTTCGGCCAGTGGAGGCAGGGTATGAGAGGATTGTTCGGATAGTCTTCTTTGGGTCAATAATGAAGACCGATCGGATAGTGAAGGCAATGCCCTTGGAGTCGACGTTGGTGGCATCCTGGTGGTCGATCATGTCGTACTTCAGAGCAACCTCTCTTTGCTTGTCACCAATGATGGGAAACTTCAGGTCGGAACCCGAGATCTCGTTGATGTCCTTGATCCATCCACCGTGGCTCTCAATGGTGTTGGCAGACAAGCCGATCAGCTTGACGCCTCTTCTGGTGAATTCTGGCTCGAGCTTTGCGAAAGCACCGAGTTCAGTCGTGCAGACTGGAGTGTAGTCCTCGGGGTGCGAGAAGAGAACTACCCATTTGTCGCCGATGAACTCGTGGAAGTCAATGGGACCTGCGGTGGTCTCTGCCTTAAAGTTGGGGGCAACGCTGCCGAGACGGAGGCTGCTAGTGGTTAGTGCTGTAGTTGACGGCACAGTGGGCGCACTTACGGCTCTGGTCGGTCAGTCATGGTGAACGTTGATTGAGTAGTGTGTGGTATGTGGTATATGGTAGTCCTGGTGTAGCTTGCGTTAAAGTGGTATGTTAGAGGGACGGCAAAGTGTCGAGCATGCGCGAAATTAAATGTCTCTATGCAAAAGGCCGCCCAGAAACGGATCACGAAATCTTTCCATGACTTTCATCAGACTTATGAGGTAACCCCTCCACCTCCGAGCACCTCATGCGTGCACGCTTGTTGCCACGAAGAAAGTCTCTCGCCCAGCTGTTTGATGGATTTATTTTGACCGCAGAACCATCTTCGTCATTGGCTGCCGGGACGATTGCGACAGCGACACTAATCTCGGTTAGTGCTAGCGCGGATTGGAAATCATGCTCAACGTGAACCAGCGGGCAAGCAACGTGATCTCGAGGTTGTATCAGTAGTGATATTGGTTGAGGTGCACACTGTCAAGCCAAGGCGTGAGACGGTTCTCTACAACGCTATTGCCCTCACGCCCTCCATACCGTCTTTACTGTTCTAGACATTGGTATACTGGTCTCTTTGCCTCTCGCCATGGTGTAGCTGCCGGAAAATGCTCATCCGCTCGCTATTGCTAATCTGATTCCTAAGCCGCTTCTATCATCTGATACTCCTCTGTTCTGAACTCAAGTCAAGTACCCGGTCATGTCTTGATGACTCTGACATCGCCGCCTAGCCAGCGAAGCTGTCCTGCTTGCGTACTGGCGCTCTCAGAGTTAAAGTGCCAACACAGGCGTGGCTGTTCAGGCGAGCTGCCACCTGCAATCGCTTGTAGTAAAGTCAAAGCGCTCCAGACGTCTCTACTAGAAAAAGCTCTTCACTGTGTTTTGACCATCGGGACTCAACTGCGCCAGAATCTCGTCACCGTTGATTCCTGTCGAGGTGGCCAAGGTCCTCGCGCTGTCAGCCACCTTTTTCGCTGTTTGACCTTGAAGAGTCTCGGCCTCTAGGGCAAGACAGATGTTATGGAAAACCTGTTGCGACTTGTTGCGGACCGCATCGTTGCCCCTGTGAATCTATGTTAGCAGCGCCCTGACAAAAGGCTACAGGATGACTTACTGGTCGATCAATTGAGCAAGGAACGAATATGCATAAGGTGCGGCCTCCTCGTCATTAACGATTGGCAGGGTGTCCAACCACGGATCGACGATGGCTTGAGCATTCGGCACTTTCTGTGAGTTGAACTGCAGGATCTTGGCAATAGCCGCGCAAGCATTTTCTGTTGCAAAAACTTCATCGTCACCTCTGGAGTTTGGCATTCTTGTGACGTTGAACAATGTCTCGACGCTTGCCGCGACAAATTCTGACCATTCGGCGCCACCCTTCTGAGCAGCCATGCCAACGCCGTACGCTGCAGCTTGTCTGTTGGCCGCATTGGGGTCTTGCATACCGTTAATGAGAGGTTGCACAATATGGCTAGAGTATGACCATGATTGAGGGCCACAGAACTCGAGCACATCGTCCATTATACAAATGGCCCACTGTCGCTGCGTAGGATCCTCGGAAGTGATAAATCTGTCGTAGTATGCCATGAGTTTCTCCCACGCAGGCAAGAACGCAGGTCCCATGTTCTTGAAAATGGTGTGGAAGGCTTTGTTCATGTCCGATAGGAGAGTTTGGTCGTCTTCAATGGCGTACTGCAAAGACATCGAATCGTCTTCATCCTCGCCATCTACCTGAGCCTCAGCCCTTTCTTGGTTTCTTAGCTTGACGCGCTCTTCGTATTCCTTCAATGTCGACTCGGCCGACGAGATGAAGCGCTCCATGTAATCCGAGGTCAGAGATCCCTTACCAACAACTTCCACACTTTCGTAGAAGCATTGGTACATTTCTGCCAGTGTCTCGATGGCAGGCTCGGCAACTAGGATCTCGATCTCCTTTTCCACGGTCGCTGCCCACAATTGACCCAGCTGCGGAGATGCTGGTCCAAACTGCTTCTTGTAAGAGTTGAGCAATTGGGGTACGAGTTTTGCTGAGGATAGCCGGACAGGGTCATGGAAAAAGAATGCCAAACCCGGCAGAGCGATCTTGCTCATGATCTCCTCCACGTATCGCGAGAAGTCCTTCTCCAGAATCTGAGCATAGATGGTGATTAGCTCGATTGCTGTGTTCTTGTCCTCCAGCGTTTGTGTCTTAATGCCAATGACCTTACCCTTGAGCGGCACTAGCTCCCACCCATCTTCCTCGCCAATCAACTCGTCGTCGTTCTCGAGAAGCTGGATGTCAGCTTTGGCAGAGGCCAAGGCTAGCAACGGCGGCATTACTCGATCTAGGAAGGGCACGAAGTCGATGCCAAGCACTCTGCACATTCGGCCCCAGCAATGTAACAGGTACTGCGATTGTGGATCATCGCTGTCGGTGATATTGTCTTGTATGGCGGCAAGAGTCTGCACAAGTTCGAGAGCTTGGTTGGCCATTTTCTCTTTGCCAACAGCGAGAGCGATTAGCGTAGCGCACTCCATGGCCTTGGCACGCAGCAGTCTGAAGTCTCGATCTTGTTGACCTTGTAGGAGTGTCAAAAGCTGCGGCATAAGGGTGTCGTAATACTTGACAAACGCGCTTTCTGCCGAATCTGCTATAGTGGCGATGGTTGAGAGGGCTTGTTCTTGCACGTAACGTTTGGGCGAGTTCAGCAGTCGAAGCAAATGTCCAAGAAGGGCGTCTAGATATGGTTCGAGAATAGCCTTCTCAGCCTCCTCACAGAAATTGACCAGAGCTGCGGCAGCATGGGCTTGGACGCGAGGCTCGGGAGATTCTAGCACCGGAATAATGTTGCTAAGCACTATTTGGTGGTAGTTCTCCTGCATTGCACCAGCAAAATCGGTACTCATCTGACCGAGAGCATTGCAGCCGGCGAATCGAACACGAGGATGGGGGTCTTTCAGAGCTGGTACAACGAGCTCCAAGACCTTGTCCAGCTCGCCTAGCATGAGATCTCGACAGCCTTCGGAGATGGCAGATATAGCCATCAAAGCGGCATGGCGATCTCGCCATGAAGAGGAGTGCATCATGCGAGGCAGCCAGGTAAAGGTGACTGGCAACAAGACCTCTCCACCGAGTTTGTTGGCCAGTCGATCCATGGCTTGTTCACCAGCAACATGGTTGAGATCGCTCTCTTCGGCGTCCAGATCCTCTTGGGCATTCCACTCCGCCGCATCATCGTCATCGACGCCAATATCGGTCATGAGGCTGAGACATTGAGTGACCATATCAGAGGCAAAGGAGGGGTCCTTCTTGCACATGTTGGGAGCGAACTCGGCGAAGGTGGCCATGAGCTCGAGAGCATTTTGTCTGATCTGGTCGTCCATCTCTTTATCCTGGATGACTGATACGCTGAACTGTCGCAGGTTGGGAAACAGAGGCTTGAACATCTTGGGGGCTGCTTCGGCCAGCTCAATCAGAGATACGAATGCTTTGGACAGATTGTCTTGGTCGTTGGCTTCTTTGAGTGGGGGTAGGACGTTGAGGACCTCGGGGATTAGAGGGTAATATTTCGATTGTGCCTTCTTGGTGATGGAGTTGAAGAAGGATGCGAAAGCCTCAATGCCGGCCAGTTTGACCTGCATTCTGGTCAGTAACTATGTCGGTGCGGGAGGAGCATACATACGTTGACACTGTTGTCCCGGAAGGCCTTGCCAAAGACTTCCTGCACCACGTTCTCATGCTGACGCTCGATGATGCCCGGGGTAGTAGTAAATATTCTGAAGGCGCATTCCCGCACAGCCGAGTCTGGCGATTGACTCGACTCGAAAAGGGCGCCCAATAGCTCGGGCCAGGCGTCTCCGTTGTCTGTATATTGTCTCGCAATCTCCGCAATTGCGTCGCCGACCTTGTTCCTCACGTGGGAGACCTGTTCGGTGGCCAAGCACTGCAGCAGGCCTGATCTTATGGGCACTCTCGCATCGTTCGATAGGGTGAGAAATAGTTCTTTGTTCTCGTTCGTGGTCGGGTCTTTCCTGGCCTTGGAGGCGACTCGTCTGAAGATGACAGCGGCAGAAGATCGCATCTACGTCCAGTCAACAGACTGCTCGGGGTGCGTCACCACTGCCTGACCTACCTTCTCATCTGGCGAAGAGTGGGCTTGTTCCACCAGGCCCATCAGCAGGGCATCTGGCTTTTGTGCCTGCCATTCGTTTGCCAACGACTCTTCATATCTGCTTCGGAGTTCATTATCTGGCGAGTTGAGGCCCTGCAAAAGCTGAGCCAATGCGCCTTGCAACTCCGGGTGGAGTGCAGACATCTCGTCGGTGTGGTTCGATCAGATGGTCTTGTCGAGGGCCGAGTTCAGGTTGGCATGAACAAAATTATTATTTTTGGAGGAGTTGACCTGACGCGTAATTTAACTAGAGTAGACCCGACGCGGGCAGGAAAAGATGGGGAGTTCGCCGTTCAAGTATCCAGATTGGGTTGCGTAGAAGAACGAAGGTGAAATGTCCAGATCATGAACGCGTGAGGTTTGTTGTCCCGATACGTCTCAGCTGTGAATTTCACTAAAGGTCCGTGTCCTATGAATCTCGCACACTGGCACCGCATTTCTTGTTGTTACCTACCCATAGCGAAGGCACCAAGGCAGCATAGCACCACCTACAGTACGACCCCGTTTTAGTAGTACACGCCACCTTCCCCACCAACTCCGTTGTCAATACTCAGGTAGGCAACTTTCGGCGTTGATGACCATAAAGTAGACGTGACTAGCGTAGGGTAGTTCTGACTGGAGGTGATAGCAGTAAATAAGCTATCTATCTCGAAAGCTACGGTAATCCTATCACAGCATGACCATACCCACGCCTCCTCTAGCATTCACATCCGGCGCGTTGTGCTTGTCCACGCCACCTTTGATCGCTCCTGTCCGCCAGTTGTACAGGTAGTAATGCAGGAAACCATCGCCCGCGCCAAATTTGAGATCGTCGAGGATGAGTGGATTGTCCAGCAATGTGAGAGCGTTAAACACGTCAAAGCCTGCATTCTTGGCCTCCACTAGGCAGTCTTCCATCAGACTCTTCAGCCTGTCCTTGAACCCAGCTTCTCCTTCCTCGAATGCTGTAGACGATGCGTAGTAGTACGAATAAGCCGCTTTGATCTTGGAATGTTTCTGTCCGGCCTCACCTAAGATTGTGCTTTCCAGGTCATAGAAGCTTGCCATGTCAGACAACGAACCGCTGCCATCATCGACCACATAGGTCCACACAACTCGGTCTGCTTGATCTTGGATGCGGTTCAGAAACCAATGCTCCACCTCTTCACGCGTGAAGTCTTGTATCAAGTCAAACCGCTTCAGGTACCTGGATAGCAGACTCGACACGTTATCGATGTCCTTCTCCTCCATTTCTCGCCAACCAGGAGTCTTGGTCTTCTCTGGAACTCGATTCCGTTTCACCATCATACTAGGTGTCAGCTTGGGCGGCAATGGTGAGAAGCCGACCTCGTATAGTTTCATCCACTGTAACGGTCGGTGGAAGTAACGGCAAGTGCTCACCGGGGTAGGTAATATTGATCCACCCGTGTAGATGGCCTGATAGATGCCTTCGAGGTTACACCTTCTCGTGATCTCTTTGATCAAAACAGGAGTCAACCTCTTTGCCCGCAATTTCTTGTGTACACATAGGTAGTTGATCTCGACCACATCTACGGGCTTGTCCCTAACACGCAGTCGGGTAGGTATGCCAAATATGCTGGCGACCAAGACACGGCTCTTACCTTTGGCTCGCACACCAACATGCCAGCTTTTCCGCCAACCAGGAGCTTTCAGGGCCCAGTCGAGGAAAGATTTGGAGTAGCTGAAGCGGAAGCTGGCGTTGTCGTCTTCGACGTAATGCAGGTTGAGGAGGTTGTGCACCTCCTTGAGCTCCTCGTCATCGGTCAGGTCAAGTTCGACCCATTCATAGCCTTCAGGGAGCGGCGCAGGGGTCTGGGGGATTTGATCTGGAGTGACTTCCTTGATTGGCCCGTCCGGCAGCTTGGCCCTTTCTGCTTGAGACTCGTCTAGTCGAGGCACAGGCTGAGTTTGCCAGAACTTGAAGGAAGCCATATCTTTCTGGTTCTTGCCAGTCAACGACATGCCGGTCAGCAGCTCATCCAAGCTCATGTTCTTAAGTACATCTTTTGCAGACTTCCCAGGCGGCGCACTCGCCAGCTCGCCTTTGAGAGCGGGATTGTTGTTGAGTAGTGTCTCAATGTTCTTATCTGACATTTTCGCAGCGGGTTTCGATGAGTCGGCATCCATGCCCAGTGCAGAAGCGACTTTGGCCTTCTTGGACTTCTTCTTCTTCTTTCCAGTTGCAGTCGACGTGCTAGACTCTGCAGTCTCACCAGCCTGTGCGGTCTGCTCTGTGGTCTCTTCACCTTCGGACTCTGACTCTGCCACTGCTTTCATTGCAGAGCTCGGTGTAGGATGTGGCTCGGCCATGTTGATTATAGCTGAATAGGCTGTACCAGACGGGTGTAGGAAGGATAAGCAGGGTAGAGGTGTGCGCGGACAAAGGCTTTCGTATACCTTGTTTAGGCGCTCTGCATTAGACTTTGTGTCTGAGGATGCCCGTAAACATTCATTACGTAGCGGCTACCACCCCGCCAGAAACCACGTGTCAGTAGGCAAGTGTCGGCCTCTAAAGGCCCGACACAAACCCCTGACCACACACACCACCACCACCTCGTGCAGGTGGCTTCCGGTTCTGGCAATTTTGAGTCGTGTGTCCTAATGGTTCATCACCTCGAAAGCAACGATTGCTTCACTCTCGGCTTGCATAATGCGGATCACTGCATGCGTGAAGCACCACCGAAAGGCTCACTGGGCTACTGATGCTCGTAGGCAAAGCCATAAGGGCACGAGCATGAGAGAATGCGCTTCGATGTCAAAGGTTGGTAGACTACAACCTTGATCATTTGATATCTGCTTGCTCTGGTCACCCGAGAGCGCATCTGTTTCCCAGCATTGAACCACAGTTCGTGAAGCTTAAGGCCCTTCGTTCGGGTTAACCATCGCCATGTCTCGGCTCGTGCCTGGCCTCTCAATGGCCCAGCAATATCAAAAGCGAGGTCATGTCGCCTTCGACAGCGTTGGAATGGGCCGCCGGCAGCCAGGCAACAGCTACACTTCCAAAACAAAAATCAACCAGAAGTACCACATTGTTGGCTTCATCAGTAGTGGGACGTATGGCCGAGTCTACAAAGCCGTCGAACGTAACCCCAAGACTGATGGCACGGGTCCAACAACAGGCAAAGAACTTTATGCTATCAAGAAGTTCAAACCGGAGAAGGAAGGCGACAACATTCAGTACACCGGTCTCTCACAGTCTGCCATCCGTGAAATGTCCCTCTGCACAGAACTTACTCACCCAAACCTCATCCACCTTGTCGAAATCATTCTGGAAGACAAATGTGTCTTCATGGTCTTCGAGTACTGCGAGCACGACCTCTTGCAGGTCATCCACCACCACACCCAGCCACCCCGCCGAGCCATACCCGCCAGTATGATCAAATCCATCCTCTTCCAGCTCCTCAATGGTCTGCACTATCTCCACCAGAACTGGGTCATGCATCGTGACCTCAAACCCGCAAATATTATGGTCACATCCTCCGGCGCCGTTCGCATAGGCGACTTAGGTCTAGCCCGCCGGTTCGACAAGCCCCTTGCCTCCCTCTATAGTGGCGACAAAGTAGTCGTCACGATCTGGTACCGGTCTCCTGACCTCCTCCTAGGTGCCCGCCACTACACCGCCTCAATCGACCTCTGGGCCGTGGGCTGCATCTTCGCCGAACTGCTGTCCCTCAGGCCCATCTTCAAAGGAGAAGAAACAAAGATGGACAGCAAAAAAACAGTTCCCTTCCAGCGGAACCAGATGTCGAAAATCGTCGAAATCCTCGGCATGCCCAGGCGTGAGGACTGGCCCGGCCTAATCTATATGCCAGAGTTCCAACAACTCCAGCAACTCATCATCTCTCGCGGCGGGATCCCACCAAGCCTCTACCCAACCTCTCAGTCCGCGCTTCATCGCCAACAAGTCCAGAACCAGCCCACAGGCCTAGAGACATGGTACAACCACCAGCTCCGCGCCGGCCAATACCTCCCCGAGAAATCCCCGGGCAAGCTAGGTTTCGACCTTCTCAACAAACTCTTCGAATACGACCCCGACAAGCGCCTGACTGCCGCTCAAGCTCTCGAGCACGATTACTTCCGCTGTACGGACGACGGGCCACACAACGGAGAGATCTGGGTCCCGAGCAACTGCTTCGAGGGCTTAAGCGAGACGTACCCGCATCGCCGCGTGAGTACAGAGACCAATGACATCGGCACGAGTAGTCTGCCTGGCACGAAGCGCGGCGGTCTACCAGATGACAGTTTAGCGCCGGCCTCGAAAAGACGATAGGTACGTCAAGCAATGGCAATAATGCGAATTGACCAGACGGCGAGAGGAATACCTGACCAGACTGCAAGAGAACTGTGGTTACAGGAAGCGATAAAAGCGCAGATGCAGGCGAATTCACCAAGGGACCCTGAAATGGACCTTACTCATTCCACGCAGACGCAGTAGCAGTGAGTCGCATCCGTCGCCGTCATGGATCAACTCACAGCTCGACCAAGTATTGCCCGTCGAGCGCACTGTCGCTGGCAGGCGCGCAGAATCCCTCTCCCCAAACACGAGACCGACTAAAGCTGGACTTCTCGGCACAACGCAAGGCGAGAACCCACAAGACAAACCCTGCCTCCTTGCCCGAGACAGACACAAGGGAGTCGCGCGACACACACTCTAGACGCTAGGCCATCGAGCATAGTGAACACGCGGACAGTGACTGCACCAGCCGGGCACTATCCTTCGAGTAGCCACAGTAGCATCATCAGAACCCAATCATTATGAATGAAGGAAAGCACGCATTCGAACAGGACCGCCTGAGCAGAACCAAACCAAACAAAACAAAACAGAATAGAACAGAACAGAGCAGTCTAGTCAAGTCAAGTCAAGTCACGTCCCAGGGACAGAACAGATAATATCCCACTTCCCACCGCGAGCACGCCGCGCAGGAGAAAGCACAACAGACACAAACCCGCAACGCAGACAAACAGGAGTTACGCAATCGATTCAATCCAATTCAATCCGTCGTACAGACGGACGGACGTCTCAGACAGACAGACAGACAGAACATGCCCAACGAACGCGCCAAGCTAGCTCCGTAACATGGCGAAGCTGCCTCCTTACACACCATCCCAAGACAGATAAAATCGATAGACACACAGATAGATAGATAGATAGTCAGTCAGTCAGTCAGTCAGTCAGAACGCCGAGCGACCCGCCCTCAACGTCCAAATGAGTCGGCCAGACCAGACCAGACCAGACCAGACCAGATAGATACAGTAGTAAGTAGCCTTGCCCAACCCTTGCCTGCCTGCCTGCCTGCCTGCCCGCCCGCTGAACTCAACCTGGCCACACACTTCCCGGCGTGGCAGGGAGCAGCCCATCCGTAAGAAACACAGTATGCAAACTTCCCAAAAGAAAACTCGTGCAGATCAAATTCGCGTCCTCATTCTCATCTCCAGCTTAGCTTGCTTCGCCTCATCACTCATGCATGCACGCACGCTCGCTTGGGTCCGGTTTCACATTAACTCCCCTCGGGGGCGCAGACACCTATACCAACACCAACACCAACACCAATCACAATCAGCATACATCCCTAGCCCTGCGAGGTGCGGACTTGGGAAGCTCTTCACAGGCTCTCCGGACTAATCATCCCCCCATCCGCATGGCCGTTCTCGTCTTGGCTCTGACTCTGCTGACGCTGCTGCTGCTGCGGTTGTTGCTGTGATTGTTGTTTCTTCCCTTTGCCCTTCTTCTTCTTCTCGCTCACAGGCTGGTGCTCGTTCCCATGCGCGCTAGGCGGCGGGCTATCCATGCCGTTGACGAAGGACGAGAAGTCGCCGTTCATGTTCATGGTGGTGTCGCCGTCATCGTCCCCATTGGCGTCGCCCTCAGGGTCGTTGTCTCCGTCCATGCCATCAGGGAAGCCGCTGTTCTTTCTCGCATCACTCGGCCGAGCCTTGAAAGACGGCTGTTTGCTCGGCGTTTTCTGCATTTGGCTCTGCGTCTGTTTCTCTGGGCTGCCGTCATCTTCGTCCTGCCGTTGACTTGGTGTTGGAGGCCCAGTCTCTTCCGCATCGCCGTCAAGCATACCCATACTCACATCACCATCTGCGCCATTGGCTGCAGCCTTCTTCTTCTCGTTCTTCACCCCGTTCGGAAGCTGCAACTTATTCGCGGGCGCGGCTTTGCTCGGCGCCGCGGCTTTCTTTTGCGGACTAACGCCCACCTTGCCGTCGCCAATCTTTCCACTTGCGGGGACTCGCGCACGACCGTATCCCTTGCGTTGTTTGACAGGCAGATCCAGATCCTCGGGTAGCGGCCGATCTCCATTCTCCTTAAGTCGTTTCTTGAAGAACTCGCGTACCAGCCCAACTTCGCCCTCAATGTTCTCCACGTTAAGTCGTGGGTACGGCGGTGGGGGCACGAACAATTTCTCTGTCGGATCGGTCGTGTCGCCCTGTTGCTGTTTCGCCGCGCTACTAAGCCGGTTGTGCAGCAGATGTAGTGGGACCGAGAAGTTGACCAGTCCAAACTCCTTATCAAGACCCAGCTCTTTGAAGCCAAAGAAGTCTTCGCCCAGATCGTCGGCGAAGTCGCCACTGGTATACTGCTCGCCTGTCTCAAAACTGCCTGAGCCGGTTGCTGTGTCGTCGTTCATGGCAGGCTTCAGGAGATCGGCGTAGTGTGAGCGCATGCGGTCGTACATTGTATTCAGTTTCGCCGAGGTGCGGTCAATTTCTTCATTGGCGTAGGAGTGTAGGTCGTTTAGAGAGAGACCAGAGGTTTGCAACGTGTGGAGGAGTGCGTCTTCGGAGGTTATCGGTGAGATGAGCTTATGCGATGTCTCCTGTGACTGTGGCTGGGACGCCGACCTCTGCACATTCGGTTGGGCGTGCGTCGCTTGCGTTGATGGAACCGGAGCCGTCGTGGTCATGGATATGGGAATCTTCTCTTCGGTGAGGTAGGTCGACAAATTTGAGCACAAAGTATGGAAGAAGGTTCCCGCCATGTCGGCTATCGACTCGATAGCAGAGGGCTGAAATTCCTCGAAACCCGCGTGAAAGAATATCTCGCCAATGCTTCTTGTCATCGCGGCCTTACACACCCAGGGCGCCATCATCGGGCCTTCATCGGTCATGACGTGATCCTTCACATCTGCTTCGTAGAAGGGCGCCGGTTCATACTTGGTGAACTGATTCTGGTAGACTTGCGATTGAAGCTGCATCTGTTTCACAACACCGATCTTGGACACGATCTTGCGCGTCTCTTGAATTTGGCGCATGTTATCGGACAGCTTGTGGCTGAGTTTACTCTCAGGGGCAGTAAACTGTCCTCGGGGATAGAGGCGGAGATAGTCTGCATTTTGCTCAATGACATTGCCTTCAACATCGGTTTCCCAGCGCAGGTTGGGGTTGAGGTCAGGCATAGCGGCCACGGGGTCGTAGTAGTCGGGAAGCATGGATTCTTCTTCCTCGGGTTCAAGGCCTTCGGCCAGAGTGGGCCCGCCGGAACTCTGATTTACTGCTGCTTCAACAGCGTCTGCCAGGGACGGAGCGCCGACTTGATCGTGAAGTCTTTGCCATCTGCGCATGCCGGCTTTGCTCCTCAGTAGAGCGTCCTCGTCAGCGTTGAGCTTGTCGCCGCGGAAGAGCTTGTGACGTGCCGCAGCAATCTGTGCCCTTTCCTTCTTCGTTTTCTGCTTCCAGAGGCGGAACTCTTCGTCTTCGATTTCCGGGGGCGTGCCGGCGAAAGGCAATCCGGGCACCTCCGAGTCCGGCATCTCACTAGCACCATCAATGACGCTTCCTGCCCCTCGATCGAATCCAGGAGTCAGGTTGCCAGGCGGTGGCGTTGAATGCCCCTGACTTCCCACATCAGCCTCAGAATCCGCGCGGACACCGTTCGACATAGTATTGATCTGCGACAAGGTCGGCTTCGAATCAGGGATCGGGGTGCCCTCGACGACGTTCGTCTTCCTGCTAGCCTGAGAGGTCTTGCTTGTCTTCTTGGCCTGACCGGGCGCGGCTCTCCCACGGGAAGCCATAATTGGCTGATCATCGTCAGAGTCCTCGGCATTGTCGTCGAAGTCGCCGTTGGCGATCCTTTGCTTCCGCTCCTCCGCCTCAATCTCCGCTCGATCCTTGATGACGATGTCCGGTATCAAGGGCACCAGCTTATCCGTCTCCTTGCGCATGAACAGGGCATGTTTCCGCATCGGATGGTCGAGGGCACTGTTGTACTTGAGACAATTGGACCATGTCAGGTGTAGGTCGTCGACAAAGTCTTGTTTCGACTTGTATGCCAGCTGCTTCAACTTCTTGGTCATGGTACCCAGGTCAATAGGAGCCTTGATGATGACATGGTAGTCGGGGGCATCCTTCTTCTTGACAGGTTGCAGGAAGGGGCCCGAATGCTCGGTCTGGGCCTTGAGTTCGTTGAGGACCTTCTCGGCAGCTTCGTACAGCTCTTCCTGACCGACCTTGTCTTCGCTGGCCCACTTGCTCCGATTCTTGCGGACCTCGCTCATGAGGGCGCGCAGCTCCGACTCGGAAGCCTGGACGGTCGGCCGGTACTGATCTATCCTCGCAATCAAGTTCTTCAGCGTCAAACTACTTGCACCCAGATTGGCATTGCTCAGACTGCCCTGCTGCTGGGTGGGGTGGGTCCCGTTTTGGCCCTTGGCGTTGCCCTCGGCCTCTGCCTCGGCGCGGCGCTCGGCCTCGTCGAGTCGCTGTTGGTCCAGCATGGCATCACGGTCATTCTCGAGGGTGAAGAAGAAGTGGCGCGACATGTTCTTGACCGTCTCGATCTCGAGGCGCTTGGCCTCCTCGAGCTTCTTGCGCGCATCCTCGGGCTTCTCTTGCTGTTTCTGTTTGGCCGCCTCGCTCTTACTCGCTTCGGACGACGGTCGACGCGGAGGCATGGGTCTCGGCACGGGGCTGGCATGACGATCGGACACGATCTGGACCTTGGCGGCCTTGTGCTTCAGTGGGGAGGCGGCGCTGTCGGCCTCTTCATCGTCGTCGTCATCGTCGTAGTCGTCGTAGTCGTCGTCTAGTTTCCGTTTCTTCGAGGCGGGCTGCGAGGGTTGGGGACGAGATTGGGGATCGGGCGCAACGATAGCAGGGATGGCCGAGGAGGAGGCGTTGGGCTCGGTCGCATCGAAGGAGTCGGGTAGTTTGCGCTTCTCGGGGACGGCGACATTGCCGAACTTGTCGAAGAGGGAGGCGATGCGTGCTTCGGACTCTTCGTAGAGGGCCTTGAACTTGAGGACGAGAGGGTCGTCTTCGAGGGTTGGCTCGGGGTCGGGGGCATTCCCCGATTGAGATGTCGAGGATGCGCCGTTGAGGGCGCGCAGTCTGGCGGACAACGGCGTGGGCGTATGTGACCGAGATGGCGCTCGCAACAGGCCATTGAACATGTCTTTGGCCAGGGTGTTGTGATGGGAGGCAGAGGATGGATAATCGTCATCTGGCGGTTTGTGGTGGTGCTGCTGGTGGCTGGAGGATGCCGGCAGCCATGTTGCCATGGCCTTGCCTCAGACAACCCCCAGTGGAGGCCCCTCGCCCGCAACCTGAACCACAGCACGTCTGCTCCAGTTTGCTCGACGGGGCGACGGCAGCGCGCTCACGAGGTCGTTGCAGATGGACTTTCGAGGCTGCTGATGCCAGCGACGATGGTGGCAGCACGTCGTTCGATGGACTCGATGGCTGGTTGATGGTTGAAGTCGTCGTCGCAACTGCCGTTGCATGCGCAGAACTCGCCAACCGCAAGTGTTGAGGTCCAAGTTGACTACGGCACTAGTGCCCCGAGGACGGACTTGCACTGCAAGGCAACTGGAGCTCCGCTGCACCCGCCGGGGCTTTAGCGTGTCAATGCCTAGAAAGTGCAGATCTGGCGACGATGGCTATTGTCCTTTCCGTAGCTTACGACTACCTACCTGAGGTCGCTGCCACTTTTCCCTCGCCTGGAACCAGCATCCTGATCCTGCTTTCCAAGCTCGAATGCACCTGGCGACAACACCACACAAAGCAGACGACGTGGTCCATCTCCATTTCGCATCTCGGCCATGCTCTTGTAGAATACGAAGCTTGCAGCCCGCGGTGCTCGTAAGCACAACCACATAGTCTCCTCTCTTGACTCAAAAGCCAAACTACTTCCGCATCGTCGACCCAACCATGCGCATACGACTACCCTTTGCATGTGAGCACCGAGCCACCCACCCTCTCCACATTCAACGCTCCAGCTACTAACCACTGCTACCCCAGTCGCCTTCCTCCTCATCCTCCTCCTCGCCTCCTCCGCCGGCCTCCTCCCACACTCGGCCCTCCCCCAGACTCCCTCCGCCGCAGCTCCCTACATCCCCCGTCAGTCCGACAAAGCCCTCCACTTCGTCACCTTCTTCGCCCTAACCGCCACCTTCTACTTCATCTTCGACACCGCCCGCCGGCGCGTCATCCACGTCACTCTCATCGCATGCACGCTCGTGCTCGGCGCCGGCAGCGAGGTCGCCCAGGGTCTGTTGCCGAACGACCGCGACTTCGACGCCTGGGATGTGCTCGCGAACGTGCTCGGGAGTCTAGCAGCTCTGGGCCTGGCCAATGCGTATCACAAGCGGAGTATTGAGAGGCGGAGGAGGGCCAAGTACAGTGCGCTGACGGGAGAGGGCATCGACGAGGATGACTTGGAGTTGGGAGAGGGTGCTGGTCTAGGTGAATCTGGGGCCGTGGGAGACCTGGAAACAGGCGTGGTCGACAAGACGCAGACAGTGGAAGAGGAGCTGGACAATTGGGATGAGAACCAGCCTGACGATTGGAGTGAGGACGAGAACACTAACACCACCACCAACAACAACGGGACAACGGCCAAGATGACGCCTGCGACGAGTTCGGCGGATAGTTCGGACGAGCCCAGGGGGAAGATCGCCGTTGATTGAGGTCCAGCGTGGGGGGACTTAACAGTAAAGCTACCGCTGGACGTTGTGCGCTTGTAACTTCTCGACGGAGCGACTAGGTAACAGCATGAAGCTATGGGCTCAGAAGAAACAAAATTGACCATATACGTCGTTCAGACAAGGATCTCATGTGATGATTCGTGGACTTTTCAAATCTCTACTCCTACCGACCCTCCCAACTTGAACATTTGACAGGGTGTGGCTTCCTTGGAAGCAAGCTTGATCCTCCTTCCTCCATGCAATCTACTATCCTGCTAACAACATTCATTCAAAGCACGAGAACCGACCGGAACTGAACCCGAAGGGGCTCTGCTTGACGCCATGCCGGCTGGCTAGCACGCCCGTCCCGGCGTGTTTCCCACCGATGTTCTGGCCGTGTGTTGGGGTTACATATGCACGATACGGGTGTTTCGGTGCGGCTGCCTACTTTGTGCCAGATGAGAGGCATTGTGCTAGTGTACTAGTATACTTGGGTTGAGTATGTAACGTGTTTTGGGCGGTTGCTTGGATGTGCTTGTTTGCGGTTCAATGCTTTGGGTGGAGGAGAGAGATAAATCTGTAGGAGATAGATGGGTCTGTACGGTGCGAGATGCCTCGGGTTCAGAAGTAGTATGTATATACCTATCCTTCGAGTCGCTGCATCTTTCTTACCTACCTACCTATCGATCTATACTTGAGCTGCAGCCCGCACATGACACCGGCGTCGAGCTATCATCCCGTGTCATCGCACTGCTGTGGCGCACGGCGCCTACCACCTCATCGTGGCCAAGCACAGATGCTCGCGGGAAAGAGGCTTGAGGCTACTTGGCGGCGCGGTTTGCCCACCGACAACAAGAACATCGCGAAGTTGGGCGCGTCTCGCTTCGAACCTCATCTGCGACCGCTGGTCGAGAAGCAGTGATGCAATCTGTGGCGGTGCGTTGTAGCTCACGGTTGAAAAGAGGCGCGACGCCACGAGCTGGAGGGCAGAGGGCTAGGGAAAGAACAAGGACAACTAAGCTGACGCGCGGTGGTCGGCACTGCATTCAGGTAAGCACGACTAACGCTGGCGCGAGGAAGCTCCGCCAGGGCGACGTCTAAAGTCCAAATGGGTATCATTGAAGAGTGGATGTACTTCTGCTGGGGGGTAGAAAGCATTCTGTACGTCCATGCGCTGTCGTACAATCGTCATCGTTCTGGTGGTCATGATCTCTCTGCTTTGCTCAAGCCGCGCAGTACACTACTCAAGTCACGGCCAGGGCTTCTGTCCTTCTCCACACCGAGTGCTTTCCTCCTTCCTGCCCTTTCTCGATCAGCCAGTTTCTCGGCACACAAGGACAGCACCTGGCTGGCGATTCCATCCGCTCCTATCCTGTACTGGTTGATCTTATGCACACCGTCTGCGAAAGCGTCGATTGCCGGCCCTATATCAGAGGTAACCTTGTTGACTCGAGAAGTGATATCTGCCGAGAGACTGGGAGTCGACTTCAGCGATTTGAGTATGGCGGCGTCCGAGTCGGAGAGCGCTTCGAGATCGATGTTCGAGTCAGGTTCGTTCCCTATTTGGGCCAATTCTGGGATCGATGGTGGCCGCAAAAGTGCTTCTAACGCGGTCTTTTCGGAGCGCAATCTGCACGTGTCAGCTGGACCACAGGATTCACGAGATTGGCCTTACCTTTTTATCTGCTCTTCTAACTCGACAATCTTTTCCGTGTTCTGCGTGTTTTTAGGATTGGGCCTTTCTGGCAGAGGCACTACTGGTTCAGGAGCATCTTCTCTACTGAACCAGTCGGATAGCTCTGACTTGTTCGCCAAATCTTTGAGCAGCTCTTCCTCGATAACTCGAGCAGCGGACCTGGCGCTGGCCTCCTCGAAGTTCGTGCCCTGTGGTTTAGGATGCATGGCTCGCGTCGCGCACCAGGTGAGCAGTTGCTTCATCCTACGTGGCTCCATTAAATCACTTTCGATGTGCTTGTAAAAGTCTTGAGACTCGACTTCAGTATGAGGTAGAGCTACTACGGTTAGCTTCAAGTGCTGGTTTTAGCATGGCACAACTTACCATTCGAGGTCCCCGAATCTATCAGGGAACTCGCTCGTCTACCACGAAGGCCGAGACTACTCCTTCGCTCTCCCTTCCCAGACTTGCCCTCGCGCATCGCCTTGTTCCTCGAGATCACAGGCGTGTCGGCGAAAGGTAAGGAAATCTTTGTCGAAGAGTGACTCTGATCTGGAGGGGGCATAAGCGGCAGTGCTTCTTCTGACACAGAAGTCGAATTGTCCTTTGCTTGCTCTCGGGACGGGGCTTCACTCTGCTCAGCCGGCGGCTTGTGCTTCTCTGCCTTGTCCTGCCGTATCTTCTGTGGCCGCACATCTTGTGTCGACCTTCTTACCGGACTGCCCCGATCTTCCTGCGTTTCTGTTGACAAACGCTTCGATCTTCGCACTGGTTGCTGGGCCTTTGGTGCTGGGGTTGAGAATGACATCCTTTTGCGCTTCTTGGGCGGCACGGCTGGAACGGCATCTTGCTCATCCATGCGTTGCTTCGGAGACTTGTCGGCATTCCTGGGCGACCGAGGAGCGGCCGACTGTACTTCTGGAAGGGTTGGCAGAGATGGAGGGGCCTCTGGTTGTACGTTTGCCGAAGCACGCGGCTTTTTCTTCTTCACTCTCGAAAACATGAAGCCATCGTCCTCCTCGTCGTAGTTGATCTTCCGTTTCCTCGTGTTGCTTGCCGATGTTTGCGCCTTGGTGGTGGTAGCTGTTGCGACATTCTGCCCGTTTGTTGTCGCAGCACCGGTAGGTTGATCGTGATCCTCTTTTTGCTGTAGGCGCGCGCTGTGCCTCCGCGAACCACCTTGTATATGTGACATGGACAAAACCTGCAGCGGCGGACGCGTGATTACAGCTGTCATGGGGAGTGGAATGTCGCGTGGATTTCGTGTTTCTGATACAGAGAAACAGCTCGGTCAGCGCGCGACTTGTTGGTGGCGCATACCGCCGGTAGGAATGATATGGTCGATTGAACAGGGCCAATGTGTGTTGGCGGCGAGGGCTTGGTGAAGTGAGTGTGGTGTCGAGGCAGGAAGTGGGCACTGTGCAGCGGGAGCGAGTGAATGCGCACCCTACTACTAGTACTAACTGCACGTCCCAGTCTTGTTTACACCCCCATCGCCGCATCTGCACTAGTCTCGGAACGGTATAGTGGACTTGAGGTACATCTGCCATGTTCTGTTCTACCTGGGTATTCTACCTAGGTACTGGTAACAGCACTCTGCTGCAATTCTTCGTAGTGGCATAGGCATCATCGTCGTGGACCTGGATTTCCTGTGCGGTGAATGCAGTGAGTGCCGCCAACAAACAACCATCATGCTAGAAACACGACATGAAGAGTGCATATGCTTTGGTCCTCGGCTTGTATGGTATCTCAGTCCGTGGTCGTGAGATATGCCGAACTCACAAGTGAAGCGCTCATATGGAAGTGTCTGCTTCAGCAACTCGATCAGATCGAGAGGCCACCTCCATCTATCACATCTGCGAGCCTACAGCCATGGCCTATGAGGACTGAGGTTGGCACTGGCATGCTGTTCTGTAACAATAGAAGGTTGTACCCCGATAAGCCCCTCCAAGGAACCCTTTACTCTAAATTTCCCCTGTCTCTTCGGTCAAGGTTGGAAGCAACCATCAGGTGTGATGGGACATATAGCTCCGCGCCGTTGCCTACAACTGTTTCTCCATCAACATCAGAGAATCGATATCTGTAGTCCTGTACCAAGTCAACCTGCACGCTCGGCGGTCTCCATGACGGTTCACTCGGCAGGGGCAAGCGCAGTCAAGACCAGGTCAGCCGTGCCGAGCCTAAAGTCACTGGAGCAGACCCTTTCTGTGACATTCAGCTGCAAGTCATTTGCTGTGACTGACTGCGGCATCAAAATGCATGTCAGTCGTCGTCAGCGATAATCCATCAGGCGAGCTGGTGTACTATCGCGTATCCCACTATAGATCGCCCCTTCCCAGTAACTGAACCTAAAATAAGCTACGATGCGCACCCCACCAACACTCCCTGGCACGAGTCGTGGTAGCCCGTCTTTTATTCACGTTGTAGGCTGATACATGTACCGAGACACGTTGCATTCCATCCCACACCCTCTTATGCGGGACGTCTGTTGCGCCTTTCGTAGTGCTCAGAGCGTCCCTTTTTGCCGGTCTCTCATCGACTACTAGTAATCTGCCCTGCCTGCCGCCACTGCTAACTGGCCTCGATCTATAGTTTGCCCGCCGCCATGGCGTCCAAGATGAGGAACATCCTTCCTCACCGAGTCAGCCACCTGCACAGAAACGGCGGCACCGGTTCTGTAAAGAACTCAAGAGCCTCTAGCCCTGCCAAAGGACCGGCGCCCTTAGCCAACGATGCAAAGCCACTCATCCTCAAGGTCTACGTGATTCGAGGGCGGGATCTGGCGGCAAAGGACAAGTCTGGCACGAGTGACCCTTACCTCGTCATCAGCCTAGGCACAGCTAGACAGAGCACCCCCTCGATCAGTAAGAACCTCAACCCAGAATGGAAAGTATGCTTCGACATGCCCCTGACGGGCGTTCCTCTGCTCGAATGTGTCTGCTGGGACAAGGATCGATTTGGGAAAGACTACATGGGCGAGTTCGACATCGCCGTCGAAGACATCTTCTCGCGGGGAGGCATCCAAGCAGAGCCAAAGTGGTACAAGCTGAAGTCCAAGAGAAGATCCAAAGGCCAGGGGCGCAAACATGATGTTTCGGGCGAAGTGCAGTTGCAGTTCTCGCTGATCGACTCTGCCAACCCCGCCGCTAGTCCAGAAGACATTCGTAGGAAATTCAGGGCTCAGCTCATGGCAGACGAAGAGGAAGACGATGCCAGTAGTCTATCACGCTTTGCATCGAACCAGAGCCTCGACGACGACCTCGACGACGATGACGACGACGCAGACTCCCTTGCCGAGGTCGAAACCGACAGCATGTCGGATGCAAACTCGGGTGCAGACAAGAAGAAAAAGAAGAGGAAGCTACGCATGCTGAGGAGAAAGAGCATAGCTGTTCGCGCCTACGAGTTCTCGGGCAGAGATAGCGATATCTCGGGCATGGTCTTCATGGAGCTACTCAAGGTCACCGATCTGCCTCCAGAGAGGAACATGACCCGCACAACCTTTGACTGCGACCCCTTTGTCGTTACAGCTCTGGGTCGAAAGGTCCTCAGGACGAAGGTCGTCAGACATAATCTGAACCCTGTCTACAACGAGAAGATGGTCTTCCAGGTCCTGAAACATGAGCTTGGCTATTCGTTAACCTTCAGCATCATGGATAGAGACAAGCTTTCCGGAAACGACTTCATCGCTTCGGCTGCATTTTCCCTCCAGAGACTGACCGATTCGGCTCCTGAGCCAGATCCTCAGACTGGTCTTTACCTTCTGCCTGAACCCCAAGAATATTCTCCCCCTCTGCCACAGAGCAAATCCAAGTTCCGTTTGCCGATATCTAGATCTTCTTCATCTCAAGGTCTCAACAAGCTTGACCGCCCCGAGCCACTGAGAAGTGATTCGCAGTCGAGTGTTAATGGTGGTCGACCCATGCTCGATCAACGAGATTCTCAGTCGAGTTCGGACGGCAACGGCGCTTCAGTCGCTTCTGCCAACGCGCCTACAAGCGCGGCTAGGCCCATCCCTACCAGTGCGCCCTCGACTACTAGTAGTCTGTTCCGTTATGACAGTGAGGACAGACCACCCGCACCGCAAGATCCCTCTATGCAAATGTACACCGTCCCACTCGAACTCCAAAACCAAGCTAGATGGGAAGACAAGCACTCCCCAAAATTGTACTTGCAAGCTCGTTACCTTCCATATAGGGCTTTGAGGCAGCAGTTCTGGCGAGCCATGCTCAAACAATACGATACTGATGATAGCCGACGGATAAGTAAGATCGAGTTGACAACCATGCTAGACACTCTAGGCTCAACCCTGCGCGAGTCTACCATCAATGGCTTCTTCCAGCGTTGGGCTGGAGAGAACCAACGGGTTGACGAGGCTGACCTCACATACGATCAGGCCATCATATGCCTTGAAGAGCAGTTGATGAAAACAACCATGAAGCCTTCTATCACCTCCAAGGTTAAGACTGTCATGCACATGGCTTCTTCTGTGCCCAATGGAGAGACGTCGGTAGCCAATCCCCCACGACCAGAGACGAGCACGAGCGCACCTAGTAATGAAGACCCCACTCGGAGCGCAGTGCCGGCTCTATCGGTAATGGATCATGGTGCTGCTGGAGAGGAAGGCGAACTCATCCACCCCGATGATCTAGCTGAAGATTCTAGCGGCGAGGAACATGTTATTGAGATCCGCGAATGCCCTATCTGCCATCAACCGAAGCTCAACAAACGAGCAGATGCCGATATCATCACCCACATCGCAACTTGTGCCAGTGAAGATTGGCGGTCAGTCAACACGCTCGTCATGGGTGGTTTCGTTACTCAATCACAAGCTCAACGAAAGTGGTACTCCAAAGTCATTAACAAAGTCAGCTACGGAGGGTACAAGTTGGGTGCCAACTCGGCCAACATTCTTGTCCAAGACCGCATCACGGGTCAGATCAACGAGGAGCGCATGTCGGTCTACGTTCGACTGGGTATTCGTCTTCTCTACAAAGCTCTCGGCAGCAGAGAGATGGAGAAGAAGAGAATCAAGAAGATGCTCAAATCGCTATCTGTCAAGCAAGGCAAAAAGTACGACGATCCTGCTTCCGTTTCTCAGATTGAACCTTTCATCAACTTCCACCGTCTAGATATGTCCGAAGTGCGCCTACCCACCTCAGATTTCCGGAATTTCAACGAATTCTTCTACCGCGCCCTCAAGCCGGAAGCTCGACCGTGCTCGGCGCCAGATAGACCGGAGGTCATTGTTTCGCCTGCAGACTGCAGAACGGTGGTTTTCAACACCATTGACGAAGCGACCAAGATCTGGGTGAAAGGACGGGATTTTACGCTCAAGAAGCTGCTTGGTGATGCGTACCCGCTCGATGCGAAGAGGTACATGGGTGGTAGTATGGGCATCTTCCGGCTTGCGCCTCAAGACTACCATCGCTTCCATATCCCTGTCGATGGCACGCTAGGCACGCCGAAAGTCATAGATGGAGAGTACTACACTGTCAATCCGATGGCTATCCGGTCGGCACTGGATGTTTACGGCGAGAACATCAGAGTTGTGGTTCCCATTGACTCTGTTGCTCACGGGCGGGTCATGTATGTGTGTATTGGTGCCATGATGGTGGGCAGCACAGTCATCACGCGGAAGGCGGGCGAGAAGGTTAAGAGAGCAGAAGAACTCGGGTACTTCAAGTTCGGTGGAAGCACCATCCTCTTGTTCTTCGAGCCTGGTCGGATGGTCTACGACGATGACCTGGTCGACAACAGCAATGGTGCGCTGGAAACACTGGTGAGTCCCATTGTATCCCCCTGTTCTCGTCTGGAACGTACTAATGAGTTGATAGGTTCGCGTCGGGATGTCGCTCGGTCACAGCCCTCATGTCGAGCCGCACCGTCCAGACATGAAGAAGAACGAGAACGAAGTCACGAACGAGGAGAGGCAAGCGGCGAAACGCAGGATCGAGGGAAGTCTTGCGCCGGACGCCGCCAAAAGAGCGGGGCTAGACACGGGCTTGCATATCCAATAACGAGGGAAGCAACAGCCTATGCTACACCCCGTATCGGGTTGTCGAGGTCGAGAGACCCTGGAGGATGAGAACCTGGCCCTTGCCAAGGACGGTAGATACGGCGCAGCAGGTGGGATGTCAGTATTCCCGCCGTCTAGGTGAAGTGCAGCAGCAAAAGCAGACATGAGAGCACATGTATCCAATGTTTGGCCCTGTTGGGCAAGCAGGGCGTTTATGTTGAGTGACGCACGACCGGAATGAGCGCACGACCACCGTTATGGCACGAAAAGAACAATGTTTTTCGATCCCTACAACGGAGCAGCACTCTATTCTGTCTTGTCGTGAACGCTGTGGTCTTTTCATGCTCTTGTACTGCTGATCTCTGATTGTACGTATGACTACAATAGCGTGCTTTTGGCTTACGAAGGGTAATACTGCTCGTGGGTACCTCACACGCTTAGCAGCCGTGTCTGATAATATTTCACGATGCGAGACTACGACACGCAAAAGAGCACGGCCGACAGTCGGCGGTACTGGAGCGATGTTGTGACGTTAATTGTCTTTTTGCCTCTGGCTTTCCTCATATATCTAGCTATACATGCGCTTTTTTATACAACTTGGACGATCTGGCGTGCGAGCTTGCTTCTTTGGTCTTGGTGGTCTACCCACGGTAGCCGTAAGCATTGCCGGCCATTCTTCCCGCGTGGTTGTAGCGTTGGAAGACGACGTCCCAGTCTATTCTCTCCCACCAGGCAGCCAAGTAGTTCCTCTTCCCTAGGATGGTGTAGTCGGGCAGCCACATGTGCTGCCAGGTGTTCAGGCACAACAGCGGCGTGGCGTCGAGAGTGTTGGCGAGGTGGTAGCCTTCCCTGGCCTGCTGCGAGTGGGGGCCCATGTAGCCGACTCTGTTCTGCGGCCTGGTCATCTCGGGTCTCCGGTGGCCGTCGATGTTCAGGGTGGTGCTGGACTCTCTGTCCTGCTTCATTCTCCAGGCGTCGGCGTAGGGAGAGCCAGCGTTGTAGGTGCAGAGGATGCGCAGGTTGGAGTGGCTGCCGATGCCGGCCTGGGAGATGTTCTGCTTCATCAGCCAGACGAAGCCGTTGCCGAACATGGCGTCGGCGTGCTCGAGCATCTCGTTCTTTAGGCTGTCCATGCTGTGGAAACTCTCTTCAATGTCCTTGCGCAGACTCTCGGGCACGGCCTTTTTCTGGTCGGCTATGCTCTCCCACCACAAGAAGTTGAAGTGCGCCATGGCGGCGATGTTGTAGTAGTAGGCTTGTTCGGGCTGACGGCTGCGCTCGAGATGGATCTTGTAGGGGGTCTTGCCGGCGTCTTCGGTGCCAGCAGATAGGTCATTGATCGACTTGACGAGATAGTCTTGGTATTGGGTCCATGTCTGACGGAAGGTCCGAGGTGAGAGGAAGCCGGGGACACCATGCTCATGGAAGTATTCTCCCTTCTCGTTGTTCGGGCCGCCGAGTGGAGGGACTGAATGCTGGAATCGGCATTGCTGGACGACGCTTGGAGTCTATCGTGGTAGGCACTTGTCAGAAACTGCATCGCATCGCCATCGCCATCGCCATCGCCATCGACTCGACTTACCGATATCCTCTCGAACTGTTTGACGATGGCCTGCGGCCTCGCTATGCGCCTGAGTATCATTGCGTGATGTGCTGGGCATGCATCTCATGCTCTGAACCGCTGGAAACGAGCGCAGTTGGCACCTGCCCAAACCCAAATCTATTCAGGCCATTTTTCTCGAAACGGATTAGTGCTACGCGCCTGCTCCTGGCCAATCACAAGCCGAGTACCGACGACAATGAGCCTCATCTGCAACGCGCCTGGGCTTCTGCCCTTTCTCTTCCATTCAATCTCCTGTCTGCTGCTCGTTTCATCTTCGTCGCTGTCACACCCAACCGACGTCGTCTTCTAATCTATTCAGATACTGCCAGCACTCCGCTGCAGATCCAGACCCCATCAAAATGTATCGAGACGCGCCAACTCACTGGCTATTCTCGGTCTGCTATTGCCGTGTGTATCCAACACCAACTGAGGCTATGCTACATCTCTCACGGTACTTCGTGAGATGTCACGAGTTTGATACAAGGTAGAACAGCATGGCCTTGTCTGCGTCCACAGCGACAAGATACACAAGTTCTAGAAGACTGGTCTCTTTTGTTCCCCTTCGACACCAATATTGCGACCGTTTCCGTTGTTATCCATTCTTTTCCTTTGTGTCTCTGGTTCTGTCCCGTTTGTTCTTGAATCACTGCTTCTATTTCCGACTCTACACTCTGTACTCATAACCATACTGACTCCGCCTGCTGGTCAGCGCCATTGCGTCTTCGCTTCTCCGATATCTTGCAAGAAAACAAGCCATATTCTCATCGCTAATCTCAAATACTATTAAGAAAACGTCGAAATGAAATACTGGGCTTTTGCCCTGACTGTGCTGGCAGCAGTCCCAGCCAACGCATATGTACAGAATCGAAACACCGTTGCCAACCCTTCCGAAGCGCTGCGAAAGCTAGAGAGAAGAGAAGACTCATGTCCTTCTACAAACTCTGTATCGTGCTCAGCCGTGGACTCCAACCTACCGAGCGACTTCTGCTGCGGTCCTAGCGACGGCAAAGAGACGACTTGCCTATCTTTAGACCAGTCGAGCTCGGCTATATGTTGCCCAAAGGGCGACACCTGCAATGCTATCGGCCCTATCACATGCGACGTCGCCCTGATGGACGCTAGCAATAATGCAGGACCCTTCTTCACGACGAGACTTAACGATGAGCTGCCTACGTGTGGGGACTTGTGCTGTCCATTCGGCTACGCGTGTGCCAACCAGAACGGCCAAAATGTCTGTGTCATGGATAAGTCAAGGGCTGGGCCAGCTACCACCACCAAGGTCACTTCCACTACCAGCGCTACCGTGACTTCTACCTCTGCTGCTACAAGCTCTGTATCAAGCATTGATTCGACGAATCCACCTCCAAAGAAAGAAACAACCAACTTTTCTGCTGGCGTATTCTTCGCTGGCTTCTTTCCAGGTATCTTGGTCGGTGTGCTCGCCACACTCGCGTGGGTCATCTATACCAAACGCCACACCAAGCCAGTCAATACTCGTGGCCTCAACGTCGAAGGCCAGGGTGCGCGACCATATATTTCCAACCCAATCAAAGACTTTGGCCACAGCAATGAGCGTTCTGACTTCCTCAGCCGAACTCGCTCGCGGGCCAAGTCCATGTTCTCGACTCATCGCCGCTCCCGTACAGTCGATAGTACCGACTATTGGAACGCAAAGATGCCAACACCTCCCGCCAACAATAACGTACCAGTCAACTACGTGAACGATATGCCAGATGTTCCAGTAACACCCGCACGCCGTGTAGCGCGCTATTCGAGCAATGAGAACTTCTCTCGTGCCATGCCAGATTTCGAGAAGGAGCAGTTCTCTTCCGACAACCCTCCATCAACAGTAAGCGATCCTAACAGACCTGAAACTATCCGCATTTACTCACCCGATCTCGCTCAGGAGCATCAAGACCACGCGCCGCCTATGCCAGCCATGCCACTTGCAGCCATCCCGCCTTTGAGAGGCATGAACACACAACGACGCATATCACCTCCATACGGCGGAACCGAGCCTCAAAGGCGTCGTGATTCGGGCACGGGCATCGATGGATTCGGCTCACCCTTCCGAACGCCGGAAAAGAGGCCAGAGATTCAGCGCAACAACACGCCCTCGCTGCACGCTACATATCACGACGCAGCCACGCTAGACTCGTCCGAGGACCAACGCGAGCAGATCCCACAAATGCTCACCCCACTTCGCTACGATCCCAATCCGACGAAATTCGCGGCACCCTCAGCAGCCGCCCTCGCAGCCGTGTCCCGCCTTAGTAAAGCGCAACAAGGCCTGCCCTCCCAGCAGCAAAACCCAAAGGCGGCACAGGCTCAACCCATCGTCCCTCCCCGCCCACAGAACAAACCCTCCAAACCTCCTCGCCCAGAAACTCAAGTCTCAGACTTCGACTTCGACGCCGGTCTCGCCCACGACCACGAGGACGAGACCTCGCTCCCAACATCTCCACCCCGTGAAGCCTACAAGTCCCAAGCTCTCGCCAACCCCTACGCCCCACCTCGCGCAAACCCGGGCTCGACATTCGACAGCATGCTTCCAGCTGCGGCGGCCGACGCGGACGCAGGCAAGAAAGACAAGCACGCGACGAACGCGACGACATTCACGACCATGTTGACTACGATCGGCTGGCCGGATCCGGGAGACCAGTTGGGCAATGTCCCGGCGGTGCCCAAGGTTGACATGACCAAGGCTTCGACGCAGAAACAGGCAAAGGGGAAGAAGGGCATGATATGATATGCGGGGACGTGGTGCGACGAGGCGAGGCGACGGCCGAATGTCAGGTGAGGAGTATATGTAATGCATATGTAATGCATATATGTACGTATGTATGTATGTATCCTCTAAACAATGGCTAGTGATTTATTTGCTGGTTAGCGAGCGCTGCATTGCACAGCACAGCACGGGCGTCTGGGAGCGTATCGGATTACATGGCAGGTTTGATCTGTCCCGTTGTGGGTCTGCGACTGAGATACCCATTCCATCTATCGTAGATGTATATACCACGTGCACCGCACGAACGCAGTTTGCCCGTCTGGACCCGTACTGTAGTTAGTCGCTCATTCAACTATTCACTTGCTCACTTACTCACTGACTGGCTGGCTGGCTACTGCACCTACTTGGGTCCACGCGGTGACCAGCCATGCAATGGACCGAAGGACGTGATGGAGCGCGTTTTACCTCATGGCCGTCTGCGGGAGTGCTGTGCTGTGCTGTAGCTGCGCCGTAGCTTCGGCGAAGGACAGTACGTCGCGGCATATAGTACCGCGGGTAGGACCAAGAACACGTTCTGCAGCAACGGGTCGAATTGAGTGCGGTGCGAGACGACATGGTACAGAAGTGGATCAATATTCGGCAGCTACCTACTCTACTGTCCACGTCGAGCAGTAAACCGACGGACCGACCGACCAGCCAACCTGTCCCAGGTTCCGGTCAAACAGTGTACCTCGGCGCCTCTGCTTCATGGTCCCATTCATACGCCGGAAGTGTCAAAGGAGGATACTGCACTAAGCATCCTGGACGGGGACGTCGCCGTCGCCGTCGGTCTCGGCGGTAGGCTCCTGCTCTGTGGTGTCGTCGGCGCGTGGAAGACTGTGGTTGGTGGGGACCTTGTTCTCGCGGGCGATGTAGCCATGGAGCTCGTTGCAAGGGATGATCTCGTACTGAGCGGTCTTGCTGGTTTTGAGGTAGGGCGATTGGCTGTTCTTGCAGATGATGGAGATCTTGCCGAGGTTGTGGAAAGCTTGCTGGTCTTCACCGTTTTCTTCGGCAAAGTCGACTGAGCTGTCGAGACCACAGTCCTGGAGTGGGTTAGCCAGCTCGGGGGGGTTAGTGGTCGTGGCAGACTTACGCATTTCCACTGGAGTCGTTTCGACATGCGCGGTTTCTTGGGGTTGATCAGGGTGTTGATCAAATCCTCGAGACGATCTGTATGATCATGATCATTAGGCATGGGGTCTAAATCTGGCAACGGAGGGATTACGGTCCCATAACTGAAGGACAACGGTGACGGCAAAGGGTGAGGAGCATTATGCTGACCTGAGCTTGAACCGGGCCGTGCTGTACCATTGACGGGCGTGTAAGCGCCATGGTGCAAGCTCTGGCGACGTGCATCATCCATGGGCATGAAGTGAGCGTCCATGTGGCCGTTAGTGGGGCTGATGGGCGTTGCGTCGGCCATGTTCATGTCCATGTTGCGGGCGTTGAAGGGCCGGTCGAGGGAGCTGACCGGCTGATCGGTCAGGACGTGGCGGCCGTTGGGGGCTTCTTTGACGACGCCTTCTTGGAGACACCAGTTGGTGAGATCTTCGTCTTCGCGCTCTTCTTTGCATGCCTCGGGGAGGTCACGGGAGTAGTGGCCACCGACGTGTTCCATGCGCTCGTTCCAGCTGCCCTCACCTTCGAAGACTCGGCCACAGAAGCCGCAGGTGCTGCGCTGCGGTGGTTTGCGCTTCTCGTGCCAGCAGCGGTTGCGGACTTCTTCCAGGCTGTCCTCAAAGGCGCGCCAGTCTTGACTGTTGGGGTCTTGGACCAGCGAGGACTCGGGTTTGTGCATGCGTCGGTGGTGCTGGGTGAAGAGGTCCTTGCGGTTGAAGTCGTTGTAGACCTTCTTGTGGGGAGGGGTGTTGGGATTGTTCTCGGGCGCGCATTGGCCGACATCACAGCGATAGAAGCCGAGTTGCAGGTGCTGGATGGCGATGTGTCTCTTCCACTCGTTCTTGGAGCTGAGGGCGGTCTCACAGCCGTAGGGGGAGAAGGAACAGACGAACTTTCTCTTGGATGGTTCGGTCCTCTTGGCGCCCGAGCCGGGGCTTTTTCGAGCTCGAGGTTTGGCGACGCGACCTGGTAGTGCTAGCACGTCGGCGCTTGGAAGAGGAGCGAGCGAGTCGCCGCCAGCGTGCGCGTCCCCGTCGGCGTCTCCATGCTCGGCCTTGGGTTCGGCGTAGGAGGGAAGGTCGGTGGCTAGCTGGAGCGGGACTGGGTTAGATGCATCGTTCTCATGTGCTGCCGTCGCCGCCTGGGCAGCTGCGAGCAATGCAGCAGCAGTGTCGGGAGATGTGGGTGTAGCAAGACCTGTGGCTGGACTTGGTATGCTCATGATCGACGGGCGAGTCAACAGATTCGGCACACGACCACGACCACGAGGCACGAGGCTTGGATCTGATGGCAGTGAGGCTGCGGCAAGCAAGAACCTGGAAAAGACCAGCACCGACTGCGGTGGGGCGCCCGCCTCACGCTAGTGGTTCGGAAACGTCGGCAGTCAAGGCAATCATGTCACTGCCTGCAGCCGTTTCACGCTAACACCTCAGAGCCTGGCTGTTCCAACGGTAGAAGTGCTGGTTCATTGGGTATCACTAAATCAACATCAAACTCATGCTTCACGCTTCCTGCTTGACCTCTTCCGCCTCGACCTCGATCGCAAGTGCACCGGTCTGCTCTTGCTCTTGCTCTTGCCCTTGCTCTCGCTCTGGCGTGTCTTGCTGCTGTGCTTGTCCCTGCCCCTGCCCCTGCCCGTCTTCGTCCTTGACCTTGCCGATCAGCGCATCTAGGTTCTCGCCGTTTCGAATCTCCTCACAGAGCACAAATCGCTTGCCGCGAGCAGACCTCAACGCTCTCCACAGCTTGCCCGCCTGGCGCTCTTCAATCTCTTGCTTCTCGTCGTCGGTGGCAAAATCCAGATCTAACTCGTCCGTTTGTATGCCCTTGTAGTACTCCTCTAGCGTAGGGATATGTGGTCTTTTCTTCTTCAATGCTTCCAGCGGCTCCGTGTTGGACAAGAACTCGAGTTGGCCGGCTCCGGCTGGCCTGGGGAGTGGTGCGTTGGCACTGTTGCTGATCTTCTGCAGCGAGGACTGAGTTTCTTGCTCAACCGACGGCTCGACGGCATCTCGGGAGATTGGAGGGCAGCCCTCGGCTTTCCAGAAGGCCCAGTTCCGATCTCTCGACAGCACCATGTTGACCATGCGGAGATAGTATCGCCCTTCGGTGCCGTTGCCGTCTTCGAGGTATCGCTCGATGTTCTTGCGCGTGTCTAGAGCCCACGTTCGGTCTTCCTCGGACAGGGTGTACTTGTCGTAGAGCGCTGACATGGTGCCCTTCTTCTCCTTGATGTTGCTGAGCTTGGCCTTTCCCTGCGCGCTCAAACTCAGCAGGAAGTCCAACAGGATGAGGGCCTGAACGAGCATGTGGCGCCTGAATTCGATGTCGTGCAGCTCGAGCTCGAACAGGTCTCGGTTGGTGAGATATTTGGGGTTGAAGGCCGAGGCGTTCGGTTCGGGCTGGTCCCCATCGACGTCGCCTCGCTTTCTCTTCAGCCCTCGCCTGTCGGGGTCTTGCACGGCGGCCGTCGCCGGTGATGTGTTCTGGGCGACGTCGGTGAAGCAGGCCATGGTCTTCTGCATGCCGTCCTTGAACTGTTGCATGGAGTCGGCATCGAACAGCTTGGTCGGGGAGGAGAAGAGGGACTGCAGGGACCAGAAGACGGGGTAGAGCTCGTTCAGACGGCCCGTGTCGTCGGCGGACGCGGCCTGGCCATCGAGGTCCATCGACTCGTCCATCGACTCGTCCATCGACTCGTCCACATCGTAGGCGGTGACGTTCTCGAGGTGGAACTCGCCTCGCAGGTTGACGGAGCTCTTGTCGCCCAAGGGAAAGCTCTGGAAGAGGTAGATGAAGACTCGGCCGCAGAAGACGGTGTCCTCGGCGCGGGACAGTCGGCGCAGGAGCTCATTGCAACAGCGCAGGATGGGCAGGTGCTTCTGGGCAAAGTTGACCTTGGTCATGCGCTCTCGCCGCGACTCGAGGTAGTTGAAGACCTCGCGACAGCCGTGGATGGTCTGGCTGTCGAGGAGATCCTCGACCAGCCAAAAGCCGAGGGCGGACTCGCACAGTTCGTGGTCGCATAGTAGATTGATGGCGTCGAGCAGAGACCAGACGGGGGAGAAGTCGTCCTGGTCGATGTCCAGGCGGGCGATCAACTCGACGAAGAGTTCTCGGAAGGAGGTGTCGATGGCGAGCGAGTGTGCTGGGCCCTGTTCGGCGTGGCTGGCTCGGATCGAGCCTACCTGGTCCAGGATCGCTGCTGCTTCGGATCGCGTCGCTGCCTCGGCCACCTGGCGATAGGTCGACACCAACGGGATCTTGGTGATGGACATGGTGCGCCTAGACACTGCATGGGCGAAGACTACGCAGCCAAGTAGTATCTTTTGCTGCTTCACTGGCACAACTTGAACTGGGGGCCCCCGGGGCCGCATCCCAGATGCCAGGCATCAAGGCCGCCAACAATTTTCTGAATGCTGCTACTCGTCAGTACTAGCAGTCAGTACTAGCAGTCAGTACTAGTAGCCAGTGGTCAGTGGTGATACCGCGTCCCTTCGGTTCGACAACACCCCCAACCGCAATCCGAGTGTCGCGGCCAGCATGAGCAGCAATGAAGCGCTATGGGACGAGTTGTCGGCACAGTGGTCGTCGTCCCTGAGACGCGCCAACCCCGACGTGGTGTCGAAAGTATGGACCACCCTCGAGGCAGAGTCCTTCGCCAGTGCCTCGCTGGCCCGACTCGACAGCCTGCACTTCTCAGAGAAGCTGTTGTGGCCGACCTGGGACGAGTCGTGCTCGAACCAGCATGCCTTGCTGCTGGCTCTCTTCATCAACCACAAGAGGGAGACGCGCATGCTAGCATGGGCCACCTTCACCGAGCCTGCAGACCGCTTTGAGGCCCTGTTTCGCCGTATCCTGTCCCTCAGTCTGGACTCGTCGACCGCCTCTTCCTCGCGTTCCATCATCCTCGCCTTCCTCATCACCGCCTTCCGATCGCTCGAGCAAGATGTCGTTCGCAGGCAATGCGCTCCGCTCGTCTCCATTGGCATATGGGACAACCTACCCTCCGACCACTCGAGGGAGGCCCTCCTCGACCAACTTCCCTCGAGGAGAAAGGCCTGGCGCTCGGCCAAAAAGCGCTTCGACTCGGCCGATCAAGACTCCAAGCTGCGCATCCGTCTAGAAAGAGCCTGGCTGTTCAACATGCTGTTGGATTTCTTTAAGAAGATGAACTCGACTGCAGCGTCTAAATCAGACATGCTGTACTGTGCCAGGTTCCTCGAGTTCCTCATCGACCTCATAAGCCAGCTGCCCACCAGGCGTTATGTCGTCGTCCTGCTCAGAGACCTCAACGTGCTGCCACTGCTTAAGCTATCAGCCTTGTACGACAAGAAAGATTCTACCCTCCTTCGAGACCTGGTCGCCCTCTTCCACCAGTTCTACGCTTTCCACATCGATGACTTTGGTGAGGTCTCGGAAAGTCGCCAAGCAGCTCACAAGCTGTCCCTGGCCAGGTTGCAAAAGATTGCTTTGCAGAACTTCGACTCCAAGCTCAAGCTTCTCGCCCTCTCCAATCTGGCCACCATCAGCAAGACAGACGAGCTCCGACCCCTCCTGGATGTCCTGTCCGATCTCGAGCTCGAACAGCTCTGCTCGCTTCTCCACTTACGCACTTCCTACCCGCCTTCAGCTGGCATCGTCACTGGTCGCGCCTTCTTTTTGCACGTCCTGCTCTCGACTTTCGCTCCCGTGCCCGACCTTCAAGAAACCATGCAACAGATCTCCGTCATGCCGACTGAACGCTCGCTGTACGATGAGACACTACTCAAAAACGAGACTTACGATAGTACAGAACCCCTCGCACTGCCAAAGCTCAATCTACAGTACTTGACCCTCAGCGACTTCTTGTGGCGCTCGTTCCAGCTGCAACAGGCCGAGGCCTTTTACGAGATCCGGAAGGACATGGAAAGCATCGTCCGCAAGATGAAGCCCCAGCCGTCAAAAGACTCCAGCGGTACAAACTTTACTGGCTTCTCGAGAATGGCAATCCCCATCGACAAGCCAGCAATCGTCGATGTGGCCCCGCCAAAAGTGGGAGAGACTGTTCCAGGTCATGTCCGCGCCGAAGTGGTGCTAGATGTGGGCAGACTAGGTGACAAGGTGCGATCCGAGTGGGAAGGCCTGAGGCCCAAGGATACCGTCTTTTTGCTCCAAGTCAAATCGGTGGAAAGAGACTCGGCCCTCTTGACCAATGGTTCAGCAGCTCCTGACCGACCGGAAAATCATGGGATAAACCTCTTGCGCACCGCAGAAGTGGTTCAGGTGCAAGACGAGAAAGGCAAACCGTTGCGAGATCAAGACACCCTGAACGGCTATGCACACAAAGGACGAACGAGGCGCTTGTTGCTCGACCTTGACCCGACAGCATTCCAGGCTGACAAAGACCGTCTCACACTTGGCAAAGCGGACGTCTACAAGAACATCAACGTAATTGCTCGCAGGCCTGGTCGCGAGAATAACTTCCAGCCGTTGCTTGAGTCCATACAGAAATTGACCGTCTCAGATGCCAGTTTACCAGCGTGGTTGCAGGAGGTCTACCTTGGTTATGGTCAGCCGTCGGGGGCAACTTATCCTCTCCTCGATAACAAGGTCAATGAGATCGATTTCCTCGACACTTTCTTCGATTGGAACCATTTACAAGAAAGCTTCCCTGACAAAGCAGTCGAGCACGATGGAGATCATGCACCCTTACCACCTTATGTTCTTCATTTGGGCTCTCAGTCCGATCAGTCGACCTCTACCAACCTGAAAAAGCGAAGACGAGACCAGATGGAGCAAGAAAGCACCGGTGCCGCTACCATGAAGGTGTCCTCATATCACCCTCGCAACACTGGACCGTACCCGGGAGACCAGCACAAGAAGAACCAAGTACGCTTCACTTCGAAACAGGCTCAAGCTCTAGTCTCTGGGTCGCAACCAGGTCTGAGCTTGATAGTGGGTCCCCCGGGAACTGGCAAGACCGATGTTGCTACACAGCTCATCAATCTGCTCTACCACAACTTCCCTCAAGAAAGGATTTTGCTTGTGGCTCATAGCAACCAAGCTTTGAACCAGCTTTTCCAGAAAATCGTGGCACTGGACATTGATTCAAGGCACCTCTTGCGACTTGGACATGGTGAAGGGGAACTTGACACTGAAGAATCTTTCGGGAAAGCTGGTCGTGTCGAATCGTTCATGGACAACCGACGAGTGGTTCTTGGTGAAGTCAACCGACTTGCCGCCTCGATCGGTGCAGAGGGCGCGCATGGCAACTCCTGCGAGACTGCAGACTATTTCAACCAGGTGTTCATCAAACCTGCCTGGAGTCGCTTCTGGGCACAAGCCGAATCTGCGGATGTCGACGGCACCACTATAGCGCAAGCCTTCCCTTTCAAGAAGTTCTTCAGCAACGCGCCTGTGGCCGACCTCTTCCCACCAACAGCGTCCGTTGAGCAATGTCGCGAGATAGCACAAGGTTGCCAATACCACATCGACAAGATGTTTACTCAGCTCGACGCCATCCGACCCTTCGAGATCCTCCGCCACTCCCGCCACGAGGCAAACCACCTCCTTGTCAAAGAAGCCCGCATCATCGCAATGACATCCACACACGCCGCCATCCGCCGCTCCGAGATCGCCGCCCTAGGCTTCCACTACGACACCCTGATCATGGAAGAAGCAGCCCAAATCACCGAAATCGAATCCTTCATTCCATGCGCCATGCAAAACCCGGACCCCAAAACCGGCGAACTACCCTTAAAACGTATTGTCCTCGTCGGCGACCACCTGCAAAACTCGCCCGTCATCCAAAACTTCGCGCTCCGCGACTACGCGAACCTCGAACAATCCCTCTTCCTCCGCCTCATCCGCCTCGGCGTGCCCCACACCACGCTCGACGCCCAAGGCCGCTGCCGCCCGAGCATGACCGCGCTCTTCAGCTGGCGCTACCCCGGCCTCCACAACCTGCCGCACACAACCTCTCACCCCTCCTTCAGCCGCGCCAACGCCGGCTTCGCGCACGAGTACCAATTCATCGACATCGACGACTACCAAAGCGCCGGCGAGCGCGAGCCAACCCCGCACTTCATCCAGAACCTCGGCGAGGCCGAATACGCCGTCGCGCTGTACCAGTACATGCGGCTGCTGGGCTACCCAGCGTCGTCCATCTCCATCCTGGCCGCGTACGCGGGCCAGCGCGCGCTGATCCGCGACGTCCTCGAGCACCGCTGCAGAGGCAACCGCCTGTTCGGCCTGCCCCGCGCCGTCTCGACCATCGACAAGTACCAGGGCGAGCAGAACGACTACGTCATCCTCAGCCTGACGCGCACCAAGACCCCCGGCTACCTCCGCGACGTGCGCCGGCTGACCGTCGCGCTGTCGCGCGCGCGCCTGGGCCTGTATATCCTGGGTCGCCGCGCGCTGTTCGACGACCTGCCGGGCCTGGACGTCGCGATGGCCAAGGGGAACAAAGACGGCTGCCTCGAGGTTGTCACGGGCGAGATATTCCCTGCTGAGCGCGCGGTCGGGGACAAGGTGGATGCGACGGAGATCACGGGGCTCGAACACCTGGGCCAGTATGTGTATGAGATGACCCAGGCCAAGGTTAAGAGCCTGGGTGGGAATGTGGCGGTGCTGGACGAGGGGAATGGCGAGGATGGACTGGAGGAAGGAGATGGGTTAGACGCAGAAGTCGAGGCCGAGGTGGATGGTGAGGTTGATCCTCTGCATGAGAGTGTAGCTTGAACACGATGACTAGATAGATAGCTAGATAGGCAGTTGGGCTCTCGACGGTGTATATACATGCACGCTGCTTGGTGTGCCGGTTCGGTCGAAACATAATGATACCCCTTTCGCGCACACTCTTTCCTATCCAACACCGCACAGTCTACGCCACTCTACTCCCAGCGAGAGACAATTGATCTTGCCGCCCTCACTACGATTTCGCAGCTCGAGCTTTTCTTCCTCTTCCGAACTTGAACTTCATATCGTCGCTGTCGTCATCTTGATCATCACTGTCGCTGCCATGTACAACAGTCACAGGTAGAGTCTTCTGCTTCTTGGCTGGGGCAGCCCTGCCTGAGGGAGTGGTGCTTGCGGGCCTCTTCGCGCCTTTCGCGCTTCTCGAGGTAGTCACAGTTGACCTTCCAGTGCTCTGAGTCTGGCTGTCCCCACCTCGTGTTTGCCGAGGCTCATCCACGTCGACCGGATGGTCGAGCACGCTCGCTGCTTCTTGTTGCAAGCGTGTCGTCTCAGAGGCGGTATGCTCGGTATTGGTTTTGTCAGCCTGTATAGCGCTTTCGTCATCAGAGTCACTGCCTTCATTGACTGTAGGACTCTTTTGTGACTGCTTTGAACCCTGCTTCTGGCTTTGACTGGACCTCTGACTCGCTCGTTTCTTGCGCTCTTTCTCGCGTGCCGTTCGCTCCCGATCTTCTTCGGTCTTCTCCCAGTATTGATCGCCTAAACCATAAGTATCCTTCTTGACCTCAACGAGAGGAACAATGATCTTGTCTCTCGGACGTCTTTCACTACCAGATGCAGTGCCGTTGGCCACATCGCGAGCTCTTCGAAAGCCTTTGAAGTTCTTTCGGCCATTCCACTCAGGTCTCCACGTCTCCCCGCGATACCCGTTTGTGCCATTGCTTGTCTTCTCCCGGACAGGTAGGTGGTACTCGACTACATGCACAACATTTGCCGGGCCCGACATACCTTCATCTTCGGCTTGTAGATCGTCCAATTCGAGTCGTTCCTTCTCGTCTGCTTTGTCTTGAGCCTCTCGCCGGGCACGGACCGCCTCTCGGACATCTAGCAGTTTAACTTCCTTCTTTGGCTTTGCGCTGTTGGCGGGTGTTGCCTTAGTCATGGCAGACTTGAGAGAAAGGCCTTTTCGTATCGCTTCGAGTTCTTGCCGCTGCTTCTCTTTACGCATGGCAGCACCAGCTGGCAGTAATTCATCAAGATCGTCGTCTGAATCAGCGACTACGGCTGTAGTAGGGGACTTGTTTCGACTCGCTCGGAATATGGATTCTTGTTTAACGGCAACGTCGTCCTCGTCGGCTTGTGATCCAGTCGAATGTTGAGTGTCATTCTGCGCTTCGATAACAGAAGGCTCCTCGTCGTACACTATAGCGTCAGGGTTAAAGTCGTCGTCAAAGGGATCCAAGACTTTCTTGGAAGGGATGAAACGAGTCCTCTTGCGCGGCCTTGGATTGTCGTCTTCCATGGAAGAATGCTGTGTATTTGCATTGTTATTCAGACGAGGTTCAGGGTTGGCAGACTGAGGTTGTGATGGGAGAACAGGAGCAGGCGAAGCTCTTATCGGTCTCTCTTGCACTCTCGTCCCATTTGCAGTCGTTCTGGTAATGAAACCCTGATCGCCATTAATCTGTGACCCAAGGCCTCTTGCTTTAGGTTCCGTTGGCAGAACGGTCGATCCCCTGTCAGGTGGCGGACGAGTTTGAGGCTTGCACAGCTGTGAAGCATCATTGGCCAGTATGGTATCCAGCAAGTCAGACTGATTAGCCGGTTCTTGACCCAGCTTTGCACAAAGGTCTTCAACGTACTCGACCAGCCACGGCTGCATGTCGTTAGTCTCGTTGAGCTTGATGATGATGGCGCGTCCATGGGTTCCGATAGTCTTACGAACAAATGCCAGACCTTCTTCTAGAGTAGTTTTCTCCTGATTGGCTTTGAAGAACAAGGCTTTCCCATGGCCAGTAGTGACCGGAGCCAATAAGACGTCATATTGCGTCTGGTCGAAAAAGAAGAATGTGTGCTTGTCGAAGACCTTTGCTCTTGCCAGATCTGGCTTGTATGCTTCTGCAGGCTTGTCGGTCGGCTCTTTACCGGCAGGCGGAAGGTATTGAGCAGGATCTGGCCATGCGTTGTCGAAGTCAATCTCCAAGGGAGACAGATTTTCTTCTTCCTGAAGATCGGTGGGTGTTGAAGCATATATCAAAGCATCAATATAAGCATCGGAGACGATTGGCTTCCCCTCTATGAGAGCTTGCAAACCCTTGGGTGTGTTTCGCTTTTGCGCGACGAGGTGAGTGGTCTCGCCTGAGAGGTAGTCACTGACGACCTTGACATCCAGCTCTCTGACTCGCTCTTGTCTCATCTTCAGCGCGCCATTCTTGATTTCCTTCTTTTGCAAGCCAAACGTAAGGGTACATGGTAGCCATTTGATCAGCAGCTCATGCGGGCAACTCCCAGGACGGATGGAGGTCAGGGCGTTCTTCAGCTCTTGTGACTTGTTCTTGACCAGCTCCCCATCAATGTTCGTGCCTGCTTTGGAGTTCTCGTCGGTGATGGTGATCTTCGTTCGCGCGTGGACCCTGCCAACGTCTTCGTCCTTGACATCATCGACGGTGATGATGAAGTGCTTTCGAGACACTGTCTTGTGGTCGATGGCGAAACGAACTCCATCCTTCTTGACGCGGCCGAACAGGTACTTCTTTCCTGGTTTCAACCACATGCGCTTCCCTTGCAAGAAGTCGCCATTCGACTCCAGAATCCACATGATGATAGCATTGTGTAGAAGAAGGCGGGAGACACGATTTGCAAGTCGGACTGGATTTATGCTATTGCTTCGTCATTGCCGCTTACAAGCCGTTGGTCGTGGCTGCACTTTCCGAAACATCAAGACAATACGCAGAAGGCACGACCGGTACGCGATTGACGCACGCTAGAGCCGCCTAGCTCGTCGTGTATGAAGCCCTAATTTGCCAGGCAAGCGCCATTGAAACCCGTCCGGGTCGTGCCCCGCGCCATGCTAGAGCTGTGCCGAGAACTGAAGCTTCTCAGCCAGTCGTTCCAGATCGTATTCTCTCAAACTGTTTGCTTACGCTACCTAGCCGGGCTCACTTGACGTGTGTAGTAGAAGTACCTTCATGCGGTACGCGTCGGGACAATGTGTCAACCTATCCTCGGTTCTGCAACATTCTCTACGGTTCAACAATGCTCACAGCTGGTGGTCACTAAAGTATATTCCGTACGAATACCTCCCCCACGTGTGGGGACACGCACTTGGAGATTCAAACGAGTAGAAGCACTACAAGCATTGGAAAAGTGCGAGTACGTCATGTACCTCGGAATATGCTATCAAGTAAAAAGCCTGGGTTTTCATGTAGCCCGCATATAATCTTGGTTTGGACAACAATAGACACACTCCCCCGTGGTAGATCGCTCCTGGCAAATCTCACAGCACCGTCTTGACCACTACTTCAAAAGCACAGCGCCGTGGCTCTTCCAAGACTTTCAAGCCTTAGTCGGCAGTTCAGCAGCACAATCCCCAAAATGTTAATTCCGTCAACCACCTCGTTGACCAAGCCACGAGTCATCCTTGGATGTATGACCTTCGGTCCTCCAGGCACGGAATCCAAAGGTTCCCGTATAACCTCTATAGATGAGTACAATTCGTGTCTCGATACTTTGTCCAAGAACGGCTATCTCGAGCTCGACACCGCTCGCGTCTACGTCGATGGCCAGCAAGAGAAGTTCACCGCAGATGCCAAGTACGCAGACCGAGGCTTCTCCATTGCCACGAAATGCTTCCCAGTCGAAGCAGGCATGCACTCACCTGACCGACTGAAAGCGACTCTCAACAAGTCCTTGCAAGAACTCGGCACCAAGTGTGTTGACATCTTCTACTTGCATGCTCCTGACCGATCCGTGCCATTTGAGGACACTTTGAAGGCCTGTGATGAGCTGTTCAAGGAAGGCAAGTTCGTCACGCTAGGTCTATCGAATTATGCAGCTTGGGAAGTTGCCGAGATCGTCAACATCGCTCGGGAGCGAGGTCTAGTTCAGCCAAAAATCTACCAAGCGATGTACAACTGCATCACACGAGCAATTGAGCCAGAGCTTGTTCCATGCTGTCGAAAATATGGTATTGGTAAGGACCCGCTATCTTGATCTCATCATTGTTGTCTTAGACGCCTGGCTTACATCGTTGCAGACATCGTCATCTACAACCCAATAGCAGGCGGCCTCTTCAGCGGCAAGTACTCAACTCTCGACACGCCCGAAGAGGGCCGCTTCTCAGATACGACCTCGAGAGTAGGCAAAATGTATCGCGAGCGCTACTTCAAAGGCCCTACCTTCGAAGCGTTGAAGATCATCGAGCCAGTGGCCAAGGAACACAACCTGACACTCATCGAAACCGCACTGAGATGGTGCGTCCACCACTCGAAGCTGAATATGACGGGTGACGGGGGTAACGACGGTATCATCCTTGGTGTTAGCAGTCAGAAGCAATTGGAGGGAAATATCGCAGACTTGGAGAAGGGGCCGTTGCCGAAGGAGGTAGTTGAGGCCATCGACAAGGCTTGGCAGATGGTTGATACTAGCTGTCCGAGCTACTGGAGGTGAGAATGGAATTAAGGTCAAGAAGCGGCCATAGCTATTCAGAAACAAATCTGTCACCATGCAGATAACCTGCTTTACATATTGCTGCCGGTATGTCATGTATCAGAATTCAGCCTGAGCCTGGGTTGTGGAACATGAATCTTGCAACTGAACCACTCGGTGTTGGCATAGACCAATTGTTAGATTTTGTATCTTCAGTTGGGCTATCTGAATCGTACTCCTGGGCGACAGAGAGAGTATGTCAAGGTCGAGAAGATACTCCCGATCGAGGCCGACTTTGACATAGCTGTGCGTCTGGTGCCACTTTAACACACAGGGCTTCTCTTCACGGCCAACTGATGTTCCACCTGAATATCAAGCTTTGCGATATTATCCCGCCGCTCAATCTAGTGGATCGTGCAGCTGTGGACCACCATGTCGTACCTACCTCATCTCCTATTCTTCCAATTCTATCGTTCTTGTGGTTTTTGGACGATATAGTCCATTTAACACTCAGGTCTTTGGAGACTACGCGTCGAGCTACGCTAGCGAGCACTGTACCTGGAAAGCAACGTACCCCGCTGCGGAATAATGCATGGAGTGCCAAATCCAGTCCCGGATGAAGGTTGGTAAGAGTCAAATGGCAGATTGAGCACTCTGACCAGCCCATTCACGCGATACCCGAGAATTCCAGGCTTTGTTACCTTCTAACAGACTTAATTGGGATCCTGCAAACATGGTAACGCAACTATGTAAGTGAGTGTGCGTCGTCAAGAAAGCGCAGGCCTCCGCTCGATATCGCTGGAGCTGCCCGTATGATCGAACCCCATCTGGAACTTCCTCATGTCAACATGCAGCAACGCCTCAGAGTTGTGATCGTCGGCGCAGGGATTGGAGGACTAGCCTGTGCCATTGCCTGTCGACAACAAGGCCTAGATGTCACCATCCTTGAGCGGTCAAATGAAATCTTGCCTGTGGGCGCAGGAATTCAGCTTCCTCCGAATGCAACCAGAGTGATGCGTCATCTCGGGCTCGAGGCAGCCTTGCAGAGCGCCGGCGCTGTTGTTATCGAAGGCCACAACCTTCGATCTTATGCTAGCGGGAATCCCGTTCGAAGACGCCCGTTGGGTCAGGCGGCCTTAGATCTCTATGGAAGTGCCTGGATGGTGATTCACAGAGCCGACTACCAACGCATGTTGCTTGATGCGGCAGTCCAGCACGGAGTTCAGCTACGTACAGGTTGTGAGGTCATTAAAGTTAAGTCATTCAAAGATTGTTCCGTTCAGCTCAAGGACGGAAGAGTAGTCGAAGCAGACGTTATCGTGGGCGCCGACGGCCTCTGGTCTGTTATGAGGAACGAGGTTCTTGGCAGCACATCAGCACCAAATGAAACTGGCGATTTGGCCTATCGTGGCACCTTCCGTGCTGAGCAGCTGAGAGACTGCAGGGACGCTAGAGTCGAGGAAGTCTTAAATGCCGCCGATCTGCAATTGTGGATGGGGCCTGGAAAGCACGTCGTTTTCTATCCCGTCAGAAACAAGGAGGAATTCAATCTGGTACTGATGTAAGCAGAGTTCTGATCTCGCGCCTTCATGCTGCTGAAGTCCTCCAGAAGACCAGACGACCTGCCAGAAGGCACACGTACTGAGCTCGGCTCGCTCGAGGAGATGAGAAGGGCGTTCGAGGGATGGGACCCTGTGTAACGAGTATTGGTCGGATTCTACGAAACACCTTGTGCTGACTGTTCTGCTAGCCTGACCGTTATGATAGCGCAACTACATTCAGCGTTGAAGTGGAAGTTGTGCCATCACCAGGAGCTTGAGACCTGGCGCAAGGTAAGGCAAGTGCCTACTATGAGTCCGAAGCGAGGCTAATCAAAACGAACAGGATAGCATTGTCCTTCTCGGCGACTCCTGCCATCCAACTTTGCCATATCAAGCGCAGGGGGCTGCCATGGCTGTTGAAGATGGTGCTGTTCTCGGTCATCTGCTTGGAAAACTCCAAAACCACGACACGCAAAACAACAGGCGCCCCAACAAGGTTCTCATCCCAGAGCTGTTGGTGCTGTATGAGAAATTGAGGAAAAGCCGGACAGCGGTGAATGTGCAGGGAGCGGTGCAAATGCGGGCATTCTACCATCTGCCAGATGGGCCTCTGCAAGAGGAGCGAGACGATCTATTGCAGGATCTGGATCTCTCCACTTCGTCCTGTAAATGGAATTGGGGCGATGCTCAATACCAGAAAGCTCTGATGGGATTTGATTCAGTGGTGGATGCAGCAGAACAATTCGACCGATGGATCGAGTGCCAGGTGTAGCTTACCTCATCCTGCATCATTGTCTGGGACTCGCTTGCAGTACAACCATCCAGCAATGGAAACAAGCAGACGACGGGAAGGAAATCATATTGTCACCAAACCTTACCGCACGAAGCTAGAAGCGCATCTGCTGGCCCGCTGCAGTCATACGAATATGCTGCAAGACTTTGTATCCTTGACTTGTTTGCATTTATGGACTCACGCATAGTGGCGACAAGTGCTGCTTTTGAAAAACCATGCGATCACACATAATGACTGACCTGAGTAGCTCTCGACTGGACGATCTGACACAAAGACCAGGCAATGCATCGCGAGCTCTCCATCTCAGACTACAGCGTGTATACACTGTACAGTACATTGTAAAGGCCAGCTCTGCGTTGCAACCTGTACGTATCAGCATCCACGACGATCGCATTGACTTCAACCACGTGTCCATGATCTATCGGTGCTGATTGACAATAAAGACTGTTCGTGAAGCTACCCACCACTAACGGCAACCTCTTCCGTCGAACTAACATGATCGCAGGCTCCAGGCAAACATAGCCACATTCTCAGATCTACCAGCCGAGATCGTCAGCATCGTCCTCAAGTATCTCATGCGGTCTTTTTACGCCTCCCTCGTCTACACTCACGACAAGTCCTTCTTTCACGTGATGAAAGAATTTCTCCGTGCTTCAACGTGTCGGTGAATGGCTTTTTTACGGCATGGATACTTCTCGATGGAACGCAAACGAGAGGCGCTGAGGGATGCTCGACCTGGAGAACGCAGAGCGTGACATATGGGTCTTGGAGAACTATGCAGAGGTGCGGCGGTATTACTATGAGCACGGCATGCTTAGCTGTCGATGTGTCAATCGGGGACTTGAATCCTGGATCAAGTAAATATGTACGAAGGACGTATCTTCTGAGCCGATCGGTCGGCGGACGTGGAGATAGACTGGAGCGGAGATTGTGTTGCCATGTCTCTGTGACGGAGCATATTCTGACAATGGAGCTGAGGTTGATTAGTGCTTTGTGCAGACGGCGGATCAAGTGCTAGGAAAGGCTAGTATTAGCAGAATGGCACCGAAGCTGAAGTACTGCGCGAACGACCTCTCGTGCCTACGTAATAACACGGGCCCTGGACCCCTAAGGTTACTCTCCCTGGTCAAGCCATCTGCGACACACGCCCTCCCATAGAAAGTCTAACCCCTCCTCACCCTTCTCAGCATCCGCCAGCCGCCAAAGCCTTGCTCTCCGCTCAGCACCAGGTAACTCATCCATGGTCGCTGTTTTGACACCATCCTTGTCCACGAGCAAGCCGTTTTCCCTCGACCGGAAATCGTCACATATTGCCGTCCCATTCGTCACGTACTCCAGCACCTTGTTCCGCCACTCTCGGATGACCTTGACGTATTGCTCGCTCAGCCGATCTTCGTACGCGCCGAGAAGAGCCACAATATCCCAAGTATGGGTCGTATATTCTTTTTTCGGAAGCAAGCCGTCGAACGGATTCCCGAGGTCGACGACTTGGAGGTATGTATTTGTCCTGGTCTTCTTCATGCCGAGGGCTTGAGAGACCGTGGCTGAGACGAACCCGATATCGCTTTCGAATAAGCAGATCTTCCGCAGCGCCTCGTCGTCTCCGTCATCGTCTCGAATACTATACATGTCCAGCAGCTCGTCTGGATTGTGGAGTAGCTGTCTCGCAATCTTGATGAAGCTGGTGGCATGGTCTTTACGATCGGGGTTGTTGTGCGTCATGATGTAGGAGATGCTGCCGTCGTAGGTACACGAACTGACGATGTGAGACTCGAGCCACTTTACCTGCGTAGGGGCTTGGGAACGCATCAGCTGCATGGTCGGCTTCTCATAAGGTAGCACCTCCGAGGGAGAACAGGGTGCTCCCACAAAGTTGGCAGCGCGGATCTTGTCTAGGTCGGCAGTGAGCATGTCCTCTGCAATATCCTTGCTGCCTCGATTTTCGACTGCGATGTCCATCTTCTTGGCACACTCAAGGAAGGTAGACTGGTATTGCTCAGGCATCTTAGCGGGCATTGTGACGAGTGTGCCGGACAACGTGATCGATCGCTTGTACAGCGCGTCTCTCTGTCCGGATAGATTGTGTAAGCTGATGCTCTCGCCCCCAGCAGACTGACCCAGCGCAGTGATGTTACCGGGATCACCACCGAAGCCGGCTATGTTTTCTCGAATCCACTCGAATGCCCGTATCTGGTCATGAAGCGCGTTGTTTGATGGCAAAAGATCTGGCGCTTCAGGCGAGTGCAGGAAACCAAGCAGTCCCAGCCTGTAGTTGATTGATACAAAGATGATAGGCTTGTTGTTTTCCAAGGCTTGCACGCAAAACTTCGTTGGGTCTAGCCATCGTCGCTCGCCTGATCCAAGGAAATAAGCCCCTCCGTGGACAAAGACGACCACTGGGAGCTTAGAGCCCGGCTCGACATCGTCTGGGCAAGTCAAAGTCAGTCGCAGACAGTCTTCGTCTCCCTCCTGTTCTTCGACATCATCGGTGGGCAACTGGTTGTTTTCCGCATCGCTGTGAGCGGCGTTAGGGAGCTGGATGCTGGCCGGTCCAATCTTGGTTGCATCGTAGACTGTCGTGTCGGACTGGTTCGGTAGGTCTGCGAGCAACTCGGACCTAGCGAAGCGTCTAGGAATTGAGGCATACGGTAGGGAGTAGGCTCTGTACAGCCTGTCACCAATTACCGTGCCTCTGATAGCACCCAGGAAAGGATGGCGTATTATTAATGTCATCGTGATGGCTTTATCCCTGCGGAACCGGGATGGCGGTGCCTCATGTCAAACGGCCTACCTCTTTCTTGAGTACTCCCATGTCTTTGGGATCATGCGAACGGTCTATGTCACGACAATACATCATGACGATCACATCGACAGCTGAGACCCACAATGATCGTCGGAAACATTTACAGCGACCGCAACATGATCCGCAGGCCTCAACGGCCTTCAGCATCTCATGGGAGCTTCAATGCGTCGGAAGATGCCGATACGGAGACTTATAGCACGCCAACATCGAAGCCTGCGTGCATGGATGAGATGGCATGTACTAGTGTCCGCCAATAATAAAATCTGCCTCTCGACCGACGGCAGCAACCCAAAGGATGCAACATCAGCGACAACGCCAAGAGCGTGTTCTAGGCGGTCGAAAGTTCAGCCACTCATGTTCCTTCCAAGTTTTGCATGTGGCTGTGTTAGCTGAGAGCGCAACCAACAGGCCAATCAACGAGCTATTTAGCCGGGATCCTGGGCTTACGTGACCCGTCCTGCAGACATGCTTCGTCCTCTCCGTGTTACTTGGCATATCTAGTCACGAGCACCAAGCCAGATATCGGCCCCGAGCGGTGCGTCCGTGATTTAATGGTGTCGCGGACACGGTCGAGTTGCTCAGGCGCCTGCATTTGTTCAGCGGTCGTCCTGCAGTTGTAACTCCGCCAAGGAAGTTCTGCGTCTGTCTGCGCCTTATGCAACGTGTCGCAAAGCCCGAATGAATGCTAGTGCATAGATGAGATGGTGAGTCGAAAGTTCCCTGCTTTACTTAAGGGTATAGTTACCCCTTCCAGTTCCTCAGCCGTCTGTTTGTTGTCCATAGAACATCGGGCTTAAACACAAACAAACCCAAACATTCATCATCACCAGGAACTTATGCTCTGTGAGCATATATATGAGAGGCTGGATCTCATATATGAAAGCCGTTGCTCATCACCAGCAAATACAACCACGCTCAAGAAAACACCGGGAATATGTCTTCCTCCGTCCTCTGCTAAGCCGGGCAGGGCATAAGCTCTTGCCAGGCAATCTCACAGCCCCAACCTTGCCAGCACAGAAGTGCTTCGCAAGCACGTTGCAAGCAACGACATTACACCTCATTTGACGGTGGCAGCAACACAAATGCGGCCTCTTGAGTGAAGCAATACTCTCCTACTATATACTACACATTCCCATCAATACGTGCCCCAAAGTTACCAACACCAAGCTCAAATCGATCAAAACCTGGTCAGTTGCGACACAAAGTCGACGCCAGCAGATCATCATCCAAAACCAATCACTACATCACCTCGTGCTGGAACATCGGCGGAGCTGCTGGTAAGGCCAGCACCATTGGCGCCAGCAGTGACTCAGAGACAGCTCAGGGTGAGCACCAAACGCCGATACATCGCGAGCGGCATCTCCAATTAGCAAACCTGTCAACGATCTCGGAAGCGAACATTTCCGGGTCAGGAAGTCGCGGTCTCTGAACCGGCCCTGACTTGGTCTGACTGCTCCGAGATCACTTCGGCTATCAAAGAGCGAATCCAACTGCTCGGAAAGGAACAGGAGCACTGAAAGAGGATTGATCCAATTGTCATTGGGGTCCATGAACAGAGCAGATAGGCTCTGAGAAGCACAAAGTCACAGAACTTGAAAAGTTTCTTTTTCACATTGAGGAAATAATTCAATAAAGTTGTTACAGCAACCTAAGCAGGCAGAACTGAACCCCATCGATAGTATGGCTAGTCCAGATATTTATAGTATATTTCATGTTGCAATGCGTAAATACTCACGAATCTCATGCCTCCTTCCGGCATCTACTTCTTTCTACCTGCGCGTTGCATTCCCGTGCTATCCACAGGTGCAAAAAGCATTCCCGAAGCGCATGTGTGCACACGTGGCAAGCAGCACGTACGCACATACAACGCCACAAATCAATGCGAAGCGTTACTTAGGGACAAATAACGTGGCCGCAGACGCGGTACAGTCCATTCCAACAGAAACGAGATCCAGTGATGCACAAGCCTTAGACTACCCTACCGTATCCGAGCAAACAAGTATCATAGTCAGCTCATCGTGTCCTTCACCGTGAGCGAAGACGCAGCCAAAGTTCGTCTTATGCCTGCGTTTTCTAGCTGGTGGTGGCTGTACCTACTACAGTATTGTGCATACCCGACAAAGTCTCATCACCAATGCCGCAGCAAACAGCACACACAAACACATCTAGCCACCGCCCCGCATACTCATGCTAATCTTATCTCATATGAGCTGATAGCCGCACAAGCAAACACATGAAGGCTTCGTGTGGCCTTGTGCCACAAAAACATCGACGTGCCCCTTAATTCACGCGCGAGTGAACACGTGAGCTGAGCAAGAGGCCGAGACTGAGCCATGATCCCAGCCACTTTTGACTTCCATTGGTCTGCTATGAATACAGGGGCAAGCACGAGCTGATTGGGCATCGGAGCACGAGCAACCTAATCTCCGTCTCCTGGAAATGGTTTGTGGGGAGATTGACAGATTGCCGACGCTGGTAGGTTGTGATTGGTCAGTCTAGGGTGATCCAGATCCCAAGGTCACGGGTTTACGGAAGGAAGAAGCAGAGAACAGAGCTTGCACAAACAATTAATCACTTCTGAGCGTCAAAGGCGTAGTATACACAGCTTGAATTAATCTAGATCGCCATCACTGTATTAGAGCTGGGGCCTCGGGACTATGCAAGGGCCGCTTTGCCTTGTGAGCTCGTAGCAGAATTTTTGATGTTGTGCAAAGATTCGGTGCTTTTGATCCTCCACTGCAACCTCTTGACTTCAACACAACCATGTTGGACAGCCTCTGTTCTTGTTGCATTCCCACCGAAGCCGGGATGCTTTGAAGTTTTTCCTCGATCAGGACAGTGCACCTCAATGCCTGCCAAAACATGGCGGAATGCTCCGCTGAACGCCCACTGAAAACGACTGTTGACAGACTAAAACGAAACGACTGGAAATCGCCTGCAATGCGTGCGCAATTATGTACCACTGAATTGAACTTCGATCATCTGATACAGGGGTATCTGTGTAAATAATGGCAAAGGATTCTTGACATGATCATACGTCAACTCGCTCTATGAATCGACTGATGTCCATCGGTTTCCGGCGGCTTGTGACTGTGCTTGCTGGTAGTGATACTGTGGTTGAGATTGATATTGTTGTGTGCTTGATGGCGTCGGCGGCATGTACTGGGCTGGACCACTACCAAAGGTCTTTTGCGTCAAGCCAAACATCTCATCGCCAGGCGTGACGGGTGGAGTGTACAGGCCATGTTGCACAATGGATGGTATCGATGGCTTTGGTGGTGTGGTGTACGATTGGAAATAATTGCCATGCTTAGAGAGAGCAGACGGTGGTGTCAAATCATAGCTAGTGGTCACTGACATCTGAGCCTGAGCCTGAGCTTGAGCTGCAGCCGCGGCAGCGGCAGCGGCTCTTTGAGCCAACACATGAGTGAGGGTTCTTGATACGCACGAGTAGCGTGCTGAAGCGTATTTTCGTGATAATATCTGCGAAGGCTCGCTAATCTTCTGCATCAGCTCCCCGAAAGTGGTGTGATCAAAGGTCGAGGCCCATTCGGATGGCCGTGCTGGGTTTCTATTGAGGAGGTGTCTAGCTAAGCCCAGCGCGGACAGCGCTAGCTGAGACGATCGTTTTGACACGAACAGCCGGTGGTAAAGAGCAATCTCCAGCATGTAGAGAGCAAGGTTCTCGACCTCTGGGTCATGAACGCTGTCCTTGGTAGCCATGCGCAGGAAGTTATCGACGGTAGGGTGGCCGATGGTCCAGCCAATAGTAGACAGCACATGCCATTCCATCTGCAAAAACATATCATCATCGTACAAGGAGCAGCACATTGACTTCAGCTCCTTGATGGTGGGCACCTTTTCCTTCTTGTCTCCGTACTTGGATGCTATCAGCAGCGCTGCACAGCCGACTAACTGGTAGTGGCGCTTGTACACGACTCGCTTAGAGCAGTATCGGTCGAGCAGGTTGACTGTGAGGAAGAGCGTTTCCGGCAACAACTGGAAGGCTGAGTGAGCCTCAACAAGAAAGTCGAGGAGGTACGGCCTCATGAACCACTGGATCTCTGTTTGAATATCGATTGAATCGACGTCAGGCATGGTCTCCTGGTCCATTCGGAGCATATGCTCGAGCATGTCGTTCGAGTACTCCTCAGCATCCTGCCGTGAAAGTTCTTGAGCAAGGATATGCTGCCTGTGTCTCGCAATTTCTTTTGTCTGGTCTTGCTGCTTGAAGGCTGCGTGGGACATGCTCTCTTTGCTCGAGGCTGTTTCATAGCCACTGTCCTGGGAGCCAAAGGACGAAACACGAGGGAAAGACATCGTAATGGAGGTATGTTGGTTTGTGGTCAAGGTTCCAAGCCTGCTTGTGATCCTTCTTCAGATGGGTGGACGACGATATAGAAAGAGTGACAGTCGTTAAACGATAAGATATTGATGCTGTGTGAGCGTGAGGGCTTGAATTCGAAGCTTTGAGTGATGATGTCCTGACTGATGAGCAGTCAAGATGAATATAATGATGAAAGATCTTTTTGACTAAAGTCTAAGATACCAGCAGGTGGTCAGAGCAATGCATCGTCAGTGATGAACAATGATGACTTACCACAAAAGATACGAGTGAGTGAATGTCCTTGCGACTATCCCTGAGGGGGTGGGGATAATTTTAGTGGATTGGGTGAAGGTCGAGCTAACGCCTCCACTGGTAGCAAGCTTGGACTACAAGTCGGGAATGTAGTCTGCACTGCAAAGACGATAGACACCTAGCCCAGGTGTTAGATGGAGACCTCAAAAAATGAACGACGGCTCGAACCTATCGTGACCTTTGCAAGCTCGGTTGCGTATGAATGATGTGGTGATGGATCGAACCCGTTGATGGGATCGTTCGTGGTGGTGGGTAGGTGAGCGTGTTTGATATCTAGGACTCCAGTCAGCATTGCTTTCATAGGTTGGTATAGCGATCTCGATGTCTTTGAGCACTGATGACGGGAGGCAAGGGACGTCGTGCATGGAACAGGTGCTCGAGGGACAAGAGTGGGTAAGCCTAGCTAATTGGGTGCACGAGCAAAACCAATCATCGTCGAATAGGGACAGTCGAACCAAATTCCAGTGCACGGATGACCCCTTGAACCACCGATCACATCGAAGTTCCTCAAACCGAGCGGTTTGACGACCTTTTGGAGCTCCTGCAGCACTTCGCACCACTCTTCCAGTAAAGGGTCCTCTGGAAGAGCCGGAGGTCATGCAGATCGACCAAAGACTCGCCGTTGGATTGAGGCCATAACCACAAGACCTTAATGAAGCTTCGTCTCGCCCAGCTATGCCATACCCCAATGTCGTACCCCTTGGTCATTCCATCCACCTGAACCACGATTCAAGAACTTTCAAGCATTCTTACCTTTGTAATCCAACTCAATATGTACCACAGCTCTTCTTTGCAAGGCAACGATAGCCAGACCGCTGACTAGAAGTTCGGGAAAACTAGGGCAAGCGCCGTGCAGGGCTGTCGTCGAATGTTTGAAGTTCGGTAAAGAGAGGATTAAAGATTGAAGATATACAGCTCTTGGGTCGAGGACATCCGGATACTTGAGTCGTCCAATCAAGTATCTTATTCCGTTTCGACTTAGTGGTAAGGAGGTCTGACCTTGGTGTTGTGGTTGGATTGTGGACGACGGCCTCAACAGGTCTTGTATATGAGAGATGGAAGGAAGGACATGGACGATGAACGAGTCAAAAAGAGAAGAGACCTGAGGTTCACGACGAGATGAAGGAGAAAGCTTGGTGGAGCCATTTCTAAATGGATTGGACGAATCTGTCGACGTGACTGGCACTAGCCAACTTTGCTCTGCCTGTTGGAGCTGTCGGCGAGCTAGAGCTGTTGGATGCGACAAGGAGACGCGTTGGATGATTGGGTGCCGGTTTGGCTTGCACTTGCAGGGCACAAGAGGCCACAGGCACGTCAAAGATGCACCAGAAGGCACCACCGAGGTGCGCTAACTCCACAGTTGCTGCAGACACACAGGCAATCAGCAAGGAATTCCCCAAAGTCTATTCACCTTTCCTACAGAACAGCCACGACATGCTTGTTCTCCGAGAAACTCAACCCTGCATAAAGCAACGCGTTGTCTTGAAATCTTTGGTATCGTTGGCTGTTCTGAACCGTGACCTGATTGCGGCCAATTCGTGTCAGATGAGCTGAGAACGAGGTCTTCACGCTGTAACAATGGCCGCCTCAGTGGCCGTGTCCCATGTGACAGAACAAAAGGTTTAATTGCCAACTGTCAGATGGGCTTGATCGACGGCCTGAAGCACTTGCTGCACTCCTTATGTCAGGCAATTTCCAGTCGCCTGAAGTCGCACCTTCTGGAGGCTGTTCCGTTGCCTATCGCCTAGCTCCAATGATGCTCACTGCCGACTGCCATGACAGGGCTGGCGAGCAAGCCTTTACGCAGCCATCCACTGCTTGTCTCACTGCTACTGCCGTCCTCATCAAACTACAATCCGCATTGTTATTCATTGTGCTTGTATGAGCCTGAAATATTGCAACTCTCCTTAGCGCTGCGTGACATACATGAACCCTTCAAACTTCATATGTGCTTGGTAAGGTGTTCACAGCTCGTTGTGTCAAGGTCTTACTCGGTAACAGCAAAACCCGTGCTGATGTCGATACGTGTATGGTTATCTTCGTTAATCACGCTACGTAGGCTCTGATCATGACTAGCTTGCTACCCAGATTTGAGAGACGCGTTTTTCAGCCTTTACTGGGTCCGGACAAGCATCTCCTCCCTACCTCTCGCATCGACCTAGTGTAGGCCTGTTACTTTCCAATATCCGTCGTTATGCCGCTGTGCCGTTTACCGTATCAGCCGAGTTCTCTATCTGCGCTTCATGTCAGATGCCGCCGTTACAGTACATTTGATATCGTCGTCCAGATGAGGACAGGCTTGTGACTTTACATCTGCGCCGTGTTACATAGACTTTCCCCCAACGAGGTGTAGCATCTCTTGAACACACAGAATTTGCAAAGCCACTTTAACGCTTGAGCAAAACCACGCTGTCCCAATCAGGAGATAAGTAAGCCCGACTGCAGGAGCAGGAAAGGCGTCCTGAACTTCCCCGCATGTCGCACCCGGTGAAAGCAAGGATTGTAAAGGGAGTTGGCTGCGCTGGGCTGCTCCTAGGCTCAGAATATTTCTGTGATGAGATTTGATAGCTGCTCGTCGCGCCTGCTCCATGCTCTGGGTATCTGCCTGTCGCTTGCTTACAGGCTTGCATGCTGATCGTCATCATTGTTCCATCCGACCATGCAGACGCGCTCACAACAGGCTACTAGTATGCCGAGTCCAGTCCAGTCCACACAATGAATTAAAGCCAAATAGTAATCGACACGAAGTTTGCTACACTCTCCGCCGGAGCCCAGCCTCAGAACGCGACAACGTGCTAGACATCCACACCCGCGTCTGCAGCAAGCACTTTGGACGCTCCATATCCCACTGACATAAGCGTATGAACCGGTCGGCCTTGGCTCGACATTCACACGCTTCTGACGGATAACTAGATGAAACACGGCGGTAAGCTGCAACGTTGACAACAATCTGCTCTATGATCAGATTTGATCAACATCGTTGCTTTTGATTCGGCCATGCATATGACGTTTTGTCATTTCTTTCGAGATTACATTGATTTGTTGGAGTCGACGAATGCTCATGCTGAAACATCATATGCATGTGCATCAGATTCGTCCCCTGTTGCATGTCCTTCCTTAGTTCTCCAGCCGTTGTCTCAGGGGCACGCACTTCATGACCACGTTTGGCACGCTCCTGGTATTCGCGTCGCGATGGTCCGTGAGCCTTCGACCCACGAGACGCGTTAAGACATTGCAGCAACCACCTACATCATGAGTCTCTGAGGAGACTCTGACGAGATCCACGTATATCCATCGGCCATTGGCATCGTTTTCCGCAAGCTTTTTCGTAATGGAGTGTCGGTCACTGTGCAACCACAAAAGTCGAGCTCGCACTCCTAGGAGACCGCCAACCGGAACAATGCCCTACGAGAACAGTGCATCATCATCAGCGTAACCCGGCTCCGCGTCGACATAGAACGTTTCTATTGATCTGATGATCCAAGTGCTCCAAAGTCGTTGGGCCACTCGCCGTGCCTGCCGAGCATAGCTAATAATGCAAGCACTACTACTGCTGTCGTAGGTGCTGTCGCGTGCTCGCGCTTGTATTCGTGGACATCAGGTCATGGTTGTAGGGGCAGGAAAAGCAAAGGAACCACGCTATCGTCGCGACATCCGACCCATCACGGAGCTCGAGCACAGACTACGGTGACTTTGTTAGAATCCTTCTGCACTGTGTGCACCATCGTCGTCCCATCATGATATTCGAGGCTAGCCCTGTCGACGGCACCGTGAAGCATCCGCCGAGTGTTATTACAGTATCTCGTCATCACCGCCAAGAACGGGTGTCTTTCGTGTCACTCTTGTCACCAAGACGCCACCAAGCATACCGTACATACACATCGTCAACGCTGCCCAAACTCTAGTCTTTTTCGTTCTCCATGGATCTACCTCAACTCCAGCAGCAACAGCAAAGCAAGACGCGGTCGCGAACGCGAGCGCGAGCGCGAGCGCGTTAATACGGCCGAAACCTGCCAAATGTGCGAGGATCTCACCTGGCGAATAGGAAGTTCTTGACCTACCTGGCATACATTCGTCTTCTTGCTACTCAGCGACTGTCGTCGAGTTTCTCGTCGAGCTGGCCGCAGTGTTTCCTCGGTACTGGACCTCGAGCTTTGTCCTCATTGACGAACCTTCTTGTCAGCATTAATGCCGATGAACAGCGCGGTTAGCTCCAGATTCATCGCGCTTTGGACTGACCTCTCAAGCTCTAGTACATTGTTCATGCTATGCGAACCCTTGCCCTCATCAACCGTGACTCATGCTTGAGAAGCACGAGAAAGGTCTCTCCAAATATCGCGACAACATCCTCGTCGTCCGTAACCTGCATATTATCTGTTCCAATATGTTCCATTCGCAGTATGACCCAGCCGCAACCAGATGAACGACGCTGCCCCTCGATATCTTATGGTCAGCACTAGCATTTCGGATTGTTCAGCAGGAAGTGGCTGAAATGCTTTATACACTTGTTGTCAGGTCTCAGGTCAGAACGCACGAGCTCGAAGACGTTGGCATTGCCCAACACAGTGGGTTGCCCGCCTCACGAAACAGTAGTTAAGCACGTGATTTTGCTTGAAGATACTCTTCAGGACAAGTCCTGGACATTTTCTTGTACCAATATTAACTTCTTCAAACACGACAGTCCGCTTTTCTTCAGTATCTGCCCTTCCTCCTGCTGGCCCATCACGACGCTCCCAGAGAGATTCCACAGCAGCCATCAAGTTGATGTGGTCTGATGTGTTCTAGCATTGTCTATAATTTTGGACGACCGATCTTACAGCATAACTTCTAGGATCTTCTGGGTGAGGACCTGCATCGTCCTGCTCTGGTACTAGGCAGCCATGGATGCTCACTAACCCGATTCTATGAACGCGTGAACCAGATTTTGAAATATGCTCAAAGAACGCAAGTTTGGTACACTAGCAAAAACATGCTCATGTTTCCCACATTCTATATGTGTATATAGCACTCCCTATCTTGTAACTTATTCACATCTCGACACACCACTCAACAACATACGGCAAAAGAACTGAACCTCAGATTCAAGAACAACTACACATACTACCTCCGCATCAAGATGAAGCTTCCCATAATCGCCGGCCTAGCCGCCACCTTCACCCTCACTTCAGCCCTCGCCATCCCGTTGCTTGCTCCCAAACCCTCTCTCACCGAACCAATGGCAACGTCTGTCCCTTCAATGCCCGCTCAAGCTACAGACCACGCATACAAATTTGCGCCTGGCGTTATGATTCCGGACCCAGGTCTTGAGCCACTCAGTCCAGATGCAGACCACGCACACGACGCTACACCCGGCGTTATGGTTCCGAACCAAGGTCTCAAGCCAGTCCATCCGGATGCAGAGCAGAACATCGCCGCTCGCGACTACGGCGACCTCCCAACTCACAACGTCTTTCATATGCCTACCGACGAAGAGAAGAAAATCATGGTCAGTGGGAACAAGGGACTTCCATCCAAGAACAGCATTGCCCCCAACGACCCTGCGCTGTGGCGGGAGGAACAGCCGGAGAAGGAGGTTGAAAGACGGGCTCCTCGATGCAACATTCATGGTGACAGCCCGGAGGGAACACCAATGTGCATCTAAGGGTATGGATGTAGTGTACGTCTGGGTTCGCGTTTGTATCAAATTGTATCATATCACAGCACATCATGTCCCATCCAATCATGATTGGTATTGAATCCACAGCCAGGGAAAGTCGCACAGTCGGAAGCAGGATGTATGAACAGCAAGAACAAAAAGGCTCCTAAGTGTGTTAGTTATGTACTTCTACAACATCAGATGTGTGTCAATGATGTCTCTCATGCCTGCGATATCTTCTTTCGTGTACTGCTCCTCGCACTGGGGTGCATGATTCGTAGCACACACGTGTATGTATATGCCCTGAGGTGTGGTGATGCCACGAGCGCAGAAGAGCTGCTGCTGCTGCGCGCTGCTCCTCACAGACGTCGTTCACTGTTCTGCTTCAATTTGGTGATTGCACATAAGTCGATGCCAGTATCTGTTGGTGAAAGTCCCGACGACTGACTTCATGAGGATACGATCGATGATGACAATGGGGCCCGCAAACGAACGAGAAAAGTTTTGCGTAAGGTATGGTCTAGCTGTCGAGGTGAGTACCATTGTGTACGTCACCTGCGGTGTGTTGCTGGTGCAGAGTGGGCGTACAGTACTTGTTTCCTGTCCTTCTGTTTGACAGCTTTCGTGCCGCATATCGCAAGGAGAATCCTCATTCGAGCGGTGTTGCGAGGCTGATTCAGCTGCCACCTGTTCCGAGTGTGCAGCTAAGTAATCGTGCCGTCTGTCGTTGTTGGCCACTCTTGGATCAGTCAGCCTCCCGGCAATGTCGTTGCTTGCGGACCACATCTGTACAGGCCTAATGTGCCAGCCCGCCACTTTGTCTGATCGTATTGCCATATCGAACGCTGGATTCAATTACCTTCAGAATATCATTACGAAAACTCTAGGTAGAGCGCGTTATCAAGCTATCACCTCAGAACTTCGGCCCACGCCTCCTGCCTGTATACTTGCTATCATCCTTCACGACCTTACCCTTCGCCCTCATCTTCTCCTTCTTTCCCATGATCCACGCCTTTCCACCCTTCTTCCCCACTCCGTTCCTTCCACCCTTCATCTTCGCCTCCCTCACCCTCCGCCCATCCTCCACATCTACGCCCTCCCAGCCCTCCACAACGCCGGTGATATCTCCGCCACCCACGCTAAGCACAAGATAAACCTTGACATTCTTCGTCCCGCCATCATCCTCCAATATTCCCGCTCCGAACCCCGCGCGCACTGCCGCCTGACTGACCATGTTCCGCTGCGCGTCGTTCTTGGGGTAGAACTGGCAGACAGCCTTGCCACCGCGCTTCAGCGCGACGTACAAGCTGTCGAAGAAGCGGCGGAGCCGGGCATCGGCGCTGTGTTGCGACGCGGATGAGTCCTCGACGTTACAGAGCCACTGGATGGCCGAGATGCTTATCGCGGCATCGAACGTACCGGGGCGGAAGGGCAGGCCCTGGCCCATATCCGCCAGGAAGAGGTCGCCGTCTGTGCCGTCTACTTCTTCGTCGTCGTCGTCATCGTCATCGTCGTTCGAGCCCGAGCCATCTGGATCTGTGTGACCGTTGAGCTTGCCCCGCGCCTGTCGTGACTGCTGATCGCGTCTCTGCACCGCGACATCGAGCATACTCGGGCTGATGTCCATGCCGATCCAGGTGTGTCCGGCGCTGCCTAGTATCTCGCCGCTTAGGCCCGAGCCACAGCCCAGATCTAGGATGAATGACGGTTCAGACAGATTGAGCAGGTCGAGGGCCCTATTTGTCATTGAAGCTTGGATCTGCCGTATGCGTGACGATGTTGTGTACTTGGCAGACTCGGTGTCATTGTAGAAGAGGTCGGGGGGGAGGAGGTCTTCTGGGCGTGACATTGTGATTTAGTTAGGAGAGGAACCAACACGACGTAGTCGAGATACAACTCGAGGTGGCCTGTCACGCCTTGCTGTGTGAATGTGTTGAGCGATCGTCCAGTCCGTTGTTGCTACCGCCGGTCGCCAGGATAAATTTGCCAAGATCAGACGAAGAACGATGTTGTAGAACGACGATGGATGTATGGCAACTGGTAAGAGAGTAGGTTGCTATTTGATACTTTCGCGAAATCCGGCTATGGGTCCGCTTATGTTACTCTGTCAACACTGTAAAGATAGAGCCGCTATTCTACAAGATCAAGTTGCGCCCAAACGACCCAGATACGATCGTGAAACTTTTTAGTGGATCTACAGAAAATACGGCGAATCTAATAGCAAATTGCGCAAAAGAGAATTTGGACCGAGAAGCAAGCCTATGTGGAATTTTTGCCATAGCGAACCAGTAGCAAGCACAAGCGTCGTCTAATCATGTCTTGATCGCTTGTACTCGCAGTCATGATAGCCGCAACCCTTCATTACAGCATCACAAGCATCTATTCGTATCTCCTGCCCGGCCTCATCAGTCCGTCGGCAATGTCCCACGGAGTGTCTTCACGGCACCCGACCTAAGCCAGGCCAAGCATTCCCGACAGCTGCTGCACGTGAACTTCAGAGACCGAAGACGACTCTCTCATTGCATAGCATCTGACTCCGTGCCTGCTGCAGAAACCCTAGCCTCACAAGGAAAATTCTCAGTCAGCACCAGCGTCGACCTCTTGTCTCTGCTGTTGCCGTCTTCCACCCTGTCTCCTCTGACCATCCCAGCCGTTGGTTTGTTGCTCAAATCCATTGACACCTTCTCGAGCAAATCGCTCTCTCTCGCTCCTAACGGTGGTCAGAACGCTTTCCAAGCTTCGTCTCCACACCATCAATCTGTTCTGGACCTCAGCCCACTGCTTCTCGCCGAACACCCTGTAGGTTGCGCGCTGGACAAGGAATTCCTGCTTCAGTTGCGACAACTTGCCCTCGACGAGACCTGCTCTAATGGTGTCAATGACCCATATCTCAACGTCCTCCGAAGGCACCTGCAAAGACGAGGCAATAGTCGAATACGGTACTGATCTGGTAGGCGAAGCAGCTGCTATGCTTGCAAGAGTGAGCAAGCGGATCTTGGTGCTGAGGACATCTGAGGCGGAATCTGGAATTGACAATGAGGACAGGGGATGCTCCGAGACGAATTCCGTGTATGAGGCATAATCGTCAGAAGAGAATATCTCGAGAAGTTCGATCAGGTCAGAATCTGATTTTCGTAGGGCTTGGATGGCATCAGAAGCGGTCAAAGGAGTGAAGTCGGTGATGGAAGGGTTGGTGAATGCGGTGATAAGTGTTCTCTTGGCCAGAGTTTGCGAGCCCTCGTCCGAGGCCGAAGCAGGCGGTATCGCTTCCAGAGCCTTCAGCAAATACTGGTAGCTGAGATTAGGGAAGCCTTGCGCCTCTGCTACATCGGCGATTGTGGTATGTAGCGACTCTGCATCTTCTTCGTCCAGCTGCCATGCCGAGAGCCAATTTGGCACATTCTGTTCGAGCTGAGGGACGAGTGCTTCGAAGGCGTGCGACGAGTTGGTCGACTTGATGACTTTGAGGACAGCTAGGAACACGTGGTACCTGGCTTCGCTAGCGAGGGGTAGGACGTTGAAAATAGTGGTCAACGTCGAGATTGCAAGGACTGGTCCGTAAGACGAGTTCGGAGCAACGGGCTGCTCGGACAGATACTGGCAAAGCCTCGCAAAGAACTGCTCTTGCATCTGCGAATGCAGGGTTAGATTTATAAGGAGGTTGTAGGCGGCCGTAAATTCTACTCATTGTCAGTCTCTGTCGTCGCTCACATCCGCCATCACACTAGGGCTCCTGTCCTTACCTCTTTCTGGAGCGGCATTGAGTATGGTGGCCTTGGTGATGATTTTCTTGAGGACATCGTCTTTCGGCTTTTGCGCCGCAGCGTTGTCTGGCGACTCTTGTGACTCTGCCTCGCGGATTTGGCTAAGTTCTGCTTCGATACTGCTGGCGATGTCGGCGCCTTCACTAAGACCGTCGATGTACTGCGCGAGTTCTTCGGCGAGTTCTGGGAATGACCCTTCGATCAGGAGCGTCGAGGTCGTCATGTTGACTGTATTGCGAGAGATAGAGGGGAAGAACAAGTGTGGTGTTGGGCTTCGAATTTCGAACTTCGGGCGCCCTTCATCCTGCGGTAGGCCCTGCGGCGCACTTTCCAGTCCGATTCACTTTATCCACGCTAGCCAGACACGCTTGGCAGTGCGTAATGTCAATTGAGGCATCAAGGCATCACTGCAACTTTGATCAAGTATTATTCTACTTTAGCTCGTCCTGATATAGTGGCACTTGCACGGTACAGAACTCCACATTGTGTTCCGGGGCGGTCACTCGTCTTCGCTACTATCCTCCGAATCTATGTCGCTGCCCAGAACACTCTCGGCTTCTGATAGCCCGCCTTCGATGTCGTGAGGAGGCAACATTACGAATGCTACTAGGCACGTTATCCTACTGCCTGTCGTGTAGACATCCTTCGCCGCTGTCCCTACAAGACCGTCATCAGCGGCAGGCTTGAGCAACTCGGACTTGTTGAACGTGAGGAGTCTCAGATCACCATTGCTGCAGCCGACAACCAGGAGGAAACCCGGGAAGCCATGGTTCGCCAAATCCAATATCTGGAAGTCCTTGATCCGGTTCCGTATCGATTGCTTCTCGCCACCCATATATGCCGCTGGGCTGAGGACAGGTATGTCTTCGTGCGCCTCGGGGGCCAGCGTGGCGTCGAAGAAGAGTACTTTACCATCCTCCGTGGATACGGCAATCAGCTGCTTTTCGTGGTCGAGAGTGAAGTAGTCGATCTGGTGGACCTTTGTCAACCGCTGAGGCATCAACGCGCACTTTGGCTTGGAGTCTTGACCAAAGACAACCACGCCTCGCTCGAAAGCAATTGCAAATTCGGTGCCGTCCCTGTTCCACCTGATCTTTCGTCCTTCTCCGTAGCTATACTTGCCTTCCTTGACAGCTTGCAGAATCGCACGATCGAAGTTCAGCACACCTGCTTTCTTGCCCGTCACCAAGTTCCAGAGTCTCATTGATTTCTCACCACGTCCAACACTAACCATAAGCTTCATGCTCGGATGAACCGCAAAGTCGTTGACACCAGCTGGTGTTATTCCTACGTCTGTGCTGTCGCCAGAGGCCTGGCCTGCAACCTTCGGCTTAGGAGCTTTGACGGTGGATACCACTTCTAGATCTCGAACACGAGTAATTGAGATTGTGTTGTCCTCGCTGGCTGACAACAACTTGGATCGGGATGGAAAGTGTAATGCTGTGACACTGGAGGAGTGCTGCACCAAAGTCCCTAGCTCCCTGTTCATTGGATTCTCGTTGACTTTGTTTGGACCTAATGATGGCATAGATGGCACTTTCCGACCTTTCGAGTCCGCTTCTGGCATGGGTGATGCGGAAAGCGAATAAACGTTCACTCGTTCATCTGAGCCGCCTGTAGCAAGATAGACTCCCTGACTCGAATCTTCCGGCATAGGCGACAATGCGAGGCACCTGACTGCTGATGCATGAGCATTGAAGAGGAATGAATCCGCGAAGGTGACTTTGGGGACGTCATCCTCAATAGAGATGTTCGCCGAGATACCATGCAGCACTCGTTCGTAAGAGCCTGTGATGATTTGGATGGTTGGGAACTCAGTCTTGACATCGGCATGCTTTTCAGTCCGTGAGACTTTGGAAGGCGCCGGACTTTCTGAAGTCGAAGCAGTTTTCAAAGCCTGCGAAGAGGTGCCATTCGTTTTCTTTCCGCGACCGTTGCTGCCATTTGCGACTGCTTCGGTGTCCTTAGAGTTGGCCTTGGTGCTTCGAGCTGTGGTATCTTGTTGATGCGATACCTTGGCTGGTTTCGTGAAGCCTTTGGTGGTAGCTGTGCTTCGGTGAGCCTCATCTCTTTTACGCTTTGTCATTTTGCAAAATTTGCAAATCAAGCATAAAAACGAGGCCTGAGCTTTGTAGTTGTCAAAGCGCCCTCTGAGCCGCTGCAAACAATTTCTTAGATGTGAAGAAGACACCAAACACTCGCACGCGCCTATTAGGAAAGTTTCATGCAATACCAAAGATGCTATGACGCTTTGTATAAAGAATATTGCATGGCATGGTTACCCATTAAAGATTACGAGATTTGCTGCGACGAGCTTTGGGTGTGGAGAAGAGCTTAGGTGTAGCCTAATTGGACTAGCTTACCAGCGTGATGAGTGCAAGTTAAGGGATGATTGCGGGCAGCGGAAGCCAGAGCCATGAGAGATTCACGGTGCTTACTCCTCCAAATTATTGTCGCATCGTCGCTGTTCCATACCCATCTCTAGCCTCAACGTGAACGAGCATCACGATCTGTACCATTACCTTTCTTCCACCCTACGCCTTCATAATTAATTTTGAGCGACTCATTTGATGCTTTGACTGTCAACAAGCCTTGAGGTCGAGTTTGAGCAAGTAAATCGAATGTTGTGTCATCGAGATAGGCGGCTCGATGCAAGTAGTCGAGCAATTACGGCTCAAGAAAGCAGATGCACAGTAAGTCAACAATGCGGACTGAGCGCCTCTTCATGTGCGAATCCTATCGATCAACGTGCTAATTGATGATATACAGATCATTGTTGCTGTCTAGAAAGAGGAAACTAGCAGAGTTATACTCGGTTACAACGTGCACTGGGGTTCGACCCCAAGACCAAGTCAACCATGATTCCTACGTGCAGCAGCTACAAGCATTTCAGGATGCCAACGACTTACAGAAGTAGGCCTCCCCAACTCCTTCGCGTATCTCTGCAATGTTCACTTACCATCTCGTCGCCTGCCTCCCATGTATGTCATGGCTAACATTCGTCGATGTGCAGAGGCCGATTGTTCGCCGAGTCGTCCTTACCTCCGCGACTCCAGATAGTGCGAACACCCACCACCGGCTCTCCTCGTCCAACCCATCAACAACTTGACACTCCTCTGAAATCCGTCAGACGATCCACATCGCCGCAACATCATTCATCACAGTCGAATCGCAAAGCTTCGCTGCAGCCAGTGAGTCGGCCAGACTCACCTCGATCCATTGCACCATCCCGACCGGCGTCCGCACGACCCCAGGGCGATGCCAATGAAGCTGCAAAGCCTCCCAATCTGCCAGATGCGCCGTCGGTTGGAGCACTACCGCAGGCGGTGGGCGAGTCGACAGAGGTAGGGACTGTTCAGGATGGACATGCAGCAGCTCCTGCGAAGACCGACCCCATCGTACTAGAACCACCAAACAAACAGTGGCACAAGAGTCCCGTCATCCCACCTCCAGCAGAAACACAAGATGCGCAGTCTTCACCTACCTCTTCCAACGGCAGACCACACTCACAAACACCAGCGCCCGACACGGGCTCTCCGACAACTAGTCCTGGTGACGAGACTGCACCAACTTTGGACATAATGAACACGAAGGCGCCAGAGCCACGCAGAGATGAACCACAGACACCTGACATGGCTCCTGGTCCAACACACAAGATGTCGATATCGTCCATTGACGTCGATATGATCGATGCAGATCCGTCCACCGCCTTCGATTCGCCGTCCCAACCTTCTAAACACCCGCCGTCTTCACCCAGAGACGTCAAACCTGAAAAGCCCTCGATCAGCATCAATACTCAAAGCGAGCAGAAATCTTATTTCGATGCACGACAGAACGCTGGCGTCGTCGAGACACCTGGTCTCATATCCAGTCACGAAGCGTCGAGACGAACACCAGTTACAACTCCTGCCATTGATCCAGCTCGAAGAGCGACCAGGATTCAATCAGGTGTTCTGCAGAAGAAATCTGTATCGGAGATTCTAGGAGAGACCCCGCGGTCTGCTTCGCCTAACGATTCGCCTGCCTCGGCCTCTGCAAGAGCAGCAGAAAGGGAGAGGAAGGACAGAGAAAGGAGCAGACTGTCGACAGTCGTGTTTGCGAAGCCTCAGCGACCGAATGTGGAGCCTGACACCATCGAAATAGCGAGAGTCGATCAGCCCTCGAATGAGCTTGCGAAGATCGAGGAAAGAGACTACATGTACACCTTGTTCGAAAGCAAAGCTCACTCTCAGAACCGACAAGGATCTTTACCATATCTGCTACAGCACTCACATAAAACAATATCGACTTCTGATCATTTGGTCGACTACCACTATCAAGCACACTGCCGAGTACTCAAACGGCTTTATCAATTGCAAAACCTTGATAAGTGGAGTTTGAGGCAAAGAAAGCGGGCGGAGGAACCAGCTCGACAAACATCCCACTGGGATTTCCTGCTTGACCACGCGAAATGGATGCGAACAGATTTTCGAGAAGAACGAAGATGGAAAATGGCAGCCGCTCGTGCTGTCGCCGAATCCTGCGCCGAATGGGTGGCCGCAGCTCCTGCCGATCGAAAAGCCTTGCAGGTTCAAGTACGCCCACGAAAAACAGCTGCTGATATCCAGATGACGAACGAAGCGAACGACCAGCTCGTGTCATCGCCTCCGGAACTCGAGCCTCACGGAGAGGACGACTCTGTAAGCGAAGACATTGCTGATCCGAGGGACGTGGTTACCTCTATAGCCCCTGCCGCCATTTTCTCGCTTGGTGCTTCCGATTTCACGTTTACGACCGAGAAGACACCCGCATTCGACAAGCTGCTGAACGAGCTACCACTGTATCAACCGGCCAAGGTAGAACCAGATCAAGCGAAATCGAACCTGGCTGAGAAGCTTGACAGTCGCTGGAAGATCGATATTGTCCCAGTGTCGAAATACGCGACAGATAAGCTCAAAGTCAAAGACTACAAACCACCACTGAAACGTAGTAGATATGACTACGACGTCGACGATTCGCCGCCATCCAAGAGACCAGCTTTGGAACCACGCGAGACCGGCGTTGCACTTTTCATGCCAGAGAACAAACACGTGCGGGATCGGATACACCCAGGCCACGCGTTTCGTCCTCCTGCAGAGCACCCAATGCCTTCGCAAGCGTTCTTCGAAACACGAATGTCCTCACAATGGCTTGCTTCAGAAGACGATGAAATTAGACGCCAAGCTCGCGAGTACTCTTTCAATTGGACACTCATCTCTGAATTGATGACGGCTCCAACACTTTATAATTCTGGACAAGATCGACGCTCAGCCTGGGAATGCTTCGAAAGGTGGATTGGGCTGGAAGGTATGCCAGCGGACATGGCTAAAACACCATATTTCAAGACGTACTCGAACCGTATCGAGACCGCCCAACGAAACGTGCAAGCTCAATGGGAAGAGCACGAGAGACGCAGCGGCACGACGCCAGTCAGCAACCGAAAGAAGACTACACTACCTGTCCGAGTGGAGCGGAAACACAATCGACGACACTTGTTCATGCTCGATGCGATGCGCAAGCTTGCCAAGAAGAGAGAAGCTGTGCGACAAAAGGCGATGCACTCGGCAGACATGGCAGCCATGCGGAAGTCGAATGATGTCCATGCTCCACGACCAGGAATGAGGACACCTGCCGAGTGGTCGCAGCTGAAGTACGAACGAGAGCAGAAGATGGCCAAGCAGCAGGAAATGTACAAACAGCAACTCATTGCTCATCAAAGAGCGGTCGTGCAGCAGCAACGTGGGGGACAAAACGGCCCCGCCACTGGGGTCCCCGTGCCACCGCAAGCCGGAAACCAAATGCGCATTGGACCAAATGGAGCACCTGTACCTGGAATGCCCAACGGTCATCTTCAGGTACCCAATGGTCAAGCTCGTCCACATGCTAACATGATGGGTATGCCTCAAGGGATGGGCTTGCCCGCTGGCATGGCTGGACCTAAAGGGGTGCCGCAACAAATGGCAGGCATGCGAGGGGGAATGGCCGGTTCGCCCCAGCAAATGAAGATGCAGCAGGACCAGCTGTTACGACAAGCGCAAGCGGGGGGGTCACATTCATCGCCTACGCCCAACCAAGCATCAATGGCTAATGGGCAAGGCGTTAATGCTTCGACAGCGTTCATGAACAGCATGAATGGGGCCACTGGTCAAGCATCACCCTCGGCGATGGGCAACATTGCATCGCCACGCCCTCCCTCAAGTCACGTGCCACAGAGCCTTTCAAGTGGCCCCATGCCCAAAATCAATCAGCTTTACGCGGGCATCAAAGAACGACATCCCACCATGTCGGACGACGAGGTGCGCAACATTGCTACACAGCAGCTTTTGCAATGGCAACAGCAAGCGACAGCAGCGGCGGCGGGTAATGCCAACCGGCCCAAGGTCAATCAAGCTGCGCTCAATGCCGCAATGGGAGCGGCGAATTCGGGAGCGTTTGCAGCGGCATCACAGAATGCCAATGCGATGAACATGAACTCGGGACTCAATTCGTCAGCAACGGTCAACCAAGGTATCATGAGCTACGAGCAAGCACAACAGTATCACCAGCGGATGCGGATGCAGCAGGCACAACAGAATGCGGCTCGCGGTATGGCGGCACCTACAGGAGCTGGGATGACGAACAGTCCAGTGATGAACATGGTTCGACCAGTGAGTCAGCACAGTCAGTCAGGCATGGCCAATGGAGTGAATCGCAACTCAGCCACGCCAGCGCGGGAGCAGAGGAGCGGAAGCGTGTCGACAACGGTGAACGGTGCTCAGCCAACTCCAGGTCAGACGCCTGTACCAAGCCAAGCAGCGGTGCAGCAGAGTAGTCCAAGACCCAATGCAACGACGCCAATGCCGACGTAGGGGCGAAGCCGGGGGAGCAGCTTGACTGTGGGTGGGGATTGGGGATCGAGGATTGGCGAGCCAGCGCAAGCAGGCGCGTGTACAGAAGCATTGGAGTTCTTACAGCACGGGCGCGTTGTAGTTGGGCGATAATGCTTGCCTTGGCATGATTTGTAGGAAACATTCATAGCGGCATCTCCAGCGAGACAGCCGAATCAAAATCACTGATTAACAAGTATGTCTCACTCTTGGAGGAAATCGGGCAGTAGGCCATTGCGTCAGTGAAGGTTGCATGCTTGCCCTTCTTGCCGTGGTCCTCTCTTGCGCCTTGCACTCTTGGTGCCTGACAGCCTTGTCTGTAGCCGACGAGGCTGATTTGCGGCCTTGGGCTGCGCTGCGCTGGGATGCGCTGTCTTTTGATGAAGTGAAGCATGGTTTCCAGCGACGAGCAGAGTACTACATTGGCAGTACTAGTCTTCCCATTATCACCGGCCCACACCTTGAAGTAGGGTTCTCAGCACTAGACGCTCGCTTCTACCACCAGGCGACGAGCCATTCAGCGCAAGATCTTTGGCGGCTCAATAACGGCTTCTACACAGTACATCAGACACGCGAGACCAACGGCTGATTGCGCACGACATTAGACGTCTGTCCGGCTTTGCCAGTAGCCAACATGTCGCTCGTCGAGCTCGCCAACATCTGCTCCCACATCAGCAACGCCTCCAAGGCCCGTCTAGGCTTCACATCGATACCCAACTCCAAACTCCACCTCAAGCTTGCCCTGCAACTGCAGAACTCAGGCTTCATATCGACCGTCGTTCGTGGAGGCGCCACGCCCCCACCGGCACATCACCTCCTCTCCCACCCGAGTTCCAACACCCCCGGCCATGAAATCGAGCCCATCACACGAGAAAATGTCGCCAGCCGGAGACTGTGGCTGGGCATGAAGTATTGGAACAGTGAGCCCGTGCTGGAGAAGATGGAGCTGGTCTCCAAACCGACGCGTCGTATATGGATGGATGTTGAGGGGCTGAGGAAGTTGGTGCTGGGGCGGCAGAGTGGCTACGTGAAGGGCTTGGGCAAGCCGGGAGAGTGTCTTTTTGTAAGCACCGACAAGGGCATCATGGAGGCGAGGGAGTGTGTCGAGAGAAAGATTGGCGGGCAACTGTTGTGTAAAGTGCGGTAGAAAGTCATTGGTACTGAATGGTTCAAGTTACAAGTGCTTCAGCAAAGAAGGCAGGCAGCAGTATCGCATCAAACGTCCAGCCCCCATGGGTGCCAGCTACCACGAATATGGGATTATCATGCACATCAGGTGCTTGGCAGCCAACAAGATCTTCCAGCTATATCTACGCGATAGAGATGTACAGAAGGAGCCATGGGCGGTGGTGCCCAGCTGGAGCATTGGTGGCACACATTTCACTGACGGCAAGGAACAGGCAGAGCATGACCCTCCAGAGAGGAATGTCAGCACGTCGCTAGCTACCCTGTCATAGAATTTTATGTATGATTATGTACCAAGAACAAACTCGTGCTCACCTACTTGACCTTGCCTTGTCATACTTTGCCTTTTCAGACTCTCTGCCTCCCGCTAACACTTGGTCTTAACTTCTCTCCTTGCTGTCCCCACCTTTTGCCTTCACTACCGGCTTTTCAACATGTCTTCTTCTACTCTAGTGCACGCGCAACCCCTGTATGTCGTCTTCAAGACACCGCCATGGCAATTCCATCTGTGCTGGTCACGGGCGGTACTGGCTTCGTAGGATCAGCTATCGTTCGAGCAATACTACAAAAGCATCCACAATGTCGCATTACTATTCTTGACATGACCGTCGACACGGACATGTGCCGCCAAAGAGGCATCGATCACCCCAACGTGGATTTCCTGTCAGCCAACATCCTAGACGTCGATGCACTTCAGCAAGCATTCAACACCAACAAGCCCAGAGCGGTGGTGCACACAGCAGGCTTCGTCCCACCGTTAGAAGAGCGTTACCACCGTCGTCTGGAGAAGGAAGCCCTCCGCATCAACGCAGACGGCACACGCAACGTCCTCGACGCTGCTCAGGCTGTCGGAGTCAAGGCTTTTGTCTTTACATCCACCTGCTGTGTCGTCATCGACGACTACACTCAGAGCTATGCCAACATCGACGAGCGCTGGCCAACCGTCGAACGAGGCACAGCGAGCATCTATGGTGAGAGCAAGGCTGTCGCCGAAATGCTTGTTCTGCAAGCCAACCGCTCCATCAACGAAGAAACCAAAACACCATTGTTGACAAGTTCCATCCGACCGGCTGTCATCTACGGCGAAGGCGATCATCAGCTTGTACCGAGTATCGTGTCGTGCATCATTGATAAGTCGGAAAGCCCATTCCGTGTCGGAGATGGCATGAATATGTGGGATACAGTCTACGTTGGTAATGTAGCAGACGCTCACGTCCTCGCCCTCGAGAATCTGCTGAGCGACAACCCAACAGCCGCAGGCGAAGCGTTCTTCATCCAGAACAATGAGCCAACATCTTTTCGAGAATTCTGCCTTCAGGTTTGGAAGAGCTACAACGGGCATATCCCACCTTTTACCCTTCCCATTCCAGCTAGCTTGGCATGGTCCTTGGGACTGCTGATGGAGACTTTAACCTATTTCAGCAAGACTCCTGCTACCCTGTCGAGAGGTAGTGTCAACGACGCTACCGCTATCAGATATGCTAGTGGTGAGAAGGCCAAGAGGATATTAGGGTACGAGCCACGTGTTAGCATGGAACAAGGCATCCAGAGGAGTTGCAAGGAGTATCGTCAGCGACGTGAGAGGGAAGGCCGTCATCCGCAGTCCAATACCGAGTTATTGGTGGGCAAATTGAAGGAGCATCTGTCATGACGGACCTGAGATAGACTCGCTAAGCTCAGCCCGACTATGTTGGTCCCTGCCTTCATGCTTGCACCATCACCTTCGTCGAGTTACCATGACTTCGGCTTGACGCTGATGTCGGTGGCGAGCGTGGATTCCTCAAGCGAAGGCTACTGTCTCGTCGTCCAAGAACGACAGCGCCTGCTCATGATTTTGCACCCTCCAGCCCCCGAGGTAATGCAACCCCTCGAGGTCTCCGGGTTCTAACGTCTGGTCTTGATAGCCATCAAAGAGCATAACACGGGTCGTTAGACATTGTGATTGAACATGGCGGTGGTTGTCAAGGAACTGTGACTAAGAACTTGCGAAGTACGCCCCGAAGTTGCAATTAGCTCATCAAACGCGCCAATCCCCCAAGGAGTTTCTCTAATCAGGATTGAATTTTGTTAAATTCTACCCAACACCACACCTGTAGGACCATGGAGCTGTCAACGCATGAGGAATTCACATGAGTCGGTCTAGTGGGATTCGAGCTAGACTGCTGAGATGTTAGCAGCCGCGTAGCCGCCCGGCATCTCTCACTGAGAAGGCAGCGATAGGCCCTGGCGAGGCTTGTTGCAATATGACTGAGAGTCGTGGGTGCAACAGCAGGTTCAGCTTGAAGACCGTTCTTCTCGTTACAGCGGGCGTCGGCTCCTCGCTGCTTCCATCCACCACAGCTACCACTAAACTACCTGCCAGAAGCAATGGATGCAATGGACAGATTCAAACCAGAATTTTCCTAAGGCCACGCGCCACAGCTACCCATGTGTGTGGATGATGAGGTGACTGATGTGGCATACTATCATTGCCTGACGTCCACTACGTCCATGGAAAGGGTCCTTTCGCAAACCATCCATCTGGACCAACTTGTCCGTTGAGTTTCCACACGATCCACATGCAACCTCAACAGTATCAAGGGTTCCCACGTCCGCAAGATCGGGTTTTGGGTACGGATAATGCTGCCAATGAGGCCCTAGGCCTGTACTGCCTGCTCTTGGCACACTTGGATTCACATTCACCCTCTACTCGTTGCTGAGACCGGTGCACAACGGTTCCGCACAAGACATTCGAGTCTTATGGTACAATCGGTGACGTATCCGCGTACAGTGCCGTTTGGCAATTTATAGCAATTCAGCATCGTCGTTTGTCCTTTGTACTTGATGGGAACATGGCATTTCGATTCAGTTGAGATCGATGTGTTTTGTTTTTGTGTTCGAGAACGCTTTTGTACTTGAAGAAGCACGCATTTTGAAGAGCTGTTATGAAAATGCTCCAGTCCAAACCTGGAGACAACCTTTGGCAGATGGTCAGACTGGCCTGCACGTTCCCGAGCAGGGGTCACGTTATCGCGAAACACTTCAGCAAACAGCGCCTGGGTGACAGGCTCGGACCAAGCTGGATCTTGGATAGCGGCTTTGCGATGCGAAGAAGGTGCCTACTGCTACGTGCTGCATTGGAGCAAGTACCACCTCAACTTAAGGTGTCTTGCTGTGCCTGCCTCTTGACTGTCAGTTCGCTCCTGCCTCGCAGCATTCCAGTCTTACCCACCCCCACCAAGTCATCGCAAGGGACCCCCCATGTTCTCCTTACAATGACTATTGTTATTGATGTTACATAGTCGTATGATTATGAGCATTCTCATTATCCATAGGCAGAAATGGCATCAACTTGGTTTTCACGCTGCATATCGCGGCAACACACGATCTATCTCCTCTACGCCTGCTATTTCGCCTCCGGCGTCGTCGATGCAGCATCGTACGCGACCTAGGGGGTCTTCGCCAATCTACAGACCGGAAACACTATTCTTGTCGCTGTCCGCACAGCAGGGCAGCCTCTAGTCCAGCACAAGTTTACCTTTCTCAAATCAGTTGCCGCGATTGTCTTCTACAGTCTGGGCGCCACCATCTTCAACCTCGTACATCACAAGATAGACGCTCTTGGCCCAGAAGAGGAGGAGGCAGGAATAGAGCGGTTGTCGTCTAGAAGCACTCGAAATGCCACTTTACGCTGGAAACTCATGCTCAGCTTTCTGATTCAAGCCATCTGCGTTGCAGTGGCGGCCGCGCTGGCCATGGCGCATGTTGTCTCGAATCAGAACATCAGTAACACGACCAATTTCAGCTCTGGAAACAAGAAGAAGTCCACTGAGTAAGTATCAGATCTGGTTTTCATACCCTGCACCCCCGTCGTTGCGGGCCATCCAAATGATGCTCCGAGAATCTCTCATGCTACCTCAGCATCTGGAACGATGTCCCCAGCATTCTGCCCACAGTCTGCTGTCATTGCCCACCCCCATCTTGTCGATTACCGGCTAATTCCTTCTTACCGCAGAAGCGATAACTACCTCGACCTTCTCCCCATCGGCCTCCTCGCCTTCGAAGCAGCCGGCCAAGTCTGCCTGAGTCGTGTCCTCTCCTTCAGCGATCTCCCCACCATAGCAATCAGCACGCTCTACCACGACCAGATCGCAGACTCGCTCTACCTTACTCATGATCTCAAGCTGGCCCGAGAGACCGCGCAGGATAGTGCGAGCGAGCCGGACGGTGAGCAAGATGGCGAGAAAACAAAAGCGAACGGCTACTTCCAGCGGTTAATGCTTGTTAACGGTGGGAGACAGAAACGCCAGGTGTACAGGACGGTGTGTATTGTTTGTTTGGTTGTGGGTGCCACTACAGGCGCGCAAGTTGGGAGGTTCGGGGCTTGGGCGGCGCTTTGGTGTGCGGTGGGGGTCAAGGTTGGGGTTTTGGTCGCGGTGGCATGTTGGAGGGGTGAACATTGAGAGTGTGGTACCGACTGAGCAGCGGCAAGGTAGGTACGTAGGTAGCTAGGTATTCTTGGCTATGGGTTGTGAGATTATGTGACGTGACATGAATTGACACGGCTTTGACTGCTAGTTAGCATGCTTCGCTCCCGTGTGTTGTAAGAGGAAACGGATATCGTGAATGAAGCCGCGAAGTTCTAGAACTGCAGATCCAGCAAAAGCGCAGTATAATTCGGTCCTGGAGTTGACAAGATCAGATAAGATAATCACGACTGATATTGAGAAGGTAGTAACAACAAATACGATGCTCTAAGGTGTTGCTCCCACAGAACAGGGCTGAATGGAACAGTGAGAAGGGAACAACGATGCGGTAGATAGATGGATAGATATGAAGAGGGTTAGGTTCATCTGTTTCTGTGTACGCACGCAGCTCAATGGCGAAGATAGATGTCATTTAACGCACGCACGCACGACACCACACCGTCTTTGACAAGCACCGGAAGGACCGTGTTGGATTCATCCACTGGTGATCGCATCGATCTACGTACATGCAGCAAGGCAAGTCAATGGGACGGGACAAATGTGTTGCTAGCTTAGCTCAGGTAATCGGGAGCTTCCACTCTACCAACCAACGTCATGACGTTGGGTCGTCGCTTGTACTTGTGCCCCCGGGACACCCCGTGCCTTCTTGCATGCAATGATGGCCGGACGCACTTTGGTGGCCGGCATATATTTGCAGCCATGCAGTGTCGAAGCTGATTTCGGCAAACGGGAGGGTGGTGGTCGCAAAGCGGCCGTCTCGAGCTTGAGTGAGGTCATCACGCATAGACTGGAATGGACAGCTCGAAGCTCGGTTGAGCCTTGCATGGAGAACGGCGAGATCCTCGGACGATGGGCAAAGCAGTCAGTCTATGGGTACGATGTCGACTGGTGGTGAGCTAGGCCGTTTTTCTTTTGAGAAATGTAGATTATTATTTGTGAGTACGTACTCGGAAGATCTATGCGCCCGCGCTTGATAGGAGATCCAAAAGACTGGTGACTTGATCCATGTTCCTTGCGCTTCTCACCCGTTCGACCCACTCAGCAGCCTGCTGTTGCTCTCATGTGTCTGCTTGGGGCCAGGAACGGTGTGTCGAACAAACCTAATCACTCGCCGCCAGCGCGCTTTCCTCGCTTTGGGGCTGTTTCAACTGCCTGTCCAGCTCTTTTTTGCCCGGGCTTCGGGTCAGCCTCGCGGCCACGTCCACGGCCGCTTGCCCCACTTGGTGTCAGCTGACTTTCATCCTGTGCCTTGCGCAGCAGAGCTTCGAACCGGGCTATGTAGAAAGCTGGTGCACCGTTGCTTCTCAAAAGTCCGTCCAGAGAGGTCAATGTCCCTAGGCACTGCCTCAGTGCTGGACCGGAGAACTGCTCCAGCGCATCCAGAAAGAACGGCTCGTCCTTGTCAGCTTGACGAATGAGCATGCCGAAGAGGCTGAGGTTCTGCGTGCTCGCAGGGGCTGTGCGCCTGGTGGAGCGGCGTGACGGTTCTACAGCTGGTGATACGATAGGCTCTGTTCGTTGACAAACTTTGTTTAGAGCCCTCAGACACTCGGCTACCGTCTGGGCTTCGATTTGAAGCGGTTGGTCATCTCCGTATTGGCGTCTTTTTCGGTCCTTGTTCAGCTCGTTCGAAAGTCTGACAAGCTCGTCAATCTGTGGCTGGATTGCATCTCTGGCTGTAGCGGCTGGTGGAGATCTATCCACGAGAACGTCGTAAGCTCCGAAACATGCTTCGAAACGGCGCCAGAGCTTCTCGTTGAACAGTCTCGCGCAATGTTCTGGCGTTTGAATTCTGCTTAGACAGTCCCAGAAATCGTCGTCATACGAGCCATACTGGAGCAGCGTTCCGAGCAGATTACCCGGAATGGTGTGGTTACTGCCAACCCCAGATGGCGAATTCATGTTCTGGTCGATGTTGTTGAAGACGTTAGGTTGGAATTCCGATGGCAATTCTGTCTCGTGGAAGCTAGACAGGATATCCTGGAGCTGCACGGCTCTTTTTCTGATCTCGTTTGGCGGAGCCATGTCGGTGTCAGAAGATACAAAAGGAGATTCCAGAGTCAATCTTGCAAACTGGTCCGTGGGCGTAGTCATAGTTGGAGAGTGTGAGTGTGGCACGACACTGAGATAAGTATCTTCCGGCTCTGCAAACCATTATATGTGCCTTGCTATCCAAAGCTCGAGGTGAAAAGTGAAAACGAGACATCGTAGCTTTGAGAGGCCTTTTGTGACCGTGCGCCGCAAGACAGAGTAACCTTGACAGGACGTTGTGATACTGCTTGATCAAAGGTCAAAAAGCTGTTAGTGGGGCATGGGGTTGTAAACGAGTCATCCAGTACTGCCATCAAGATCGGAAGTGAGTAGAAGACCATCTCGCAGCTAGCGGCCGTGTGGACAGACATTGGCAGTCGCATATTGTGGCCGAAGTAGCACTAGTCAAGGCTTCAACACCACGGGTAGGCCCGACAATGATGTGGTACGGTATCGGACCCCTTGTATAAGCTTTAATGGATACGAAGTCGGTGTGCTCGAGGCATACACGGGTGCTCTTCGCCGGCTCGTATGCATCTCGCTCAAGCTTGCAAAGTGGAAAGAAGTGGGTGAGGACTAAATGATCTTGTCTGCACGTGACCTATGTAGTCTGCATTCATCGTTGCCTGATTTGCCGGCGGTCGACCTGTTGGGCCGTTGGAACGGTCGACCTTAGGCAGCGCTTAGACGACCACTGATGATCGACTCCGATGCGCTCGAGGTGATGAACAATACTCGAGGCTGTCTAAGTGGAATACTTGTATCTGCATATCAAGTCACTCATTGGCAGACAGGAAATGCAGCCGTTAGCTGTGGTTGAAAGAGTGCACCTTACTCTTGGGGTTAGTCTTGCCTGCAGATATCGCATGGTGCAACGCATGGCATTGAGGTTTCTGTGCCGGCCGCAAATTTAGTGCTAAGGAAGAAGGATTTCCATTGAAATTTGCATCACGATGCGTTTCGCTTGCGTGCAATCGGCTGTGGAGCTGATGCTTATGAGGAGAATTTTCAGCCACGGGGAAGATTTATGCAATCAAGCAGGAACCGGCTTAACGGATCACTCTATAGTCTGCAAGCTAAGTAGAAGATGATAGATGCGCCGCTCTACGGAAGAGCAAACATTTGTAGGACAGCGGCCCACCTGCAGGGTCACAAGTGGCCGCTTGGAGGACTGTATGTGTCGAAAACTTATTGCTCCAGGATGTGCTAATACATCGTGACAGCTTCAATATGGGGTGCATTTGGATGTGACAGAGGCGAATGCGCAGCTCATATCGAACGTCCCAGTGTGCCGATCGGCAGGTCCGAACATTGGCTGGTTCTCCCTATGTTGGGAAAACATTGTGCCTCGAAGCGGACTGTTGCTGATGTCAGGGCAAGCTTGGTGGCGTAAAAGCTGAGCACAACCCAGCGCTGCTATGAGCTCCTTGATTTGTGCGACTATCCACCGTAGAAGCAAGCCGGAGCTGACGTACAGACAGTGCTCATATTTGCATCGCTCGCAATGTACTTGGGGGTCGACGATATAGCGGCGCGACCGAGCTTCTATTAGTAGCATGTGTTTCGCTTCCAGCTATGGATATGAGTGTTGGTGCGCTACCGGATGGTAGTACCTCATATCGAAGCTAGTCTCGAGGACGAGGTGGCTAGCGTTGTGGTGAGGGTATCATCTGTCATCGTCTCGAACGCTGATGGCAACAACAATAATGAAGACGGAGAGCAATACCTATCCTGGAGTCAGTCAAATTCGGCAGCGTCAGGCCTGAAGCTAGACATACCAGTATAGTAAGCACAAAAATCACGATTAATTCCCACCCACTGGATATCGCATTACCTCTTGCCATCTCAGACTGCCAGTGCAGATATCGACAGCAGCCAAGGATAGTGATAACCATGGCCATGACATGACAAAGAAGTGATAAAGGTACACTGACAACGAAAAAGCCGAACACAGGATCAGGACTCGGAGAGCGATATAACCGCATCAATTGTGCAATGATCACTCCCATCATGGCGAAAGCCTGTGCTGTACGAATCCAGCCAAGGGCTGTTCTCTCGTTGGCTAGCCACGGAGTAAGCATAGGGTGCTGGAGGTGGATTCAGTACTGACCTAGGTGGTCTCGACACTTAACATGAGGAACTGAGAGAGAGATATACCTGCGCCAGGCGAGGGCGAAGGCGTGCTGGTGTTTGTGGGAAGAACCATCTGCGACGCGATGAATGGTGACTTGCTCTGGCACCTCGTCAAGATCAAGGGCTTCTCGCTCTGACGTGGTGGATAACACCTGCTCAGCCCTGAGTGGGCCATTGTGTGCGTTGCTTGTCATGAATGTTGTGGCTGATTTAGACAGCTGCACACAAAGACACTATGTTAGTAGCACCCGGGTACAATCTTCTTGACGGATTCCAGCATATCGTACGAAGACCGAAACTTCTCAAAAAACAAACATTCAGCATCAAGTCCACATTCATTGCAGAGCTCTGGCTTGCCGAATTGGAGCCGTGTAACAGGCTACAGTACGTTTTGGCAATCAGGTGACTGATCTGATGGTCTGGCCGGCAAACTCGGCACTCTCGGTCTCGCTAACACAATGCTGTCGCGCTGAATTAGCAGCACTCAAATTACAAACACACAAAACTTAGTCGATAGGAACTCGTTGTGTACAACACAAGCATCGAAGTCAAACGTCCAGTCCGACAGAGAAAGGAGTTCAATATAATGCGTCAGGCTTTGGGTGGGAAGCGACGCAGAACTTGGCGATGACGCCGTCGGATGCCTTTACGTCTCAAGGGTTGATTTCCAGTTTGGGCGTGGTGTGCAGAAGGAAAGTTGAGGTGTGGCCTACAACAACACACTTCGTGCTCCCTCCCAGCCCACGAATTATTAGGACACAAGCAATGATCCCAGCCCTCTTTTTCTTGTCCCACGTCGCATAATCCTGCGGCTGTATTTCTTCCATCTCGTCTTTCGATATTGTTTGCAATCTGCTATGTTTTTTCTCTCCCACGTGAGACTTGCCAGAGTTCCTTGAGTGCCGGTTCATCCTCAGCACCGAGCGTCATAGGGCAAAGACACGCTACTATACCGCGCCTGCAGCCACCGCTCCGCACCCCCGACAACCGCGACGAAAGATCGCTGGTGACGTCTGTCAGCACCCGCACGCCTTGAACACGCCTGATTTGGTGCCTGTACTTCGTACAGTCTCCTCGGACATATCAATCGCAGTCAACACAACCTCATCGCTCAGGTCTGAGCTCGTGGCCCATCATGCTCGGAGGTCTGCTGTTCGGCTTCTGGCGCGTCTTCGAGATCATCACGCTGATTCCAATAATTGGCATGCTCGTAGGTGATCAAACCGCAGCGACACTCAAATTATGCTAACAATCCTTCAGGCCTGGTTCGTCGATGGATTCACAGACAACAACCAGCTGACTCCCGCCTCCATCCTCGTCCTCTTTATCGTCTCGATTCTGGCTTGCGCTTGGGCCCTTGCGACCCTCATCCGACTTAAATCCACCCGCCGATCGGCCATCTTCGTCGGAATCATCGACTTCTGCTTCTTCGGCGCATTTATTGCAGGCGTATACTACCTGCGTGGGATTGCCGGCGCAGATTGCACCAACTTCTCAAGCTCACCCCTCTACGTCAACCTCGGGCCTTTTGGCTACTATGGCAATCAAGTCGGGTCGGACTGGGCAGTCGACATCGACAAGAACTGCGCCATGTTGAAGGCCTCGTGGGCATTGGGGATCATGAACGTCATGTTCTTCTTCATCACTGGCATCCTTGCTTTCTTCCTCCACAGACACGAAAAGACTGTGGTAGTCAAGGAAGTGCGGAGATCAAGGCACAGCAGTCGCAGGGGACATTCCAGAAGCCGTAGCGGAAGGAGCTCCAGCAGACGCCGGGCATATGTCTAGACGAATCAAGAGTAGGGTTCAAATGACGACAATCTACGACTTACGAGTTTCATTTTTGGTCTTCTTGACGGACGTGTTTCGATTTAGGGTCTCGTTAGCAAGCGTGTGAGTTCACAGGGGATAACTACGGTGGCTACAGTGAACAAATGCTGTAGGTAGTATCATCCATTTCTTGAGCCTTCAACGTTATCTCTTCCTTTTGAGCCTGTGACTTGAGTTGTGAGCCTGAGGCATCTTTTCAATTCTCCACTTATGCCTCGCGATCGGAGACCGCCGCCAGGCCTCTTCACGACTGTCCTTTATCTTCCATCGCCACGTACAACGCGCAAAAAGAGATCACGGTCGGTCTTCATTTCCAGTATCTATCAAGCCATAGCTTCCGACAAAGTAGTAGCAGATGTTGCGCCCATTGTCAACGTTGAGATATCAACACCTGCGGCCACCATGAAACGAGTCATGCAGAGATTCCGGCAGTCAGCCGAGAGTCTTGATAAGAATGATGATCAACTTAGCAATACAGCTTCTCTAGATGAACGCCCATTGGTATACAACAGCAAGATCGAAGAGATGCGTCAAGCCGAATACCCAACACTGCTTGGCACTACTTACCTAGATCATGCTGGTACCACGCCGTACGCTAAGACAGCAATCGAACGGTGGACATCAGAACTGACAACAAATTTGTTCGGAAATCCTCATTCGGCGTCAGCATCTTCTCAGCTATCCACTAGGCGCATCGACGATATCAGACTTAAGGTGTTGAAGTTCTTTAATGCCAGCCCTGAAGACTTCGATGTTGTCTTCGTCGCCAACGCCACGGCTGCTATTAAACTCGTCGCAGAAGCTTTTCGCGACGCTCCTGAAGGCTTTTGGTATGGCTACCACCATGATGCACACACTAGTCTGGTGGGATGTCGGGAGCTGGCTACTCAAGGCACGAGCTGCTTCGGAGATGATCGAAGCGTGGAGTCATGGACCGCCGGTCTGGGCGATTCGAAACTGTGCCGAAAGACGCTGCAGCTTTTCGCGTACCCAGGTCAATCAAACATGACCGGCAGGCGTCTACCCTTGGAATGGTGCAGCAGGATCAGAACAGCGGCAGCAGAATCACAGCAGCGTATCTACACGCTGCTTGACGCTGCAAGCCTCGTCTCAACGTCACCACTCGATCTGAGCGATCCGTCTGCAGCTCCTGACTTCACTGCCTTAAGCTTTTACAAGATCTTTGGCTTCCCAGACCTGGGTGCTCTTGTAGTGCGCCGGGAATCTGGAAGCGTCTTAACACGGAAGCGCTACTTTGCGGGCGGAACGGTTGATGCTGTAATTAGCTCGGAAAGCAACTGGCATGCGAAGAAGGGGAATTTGCACAGTGCATTGGAAGAAGGAACATTGCCATTCCACAACATACTTGCCTTAGATCATGCTATGGCCGTCCATAATGAGCTCTTCGGACCAATGAAGCAAGTTGCGAACCATGCCCAGTTTCTAACACGAGCAGCTCGCAGGGCGCTCCGGGGTCTGCTCCATGCGAATGGGGCAGAAGTCTGCGAGATCTATGGTCCAACAAACACTTCTGACTGCGGCAGCCTGGTCGCGTTCAATCTCAAAGACAGTACAGGCAAGGTTCTAAGCGCATCAGAAGTGGAAAAGCTCTGCACGGTAAAAGGTATTCAGCTCAGAACTGGTGGTCTGTGTAATCCAGGTGGTATTGCTCGGCATCTTGGCTTGCTACCTGAACACATCCGTCGCAATTACGATGCAGGCAGGAGATGCGGCGGAGAGAACGATATGATCAACGGTATGCCGACTGGTGCCATTAGGATCAGCTTCGGTGCAGTGAGCACGAGATCAGACCTGGAGACCTTCATCGGCTTTATCGAAGAGTATTACGTTGAGCGCCATGTCTTCAAGACTTTACCAGCCCCGCCAATCAAGCAAGCTACTGCTACGTCTCGACGGCCTGGCTTCTTCATTGAAAGTCTCTCGGTTTTCCCCATCAAAAGCTGCGCTGCTTTCAAAATTCCTGCAGACCAGAAGTGGCAGGTCACAGCGAGTGGGTTGGCTTGGGACAGAGAGTGGTGCTTGGTACATGAAGGCACAAACGTGGCATTGAGTCAGAAGCGTTATCCTCGTATGGCGTTATTGCAGCCAAGGATCGACCCGGAAGACCAGAAACTCCAGGTTTCGTACACTGATCAAGGTGTGAATGAGCACATAGAGATCGATTTGCGGGAGGTATTCTCAACCACGGTAGTTCCCGCAAAGACATGTTTGAAGGACGCATTTCGGCTTCAGAATTCCAGAGTCTGTGGCGACACGATACCCCTGCACGTCTATACTTCCGCCACGATTAACGACTTCTTTTCGAGAGTGCTCGGCGTACCATGCTGCTTGGCACGGTACCCTCACAGCGGCTCCCCTAGAAACGCTAGTATCCGGAAACCAAAGTCAGAAATGGCTTCGCTGGCGGCGTCTCACCAGCCATCCTCCATGAAGCTCGCGAACGAGAGTCCTATGCTCATCGTGTCGAGATCAAGCGTCAACGAGCTCAACAGACGAATCAGACACAACGCGCGAGAACGCGGTGGTGACGAGCGCCTCACGGTATCCGCAGCCTCGTTCCGCGCTAACATTGTGGTTGCTGAACGCAGGGAAGACCCCGCAGATGCCGAGACGCCGTACAGCGAGGACAAGTGGTCTTCGGTGTCGATATCTCCTCAGGTCCAAATTCAAGACCCGTTGCCACATAGCGAAGTGTCTCCCGACGCAAGGAGCCACGCGGCCGCAGCCACACTCATACGAGAACCGGACACCACGAGCACGAGTTCCAACTCCAGCAATCCTAGCCTCTCCAGCTCCTTCAATGCCTCAACCTCAGAACATGAATTGCTCGCCGTCACCACCACCACCACCACCACCACCGCGTCTTCAAGTCAAACCAGCATATCCTCATCCTCCGTTGAACAGCCACGGCCACAATCACAGTCATTGCCCCCTAGGGCTCCAGTACCACTACAATCACCACAGATGCGGATCCAAAGCGAGTCACCAAACCTCACTCTCGCCATCCTGGGCCCCTGCCAACGCTGCCAGATGGTCAGCATAAACCAGACAACGGCACGATCCCAACAGGAGCCGTTCTCGACGCTTGCGAAGACGAGGCGGAAGGGCGATGGGCGCGTTTGGTTTGGTGTTCATGCCGCGCTCGACGTGAGTGTGGATGGGGAGGAGGCAGAGCGGTATGTGCAGGTGGGGGATCTGGTTGTGCCGGGCTGAGTCGGGCTGGGTTGGAGGGGACGTGATGTGACGTGATGAGATGACGCTGGTCATCTATGTGTATTTTGGTATTGTGGCTGTCTATGTACAATGGTCCACAGGGCTGTATGGTCTGGTTCTATCTGTAGCTCTCTATGAAAGTGGTCGGGACGAGCTTCTATCTCGTGGTACTGCTGCGCCTTCTCGAATCGTTGTCCTACTTCTTAGCGGCATGATTGGCCTGCGAGTCGTGAAGGCTGCGCTGTGTCCGGGGTGTTGCGCAACCGCTACCTGCTTCGCATGTGCCTAGTCTCGAAGCCCATGGCTCGTTGCAAGATACGTTTGCCACTTGGGGGCACACCTTGATGGTTGCCTTGAGCTCGGTTGATTGTGTCGAGCAGTACGTTCCATGGCACAGGGTTCTGACGTAGCAGATATCACCCCGACAGGCCTAAGCCGACGCAGACGTGCTTGTGCTGTTGCTTTATGTAGTGACTGTTTCGGGCTTGTTACCACTTAGTCTAGCTTCTACGTCTTGACTGTTCGGTCTATAACTTTTGTCTCTTGGTCGAGACCCACAGCCCGTCGGCTTCGACAAGCACTGTACCCTGCTTATCCACAATCTGCCCTTTGGAGTACCACTTCCGGCCTTGTCTTTTGACCAGCCAAGTCTTGACCATGATATCACTGGGTGCTGGAACTGGCGCTCGATATGTAACGTTGAGGTTGGCGGTGTAGAGACTATCCCTCGGCCCTTTTCCACGTATGTTGTTGTCGTGGAGCATGATCAGCAGGCCCATAGTTTCGTCAAGGATGGCGCAGGTCACGCCGCCGTGAAGGGTTTCTGGATGGCCGTTCAGGCCTGGCCCGGCGAGGGCAAGCATCGTGATTGCTTCGGGGTGTTCGGGGGCTACGGTCGGGGTTCTGTGGTCTGTGGTTGTGGGTGCGCTCTCGTTGGCGCCCGATTCGACGGTCACGAAATCACGAAGCTGCAGGGAAATCATATGGGGGATTGTGTATTCGGTGTTTACGGTGCGGGAGAAGAAGTAGTCTTCACCCGAGGATTTGAGGTGTCGCGAGAAGGTTGGGATGACTTTGTACTTGGGCGATGAGATGAGGTTGTTGAGCCATGGGGCTGACTTAAAGTGCTGTACTGCTTCTTGCGGTGGTGAATGTGTGTCGAGGAAGGTCTTCATGAAATCGGCAGTGCTCATGTGTGAGCTTTCTTCCGTGTCTTCCTTCATGGTTGCTGTTGTGCAACGTCAATCTGAGAGAGGATGGACTTGTAGCAATTGGTAGTGGCTTGTCAGCTAGTACAATTGCATTGGTCTGATTCGAATGTGAGGTATGCAGTGTCCCGTGGAGGGTTGTTCTTCACGTTTTGGTGTATCACGGCATTACTGCCATGTTGTTTGGGAGGGTACAGTACACAATGCTGTGCCCGCGCACCTACAGTTGGACTACCTCGGCTCGGAAAATTAGTGGATTGCCGTCTCCAGAACCGGGTCAGAACTTGAAGGGTTCGGCGGTTAGTGTGCCTCTTTCGACTCACAACCTAAGTCCGGAAAGGCCGGCTCGGTACACGTACAACTACGCTTGATCAGTGGGCGACACCACGGTAATCGGCAGGGCTGGCATTATCTTCAAAGCAAGTGACAAGTCTAGGTACCAGCCACGTGCTCAAAACACTCGTCTCGCGGCCGGCCTTTGATCTTTGACAGCTCGTTCCCTTCGGCCAAGCTGCAAGCGTGTCTCACTCGGCCTTGGTGATGCTGTAGTACAAGTAATTTACGCTTTTTATTGAACATCTGCTGGAATGGTGACCAAGATACCGCCACTCGTGGCCAACATCCACTTCTTCCAAGACCCCTCCTTGCATGTCGAAGGAAAGCAGAAAGGTGCCATCTCAGTCGAGAAATTTGCTGAACAGTAAAGCCGGCAAGCCGTGTATGCCGACGACTTTGATTGGTGGCGGAGGCCACGTCGTTCGAAGCCCGCCTTGGAACCTTCTCTCATGACAGCAACATCGAATGATAGCTTGAGATACGAGCGGGTAGTTGCAGTAGACCTTGCTTGCCACAGACTAGATCCTCGCAATAGCGTCGTTGATGCAGCATCTAGCGCAAGATGTAGCTTTTAGCGCCAGTCTTCATGCTTGGTAACCAGGCCTAGCACATCGCTACTGCTTGTCACTGCCGCTCCGTCGCAGAGCTACCTGGCCCACCATTCCGCGGCTAGATTGTTGCCAACCTGCTTGCGATATGGGACGAGAAAGTAGTTCGAATAAATAAAGAGCATTCTTCCCCCAGCATGCGCAAGACCTAGCGCTTCTCTATCCTTCCAGCAAGCAAACCGCCAGTCGTTGTCACAAAGTCCTCGTTTGACGCATACCAACAAGAGACACCATTCCTCCGGCCAGCATATAATAGAGCACTTTGTAAGTTACACCTGCACTCGCTGTGCTTTTCTTCACTCCGCCTCTTGCTACCCACTTCTCCACAAAATCGAACTAAGCGCAAAGGTCGCCGCTGCCGTTCTTCCTTCTCGTGTCTTATCGCTGCACTAACAACCTTTGCACCATCACCCACCGCTCTTGCCACAGCTTGCGTCTCCCATCTCTATTTCTACTCTCTCACCCACCCAAAAGCACGTTCCCAGCTTGTCACATCTCAGAACCTTGCATCAGCTAATATCAGTTCAGACCACAGCAACAGAACGACCAGCTACACCACATCCTCTCTATCAAGATGTTCTCCCAATCACTGCTGATGGCATCGGCCTTCGCGGCCTTGGCCAATGCCCAAACCATCGTCACATCCAGCGCTGCTTCTGTAGCTGCTACATCTACAGTGTCGCAATCGATGCCACCGTCCGCCACCGCGGGCTTCAATGCAAACAATGTGACCTCTTCGGAGAAATGTGAGTGACTTTGACGCATGGTCTCTGCTACCACATCGACTAATCATCCTGACAGTCAACTGGTGTCTTGCTCAGCTCAACACATGCCCACAGATCTGCGGTGGTGCAGCGTCTCTCAATGACTGCGACAGCGTGAGTACATGCCTGATCGCTATGCCGGCCTCTTTCTGACAAATTTTACAGCAAACTCTCACATACAACTGCGTCTGCCCCAACGGTACCGTGCCAGACTCAACCGCCTTCATGCAGACCCTCCCATACTTCGAGTGTCAACAGACGTTCGTCCAGTGTATCGCCAACAACCCAAATGACGCGGAAGCCCAGGCACAATGCACAGAAAACGAGCAATGCGGAACCCGCAACGCCACCGCTGAGGCCCTGGCACAAACCTCGACTGGCAGCTCGCCCACCGCTTCGTCAACTTCTTCAAGTGACACTGCCGCGTCATCCGGCAGCGACTCCGACACCGACTCCAGCAGCTCGACGGCCGACACCGCCTCGGCCAGCTCCACCTCCTCCTCCTCCACCGGCGGTTCCGCTCCTCTGAACACCTACGCAACCGGTGCCTTCGCGGCCATCCTGATGGCTGCCTTCAAGCTTATGCTGTGAGCAACAACTTTCAGCAAGACCTTGGGTCTGCACCTTGCGATACACTTCTTGTCACAAGCACATAATTGGACATACTGGCATGTTAACGAGGTGTTGAGCAAAGGAAGATAAAAGCAGGTGCACTGGTGAAAAGATGGCTTTCATGCACACTGTGGGAGTGGTTTGCAAAGATAATGACTTGGATGATCATGATGCTCTATCATGATCACGACTAATGATTCGACACTTCCGGCTGCATGGTTTGCAGATTACTGTCATTTAGCGAAGCGTGGTTTGAGCAAGGCCTGGGTTGGCACTAAGTAAGCAATGCGGAATAGCATTCTAATCTTTTCTATTGATCTCTTCTGCTGCTATGAGGAAATCGCACCTGCAATGTTTTTTTCCTAGCGATCTGCAGACACGCTACTTCCCTACAAAAGCAATGCCCGAGGCAACCCGATACGGCTTGTGTATAAGCTAGCGCACTTTGGGTAAGGTTAACGGCATGTTTTAGCGTGTCGGTGCCTGCCGCCAAACCGTAGATACTGACCATATCGCCTTCTGCCTGGTTCCTGTCACTACGCCCCATCACCTTCTCTATCAGTTGAGCTCGAAGCAGTATCTCCCGGTCTCGCCCGTCTAGTGAAGTTGATGCTCAGATGGAAGAATGTCACGAAGACGAACGCCCGGCCAAGCGGCAGAAAATAGGCGCCAAGGAGACGCCTTCCGCCACTGGCCAACAGCCTGAATACCTCATACTGGCACAACATACGTTTGTAGTCAGGATCAGTGATGCCGAAACTTACAAGGCTCTTCTGAAGCAAGGTCGCTCTAGTGAGGTAGAATTGCTCGAACAAGGTGGCACGTCTGACGATCTACGTGCACGAATACGGATACCAGGATTGAAGACAACGGCTGACGTTACCATTGAAATTATCTCAGATAAGAGTGCTGACTTCCTGTCGTCCTGTGTGCGGTTACCTTCTACGGCCAGGAAGAGCAAAAAGACCTTTGACCAACCTCTGGCACAATGCCGCTCCACCATCACTGTCGAGAGTTCCGTTTCCAAGCTGGAGCTAAGCATACTTTGGCACGACTCGGTGCATCCTCGGGAGAAGATTGATGACCGACTTCGTGATCTGCTGTACACTCAGATCTCGGGAGGAGCAGATGGATCAGCTCTGCACTCGGAGCCAGCTGTTTGGAATGTCAAGGAATTCTACGACTATGTTCATGTTCCACCACTGCGAGACGTCCCTCCACTCCAGCTAGAAAACATCCAGTGTAAGCTATATCCGTTCCAGGACAGAGCCACAAGATGGATGCTGTCGCGAGAAGGTGTGGAAGCCTTACCATCTGGACAACTCGTAATGAAGCGCGAGAGCAGTGGGAACCTCCCACTTGATTTTCGAGAGGTGATTGACGGTAAAGGCTTACCATGTTACTCCAGCAAAGCTTTAAGTGTTGCAAGTTCATCGCGTGCAGACATTACCTCACATTTCAATCCTATTGCAGGTGGTATCCTTGCGGAAGCTATGGGTCTTGGCAAGACGGTCGAGATGATCGCATTGATGTGCTGTCACCCGAGGCGAAACTCGCCACTACGACATCCCGATACTGGTGGGCTACGACCGACAGGCGCTACGCTGATCATCACGCCTCCGACGATCCTGGAACAGTGGAAGCAGGAGATCAGAGAGCATGCACCAAGTCTACGAGTATTCCACTACGGCGGCATCAAGTCACACGCCAAAAGAAAAGACGCTATCCTGGATCTCCTAGCTGATCAAGACGTCGTGCTTACAACATATAGTGTCATTGCCTCTGAAATACACTATGTACAGGAAAAACCAGACCGTGCTCTGCGAAACAGACCAAGGAGGGATTTACCGAAGAGTCCTCTCACTCAGCTGTCATGGTGGCGCTGTCTGTTGGACGAAGCACAAATGGTCGAAAGCGGTGTCTCCAATGCCGCTATCGTGGCACGGCTTATTCCTCGCGTCAACGCCTGGGCTGTGACAGGCACACCATTGAAGCAGAGCCATCGTGACTTGTACGGTCTTTTGCTCTTCCTGCGATATGAGCCCTGGTGTCATTCGACAAAACTATGGGACTATCTTATCTTCTACCATCGCGATCTGTTCCGGAAGTTGATTGGCTCGATCGCTTTGCGGCACAGCAAAGAATTGGTACGAGAAGAGCTACGCATACCTGCTCAGTCGAGGAAGGTAGTAACGATGCCTTTCACTGCAATTGAAGAGTCTCATTACGCACAGATGCACTATGATATGCAACAAGACTGCGGCTTCGACAGCGCTGGCGGACCACTCGACGGGGAATGGGATCCAGACAATCCAGTCACGGTTGAGAGGATGCGGAACTGGCTGCAACGATTAAGACAAACATGTTTGCATCCAGAGGTGGGAGGCCGAAATCGAAAGGCCCTTGGCAAAAGAGGTGGCGGTCCCCTGAGGACAGTTGCACAAGTGCTGGACGTGATGATTGAGCAGACTGACAGCATAGTACATACTGAACAGCGAAATGTGCTCATGGCTCGAGCAGATCAGGCGCGGATATTTGAGCATGCTCGAGAATCCCAGACCGCTCAGGACATGTTCACAAAAGCCTACGACGAAGCGACAGTCTTCGTAGCCGAATGTCGGGCTGTCTTGGCTCTTGAGAAAGCGAAATCTGAATTATCGAAGAAGGACAATGTGAAGCAGAATGAAGACACCGAAACCGAGGTAGAAGAGGTAGAAGAAGATGCAGACTCTGCATTGACAAGCGCCAAGCAGCGGTTACGATTGGCCCTAGAGGTACAACACATATGCATATTTTTCATTGGCAACACACAATATCAGTTAAAGCAGCAAGCAGAGTTGGCACTGTCCCCGCCAGAGCAGCAACTCGAGACTTCTCAAGCGCACCATGTATATGGGGCAGTAACACCAGACAAGTCTGCGCAAGAGCGACTGAGCGTGGCCCAGCTTGCTAGCAAAAGCTCCGGAGAAAACGAAGAGCAGGTCAAAGCTAGAATTGCCGAGCTCGAGAAGCTTGAAGCCAATGCGTACGAAGAAGCGAAGAAGATACGAACGGAATTGCTGGCTGAGGTACATCGGAGAGCCACCAAACGAATAAAGGCGATCCGTGCAAAGAGAGACAAGAAGTCTTTTGATGCCCTTCCCCTTCTCGAATACTCCGACGAAGATGACTTTGGTGGCATTGAGAGCCGCAAGGCATTCGAGAAACTGTATCACTACTGTAAAGCCATGAATGCGCAAGCAGAGCAGTTTCAGAGCATGCGCGAAAAGATGACTGGCATGTTGTGCCAAGTGCTCATTGATGAAGAGGAAGGAGTTGAGCTGACAGGAGAAGAATACGAAGACTCTACCAAACATCAAGACGAGATGTACGTGGTCATGGAGATGCTCCGTGCGCTTTTTGCAGACCGAAGCGATGCTATCAGTGGCCAAGAGAATCTGCTCTTGAAGCAAGAGACAAAGCAATTCCTGAAGTCTGCCAAGGAAGGCGAGGGTCCAGCTCCGGAGTTGATGATCAAACTCCTTGCAGAACGAGAGAAGATCCGGATCAACCCTTCACAACAGGGTTCTCTACGAGGGATCCTCAACGAAATCAGATCTCTAGCAAGCTCTCTTGAGTGGCAGGAAAGTGTCAGCGCTCGAGCCAAATCTGAACTAGTCATCGTCAACAAAATATTGCAGCATGTGCAGAAGCTCCAAGCGGCTCAAGCAAAATCAATCAATGCTTTAGAGCAAGAGGTCAACATGTTCAAGGACACAATGAATGCGCGTCTTGACTACTATCGAGCACTCCAGGTCATCTCAGACATGGTCGCGCCTATTGGCGAGGACGATGATGTTGGCAAACCGGTCAATCAAGCGTGGGTTGATCGTGTGCACGCCCTTGAAGAAGCAACCGCCAAGAAGCTCTCGGTCGCGGTGTCCAAGAGGAGATACTTGCTGCATCTCAAGAACGAGCAAGAGACCGAGGGCGAGGCGAAAATATGCACCATCTGCCAATTCGAATTCGAGATCGGTACCCTAACAGTCTGCGGCCACCAATTCTGCAAAGACTGCATCCAGATGTGGTGGTCCGAACATCGAAACTGCCCTGTCTGTAAACGCCGTCTCCACCTTGCCGACTTCTACGACGTGACATACAAGCCGGTCGAGCCCAGTAAAGAGCAAGTTCAAGCAGCGGCTGAAGCTGACCACTCATCCTCCCAGCCAACCCAATCAAACACGATCTACACCACCATCTCCCCGACAACCCTCAACCAAATCAAATCCATCGACCTCCGCGGCTCCTCCTACGGCTCCAAAGTCGACACCCTAGTCCGCCATATCCTCCACCTTCGCAAAGCCGACCCAGGCTCCAAATCCATCATCTTCTCGCAATACCGCGACTTCCTCGAAGTCCTCGCCAAATGCCTCCGCGCAAATGACATCATCCACAGCAAATTCGATGACCGCGACGGCATCATCGACTTCAAGAGCAACCCTGCGAACGAGTGTTTCCTCTTGCACGCAAAAGCACATGCCGCGGGTCTGAACCTCGTCTGTGCCAGTCACGTTATCCTCTGCGAGCCGCTGATCAACACCGCGATCGAGTTGCAGGCTGTTGCGCGGGTGCACCGGATCGGACAGGTCAGGGAGACGTGTGTGTGGATGTACATCGTCGAGAACACGGTTGAGGAAGCGATCTATGATATCTCCGTCAAACGGCGGCTTGCGCACATGGACAGTAAGAGCCGGGACGTGTCGAGGGCTGTGAGTCGGGCTGCGACGCCGGGCGGTGGTGGTGGCGAGCGCGGGGAGATTGCGATTGAGGCTGCGAATGCGAAGGAGCTGCAGGACGCGGATCTGAGTAAGATGTTTGCGAGTGGGAAGACGGGAGGAGAGATGGTTGACAAGGAGGATTTATGGGAGTGTCTGTTCGGGAATGCGAAGGCGAGGGAAGGCACGAGACCGGCGAGGGCCTTGGGGGATTTGCCAGCTGCATCTGATGCTGTTGGGGGTGGGAGTGAGATCGCGAGGCATTTGAGGGCTGAGGCTGCGGAGGGAAGGAGAGAGAACTGAGTGTGGGAGATCTGGATCTGAACAAAGCGGCTTGACGACGACTAAAGGTTTGTTCGGGTCGAGCGTCTGATGTTGTCCTGGTTGCGGATCTCGACGACATCTCGGACTATTCTATCTGTTCGTTCTGCGCTTCGCGTGCCAGGTCCACCAATCTATGGACTAGTGCTCGTCACTAAATACACACTGCTTCTGAAGTCCTCATATGTGTCCCCTTTTCTTAGAGCTCCATCTCCAACACCTCCATGCCCACCCCCACGACCACGACCAGCAAAGACTGCGTGTGTTCATTGGTCGAACAACTCCCCGTCTGGTCCCTATTCAGGACTTCAAGCCCACTGATATCAGCCACATTCGTATATTGTTCCTTGACGAACTCTACCTGGACTTCATCGAAGTCCTGTCCGGTGCCCTCTCTCATCCCTAGAGTCGACGCCGCGGTTTCGGATGTGCAGTTCTCATAGCTTTGATCCACCCTAGAGAACAGCCCTTCTATGATGTTCACGCGCCAGATTCGCAGAACTTGGTCGTTCCCGGCCGACACAATGGTGAAGCTCTTGTACCCTGGGTCGTGACATCGGTCTTCGACAACTGCAAGCGCCGTCAGAGCCGCTGCGTGAGCCTTTGGGATGGTAAGGGTTCTGAAAGTGGGCTTGTGGTTCTCCCTGGACGGATAGTGGGCAAGGGTGAGTGCTAAGCTGTTGTCGTCGCCTCCTGTCAGGATGAGCTCATGGTTCATCGGCAGGAACTCGACATGCATTGCTGTGATACTATTTTGATGCACTTTGTGCGAGACCATTGTTGGTTCGGCCATGTACGCTGCCGTTCGTAGCGGACCGAGCGATGTGAGCAGGCCATTTGTTGCCCCTGTTATCGCCTGAATGTGGTTTGTTGTAGAACCTGAGATGGTGCGTACTTGCGTGAGGCAGACCGTGCCCAGGTCAAGCTGGCCAAGTTCTATGAAGATACCGTCTTCTGCTTGGTTTCCCGCTGAATACTCGATGGTCTTGGCTTTGCCGTTGGAGAAGACAGCCACGATCGAAAAGATCTTAGGCCCTCGTGGGCTGTCGCTTGAGACCGTGATGTCGAAGCTCATTGTGCGTGCGTCCGATTGTGTGTCTGTTCTTGGTAGAGCCCCAGCGAAGACGACCCCTTGCCCAAGCACCGGCACTGTGGACAAACGCCATGCAAACAGCTCTTCCATACCAGCTGCGCTGAAGAGGATCGAGCCGTCAGGCGAGAATTGGAGATCCTGTAGACCAGTCGTGTGTTTTCTGACGACTGCGATATTCTGGAGGTGTGTGTTACCGTCCTTGTCAGTCGTGTACTTGAACAGCCGTATGTCTGTGTCCTCAGATCCAGTAGCGATAAGCCAACTTGAGTCGTCACGACGATAGTGAACTGCCAAAGCCTTGATCTCCCGTCCGTGTCCACCAGATAGGATAATCTTGTGATCAGCTTGAGCCTGCGAATAGAACATAAACGCCCCTGCTTTTGTCCAGACGAATGTCCCTGCTTCACCAGTCGAGTCATTCAGTCTCAAGTTCCAGCTTCGATGTGCACCGCCACAGTCGACTGCCATGACTTGCGTTTGGTTTGTTTCGTCCCAAACCACGAAACTTTTCGAGCGGAAACCGTAGAGAAGCAATATTTGAGTACGACCGGGTTGTTTGACTAGTTGTGCTCCTTCGATATACGGTCCCATTTGTGGCGTCCCTCGGTGAACTACATGTAGACGAGCCACGGATTTCTGGTCTTTCTCATTCTCAGAAAGTCCTAGGTCAAGTCGCATGACGGAGTATGTGCCGTCGCGCCCTGTGGTCAGATAGAACAACTCGTCCCCAGCAGTCTCCATGCCGCCTTTCAGGACGGTAATGCTTGTGATGGTTTCTTCTCCATGAATTCGGCGGCGACATGTAGTAGGACGAGTAAAACTGGTACATTCGTTGATGCCAGTATACAGCGCTACTGCGCCGGCTCGAGATCCGAGGAGTAAAACTTGAGCTCCCGTATCGACACAGGCGCTTGTAAGTTCGAACGTCTCGGGTAGTGTGACTATAGTACTCGAGGACCTGCTCCCCTGGGCGTCTATCGTGACCCAGATGAGCTCGAGATCCTCGTTCCCGAAATAGTTTACAGCAACGCAAGCAGAGGACGATTGTGGGGTCGACCTAGTTCCAGAGCAGGCAATTTGAACCGTGGCGACTCGTGTGCGCCGCATTTGGCATATATCTCGTATCATCGAGGTATTGACATCGGCCGCACAGAGCATAGACCTGGAGGGATCGATGAAGAACACATAGTGTTGTGCCAAACTGGATGATAGAACAAAAAGCTGAGAGTCCCTGGAGTAAGCAAGGACCCGCCATGAGACTGTTTCGCCAGCTGTTTCGCCTCTTAGAAGAAGCCCTGTATCTGTAGTGACAAGGACCTGGTTTGTGCCGGTCACTAGGTACGATTTGAGTACGACTCTTCTCTGTGATGACACGATCTCGCTCGGCACACTATCGTGGACTGATGGACGGATAGCTTTGAACAGCTGAACCAGATGTATCGCTCTGGCGTCGGCGCGTCCATTTTTGTCATAAGATCGTCGGACCACTTGGCCATCCGCTCCCCCCGTGGCAAATTGTACGTGATGCTCATTACGAAGTTGGCACCGAGCCCAGACATTCTTTCCAGCATGCTGATGATCAGTGTAGCTCATTGTAAGAGCACTAGAAATTGATCGTTCGGGGGAGAACAGTTTGCCAACGTCGAGTAGCCATGATTGAGCTTGCCCGTCCTCTCCGGTGGAAAGAAGGTGCATACAAGGGACTCCTTCCGTCGACTGAGCGGTCGCTCCAAAGTCCACACTCCATATGCGGGAAAAGTGTGCCCAGGTCATAGTCAAATCCTTGTCGCAACGTGGGAAAAGCCTTGCCTTATCTTCTGCTACTTCAGCGTCTCTCTGATTGACCGCGATCGCCCCTTCCTCGACGCCAGAAGCATTCCAGACGCGGATTGTTCGATCATCGCTGCTTGTCGCTACTATTCGTCGATCCGCATCACCAAACCTAATGGCAGGAGATATACTCACGCCGAATATCGACCCACTATGACCGAGATACTCTCGCCATGGGTATGCTCGCCACGTTTTGTCGTGCTGATCGCGCCTGCAAAGCCATATCAGCAGCTCACCAAATGCTGTACCTGACGCAACAACAAAGCTGTTCTCGTCTGCCGGTAGAAAGTCGGCGCTATAAAGAAAGACACTCAGACTATGACACAGCAATGACCACTCTAATCGTCGGGCCGATTGATCAGCTGTTATGCTGCACAGAGCATTGTAGGATGTCAAGAGTACTGCAGAGAAGTCACGCGATGTACATGATTTGGCGCAGAGGATCCAGTCTCGTAGCCAGCAGGTATGGACGAGGGTCAGATCGGCGAGCAACGCGTTCCTGCTATCGTACGTAAACTTTAGCAAAACCCAGGTTACCTGCCGGCCGCCATATGCCAAAAGACTGATCTCATAAGATCCGAGCTTTTTTTGACGTCCAAGAACGGTGATGCCATGAATTGCTTGACGCTCAAGGACACTGCTGCGGCAGAGTCGTTGTAGATTCGTCACATTGTACACCTCTAGCACACTGCCCTTACCGACTAGCAGGAGATCTTGGCCATCAAACCGTGTAGCATCAAGTGCGGTGATCGGTGGAAGGGCAACGGCCAGATCCATCCTTCGGGAAGGTGATGCCATCGCACAGCACAGTACCAGGCTCGCCCAATGCCATCATTGCATCGCTAAGAATCAACGTCCCGCGTTGTCGTGACCACGATCGAGATGTTTGTGCTTGGATGGATCTTTGTAACCTTGAGTTCAGACTCTTACATGGACTCCTGCTGCACAATGCTTGTGCACTGGCGCTCGGGGATTACGAATCGAAAAATTGCTTCAACTGAAAACGCCAAGACCCCGGTCTGCCCCTGCCTCGAGACCCTCCCACTAACGCGCTTACCTCACATAGCAACGCGTTGCGGCACGCGTCTCTGAAGATGGCTTGACTCGAAGGTCATATCCAGAAACCTACTATCAACGGTGACCCAATTCCCCGCTGCAGCTCTCGCAATAGCAACAATACACTCCTCATGACCTGAAATCTTTCCCGATATCAAGGTAACGTCCAACTTCTGGTTTTCTGCGCGCCAAGCTCCCAAGCAGCGATACCACGATTACACTGTGTCGATGCCATCGATCAGTCAGACGATACCGGGGAGATGAAATCATTATGAATAGAGGAGCTCCTGTGGTCATAGACCTCGAGGCCGATGATCTCGGTGTGCCAGTAATCAATATCTCCAGTGACGATGAGGCTCCGGTAAACAGACTTCAACTCGCCAACACGGCCCCTGTACTCAACCATCCGTCGTCCGATCGTGCACGTAGGCAATACAATGATCAAGGTTCTCACCGAAAAGATGCCTCTAGATTTCCCAGAGTGCAATCGCGCACGTCAAGCAAAGACAAGACACAGTCAAGGTCTCCGCCACGTCAAAAATCTTCTTCGCGAAAACAGTCCAGGCAGAGGGCTTCACATATCGAGGCCAACGTTCCAGAGCTGCAGTTTACCATAAGTTCTACATCGGATCGACTAGAGGATCACATCCAGGCGGTAGCTTCAGAGCGAGCTTCAGAATCTCGTGATGGACAACGTTGCACAGGGTGTGTGAGTGTCAATTTTGAAGTATGTAACGGGAAGAAGCCCTGCAATCGATGTGAGAGACTGGGATTCGCCTGTAAATATACAGATGATTCGACAATAGCTAGCAGCCACAAAGCCGATAACCTTCCGCCGGAAACATGTACGAAGCACAAAAGCAAACATGCTACAGTAGTCGAACCACACCTGGACGACGAAGCCATTACCGTAAGCTTCGTAGACTTATACTCTCAGCGCGGCAACTTGGCGAAGAACGAGGACGACCGTACTACCAACGTCGAAGCCACCCCAGCCTCAAAAGACCTGCATACGAAACCGACTCCTCGCATCGATGTAAGCACAGTATGTGCGCGGAGCCTGTTGCCAAACAAGAGTGCTGAGCTTGAGAGTATCCCCCGAGGCGCCTGGCTGCCGGTAGCTATCCCCCAAATGGAAGACCTTATCAAGGCTCACCAGGACAATTTGAACGCGCATCGAGAGTACATTCTCCAAGCACAGCTTGTTCAGGCCAGAGCCAGGGCACAGGAAAGACCGACTATACATGGCCAACAAGTAACAGCCAACCCGTTCAAGAAACTCCTTCAAAGCAAAGGGGCTGACGATGAGGAACACACGCCGCTGAGATCTACGAAGCTGCAGATTAAAGTGCATGGCACGCACCGTGGTTCACGCAAGAACAACTACCAAACCATCATGTTTCCGGCCAGATCTCTTCCTGTCGATGCGGAAGCTCCTATACTGCCCAAATACAAGAGCATTGGCCGTTTGGGAACAAGCTTCTTGTCAAAGAATGTGCACACTCTTCTGTCCTTGCCTTACTTTCCGGAGGAAGAGGGACCCGATGAGACAGCAGGAGATGCGCGGGAAGCAGAGCTGAAGGAACGATACCGCAACAACGATATAGGGATGCTCGAAAATCCTTTCAGAGAGCTCAGACTGCAGCGGCGATGTCTGGAAAGAGCCTGGTACTGGTTAGACGAGTTTGCGCATCTCCTCAATGAGCTACAGTTGAGTCCAAAAGGGCTCTGCACTTGGCTGGGAAATCAGCCGGAATTTTCCAAGGATGAAAATAAGTGCAAGGCGTGCAACTTGCGGGCTAAATTGGTCCCTGCGCGCAGCGCTTTTCCCGGACACATCCTGGAGTTCGAGAGAACGGACGATGAACATTTTAGATACGAGATGCTTCGTCAAGCATTTTCCGAGGTCACATCCATACCTATATGGCATCTTGCCGAGGCAATCGGCTCTGACACTGCGAATGCACGGACCACAAAAGCAACACAGCAAGCTGAAACGGATATCGAATCATCCTTGTGCTCGATATGCTTCGTACACAACTGTCAAGTGCACGGTTCGTACATCGATGGGGATGAGAAGGTTAATGATCAGGGACCATATATAAATGACCCTGAGGTGGAGAACAACACAAGAGTAACAACTGTAATGAGGAAGAATGGCAATCGCACTGAGCATGTATGTGGCCTCTTCTGCTGCGGACTTGAACAATTTTCAACGCGAGATTCACAGATCATTGGTCTCGATGATAGAGGAAGATTGAACGGCAAACACAATGGTACCGTTGAGATTGGCCAACAATTGGCTGGCTTCCAAGGCACTGTACCTTGCGCCCATGAATGTTTTCTTGATCTCAGAAATCGTCAGAAAGCGTCCACACACCCTGAGAGGCAGGGCGTAGCCACGCAGCAACTGGTACGCTCATTGGTCAAGGTCCATGGTGATAACTTGCGGTTGCCTTGTATGGTCGCAAAGATCTCAGGCGTATCTTGTTCGGAAGCTCTCAGGCTCGTGCTACATGTGCATCGCGAGCCATCACATCCTAGAAGCATGACCCTCCCGCAGAATGACGAAGAGTCCGCTGCTGCCGGGAAACGCAAGACCGCCAATCGCTACGCAGGCTATAACACGGAGAATAGTGCCGACATTGACAAACGTGGTCCAATACTACCATGTGCACATCCGGGCCCATGTCTTAAGGAGTACGGGTGCCGATGTGCTCAGGAGAACGTCCATTGTGAGTCATTCTGCGGCTGTGATGCCAGTGGGGACGCTAAATGCAGACGACGTTTCAAAGGCTGCAACTGCAAAGGCCCTTGTTTCAAAGATGCCCGTTGCGAGTGCTGGATCTACAACAGAGAATGTGACCCCTGGTTGTGTAAGACTTGTGGAGTGCTTGAGGTACTTGACCCACCAAACAAATACCGTCCCGAAATCCGTGTCGGTCGGTGCCAAAACAACAAAATCCAGCTCGATCTCCCTGCGAAGACAATCAAAGCCCCGTCTGAAGTCCAAGGATGGGGCTTGTTCGCCGGCGAAGATCTACACAAACACGCTTTCATTGGTGAATACAAGGGCGAAATCATTTCGGCGGGACCCATGGAAGAGTCAGACCGACGCGGCGTGGTATACCACAATCACGGCCTGGAATACCTCTTCATGATCAACACGCACCAAGAGATGGACGGCTCAACCTTTGGGAACAAAACCCGCTTCATGAATAACTCGCAGCTAGACACGCACATTAACGTTTTAGCACAGAAATTGATAGCTAATGGCGTGCCGCGAATCATGTTCTACACCGCGCGTGCCGTCAAGGCTGGCGAAGAGCTGCTGTATAACTACAACTATCCTCAAGACATCACGAAGCATTTCTGGGAAAAGGGCGATCGTGTGCATGCGGGCGAGAACGGGACGATTATGCCGGTGTCGAAACCGCGGCTCCCAAGTGCTAGAGTTACCAGGGAAGCGCTGGCTGTTGTGGACGACGAGCAGCAACCTGCTAGGAAGAGAGTCCAGATGGAAGTCGTTCATCGGACGGCGAAGGTCACTACGGGCCGGCGGAAGCGGAAGAGGATCGAGGAGGAGGATGAAGGGGAAGGCGCAAGGAATGGGTTTATTGACGAGGATGAGACACGAGGCTACGATCATGACGCCGAGTCTGCCTCGGAGTCGGCAGAGCAGCTCGTGAGGGAGTTCCAGAAGCCAGCGAGCAGGCTTCTCTCTACAGGGGCCGACTCCAGTGATGATGAATACGAAGAAGGCGACGAGCATAGCCCTGAAGAGTCGGAGCCAGAGCCGGACTTGGAGTCAGAGGTTGATGAAACGGAGTCTGAGAAAGAGATCCAACCGCGACGAAGGAGCACGAAAGGCCCCGGCCTAGACACGAGGTTCGGAGGCCAAGCGCAGCGCAAAGCGGCTGCCACGCGGCGCGAGCGAGCTGCACGAGGGGGTAGATATTGAGCGAGGCCAGGAAAATCGAGTTATCCTGTGCTCGTATCGTCCGCGCATTTTTCAAGCTTGACCGGCTGCACGCCATCCGCGCTGCTTCTGTATGTCTTAATCGGCAGGCGTCCGATAGCACCAAGCTGTTTCTCCTGCGCACTCGTGCTCCGTGCCCTACCACGCATTGCTAACAGATCGTGACACGGTTCAGACAACGTGGTTGTTTCCCTCCCCTTGACGCGCCGTTTCTCGCGCACGCGGCAGTGTCTCACTCTTGCTTCAAGCAGATAGCGGGCTCCAGTCTTACGCAGCGCTCAACCGTGCATAGCGCGTGGCCTACGACTGGCTATCGTGGTCGGCGTTGATGGCCGCGCCGCGAGACCGGAGTGGTACAATGATCGATGCGCGTGGATCCATTTGATCGTTTCGATCTACGAGGTGTGTGTATCAGGGTACCCTGCACCACGCTATGCTTTTGTCATGCCATGCTGTGCTGTGCTGTGCTGTGCTGTTCTCTACCAAGCAAGACCCTACAGATCCAAATATCAGTACCGCGCTAAGTTACGCCCCAGCACATTGCAATCAACACAAACACCGCCATCGCCATCGCAGTTTCACAAGGCAGCCGCAGCCTCGGCGCCCCACTCACCGCGCCACTCGCACTCGCAGACGCACTCCCCGTCAACTGCCCGCCATCCGCCGTGGCGGTCCCAGTCACGCCCGTGGCGCCCACGGTCGCACTATACGTATTGAACCCGTCCTCGCCCTCCCTGACCTGCGCCTGGACGTTCTCCTTGAAGAACTTATTCTTCGTCTTCGGCGTGCTGCCCTCGATGTTGCCGGGCGGCCAGTACTCGCACACGAACATCCAGCCTTGCAGGCCGTTGGTGCCGTTGCAGTTGTACGCGCCGCAGCCGACCGACTGCGTGTCCTTCCACACGAGCTGCGTGAAGTGGCCCGTGGCCTCGGTGAAGCCCGTGACGTTGGCGCCGTCGGCTGTGCCGAAATCGTACAGCGCGCGCTCGTCGCCCCACGCGTCCACGGACGCCGTCACGTCCACGTAGCCACGCGCCAGGTTCTCGCCGTAGCCCTGCGGGCCGTGGCTGTGGGCCCAGACGCATTTGGCGGCGTACGAGGCGGCGTAGGTGGCGAGCGAGGCGTTCCACGGAATGTAGGACGCGTTGTGCTGCCAGCGGAAGAGGTTGGTGCTGTTGAGCAGCGAGGTGCGCAGCGTCAGGGCGTCGGTGTATTGGGGCGAGGGGGGCGTGGTGGGCGCGGCGATGTAGGTTGTGCGTGTGGTGCCGATGATTGTGACGGTTGCGGCGGTGATGGTGTTGGTGTTGATATCAGTGATGATGTTGGTGTGGGTGGTTGTGTCGGCGCGGGCGGCGGGGAGGACGAGGACGAGGAGGAGGAGGGTGAGGAGCAGGGATATGGTGGTGGAAGTGGACGTGTGGGCGAGCATTTTGTGGGAGGAAGGTGAGAGGAAAGAGGTGGGTTATGGTGTGTGTCTCCGTGGGCACCGCTGCTGCTGCTGCTGCTGGCCTGCGTCTGTCGTGCGAGGCTGGGTTGTACTGCTGTTGCCGCTGCTGCTGCCGCTGCTCTTTCTTGAGCCCCTCTGTATCTTATGCTATTGCTTCATCCCGCCACTGTAGAACAAGAGCCTCTTTGCCACAGCCTAGTGCTGGATCTGTCGCGACTTGCTCAACCCCCAAAAAGGTGGTTCGTTCGCCTTGGCCCTACCACGAGTCGAGTCGAGTCGAGCCGTGAGCCACCAGTCAGTCGGTCAGTCAGTCAACCATCAGCAGCACACTCGATCCCGATACAGAAGCACGAGAAAAGCTTCGCGTCGCCCACATCACTAGCGACAAACAGCCGCCCCGACCGGATTGGGGCCTCGATAGGACGTTAGCATCGCCTGTCCGGCTGATAAAGCGTAACCTGCCTACCATGGCGCGGTGCGTACAAAAATAGTCCCCATAAGCCTGCGACGTGTGCCGACAGAGCCGGTGATAGCATAGTCGACGGGGATTCGTGCTTCGCTTCGGACACTATCTTAGTGGCCGCCCACGTGATGTCGACAAGTGCAATGCTGGTCTTGCTACCACTTGGTAGTAAGAGTGGTAGCTTATGCAGAGCGCTGAAGTGTCTAGTATCACGAATTGGCCAATGGATGCTCGGTCATTATTGATTGTCTGGGCAATGAGTGTTATCAAACCCAGCCCATCAAGACTGTACATGGTGGGCGGTGTAGAATGAATGTCAACAAGTCCATCAGAAAATATACTGCGTAAGCCTCACCCCAGCCGCTATCCTTCTAGGCAAATATGCCACACGCCAAGGTCATTAATCGTCAGTTTCATGACTCGTGCCATCTATCTCCCTGCACAATCAAGCCGGCCAGCAGCTCGAACCTCCTCGACGAATTTGTCTCCGTTACCCAAAGAGTCCAGGTTCCAGTATCCGGTCTGAGTGCGATTGAATGGCCCCCAGCCGAGCATCTCTTGAATGTTTCGTCTCCTCAAATGGATGTCTCCTTGCACATCGAATATCTGTATTTGAAGCGCTCCAAGCAGGGCGACTGCGGTCCGCACGAGATACTGGTCTCCTTCGAACACCCATATGTCCCATACTCTACACAATCGATCCAAGTCCAACCCGTTGGCGAACAGCGTACGCATCATGGGGTCAAATAGCTCCTCTCCTGTAAGGGCGAGCCCACCCTCTTCCTGGTGGTCAAAGAGATATGCATGAAGCCGTGGGAACTTAACTTCCAGAACAGCTTGGACTTTCCCAAACGTCCGCGAGGTCGCCGACAGGTCTCCGGTCTGGAAAGCGAGCGGCATTGCCTTGTTGAAACAGTTTGCCAACAGGATAAAGGCCTCGGCCGGCTCAGGCACTTGCAGCAGTATCAGAGCTGCCACCAGTTGCATTCCGTAGACGTAGCCGATGTCACCTCTGTATGTCGCATAGGCTTCGCAGACATCGATCAAGTCTTGCCATTGAGGGCCGTAGCGTTGGAAGATGCTAAGGTCGGGAAAAGCCGTTTCCGCATCTCGTTCAATATCCGAGAACCACTCTTGCATGGTTTGCTCGTGTTCGCTCAGTTTCTCAACGGGTCTAGATTTGATCTCTCTTGCACGTTCGGCGGCCATACTGTAACTATCGACAGACAAGCCTAGAGTATTGCCAACCCTCCGCTGCCATACACGACCTCTCGTTTTCGGTGGGATCCCTCGCCAGCAGAGCTCATGCACCCGCTTGTCGATTGTAGCCAGGTCCGTGGTTGGCTCCACGTAGTAAGTCCAGACCCGATGTAGCGAGTCACGAGTGCTCTCGTTCGTAAATGACCTTTGTTTGAGCGTCTCTTCTCGTTTCTTCTCGGCTTCGAGGGATGCTTTCATCATTTTCTTGTATTGTTCGAGATGCTTCTTTTCTTCTTTGGGGTCTTTCGGGGGCAGCCATGACGGCCGTGTCCTGGACAAAACAGCTTCCTTCTCCTTCGATGTTGGCATGAAATCGAGAGTACCTCGCTGGACAGGTGGAAGTGGGATAGCTCCGGGTGCGGAGTTGCGGTTGGAGGGTGATGCAGCAGTGGCGACCTGGGAGCTAGCCCCGTGGTGGAATTCCAGCTTTTCGGATATGATCCGTGCTTCGTGGTCAAGATCAGCCCATGATCTGGTTCTTGCGAAGCGCATGTCCATGCGGGGCGAGGTGGATGCCGATCTCGATTGCTGCGGCTGACTCGTAACTGACCTGGGCGTCATCCGCCGCCTTGGCAAAGCCTTGGAGCCAGCAGGGTGTCTAGGTGGGCCAAGAGGTGTAGTTCGAATGTGGCCCAAGGGGGACGGGCTAGGGCTGACTGCGGGCGAATCCCTTTCGGGGCTACCTCGAGCACTCGACTTTCCCGATGTTGGCGGTGCAAATCTCGGGGAAGAGACAAAGGGCGAGACAGGAACGTTGAACAGACTTGCGTCGTCGGGTAGCTCGTCGTCAGAGTCGTGGTACTCTGCTTCGATCTCATAGACGCTTTTCCTCGCAGGGTGCCACGTGCCCCTTCGTACAGGTACGGCGAGAGATGTAGCTGGAGTGTGTGCGAACGGGCCTACTCTGGACTTGGACTTCACCTTGTGAAGAGCAGGTGACTCTGATCGGGTGCGGTCAGTGTTCGAAGCGGCCGCCGAGACAACGGGGGTCGTGAAAGTTCTTCTCAGGTTTGGCGACCCGGCCGACTTGAGGCTGTTGCTGACGGACCTCGTGTAGCTGGTCTGCTGCGTTTGGAGTGTAGCAAGTGCAGGTCTATTGGCGGAGCGTCCACTTTTTTTGATAATGTCCCCATTCGCTGGTCTGATCACGCTGTTGTGTGCACTCGAATGCTTCTCGTCATCAAGAGTGATCTCTTCAAAGTTCATGCTCCCTCCAGCGAGCTCCTCTGGTGACGACAGTTGCGAAGCATAGGTATCTGACTTGGAGGATTGCGACTCGGTCAACTCAGGGGGTGTGCCAGGCTCGGTCGCAACGGCTGCCATGGTTAGGGATCTGACCGCAGATGCAGGCAAGGTAGGAGATTCTAGTTTGCTCAATGCCAGTCGAGCACCACACACACAGTTTGCACTGCAAGAGTCGTAGGTATGCTCAGGAAGACGAGCGGCAGGGATACAACTGCGGCTTCCTTGGCTTGGCCAAGGCTGGGGGCGTAGATGTATAGTATGGTCCTCCTCTGGTATAGAATCCAAAGCGCAGCTCAAAGTTACTGTGCTGTTCGTGTATGATGTGCTGTTAGTATCGTGCCTCGAGCTGGAAAAGGGTAAAGCAGGATTGCACCGGGGCAGGAGTTGGACTTCAACCTTTCCATCGCGATGCTTAATTGGGAGGCCTGCGAACGCCGTCGATGAGCTAACGGAGTGCCCACCCCGAGCGAAGGTCGATCCTGGAGCCACATTGAGGGAGGAGCTAAACTCATGCCGGGAAAGAGTTTGGCGGGCGAGCATCCTGCCACGAGAAACTTTGCTCGTCGGTCTCGTCAGAGAGGTTGGTAGGCTTGATTGCGAAGACCCGCTACGGCCTTCGGGAAGCTGGTGATTGGCACTGGTCTGAGACAGGCAATCAAGCCACGATCCACTCAACGGCCGGCATGTGGCAGTTCGTCATCGACTGTTATCGATCGAAGATATAACCACGTCCAAATTTCCACTGGCATGTGTTGACGAGGTAGGGTTGTATGATCGACGTTGGCCTCGAGCACTCTTTATCCAGAAACCTAAATATGCCGTGCTTGAGTTTCTTGGGCTTCTTCTTGATGCAACATGTCCTTGCGACCTCGAGTGTCTGGAGTTGACACGAACAGTGTTTAGCAAGGAGCTTCGAGCAACCCCAGCAGGCAGAGTGATTGGTCTCGCTGGTTTGCTATGCAATGCTAGCGTGTAGTGGAACAATATCGGAAATGATGGACTCTGTAGGCCCTGCATCTCACAATGCCCAGCGCGCGTAAAGTCAATAGCCGTGATGCGTCATGCAGGTTCTTCGAAGATGATGTTTATAACAAACCCACTCCGCCAACATAGGCCAAGAGCCGTCCAGTGTTGTTGTCGCAGTGAAGGGAAGGAATGTGCATGGCTGCGAGTGACGCAATTTCGACGGCTCCCGCCAGTACACACACGGAAATGTAGACTGAGAATTTATTCATGTGGTCTTGTGCCTTTCTGTTCTGATTCGAAATCATGTGTTCTCGACTGGCCGGTGGCCAAAGTGGTCCACCTGTATCGCGAATTCCTTACATGCAATGAGTCTACTGTATGTACATCGGTAAGGATATGTTGCTGTTCTCTACGCTAGCGTGGAGCGTGTCCCAGATGAGTGTTCACCCTCCAGGCTGCCAATGGCCTCCATGTTCTCTAGTAGATATAGTGCTGCAACGACTCGAAACCCCCTTCAACGATTTGGTCCAACATCCTTAGTTCCAGGTTCAGACTATGCTGGGTAGACATCCTGAGTTCTTGAAGCCAGGTCAAGGTGGTTGAATATTTCGTCTTCCTGGTGGCCAGAACTCGCGCTATGCCAGCCGCTGCCAACGAGCATATCTGTGGATGAGTGAAACCCTGCTCCCCGCGAGTGCGTCGCTGCCGCATCGTACGGGTAGCGAGATTGATCAACTGTTCGATCAGAGCGATCAATAAGTCTGAAGATGGCTGCCTTCCTCGCGGTAGGCTCATGTAATATTGATGCATTTTCATCGCAGTCTCCTGAAAACATTCAACCAGTGTCCGCATGACACGTCGTTGGCCATTCAGCGATGTATCGAGTAGAATGTTCTGCAGTTGGATTCGCAAGGACGACATGACCCTCCGCTTGAACTTTTCGCCAACATGACCGTGCACGTCGACCGTCAAAGTGTTCGCCACAACATTATCCTTCCGAACACGATCTTTGCTGACCTGTAAATTTTCAGAATCTATGGAAAGCCCGCAGAAAGGAAAGGACCTCGTATGCGAGAGCTTAGGTATCTGTACACCATCAATTGTCATGTCAAAGTTGACCAGGCTCTTCTCAGGGTGGACAAAAATACCATACTCAGCATCGCCTGCCTTCATAGCTTTGATGAATTGAATTGCCTCGGCTTGTTCCGTTGTGATTAACAAGAAGTCGTCGATGATCCGCAAGAGGAGCGACGACCTTGGATTAAGGAAGGAAAGCCTATTGGCCTCAAAATCATTGTAGAAGAAAGTGCACAGCAGACTTGAGAGGATTGATCCTTGGGGTATGCCTACCAAATGTCGGTAGTATTTCTTCCCAACTTTCACGATGTTAGCCTGCACGTGTTCTTCCAACAACTTTTTGGCCTGTTCTCTCGAGATCGTTTGTTGCTGGCCAATGTCACTGTATATGATATGCTTCTTGGTGGTAGCAATCGGAGACTCGAAAACACCAGGCTTAAGGGCCGCTCTAGCTGGCACTGCGGACTTGACGAACCTCACAGCGCTTCTCGAGGTCGAGTTTTCGACAAGCCCTCGCACCCACCTGCATTCTGCATGCTTCACTGTGGAATACTGCTTGTGACTGAAAAGCTTATAGACCAGGGCGAGTAACTTTGCATGCGGAATGCTATCGAAAGCCGATCGAATGTCGGTCTTCACGAGATACAGCCTCTGTTTGTCCACGGCTGGTACATGTGACTTGAACAAGGAGAGTTTCGAGTGTAAGTTTTGTACCGACAGACTGTCGGACTTGAACACACCTGTATCCCGTCCCCTTTCATAGTTGAAGATGTTGAAAATAGGAGTGAGCTTCGCATTGATGCTTGGTGCTAATAATCGCTTGCCATTGACAACTTTGAGCGAGCGCCGCTTCAGATTTGTGATAGAGCGCGTGCCGGTCTCTTTTGGCAGAAGCCTGATAGGACTGAATCCCAGTCGTTCAGGTTGAAGTCCCCGTACTCGGCCTGCGCTGACGGGTACGAGCGCGCCCAGCTTCGCGGACGCGAGGCAGGGTTGGCATAACCTCCCCCAGACATCGTGTCTAAAATATAGCAGCTTGTTCCTGTGTATGCCGCTCTCCGTAACGTAGAAATTCGAGTTGATGAGAGGGATTATCAAGGAATCAAAGACGTAGTAGACTAGTTCATGTAGCAGCTCTTGTCGCTTCTTTGTGTCGCTCACAGCCAGCTTGCTGGTTGAGTTGGCGCCCTTCGAAGCCAGCCACGGGACTGACTTGACTCGCAGACCCTGAACTAGCTCATGCAGGTTTACTGTCTCAAACTTGCGCATACGGACGAAAGCATCAAGATGGTTCATGATCTTATGCCAATTGTTGGCGCCATCACTCCCACTTCCGAACGTGTCTTTTGGCAACAGCTTCGTTAATATAGCTCGACAAAAGCCCGAGACGTGCTCAGCCGGAGTAGCATACGGCAGGAAAGAGGCTGTGTTCTCTTCCGCGCTTGGGACCTTATCTGTAGGCGGAAGACTGTCTTGTGGAGGTTTGATTTGAGTCCTCAGACTGGAGGTCGGTGCAATACTGTTGTATACGTATGGTCTTGATGCTATCTGCTTTTGTGCGATGTCTAGCCCCTGTGCTACGGGAACCGGGCAGTGATGGGCAAGCACTTGGCTGTACGAGCAGCGTCGGTGAGCCCGTCTCAACTTGCGGATAAGCTGCAGCGCTGGACCACGCAAGCGTCGTGGGAGGGCTCTTTTCTCTTTTGTGCTTAGACTGTGCAATTCATCTTCACGAAAGGTATAATCCTTGAAGGCTTGCACGGTCTCCCTCCGATCGGTAAGAGAGGTAAAGACATTGTGCATTTTGAATTGACGAGGAAAGACATATCTTAGCACCGTGATATCCTGACCCTGGTCTTGAAGGTCGGTCAGCCTGTTGAGAATATGCATGTGCTTCAACCCGAATTGGATAGACTTGTTCCTGTTCAACGACGGCTTGCTGTAGAGGATGCGGTTGCGGACAAGGAGTATCTCGCTCAGTTTTCGAGCCGTTGGTAAGGTCTTGGCTGACGGCGGCGGTTCCCCAACGCGCTCGGCAGCAGAAGAATTACGGCCATCTTTCTTCAAGCATAGGTCGTGCAGCGGAATGCCACTCAGTTGATAATAGTTGTTCTGCCCATCTTTGAGTCTTACGAACAACCCACAGTCCAACAAAAGGCTGCTAAAGATGACCTCGCCGTCTGCGCCTACGAGGCTCATGAGTCGTTGCCATGAGGGTGAAGTCAAGGAGTTCCTGTTGGCAGTCTGATGTTGCTGGAGGATACCTGGTAGCACTGATTTGTACGCCTCTTGTCTCATACAAGCGACTGAGCGGTCGAGGCCTTGGCAGAGGATGTGATTTGGTCTCTGGTGACCGCCATGGTTGTGGTTGAAGAGTGACCATATGGCGAATTCGATTACCTAGCAAGAAGTTTAGCACAACACACAGACATGCCTTTTGGCTCACCTCGTTCAGCGTGCACTGCTGGTTTGTTGCAGAATGAGGCTGAGATGCGCGACGCGTCTGGGTGAAGTGCGTGAACTGCTGTTTTCTTTGGACGAGTGTAGCGTGTGGTTGGGGTTCGAACAAACCAACTAGGCTATCACTGAGAAGCTCGGAGTGCTCTTGACCTTCATCGGCGAAGGACAGGATGCGCTTCCTGCGCACTCTGGAAGTAGTAGGTAGTGCATCAAGAAGATAATCTTTCAAAGTCTTCACTTCATGATAGCAGTTGTTTAGCAAAGGATGTAGGGTATGACATTGCCCAATGCCTTCGACCTTACAGCGCTTTTGGGGGGCAGTAGAGGCGCTGGTAGGACGCTTGCGCTTGACCATTGCTTGCAGAGGGAGGTGCAAGTTCAACGACGGGGTTCGAGCATGACGTTGATGTTTCGTGTGTGCATTCTGAAACAGGTGCGCATGTGGGAAGACGACGCGAGAACGAAAGTTTTAATCAGGTTCATACCATACTTCGGCTCTCGAGGGAGCTAGCATTCGCGATTGCAAGCATTCTGATGATCTTGATTGCACAGGCTTCGATCGTAAACAACAATAAGTTGTGGAATAGTGGGTCTAGTATTATTCGTTGATTGTAAGCCGAAGACAGTAGCATTTATAGGTTTCAGGGGGTCGCCAGTACAGAATTAGGGCTATCTAGGTGGTTACGGCCGCCTAAAGCCAGAATATAATCACTTTGTAAAACAGTCGTGTACGCGACCCATTATTCCACAACGTATTGTTGTTTACGATCGAGGCCTGTATCACCGTCAATCTCTTGGACGCGACTGAGTGTGAATAGCAACGCGTGCCGTTAAGCTATAGCTAGGAGCCTACCTAAAGTAATTCTCCGCGGCAGGCGCGAAGGCGTTTCCGGCGTCCGTGGCGTGGGCAAGTCAACCAAGGACGAATTGGGCATGATGGAGCGGCGCCGTCTGGCAGGCCGCAGCAGCCACAGGCCAAAGTTGAGCTAAACTGTAAGGAGGCTTGCCGATCCAGGTCCCATCTAGCACTAGGTAGACAATGCCCATTCACCGTGGCCCATCAACGAGCGCAGGCTGTCAAGGACATGCCTGCAATTCTCATTGTGACACCGTAGATTGATCCCTAGCCATATCGAATAGAACCACGCAGTGCTCAACTCTTGCTTTGCAGTCGCCATCAACCGTGTCTTTTTTGACGCAGCCTGTCCCGATCCAGCGAGCATCTCCATTTATCGAGCGAATCAACTAGACGCACGTTCAGCGGTTGCTTCTGCCAGCTTGCCCCGTCTTGAGAGTATCCTTTGTGTTGCGACTTGAGGAAGCAGGCGACGTCTATCCCCTGTGCAGCAAATAGTCTGTGCCAGTACCGCGTTGTCGAGGCTGAAGAGTGGTGGAACTGGCGACGATAGTCCTGCGTTGTAGCCCTGGCAAGTTAAGGACCAGTACAGTACAGTGAAGTGAAGGGAGGAGAACGACCTACGAGGACTTGACCAGGAGTAGCTGGGGCACATGCCTCAAGCAAAAGTTGGAGTGAGGAGCCTTGCAAGATGAATGGCACGGCCTTCACAAGCGCCAGATCAGCCACAGAAAGAGCAAGCAGCATAACCTGAAACACCAAAGCCTCACCTACTGCCCACTGCCGGTCGACCATCGGCCATCGCCCACCTTCTACGTCAACTACACCATGCCCGCTGCGCTCCGAGAAGAGGACCACTACTATGCCAGTCCAGACCGCCGAGACGCGTCCCAGTCGCAGACGAACTCGGAGGATCAGTCGAGGATACCCGAGCCATACTCTCCTCCCCATTCCGCTGTGTACCTGCCCACCAGCGCTTACGTCCCACCCCAATCTCCACAGAGTCGCGCCCGGACGTCCTCCTCGTCGAACAACCTGTCGCGCTTAGACACCTCGATCTTTTTCCACGCAACTGAAGACCCTCGCGACAACCCCCAGTCCTCAGCGAACCCCGACGACTTCTATCGACATTACCCAAATGATCCTAAACAGTTGACATCGGCCACAGCGAGCCTACATCAAGAAGCGCTGAGAACGTTGGACGGTGGTGAAAATTCTCAATCGAGAACTGGCAGCAATGGTAGTTATTCCACCAACTTCTCGATCGACGACCCGAGAGATACAGCCCTGCCGCCCAATGTCCCAGGTCTGAGAGCAAGGAAAGCATCGGTCAAGAATCTGGTGGCCCACATCAACGCATCTTCGACTGCCGACGCACCACCGGTTCCCACCAACCCCATCCCAAGCAGGAACCAGAATCGCAATCCGAGTCCGTTCCTCTCTTCCGCCCACGTCTCGCCATTCGGTGCCGTACAAAAGGCTTCAAATTCTGCCAGTCTTTCAAACATTGCTTCCGCCCGACGGACGAGCGGCTTTTCGCGCTCACACAGGCCCGAGTCGCACAGCGGGCAGAGACGACCACTCTTCGGCGAGGTATTGTCTGATCAGCCTCCCTCTCAGTCCCCTGGCTATGGCATCATGAACTCCAAACGGAGGACTGCCTCTGAGAGCTCGCCTATGCACACCCCGAATCCTATGTTTCCACCCGAACAAAGAGATAGTCGCTTCATTCTATCGCCAGCTGTCTACTCGTTAGATCCCCAGCGGCCCGACCATCGGAGAACCAACAGCGACATGCCGCTAAGCTCGTCTCGTGCTGAAATCATGACTTCCCCGTTGTATGGTGGAAGACCACCTGGGACTTCCCGCATACCGGTCAGTTCTCGCAGGATGAGTGCGGCTTCGGATTCTAGTAACCTCATGCCGAATTCAACGACATCGCCAACGTTTGAGAGACGACAAATTGCGGCGGATACTGGAATGACGTCGAAACGGAGCCCAAGCCCCAAACAGCCTTTGGATGTGGATCATGCCAGTGCTGGGAGAATAACATCTCCGGGTCGGCGGGGCAGACCCTTAAACGCGCAGCAGCCAGCTTCACAACCGGGTGCGAAAAGTCCTTCCTTACGAGCAAATATCATTGCTCCTCTACCAAAGGTATCTCCGCCATTACGGAGTTCTCGGCCGCGCTTGCCCGTCTCTAGTGCTTCCACTGCCGCCTCACGGGCTCGAATGGCCGAGAAGTTTGCCATTCTGCAGAAACTGAACAGCGAAAAGAAGGCTGCCCAACACCGTAGAGGCAAGCCTCCAGAGCTAACGGATATCGACCTGAATGCGCGACGCTTGAGGATCACGCAGGCTCTGACGAGATCACGCGAGAGCGAGGATTCGGATGCTCGCCTGCAGACCGGTAAGCGTTGGGATCGATCCAGTTGCAATTCGTCTCGCCCTGCGTCAAGCGTCGAAGGTGTCACCCCCGTCGAACTGCCTCAAGTCACCATAGATTCTGGCGACACTGAGGATCATGAGGACTATTTTCATGGTCAATCCGACAGAGACGACGCGACCAGGAATGCTTTGGAGGCAATGCATGGTGACATTAATGTAAACGTCGAAGATACAGACTCGCCTACCCTCGGACATGATTCACAGTCGTTTGAGAAGCCCTCGATGCATCTGCAAACAAAGTTTCTCAACCTGACGAGCGACAATGAACCCCTTTCCGCAGTGACTGACGCCACTGTGGCAACGGAAGCCACTCATATCGACCCGGAACCGCAGGAAGCCAATTCTGTGGACGCTCCTAGTCTTCTGAATCATGTCCTGCAGATGCGCGACGAAAGCCCTGCAAACACGTTTAATGCTACACCGCGAGCTAACGACGACAACGACGATCGCGCAGACGTCGAATCCGTCAATCTAGTATTCCGCCACACTGCCTACCTCGACGAGGACGAAGCTAGAAGGAAAGGCTACCGGACCAATGTCGTAGCCCCCGAACCATTACCAGAGGAAGCTGAAGATCATGCATCACAGCGAGATTCGTGGACTTCGTCTATGCACGAGGAAGTGGATCAGGATGGAAGCTGCATCGACTCATCCGAGAGATATTCGCATGAACAACAAGCCGTTTTCGAGCCTGACGGCCTAGTGAGTTCGTCCGAATCCCACGACCAGAGTGAATCATACCGCGATACAATGGCATCTGATGCCTACACGATCATCAATATCGTCCTCCAAGAACACTCTACTTCTGGCATCGTCGACCAGCAATTTGCTGACAACGTATACCAAAAAGTTCTTGAGACTTGTCCAGAAATTGAAGATGAAGGGACTCATGACCCAGTGAAAATCGAACAGCTTTGTCTGGAGGAGCTTGGTCGTCGTAATGATAACCAACGATCTCAATTCTCGCTCAGCACTGCTGGTGAGGGTACTGCGATAGAGGAGGCAGAGGATATACAAAAGATGCCACAAATGCCAGAGTCCAGGTTAGAAACTGAGGAGCTGCCGGTAAGGAACGAGCACTTGCTCAGATTGCCATCAATGAAATTCCATGGTCATCGGCATCGATCGAGTCTGAATAGTGCTGAGGACTGGGTAAGCACTTCTCCATCCATTGGCGACTGGATGCGGTTCGCCTCAGATAGTGATACTCCACCTGACAGACTACATCAGCGCGAGTCACCGGAGCAAGATCAAGGTGCTTATCCTGCGGAAGCTATCAATGCTTCCAGACAGAGCGACGTCGGTGTAGAGCAAATCTCAACCTCTAGGACGAGCTCACGACTGATACAGGGCGATCTGGACGAAGACACAATCGGTCCTGAAGGATATGGCATAGCCATAATCAGAGCCCCCTCATATTCACCGCCTCCGCCACCGAAAGACAAGTTTCCAAGCATTGAGCAAACATCCGGCGCTCCTATGCCGGCATTTAACATGGCTGCAGGGTTGCGAGAGCCAAGAGTACCTCATCGTGTCGCTTCTCTGGGACAGGTGCAGACGCCAAGATCGTCAAACTCGCAGTCTCGGCCCCCATCAAGTATTTCACGAGCAGAAATTACTCCTTGGGAAGCGCACACTCATTCTGAAGAAGCTCCAAGTCCGGCAGTAAGCCGACTGAAGAAGCGCAAGCATATCCTCAAAGAGCTTGTGGACACTGAATTTACCTATCAGCGTGACATGCGTGTACTGTGCGACATCTACAAGCAGACCGCAACGGCAGCTCTAACGGAAGATGATATCAGGGTGCTCTTTGGCAACGTGGAACAAGTGCAGCTATTTGCAAGAGACTTCCTCACCGCCTTGAAGCAGACTTCGAAAGCGTCAACCGCCGATCGGAGAAAAGAGAAGAAGCAAGGGGTTGATGGGCTGGTGCAGAATTCTAGTTCTTCGACGCTAGCATCGACACAGATCGAGAACGGCGTCCTGGACATTCAGAAGGACCGTGAGGTTAGGGTCGGTGACGCCTTCGCGGGCTCGCTCAGTGACATGGAGCTGGTCTACACTGAGTACATCAGGAACCGCCATGCGGCCAACCAACGGCTGGAGGCGTTACAAAAGTTACCAGCGGCACAGGATTGGCTGAAGGAGTGCAGAGACAATTCCAACGACATCACTAATGCGTGGAACCTCGACGCATTACTCGTCAAGCCAGTACAGAGAATTACTAAATATCCACTCCTGCTGAAGGAGCTGGTTGATGCTACCACTGAGGACCACCCAGATCTGCCAACCTTACGCCAGGTCATGAATGATATCACTGACATCAACATGCGGATCAACGACCTGAAGAAGCATGCAGAAGCACTCGATCAAGTCTTGAACCGCAGGCGAGGCCAGTCCGATGTACGGACGGGTCTATCAAAAGCCTTCGGCAGGAGAGCTGAGAAGCTTCGACAACATGTTGGCATTACGGACATGTATGAAGACACGGAATATGACAAGCTGAGAATCGCGTACGACAACAACTATGTTCAGCTCATGGTCGTTGCCAACGATTGTCAAATTTACGAGAAAGGCATGACACAGTGGGTCAACAAGATGGTAGAGCTCGCGGCCGCCGCAGAAGCTTGGGTCGATGTCGGCCATTCTCACCATCAACAAGAGGAGAGCAAACTGAGACATCTTGCCATGATCATACGCAATGTCCATAACATCGCTCTCCCTGACCATCTCGAGCATCTACAGAAAAGAGTAGTGAAGCCGATGACTACAACAGTAGATATTCTCACCAAGTTCAAGGATGATCCAAAAGGGCTGCTACAGAAGCGGGATAAGCGGCTGGTTGATTACGCGCAGATGAAGAACAAGAAAGAGCGTGGCGAAAAGGTCGATAAGAAAACGGTGGACAGGATGGACCAGTGGGAAGCACTCAACACCGAAGCCAAAGAGCGTATGAGGAAGCTATTGAGAGCTACGGCACACTTGGTTCAATCGTGTCAAGGACACCTTGTGCAACTTCAGATGTCGTGGATGGCTATGATTCAGCAGAAATTCTCTAGCGTGATGGGTATCAACCTCAATCGTATGTCACCGGAGGATATCGAGAGGGACTGGCAGGTGGACTTTGACTATCAGGAAGCATCTGCACTTGCGCTGGGGATCTGCAACGGGTCCTTGTTGCTGCAAGCTGCCAACATGACGAGCTTTTTGACACCAGGATCTACGTTGAATGGCGAGGATTCGCCGCGGCAGATGTCATTCAGCACTACCAACAACAAGCGATCGGTTTCCCTGCACAGCGAAAGCTCGACGCTCGGCACGCTCGATGTCAGCTCACGGCCCAGTGCTACTTACCATCAACATATTGCCGAGTACTTCGAACGACCATATCCTTATGCAAACGGACGTAACAGAGCAGTGTCAACAACATCTGGCAAATCTCTCCATAGACCAGAAGCATCTAGCAGAACATCGATGAACACCAAGCACACGTCTGCGGGGGCACATATGTCCCGGCCTGGCACGAGTCCAGTGATGCAGCAGGACTACTTCTCGCCTCCGCGACTCAGCGTCGAGGCTCAATCGCCTTTGATGAGTTCGTTCGGACCTCAGACGATGCCGGAGAGACCGGTGTCCTCTAACACGTTTTTCTCGGCTGCTCCAGAGGCATCGAGTTCGCAGATCGAGCCACATGCGCGAGGCTCGGGGGTGTTCTCATCAGCTCTGCCGATGTCGGATTCGCCGGTGTTAGAGCGACAGCAGCCCGAGCTACCACAGAGCGAACCACAAGTTCTATTTACGGCGGCTAGTGTATACGAGTTTAATATTGACCGATCACGACGCGAGGCTGGGTTCCCATATTTGACGTATGTCACGGGCGAGATCTTCGATGTGATTGGGGAACGAGGAGAGCTCTGGCTGGCGAAGAACCAAGACGACCCTCACAAACAAGTCGGGTGGATATGGAACAAGCATTTTGCGAAGTTGGCCGAATGATATTGCAATCTAGTTTTCGATGGCTGTATGATATGGGCGACGTTTTCCTATCCCGTGATTCAAATGGCTCGCAGAGCACTTGGGCAACTTCATCTGGGTTGCATTGAAGGGATCTTAGCAAGAGATCTATAGATGACGAGTAAGACGATTTTCAACTTCTGGTTGCGAGACTTGGTGGCAGAAGTCATGGCAGGGTTTCCCACAAGTATTAGTATTAGTTTTTATGGTATTCGGCGGGCTTGGGAGGGGATGGGGCGAAGGGCATGAATTTCGTCCTTGTACAGTAGCAGCGTTCGAGCGAGGATGAAAGGCAGCCTTGGGAGCTCGATAGGCAGGCTCATAGAGACAATGTTAGCTGTGGGCGCGCACAGCAGCATGAATCGGGTATGTTTAAATACCGTATCTACCTACCTACCTACCTACCTACCTAGCTAGCTAGGTACCTAATGACCTTATGACGTGGTCTCGAACACGACGATCCAGTTGCCGATCTGGGCCATCAAACAAAGTTACCTACGCGTACGCTGGGGCTGAGACCTCATTTAACAACGGTCAACAATCCTCGTGTTGCGTCTGAGACCCTCCATCGGTGCCTGCTACTGCCCTTTGCCCGTCCGTGATTGCTCAACGCGGTTGATGGTTGAAGCACGTTGACCAGCGCTACCCGCCGAACGTCCGTTGTCCCTCGTCGCTTAATTGCTCCTCCCGCCATGTTCCCATAGCCTGGTCAACACGCAACCCAGCAAGCCCACTAGACAATGAACCACGAATGAAGAGTGCGCGAGAAACACGAAGAACATTCATCGATCACATCTGAAGCATGCATCCATTCGGTGGGCACCTAAGCAGGCATTTTGGCTCGGGCTCGGGGTCAAGATCGGTATGACTAGACTGCCTGTTACAATTCTGCCATTGTTTGCCGTCTACACATCCTTGCGCTTCAATGTCGCAACGCGCTGACAGCAGTGCCTCAACAGTTGGCGCCAGATGATGCCTACCTGAGCTGTATGTCTACCAAATTCCCAAAATCTGTACTCCAGCTGACCCGGTTGCGCAGACTACGATATACGCTGTATGAGACGTCGAATGCCCCACGACGCCACCGGCTGACACACGATAGTAACGAAGGAAGATGTGAATGTATTGAAGGATGACTGGCTTACAGACAACGTGCGTTGAGTAACTCGATCAGTGACAGGACGCGCAATGGCTGACCATCAGCAGGTTATCTCCTTCTGGGAAGAGTAGGCTACACCGCTGACTAGCGGAGTACATCTCTAAATGACTGCGATAGATACCTGGAACGAGAATACCTCATCGAGTTCAGGAATTCCAAGATTGTCCTCCTCAGACCGACCATGACACAGATACTGAAGGAGGAGACAGACCCGAACAGCTTACAGGTACCTACCTTTCCTCCAGCACCATCAAGAAGAAACAGACGGCTGACCACAAGCAGGGCGCCCTCCCCGACTTCAGCCAAGTAACCCACATTTTCCTACCCGTCAACGACTGCGCACACTCCGACACTCCAGAGTCCGGCTCGCACTGGTCTCTCCTCCTCGTCTCCGTCGTTGACGGGGTCTCCTTCCATTACGACAGCCTCTCCGCCTCCAACCGCCAGGAGGCCTACAAGGTCTCCCAGAAATTACAAAACCTACTCAATGTCAAGTTGCGCTTCATACAGCTGGAAGACACACCCCAGCAAGAAAACGGAAGTGACTGTGGAGTCTATGTGTGTCTGATTATGAAGCATTTGTTGCTGAAGAGGCTATTGATGGTTAGAGCCAATGAGAAGGTCAGCATGAGTATGGGCGGGAAGAGTATCGATGCCCGCGAGGGCCGGAAGGAGATGCTGAGGATTATTGAGGAGAGGAGGAGGGAGGGCGAGAGGAGACGATCGTGAGTGACTTGCCATCCCTTCGCTGTCTAGTTGCACTGGCTGCGGTGTTTTGCGCGATCGTCTGCTAACGTGTTATCAGAACGAGCAACAGTCCCGTTGCGGGACACAGAAAGTCGAGGAGCTCGAGGAGTCCGCCGAGAATAGATAGCCCGATGGAATCGAACGAGTGAGAGCGTGAAGGATGATGGTCAGGCTTTGTACCACAGAGTCTATCCCATCCTCCCAAGCACGCCGTCATCGCGCGAAGCAAGCATTAGATTCGGCCGGGAGACAAGAGACAAGAGCCGAGAAAGCTACAAGACGCACTGAGCGACGTCGGGCGTATATGATTCGGTTATTGGAGGAACAGACGTGAACTGGTTAGGTGATGATTTGAATGACAATGACAATGACAACCACTATGACGGAGATAGAGAAGACTGTTCGGACAGTGGTAATGAGAATTTACGATATGTGTACTCTTTTTGTGAAGGTCGTCAACATCATCTCACTCATCTCCTCACACCCTGCCACACTAAAGTCCTCGTGGCACTGCATGCTGAGCGACACAAGCTAGCTAGGCTAGTAAGCCATGGCAGGTCGTACGCGAAAAGGGCAAGCAAGCAGCCTGTACCTTCCGTGCCGTAGCGTAGTGTACCGTACCTAGCTCTGCAGATAATACGACACAGAATACGTCGCCATTCGTAGCAGGGCACGGCATAGACGCGCACAGACGGCACGGTACCGACCCGTTGTGGTTGGTACCTTGACATCCTAGTCCTGTTCGTTTTGCATTTGGTCGTGAGATGAGCCACCAGACCAGACCGGAGACATCTGTTTCCGTCCCACGATTGACCGATCGTTTCTGTTTGCTCGTACGAAAGAAGCTCCTCATCTAGCCTACACGCCAAGTGTTTTTTCACACTCACTCACGCACTCACTCACATGACAAGACAACTCTCCCCTCTGACGCGTCCTTCGACCTTACTCCGGATCGCGAGCCAATCGCTCCTGCGCTCGGCGAACTCGACGACCTCCTCCACGGTGAACACGCCGCGGTAGCGCTCTGCGTCGGCGATGAGCGCGCTCATCTCATCGATTTCCGAGTCGGTCTTGGCTTCGAAGAGGTAGAGCTGCGAGACCTCGCGTAGCGCGTTAAAGTAGACTGTGAGATTGGGGTTGCGGTATGATGCGATGTGGGTCGTGTAGGCGGTTAGGTCTGTCGGACGCTGTTAGCGATGGATGTTGGGTGGGTGAGGGGGTTTTGGTAGATGGACTGAGTGCTGCGATGAACGGTTTTGTTTGAGTATGGGTACTACTTGACTTACCTGACAGCAGGCGCATGGCGCCTAGCGGGCTGATCCGCTGCCGCTTGATGTGCTTGACTAGAGCCTGGAAGAGCCGTTGCGCCACCTCTTGGATGAACACGTCAATGAGGGCCTTGTCTGTGCTTCCCTGCAACATGCCGATGTGCTTGCCGATGATGTCGATGATGTGCAAGCAGGGCTTGGTTGGGCTGACGTCAATGTCGCCTACGCCGAACACGCTCGCGCGCTTGTTGGCGGTCTCGGCGTCGAAGACCTGCGTGACGGGGTTGTAGTCTGTGGGCAGCTGCTCGGTCGCGCACAGGTACTCGACCTCGTCCATCAGCACGTCGATGCCCTTGCCGAGCCCAGATGCGACATGCTCGTCGAGCATCTGTTCGAATTTGCGCTTCTCCTTGACGGGCGCGGCGATGAAGTCGTCGCGCCTTGCGATACCAGTGCGAACTATCTCCTGCTCGAAGAAGACGTCGAGCATCTGCTGGATGAGGTCGCCAACGTTGACGAGCTCGATGAAAGTGGTTAGAGGTGCGACGACGGGGCCTTGATGAGCTGTTGGGTTTTTTGTCGGAGTCTGGGAACGGGCGTCGTATGCTGAGAGATGTTCGATGGCTTTGTCGAAGCCTGTTTTGACGTGTCGGTTGCCTACAGTGTCTACTAGGATCAGGTAGATCTCTGAGCATCTTTCTCGCGCCATCCGGCCGGACGGTCCGCCGAGAGCAATGAATTGAGCGGCGCGTTCGAGGGAGGATTTGGCGGCGTGGATGAGGTTGAGTGCGACGTCTATGCTGAATAGTGTCTTGATGTTATCGAGCCGCGAGGTCATGAGCGCTGCTTTGGCTGCTAGTTCGTCTGTTGGTGCTTCGGAGGGTAGCGTGGGTGTCAGCGGTCGCGGCGCTGGGCTGTCGGAGCGCGAGTTGGGATTGAGACTACTGGCTGTCCGCTTGTTGGTTGGCTTGGAGAATGCAGGGAGGATGTTCACGGGCATCATAACGACCTTCTTGAAGGACGCCATGAAATCTTTCTTGTCGGCTGTGCGATTGATGTTCGACATGAGAAAGCTTTCGGCCGAAGCGGCTTGTTCTGCTAGGTTTCGATCCCATCGCTCCACCTCACGTTCTGCGTTCTGCTTGAAGAAGGAGAGTTCTTCGTCCAGATATGATTGTAAATGTGGTGCGAAGAGTTTGACTAGCACGGCACTCGCACGGTCAACCATAGCTTCATCGGCGTTCTCTGGCAGGGCGAAGTCTTGTACGAACTTGCTGGTCGTCTGTAGGCTACCTGACAATACACGTAAGTAGACTGAAGTACTCCGCGTACGAGCATCTTGAAACAGGGCTGTCAAGAAAGGCTGCAGAAGCTCTTCACCGAACCTCTCAAGGTATAGTAGTGATACCTCAGCTGGTTGAGGAAAGACTGAATGGATGACAGCTGCTTCTTGTCTGTAAGCGTTTCCTAATCTATCAAAATATGCCTGCACCCGCTCGAGGGATAGCTGGCCGTAGCCGAGGGAATAGTCGACGCAATCGGACACACTGCCGAGGTCCGACTTTCTAGAGAGGAGACGGTTGTCGTTCAAGAACAGGTCCACGCTGCTTTGACCACCATTCAACATGTGCATAACGTGGGCATACTGCTTCATGCGACCGGCGATATCTTTGTACTCATAGCCCGATCGGAACTCCAGCAGGGCCGCAGTGTCGTATTGCATGATCAGCTCATGGATCCTTTGCTCCCGAATCCCTGCCCCTGGAGAAAAGTCGCTCAGAGCGAATGTTCTTATGTTGGTGAACATTAGAGCACGCTGCTCTGGAAGGGTGAAAGTAGAGAAAATGCGGGTATTCTGATACGAGACTGCCTGGGTTGCATCAAGGTAGAAGGGGTTAAGAGCCTTGTAGACTTTGCCGAATTCTTGCCTTGCTTGCCCTCGAATAGATCTCACGCTGTCCAACGCACGAAGCGTGTCTTCCTCGGTGGTGGGGACATTGACTGCTTCCAAGGTAGGCTCCGAAAATGATATAGTGTCAAAGCCATCAAGATCACGGGTTTGAGCTACATGGGACGGCTTCATTGGGCTTATGGGTAGGCCATTGATGTTGAGCTCGGGTCTGCCCTTCCCATTCACAAGTGAATGATCTATTGTAGGTTTCTTTTCTGGCCGGAAGATTGACAGCCGGCCGCCTTCTGTTCTTCTGGCCTCAACATCATTCCAGACGCCCATCTTCTTGAGGCGTTGGACCCATCTAGCATCATCATATATCATCTCATGCATTTTCCTCGAGACTCTGGCAAAGCGTACCATGTCCGCTGCGTTCAGATGATCAACAATCTGGGCGATCAGCTCAATGGGTAGGAACGGCTTCGATATGACCATGTCTGACATGCGTAATGCCGCCAAAGGATCTCTTCTCGCTGACGCAGCGGCCTTGGGGACACGCTTCTTGTATGTCGACATCTCGACCGGTCGCAACAGATACTGCTCAGCTGGTTTGTTGCTTCTATTCGAGAATTCTAGCGTTGACGTGGGGCCCGAGACCCTGAGGCATGGTAAGCTCGTGGAGAGCTCAAGCCGTGCACGGCAGGGAAGTAGAGTGTTTACGAGATGTGGTTTTGATGTTGGACAATCGTGGTTCGCGGTCAATCCGGCTTAGAGCTTTCCCAGCCAGATACCGCAGCTTCCAGAGCTTACTAGAATCCTTCTTCTCGTTCGCTTTGCATTATGCTATAGTGCAAACGTTTCCCCACTGTTCTGGGACTATGGGAGAGTGTCGCATGCCATAGCCTTCTCTAGGAGTAACTAATGCTTGCGCGGGCATGGTGGAAGTAAGACCCTTGATATCCCACGATTTTACTGCCTCAGGCATAACTAGCCTCATTGACGGCACATCACTCAGACAGGCGGTATACTTTTGATACGTAGCAGCATGTGTCTCACGACCGTCTGATATGCAGTGCGCAATGGCTTGTTGGCTGTAAGATAGACCAAGATGCTTCAGGGTTTCTTCGTGCCATCGACCATACATGCTGATGGTCGATTGACAAATGGGTTGAAGACATTCTCGAAGATATGCCGCGCCTAAAACGTATAGCCACCAGAACTCGTGGGCTGGGTGAGTCAGCTACATCTTGTATCATTGGGTGCTCATGGCAAGCCAGTTAGGAGTGTCGAAAAGACGTGGATCACAAAACAGTTACTACACCTCAAAACAATCTAAAGCCCGAGGGCAGTGCTTCCACCCCAAAATATTGTGTTTAGGCATTTGCTTGCACCGAACATTTCCGTGGTCAGCTTTTTCCACGCACCTGGTTTGCCATGGCTCATTGACCCAATATAAGGCCCATCAAGGCCCATCAGCATGACTGATTGACTTACCATACCAAAGTTAAATCCAATGCAACGTGAGTGGTTGCTGAAGTGGATCATCTGGGGGCGAGATCCGCGCATCTCTTTCATCCGAAGCCGAACCCCGCTGTTAGCTCGCTGCCAGCCTGAACGGCGCCGAAACTACTAGGGTCACTTCACACTTCTATTTCTGCATGGGACCAAATGCAGCATGATCCATTCACTGACCATCACAAGGAGCGCGCGAGTCACTTCCGATAGGTATGGCCGTCTGTATGGTGCTAGTCGATGAGGTCGATGCGATTGTGACGAACTTAGGCGCCATTCCAGCCCAAATCTCCGCTCATGGCACCTCAAACATCTTCGGGCAATGATCTGATACATAATGATCTGTCCGAACAGTCCGGCCAGTCATCGTTTGCGTGCAGCCATTGCCGCAGACAGAAAGTGAAGTGCGATCGCCTGCTGCCTTCATGCGCGAATTGCAACAAATCCTCCAGGCCGTGCAGCTATCCCTTAACCGTTCAGAAACCCGGTCCAAAAGCAGGAACCACCAGGAGACCGCGCCCGCAGAGCTCGCCCACTACTACAGATGACACCCGTGCGTGGACCGAGAATGGCGCGAAACGACGAAAGACAGACGACAGACTTAGTCCTCCAAACTTACCAAAATCATCAACAACCCCGGCCTCACACCATTCAAGTCATCAAACCGGGCAGGCTGAATTCGAAAAACGCCACAGTACTAGGACAGTAAGCACGGCTTCCTTCAGTCCCAAAGTCACCACTAAGCCAGACAACCCTCTTCTAAGGATTGTTCATCCTGACCACGACCCCGGAGATAGCAATTTTATCTTTGACGACAGGTCGTACAACGATAGCGCAGCGTTCCTGAAGAAGTTTACTACGGCTTGCGCCAGGCTAGGATGTTCAAGCGACCAAGGATGGGATTTGATTCACTCCTATTTCAAGTACATGACCTCGCACTCTCTTTTTCACCGTCCAACTTTCGAGCAAAAATTGAGCTCTATAGCTTCGTTGCAAGAGCTCCAGGCATTCTTGTCAGCACTATTTTCATATGCGCTTCGGTTCAAACCCAGCATTACGTCCGTCAAGGATACCAACATTTCCGCCAAAGCCATGCTAGACGCTTCATGTCGGCTTCAACACGAGTGTATGGAAGCAATCTTAGACGACGATCCCCCACTACACCTGCTGCAGTCGTTCTTTCTAGTCACCTTCCAGAAGCTGATACACGGCGTACGTGGCAAGACATGGAGGATGTTAGGCGACTGTATACGCTTAGGTTATGAGCTTCGTCTACACCTCATCGATGCACAAGCGATTGAAAGTGAATCAGATATCGACCATAACGCACAAGACGGGAACTGGATCGATTCTGAGGAAAGGCGGCGCATGTGGTGGGCGCTCTGGGAGATGGATGTCTTTAGCAGCACCATTCGCAGGCTACCGAGTGCAATAGACGAGCGTTTGAATTACACCTTCCTCCCTGTGCCTGATGAGGACTGGTTTGGTGGTCACCAGACCAGAAGCTGTTTTCTCACAGCTAATGCTACGCAACGATGGAGGGATATTGCGGAGTCGGGTAATCGGAGTCCTCAGACGTGGTTCATTCTGGTGAACTCGTATATGTTCGACGCGCACAAATTGGGTGCCTTTCCAGAAGTCTGGGCTAAGCGGATTGGTTTTGACATGGCAGCGCCCTGTCCCGATGGTACTGGGGACGGACTTGTGCCTAGGATGCGAGATTGGCTGGATAATTGTCTTCGCTGTGCTCAAAAGACATTACCGCAGGAGCTAAGTTGGGACACGAGGTTCTTGTCCTTCAATGCCTCGACACAACTTAACGAACCCTCGGCGCAGGCATTGGACTCCGCAAGGTATTGCATCCACGTTATGTCTCAGCTAGCGCGGTTGATGCTGTGCATATGGGAGGTGCACGACACAAGCTTGTCCACCATGCATCCAAGCACGGAGCAAAAGCCTCGACTGGAGATCGAGGCAGTTGACGCGCGTGGTACACAGCACCACAAAGATGAAGTGAAGAACGAGCGTCTAATCTGGCATCGCTATGTCGATGCTGCAAATTCTACAGCAGACGTGGTACGAAACTCTTCGCCGCAACATTTCCAATTCGTTAGCCCTCTAATTGCTAACGCGCTCTGGTGTGCGGCCGCTACCCTAGTCGTGGCCAAGCTGTTCGGGCCGCCCGGGCTCGACAGTCGGCTAGCACAATCAAACTTCGACCTGCTAGTTGCGACACTCAACAAGTTTGAGCTGTTCTGGCAGATTCCGAGTGTCCTCAAATACAAGCTTCGAAACTTGGAGGAGACGCTCAGTCACCTGAAGCAGAAGCCTACGTCTTCTTCTCACATCCAGGACCCGAGCGCGCTGCTTCCCGTCGATGTACCTCGCGCCGGCAACTCTGAGGAGGAAGACGTTGTGCCGCATTATGAGCAGCATTTCAGTCAACATGCACCAGATGACTTGTATAATGGACTTGCCGGTGAAGGTTGGACGCCACAGCAAGACTTGTTTGACTTTGGCAACATTCCTACTTTCGGGTTCGGCCAGTCAGATCTCTTACAGGTCATGCCGATGGATGCAAACTTGGAAAACAATACTCTGATGCAGAACGACGGGTTTGACTTCAACGACTTGTTCATGTACCCATACCTGTAATGGACGTGGTAGAGCCACGTTACACAGATAGCTGCTGTCTGCTATCTTCGATGCCTCCTCGGCCGTGGAAGGTCATTCATCGCGCTACGCTCGCTTAGCTTTACTGGCTAGGAAGATCCAAGTCGGCAAGTCGTGAGGATTCACCGCTATAGGTATCTGTGCGCAGAGAGAAGAGCTTAGCACGGGGATGTTGCATCAAGACCCCAACGTCGGTCCTCTGCTAGTGAGCCTGCATTGCCAAGCACGGTGCAGGACGAGAAGATGCGAGACGTGCGTGAAAGCGATCATCACCACGCTCGCAATATGGCGAACGAAGATCGATGCACAACGCCACATACTAGGGGGAAAGAAATGTGTGTTTCGCGGGATACTCAATCCGAACCGGCCTGAAGGCTCATTGCCAATCGCGTCTTTAGAGGCTTCAGCAGCGGTAAGGCTGTGGGCACTGGGTGGTGGGCCGTTCCGATGATTGAGACGTCCTTGGGCCGTAAGAAGGTCTAGGCCTCGACGCATTCCTTTTGATACGTGTACGGCCTGCACCACAAGGAATTTGGCCACTTGCTTCTTCGTGCGATGAAGCCAACCGACCGGTGAATCAGGCTGCTGCTGTCATGCAACCTGTTGGGCCACTTGCTCCGCTGTTCTGACGTGACAGTCAACCGTCCTCAACTAGTAGTAACGGCACCTATTATAGACCCAGTCCGTCACTGACTACGATCACTCCGGATAATCCTGCACACAAATCACCGCTGCCGTTCTCGGCTCATTCACAACCACACCGCACAACGGGCCGCGGACGGGGCGGTCAGGTAGAGGACATCTTAGTGGTTGCGAATCCAATTGGTTGGGGTACGTACCCGTGTGGTGTGCTGGGACGAGGGTACCTAATGCGGATGGGGTTTGATTGGAAAGAATTGGCTGGGTTGGTTGGATGTGGGTGGAGCTGCTGGCGTTGAATTGGTAGAGGCGGAATAGTGAAAGGCAAGGGGAGTACCGGGAGTGATCTTGGTGAGCATCACACTCGGGGCTGAGCCATAGTACGAACAGAACAGAACAGAATTCGGCGGTACTGAGTTGAGTCATACTTGCAGAATACCCTCTGTTCTATGCGGTTGTTGCGATATTGGTTTGAGCCTCGACAAGCCGGACGAAACGACAACGAGCTGCAGCGATCGCAGAGGCTGTCGGACATAGGTCGTTTGGAAAGATCATACAACTCCAGTGACATGAAAGCAATATCGGCTCAAGCTGTCTGCGCCCCACCTTCGACCCCTGCGGCTGACTCGCGCACAACGTTTCGTTTCATCTGAAAAGCATCCAGAATGACCTGTCTCTGCTCAGCCGTGGTAAACTTGACGTCCACTTTCCCCACACATCCCGCTCGCACCTCTTCCTCCGTTGCCCAAACGTGATTCTGATGCTCGTTTGGGTCCAGTCTCACCTTAACCCAATGCTCCTTTCCTTCCGCCTCTCGATCCGTCTCGACCAAGAAATTGTACTTACACACCACCTTCCCACTCCGTGTGGCAAATACATAACCCCCACCCACTAGCGGTCCGACGCTCACAGCCCGCAACCCGGTTTCCTCTTCGAGTTCGCGCGCCACACTATGGAGGACGGTTGGGTCGTCTTGGTCGCAGCCGCCGCCAGGGATCTCCCAGAGGTGAGGCATGGAGTCTGTGCTTGCACGTTGAATCAGGAGGATGCGGGAATGGGAGTCGAATGTCAAGGCGCCGACGGCGATGAAGCGCGGTGTGATGTCAGATGGGGAGCAAGGGATGTCGTTGGGTAGAGTGGAAAGGTAGGTTTCAGGGTGAACTTGAAAGGCGGTCAGAGAGGGGTCGGTGGTGAACGTAGGACACTGGGTTACGAGCTGGCTCGGCACATCGGATGACATTTTTAGGTCTTTCAGTGTTTATATCCGGGAACTTCAATAATGTTGTTATATACAATCGAAGAAAGAGTACCGGAGGAAAGAATTGATTGCGGCCCAGATTTGGCAGTTCGAAGTCGATTAACGGATCGTGGATGGCTAAGAATGTCTCACGTAGTCTTGTTAAGACCTGTTTCCGCCGACTCAAATCCGCACCGACTTCATGTTGGAGCTGTGACCCCAGTTGCGTGGCTGAGAAGCGCGTACAGCGGATGATGGTTAGAAGGCAACTCTCGACGCCTGACTTGAGATAGGCCAGCAAGCGCGCTGTTACTGATCCGGCCTAGCGTTGTAAGCCCCACACCATGTTACACAGTAATACTAGTAGCGCTTCGGGAAAGGGAGCTACTTGCCCTGTGGTGAGAACCAACTTGGTGAGAGTTTGGGTAGGTATCCTCAGAATTGCCTGCGCTTGCGTCTCCAGAAGTGAGTGGGACATTTAGGGCATTATGATGGTTTGAGGGCATGCACAATGCAGTCCTCATAGGCGAAGCTGGTCCAAAGGCATGGCCCGTTATGAATGGCTGGGCAGCCAGGATGGAGTCTATGACTCAGTATTGTAATGTAGCTGGGTGTTTGGTTGACCTTGTAAAAGTTGCGAGCCTGCGTTGCCAAGCGCTTCGTCGTTCCTACGAGCTTGATATTCTTACCGTAGATCTGCTCTATTGCCAAGCTCATCAATCGGCTTCGACTGCTAAACAAGAGAAGCATCAATGAGCTTTCTTCACTCGACCTGCTCGACTTTTGCCCTCCACTCCGTTGACCCTACCATACAACCACTTCAAAATTACGGTTGACAGCGTCATTACGACAGCGCTTCCGACGAACAGCCCTACCCGTTGCGTCTGGTCCAACATCTGAAACAAGGGGTAAGGGTAGAAACCATTCTTGCTGTAGCACAGCTCAATCCAGAACCAATAGCCAAAGGCAATAGTCCCACTGAGTCCTAGCGCAGGGACCAGGCTGATTGTCCAGGGCGGGCTCAGAAAAAGCAGATCGACCAGCAGCATGACTGTTGGCACAAGGTGGAAGGACATGTCAGTCTGAATCGGCAACTCGAGTTCTTTCGGGACAACAAGCTCGGGGTCGATGGCACGGAGACCCCAGTAGAGTGTGCTGATAAGAGTCTCCAGAGGAGCAGAGCAGCATGAGAGAACGTTCTTGGCTAGGAAGAGGGGACGGGAGAGAGTGGCGTCGGCAAGGAGGCCCAGCGTGAACGTGGCCGTGGCGAGGGAGAGGCCGATGATGGTAAGGTATTGAAAGTGCCATCCGTAAGATTCATTGCTGTGAGGGACGGATGAGTTAGCAACCGATCTCACGACATTCTCTGACGTCTCCTAAGCGCATCGACACCTATGAAGGTACAGCATAGGACTCACATATGGTTGGGATGAGCTGAGAGACTAGTTGGCAGCGTCAGTTTCCTGTAGCAAGACGGCGTCCGTAGAGCTGCGTTGCTCTTGCCTTGGTAACATTGGGCGACCTACTAGTGATAGGAGTATGCAAAGCTTGCTAACCCGATGGTCTATTGCCGTAACATAGCCATTAGCATTGCGCTCCTGGAATTGCGAGCTGACCGTGGTTCGTGGTAGAAGATCTGCTTACATGCACAATGGCTGACATGTTCCGCGAAGGGGACTCTAGCCGCTGCAATGGGTGCTTCTGGACCATGTTGTCCAACGCTTGGGACCTTGTCTTCTTTGAGTCTGCTGACATTTTGAGCTGCTCGCAGGTGCAAAGCTTGGGAACCTGTCTCGATGATGTGGCGAAAGTGATTGTATTAATACGGAGCAGTACCTTCAAAAACAGCACTGTGGAATAGTTGTTAGGTAGTAGCTACTCAAAAAGCAGTACCAAGGCGATGTGCGCCATCGGGTAGGGGACATGTATCTGGCAATGCCGAGCTGAACGTCATGGTGTTGTGAAATGGGTCCACGATGTCAGTTTTCATTGTCGTCAGTGTGATTAGTATGGCATAAAACAAGTTATGCAGAGCCAACGAACGATTCAGTCCACACAGGAAGCTGAATCCGAAAACGATTTCGCACGTTGCGGTTCTTACGCGAACTGTTTATTAGGAGCCGACAAAGCCTACAAGCACTTGGCCAAGGCGTTGACAATAATGAGTACAATTGGATAGTGGTATAAATTACGCCAATGTTGCTACAATGTAGGGAGATGGAAGCTGACAGGTGTTACATGCTTTGTTCAGTTCGTTCCTTTCGATTGTGACTCGGAATTTTGTACACGTGGTTGGCAGCAGCTGCCTGTCCATACTAGTACTCGAAGCTGGACTTTGTGCTCTTTCGTTCCGTCGCGTGTTCATGCACTTGTGGATCGTCCACCGGAACGAAAATTGAGTCTTGTTCCAGCTCAGGAGTGTCATGAGGACGGACGGTCTCTCACGTCGGCACGACACATGAGGCTTCTTAGGCGACCCAAATGTTCCTTATGGTAATGCTTCGACTAGCTCTCGCTAAACGTGCCGCGCTCAGATGCCACTAGGGTAGGAGCCTTCTCTCTTCCTATTGAATGCTCGCTGGTCTCTCAGCCACCTCCTGTAGCCTTGTACACTTCCGATCTTCTCGCCGTAGTAATCCGGAACTGGGTTGTTCGTGCTGGCGCCCATGGGGTTCACTCGGTGCTTTTTTACCCTCTCGAAAAAGGCCTTCTCTTTGACAGTGAACTCTGGTAATCTTGATCTGTGGAATAGTTTCCAGACTGTGTTACCGAAGATGGGGCCGATGAGCCAGCCCAAGAACGTAGCCGCGAAGGTGAGAATGCCCATACTGATGACAGGGTCCATCGGGATCAGTTTCGTAATTTCATCGGCCATCTCTGGTTGTGTCGAGAGAAAGACGAAGGCGGCGCCTGTCACAGCGATGGACGAAACAATCGAGCTAGCGAGAGAGTAGCGTCGACGAGAAGTTCGCAGGCTAAAGAAGGAGTTCCAGTTCAGGATGGGAGCGCTCGGTGGATGAGCCGTAGCTTTGATGGATTCGGCTGCCGTCGAGGCATATCTGGTGCCGAGGAAGGAGTTCGTCTTCGATGGAAAGCATGCTCTTGATTGTAATATCGAAACGGGTGAGATGTGCCGCGATGCAGTCAGACTGGATGTTGACAGCTGTGAGTTCGAGGTGAGAGTGACTGACGTTGGTCTGCCGGCGCAGTGCCGCAGACCTATTCGAAAAGCAGCCAGCGACATTGTAGGGTTCGTCGATGCTCGTCGGCGCTGACTGTGGTGACGACTGTTTCAAGAAACCTGGTTTGGCCAGCTTCGAGTTGACGAGGCTGCGCGACTCCGCATGTGCCAGTGTCCACGGCCTACCAGAGTCGCGGCCCGGGCGCCTGCCAAGGAAACTTTGGTCTGGACCCAAGCTATTCCAGGCCGCAACGTTTCTTCTGGGGCTCCTCTTGGTGCGAATTAGGTGTCGGACCTCAAGCTGACATTGTGCCTCGGCCTCTCTTCTCTCACCTCACACCGCTGCAGGCGTCTTTTTCTCGACAGGCGGCACAGTGCTCGCCCGAGGCCGTATCGGCACTAAAGACACGCTATGCTTTGTTATGCTGTCGGATAAGGGTAAGACTAGATTAATTGCAAGCCTTTCATTCGACGCATTGTCTACCAGTCACACCCGTCTCTAGCCTCACGTTCAGCTGGTCTGGCTAGCCAATGTCCTGCTCATGTCCCGACTCCATGCTGACTATGACTGGAGTCACGGACGATCACTCGTAGGACATTTGGGAGACCCCGGCACCGGCAGGAAGTGGGCCAGGTCCAAGTCGGGGCCCAGGTGCATGCTGCTGAGCTGCGAACACTGACTGCGCTCCCACGCTATGCGAGTTCGTAGTCCTTCAGCGCTGGCTTCCTGCCCGTGCCGTGACTGATTGTGATCGCTTAGCAGCCGCAGCGGTTTCTCTCTCTGGCACATTTCAGCACGAGTCGGACGCTGACATTCTCGTTGTCTCTCCGAAGACGAAATTGGTCACCGCGGCATTCACAGCACAGTCCTCACAAGATGTCCTGTACTCGGGTCCCTTATCTCTAATGAATGGTGTTGAGCGCACGTGTGTGTGTGTGTATATACGTGTCCATACTAATTTGAGACCACTGCACGCAAATGCCGCGTCCGAAGAAGGGAGGAGAAGATGGGAAAGAGGTCAAGAAACGGTCAAGGAATGGCTGCTGGTGAGCCCAACTTGCCCACACCCACGCTTTGTCGACCGTTTTGGGCAACATCTAACGGAACTTGTAGGCCTTGTAAGTCAAGGAAAGTCAAATGGTAAGTCGCGCGCGGTAGACCCAGTTGCAAGACTAAGATGTGGTAGTGGAGAAGAGAAACCAGCCTGCTCGAATTGCCACCGACAAGGTGAAGCCTGCGACTACAGCATCCGACTGAACTGGGAGGGCAGGACCAAGAAGAAAGAGAACGGTAACGAGAACAGCAACGGTGGCTTCCTCACCGTATCATTCAACACTCAGCCCGTGCCCATTCCTGCGCAGTCACGATCTGCACGACTAGCACCTTCCCTCAGTGGTGCCTCAAATGCCTTCCAGCAGTACCCCGTCCCTAATCGTCACCGAGTGACTCGAGATGGCAAATCGAGCAACTCGTCGAGTGGTTCATCTGAGCAATCATTGCCGCCAATCTCAGAGATCACCAATCCTACCACTCAATCTACATCCTGCTCAACAGCCCCCCCTCCAGTAGCGCCATTATCACGAAATCAAACATGGGACTCAAGCCTGTCTTCCGGCCTGGGGGTAGGAACGCAGCGAAATGGCCTTAAGCAGTCGATATCATACCCCTCCCCTTCCGACTCCTCCTTCGAGAGTCCAAGCTACGCCTCCACCACTTTCGCCTTTCAGGGTTCAGGAGGTTCATACCACATGCCGCCACCTATGCCAACCTCAAACCCGACCTTCGGCAACGAAGCCATGGCATCGCCCTACAATGAGGCCAAGCGCATGCGTATGAGTCCCAGAGCGGATAGCTTCGGTAAACAACCTCCTTTTAGCCGATCACTTTCTTCTCCATACGGCAATGTGGAAGACCTGCAGAGACAGTACTTTGGCCCTGCTACACCCACCTACTTCGCCCATCACTTGCAGAACCCACTGACCCCAGCCGCCTCTTCCACAAGTCACCCCCACGATATCGATGACCGGAGGATATCTGTCAGCTCCTTACTTTCTGAAGGCCCAGATACAGAACAGTCTTCTCGCGAGAATACAGGAACCTCCTACCCTGTGGCATGGGATCCGCCCCCGACCGTCTTCGAACAGTCTTCGCCAGAAACATTGAGGCGCGGCTCTTTGCATCAAAGGATGATCTCCTATTCCGAGACGGAGACATACGGCTATGATCGAGGTTTGCCAGATTGGGACCTTGGTCGCAACAACGATACTGTCGCTATCAATGGTGGCAACACACCCTCAGAACATAGCGACTTCGAATCTTGGCTGAACGATACGGACTTGGACATACCAGAGTTTGGCTTCAGTCTCCCGTCGAAAGACCAAGCATTCAACCCTGGTGGCTATTATGCAACAGCCGTACCGATCAAGATCCCCAAGAAGCTCGAGCCCTTGCCGAAGACATTGACCGACAATCCTATGAATCTGCTATACTTTCATCACTTTCTCAACCACACTGCGCGGATACTAGTACCACACGACTGTCCCGAGAATCCGTTCAAAACGATACTGCCAAAAATGGCTGTCGAGGATTCGAACTTGCTAAACTTGATGCTCGCATACTCAGCCTGTCATCGTGCCAGACTGTTGGGCCATAAGGAGCCTGTCAACCGCATTGCGCACTGGGTCCGCGACGTGTTTCCCAGCCTGCGAGAAACGCTGGAGCAGACACAGAACATGGAGATATCAAATGCGAACCTGGCAACTGCAATCATGCTTGCATCTCTGGAAATCATCTCTCCCTCCAGCTTTGGCATTGCGATACCATGGCAAGCGCACCTCGGCCTGGCGCGAGGCATTATTGGTGCCCGGGGCGGACCACACTCAGTGTCCCGTAAGGACCCGGTCATGTATTTTTTGACTAGGTGGCTGGCATACCTCGATGTCTTAGGCTCGCTAAGCAATAGGGTCGCCGACGAGCCGCTCTACGAAGCAAATTATTGGCAAAGCTCGTACGATGGAACCTCCGCAAAAGAACTCTCCCTCACCGACGATGACGGTGACGACGACGACGATTACACAATCGACTGCCTTCTCGGTTTCACCACCCGATGCGTCTACATCTTAGCCCAAATCGCCTCTCTCGCCCGCCAAGTCGCTCCCTACCGAATCGACGCCTCGACCGGCACAATCAACGAATCCTGGAAACCGCCACCCGACATCGAGAAGCGCGCAAACAAGCTCAAACTTGACCTAGAGAAAGCCCTCAAGCACGAATCCCGCCAATGCCACCACCACTCCCCCGCCCTCTCCCGCGCAACCCTCACCTACGCACCACCCCAACACCAATCCGCATCGACGTCCGAGCTCTCCGTCAAAGCCGCTGAAGAATCTCTCGCAACGAACGAAGCCTTCCATTGGACAGGCAAAGTCCACCTCCTCCGCCGCGTCTACAACACTCCCAGATCCAGCCCGGAAGTCCAAGAAGCAGTCTCCCAGATCATGAGGCAACTCTATATTCTGCGCGAGCTGGGCTCAGCTGAAGCATGCAGCCTGTTCCCGATCTTCACGGCGGGCGTCGAGACGGATGATCCGCTGCAGCGGGCAGAGATACTCGCTAGACTCAAAGGGGCGGAGGATCTAGGGATGTGTCAGGTTACAAGGGCACGGAAAATACTCGAGGAATGTAAAAGGACCGGGGCCAATTGGGAAACGTTGGTGCAGGGCGATTTTTTCGGTTAAGATGGAGCGCGTTCGTTATCTGCGGTCTACTTCTTGATGTTGTTTTGCACTTATTTTACACTTGCGGTAACGGAGTATTGGTCTTTTCCCGCTCGGTGTTGGTACATAGAAAGCGCGCTAGAAGGTTCAACATCGGACAGGATAAGCAAGGTGCTCGTGGAGCTTGGACTGTTGTTCTGAGGTCCCAAGAAAACAAGCATGCGAGTATGGGTGGTTCTAAACGGGATCAGGGCATCATCTGACGCGCCGCGCCTAGCTAGGTACTCAACGGATGTGGCAAATTAATTACAACGAATGTTTTTTGTCTTTAGTGAAGGTCGGACGTGACATGACACCTTACTCTAACGCCGCGGTACTGAGCTGGTAATCATAGTAAGACCTACTGTCTCGAGCAATGTACGCGCTTTCATATGCAACATTGCTAAACCCTCCACCCACCAACAACCGCAACTGTCCACAAGATCCGTCCGACTCGATGAGGCGGACCTAGAGGGGCAAAAGACACCTTGCCGGCGCGCGCATGAGCTTGGCAGCGCGTATCGGTCAATACGTTCACTCGATCGATTACTCAACCAGTACTGATGGTGTCTTGGCTTGGCGTAGTGCTGTTATTGTACCGGCTAGCTGGACGATAACCATCCTCCGCCACTGCAGCGGACAGCCGCCAGCTAGAGGCTGCAGCCTCTGTTCGTGGAAGTGTGAAACGTGCGAGACGTGCATGTTATTGTCGACATCATCGTCTTCTCGTACCGTCATCATGTATGTTTGTCGTTCATTCATTCATTCGCAACGCTCCAGAGTAAGATAACATAAGACAACACAGCACAACACGCCGCAGTCCAGACCCATCGCAAGACTACTGGAGCATCGATTGTCTTACGACAAATACTCCCTCAAATTCAGCGTCTGCCCCTTTTTGTTCTTGCCCTGCACTTTCTTGCCCTTTCCGAGCCCGTCGCTCTGGGACTCTCCATCCGCAACGGCACTAAGGGCCGCCTGCGCCTCGCCTGGCGTCGGACTCGCGCCCCAGGGCGTCGTCGTCCTCGGTGTGCTGGCACCAGAATTCTGGCCGCTACCGCCGAGACGGCCGCTGCCACGTGTGTTGAAGCCTGAGATCATGACATTTGGTTTGGCGGCTTTGGGGAGGGAGGGGAAGAGGGAGTCGTTTCGGCGTTGGGTCATGGTTGGTGGCAGGGAGGCTTTGTTGCTTTGGTTGGCGATCTGTGGGGTGGGGCGGGGTTGAGGCTGGATTGAGAGGTGTGTGGATGTCACTTGAGGCTGAGAGCCCGACCACGATGCTTGGGCGTGGCCTTGGGGCCGTTGGGAGCGGGCAGAGGACAACGCGGGGAAAGCTTCGGGGTTGTTTAGAGCTCGGGCTGCGGCGCCTGTGGTTGCGGCGTTACGAGATTGTGTGGTTGAGGATTTGAGTTTTAGGACGCGGCGGCCGGAAGTGACGTTTGCACCGAGGTTGGCGGCGAGGTTGGCAGATGTGTGGCTGTTTATTGCACTGGAGTAGCTACCTGGGTTGGAGGACGAAGGCATGCCAGGGAGGGCGCCGCTGGGTCCGGGGAGGGAGGGATAGTCTTCATTGATGCTTCGCCAGCTGTTCCATGCTTCTAGGAGAGCTTGACGCTTTGAGTCGTCTTCGTAAAGATCGGCAAGTTCGCGGATGAGTTTGCCGAGGTCGGAAGAGGAACAGTCGAAGAGGGAGAAGAAGGCATCTATAAGGTCTGGCGCGGAAGTCTTGGCGGACTTGTAGGAAGAGACATGGTCTCTGAAGATCTTCAGCTTGGTGGCATCGTTTTTCAGCAGTGTTGTAGCTCGCTTGGTGACGGCTTCGTGACGAGCATGGCGGGCTCGCTCTTGAGGTGTCATGTTTGCAGTATCTATAGAAAGGTTGTCGAAACCAGGTACAGGCTGAGCTTGTTGAGGTCGTGGTGAGGCTGCTTGCTGAGCAGGCCTGGAGGGTTGAGCTTGTTGAGTCAGCTGGCCACCAAAGGTCCTGTTGCTGACCGACTGTGAGGATTGAATTGCCACCTGGCGTTGGTATGCGAGTTCTGCTCTTGATTGAGGTTGAGCTGAAGACACAGGTAATGGCTCTGCGTTCGGGTCTCTACCCCGCCCGTTACCGCGAGTGTCTCGATCGCGGTCACGACGGCCACCACGCTGGGGTTGATATGGTTGTCGTAGTTGGTCGAAGCCGGAGAGATTAATCAAGCGAGCATCCCGCCTGGCGTCTTTCGATAGGCCGTTGGGATGTTCTGACAGTTGGTGGGCTTTGAGGTCCATTTCTGATTCGAAGACGTTCGTCTTGTTTGCTTGACACTCGGCATCCAAGCAGACAAAGTGGTCTGATGCAAAGTGCTTCTCTAGCTCTTGATAGTTCAGGTAGTACTGGGGGTTCCTACCACCATTCCTTCGGTCGCAAATGTGACATCTCTCGTGCTTTTCTCTACAATGAGTGTACAGCTCGTCATCTCCGTAGAACCTCTGTCGACAAAAGCCACATTCTGGGTGACCCTTGAAGCCCGACTGGTCGATGGCGCCTGGATTGTCGTCTCCATATCTCTCGTGCTTCCTCAGCTCGGCAAAAGTGAACAGCTCGTGCTCGTGGGTGAAGACCTTCTTGTTCCGCGTGCACAGATCGCACATGGTCTTGCCGTGCTTTGACTTGACGTGTCTGTGTAGATCTGGCCAGCCCAAGCAGGCAACATCGCAATCTCTGTCAGGACAGTTGTACCTCAACAGCAGGATCGTGTCTTCGAGGATCTCGTTCTTCTCGTACTTGATGCCCAAGTTGGAGTCGATCTTGACGAACTCGTTCTCGGCAAAATCTTGAAATCGTTTGTCGGGCGAATCGGTGAAGACGACGAAAGGAGATTCGGTCTGGTTGACATTAGCAGCTGCCGGCGTCTGAAAGAGGTAGTTGACTTACTCTGCAATGAGCACAAGCTCTGGTCTTGTACAACGCTCTCAACCTGAGGGAACAGATATGGCAGGTTTGGTGGTTGCAGGGCGCGATGGACAGATGGTCTATGGGGCTGGCGCAAATGAAGCAGACCTCCGAGTCTTCTGTTCCAATGGACTGTTTCCTTTCGATGGGTTGCATACCAGCAGCGGTGTCTTCGAGCTGCTGCTGTGTACCAGTCGCAGCACCGTCCTGGGGTTGTTGAGGGGCAGCTTCAGTCAGACGAGCACCGAAGCTGCCCCCAGGTGGCCTTCCAAGGTTGGCAGGGATATTGTTGTCTTGGCCTCTTCCACGCCCGCGACCTCCCCTGCCTCTGCCACGACCTCGACCTCTGTGAGGGTTGCTTGGCTGTGAGCTGCCGTTGCTGTCACGTCGGCCTCGACCTCTGCCTCGCGCACTGGGTGATGTTGGTGTACCGACCGTGTCTTCCATGCTGCTATCTGCGTGTGCCTCGGATATTGGTGGAAGCGACTGCACGTTGTGGTGGTTGAAGCGGACGAGTCTTGTGTATTTCGGAGAATGACTTCACCGCAGTAGAGATTATTGATTATTGACGTGCACTGAGGGCTGCAGAGCCGATCATTACTACTACTTGAACGGTGGGGGTTGCCGCTAGTCACAAATGCCTGGCGCCTCGACTCTGAGAATGACCCTGTCAGGGGTGCACGATGACTCCAGCGTGAAGGTTATTGGCTGCAGACCACTGGATTTCACAGCTTCGACTCATCCAGCATCGTCGTGCATGATTACCTAACTACCTCATCTTAGTAGTCCCTGAGATGTCTGGATCAAGCTAGGTAGTGAATGCAAAGGATGACGACAGAAGCTACACCTGCAGGTCACTTCCTACAGCTATAAGAACAGGAGTTAATTCTCCGCGACGCCTGCCGCGCCAACTTGGATGGATTTGTATACGCTCCAGTGCACCAATCGTTTTCACATGGGTCATGATAGCTGTCGAGATTGATCCTGTGTCTGCTCATGCCGACGTAGAAGCTGCTGATCTATGCCTATGCATGACTTGAACCAAGCTTCATTCCTCTGGATTGTACATGTGCGTATTCAGTATCTTTGTCATCTGGAACATCTGCACACGATCTTGCTTCAAAAGACCTTTGAGCTTCTCGTCGCAGTCAATGAACCGCTTGTCGCTTGGGTCTTGTAAGTTGTTGGATTTGATGTACGCCCAGACCTGTTTCGTCACCTGTGGTCGAGATAGCTAAGTGCTTATTAGCAAGAGCTTACACTGAGCGTACGTACACCCTACCTGTGGCGTGCCGAAGAAGTCAGTGGCTATTGCTGACAGGTTCATTGGCTTGTGGAAACCGGTATTGCGGTTCACTTTGCGCGTGGTACCACCTTCATCGTCAACGTCAGAATCGTCCGAGCCTGTGACTTTGCTGGCAGTTTTCTTGCGCGACGTCTTCTTCTTTTTCGAAGGAGCCGCCTTTCGAGGCGCACCTCCTCTCGTAGGGCGTGCGTTCCGGTCCTCTTCTGCTTGTAACCTGGCCGCGAAAGCCGCGTCCTCGTCCACACTGGCTTTCCTCTTCTTCTTCGCAGGAACGGTGTCGACCACGTCGGACAGATCACTGTCGTCGGCCTGCCGCTTCTGGCCAGCTTCTGATATTGATACGGAGCGAGACTTGGCGTGGCCATTGGTCTTTGGCAGTGGCTCAGCTTTCTCGACCGACGGCACAGGCTCGGCTTCTCCGTTCTGTTTGGCGTTGAACAGGTCGAAGCGTTGCATGATCAACTCTTTGATCGCGGCCTGTGGTATCAGTACTCTTGTATCACCGAATCTCACCTGTCCTGCTTACCTTCTGAGGCGTAATGTCGTACTCGACCCTGTCCTGTATGCCATTTCGTATCTTCTTCTCCGTGACTTGTGCTAGATCCGAGGTGGAGAGAATGTCATCGATGATGTCGACGTACTTGACACGGACCTCGTTTGGTACTTCCATGGTCAGCGACATGCTTTGCTCTACACCAGCTGAATACCTACACGACATGTTGTGCGAATGCGGCAAGAGCAGGTAGGCAGGGTCAACTTAGGCGCCTGAGCAGGTGCCCCGTGTCAGTGACTGCGAGACAAGCTCAGACGAGGTCAAAGTGAAACGGAGGTCAACTGATGCTGAATGGTCACAGCATGTTTGAAGCGCGCAATGTAATGCCGACTTGCAATGCGCTGAGCTGTCGGAATGCTACACAAAGGGAAAGGCAAGGCAAGAGGTAACAGATGAGAGGTGAGAGGTGTTTGCTCAAGCCAGGCGCGCACAATGAACCAACGATCGTAGAAGCAAAAGCACAATGTAGAAGTGTACAGAGCTGATATCCTAAATGTTGACGACCTTCAACTCGACGATCAAGCGCAGCCGGCGCATGTTGTTCGCTGCAGGGCTGCTGCCGCCCGTTCTTAGGCTCTGGGCTCAGGCTGGGGTCGTCCATCTCCTGCGGCACGTCATTGGTTAGCGGGCGGACCTTAATCGCCGACTCGGAGCTCGTATCCCTCGTCTGACCTTCCGTAAGAAGAGCGATCAGGAGCCAAGATTTCGCCCACATGTACTGGGTAGTGTGATTCAACTTGCCGCTGGATCAGATCACTTCACGCTAGCGGCATTGCGGTCGCAAGCAGGTTCAACGTCCAGGACATATCGACAATTTGTCGCTTCTAACTTTCACCGTCTGACTTCCTCCACACAGTCTTCGACTCACTCGTAACCTACCAGACTGCGCCTGCCTAGCGATAGGCTGCACACAAGTTCTGTCAGAGCCCTCACCATCTGAAATCTGCCCAGCATGGCTCCCTCATTTGATCAGATATCCGAGCAGGATTTGGCCGAGATTGAAGGCATCGACTTCAGCGACCTCGAAGAGAAATACAGGGATCTAAGGGAAGATCAAGGCTTCGACAACTTCGTCGTCATCGATGGTCTGCCAGTCGTCCCCGAGGACTCCAAGACCAAACTGGTCAAGTTCTTGATGAAAAGCTTGAACAGAGTCGGCACCCCCAGAGATGGTGAAGACTCCGTGTTCATGCCCATCGGCGACAACGGCAAGTCTGAAGGGTAGGAAGCAGCAAGAAGGAAAAACAGAAGACAGGACTGACTTTGGAACAGATTTGCCTTCGTCGAATACTCCTCCCCAGAACAAGCCATTGCCGCCACAAAGCAGTTACACGGCGTACCCCTCGATAAGAAACATACCCTGCAAGTCAACAAACTCACAGACATCGATCGATATGGACGAGAAGGCCGAATCGACGACGAATACCAGCCGCCCTATGTCGAGCCCTTCGCCGACAAGGAGCATCTGCGATCGTGGCTAGGCGACCAGAACGCCCGTGATCAGTTCGTCATGTTCCGAGGCGACAACGTCGGCGTCTACTGGAACAACAAGAAAGAAGAGCCAGAGTCGGTCGTCGACAGAAAACATTGGACCCAGCTGTTCGTCGCTTGGTCTCCCCAAGGCACATTCCTCGCCAGCATACATCAGCAAGGTGTGCAGTTATGGGGTGGCCCCAACTTCACCAAGCAGAAACAACTGCCACACCCCTTCGTCAGTCTTGTCCAATTCTCTCCTCTCGAAAACTACATGGTCACCTGGTCCAGTCAGCCTATCGCCGTTGACCCGGAGGGCAAAGGCCCTCTCGGCCTCGACGAGGACGGCAAGCACATTGTCATCTGGGATCTCACCACCGGCAAACCACTAAGATCTTTCCAAGCCTACGACCTTGCCCCACCCCCAGCCCTCGAAGGTGTCCCTGCACCAAAGGCAAAGGTGCAATGGCCAGCCTTCAAATGGTCAGCTGACGAGAAATACGTTGCCAGGATGAAACCCGCCGAACAGCTATCTATCTACGAGCTACCGTCCATGAACATGATCCGCGACGCCAACCGGGAACGCAAAGCCATGAAAATCGAGGGCATTGTCGATTTTGAATGGGCCCCGGCCACACCAGAGAGAGAAAGCATCAAGCAGGATAAAAGACCAGAACAGCTTCTGGCCTACTGGACCCCCGAGATAGGTTCTAAGCCAGCTTCAGTCGCCCTCATGTCCGTCCCGAGCCGCGAAGTCGTCCGCTCCCGAAACCTCTTCAATGTCACCGATGCCAAGCTCCACTGGCAATCTGAAGCAAAGTTCCTCTGCGTCAAAGTCGACCGCCACTCCAAGTCAAAGAAATCCCTCGCCACAAACCTTGAAATCTTCCGTGTCAAAGAAAAGGGTGTCCCCGTCGAGGTCGTCGACAGTCTCAAAGACACGGTCATCAACTTTGCCTGGGAGCCCAAAGGCGACCGCTACGTCGTCATCACAGCAGGCGAGGCTGTCGCCGGCTCCGGCGTGCTGCCCAAGACCTCCGTCTCGTTCTTCGCCCCAGAAAAGTCCAAGACACCCGGCGTGACCGGGTCTTTCAAGCACGTCAAGACTTTCGACAAGAAGAACAGCAACGGCATCTACTGGTCGCCCAAGGGCCGCTTCGTCCTAGTCGGCACAATCAGCGTTCAGCAACACTGCGACCTTGACTTCTACGACATGGACTACGAGGGCGACCGCGTCGTTGACGACGAAAAAGTCTCTGCAAACATCATGCTCATGAACTCTGAGGAGCACTACGGCGTCACAGACGTCGAATGGGACCCGACCGGCCGTTTCGTCGTGACAAGTGCTTCCATGTGGACTCACCAGGTAAGTCAGATCAAGCCAACTCAAATTTCCCCTCCTATCTCCCCTGCCGTACTAACGCCTCACTTAGATGGAGAACGGCTACCGCCTCTGGTCCTTCTCAGGCCTCATCCTCCGCGAAAGCCCCATTGAGAAGTTCAAACAACTGCACTGGCGCCCGCGGCCCGCAACCTTCCTCACCCGCGAGGAGCAGAAACAAGTCCGCCGCAATTTGCGCGAGTACTCTCGCGAATTCGAAGAGCTCGACAAAGAGATGGAGGAGGGCGCCAACGCCGCCGTTGTCGAGAGCAGACGACGCCTGTACAGCGAGTGGTACGCATGGCTGGGCGCTGAGGTTGAGGATGTTCAGGCCGAGCGCGAGGATCTGGGGCTCCCGGATCCGAACGAGCAGCTGGATCTGCAGAAGACGAGGAGTGCGAAGGAGGGCGAGGAGACGGTGGAGGAGGTTGTGGAGGAGGTCATTGACGAGACAGAGGAGTTTGCTTGAGTGACTACCCGAGTTGGTGGGGGTATGCGCCTGCACCGGACAGTCTTTTTTCGCGAGTTGAGGAGGGGGATACTCGATAATCCTGTGGGGGTCATTGAGATGCGATTGGCCGTGTCTAGTGTGCGATGAGTGAATGACTGTCGCGCATAGTCAACGGTACCTGTCTGACAAGATCTCGAAACCCGGGATGTAGCAAACGCGATATACCAGAATTCCATGGGTAGAGTACATCATTGTGTCAATCTTGTCTTCTACACTGTATACAGGACAGTATTCGTATGCTCAGCCAACACCAAGTGCATTTTATTCCATCCGATGCTGAGCAAATGAACACATCCTATTGGAATGCCTGTCGACATTATTTCTACGGCTCTACAGTGAAGAAGGGAGGAATGGTATGGAGTGTGAACACACAGCATAATGGAGAAGCAGCTGTATAGCGCCTGCAACCACATATCTCGCATGCAACGCCTTCTGGCCTGAGTGCAGAATGCGCTTGATAATGCTGGAATATGCTTCATACCAGCTCCTCTTCAAGCCTCACTTTATGGCCATTACCGCCCATTCATCACAAGTTTCTCGTCCTCAGCACGCCTAGCTGCAAGCACTCACCGCACTGACTCTCATGTCGGTTTTCCAAAGCCACCGCAAGCTCCGCAACATTACGCCTCAACGTCAGGATACCTTCCAGCACAATAGTCGTCGTCGAAGTCGAAGTCGGACCCACTAAAGTCGCGGTCTTCCAAGAACATGTAAAGAGCTTTGGTTGCCTCTTCGATGCTGGTGAACTCCACTATCGGGACACCGTCGTGAGACTGACCGATATCAAGAACAAGGCCGGCTTCGATTTGTCTTCTCAGCTTTCTCTTCAACAGAACTTCAATGTCGTCAACGGGAGCATTGATGATGAGAATACGTGTGTGACCATTGACGTAGATGGCTTCTTCCAACTCTCTGTTCTTTGGGTAGGTTGGTTCGATGACTTGCCAGACTCTGACTGGTTTACCGTTGATCTTAATGCCTGGATCTTGGCCTCGCTGAAGTACCATATCAGTCCTGAGAGCATAGAGGAAATAGCTGACACTTACCATGTACAGTTTTGATGCACCAGCCTCATCGGTGTAGACAACTCGAGCTGTCACAAAATCTGTGGCGTCACCAATGGGTCCATACAGCTGAACCGACTCGAGCGTGCCTCCTCTAATCTGAGCAAGGACGTCGCAGTATGGTGTACCAAAGGGGATAAAGTCTATCATGACTGTTCGAAAGATGTTCTCTTCTGACATCTTCGGCACTATCATCGAGTTAGTGGACAGAATTTGTGGAAGAGAGCTTGATTACCATATCGGATGGGATGATCTGTGAAGTGGCTCTGAAATTGTGTCTCTACATGCCGTCCTCGAAGCTCGTCCATGTGCCGACCGTCCACTTTCCAGTTGATCATCGGAGAATCTGGCAGGTATACGACGCGCGAAGGTGGCTTTCGATCGTTCTCGGTGTCTCTGACCTTAACAGCAGGAGTCACCGTCAGGCTTGCCTTACGTGGAGTCTGAGGTGGTGGCAGCCCTCCGGCCTCTGCTGGTAATCTGAGTTTGTTCGAAGCATCAGCAGGCTTCTTGCCATATTTGCTCAGAAAAGCGGCAGGGAGGTCATATACAAACTCGGATGGCGGAGCTATTTGCTTTGGGGTTTGAGGTCGAACACGGCTCGCAGCCACAATTATTTCATCTGCTTGAGAATGGCCGTTGGTTGATGTGCTGTCCCTCTCCGGTCTGGCGGTCTCGGTAGGCTTTGCTTCAATTTCGGGCAATAGAGGAGCCTCAATTTTGTCACGATCCCCATTCTGATCTGGCTCTTCTTTGTGGTCTGACGACAACCCCATCTGTCTTCGTAGAGTGCGCTGGATGTGAGCTCTCTCAGATTTGTCTTTCACATCGGGCGTGCTGAGCAAATCCAGATTGATCACGGATGTAGTCTCTTCTCCATTGGTGACTGTCTTGTGCGGCACCTTGTAGTTCGACAAGACGTCGTACAGAATGGAGTTGTCGGTTTTGGCGTTGTCTGCTTGACTTGCGTCGAGCTGGGCGACAGGGTTTACAGTTTCCTTGTTGGGAGTGGTAGGCATGTTCTCTTTCTGGGTCATGTGCTTGACAGTGCTCTGTAGCAGCTTGATCGAGTTCAGAAGTCCTTTGTTGTGCTCAGCTAGCCGTCTTGTCTCTGCTTCTGCCTCACAGCGTGCCTCGTTCTCCTGCTCCAATTGTAACTTTGTGGATTGATGAGCTTCTTGTTCGCTCTCCAGGGCTCGTAGAAGGCTGGTGGTAGAACTCGAAAAAGTCTGGATACTCTCGTCACCCATAGGACCACTGCTACCTTCGCTCATGTACATGGAAGGCACCGAGTCACTCTCAGAAAAGCCGAATGCCTGTGGACGGAAGGCTTGTGCCTTGAAGTGGTCAGTGGCACGGTCAGTAGAGAAGAAGTGCTAAAGCCAGGACTCACGTTTGGTCGCATCGAACTTTGATTGCTACGAATGAATCGCTTTGGTGGGCTAGAAGATGCACTCTCGACAGCGGCACGCACTGCGGCAGGTCCAAGTCGTAGTCGGGAAGTGTCAAGGGAAGGTCGGATCTGGTGGTTGAAGAACGATGGATCAGCGGCTATGTCGGGAGACATCAACTGCCGATCGAAGCCTGCGTTCTGCAAGGACTCGTTGTATTGCTGAAGCAGTAGAGGATGAGGCGAGGGCTGTGGTGCATGATAGACAGCTTCATCGACGGGGGTGAACTTGAAACTTCCCAGCTGGGCTTGAGTGAGATCTTGCCGCTCCATGCTGGGGTACTTGACGTGCACCATGACGGATTAAACAAAATGAGAGGGTAAGAAGCAAGTAATATCAGCTAGTGGGTGACAAAAGAAATCTGCAAACCTGTGGACGTTGACTTTCAAGAAAGATTCAAGCTCTTTGTGAAGGTTGAGGCAAGGAGACATTCCACAACTGGCTGTATGGAAGTCGCGATTGCTTCGCTTTCTACTTCGCACGGCATCACTTCTGTTGCGCGACTGCCTTGTTGACATCTCGCTGTCGGTGCCTGCCCCGCCAAGATACCATCGTATACCCAGTTGCGAGTTGGTTTGTGAGCATGGAAGGCTTCTCCGGTGGTCATTGTTCAATAGCAGATCTCAACGTTGGAGTGTCGCGTTTAACCAACAGCATTGTCGCTCCTTATAAGTCCATTCCGCACTCCATCGGGGTGTCATGTTTGTCACATTTTATCACCACCGAAGTCGTCTTCCCACGGATACACGGTTAATGGGTCACCTCTGAACCTGATCGGTACCTCGGCATATTTCCCACGAGCAGGCTGTAGAGAAGGTCCCAGATGTAGATCCGCACGTGACGGCATGTCTTAGAAAAGTAAGTAGCCCCTACACAACATTGAGAACACCGGCAGATGTGCGAGAGAAGCAAACAGTGGTAGCTTCTCTTGCACGTTCGAGCGCGTCACGAAAGGAGAATCAGCCTCGATTGATGATCAAGTCCGAAGAAAGGTGTCGTCTCCGATGTGGAAACAATGATTATGCGGCTGAACCTTGAGCCGCCAAGTCTAGAGCTTGTTAATTCTTGTATCAGGAGGCCCCAAGCCTTCTCTGCGCACCTCCCATTCGCGGAGATGCCTTCGATATCTGGGCGCGAGGACGCTCTAAGCTCGATGAGGAAGGCCACTAAATGGAACGAAGTGCGCGACTGTCGATCCTCGCAGGCTACGAGCCCTAGCACCGGCCGCGTGATGTTCATTACTCATCGTACCCTGTCGTTCAGGTTCAGCACGTTCCCGGATCGCGTCACGAAGAGAACCACATACATGATAGTCTTTTGCATGTCTCGCCAACCTTCTTGTTAGAATCGCCTACGTTTGCAGCTGCTCGAGCTCACGCTTCCATCTAATATCCTGGTATACTCTCCCTTCGATCCAACATGGCGGAAAAGTTGACAATTGACCAAACCGGCGGGTTTGGTAGTGACCATACGCTGTCACCGAGCACGAATGACCCTCTTGGAGTTTTACACAGTGTACCAGATCCTGATGAAGGTCTTTCTGAGGAAGAGCGGCACAAGCTGGTAATTGTCATTGTCTAGGTTGCTGTCTTTACCCCTCTAACCACCAGCGTAGGACCGAAAGCTGATGTGGAAGGTGGATTTCTGTCTGATACCATGGCTTTGCCTGCTGTACTTGATCTCCTTCCTGGATCGAACGAACATAGGAAACGCGAAGATTGAGGGTCTTCAGACAGATTTGAACATGACCGCTGATCAGGTACGCTGCCGCTAGTTCTTTCCTCTCGAGGTAGAAGTGCTCATTGTTCTCCAGTACAATCTGACCCTGACTGTCTTCTTCATAACGTACTCTCTGGTCGAGCCGGCGACGCAGGTCTTGCTTAAATGGCTCAAACCGTCCATCTTCTTGCCCATCATCATGATCCTGTGGGCTATTTGCATGACATGTATGGGACTGGTAAGTTTCTGGCCCTCCATGACCTGTCAGGATGCGACCCTACAATGATTATCAGCAAGGCATGGGCCCCGTTGGAAATTGCATAATGCCTCTCGATCCAGCCGCCTAGGCACTCTCTAATTACGAGCCCGCGCTCAATCACAGCCTTACCATGCAAGTTTACTAATATCTATCAGGTCCACAACTTCGCAGGCCTGCTCAGCGCGCGTTTCTTCCTTGGATTAGCAGAAGCAGGGCTGTTCCCCGGCGTCCAATTCTATCTCTCTTGCTGGTGAGTGAAGATATACTAGGTTGGCTTCATTGAATGACTCGCATTCAGGTACAAGAGAAGCGAGTTTGGCATCCGCTCCGCCGTATTTTTTTCCGCCGCGGCCTTGGCAGGGTCCTTCGGTGGACTTCTCGCGGCAGCCATCGCAAAGATGGATGGCGTTGGTGGAAAGCCAGGCTGGGCGTGGATATTTATCCTGGAAGGCCTTGCTACTATCGTCATTGGAATTGCATCTTTCTGGATGGTCCATGATTTTCCAGATGAGGCTAAATTCCTCACTGACGAGGAGCGCCGGAGAGTCCTTCGGAGGCTAGCTGCGGACAAACAGGGTAGCTCGAAGCACGAGGACTTTAGGGCAGCATACGTGTGGCAAGTTGTTAAGGACTGGAAGACGTATACCGGCATGATCACATATATGGGCTGCGATGGAGTTCTATACGCCTTCAGTCTGTTTGTCCCCACGATCATCAAGAACCTCGGCTACACCTCGACACGCGCACAACTTCTCACGGTCCCGCCATATGCCATCGCAGCAGTGGTGACAGTTATCGTCGGCTATGTTGCGGACAGAACACAAAAGCGGGGTAAGTCTATTATTCCAAAGTCAGTACGCATTGTTAACACATATCCTAGGCATCATCAATATGATCATGGCCACCTTCGGCATAATCGGGTTCGCAATGCTTATTTCGACGTCCAACCCTTCCGTCCAGTATGCTGGCGTGTACATCGCAGCCCTTGGCATCTATCCCTGCATCTCCAACACTATTACCTGGACCGCGAACAATTTCGAGGGTGTATACGCACGGGGTGTCGCTCTCGGCTTCGTCATCGGCTGGGGTAACCTGAATGGCATCGTGTCCAGCAACATCTACCGCCAAGCCGATGCGCCTCGTTTCATTCCCGGCCACGCTGTCTGTATCTTGTACGAGGCTTTGTTCCTCTTCGGTGGGAGTCTTGTGCAGCATGTTGGTCTGAGAATCGAGAATAAGAGAAAGCGCGAGGGTAAGTATGACCATCTTGTTGAAGGGAAGAGTGAGGAGGAAATCGACGCGCTCGGGGACAAGAGGCCCGATTTCATGTATACTCTATAAGAAAAGCTCGACGTGGTTGGAGCATGTGGTTGTTTCCTGACGATGGCAAGCGTCTCTGGCATGAACATGACCGGATCAGACAGTGCCTGTAGCTTTACAACATGCACTCAATCGCTGCAATGTTTCGATTCGTCATGTGGTAAAGCAATATGCGAATGCCCGTGAAGGTCAACGACGAACCTGTTTTCTTAACATTCTTTGTCAGCCTGATGTGCCATTGCTCGAATGAAAGTCTTGTTTGCGAAGCATACTGCCAGCGCAGGATCAGATATCTTCGCATCTTTATAGGAAGCGGGTGGCTGACCTGTAGCAGGTGCGGATCATGTCCTGCGCTTCCCCTGAGGATCAAGGGAAGCGGCAAGCTTGCATGATAGGGATATTGCAGGGATAGGGTTGGCGTCGTGACCTGGTATTACAATCAATATCCCACTCACGGCCCACCAGCGAGGTCTCCCAGTCAGCTTCTGTCGCGACACACGAGTTCGGCTTTTACTCGATCTTGCGGTTGCATAGTGTCAGACCCCTTTGTCTTGCCTTGTCAGCCAGACAATGTGCTTGCAGTCTCTTTGTTTGTAAACAATGCTGTACTTCAGTGGGTTTGTGAAGGTGCCAGTGGGAAGCGCCGCACAGGGGGTATCACGAAGCTGCGTTTGGCTTCCAGTACTTGGTCCGTTCCTTCAAGTGCGTTCCTCAAAACTCTTTGTTGTACTTGCTCACACCTGAGTTGTAAGTACTGTGACCACCTAGGTGCAACGACCACAACAGTCTCCAAGACCATCGGCAGTATGTCTATGGACACTCCCACCAACGCGGCCCCTGAAGTTGCAGCGGGTGTCACCCTGAATAGTACACCTTCGGCTGGCTCGAAGCGCAAATTCGATGATGAGGACGTCTGCACCAACGACTTCGACAACAATTGGTTCGGCCAATCACCCCGCCCACTAAAGAAGGCTCGATCTCCCACATACACCATAAGCTCTGAGAGAGTCCGAAAGCCAGGTGATTCGATCCTCGGCAAACGTCAGCGTGAAGACCTCGTTACCAATGATAGCGGTAACGAGGGGTCAGACCAAACAGCACATCCTTTGAAGAAAGCTCGTTCCACAGTTAGATGCCTTCGAGCCGCGGATGATACAGTCCTAGACAACCGTCAGCGCCAAGACATTCCATGGGACGATCTCTCTCATGTCCCAGCTCCTCAAAGAGAGCAGATAAGGACTATCCCCGACGGCGTTGTGCGAGGGATCGAACATCTGAAAGGCGAAAGCGACGCTATCTATAAGCTTGAAAGGGAAGTCGAGAAGACAGAAGACAAGAGAGATGCGTTCATCAAAATGGCGCTTGGCCTCGAAGATTCAGCACCGCGTGTGGCTTCCCCTGTGAACAACGACCCTCACCGTGCATACCGACCTGTCTGGCAGCACGGACGACCAGCTAGAAATCTCTTCTTCGTCAGGAGAGGAGATGTTGACCGCCTAGATCAGAAATCCGTGAACCGAAGAGTCAATTTCAAGGGAGACGATAAGGTTCGAGATCCTTCTGTGTATCGAAACCCTTTAACAAACACGCATGCTTCCCTACGACAACTAAAGGAGCAGCGCGGTAGACAGCGAACAGCCGCCGATATAGCCGAGTATGAGGCTGATCTCGCTGCTATTCGAAAGGCACAAGAGGAGGTGCAGGTAGAGGGACTCACACCTACACAGGCAACAACCAAGGCCGTAGCCGTAAAGGACCTCGAGGAGAACCCAGAGATAGCCAAAGAACAGGAGCGCAAGGATGCTAGCGTGCCCAAAAACCCGAAGACGAACAAGAAGCAGCAGAATAAGGAGAACAAAACACTTGCCAAAGACAAAAAGGTTCAGCGTGCTGAGAGGGCTCAGAAGAAGAAGGCGTGGAAGGAGAAGATAGCCGCATGGAGCACCGCGGCGTAAAGCCTAGCTTTCTCGGTTAGGAGACTACGTTTGCTGTGGTAGCAACAAGGAGTTGCAGGGCGTGTTTAGGATGAGAGAACAGGGAGACTGCCCTTAGCAAGAAGCATAAGGAGGTATGTTGGGTGGAGTGATAGTCGATAGACAGTAACACTCGAGAATCGTTTGTTGTAGCATTGTTTTATGACGAGGGCCCAGGGTTTTAGGGTAGAATAATAACGCTCGGTGATGAAACCTATGCTGTTCGTGGTAAGAAGGCCTTGATGAGGAGTAGGGTGATCGGTGATCAGTGATTAGAAGAGTTGAAGCTCGACGCCAAGAACACGGGCTGCCCATGCACACGTGTTATTTTTGGGCTTAGCCTGACCCCCGCCCTTCCATGCTCTCTTCTGCTATCAAGCATCGGGATTGCACAGGGTAACAAATCGACCATTGTTATTAGCCACGTCTACCCTAGAGACTACGGATCTTATCGTACCCGGAAACTGAAGCTATCTCACAATGAAGACCAACCACGAAAGTAGTTAACAACAGCTTCAGAATGAGTACAGAATCCAACAATATTAATGTGAAGGCCAAGTTGTGTAGTTGGGAACCGAGGATCTTGTTAGGAGCTCAGAGGCTGAGGTCAAAGGCCAACTCATGAGGGTGAAGTCTTCACCAGCTCATCAGAATATGGAGCTGCCCAACCTATTTAACCTCGTTATCACCTGTCCTCCTTCCTGCGCTTTATACAACTCCTCTTCTATAAACAACACTGCACGTTCTTCTAATTCTACCCACCATCGCATTACCTTTTGCTTATTCAACGTACATTCCCTCTTGCAGCTATCATGCTGCAGCCACGTCATGCATGGACTGACGATAATCGAATCCTCTTATGCCTGCTGAGGCGATCTTATGAGCGCAAACACGTAGTTCCGATATGGAGCTATATCTTCCGAACTCAGTTATCTATTGAGGGTTTCGTGAATGGAATATCAAAAACGGCCCTTGATTCACAATATTCAGAGATGAAGGGTCCTGGTGCTGCTGGCTACGAAATCTACACACATATCATACACGCTACCCAGAACATCATCGAGCGGGAGTACGGGACATATCTTCATAATATACGCCGAGCTATTCAGGATTTGAATCTTAATGTTGCATTCCGAACCTCCAAGCTTGCGAAGCAGGTAAAAGCACAGAGACTATCAATACCTCGACGACAAAGAGCAATTTCGATTCCGGTTACAGTTCCTAGTGAACTCACCTCTATCAACGAGGTTACGAGTATCCGCCCTGTACTACGAAGTTTTCTTCACCATCCCAGCCCTTACTTTACGGGCCACCAGACGACGACCGATATGACAGACGAGGTTCGTACACACGAGAGAGTTGAGACACCAGTTCCACCAGTTCTCAGGATTAGCACAGATAGCCATGGTAATCAATCACGGCAACATCCTATCCTCTTATTCCGCGCAACTCCTATCATCGCCAACTTCCGTTCTAGAAGACACGCCGATCCAGCAGCTATAATCGACAAGCCTTTCACCTTCGCTAGTCAAGCATTCAGAAAAGATGTATGGCCCCATCTTGAAAGAAATCGAAAATATCCATCTCCCTTTATCTCCTTAGCACAGAATCCTCGAAACGCATTACGCCGTGTTGAGACCTCTCGATCTGAAGAGCCGGATAGAGAAATGTTCTTAGCCATCTTCGCATTCAACGACTTACAAGCCGACAGCCAGACCAAGTTTGGCGCTGATTCCGGCCCATACCTTGTTCGCAACCTTTTCACGACCGAGGAGGTCAGCGGACTACCAGATGGGTACAAAGGGGCCGGCGAGGTTAGTACTTAATATTCAACAGCTCGGTCTATACTAATAGTTCTAGTGGCTTATGTACGGATCTATAGACTGTGAGCCGATCGCAATTCTAGACTCTTCGCAGGGCATCAAGCTCGCTAGGTCTCTAAGGCGTTTTGCGGCCAAGGACGCGGGCGCTCTCCTAGATATCCACGAGGTACAGGTCCTACCTCGAGCATGACTAAAGACGCTAACCTAGTATAGAGCCTTCGATCCATCCCTAATAAGTGGAAACAGTGTGTTGCATACAATTTTCTTCTACGTTACTGTAGTCGATCGCGCCTACCTATCGTTGGAAGCCGTCCGTATACGTTACTGATGCAAGTCATCGAAGACGGCGAGATTTCTTCCTTGGCACGATTGACAGCCTGTTGTGAGCGAATTGCCACTGAGGAGGTCGAAGCCCGCTGGGTTGTCGTAGATAAGGAGGAGGCGGAGAACGACGACGAGGAAGAGGAGGAAGAGGAGGAGGGGGACGAGCAGAGTCCAGAAGAAGTGCTCTATACTTCGAGCGTGCGGCCTCGCATGGTGCAGGTCAACGTGCCACATCGTTCGCAGTTGTCTTCGAGGTCAGTTGTTAGTAATCATCTCAACACACTGGCAAGGCAACGCTACAACTCAACGCCTATGTGGAGTCCAGACTCATCGGAGGCAGACAACGATGACGAAGCTGGAGATAAGGCCACCAACATGAACGACGACTGGGATATGATCGCTGAAGACCTAGAAACAGCCTTCACAAAAGACTTTCCTTCAGCAGCTAGAAAGCTAGTACGACCAGTCACGGTGCTACCGCAGGCTCATGGCATTGCTCGAAGTATTGAGCGAGACGATCAGGTCGATAGCTTCACCGCCGAGCTCTTGCGAAGTGCCTACGGCCCTTCATCCCTTTCAACACCAAGCAGACTTCGGGGGAAGGCTACGAGTCTACACACAGACAAGACAGCACCTGCTCTTCCGAGATCGACTAAGCCAGGTTCCGCTACTTCGAGCTTTATTGATCTGACCGACGAGCCTACAACACCTGTTAAAAGAAGCGCAAAGGCCAAGAAGCGAACATCCCCTACCGACACCGACGACGAGGATATTATCATCGCGGGATCTGGTCGTCCTCGTCAGAGAGTCAGACTGACTATGCGAAGCCTGTCCGTGCAGGACGATGAAGACTTTATGTCAGCTTTAGAGTCCGCGTGAAGAGCTTGCGAAAGACCAGGGGATAGCGACGAGCGCTGAGCGGATACAGGGCCCACTGCATTGGCTTCAAGCTGAGAATGATCAGTGTCACGCCACGCAACTCCGCCAGCACAAGTGGGGCCACTTCATCAACGGGCACAACTCTGTGCTGACCGCCTTTTAAAGTTCGACGCCGAGCTAGGTACAAGGGACGCATAAACATGCTAGAGCTGGATCTGAGAGCGATGAGCTTTGCATCGTGGTTGAATGTGTTGAATGTGTTGAATGTGCTTCTCAAAATGACAATGGTACTGAGAGCTGAAGATGAGGGTATCGACTAAGACAAAGAAAGAAACAGCTATCTCGAACTCCTGCCAGAGAGCTTTTCTCGACCCGGCTTTGTACACTACGCCCCGTTGAACCATACGCGTGCCCCATGATACAATACAACCGCTTATATGTTGCCCGACGATCGACCAAACTCCAGCTTTGAAACTCCAGGGTGTTTTCACATCATACCCCTTTGCCCCATCGAGCCAGTCCTCATCCAATTTTCCATCATCTTGATCCTGTCATTTAACTGTGTGATTTCTTCATCCTTGCGCCGAAGCTCTACCTCGACGGAGTGGACGTAATTCATTGCTTCGATGAGCACGTCTGACTTCTTGACCTTCGAGGACCGACTGTCTAAATCATCAGCGTCGTCATCATCGTCATCCATGCTGTTGACGTTTCCACGTGAGCTTGATACGTGTGAGCAAGGCTTGCCGAATTGAGTCTTCTGAAGTGTTTGATGGAGCTCTTGAATTTTGGCGTTGAGGTTCTCGCGGTACTTGCGCTCGACGAGGGAGTGGGCTTGTCTTGCGCGAGTCTTCTTTGTTTGTTTACTGAGAGGGACTTCGTCCGTGGTGGCGGACTTTGCGGTCCGCCGTGTACGAGTGACGCGGACTTTCTTTTCTTCTTCCACGGAAGGGGTTTGAAGAGTATGCGCGGGGTTGATACTGTTCACGGCTTCCGGTTGCTCTCGCCGACGTTGTTGAGGCGAAGTGTGTGGCGTTGTAAAGTCGGTTGGCTGGTTCTGGTCTTGGTGGAAGGACGTCGAGGGCGACGACCTCCTTGGGCCTGGGATACACTCTTCGATCGGCGGTACCACCACCTCGTCGTTAACATATTGTAAGCATGGCGCCGAAGGGCCACAGATCTCAGGAGCGCACTTGTCGACTTGTCCTAAGAGCAAAGGACATAGCTTCTCAGCTTGCTGGTGTTCGGGTTGATGGTGTTCGGATCCATAACTCGAGTAGTTTGAGAGCAGCGACGGCTTGCGTGAGACAGAACGCATGCTGTTCGCGTCCTCGTCAAGCATGACGTCAAGGTGTGTGACGCTTGAAGTAGATGAGTGAATCGAGTCTTGCGAGATTGAGGAACCATCGGTGTCCATCATGTCTGACGAGTACTGCAGTGAATGGGAGTCGAAATCGTATGGCGAGTTCTGGTAGGGTATACCATTCACAGAGTTGTACGGAAACATAGCTGAATGATCAAATGGTTGATGCTGAGCTAAACTTTGTTGCTTGAGCTGAGGGTCCTGCATCATGGCTTGTGCGTCGTATGGTGCTACTGGTGAAGGTTGAGGAGGGGCATAGTTGTGAGCATCAGGCCACCTCTGGTTATTATATGAAGCCTGAGGGAACTCGCTGTCGAGCGAAAAGTAACGCTGAGACTCAAGCGAGGGCGGCTGTTGGTCGGCAGCCCGCTGAGGAGCTCCATTCCTCCTATTGAACAGCAAATCTGGGTTACGTTAGCACAAGGTTTTACCACTACGAACTGAAGAGCCTTACGACGGAATGGCATGATCTTTTGTCAAGGGTGTATCGGTAGTGCACAGTCTCACAGTTGTTTCGTTAAGGTACCATGTAGGCAGAGAAGAGCAAAACATCAGGTGAGAAGAAAGTTCGCCTCACTGGAAGACCTAGTCGGCAATTAGATAAGTTCTCCATCAACAGCCAAGCGGTCTTCCACGGATCCCAGGTGCACCAGTCAGAAACGTCAAAACTGTCTGAATCGAGCAGAGTAGCGTGCTAGCGAAGCGTCGGCTGCATCACCCATGTGGTTCTGATGACGGGACCAGCCATTTTAGGTCAGGAAGCATAGGTGCCTGTTGGTCCCTAATGGAGCCGACACCGACGAAGCACATGAAGAGGGCCTTGATTCGTCAGTGACAGGGATAAAAAGCAAGAAATTCAGACTTGGGGCGTCTGTGGACCAGACTAGACCATCTGCATGAGCACGGATGAGGGTGGTCTGACACGTTTTCGCAGCGTTACAGGGCTTTCGGCAATCCCGTAGAGCACTGATCTGGCCGCGCTAACCGTATGATCCGCGCCTAAAGCGCAGACTTGGGCCGATAGATCTCTGATGATGCACATCGTTTCCAGAAGCTGAAGTGCGAAAAGTTTCGGAGCTCTCCTGTCCGACTGCCCTACGAAAATAAACGTCTGTCGTTGCCCACGCGAGCTGTCACACCACAGCTACGAAATCTGGCATGATCAATACTCGTATCTGGCGAGCTCGAACCTCTCCGAAATGAGTGTTGATCGATTCCTTTCAGGATACACGGCCAGTGCCGATGTCCTCTTATGGTCATGCGATTATTGCCTTCGCTGACAACAGATTTCTATGCTCGTGACAATCATACCACTCTCCATCAGCTGTGCTTGACTGATACCCTGCTATTGACCCTTGAGGCTCGAAAATCTTCGGAAGCAATGAAGCTGACTATAGCAGCGCAATCATACAAAAGAGTCGATATGACTCTTAGGCAGGTAGATGGTGGACATCATACATACAGCTAACATACAACAACAACGACGACGACGACCATAACAACAACATCTACACTCAACTCAAGCGTGAGAAACAGCAATCAACGCCAAAGCCGCACAACATGAATGCAACAATGTACAGACTCGCAAACCGCGCAGCAACAACGGGAAGAAGTCTTCGACCTACCACCCGAGTGTCAACATTACAGCAACGACAGACCAGACTCTTCTCGAGCGCACAGAGACTGTCTCAAAACAAAGCAAGTTTGCCAAAAATCCCAAGCTTGTCAAAAGTCAAACCCGATGACACGATCATGTACGTCGCATTTGGCGCTGTCGGAGCCTCGGTCATTATGGGGATGTGGTATTCAGTACGCATACAACTACGATCATCTGGATAGCAGGCTAACAGCTTATAGCTTATGACTTCGGGCATGCGGATGAGTGGCCACTTTCGAGCAAGAGACGTGAAGAACCAAGAGGTTCTAGATAGGTCATCGAAGCTTGACGACCTTCCACGACTATGAACACTTCAGTGGTTCGGATAGTAATTTGAAGAGCCATCCTTGTTCGGCTGAAACAAACATTGGCGCAACTAGTGGTTTGGAACAGAAGAGCAACAGCTAGATGACCAGCATGCACGAAAACAGTACTACATGACTGGTTGAGATAGGAGGAACTAGGCTTATGGCGTCATGTGTAGGAACACATGTATAGGGTTTGACCTTGGAGTTGGGGAAACAAATTGGAGAACACCGGGATGTCTGTACCTGGAGTTCACACTGAACACAGAATTATATCAGCTTCATCCATATCATCAACATCACCACCCTGATTCGTGTTGCGCTTCTACAATCACAAGCAGGAGTATCAACGAGAAACCATGAGACTCATCTCAGCAACGCCGTAAGTTGTTACTGCAGAGGCGTGCTCTCGCTACTTACACAGCCTAGATCTCCTTATGCTCGCAAGGTCCGCATCACCTTAGCAGAGAAAGGTATTGCTTTCGATCTGCAAACGGAAGTCCCTTGGGACAGTACCACGAAGACGCCAGAGTTCAATCCTCTCGAGAAGCTTCCGGTCTTAATACCGGATGAAGGGAAACCAGTCTATGAATCTCACTTTATCCTCGAATGGCTTGAGGCAAAATATCCTGCACCCCAATACTATGACATTCATCCTCAAACGCAAGACGATCTGCTCTTCGCAAAGCAGGTCGAAGTCGTTAGTGATGGTATGTGCGACGCGTGCGTGATGCTCTTCTTTGAGAAGCAAAGGGAGAATCCTAGTAAGGAGTGGAACGCCAGGCAGATGCGCAAGGTCGAAGGCGGGCTGAAAGCACTCAGTGAGTGGGTTGGTGAAAAGGACTTCCTGGTCGAGGATCGCTTGACATTAGCCGATATTGCCGCAGGCTCCGTCTTAGGCTATATGACCGTGAGATTTAAGATGATTCCGTGGAGAGAACAGTACCCGAACTTGGCCAGATACGTTGATCGACTTGAGGAGAGAGAGAGCTTCAAGGACACGAAGCCATATCCTCAGAACATCACTGATAAGATTGTTTAGATGTGACAAGATCATCTTGATAGATCGAAATATCTGTTACACTCTCTGGTGCTGACACACGGCAGCTGTCTTACACTTTTAGCATAGACACCATCGAATTAGTACCCTGCTTTCAGTGAGAGCCAATAGCATACCATCCGACCTGTCGCGGAAGATAGAGTGTGCGAAGGTGAACGATTCCAATATGAGTTGTTAAAAAAAACCCTTGTTCCTTCGGCGCTCCTGCACGGATACTCCCATGCCTCATGTAGCACTAGATTGGCTTGTAACGAATGCATATCCCTTGTTGATAACCCGAATCTGCCCACGTTCGAGACGCTGTTGACGGGATTCCATTCTCACATCAGGCACCGTTGGATACGACTATTGCTTCGTGTTTACGGAGTAGCGATTATGCCAAGTCCAAGTATTTTGGTCTCACATCGTGGCTAGTTCGCCGCTCCTAGTATTTCATTCGTTGAGAGATGCTCCTTCCAACGCGATCTAGCGGGCTCTAACCCTTTTAGGCACGCCGAGTCGCGTGCGTTGGGCGAAAGTGCACATGAATTTGATGGCGGCGAGCTCAAAACACATGTTGAATTATCGCGGTATCGTCATCGATGTGTATTCACGTACCCAGCCTAGCACATAGTAATAAGAACTTTTCTTCTAATACCATCCACAGTCGTTACTGCTGTCGTTACTGCTGTTGTTGCATTCTCGTCGTCGCTGTCTTCTGCATAGGATGTTGGATCTCGATTTCCGCTTCGTCGCCTGCGTCGCCTCGCTGCTGGGTCCAGCCTCCCACATCCTGCTATGGATGCGTCTTGACGTGGACTCGAGCTCTCACCAGCTTCTCGTGCTAGCGAACCTCGCTGTCTTGCTGCCACCTATTGCACTATATCTTCGAGGCGCTGCTTTCCTCGACGCGGTACTTATAACTTGGACCGCCGACATCTGCTACGCTGTCTCTTTACTCGCTTCAATATTTCTCTATCGCGCATTCTTCCATCCATTACGCTCCTACCCCGGTCCCTTTTGGGCCCGGATCTCGGTCTTCTGGAAGGTCAAACACTACCAAGCCTCGAATTTCCAAGCGTACAAAGTCATCGACGATCTGCACCATGCATACGGCGACATCGTCCGCCTCGGACCCCGCCAGCTCAGCATCAGCGAGCCAAGCGCATATCAGGCAATCTACGGCGCATCTTCCGAATGCCACAGGCTCAGTCACCTGGAGCAAATCCGGAAAAACCTACAGAGCTTAGCGGATCCTGCTGAGCACCATACCCGGCGTAAGGTCTGGGATCACGGGCTCAACGCGAAGGCATGTCAGAGCTATCTCCCACGGATCAACGATATTACAAATCGTCTTTGTGCGCGCTTCGCGGAGTTTAACGGAAAACCCATCACTGTGAATGATTGGTGTCACTTCTACACGTTTGACATCATGGGAGACTTGGGCTTTGGACGCAGCTATGGACAGATCGAGAGTGGAAAGGCACACCCCGCGATCACGAAGGTGCAGAACTTCCTAAAAGCTGGTGTTATTGCTTTGCAGATGCTGTGGATTGTGAACTTTTTGCAGTTAATTCCTGGATTAGATGATCCGATGAGGGACCTGAAGGAGTGGGCAGAGGCATTGTTGAAGGAGAGGGATGAACGTACGACAGAGAAGGAAAGGGAGGAAAATAGGGATTTGATGAGTTATGTTGAGGAGAGTAGACGGGCCGTTGATGAGAGGTGGCCGATGACTGATAAGGATATCGCGGAGGATGCAGTCACTCTGCAGGTTGCAGGGTCGGATACGAGTTACAGTGTGCTAGTGAATTTGTGTCATTATTTAGCGAATTACTCGGAGCTACAGGAGAAAATACGCAAGGAAATACTGGGAACCTTCGATGGTGGCGATGGATCGAACGGGCCGACATGGTCGCGTTTAGCGAGCGCACAGCAGTGTCCATTTCTGGATGCCACGGTGAACGAGGTGCTACGGCGACATGCACCTGTGCCGATGGGTACGATGCGAGAGACCCCAGATCATCCTATGGAAATTGCAGGCCAAGTCATACCAGCGAAGACAATACTGAGCTGCCCGATCTGGACCATGCAGTATGACGAGAGATGCTTCAAGGACGCCAATAAATTCATCCCAGAGAGATGGTTAGATGGATCACACCCGGAGAGTCGCGCAGACTTGATGTTGGACAAGAGAGGCTTTGTGCCATTCAGCATGGGTGGAATGAATTGCGCTGGTAGGTACTTCGCGTACATGGAGATCAAGGTCTTCGTTGCGAAGATGCTGAGGAAGTTCGAGATTGCATTTCCTGACACCCAGCTGGTCGAGGAGAAGGACGGCTACCAAGCTAAGCTAGCGAGGGATCAACAGCTTGTGAACGGGACCAAAGACTACTTGACGCAGTGGGCCAGTGAGGTGGAAGTGTGCTTCCGACCGCTAGGAGAGCAATAGCATATGTAGGACGCCATCAGATAATATTAGTCTCTCCTATCTTCCAACGCGCCCAGGCCAGCTGGGCAACTATGAGAACCTTCTGCGTCCAGGATCATCTTTGTGGACTTTCGGAAACCGCCGGCTTTGGGAAGAGAAATCTATACCGCATGCCTACTATCAGGAGTCGCATGCGAGACGCTGATGTTCCGCGGATGTAGCGATGCTGACGATGACATCAGGCATGAGGCGACGGCGAGCATGCTCATAGCTCATCGATACGGGACGATCCTAAGGGGGATTGCCACAGGGGCTGCATGTTCAACGAGCTGTTACTCCCCGGATGTTGTAAGTCCCTGGGTCTCATATCGTGCTGAGGACAGTCTAGGAAGGTCTAACGAGACTAACAAAACAGGCGAACAGGGAGGGGCATGATTTGCTCGTGGTCATCGGCACGCTGAGAAGGACTAGTAAGACGCGACTCTGATCTACTTGCCCCACCTATGACACAGCTGCCCTCAGCGAATGTTGCTGAGGGTACAATCAACAAATTTAATAATTTCTCTGTTGTCAAAGTGGTTCACTTCATCTAACTCAGCACTTCTACATACTCCTTTGGTCATTACCTAATTGAAGAAACTACACTAAAAGTAAGTCCTGCAACCTTCAGCACGAGCACTCACCAAACGACAATTACTTCCTGTTTCTCCCGATACTGCTCACTCCTACATATACACGATCAAGGCTCCTCCGCCGTACCTCTACCTGCCACTTTGATTCTCTCCAAGGACATACCATTAACACCGCTGCAGTCATGCCTGTTGTCAAAGTTCACGCCCGGTCGATCTACGACTCTCGAGGCAACCCAACCGTCGAAGTCGATATAGTTACCGAGACTGGCCTCCACCGAGCCATTGTCCCATCTGGTGCTTCGACAGGTCAGCATGAGGCCTCTGAGCTAAGAGACGGCGACAAATCGAAGTGGGGCGGCAAGGGTGTGCTAAAGGCGGTTGACAACGTCAACAATGTCATTGGACCTAAGCTCATCGACTCAAAGCTCGACCCTGCTGATCAGTCAGCTGTTGACAAGTTCTTAATCGATCTTGATGGCACTGAGAACAAGACCAAGCTGGGTGCCAACGCCATTCTGGGTGTGTCCCTGGCCGTGGCCAAGGCTGGCGCTGCTCAGAAGGGTGTACCTCTATACGTCCACGTTTCGGATCTCACAGGAACAAAAAAGCCTTATGTCCTTCCAGTACCATTCATGAACGTCCTCAACGGCGGTTCGCACGCTGGTGGTCGCCTTGCTTTCCAAGAATTCATGATCGTCCCTGAGTGAGTAAGCATGTACCGTGGCGGATTTCAAGCTAACAGATTCGCAGCCAAGCTCCTACCTTCAGTGAGGGTCTTAGATGGGGTTCAGAGGTCTACCACCAGCTGAAGGCTCTTGCTAAGAAGAAGTATGGCCAGTCCGCAGGCAATGTTGGTGACGAGGGTGGTGTTGCCCCGGATATCCAGACAGCCGAGGAGGCACTTGACCTGATCATGGAGGCTATCGACGCAGCAGGATACAAGGGCAAAATGAACATCGCAATGGACGTTGCAGCAAGTGAATTTTACAAGGAGGATGAGAAAAAGTATGACCTCGACTTCAAGAACCCTGACAGCGACAAGTCCAAGTGGATCACGTACGAGCAGCTTGCCGACATGTACAAGCAGCTCTCAGAGAAGTTCCCAATTGTGTCGATTGAGGATCCTTTCGGTGAGGACGATTGGGAGGCGTGGAGCTACTTCTTCAAGACCACCGACTTCCAGCTTGTTGGAGATGACTTGACAGTCACAAACCCCAAGCGAATCAAGAAGGCCATCGAGGTCAAGGCATGCAATGCTCTGCTGCTCAAGGTCAACCAGATTGGTACTCTTACCGAGTCAATTCAAGCTGCTAAGGACTCCTTCGCTGCTGGCTGGGGCGTCATGGTCTCGCACCGATCTGGTGAAACCGAGGATGTCACCATTGCCGACATCGTTGTTGGTCTTAGAGCTGGTGAGATCAAGACTGGTGCTCCTGTAAGTCTTTCAACATTCTGTACTGCGTTCTGACGTTCGCTAACCACATTTCAGGCCCGATCCGAGCGACTTGCCAAGCTGAACCAAATCCTTCGAATCGAAGAAGAGCTCGGCTCGCAAGCTGTCTACGCCGGCTCCAACTTCCGAAAGGCCATTGAGATGTAGAGCGCAGGATGACCAAATCGTGATTGATAGCGGATTCTGTTACGCGTAGCACATCTTCATAGCAAAATGAACATGAACGTGATGAACAAGACGGGGAGGTCACGCGCTGCGTGCCGCTCTGCAAGGGTGAAATTGAGAGTTCCAACGAAGACTTTTAGGAGCACATGTTCGCAGTAAATGTGCGGCGATTGGCTATTCATTGGGCTGCAAATCATGCCTGAAATTGGCCCACTGACCTCATTTCGGCAGGCATTTATTTCTGTGATATCGCACATCCCTCCCGCACATTTCTGGCCACTCCCGCACCGCACATCATACACAAGTCATTGCAGTCTCGCAAGTCTGTCGAGAGTCTTAGACGCACCAAGGCCCCGACATAGCCCAGAAGTGTCCAGTAAAAAGGCACTTAAACCCACGAGCAACCATGGCGCCACCTAAGAAGTGGGGTGAGTCAACATTCCACGATGCGACAACACTGCATGGCGGTCGATCGTGCTTAGCCCTGCGGCAAATAGACACTGACCTGATTGCAGATGATGAAGAAGATGACACGTCGTCCGAAGAGACCTCCTCCGGCGAGGAGTCGGTAGAGATCCAGAATGTGCCTATCCGAAAGAAGTTTGACGATGAGGAGGATGACGATGATGTAAGTCGATACATGGGCTGAGCGGGGGCAGAGACTGACTTGAGCAGGTTGCCGACAACTGGGAAGAAGCAGAAGACTCCGAAGAAGAGCGACAAAAGGCTAAGGCTGCCGCAGACGCCAAAGCAAAAGCAGATGCTGAAGCGGCAAAGAACAAAAAGTCAAAAGCACAAAGAGTAGAAGAGCACAGAGAAGCGAATAGGAGGAAGAAGATGGCAGCAATGGACGACGAAGAATCGGATTCAGAAGACGAAGCAGACAAACGCCAACGCCTACGGCAGATTGAACAAGAAGCCGACCTCAAGAACGCGGAAGATCTGCTTGCTTCTGGTCTCGGCCCCAAGTCGCGCGGTGCGAAGGCGGTCGTCATCGAGAACAAGGATAAGCCAGGCGAGGCGATCGACCTCTCCAGCATCGCACTGTTCCAGCCTGCAACAAAGACACAGTTCGAAGCGCTGTCAGAAGTGCTTGTGCCACTGCTCAGAGCGTCGAGTAACAAGCCCCATTTCAGTATATGGGCTCAGAACTTCTGCAAGCAGATCTGCCAGGACATGCAGAGCACCGATATCAAGAAAGTGGCGAGCGCACTGACTGCGCTGAGCAACGAGAAGATGAAGGAAGAGAAGGCCCAGGACAAGGGCGGGAAGAAGAGCAAGGCGCAGAAAACAAAAGCCACGCTAGGAGGAGCTGGTCGGGATATGGCGAGGGGTGCTGCTGACACGACAGCTTATGACAATGATGATTTGGGTGAGGATGACTTTATGTGAGGACTGCGGGCAGACTTGAGACGACGACTGGTTATTCTTCTACTGGCTAGCGATATGATTGATGCGGTATGAGGAATGTGAGCACTTCTGCCGGACCTGCCCTGTAGACGTGACTAGATAACGTGGCAGGTCCTAGTTTGGGCTCTTGCGTTCTTGCATATCTACTAGAAGCTAGCAATTCTACATCTCACGGAATAGAGATGAGCTTTAGACCAAAAAAAAACACGTTCAACCTTATACTACCCCTCCAAGGTGAACTGAGCCATTATCTTTGTGCATCTCAGACTGTTTTATGCTCAGCAAACTGGTGCCTCATGTAACCCTCATTCGGCGTGTGTTTGAGCTGCTCTTCTGCAGCCTCCCGAAAGGGACAGCCACTCCTGACCACAATGCCATTCAATAAGCAAAAGCATGTTCGCTATTGGCGGATGTGCGCGAACATTCTGCCGGATGCATACCAGTCCAGTGATGCCAGTCGGATGTTCTTGGGCTTCTTCATCGTCGCTGCTCTTGACTTGTTGGATGTCTTGGATAACCCCGATCTGGAAAAGGCCCCCATCTCAGCCGAAGAGCGGCAGAAATGGATAGATTGGATCTACAGCTGTCAAGTCCAGGATGGGAAAGGGTTTCGAGGCTTCACAGGCACAGATCTCGCAGACCGCAGAAGTCCCAACAACAGGCACTGGGATCCAGGAAACCTGCCAAACACGTTCTTCGCGCTTGTTGCTTTGCTTGTGCTCGGAGACGACCTTGGGCGAGTGCAGCGGGAGCTGTGCCTCCAATGGCTGCCACAATTGCAGAGGCTAGATGGCAGCTTCGGCGAGATCCTTGGACCCGGCAACGAGGTCGAGGGGGGAAGAGACCTGAGGTACTGCTGCTGTGCAGCTGGAATTGCTTATATCCTGCACGATCCAGCGGAAAAACCCTACCACCCAGTCTTCGATGAAGAGCGGTTGATTGACTATATCTTAAGCTGTCAGGACTATAATGGTGGCTACGGAGAAAGTCCTCTACGCGAGCCGCATTCTGGCCTGAACTATTGTGCTATTGGTACGTTCGAATTACTGGCTAGGCTTGGTGGTCAATCTAGTGGAAGAGCACAGACTGCTCTGGGAAACCAAGACAGGTGTATTCGTTGGCTGCTCCAGCGGCAGACGACACTTCTCTACGAGGAGACGCAAGCGGATGAGGATGAAGACGAAGAAGAAGCAGGTCCACCCGCGGCCAGCTTTGCTAGATCGCCTGAGGACGCTGAGCCGACCAGTGTTGTTGGTTTCAACGGCAGAGACAACAAGATTGCCGATACATGTTATTGCTTCTGGAACACTGGGGCGCTGGCTGTAAGCACAGCTTGTGATTCAGTGATCCACTATTGACGTTCAACAGATGCTCAATTCGTTACACTTAGCTGATCTTCACCCTGTTCGCGGCTATCTGCTCGAGAAAGTGCAACATCTGATCGGAGGTTTTGCTAAAGGTCCCGAGAGTCCTCCAGGTGAGTGTGTTTGCGTGGCATATTTCTTGCGTGGGACGGGAAACATTTACTAAGAGGAAGACAGATGTGATGCATTCGTATCTTGGTCTCGCCGCTTTAGCGCTATACGGTGAATCTGGTATCAAAAGTCTAGACCCAGCGCTGTGTATCAGCAAGAACGCGGCCGCGAATCTCCGACGCGTCGCATGGCGTCAGCACGCACCAAGCTCTTGATCAACATCTGCACGTTCTGAAACGCATTGCTGCAGTGCTATTCGAAACTGTTTGGTCGGTAGTGCATATGCAGGTTTACGTGTCTACGTGTCATGCGTGTCATGTACCCAAAGGGTAGCTGAACGCTCCTTGTCGGCAGGCTGCAAACAGTAAATGGAGGAAGTAGAATGGACGCGGCATACGCGACTAGCTGTCCTAGATCGCCTTTGGAGACACGCCTGTGCAGATCTGTCCAAGCGGCCGCCGAGCACTGTCAAGCATCCTAAAATTAACCGACTTGACCCTATCAAAGCTCTGCGACCGAAGCATTTTATTGAGTTAGCAACCTAACTTTCGGGATGCTGGAGCTGATGCTACCTGGCCGATCGAAGCCAATGGCTGACGATCTGCAGCTGAAGATCATGTTTACTCCGAATCCCAAGTCCCGAGGGACAATGCAAACATGTCTTCTACATACAAGTTATAGCTGACATGCTTCGTCGCTGCTACCCTGCCCAATCACGGAGTGACGCTCAGCGGCCAGAGCAAGCGAGATGGGTAAGAAGACAATATTCACCAATATTACTCCGCTACCTCACCAGGTAAGCCGGGAGGTCGCAATAGCCATGCTGCATAATCACGACGAGATGATTGAGCTCAACCCACTGGTCATCGAGCACCACCCGATAAAGACCCCACGAGATGCATCCAAAGACGAATTTCTAGATTGCACCTGGCAAGAGATGACGGACAGGATAGCCTATGCTGGAGGGATAGTCAAAGGCAAAGTTAGTTACAAGGGATGTTTCCATAATCTTCCTACTGGATTGCAGACTCATATCTATGCGCCGATGAGCCTGGACATCAGAGAGAAGTGGACGGTTTGCGGGACACTGGCAGGCGAGCCGGACGAACCACGAGAGCTAGGATTAAACACCCCGAGGAGAGGATTTTATCTGCGAGAAGACGGAGAGATCAAGTGTAACGTGCTGATGACTGGCTTTGTGAGGAAAAATCTGGATCACGCGCATAAAGTATTAGTCGAGCGGATACTGGCGAAAGCCGAACGTGTGCAAGCACATCTGAATGCTAGTGCATGTTCATCATCGGGAAACGGCACTCCTTCATATACGCCTGCTTTTCAGCCTGGGTCGCATATGTCTACTTCTTCTATCGTGCGACAGATGCGGAATCCAACGGAGCAGCACTTCGCTACCGAGGGGTCGATACCACCACGATTGTCGAGTGGTCTTGCAGCAACGCAGACTGTCAAGTCACCCCTGCGAGAGGACGACATCCAGGAGCTACCCGGCTCAGTTCCAAATGGCAACCGAGAAGCAGTTCTGAGACGGTCAGCAGAGGACGAAGATGATGCAGAGCTCGCAGCGATCCACCCGGCACTGAGAGAGCAATACAGACAAAGTCGCACCGAAAAGCTAGGACGGAGTGACACAGTACTCCCCGCTTATCACACGCTCCAGCACCAAAAAGGTCAATTCTACCACCAAGACATAGCGAAACGATCAGCTGGCAAGCAATTTGCGGCTGAGCTAGAAGGCTCAACGGCATTTACCCCAGCAGAATCATTGAGCGCAGGGACTCGGTTGCAGTATCGGAACACTTATGATATCAGCGAGTTAGAGGACTCGGTATTCAAACTTTCGACGAGACAAGGACAAGCAGATGGTTGCAACCATTTCAGCAGCCAAAGCCAGCCCTTACCGGAAGCGGAAACAGATACACACGTCAACGTCGTTCCCTTGTCGCACGATCGCACCTTTGACCGGTTCAGCGTGGTAAGCGGGATAAGTGAGATGCCTACGCCCAAGGCTGGACAATTTGCCTTCAGCAATAGTGCTGACAACAGGTTCAGTGTTGTCTCTGCTTTAACGACCAGTGACATTCCGACGCCAAGATTCCAGCAATTGAGCTTCGCGGAACAGCAGCGGCAGGCGCAAGGTCAGGCCTATGCACAACACGATTCGTTAAGACAGAAGCTGATCTACGCTCAGCAGGCTGGGCAGTACCTAGGCCAGCAGCAAGGCAGTTGTCTCTGACGTGTGCAAATTAGCGATTGTTGTGCAGATAGGCATGAATTGTACTGATAAGAGGGCTGTAAGGGTGTCCAGGGTACTTAGGTATTGAGCTTGTGAGTTGACCATCACTTGGTGCACTTCTCTCTTCGGCTACTAGCAAGGCTGTGTTTCGGTAGCACATAGTATGCAGTAAGTGCGGTGTTTCTAGTTCTTGAAGGACACGCATATCCTGTGTCTAGCCTTATTCCTCGGGGCTGGATCGGGAGAGAGGAAGAAGCCGCTACTCTTTAGTCCTTCCATCCATGCATTGACGTCACTGAGTATTGAGGCCGTCTACAGTTTCACGAGTACAATGCACCTGACTCTCGCAATGGTATGTACCTACAAGAAGTGCAAGACCCGTCCTAGGTATCGTCCTCGCGCCGAGAAAGGTCCGTGAAGTTGACCTAAAACGCGCTTGCGCTGCTCCGAAGACAGCCAAGTCGACAGCCGGAGCGCACTAGCGGGCCGAAGTTGCGATAGGTCCGGCGACTGATAGCGTGACCTTTGCATCACTGCTATTCCTTACCACACTCGTATAGCAATGACGATTGCTTGACAGGGGAAACGCGTACGCGAAGGGTGAGCTGTTGCTTGACCCACCACAGCAACACAATACTCAGGTTTACCGGCTCGTAGAGGGTACAGCATGACTGCGGTCATCATCTCTCCTCACTCGTCTTGCAATTCCTTCTTTATTATCTGAAGATTCTCCTGTTTGCTCACTCTTTTCGTAATGGCAGCCTCGGCAGCTCTGAAGAGCCGCGTGAGAAGCGAGTCATTCCTCAAGAAGCTTACCAAGGCAGAAGACTTGCTGCATCATTTTCCCAACGGCGCTTATATCGGCTGGTCTGGTTTCACTGGTGTTGGCTACCCCAAGAAGATCCCGACTGCGTTAGCGGAACACGTAGAGAAGAACAATCTGCAGGGTAAGCTCAAATACAATCTTTTTGTAGGAGCGTCGTCGGGCTCTGAAACGGAGAATCGATGGGCACGCAACAACATGATCGAGCGGCGTAGCCCCCACCAGGTTGGTAAGGAGATTGCTAAGAGGATCAACTCGGGCGACATCAAGTTCTTCGACAAGCATCTGAGCATGTTTCCCGTGGATCTGATGTACGGCTACTATACCAAGCACAAGGAGAACAACAGGCTAGACGTTGCCATTGTCGAGGCCTCGGCCATCACTGAAGAGGGAGGCATCATTCCTGGCGCATCTATAGGAGCTTCGCCTGAGATCATCCAGATGGCAGACAAGGTAGGACAGATAGAGTTCGTGGTTTTCCCTCCATGGCTCATGGTCGATTTAGATTATCATCGAGGTCAATACTGCCGCGCCAAGCTTCGAAGGATTACATGATATCACCATGACCGACCTCCCTCCGCGCCGCAAGCCATACCTAATCATGGCGCCGGAGGACAAGATTGGCACCGAGTACATCCCCGTCAACCCGGACCGCGTTGTGGCGATCGTCGAGTCCGACTACCCCGACCAGACCTCGCCCAATGCTCCAGAAGATGACACGTCCAGAGCCATCGCATCGAATCTGATCGAGTTCCTCAAGCACGAGGTGAAGCATGGGCGTCTGCCGCAGAACCTGCTGCCTATTCAGTCCGGGATTGGCAATATCGCCAACGCAGTCGTCGGTGGTCTAGCAGTGAGTTCCTTCCTGACCCCCGCATATCTCTGTTCTTCAGTCTGCTCTACGTAGCGCCTACAGTTGCTGACCAGGCCTAGTCTGGAGGCGCCGATTTCAAAAACCTTAAGGTGTGGACTGAGGTGCTCCAAGACTCTTTCCTTGACCTCTTCGACAGTGGCAACCTGGACTTTGCGACGGCCACATCGATCCGGTTCTCGCCCGACGGCTTCAAGCGCTTCTACGATGGGTGGACGGACTACTCGCCGAAGCTCCTGCTCCGGTCGCAGCAAGTGTCTAATTCACCTGAGATCATCCGACGGTTAGGAGTCATCGGCATGAACACGCCGGTGGAGGTGGACATCTACGCACACGCCAACTCGACCTGTGTCATGGGCAGTCGCATGCTCAACGGACTTGGTGGGTCGGCGGACTTCCTACGGTCGGCGAAATACTCGATCATGCACACGCCGTCGACACGTCCTAGCAAGACGGATCCGCATGGGGTGAGCTGTATTGTGCCGATGTGCACACATGTCGACCAGACGGAGCACGATCTCGACGTTGTGGTGACGGAGCAGGGGCTGGCAGATGTACGAGGGATGAGTCCGAGGGAGCGAGCCCGGGAGATCATCAAGCATACTGCGCATCCGGATTACAAGCCGATCCTGCAGGACTACTTCGACCGGGCCGAGTTTTACTGTTTGAAGAATGGCATGGGCCACGAGCCACATATGCTGTTCCAGAGCTTCAACATGCATCGGGCGCTGCAGGAGAAGGGCAGCATGAAGGAGGTGAAGTGGGAGGATCCGTAGAGGGGAGGAGTAGGAAGGCTGAGATGTTTCCGGGGAGCTCAGGGAAGATATCAGGCTATATGATGAGCATTTTACCAGTAACATAGCCAGGAAGGATGCCTCGCGTCTTGATCCCCTTTTCTTTTTGTCGACTAGCACGATTCTGTCATGGTGGGGGGATGCTTCTTTTAGCTCCCGGCCTTAGAGGCGCAGGGATCGCCAGTTAGCGGCAATCGCCATTGACGGCTCCCTAGGCTCCCTGCCCTACAAGTAAAGTCAAGGCAAGTTGCAGACCCCAGTAAGGGACTCCATTTTGATGCGCGAGCAGATATTGCACGATCCCGATTGCGACTTGCGACTGGCGACTTGCAGCGTGCATAGTAGTCTACATCATCTTCCGCAGATACACCAGACACCTCCATCCTCCCGGCCATCTTGTGCGCATTGACTGTACACTAGCGACTGATCTCGCATCTTGTTCACATCGCCGCGCATCGTATACGAGTCCAGTCGTTCGCACGAATGTCGAATCCTCGCATCCAGCATCCCCAAGCCCAGCTCCACCTTCGTCATACCTCTGCGACCGCCGCGAGCCGGAGAGTCGAGCCGACAAGGACACTGAGTAGAGTGAGCAGGGCCAGGAGGAGGCATGCAGTCAGTTAGGACCAAAGCAGAGCTCCAACAGCACAAAACCAAGGTAGGCCACCAGCGCCACTGCCGATGCCACAGGTTGAGGCGAATGTTGAGGCCCATGTTGACACTGTTCTCCAGCTCGCCAACTCGTACTCGGAGCTGCTCGAGTAAGCCACCAAGCCCTGCTTCTTATACCACCCTCTAACACTCCCCTCCAGAGAATTCTCCTCCCCAGACCTCAAGCACGTCGGCAACTACACCCTCGGTCGCATCATCGGCACCGGCTCATTTGGCCGTGTCTACCTCGCCCGACACTCGCTCCTGCCCAACACAAAGGTCGTCCTCAAGGCTGCGTGTCGCGACGATCCAAACCTCGCCCGTGAGATCCATCACCACCGTCAGTTCATCCACCCGCATATCGCCCGCCTGTACGAGGTCATCGTCACCGAGAAGACCGTCTGGCTGGTCCTCGAGTTCTGTCAGGGCGATGAATTGTACCACTACCTCGTTACCCACGGCCAGCATGGACTCCCCGTCGACAAAGTCCAGCGCATCTTCGCCCAGTTAGCCGGCGCAGTCAGTTATATCCACAGTAAGAGCTGCGTGCATCGCGACCTCAAACTCGAGAATGTCTTGCTCGACAAGAACGGCGATGTCAAGCTCGTCGACTTTGGCTTTACAAGAGAATACGAGGGCAAGGCCTCGTACCTGCAGACCTTTTGCGGCACCATATGCTACTCCGCCCCCGAGATGCTGAGAGGGGAGAAATATGCTGGTGAAAAGGTCGATGTCTGGAGTCTGGGCATTGTGCTCTTTGCCCTGCTAACAGGCGCCTTGCCCTTCGATGAGGACGACGACATGGCCACCAAGCAGAAGATATTGAAGGAGGAGCCCACCTACCCTGACACCTTCCCCGAACAAGCCAGGACGCTTCTCGCCAAGATGCTGAGCAAGAGACCAATCCACCGGCCGACGCTGGCCGAGGTGCTGAACGACCCCTTTCTGCTCGAATACGCGCCTGCCCAACAAGCCATCTTGAAGCTCAATCAACCCGCTCCCTTCACTACCAACCTCGAAAAGGCTTCCCTCGAACGCATCAAGGGCGCAGGAATGGACGTTGACAAAGTCATCGAGAACGTACTGAGTCAACGATGTGACGCCCTTGCCGGCTGGTGGGCACTGTTGATTGAGAAGGAGACACGCAAGGAAGCACGACGGGAGAGGAAGAGAAGAGAGAAGGAGGCGGAGCTGAAGATACTGCGTCGCCTTAGTGGGGCCAGCAGTAGGCTAGAACGCATCGCACCCACTCTCGCCGACGTCGCTGAAGAAGGAGCAGGCGCACGACCCATCAACGGAGCTGCATCTGATGTGGCCGCCGCGACACGAGCTAGGAGCACCAGTCGTGGAAGAACAAACCGCAGAAGCACCCCACAGCTCATGGTCTCGGATCTGCCGAGACTGCCCGAAGGGAGTGCCATCGAGAGCCCGCGTCTTATGACGCCTCCGCCACCCGTTGGAAAGGACCCTCGGCGCTCGAGAAGTGCCTCCCGCCCACCCTTACCGCCGAAAGAACGACAACGCCGACGAAGCAGTCATCTCAGCCCTGTTGCGACAAATCCTGATCTATTAGGACTAGCTGGCCCGACGAACGGTGTGAAGAAAAACAGGTTTGGTAAACCGAGCACACCCCAGAACAAGAAGTTTCTAGGTCAGCTCGCTGCACTCAAACACTGGTTTAAAGAATCGACCAAGCGGGGGCCACACCCAAGAGATCCAAAGAAAAGCCGCGCGACCTCCCCGGCCACATCGCAGCCCGCTTCCAGCAATGGAGACAAGCAGCCGAGTGAAAACGTGGTACATAGCAAGGGACATTCTCGGGAGGCGTCTGGTGCCACTGCTAACACACGCAATTCCTATGGCGCGACACTCACCCCGATTGCAAGCAACTATTCCGGAACCTCGAACGGAAGACCATTGCCCAGCGCTCGATTAGATGTACAGCGTACACGCCACAGGCAGTCACCTTCGCCGTCTCCCATCACTCCCCAAACAAGCTTCAGAAAGTCATCACAGGGCCTGAGGGGACGGAAATCCACTTCGAGCTCTGTCAGCAGTATTCGCAGTATACCTCAGCGGTATACATCCACACACTCAAAAGCATCCTCAGTGTCAAGTGGTGGTGGTGACAGTCACGACACCTCCACTGTTCACTCTCCGGGCACGAGATCTGTTGGCAGATCGCCGCACGCATCTCTGAAGATTTTACCTGCAACACCTTCGACCGGTGCATTCCCAGCCGGCGTAAGGAACCAGTCCGGTAGTGATGGGAAGCCCGACGTTACAGGAAGCAGCGTGCTCTTCGCGAAAAGGAAGAAGTCGCCGTTCAAGGGCCCGAACTTGAATTTCAGCACGGTCAACACTAATGGCATGATGAACAGCGGCCTCGGGAGTCCAGCGATATTCTCCAGACCGAGAGAAGCCAGTAGTTCACATATGAATGTGGGACTGCTTGACGCCCAACCACGACGAGGACCACGAACGCAGCAGAGAAAAAGCCTCATCATCACTGAAGAGGAGGAAGAGCCGGAAGAGGAGATAGAAGAGGTTGAGGAGTTTCCTGCCGTAAGGCTTGGGAAGGGAGAATCCGTACATTCTATCATGTTTCTTGACGATCCGGCACTTGGTGTTAATGTGGAGGAAGAAGATCATGGTGCGGATAACGATCCGCCTACTGTTCCTGTGGGTAGCGGGCAGCCCCGGCCTAGCATGGAGGAGAGGTTGAAGGAATATGAGCGGAGGCACTCGCTCGATCAGCATGCGAAAGAGATGGCACCGATCCACCGTGCGACTACGAAGGAGCGGCCAGCCGGAGACGGTGTTGAGGGCCCAGCTGTTGATCAGGAGAATGTTGTGAAAGAGAGGGGAAATGACTAGTGGCGTGTTAGACTGAGAAGAAAGAAATGTCACGCCTTAATCGGTACAGCAACAGTGTTACAGCGTAGATTGAGTGGAGGGCAAAACCGCGACGGTTCGTGGTGACGCCCAACCCAATGCCGCGCCAGGGAACACCAATAATTCTGCCCAACACCGGACATGGCCAACGCCTACGACAGGCACATACAGACACAGCCAACACACGCTTTCGTCACCGGACTTGAGCACTGCTGAGCACCACCGTGCTTCATCGGATCGAGAGGCAGACGAGCCAGAAGTGTACGTGCAAGGAGCATCGCGAATGAAGTGCGACATTGTACAGCAACCAGATCACGATCTGTGGCGACCTCAGGGCGCAAGGTACAAGAATATTGATGAAGATGTACAAAACGATGATGTACAGTATGTACGATCGGCATTTGACGGGGTTATTAGGTATTTCAGCGAGCGATACAGTGGTTCTTGAGTTTGTTTTTGTTTTATTCCAGGCTTATTCATCAGGAGTGTTCCTGGCCTCTACGTTCTATTTCCAGGTTTACTGGTTGGACGATTCATCCGGACAGACGAGTCAGGCATCAACAATAGTTTCCTGCCGCACGGACCTTGCAGAGTACGACGGGTTAGTTGTCGACTTGGTACTCCTATCTATGGTTTGGTCATTCCGAACTTCAGGTGCGCCGTGTTGGTGTGCACATCTCGATGCTGTAGTGCCGCGTCGTGTACGTACGATACCTACATCGGGTCTGCGGTGCTCGCGGCACAAAAGCCAAGGCTGGAAGCCGGAAGTGTAAAATCCCGTCGAGATCTCACCGGGCCGGTTAAGTACGGGCGGGGGCTACCGCACCTTTCCTGTTTATTATTTTCGGACTTTGCACATTCTATGAAATCGTGAAATCGTGAAATCGTGAAATCGTGTATGCTGCTTCCGCTGTCGCTGTCGCTGTCGCTATCCTCGTCCTTGCCATGCTACCGATAGCTGCATATGCTGCCGCAGGTCGCTTAGGCGTTAGTAGTTGGGTATTAATGTATACCCGTAGTGTATGCACGTTCCGGATTAAGTAGGTATAAGTAGGTCTAGTACCTATCGCTTAATGCCTTCTTTACTTATACGTAGCTATGCTAGCCGGTTATCCTAAGGTTAATCTTAGCCTATTAGCTGTTAAGATTTACGACTTCGTCGTCTAATATAATTAGATGTAAAAAGAGATTCTTACTTAGATTAATAGAGTCCGTAGTATTAAGTGCGGATATAACGTGCTTAAGAAGTTTCTTAAAGCAGAAGGTATTACCTTAAACTAGTCTATAAAGAAAGGTCTCTACTAGGATAATAGGTTTATCTTATTAGTGCAACGCGCTTATAAATAGACCTTATAGGATAACGAGAAGATTATATAAAGCTTATAATAGGAGCCCGCTTACGCAGTAGTTAGTACTCGGCTTATTAAGTCTATATAACGGAAGTATAATTAGTCTCGAAGAGACCGTGCTATCGAGAATTAACTAGAGCGCCTTTAGCGCATAGAGGCTATTATCCTTAAAACTATTACGTTAGGTATTAGACGTAACTAGAGCCGGAATTATTTCTATATTTATCTTTAGATACGCTATCTAGCACTTTAAATATAGGAGGATTACGTTCGAAAGGTCCTCTACGATATTAATAATATATATAGACGTAATTAAAAGCCGGAGTATAAGGTTATACAACGCTACGAAGCTATTTATAAAGGGCTAGATTACGTATAGTCTATTAATAGCTATAAGAAGTTTATAAACTTTAGTATCGAAGTCTACGCTGCGATAGACGCTTATTTAAAACGAATTATCTAGGTTTACGTTAGGGTCGCTAGCCGTAGGTAGGTCGCCGTCGTAAAGCAGTATATTTAGATAGTCCGCGAGTATAATATCGTCCCTTATCGTATTCGTTTTAATCGTAGATCGAAAATACCTTTTATTACTAATTTATAGTTTTAATTCTACGTTTAGCACCTTCGAGATATCGGAGTTCTTAGTAATTAGTCCCTTATAGATAAAAAGATATAAAAGCGCCTTTAAGAGTGCTTCGTTTATAGAATAAGTATACGAAATATTCGAATTAAGAGTTTCTAGTCTCGAATTAAAAAGTATTAGTTAGCACCTTAGCTTATAAGTATACTCGCTATCTAGCATTCTCTATATGCGTTACTAGCTAGGTTAAAGGCGTATATATATATTATAGGTAGAAGACGTCTTACCTAGCAAGTCGAAGCTTATAGGAAGGTTTATCGAATACCTCGTATCCTAATCGCTTTTCTATTCTTAAAGCTAATAATATATACTATATTAGGTCTTATTTAAGAATCTATAACTACAATAGTTCTATTAAAGCGAGAATAAGTTAGATCGTATCGTATAGGTATATATCTTCTTATCGCTTCTTCGAGAGGAGATTAATATCTTTATAGAAGTTTAGAACGCATATCGGATACGTAAATAGCGTAATTAACTATATTACGTTGCTAAAGTTCCTAACTAGCTTTACTTCGGGCGCAACTATCTTCGATATAATTAGCTTAACGCTAAGCGTCCGACTAAGGGCTATAGACCTAATGCTAATCTATTAAATAAGTAGGAGCGATTGCTTAAAGACTATAGTACGTAATAGCTTAATCGCCTCTTTCGTTACGTATACTAATATAGCTAAAGACGAGGACTAAGTCTTTATTATAAGCACTAAGGTATAGCTAGATAAAACGCTATACTAGATCTTCGCCGAGGTTAATAAGCAAGACGGTATTACCGCTAATAAATTTATTTAACAAATTCCTAAGCGAAGGATTCTTATCTCGAAATAGTTTTATATATTAATTCGATAAGTACGAGACTATACCTTTATTCGTAGTAATACGCTAGACTTTACTACCCTCCTAGATACTGCTAGAGAGTAGAGAGATATATATCCTAATCTAGCCTTTAATATAACGCTTACCGAATAAAGATAGAATAAAGATTAACTTTAGACTGCTATTAAGGACGAATTACTTAACGATTTCGATACGTATAGTCTTAATTAAGCGTATAGTTATAGTAAGTACGGTGCACTAGTAGAGATAGAGAATTAGGACTCTAAAGACGATAACTTCGCTTATATATACTAAGGGGGTTATAGACTAGTATATACTAGCGAGTAGTACTATTTTAAGCCTATATAATCGTTGCTACCCTATTATTTAATACTCTTCGTTTTTTACTCTTTACCCGCTCGTCTATTACCTTAACGCTTATACGCCCCCCTCCCCTCCTCTTCTCTTAATATCGTTCCTTTTATCTTCTATTTACGAGCATATTAAGGCTCTAGACTCTATCTCTTCCCTCCTTCCGGCTCTTACGTTCCTCTTATTACGTATCTAAGCTGCTACGTATCTAGTTAAAATAGCTATCGCTTACTACGATTATAATAGTTAGTATCTAGCGAACGTTAATTTTAAGTATAAATTCCTCTTAAAGGATACGCTTAAATGCCCGAGATATCGAAAGAAGAATATTATAACGTATCTAACGCGTAGGCACGATAGACCTAAAAGCCTTCCTTAACCGAGTAATACTATGCTTAAGATCGACTTATCTACTAAGCCTAAACGGGATTCGATTGCTAAGTCCTCTAAGAAGTCGATATCGTTATTTATACCGCTAACTACCGAGTCCGGGGAGTCGTCTATTTCTATAAGCTAACGAAGCACTAAGCTATCTAGCTAGCTTCGCGATAATGCTAAACCTATAATATACTCGTGTATCTAGAGAGTAGGCGTAGCAGCCCTTAAAGAGTTCGTCGGCAAAGAGCTACGAGCGAAGAAATCCGAGTAGGATAAAAAGACCTACTACTAGATCTGCTTAAAGGTTTCTTTATTAAAGTATAACCTCGATAAAGATAATAAATTCGAGCACTGCGAGTTTAAGGTTAATCTTATTATTAACGACCTACCTATAGATACCGAGGTACTAATAATGCTAATAATAAACCTTATACTATAAAAGTATAAAAGAGAAGATATCCTTAAGTACGCACCTATAGCTAATACGAAAGGTAACTATCTTTTTGCTATTAGCAAGCCCTTCGTAGATAGTATTAATATTACTATTAATATTCTATACTCGTACTAAGTACGAGTAGGTAAATTAATAAGCATTATAGGATTTTAAGAGCTGAAAAGGACCGGTAACTAAGATAAAGATAAAGATAAAGCTTATACTAGAATGCCGACTTAGCATATCTTTCTCGTCGATAAGCTAGTAAAAGCTAAGAAACGAAGAGCTACGACTATAATGCCGATATCGATTAAGCAGATAAAGACTAGGCGAGATAGTAAAGCGGCTAACTTAAGCAGAAGCAGAACCCGTGCGGCGGACGATAATAAGAATAGATAATTTATTAATGCTATAACTATAAAGGATAATAGCCGTTCTCTTCCTAATATTAGTGCTCTAGAATAGTAGCTCGATAGTATTAAGAAAGAAGTAAAGTTAGAGGTACGTGCTAAGTCTCGTAGCCTATCTAAACCGCGTAGCCTTGCTAAACTACGCAGCTCTGCTAAACTACGCAGTCCTAGTAAGATATAGGCTAGTTTATCTAAGCTAAGTAGTTCGAGCAAAATAGAAACTAGCTCTAGAAAGGTACTATTAAAGGAAAAGCTTCGATATATTCCTATTTAAACTAAAGGACGTCGAACTCGTATATAAGAACTTTACGTATAGTTATAAGTATAAGTCGAACTATAAGCTAATCGTATATCCTTTACCGAATAGGATAAGCTCGTCTCGACGCTTACGAAGGATAAAATAGATACTAGGTTAATAGAATAGCAAGACGGTAATAGGATAATAGTATCTTAAGATAAAGGCGATAAAGATAAGACCGTTAAAGATAAAGATTTAGGGGAGAGAGGAATATCTCTATTATCTTCTGCTACTTAATCGGATCTTTTTTAATAATAGCGTAAAGCGCATAATGCGTACTAAGTTAAAGACGGACTTAAAAGAGGTAGGGTAGGCCGTATAGTTATTTACTCGGCTAATAATAAATTTGCGCTCCGCGGGAACGTTTAACGCCGACCGACCTAATTTAGCTAAATATATTTAGCTAAATTTAACTCTATAACGAGATTAAATCTAGCTAGACGGCTTAAGATATAGTATTAGCTAGTATTATTTGCTATACTAGTATTATTTAAAGAGATTCGAGAGAGAATTAACTATATTGCTGCTTAATAAGAAAAAAGATCATTTGCCTAAATATATTTAGGTAAATACTCTAGCTTCTTAACCCTCTCTACTCCCTTTTAATCTTCCTATAGTTATACTTACTAGCTACTTATTTTAGATAGACTAGTTCGAGCCTGCGTTTAAATCGATATAGTAATAGTTAGGTGAAAATATTTATAGCTAAGTGAAAATATCTTTCTATAACTATTATCTTATTACTTAAGCTTAGTATATTGTTATAGTCCTACTTATAGTATTCTTATAACTAATAGTATCTATATACCGCCGCTTAAACTCGGTTAAATAGGCTAATATAAAACGTTAGAGTGCAAGTCTACCTATATAAGAAAGCTACTCCGTCGCCTTTGATTTCTAGTCTTTAAACCTTAATTATCATCCTCCCTAAAGTATCCTAACACTTTTATTATGCCCCCTAAACGCAGCTCGCTTAGGAAAGGCACAGGCTAATAAGGCTAACAAGGTTAATAAGGCTAACAAGGTTAATAAGGCTAATAAGGTTAATAAGGCTAATAAGGTTAATAAGGCTAGTAGAGTTAATAAGGTTAGGCTACTAGACGATTAACTAGATAGTTAGTTATCCTATAGCGATTCTAAGCATCTGCACCTCTTGCTATACAGACTAGTTAGGTTGCGCAACCCTCTATCCTACTACCGCCTATACTAGGTGACCTATCTTATACACTTTAACTCTTAGATATTGCTAGTCGCCGTTTTAGTTTCTAACGACGAGAGTAGACTATCGAAGAGTTTATAAACGATCTCCTAAATCTAAAGAGTACTAAGTCGTTAATACTTCTTACCCTTTAAGACTTCGTCTAAAACGTAAATGCTGCTATCGCTGCAAACTAGATCCTTATATATACCTTTACTTAAGCACTTAAAGGCTATATAGAATATACCGACTAACGTCGACGCACTTTCGGCGATTATCTAAAAACTATAGTAAAGAACGTTAAAGAAAGCCGTACGGCGTACGATCGTATATATCGTATAAAGCGAATCTTACGAAACTATTTTAGTAGTTAATAGTACGACTAGTTCTTTTACCCCTATATAACTACTACGATAGCCGATGCATTTAATAGAGAGACTATATCTAATCGACTTAACGAACTCGCTTCTAGGGACGGTGCTACTAATATAGCGTTATATATTACTTAGCGAATATAGTCTGCTTAGGTAAGACGACTCGAAGTCTCGATGCAAGGCGGTAAACGAGGTTAATACTATATTAGCAGCCTTATACTCGCGGATATTTATAATAGCTTACCTAGTTTTACTAATATATAAGAAAGAGAACGAGCTAAATTACGAATGCTAAATAACGCTATAGCTACGGCTAACCTTATCGCTAGATAGAACGCGCATATTAGTAATATTAACTAAGATAAGCAAGTAGATAAACGTTAACTATTTATTATAAGAGATAGTTATAGCTTCTTATACTATCGAAATTCACTGTAATAACTCCTTAGTAGATATAACCTACCTTGCCTAATTCTAGCCGAGGTTAAAGAGGTTACTAGTTAGGCGCCGGCTTTACCTAGAGGGACTTAGGCGCCGGCTTTATCTAGAGGGACTTAGGCATCGGCTTTACCTAGAGGGACTCCTAGTTTAGGGCTATAGAGTAATTTACCGATAACGAGTTCGCCTCTAGCATCGGGTATAAAGCGTATAGCATCTCCTCTTCTAGTAATACCTTAATATCTACTAGTTCTTCGCAGCGCCTCTCTAGTTAACGTACCTAATACTAGACTAGCACTAGGCTTTTAAAATCAAGCGCCTACTAGTATAGTCCTATAGCGAGTATAAGAGATAACCGCCGCTATTAGCAAGAGAACTTCTAGACGTATAAGTAATCTACTATAACGAATAAGAGACTCTTTTATATAAGGCTTAAGAGCATTAACGGTATCTTCTAGTACCTTATAAGGTAGTTTCGAAAGACTCCTACGCGAGTTCGACTTTATCCTTCCTCTCGAGGCTAGTACTCTAGAGAAGAAGCTAGCTTCCTAAGCCGTCTAATTTTATAAATAGCTATATAACCCTAGTGTTACCGTTCGAGAATTTAAATAGAGCTTCGGCTAGTATAAAGACGCCGAGATATAGACTGCTATTAGCAACCTTAGCTAGATAGCTTTTAGGATCTAAACTACCGGCGGTCTACTATAAGCAGTAATAGCCGAATAGAGAGGATTCTTAGTATATGCTCTATCCTCGTTCTAGAGTACGTAGTAGCAACGTTTAATCGAGAAATCGCTATACGAGGCTAAGATTAAGCTACTATTCGCCTAAGTCCTTGCTTAAGTCCGCTAAATAGGGCGAAATATAAACGAACTTTTGCTAGGGCGAGATAGTATATATACTATCTCTATAAGGCTAGATTAACTAGATAAGAATAACTATATCTATAACCCGCAGCGTAACCTCCGTAGCTAGCTAGATACGTCTATCGTTATTAAAAACGCGCGTCTAAAGATCTAAGCTAGTAGTAACTATAATTAATTCTAGGCCTAAGTAATTAATAGATAGATACTTAATATATAGTATAATAACCTAGACGATTTTAATCTAGATCTAAATCGTCGGCCTTCTACGCTACTAGTTATATCTAATTAGGCAACTCGGTTCTTTATCTCGATATTAGTTCTAGGTACTATCGAAGCAAGCAATTACTTCGTTCTATTTATCGTTAATCCTCGTTAACGAGAAATCTAACTCTTTAACTTACTAAATATAATTAAGGCCGAGGGCTAGAGGACGCGAGTAATAGCTTAGGTATAGCTTATATTCGGGGGGTCTATAGAGTAGCGATAAGCAACCTAGATTATACCGTAATAGACTAACGGTGCGGACTGCGGATTCTAGATAATTAAGAATGCTTAAGCCTAGTCTCGCTACTTTTAATTAGCAATAAATATTCTAACTAGTTAACTTTAACTCGAGGTTATACGAATATTAGCCGCTGCTTTTAGAGATGCTTTAGAAGAAAAGTAGATAGTAGGAGGTATATTATAACTTTCCTTTACTAGCCCTTTAGCTAGATAGTTTATAATTAATTCTTTTATCTAGCCGTCGATACTAGTACTAGCTCCTTAACCTTAAAGACTAGCACTAATCTCTCTACTAACTCGCTCTTCCTCTAGCAGTCTATCTTCTGCTATAGATATTAATACAGCTTCTGCTATACCTAGTAGACGTTAGACGCCGCAACCTTCTCGAACTTTAATACTATAAAGTTAGACTCCTTAAGGTCTAGTATTATAAGCTCCTGCTCCTCGAACTCTAATACTATAACGTTAGGCTCCTTAAACTCTAATACTATAACGTTAAGCTCCTCGAACTCTAATACTATAAAGTTAGGCTCCTTAAGGTCTAGTATTATAAGGCTCTTCTTCTTAAGCTTTATTACTACGAGCTCCTCCTTCTTAAGCCTTAACTTTAGAAAGTATAGGGTACTAGCATCCGAACCTAGATGCTACGGATAGAGTTTAGATCCCGGTTATAGCGCTACGAGAAAAGCGTTAGCCTCGACGATACTAAAGATAGGTAATTACTATAACCCTAGTCGGCTAGATAGGCCTTAAGCGTTCTGCGTTAATATTTTATTTAACTTACGAGTAATAGAGTAGTTCGAGCTATAGTATTATAACTAGCGTTTAAGAATTAGCGTTTAAGAATTAGCGTTTAAGAATATATACTATATAGGTAGCAAAATAAAAAGAAACCTTTATAATATATAATCTACTTAAGTCACACGGTAGTATTCGTGAAGCAGCGATAGCGATAGCGACAGCAGCAGCAGCATACACGATTTCACGATTTCACGATTTCACGATTTCACGATTTCACGATTTCACGATTTCACGATTTCACGGAATGTGCAAAGTCCGAAAATAATAAACAGGAAAGGTGCGGTAGCCCCCGCCCGTAGTTAAGTCACGTGTCCGTCGGATCTCTGTGTTCTTTACCGAATGTCCTGTGCAGCGCGATACGATGTCCTCCGAACGCATTTTACAAACGTATACAATGAGCTCTGTGAGGAGGCCAGGATGAAATGGTATAGGTTGAGGCCATGTGCATGTGTAGGACAACGTTCTTATTCTCCATGTGGCTTGTGACGTCTCAGGTCAGTGCATATGTCTGCCTGCTGACAGCTATGGATGTCTCCTGTGTTCCAGATTGACCGGACGCTTGTGGTATACCCCAAAGGTCCTTCAGCACGACACACCGCCAACGTCTGCTCAGTGATAGAGCATGTCAGCCGAGCACTCAAAGCTTGGAAGCAGAATTATCGGCTCTGGCGGCACAGGTGCAACCCTTGTCGATGGAGGTCTTGTCATTGTCGGGTCGGTTGAATATGGCCGGTTGCTCGTCTGGGCCTTGGGAGAGGAAGCGCGCGATGACATTCTTGCCTTGCAGGTTGTCGGATGGGAACTTGGTGAGGTTGAGGATGGTGGTGTGGTAGGGGCACTTGGTTGGTGCTTTGGGTGACTGTGGAGAGCTCTGCGAGTGGGCATCGTCAGTGGATGTGTTAGCTTGGGTTGGGTGTGTGTACCTTGCTCATGGTGTTGTTCAGGTTGAGGGACATGCTCAGTTGGCTGGTGGTGCTGAATGGAGAGTCAGAGTGTGTGGTATCGCCGAGAACAATATCAAGACAGTGAAGACAGCGTTGTTCGGTTGCTGGTGGAGGAAAGGGGTTGGCTCAGTGTGTCGAGGAGGGAAGTGCAAGGGAAAAGTTATCTGAGTGCTGCGGAGGATATATATGCTCTCAACGAACTCACACGCGTCGTGCCTGGCGAAGAATCACAGCATGGCTACTAGAGGAGGATTTCCTACACCTGCCTCAATGTTGTCGGCTGCAGGGCTATGACATGCAGGTCTTGACTTAAAACGTCTGGAACGGGTGTAGCAGACTAGCATCCTGATGGAGCGACATGGATGGCTCAGATGAGGCGTGGCTTTCTTGTTGTCGAGCAAGGTCGACGATCCATGGAAATGCTGTGTGTTAGACACTGTGATGCTTCTACCAAGACCGCGATACGAAAGGGACTGCCCTGCGTCTCCACAGTACCGTATGGCAACGAACGATTCGTCTTCAAATGTGGAGTCGGTGACGCGGAAGCATTGAGAAGCACGAGTTCGAGGTCATTCAGCGTGGTGAAGTCCTCACAGTGTTGTGGCTAAGAAGTGTAGATCGAATCGAGCCCCAAGGTGACCACGGCCCGCTTCAGGAACCGGTACACAACGTGATAGGCTGCTACACCTTTTAGCGTATGGTTATTGGCGATGAAGACCGAGGGGTGCGAGTGGCAGTGGGACTGCCTGGATGGGAAGCACGAAGGCGGACTGAAGTGTTCGGTAGCGGAGGAAGTAGCTGGTCTCTGACAGGCTATCAAGGACTACCCCAGCTTAAAGACGACTTACTGCAGGCTGCAGATCACTTGGCCTGTGGGTTCGCTCTCCCCTCCCCACTATAGCATTGGATCATATTGAAGCTGCTTGATAGGTCAGCACCGCTTTTAGCGTTGCTGGCGGCAAGTGCAGCTTTCCCATTGTACTTTTCGGGCGTCGAGTAGCAACCACCGTTTTGCCTTACGTGCACCACGTCAGGCAACATGTTACAGCACAGTTTCTCGATCAAAAGCTACCGCATCTGCGACGTGCAGCTGCTGCCAAGTTTACATCCTGTCACAGAATGCTATGAATACATCTCACATCCTCTGTCCCTGCACCTTCTTATCTATCCTCGTGCTTGCCTCGTCTTCTTTCTGGCCGACGTATCCTTTTAATTGTTCCTGAAACAAGCCGCACATTGCTACTGATTCCTAACAGAGTCAACACGATTCGATGGATCAATCTCAATTTTCTGCTCATGCCCAACAGCCAGGTGACGTTGCTTTGACAGCGCGGCTGAAGGAGATAAAGATATTCGACAAGAAATGGGACTTCCTGAAAGAGGTACTCGAGCCATTGTTCCGCAAAGAGAAAGTTGGTACTATCGTTAACGCAATGGAAAGGAGATTTCACTTCCGTGCAAAGTCAGTTCTGCTCTTCTCATACTCGCCGTCATGGCACTGATCCTGGCTTAGCGAGGAGGCATACAAGTACAGATTCAGACTGTGGGGGTGGTCTGGAAAAAAGAATAGTGCTCAAGTACCCAAAGCGATCAAGCAAGAGGTGATTTCCAGGGCTCAAAAACGAGCAGCACGAGGCAAAAGTACTGCCGCCGAATACCGGGGCCAAACAATCCATCTTCAGCGCCTACAATCCGAGATTGGTTCGCTTACTAACAACAACAACAACTTGACTATATCGGAGATATTCCAAGGCTCGCTCAGCAAGAACCATCACTTTGGGTCCTACATGCCCTTTAGTGAAAGCCTGTAATGTGCATAGGGTTGCCCCTTATACTTAGCTGACAGAATTCTAGTCTACTGATCTGGAACATGCCTTTCGGCGCTAGACTCTCCACATCGACATCACCCTTTTTGCACCCATCGCCATCTGTTTCTGGTGCAACCCCAGATGGCCTCTCTGTAACCACCCCTGCGAACAGCGCCCCCACACCTTCAATAATGGACGTAACTGCGACATACAAACCGTCTCTCATGCCTGCTGTCCAGCTTCAGAGGGCGAAGATGATGGCGCAGGGCAGATTTCCGGATGCATTAGAGACGATGCATATTGAGGAAAAAAGGTTAGGAGGACTCCTTGATTCGCACGCTTACTGACCGTGGACAGGACATTGTCGACCTGGTTCTACCAATACTGGTACTTCTCGTTCGTTACCGCTCAAGAATGGGGCAAAGGCCCGTCGCGGTGGACTGCAGAGCTTCTCAACTTCGCAGGCTATGATGCGATTGGGCCAGCTTCGCTCACAAACACCCTACACAGCGACGCACCTCCGGGCGCATCAGAAGTACGACACGCGACTCCTAGACCACCAAGCACGTGTCGTTGGTCTATTCACGTTGGGCGTGACAACGCAGAAGGAGAGGCGCTGCCTGCGAACAATGCTTCCGACGACGGCTGGTCACTAGGTAGTTTGGACGAGCCAATCGAAGAACGACTAGCGGCAGCCCTTTAGAGCAACTCATTCAGCGATGTCACGGAAGCTCAACTGCCTGTTTCGATACCTAAAGTGATCAAAGCAGCGCAACGTTTACCTTCCGATTTGTTGCTTAAATCACTCGGCTTTGCCATCATAGGTCGGAGCATCGAACTCGTTGAATCATGTCTTTCAAAGGCGAGGATGCAAAAGCTCGACATTAGAGCAATCCATCCGTTACATATTGCAACTAGCTACCTCGATAGTGGCAAAACGTGTTACATAATTGTTGATATGCTCGTTAATCACCTCATATATAATAGAAACTACAAAAACTATATCACAAATAAACATGGTCACACCGTTTTCGATAATCTGTTCCTTTCTGTGCTAAGGAGTCACTCTACCGCCCTACTATCAACTGTCGATGGAACTCTCGGAGAACGCGCCAGGTACGCCGGGGCCCAAGTCGACATATACGGCCGCTAGTCAGCTAATTCGCACTGCTACCGCACCTTGCTAGCCTCTAGAGAGCGGACAATCCCTTTAATATAGAAGCACAAATTTTGTCACACATCGATACAAACTATTTGCCATACAATCAGCATACTGCTTCTGAATCTGCTAACAGTGGCCGGCAAGCAGAGTGGGTTATTTAGATACACTTGCGCTAACCCATCCTGCGGGCGCCGAATGCAGCTTGGACCCTTACACACATTAGTGATCGTTGTAATGTTCTTGGCCATTTACGGTTGCGCAGACGAGGACTTATTTGGCATGATTGCTTGTTACCTATGCATGATCCACGCATCCGATCAACCACACCAAGCTGCATGTCTATCTGTGCCTGAGATCTTAGGCGTTTAGACGGATGAAACATGTGTGCATGTAGAGATGACACCCTCTAAGCTCGCGATCCAACTCTTTGTTCAGATCCGGAAGGAGAAGCCATCGTTCAAATTCAGGGACGCGGTCACGACCGGCTGGGATTGCTTGGTCACCATCATGCGCATGGCAGAGAGCGCTAGCAGGAAACGAAATGATGCGACCAGCCCATGGAATGATGCCAGCGTTGCTGATGCAGAAGCCATGAACTGTGATCAAGACGAGGTGCATGATGACCTTCAAGAAGAGTACGCGCTAAGTGGAGTTGCATTTGGCGAGGAGTGTGATGAGTGCAAGTTCAACGGAGGTTGTCCCTGCGCCTTCGAACACAGCAGCGGTCTTGGTCATGCCTGGGCTGTCATACAGGCAGAACTCTCAACCTATAGAAGACTTGCGGAGGGTGACAGATGGTCATCCTCGTACTTCTCGGTTGGGGAGCTGCTTTGTTCTTTGACCACGAGTGGACCTACAGGTATTGCTTACATCAAGGACAGAATGCTGCAACCTTACTGCAGGTGCGGACTATATAATGACGCGTCCCTGATACCACTACGACAAGAGATGTTCGCGGGACACTTCTCAAACATGGATGGTAGTCACGAAGCATGGGAAAGAACATGCTTCATTGATCGACCACTGCAGTGGGAGTGATCACAAATGCTTTTGCGGCTGTTCTTAAGGTGCACGTGCTTCTAAGATGAGGCTTATGAAAGGTGTTGGCGCATATGGGGATCGAGGAATCGAGTACGCTAGCTGAGAATCACTACACACCTCCGAGCCTCCTGACATCGAAGTATACCCTATCCTTGACCGATACCCGCTTCACGGGCCAGACAGAATCATGGGCTGGAGGTCGACTACACATAAAATCGCAAACACTTGTCTGATGTTTTCATTGCTCACTAGCTACTGATTTGTATCTAGCCCCCAGCGCTTCAAGTAAGCAATCCCCTCTTCACGGCGCAAAAGGGCAAGCTAGATGGACCAGAGCACTTGTGCCAAAGTCGGTGTCAACAGCATGCAGTGCTGTTCATCCCAGCCATTCCTCCAGCTCCAACTCATTGCCTCAAAGCTCGGAACCTCGTGATCGAGTAAACAAGACACAGTACTTGAAGTTCCTGCTCACCGAGCACCGCGATAGCACCGACGCTTACAGAACCCGCTGTCCTAGCACATGATGCTCCGGTGTGTACGCACACCTCATCTGATATCCCACCCATCCCGGCTAGCTAGCCGATGTCATACTCCGCTTCATTGGCGGATGACGGCGCGCACTACTTCTCCCGCGGCAGGCGCTCGTAGCTCCCCCTAGGTCGCAGGGCGTCGTAGTAGCTCGAGGATCTCCCCTTGGAGCTCTCGTACGCCTTTCCGCCGCTCGAAGACCAGCTTGATCCGCCGTGCGCCGCGGGGTAGTACCCCTTATCGGAGCCAGAGCCGCCTGAGCTCGAGGACGAGGAGTACCTGGTGGTTGTGGTGGTGTTTCCGCTGCCGGGGGAGGACGATGCCTTGCCTTTCCCTGACATTGTAGGTTCAGTTGGGTGCGTTGAGGTATTTAGGTATACAGGCCGCGTGCACGACGGATCCAATGGACAGTTTTGATTGTCGTCGAGTTGTTCGACGGGTGCTGAGGTATTGTGGTAGACTGGTACACTTGTCTGGTTGGGACCTTGACTTGGCGGGGAGGGAAGAGGAAAAGAAGAGGTGGCGTGGCGAGCTGTGGCCATTTTTATGTCGTTGCGCTGTCGGCTTCGTTGGTGTGGTGTGGTGCCTCGGATGAGAGCGATGGCGTGGTCATTCATATGTGTGTCGTGTTTTGCGCGATGGTCGAGACGTGCGTGCGTGGAAGGGTAGGAAGGTGGCCGTGGGTGGCTGTTGGGATGCACGTGTGGTCCACGTGTTTGTGGCATTGTTTGCTTGCGCAGGTTGGGGAGACGGGTGTGTGCAACGCACGTGCGGGATGCCAACGGTTCACGTTTGAGGGGTCAGGATGATGATGGTCACGAGAACGATGGTTTGCAGAGAAGATATTGTGACGTGGGAATCGAGGGCGACGGCTACCTACACGTACGTATGCAGGAGCCTCTTTACCACTCATAGATGTTGATAGGCACCCGTTTCTGCTTCGCCGACGATGAATAGAACGCTTTCTCTGACTGCAGCTGTGCGTAGTTAGCTACAAACGACGTGAATTTTGTTTTGGGTCGACGCACGAGTTTTGGCGCGCTTGCAGCTGGTGACTCGATACTCGGGGTGATATCTGCTACAGCAGTGGTGACATCCGCTGACTGGCGCGGTGGAGGCAACTCGTTGCCATGAGTGGGCGTCGACTTACGTGCATCTTGATTGAGCGTTGGCAGTTCCATGGCTTCAAGTTCTGGTGACGCAGCCCCTACAGCGCGACTGGTGAGCAACCATTCTTCGACTTTCGAAGACGTGCTCGACTGAGTACTTGATGTATTGGATATTTTCTGCAGTGGCATTCGTGAAGGTTCCGCAATCGTGTTGGTCTTCGCAGCGTCCCACGGCAAACTTCTTCGCTTCTTAGCTGCTGACTTGGTGACAACTGCAGCAGCTTGCGTGACTGCGGGCTGCGCGATAGCAGGCTGGGAGGTCAGAGACTGTCGAGATTTTTGAACGGTCTGTGCTGCAGGTATTGCTTGAGTTTCAGGTATCTCGCGTCCGTCTGTTTCTTTTTCTCTGCATGCCATTCTCGCCGATGATGTCGGTCGATCTTGCATTGTGAGCAGCTCTCGCGCTTGCGCCTGCTGTCCGGCACGAATTAATTCAGTCGAGGGTCTTGTCGCATCGCTCATCTCGATGTCGTTGGCAATTTGGAAGCTGCTAACACTTCTGGAATACCGTAATCTGCTGCTGGGGACGTGCAAGCGGTCGAGTCTTGCATTTTCGGTCAGACTCAGAAGCACATCCTCCGTGACAATCTCTCTTGTTCGCTCGGATCTCCTCACACGCGTGTAGTAGTAGTCTTGATACTCGATGGCACTCTCATCATCATCTATACATTCCACTAGATACTGCTTGTAGTCTTTTGCCATACGGAAGATGAAATCATCCCACATTGAGGGGTGAGGTTCGCGTGGCTGCGATTGAAGGCGCAGCAGAAGTTGCAAAGCCGACCTGAAGGACTTTTGATTGCCACGGTAGTCAGGATAGGCACGTCGAAACTGGCTGAATGTCGAGGCGAGATGATTGTTATCAATATCGACGTTGAGTGAGGACATCCGTGACGCAGGCCTACGAGCCGGAGTTTTTAGCAAATGAGATTCATGAATGGAGAGATTCGTAGCCGAAGTAGTGATCCCCTCGGAGCCAGCAGCGTTACTATGCTTTGCAGAGACCGGCGGTGATGACGCTTGACTGCTAGTCTTGGCGGGAAGCTGATTGTTGTGCCGTAGGAATGTCTCGGAATCTTCAGGGCCTGCATTTGTCCAACTGGTTGATATGCTTCTGAGGAACTTGCGACGGTCGAGCATTCGCTGATTGTCGTACTTTTGGTATTCGGACAAACGGATGTTCGATGGTCGCTCGAGCTTCTGGCGTTTGCGAGGTGGCGCCTCCTCGTGATCAGAATTTGGAGTGCGATTTACAGATCGTGATGGTACCGCACACGTTGTCAGGTTGTTGGTGTTCATGACAGGTTCATCGTTCGGTGGAGGCCGTTCTATCTGATTTAGCCCATCTCGATCGTCGTCGTTATTGATGGCCCACTCCAAAGATTGTGGCGCAGGGTGAGGCTGCCTAGCTTCAAGTTCCTCACTCTCGGTAAAGACGACACTTTGGGCCTCAACTAGTTTCTTGTTTCGGATGTCTCTTCGAGATTGTGTGGGTGGTAGCTCAGGGTAAGTTGCGCCAACGAAGGATGACGGCGGGTCATCATCGGGTAGGGTGGTGGGTGGTGGAGCCATCTGGAGATCTTTAAGAGGATAGGGCGTATCCTTTACCTGAACTTTCGTGACAGAAGTCGTGCGCACCGTCTGTGGCTCTGGCTGGCGTACAGCCGATATTTCAGTAGAAGGGTCTACTACCGAGTCTGAACGAATGTCTGACCTGCAGGTCACTGCTTCGTTAACCCCCACTTCATGACCATGTTCTGCATTTGAATGAGATAAGGCTTCGGGTCCAGCAGGTTCGCGAGAAGGTTGGCGTGCGGAGGGGTCTGGCCGTTCCTCCGAATGACCTAGTTGCGAGGCTAGGTCGTCTTCGTCTATCGTCTCTAGCCCGGCTTCGTCAACTTGTGGCTTGTTCATCATTGGCTGGTAAAGCTCGGTCACAGGATCTGAATCGGGAGGAACGCGAGGTGGTGGCGGACTGGAGCTCCATTGGGAAGCTTCGACGGTCGCTTTGTCGGAGTCTCGATCTAAGTCATCGTCTGGAGCAGGCTGTGGAGCAGGATCTTGAGAGTGTGATTGGGGCTTTGGCAGGTCTACAAGGGCAGTTGCTTCAGCGTATTTGTCTTTCGCAGGTTCTGGTTGTGGCCGAGGCTGCCATGCGGCTCCGTCGTCTGCCCTCTTGGTCAAGCGGTCAAGAAGGTCGAGTGGGACTGAGCCTGGTCTGCGTGGCTTGCCGGCGAGTGGTGGAAGCCAGGTGTCATCTGAGTGTAGGATAGCTTGCTGTCTCTGAGAAATCGAGCTTGCCCACCTAACTGGCAGGATTGGGGAGTGCTTCCAGGTATCCTTTCGGATCTGTTTGATCCAGTCGACCAGGGGAAAGGGCTGAGCGTCGTCGGTTGCACCATGATACAGCTGGCCTACTTGGCTGGAGTGCTCAGGTGAGGATACAGCGGCTGGGGCAATGTAGGGTTGACATTCGATGGATTCATTCGAGCTCGTCAGGCTGTTCTCTCCATCATTGTGAGCACGAACGACGAGCCTGGGCTCCTTGAACAGGTCCACCGGGCTTTGTCTCTTCTCTTGTGCCTGCGGCGACTGCTCAGTAGACGGGTGGAGGTGCTCTGTCTGTGCAGCAGGAAGCGCGGCGTCCACTCTGCCTGGTTGTGGCAATTGCAAAGCCGGATTGCGCGGGCTTGGTGCGGTGGATAGGAGCTGGCTAGGGTTGTATGGGATTTGTGTATTTAGAGCGAGCTGCGAGGCGGGTTCGGAGCTTGAACCATGCCGAGGCCACTCAGACGGTATAATTGGAGGGCTCGAGGCGGCCATTTCATGTCCTTTCCCCGCAGCCTGATGTTCTGTGGCGTGTAGCTCTTTCTCCCCTAGCCAGACGCGTCGGTGCTACTCGTCTGTTGGCAGAAGCAGTTCCGCAGTTGGCACTCATAGTCAAGGACAGTCTGCGAGAAAGATGCATTGGTCAGCAAGTAGAGCAAGCATCGCATTCAGATGGGCTGCTCAGCGGCGTGAAGCAGATGTGGCATCGCTTGCTGTCCTCATGCCGACACGCTCGACACGCGTTGGTGGAGACGCTGCGCTGCGGGGTGGGAAGTAGCGCGATTCGAGTTGGTGAGTCGGGGATGTGCCGAGCCTGGCGGAGATGACGTCTCACGTGCGCCCGGCCTGAATAGAGCGTAGAGCCGTGCCTTCCTATCCGGCCCTCCACGCTCACATAGGTTGCACCCCATCTCTCATTCCACATTGGCCATCCCGCAAAGAGAGTCTGACGAAACGGACAGTGCAGCAGCCAGGCTTATCGAACGGCAGTCGCACGTCGAATGCATCTCCCTTGAAGTTGAAGCCAGATGCGAGTCTCACCCCCATTGGAGAAACATGGCTGCGCGACGCTCCTGACAAGCCATGGATATCAGGTTGGCTGAGCCCGTCCATCACCCAGTGTCTGGGTTGAAATCAGACTGGCTGCCCCGACATGCCGTCCGACAATCCGTCTGCAAGAGCTGTCCCTCCACCTAGCTCTGCCTCTGCCTCTGCCTCCGCCCCACGAATCCCTTCCATCGCCAATGACCCCTCCTCTTCAGCCATGGCCCAGCCGATGCGTGCTGGTCACCATGCTGCCTCCAAGTCTCAGGATTTGACCGTCTTCAGCGACCTCACCGACCCTCCCGCAAGCACTTCGCAACCAGACAGCAACAAAGGCCTGACAGGGGACATACAAGGAGGTCTCTCCGGCCTCTACAACAAGTTCAGGGCTACAATGGCGGTGACGAGAGACTCGGACGATATTGCCAGGACTAATGGTATGGATACTCTTGCCACCGACAGTGCGGCCAACCCCACGGCAGTCCGGTCTGGCAGAACATCGCGTGTTCACTCTCCACGCATGAGTACTGCCGATGCTCATTACAGGTTGGAACTACCTACTGCAAAGCCCTCGGCCAAAGCTGCAAAGCTTAGCATGCCCTCTCCCGGTCTCAGGTCACCCAATGGCGGCCCTTCCTCTGGCAATCTGGCCGAACCAACCTTGACCACCTTCCAAGCCACCATGAATAACAGGTCTCATTCACGAACCGGCTCCTCTCAAGAGCCCGACGACTCGGCTGTTCTGGATCGCGCCACCCTGAGCCCGACTGATGAGCAGAGCTTGCGCAAAGTCCTCTCTAGAATGGATTACGATGCGAGACCCGCACGACACGAGAAGCCCTTGCATTCTCCGCCTCCTTTGCCAAGAATTGACACCAGAACTGCCAGCCACTCCGAAGGCATGTCTGATGGCTTAGACCACGATCAGCGCCACAAACTAGCGTCCCGCAATCTGACCACCCCCCAGAATCCCCTTCAGGACAACTCAATACCGAGGCTACCCACGAATAAGCACGACTCCCCGAACGAGACTCGCGCCCCTACCAACCCTCTAGACTTGCTTGCTCCTCACGACTTCGACTATCTGCCTCCGCCTGGCTTGAATCACGCTGTAGCCGCCTCAGAAAGGGCTTTGTCGCCCACCCCTCGTTCTCGCGACCAAGCTCCAAAGCCCGTCTCTCGAGTCAGCCAGTCCAAGCTGCCGGGTTTCTCAACTTCCCGTACCTCCTCTACCGACTCGGCTCGCACGTCTGCCACCCGCGCCGCTGCCAGGGAGCGATCTCGCCTCGCAGCCGACCCATATACTGCCGAAAAGCACTCGGTCCCCCATTCACGCCCCTCGAGTAGATTGAGGAGCCGACTTTTGAAGAAAGAGTTTTGGATGAGGGACGAGAATGCTCGAGACTGCTTTCGTTGCGGAGAACCTTTCACCATGGTGCGCCGAAAACATCACTGTCGCACCTGTGGCCAAATATTCGACAACAAATGTACCACCCTGATTGCCGGCTCTTACTTCGACGTCTCTGGTCTTGTCAGAGTCTGCAAGCCCTGTGAGGTTATTATCACTTCCCACGAGGATGACTCTTCTGATTACTCCGATGACATGACCACCGCAGACATGTCTGCGAGACCAAAAACTCCTGACTTTAGCTCCGCTCGCTATGATGATGACAATATCTCGGTCGTTTCACACAGCCTAGAACATATTGCGAGAACTCCTGTCATGAATCTGCCTGTTCGTCGAGCCTTAGAAAACGGCAACCATTCGTCCGCAATTTTCGAAATCGACGCGCCTGACCACGGGCTGCCGCGCCCGGCCTCGTCGAGGTCGCTAAGGACGGCACATACCATGGGTTATGGCCACAAGCGGCATCATTCCAAGCATGGCCACATCCGTAGCGTCAAACCCGCCTATCATGAGGATAGGGTGCCATTTCAGCGGCCGACGCTCGAGGAGTTGCGAGGACAACGTCGTTCCGCCTTTCACAGAGACAGTGTCATAGACCCTGAACTAGCTCAGTATCTGTCAGACGATGCCTCTAGCGACGAGGAACCTACTTTGCAGCCATCAAACTCGTCGGAGAAACTTTCCAGAAGCGGCCCGGACAGTGACAGAACCACGATCGGAGGCCTTCTGGCCGCTGTACGCAAAGGCAGAACACGCATGGGCGACAGAAGCATCGCAAGCTTCCTCAACTTCAACAACCGAGACGCGGACGATGCGGCTAGCGTCGTCAGTTCTCGTGCCATTGATGGTCCTCGAAATTCTCGAAAAAGAAACCTCAGCGTCGCAAGCAGTGTCCACCATAGGCTGACTCCGCGGGGCACTAAGGAGCGCCTGCACATAGTACTACCGCCCGAAGTAGACATGCCGCTGTCTCCAGCGTTCCGTGGAAGCAGGATGATAAGGAGTGCTTCAATGCATGGCAATAGTGCCCCTAGCCTAGAGCTCAATCGTGCAAGTATTCAACACGTGCACAAAATGTTGAGGCAACTGCTGAAGGATGCAGAAGTACCCAAAGTTTCAAGCTGGGAAGATGCCTTGATACCTATTCTATTACGAGCGACTGACGATGTTGATCCTGATGTCCAGGGTGGTGATGATATTGATATCCGCAGCTACGTGAAGTTGAAAAAGATCCCCGGTGGAAGGCCGGTGGATACATCGTATACTTCGGGACTGATATTCACCAAAAATGTTGCTCTCAAAAGCATGCAGCGAACGATCCCCAAACCCAGGATCTTGATCATCACATTCCCATTGGAGTATGCACGGAGTGAAACTCACTTCATGAGCCTGGACCCCGTCATACGGCAGGAAAGAGAATATCTTGAAAACCTGGTATCCAGGATCGCAGCGTTGGGGCCGAATGTTCTACTAGCTCAGAGGAATATCTCTGGACTAGCCCTGGAGCTTCTCGAGAAGGCAGATATTTCTGTCGTCTTCAACGTAAAGCCTGCAGTGCTTGAAGCCGTATCGCGATGTACTCATACAGCAATTCACCACTCCATCGATAAGCTTACCTCACCTGCAGAGGAACTCGGAACATGCGGCATGTTTGAAGTCAAGACATATCTGGCAGAAGGACGTCGCAAAACATACATCTATCTGTCAGGTTGTCCACCAGAACTAGGCTGTACGATAGCTCTGCGTGGCGCAAGCCGTCACGCTCTTGGAAAAATCAAGCGGATTACGGATTTCATGATATATGTTGTCTACAACCTCAAACTTGAAACTTGCTTGATGAGGGACGAATGGGCGTTGATCCCGTCTGGTGGTGACCTCGCACGCAGTTCTGTTGGAAGCACTTCATCAAAGACAAACAAGCAGGGCGTAAACAAATCAGGTGATGCACCGCCAGAGAATCATGAAGCAGGCCGACAACATGAAAGCGTGGCCGACGAGCAGTCGACAATGCATAACGATCCCGCAGTGGAGCCCAAGGTCGAGCCACCTGCCGAGGTGCAGCGTCTGCGCACCAATGAATCTAGCGAGATACCCGCGGATATACCTGTCCCTACATTCTATCAAGACTTGGCGGACAAGCATGAAACTCGAATCCTATCAGCTTCGCCTTTCGTCAAATTCTCCCAACCATATCTCTTACAGCGGGCGAGAGAGCTGGAAAGACAGGTGGCATACCTCAAAAGGCTCCGGGACCAAGATCTGTCAGACAGCGTCAGCTTAGAGGAGAAGACCAAAGCACAGAAGTTCACTCTTATACAACCCGAGATGGTCCACGATACTCTTGAGGGTACCAGTAGAAGAGTCCGAGACATTGTCCATGCTGTTCATGATGCGGAATATGACAAGGCTCTTTACCATTATGAAACGCAGAAGAAGGGTTGGGAGGCGCATTTGGCCAACAACCGAAATCTCTTTGATCCATACGCGCACCAGAACATCGTTGTTCTGTTCAGCACAGTTTCGACGGACACCCACGTACCGTGCTCAGGACCTGACATGTTGGCCTTCAGCTTCTATAATGAGCATGAACATGACCGGGATTACGAGGCCGATTGTACTCTGGGCCAGTACGTCGAAGACCTGTGCTACAGAGCCAATGATCACTGCTCAGCAGGATCGTGTGGTAAACGTATGCATGAGCATCAACGGCAGTATGTGCACGGGGAAGCACAGATCACCGTATTCATCGAGCCTCACCCACCGAAGCTACGCGGGCTACAAGATGTCGTATTGATGTGGAGCACTTGCAAGATCTGCGGGATGGAAACAACAGTCGCGCCCATGTCTACAAGCACCTGGAAGTACTCCTTTGGTAAGTACCTCGAGCTTTCGTTCTGGAGCGCAGATCTCCATGCGAGAGCTGGCGGGTGCCCTCACGACCTCCATCGAGACCACCTACGATATTTCGGCTACAAAGGGTTCGCCCTCAGGGTTCATTACGATGCTGTTGACCTGCTGGAGATAATCGTACCGAGGATGCAAATTACATGGAAGGTCGACAACGATCTGAAGTTCAGAAATGATGTTTTCACCAAGCTCGAACATCGTATCACCAGGTTCATGGTGTCTGTCAAGCTACGACTCAAGAGTATCAACGTCGAAGCATTACTCCCAGAATCAGCGGATGCTTGCCGTGGCGAAGTTGAGCGGCTCACCAAACAAGCCAACGAGGACCATACCATGTTGGTCAAGAAGCTGCAAGAGCTGTATACTAATTCCCAGCACTGGGAGATCATTCCGCTGAACGTTGCGATGAGAGCGCTACAGGAAAAGGTGGCGGCGTGGGACGAAGCTTTCACAGAGTTTGAAAACAACTTCTTCCCATCAGAGAAGGACATTCGACGACTTGCTACCCTACAGTTAAAGAAGATCTTCCTTGATCGTGATGTCTCCGTTACCTCATTAACTTCGGGTGAAGACGATGTATCGACCGCGATCACCGAAGTAGGTGACGAGAAGGAGCAGACGCCGGAAAGTCTCGGCCTAACCCGCAAGCTGTCACCTGAAAAGGCTCACAATGTCCTTCAATCTGTGGTTGAAGACAATACCGGAGACAGCATCGACTTACGAGACGAGACAGCTGTCTCTGACCCACCTTCACCCGGGCATCAGACAACACCACCTTCTGCGCAATCAGTTATCTCAAGTCCAGTGGACGTCCGTCGCGCTTCTGCCGATTTGAAACATCTTGACCTAGCGTTGCCGGGTCCCACATCACGGTCAAGTACGGCTACCATAGTGCCTGTACCTCAAATCACGCCAAGACAGTCGGAATCCATCTCCTCCGAAGCTCTTACTTCGCAAGGTTCGAGAGCAGAACCACTCACCACCGAAGAAACTTTTCCTACCCAGGCAAGTGACGCACCCCAGTCGCCCGCGATCGAGATCGCCAGAACACCGCTGTCTGGTAAGAGTCAACTACCCACCCCTTCTCACCCAACATCACGGCGTGGCACTGTGAGCCGGCCAAGCTCGCCGCTATTGGTTAGAGCCCAATCTCAGCCAGCGGGGTCACTGCCACTACGCAAAGACCTCGGTCAGCTACCAAAGCAAAGCACAATGTCAGCAATACACGCAATGAACGGTTTTGGATCCGGGCTTGACCGCAAAAACAATGAAGCTTATCAGGAAGGCCCGGACAGAAGATTTTCGGAGCGATTAGGTCTTTCTAGTCTGAAGAGCCATAACCATAAGTCATTGATACCGCGAGCTATTGCCACAGCACGGAAGGACTCACGGGTATCGAATCTCGCCAAGCACTTCGAACAGTTGACCAGAGAGTTTGAGCAAGCACGATTGCGAGAGAGACGCCAAAGAGCAAGTCGGGTGACCCGTTCACAATTTTATCCTGCCTTTGCACCAAAACCAACAGTGGAGATTTACAGGAATGTGAACGAGGCTGTGGATGAGGTGGATGATTCTGAGGAGACGCTACAGCTTCCAGAACATCGAGCTGTCGGCGGTGCTGAGACGGAGACGACAGCTCAGGGCATGGCAGAAACTTCTCAGACAATGGCTGACGGAAAAGATCATCACCTCGAGAAAACTCCCACAGATACGCCAGCCGATCTGACGGAGAACGAGACAGACGTCAGACAGTCCAGTCAAGCCCCTTCTGATGTTGAGGAGAGAACAGATGCCGAGGACGAGGAAGAGAACGAAGAGGACGATAACATCGTCTTACCAGACAGCCCCGAAGACCTACTTCGTTTATCGCAAGAGGACGTCGAGTTCAAAGATCTCCCAAAGCACGAACGAACGTCCTTGATGAAAATGCTCACCAACTTCTGGGCAGAACGCTCCTCTAGTGGTTGGTCGACACTAGAATACCCTCTGTTGCCATCAGACCACATATTTGCCGACTGCGACATCCTCGTTCGAGAAGACGAGCTCAGTTCTATCATTGCTTTCGCGCTCGATTCAGCAGACTACAAGAGCATGCTAGATAACATATCTAGTTACGTCCGAAATAAGTCAGCGGAGTCATCGCAAAGCATTGAAGCCGCAAACGAGGACGAGGATGTCATTTCCCACTCCCTGCTCCGCAAGAAAGGGTCCCACCTCAAATATCAATTTGGTGACGGCCCGGCCAAGTTCTTGTGCAAGGTCTTCTTCGCTGAACAATTTGACGCCATGCGCCGCAAATGCGGCGTAGCCGACCGCTTCATCGAATCACTTTCTCGGTGCATGAAATTCGACAGCAAAGGCGGAAAGTCAAAATCCCTCTTCCTCAAGACGTTAGACGATCGATTCGTGCTCAAATCCCTATCTCCGGTCGAGACTCAATCTTTCCTCAAGTTCGCTCCGAACTACTTCCAGATAATGTCCGAGGCATTCTTTCATGATTTACCATCTGTCATCGCAAAGATGCTTGGGTTCTATCAGATCATTGTGAAGAATCCTGTTACAGGAGTAGAGCACAATTGGTTCCTGCTCGTCATGGAGAACCTCTTTTACGATCGCATACCGACACGAATCTTCGACTTGAAAGGCAGCATGCGCAACCGCAAGATCAATGCCACCGGTGAACGCAATGAGGTCCTACTGGACGAAAACATGGTCGACTACATCTACGAATCGCCTCTTTTCGCACGAGAGCACAGTAAGAAACTTCTACGCACTTCTGTGCACAATGACACCCTCTTCCTCGCTCGTCAGAACGTCATGGACTACAGTCTGATGATCGCCATCGATGAGGCACGCAAAGAACTAGTGGTGGGCATCATTGATTGCATACGCACGTACACATGGGACAAGAAACTCGAATCCTGGATCAAGGACCGCGGGTTCATCAGCGCGGTGATGGGCGCAAGTGGAGTTACGGGAAGTGGAGTGTCTGGCGGCAAGAACCGACCAACTGTCACCAGTCCCCGGGAGTACAAGCGCAGGTTCAGGGAGGCGATGAGTAGGTATGTGCTTGAGGCACCGAGTTGTTGGCATCAATTCAAGCCGAAGACGGAAAGAGACGGACAGGCAAGACCCGAAAAGTCGGGCAAGGATGGCGAAGAAGGAAGGGAGGAAATTCAGCAGAATATCAGTTAATAGTGTTGTTTGGTTTGTAGGCGTTGAACCAGGTTGCATAGCGGGTGAAAAAAGCCAGCATTGCGAAAGCATCAGCAGCGCACGAGCGAGCATTTTGGGTAGCACTTGGTTATGCTGCATGACGAATGAGATACGGTATCATGGCAAGATGAGTATTATTGTTTCCTTTTCCAGATTGTTCTTTTTACTCATTTGTGTCTTCCTCCACTTCTTTGAGCAGTTCAGGACAGGTCTCCTGTGCCACGTACTCGGCAAGACGTTCGACGGCGATCGCGGTGTCCATGGTGTCTAGTAGATGCTTGACGAGGATGAACTGTTGGTCTCTTGAGATGCTCAGGGCTAGGACATGAACTCGCCTCATGCCGAATCCTTTCACGACTTCTCCAGCACAACCATGCGAGCACCAGCACTAGACGCAACCCTGTACCCGAACCAGTCAGTCCCAAGGACTTTGACCTTCCCCGACCCTCCAAGTTGCCTCACCTCTGCTTCGAAACCGTCACTCACCCAGATACTGTCCAAGACGGTCGCGACAACGAGCCCCCCTTTCTTGACCACTCTAATCAAATCGTTCAGTGCACTAGATAGCACGTGGCTTTTAGTAAATATTCCTACACAAGTAACCACATCGTAGTAGCCCTCATCCTTGCCGATAGGCTTAGTAAGATCAGCCTCGACCAAATCATCATACGCACCTATCTTACGAGCGACACCAAGCATGCCGGGACTCAAGTCCAGTCCGTCAATGTTCTTCGCAGCAAGCGCCGCAAGTTCAACGCCTACGAGGCCTGTGCCACATCCCGCGTCCAGGGTTTTCAACTCACCAATCACGTCGTCAGAGCCTCTTCTGTTCGCGACAGTAGACACCACAGTCTCTGCGGCGAGCTTGGGCGCGGTGTATTTCTCGGACACTAGAACGTCGTTGTCGTACTGGTGGGCCCATTCGTCGTAGAGGTTCCGCATGGTGGTCCAGTCATTGATGGCGTAGGAGCGGGCAATGAAAGGGCTGTTGCCGGCGGGGTTGGACCTTACGTAGTTAACATCCTGCTGGCGTTGCTGGGTAGCTGATGCGGACATGATTGCGTTGGGATGTTCCTGATGTTGTTGCCAGATGGGCGGTCTTGAAGTCTATGAAAGGGGCTCGATTGGAATCAGGTGCTCTGGGTGGTACTGGTATGGGCTTGGTGGGCTCAGATTGGGGTTGCTTCGGAGGTCGCGGAGTCTCTAGTGTGGGATTGTTGCTTTGGTCCTAGCGAGTATAGTATTACTTTGGGCTGGCAGTGTTGCTCTGGGCTCACGGTGTTGCTTTGGGCTAGATGTCGCTTTGGGCTTGTGTGGTACTCGAACCTGTGGCAGTCGGTTTCCCGATACGAAGCAAGTCATACAAACGTGAGCTGACAGTGTCAGTTTTGACGCAACGATGAGGTTGGAAAGAGTGGAATCATTCGAGGAATTGTTGCTGGTTTATGAATGGTTGGATCTCGGTTACCGGCAGGCAGAGGTTGCAACCTTGGCAGGAGACAAGACCTCTGAGGCTCTCTGCGGACACGCTAATGATGTATAGTCCGCGATCGTGAACAATAAGTTATGGAATAATGGGTCCCGTGAATGACTGTTCTGCGAGGTAATTGTGTTCTGGCTTTAGGCGGCCGCGGCATTGAACCACCTAAATCGCCCTTATTCTGTGCTGGGGCCCCCCTGAGACCTATAAATGCGACTGTCTTCGGCTTATAAACAACAAATAATACTGAACCCACTATTCCGCAACCTTTTGTCGTTTACAATCGAGGCCTGTAGACATGGGACTAGCACCCCGCAGTACAGTCCGTGTAACGACTCTGTCCGGTGGATTGTGCACATTCCAGTACACTTGGTGGGGAGAAACTCGACCGGCACTTCTACAAGTGTCGGCGTCTTTTGACTTGTAGCAAACCAGATTTGCTTATGCTCTCGACAAGAGAGATGCATGTCTAGGTCAACACTTACACTCACGTACGATGTGCTCAGAAATGCAGAAAATGGCTATCGAGGTAGCGAACCAACCGCCGTCTTTGTTGTCAAAGTGGGTGTCCAAATCTCAGCGTGATCGACCGACAGGATCGAGATCACTTCAGCTACCCCAGGCAAGTCAGTCAACCCGGTCCCTACGACCTTGCACATGTCAGCACTTGTAAGCAATCCGCAACCGTTCTGGGAAGTATGGATCACTTCATGGAAAGCAAGGTCGATGTGTGCGCAAGTCCCGCAGTTCGAACCACACTCATCAATCCGAGGCAGCGTTATGCATTAGATCTGACATCTTTCGTTCGGAGTCCGTATCCACCCGGCGGCACTGTTGAGATCATATCCCATCATCGCCATGAAGTCGTGAGAGTGTCTTCATACTTTGGCTTGTACTGCCTAGAGAGGACCACATTCTCGCAATTCAACGTTGCCCACCGGTGAAGTTCTCTTGTCGTTGAGTTCGTCTTCCAGCCACCTCCAGACAGAATTCTAGTTGTCGTGAGAGATGTGGAGTACACGATCAAAGACCGACGACACGATGATCGGCAATTTCGTGACCCGGCTTGGGCGTGAAGATACAACGGTCAAGCTCACATCCTACTACTGTTCGAGCCGTTCTGGCACACAAGGGCATCCTATGGTCATATCGATATGACGTATTCAGGAATGGCTTGAACACTTTGTAGACCCTTCGAAGCACAGGAGGTACTTTAGTGTTCTTCTCAATTGCCGACGGTTCCATCGACATACATGTTGTGGCTTGAGCAAACGCTGAGGCATGTCCAGCACGGCATGCTTGGAGGTTGATGTTGAGTACTTGCGATTAGTCTCGTCGAATACGTGCATGGTGGCTTACATCTGGACCAGTCCGCCAAGGGAAAGTTAGTTCTTATCATCCCGCAGCATTCTATCTAGAGTTGCGCTCAGAACACAAACATCTGGCCACGCTGAGTAGACTCGCACGACTCATCAAATCCAGGTGCTGAGCTTGTGCACCCGATGCTCTGACGCCGGTCTTGGCACTCTTTCGTGGCCTCGGGGGACACCTTCGTAATCTTGGCACAATCCTATCTGTTATTCCGAGGATAGTGGAAGCATCTCCGCAACACCAGCTGTACTCGCTCGGAAAGAAGTCTTACCGCCTTATGTCTTAGGCTTTCGTTGAATCACAATTATGTGATTTTTAAATCACTAGCTTCGAAGTCGAATAGCCAAAGTGTCGGCAGAAGTGAGATTTGCGCGGGTATTTGGCGATGTGCTCATACACCCCACCATCTACTTACCTACTCGACGAGCTTCAACCACCACGAGATCGAGTTCAAGCCGAAGACAGTCGCATTTATGGGTTTCAGAGGAGCCCCAGTACAGGATCAGGGCAGTCTAGATGGTCGCCGTCGCCCAAGGCTAGGACACAATTACCATATAAAATAGTCGTTTACTCGACCCATTATCCCATGACTTACAGTTGTCTACGATCGAGGCTTGTAGTACCTGATTATCTGTAGTCCCAATGGGAAAGTAAACGTGAATCTCGACGTGCTGGATCCGCTTTGCTGCCGAAGAAGCACTAATCTTTGCTCTTTATCATCTGAGTCGCGCAGAAAAGTGGCGAGACGTTTGTGAGAGAAGGCCATGACAAGTTGCAAAAGAATGCGTATTGGTAGCAGTGATCATGGTATTAGGGCAGAAAGCAGTAAGCGAGCGTATCTTCCGCCAACCAGATCCAAAGTCCATGCTCCTGAGCGTGTATATAAACCAAGTTACCATGCAAGCCTCCGTCAAAGCTACCAGCCCACTCCAAGCGTGTTGAACCAAGGAATCGTAGACCGGCAACCTTTGCAAAATCAGCCCTCGAACAACGTCAGCAGTAGGCAGTAACACCAGCAGTAATCATACCCACCACCAGCTCGCCAACATCTCTGGCTGTCTTGCCTGCTTGACCTCCGTAGCAGGACTCGGCGCCACAGTATCCACCCAAACAGATTCAGAGCGGCGCGCTCTATGCTTCACTTTACCGTCTCTAAAGTACTGGCTGACGGCCAATTGGATTACAGAGCACTTCTCGAGGTCGGGTTGCCCACGCCCAGCCGTCTTGCCGACAGGGGATATCGCGGGCGGACCGTTCATACCGCCTCTTCCGAGACCGATGGTACTCACGGTGCTTGCGGTGGCAACGCTCACATTGTCGATGTCGGTATTATCATCGGTATCAAGTCGGTGTTGTCGGCATTGACGTCGCTGCCTACACCACCTCTCCTGCTGCCTTTCCTGCCACCTCGTCTGTCGCCTTCTTTTCCTACACTGCGCTTCTTGCGACAATTTGTACTCAAGCTGCTGGCCGTACTAGGAGAGTCGTTATCTGTGGTGACATCAGTGTCGTTGCCTGTGTCTGTGTCTGTGTCGCTCTCCGGACGTCTGCCTCCTCGCTGGGCAGCTCGCTTGGAAGCAGCTAGTTTTCCCACAGCGCGCTTCTTGCGACCGTCCGTACTCAAGCTATCAAGCGTGTCACGTCGACTAGCTATACTCGGTGCGTCACGACTAACAGTGCTTACGCCGTCATCGTCGTCGGAACTGTCGTCGTCTGGACGTGGTGAACGCTTGATAGCTCGCTTCGCGGCTCGCTTATCGACCTTCTTGTCGTCGCTGGAATCTGACCTGTCGCGGCCGCAAGCCAAAAGTCGCGCTGGCCCTAGTATGTCAAGGTTCCATCCTTCTCGATGGCGAAGTCGTCTCCTCTGTTGATAGGCTTACATGTCGGCTGGGTTGCGGTCAGCCACTGGAGGCAGGCCCCTGTTCGGCTGGAGTAGCCGCCATCTCTCCTGCCGATGGTAATAGCAAGGGCGCCCTAAAGGTGTTGCATGAACAGATGGAGACTAGTGTCGAGTCTCTGAGTTATCTGAAGGACTAAACGGTCGGGCAATTGAAGCTAGACAGCGACAACTTATCGCGCAAGGCTTTGTTGTTCTCGATTATATCTAGGCACAGGCTGATGCCTCTGAACTCTGTGCGATCCCACTCTCTTGCTTGTGCCTCGGATCTGTCCTATCGAGACTCGTCCAGTCATACAGCATAATCACAGTGAAGTGAAGTATACGTCACATATAAACTGTGTCTCGACACCTAGAACTTCTTTCGTCTCCAGTAGGTGTCAATGCATCGCTACACATTCATGGCTTTCAGATCTTGCTCAACGGATAAAATCGCCACCAAACAGACTAGCTCGTATTCTATCCCAGTACTGCAGGCGGGCAGGTATCGGCCGTCGCGCAGCCGTGTCATCAGATTCTCAGCGCAGGGACTAACAAGAGCCATTGAGAGGTGCAAAAATGGTACAAACGGTGATACTGCTGGAGACAAGATTTTTATGATGGAATAATTGGGTGAAAGGCGGAATGGAAAAGGAGAGAGTCGGAGGAAAAGCATAAATCCGCACTACGATGGGACCACACGACTGTCCTCCAGGAAACGAGGAGTGCTCCAGCTCTCACTAAAAGGCTTCGGGATCAAGTTGGTAATTGCCACGGACACCTGTAGGATTTTGAGCAGGAAGATACGAGCGAAGATCTGCTGGAGACGATTCTGCGTGACCATGAAACTCGTATTGCCAGTACCTAGAACACCATCTCGCCCCTTCCAGTAGCTCCAATCGCATACTCTTATGATGAGACGAGGCACAGGACATCTGCTGGCACGACATGAAGTACTGGAGTAAGCTCACATATTCATTGCGTACTTACAAGTGCTGACGACGCCGAGTAGCCACCACCGCTCAGTGCTTCCAGCAGCGCGTTGAGAGTTCAACGTAGTCCAAACATCTCCAGGAGGCTTAGAATCGGTTCCTTGACGTGAAGTGCCAGAATGGGTTCATTCTGAATTCGTCAGTGTGTGTGAGAGCACATAGCATTGGCCAAGATGTTACATCGCGAACAGCCAACAAGGACGGCTTCCAGTAATGCCTCCACACAATGAGCAGCCTCCAGCAATACCGGATATGATGGGGCCATATCAAAGCATCTGCTGGTTGTTTTCGAGCAGAAAATGGGTGGTAGAAAACGAGTGGCGTAGATCCCATCAGCGCCAACACGCAAAAAGGTGTCAGGACGTTTTGCAACAATCAATAGGAACACGGATTCTTCAGCACGCTCTCTACGACTCACCTAGGCTCCTTGAGAATTCTAGTCAGGTTTTGAGCTCACACGTGCTACTGGAGAAGGATTCGCGGCACACTACTCGCTGAGTAGCAACGCAGGTCCTGGGGTTCACGCAACGGATGGACTGAAGCTCAGACAGCATGATTCGCATAGTCACTGTCTACTGGAAGAACATTGATGACGAGGTTAATGTGCTGGGAGATCTTCATATTCGATGCTTGTGAACTGGACGCAGGATAAGAGCCTACCGTCAGCATTCGCTCAGCAGCACCGCGAAGAGCTGGAGTTCTCGAGAATTCTCAAGTAGGCTTGAGAACTTCGTTCCATACTACTGAACGAGTTTGAGAGGCATGCATTCAGAGATAAGCTGCTGAAGCGATTTTGTGTTTCACGTGTCTGTACGCGCCTACCGGTATGCACCTGTCAGGATTCTGCCCTTTCAGCACCACCACAACACATCGAAAAGCTCAAGAATTCTTGAGTATCCGATGAAGCTTCGACTGAGCTTACTGGAAGATTTTGAGGAGCACACGCTCGGCTGGAAGCTGCTGAGCCAAAGTCGAATGTTCTCTATGCTTGTTCGTGAACACCTGCCGAAAATCACTAGTACCGTCGCTGCTTCGCTCCACGTTGCTGACCTTCACGCCATCAAGCACTTCCACATTTGCAACTTTTTGCAGTCGCATCAATGCTATGTCCTCCAGTTTTGCGGTGCGATCAGCGAGTAGGCGAACCTGCATAATCACCGTGGCGGGTCCAGCCAAAAGGAACCATCGCAAACTAGTCGCACATGCACCAGATACTGTCAAGAGCCCCTTCACAATTCTCTATCCTACGCAAATAGTACATGCACTTCTCGTGAGGTTTACAGATGCCACTTGGAGGTGACTTCGGCTAGCATTGAGGTGAAGACGCAACATCATTCGCGTCGAATAGCGAGGATCACCTCGGTGCCAGCATCTACTCAACGCCCTCCTTCTGTTCTATCACAACAAATGACATTGGCACACTGCGACGGGACAGATATGCGCGTCTATGCCTTCGAGCGGTTTTGACCTCATCCATCAGCACGATATTGCTCAAGTGGACTTGAGCGGCGGCAACACTATCACAGAAGCCGTATCTGGAGACTCAAAACCACACATACTGGATTCGGCAAGCACTACGTTGTCTAGGTCTTATCATCGACTACCTGAGTCTTGAACCTAGCACCACAGTCTGGAGGATCATGGACGTCTCCTCAGTCAAAGACATGATGTCGCTTCATATGCCAGACACGTCGAGGAACCAGAATGGAGAACGACATATGTTCTTCTCCAATGCCACCAATGTAAGATATCCCTGAATCGGTATGACGTGGATACTGGTCTGACCTTTGCTAAACAACTTGGAGGACTCGTAGCGTACATCTCTCCTACCGGTGATAACAGCATCTCCATTAGGATCTCGATCATCCTACTCCGACCATCCTCCAGGCGCTGTGCTCAACTCGTACACTCGGTATCCCTTCAACCGCGAGGCACCAACACGTTCAATCAGACGCTCCCAGTCTCACGGTGTTGAAAGGTGACACCTTCATCCTTGTCCACTGCCGAAGGTTGCTTTTCCAATTCCAACTCCAGATCGTTCGCGCTGCTTTGGCCCAAGATGAGGTCGAACCGCTGGAAACGTATATCAGTAAAAGAGCTTGGGCAATGGACTGAATACGTACTGGGCCCTCGTAAGTCCCTCTCTTGAAGAACCAGAGACCACAGACAAAAAGCAGGAAGATTCCAACCACAGCAGAAACGTAGTCTAAGCGACGCACATTAGCGCTCTTCGATGAACACGAATGACTTGGCATGATACATACTCATTGTATTGTCGTTGACAGGGATTGTGTTCGGGAACAAAAAGAACTGGGACCTGGTGTAAGCATGAACCTCCAATATTACGAAGGGGAAACATACAAAGGAGGTAAATCCTACGAACGTGACTGCAACGACGTTGATCACTAGACCACGATAATGGCCAAGCGCGTAATCGGGTGTGCGTGCCATGACGATCCGTCGACCTCGGATGAGCAGGACAACAATTGGCGCAGCGTAAGAACAATTCAGGAAGATCGTACAACTAGCAATGTAGGCATTGAAAGCGACGACAGGCCCTGATGCTTGTGAGTGCGAGCGACCAAATTGGCATTATATGGGAGGAGTCATACCGAGATACAGAAGGCCGAAGATGAAGTTGAACACCGAGGCCACCAAGATTGCTCGTACCGGCACGTTCAGGTGAGGATGTATATGCGATAGACTGTGAGGCTCTTGTCAGTATCGGACTTTTAGTGACACACGCGTTGCCAACTCCTGGAACTTACTACTTTGAGAAAGGTGTACCGCCATCTCGAGCCATTGCCCACAAGAGCCGGCTACCTGAGGTCAGACAACCATTGGTACCGTTGACGAAGCAGACCACAGGGACAATGGTCAATACCACAGCCGCAGCACGGTTTTTAGTAGCTTGATAGAAGATCTCAGTGAGCGGCATTCCCGTTGCTGTGGTAAGTACTGTATCGATATTTGTAATAGCGAACATCATTACGAGAATGAACGCAGTACCGCTGTAGACGTTAGTACAGCACCGCTGGTTCCTAAGAGACTTACGTTGTTCCTCCAATCATGACAGCAGCATTCATTGCAACAGGAGCGTCTCTCGTCGGTCGTGGCATCTCCTCGGTCATATGAACGACCGCGTCAAATCCAATGAGGGATAAGGACACTTGGCACAGTCCCAAAATCCATGCTACTCCCCCATTCCAGCCGGTCGTGTTCGCAAAGTCAGTGAAGACGAAGCTAGCATCGTTCTTCTCGGAGGTAGCCAAGATGACGACGCTCAAGACAAAACACCCAAGTACGGACCAAAGTACTAGCTCAGAGTTAGCGAACCTTTTCCGGTGTACCAGTCGAGCTTCATACGTGCTGCTTCATTCCAACGCCCAAGGATGTGATATCCGTATATGTTCAGCAATATGGTGAAAGTAGATACGCCACAAAATATGAGGTAGGTCCGCCATGGGGTGATCTCGTATGAGCCCCCACTGCCTACCACGATCGCAGCAGAAAGGAACTGGGCTGTGCCGGTTAGTCTGGGTGTACCGTCTTTGTCATGTTCATACTTGCCAGCGAAGAAAGCCTCAGTCGTGACTAATGTCAACCAACCGGCGATGTTCGTCCAACCAACCACAAAGCTCTGTCGCGGTCAGCCACTGGGCGGTCTTGAGCAGAATTATCGCACCGTCGTCGCTTTCCATCTGTCTGTTGCAAGGGCATATGCCCAATGATATTGACCTCCTGCCGTTGGCCATACAGACGCCAGTTCGCCGAGGCTCGATGTGATGCAGAGGTTGCATGCCACGGCGAGGAGGAAGCCGTACAGAAAGGAAACTGGACCACCAGAAGGCAGGACGATTCCTAGCACACCCGCTAAGCAAATCCAGGTGCTGTAAAGGCATTAGCGGCTGCGCCGAAATGCGCATGACTTTGTCGTGGTAATACTTCAGAATAGCAAACGTCATGCTAACCATCGTGAGCCTGGAAAATTGTTTCTCAAGGTGACCTTCTCCCTGATTAAGGTGGTCTCTACGTGCCGTTTCGTCCATGGTTATCGCCGAAATGCACTCGGGCATTGGAAAAATATGAAAAAAGTACACTGCTCAGACGGGACGACCAGCGTATTCGAATTCGAGCTGATCAACTTTTTGTGTAAAGAAAGGACCGTGGGGATGCAAGCACTTTGATACCTGCCATAAGAAGACTAGATGCAGCCCACATGTGGTATTTCATGGCTACGGTTTGAATGTGGGGTTAGCCTGGGGTAAGGAATATATTAGCTTTGAGGCTTGCTCTCGAGTCTACACACTTGACCTTTTTGAGGTAAAAAGTGCGGCCGACATCGAAATCATGTCTCAATCACAGACACGGTGCTGCATGCTGCGTACCGACAGAATGGGTCCGGCAATACTATCTGGACGCTTGATTTTGAGTGGCAGATTTTCCCTCGGCTATTGACACATGAAGCACCAAGTTGCGTCAACCTAGCAACCGAACTCAGCGTTCTGGCTATATCGTCAGAGCGCCTTCACATTCACCAGGTAGTACCTCCAATAAATGACAAAGTTGCTGCACGCCGGGAAGCAACAACCACGCTCACGATCTTGTTTAGGGGCTAGACAGCTAGCTGTCGACTAGCACGCTGATTGTCGGTCTCATGTTAGTGAAGGGCTTTTAGCAAGCATTTCGTTGTCGCACCTGGAGGCCTTGATTGTGCCCTTGCGTCTTAGCACTTGACTGTTTTGGTCATTGAATGTTCAACACGCTTCATCAACCCCAGTACTGCGCCAGCAACAAGCAGCTTCAACAATGGCCAGGTTCGTCTCGGTATGGGAGGTAGAATAGTTTGCGTAGTCATTGCTCGAGTCAGCCAAAGTAGAGGTCAGCGCTGACTGTTCCTGACCAGCTTACTTTGGTGCAGTTACTGTGACTTTCGAGCTTCGGGCCGTATGAGCATTGCGGAATATACTGCACAGGCTGCGAATGTCCAACATTGACGATGTAGCTGAACATAGCATATCTCCCGTGTGGAAAGCTCTTGGGGTATCAAAGTTATGCCTCGAGTTGTGGGGATGTGCAATCTCACGTGACGTTTGGCGGTGCTCTTCTTGGATCGAGCCTGCAGTCGCGACTCATGCTAAAATGGAACCAGCCAACACCTCTGATATGCGCTCGTCGCTGAAGAATCTTTGCCATGATACGGTTGTCGTACCATGTGTCCTGCGGTGTTTGGACCTCGCTCGAGCCACCACGCCAGTGAAGTTCGCATATGCTCGGTGCGTGGTTGATGTGGAGCAGCTGCCGGACTTCGGCGCCTGATCTTGAATTGTTCGTCTCGTGCCTTCCACTATCGTTACGACCAGATCGTCATATGAAACGTTTAGCAAGGTCTGTCGAAAAGCTGTTTGAAAGGGCAACCGCACAACAACTGCACTCACAATGTCCATCGTAGCATTTGCAGAAGGTGGAAAGTCAGGCCAATCTACAGAGCGTATTGAGTCGTTTGCTGACACCTCTGCAGATCCTCTGCAACACCAGAAGTTCTCCAGGATATTGCCCGCCGCCATAATATCACCATCACTTCTCCATCCGATCAAGCTGCCTACCTCGCGGTACTTCAAGCCGCCGATGCCACCGTTGCTCTGGTCGACTCTCTACCAGACTACATATCTCCGCTCCTCGCACCAGTCCCGACTGTCGGCGGAGAACGACGCTACTCGCTTTCCAACAAGTCCATTGACACTTACAATGTCTGGTCACACCATACCTCGCTCAAGGCCACAGACCCGACATCTGACGTTCTCAAAGATGTCAAATGTGTAATCAAGGATAACATGACCGTCGCCGGGGTTCCGTATACCTGTGGTACCTTCCACAAATCGTAAGCCCAAATGATGGAAAGTATCCCATCCCTGTCATCGACTCAACGATTGTCAAACGACTTCTAGAAGCTGGTGCCCACATCATCGGGACCTCAACGTGCGAGAATTACAGCCTGACGCCCATGTCGTATACCTCCGCCAATGGTCCTGTGCACAACCCTTGGTTAAGAGGGTACAATGCAGGTGGAAGCTCATCCGGTTCAGCATGTCTCCTAGGTCTTAGCCGTGCGCAACAGCTTGGCGTCCCGGGGCTAGATAATATAGGAGATCTTACAGATGTTGCCATGGGCGGTGATCAAGCAGGGAGTATCCGCCTCCCAGCAAGCTATTGTGGTATCCATGGCCTCAAGCCGACGCATGGATTGATACCATACACTGGTATAGCTGGGCTGCACCCTATGATCGACTTCTGCGGTCCTATGACAACCAACGTTGAAGACATTGCAAGAATGCTGACAGCCCTCGCTGGCTACGACGGACTAGATCCACGAATGACACCCGAATCACCTCTGCGAGAGAACGTCATACAATACCACAATGAGCTCCAGTCCTTCTTGGACACAGCATCGAGCCCGTCAGAGCTCGGCAAAGGCTTAAAGATTGGCATCATCTCCGAATCACTGACATCCCCGGGTACATCCCCCGACGTCGCCAAGGTAGTAGAAGACGCGACAACTCAGCACTTCACCGCAGCGGGCGCAACGGTCGAACACGTCAGCGTACCTCTACACCTCCTCGCGCCCGCAATCTGGACAGCCGCCACACGAACACACATGGCATCTCTCACAGTCGGCACCCGCGTCCCCGATTTGCTGAGCCACACCCTCCCGCACTTCACGCCTCGCTGGCCTCTGGACCAGGAAATGTTCGACCTGATGACACACGCAAACCCAGCCGTGATCAACATCATCTTCGGCGAAGACTTCCTAACAGAGAAGTACTCCTCTGCCAGCCAAGCCAAAGCGCACAGACACGTCTTCCAGTTGCGCGAGGCATACAACGCGGCGCTCGCGCAGTACGACGTGCTCATCACGCCGACGTGTCCGACGGTTGCCCCACCCCATCCTGATCTCAGACCTGAAAGCCAGGGTGGAAGCGGCATCATGGACAAGATGAAGTTGGCAGTGGGCAGCACGAATAACACCTGTCCTTTCAATGCTAGTGGGCATCCAGCTATGAGCGTGCCGTGCGGGTGGGCCAGGGCCGCGGGTGAGAAGGGTGTGGCAGGGTCGGTGGGTCAGGAAGGGTGGCTGCCGGTTGGTATGCAGATCGTTGGGAAGAGGTGGGATGAAATGACAGTGTTGAAGGCTGCGAAGGTGTTTGAGGCTGGTGGTGGTGGGTTGGGGAAATGGCCCGGACCAATATAGAGTAGAGACATGAAACGAGTATTCATTACATTTTTGCGCCTGCTGTATGTTGCAGTCGCCATAATCTTCGCGCCTTGCTATGCATGGTAGAAAGCAACTAACAGATAGTGCTATCGCAGTGGTATTGTACAGTCAAACAGAGCGAGTCAACCTCCCCTGAATCCAGCCTCAGTACCTTAGAGTTTCGAAGCTCAGTTTCCTGCATCCTGAGCATGTCCCAGAGGATTCTCTGCCGCATAGTCACAACTGACAAAGCACCTATCCACGTTCGGCAATGCCTCGGCACAGTACTGCAGTGTCTCCGAGATGTCGTGCGCCCTCCTCAGCGGTGTCTTCTCATCAAGCAAAATATCGTACTCGACCCACACGTTATCACCCGCGTGATATGCTGTGATTGACTTGAACCCTTTTACCAGCGGACTAAACCGGAAAGCCAGGAAGGTTAGTTTCTTCAACAGCTGCATCTCCGCTGCTGTACCGCAAAGGTTGGTGATGTTCTCCATCGCTGTGTCTGCCCAATCCCAGATGATGTAGAGGGATAAGATGGCTGCACCTGCTGGATCAAGCCACCAGATGCCTGCGTGTTTGCCGATCAGTGGGAAGAGGAGAGACAACGTGTTGAAGTAAACGTCTGTCTTGCAGTCTTGGACCAAGGCCTGGACTTGGGTAGTCTTGATCTTGTAGCAGAAGAACCCGATTATGCCCTTTAGACCGACTGTACCAGCCATGGCGCCGATGGCGACTGCCGGAAGGTTTGCAGTCGAGTGATCGCCGCTTGGCAACAGCTTCCCGACTGATTCTTGGAGAATTTGAGCGAAGGAGATAACCATGATGACAGAGAAGACGAGGATACCGACGGGCTCGAGACGTTTGCGACCGACTGGAAACTTCTTCTGTAGTGTCTTCAGCCTCCATGATACCAGCCTGTTCGTTGTCCACACGATGACGGTGCAGAGCAGATCCAGCGCGGAGTCGAGGAGAGAGGCGATGAGTGAGAGCGAATTGGAGGACAAGGCAGCAACGCCTTTTGCGATGAGCAGCAGGATGTTTGCCAGCACGTTGACGTTGATGGCCCTCCTCGCCGTCCTCTTGTCCTTGATTCTCCGGTCTCGTACATCCTGCGGCAACAGTTCTTCAATGTTCTCGCCTACCGCTTGTAGTCCTCCTTCTTGCTCGTTCACTCCATCGTGGTCAGCGTCGGGGTTCATGCTGTCCATGATGCTATCCGACATGGCTTTGACGACGGTGTCAACTTCCAGCCAGTCATCGAGTCTCTCGTTCTGCTTCTTGTAGTATTGTCTGACCTTTTTGTTTTTGATTTTCTTGATCTGGACATTGTCAGCAAGCTTTCTCTGGTGTTGATTCGTGGACGCACCTCTTCGTCGGACTTCCAATACTTCTTGTACTCGCTGGTATCGATATCCTGGGTCAGCTGCTTCTTAAGTTGCTCCGTCGTCCGCTTCGCCATAGCAAGCTCAACAACATCTCTGAACTTTGGTTTGACAGGCTTGAGCCCAGTCTCGATATCTTTTCCCCACGGATCCCCCTCTTCTTCTTCTTCATGGTGTGACTGGCTAGCGAAAGCTCTCCTACCGACCATGTTGCCGGTTGTGTATATCTAATGTCGATTCTGACGGTGTCGGACTGCGGTGATAGTCACGAAGAATCAGAGCAAGGACATACTCAAGCTGAGCAAGTAGTTAGCGCGAAGATGAACACGTAACATCCATGCGAGATCATGACGCAAATGCGCGTCAGAGGCCTTGCTTCGGGCTGGCAACGATCGGGTTCTGGCACCCACAATCTATCGCTAAACACGGCCAGAACGGCAACTGAGGTAGTCAATGCTTGACTGGCGCCAGGATGAGTCCCACTGAGGAATGGCGTCAGGAACGATGCGAGTGCATTGGTCACTACCTACCGCCGGTAATAACAGCCTGCTTTTGACGTATCCGCCGGGGGCCGGTTGCACCTTCCGGGCTCTGGGCGTGCACTTGCCCCGTCAAAGGCGCGTCATTATTGTTGACTTTGGAGATTCTTGTCCAACATTTGATCCCCATCACGACGCTAGGTACTGTTTCTACGGTAAGGTACCTACTGCGGCATCGCAATCATGGCAGGCCGGGCAACCCGAAGCGGGGGTTCGACAGCAAAGTCGTCGACGAAGAAGCCTGCGAAAGCCGAACCAAAGTCATCACCTCACTTGGATGAGTCGAACGTGTACTCGCCGCTGTTGGCGACGACAGTAAAGACGCGACCACCTTCATCATCCAGGAAGCGCAAGCTCGTTGACCACACCCAAGACAACGACGATGAAGTCGCAACGACCAAGGCAGGCCGCAAGAAGCCGAAGAAGGAGCACGTGGAGAAACGCCTAAAGACCTTCCGATCCAAAGCACCACAATCCTTCCTTCAGAAGCTCGAAAGAGCACAGACACAGCGCATGGTGGTCATCGGTCGTAAGAGATCCGGTGAGGGTCCCGAGCTCCATGAAGACATCGATGTCGTAGGTACGACTGGCAATATTTACACTGTCAGTATTGGTCGGCTACCGAGCTGCACGTGTCCAGACCACCAGAAGGGTAATGAGTGTAAGCACAAGGTCTACGCTCTGAGTACCGTACTGCGAGCACCCTATGAGCTACAATATCAGCGAGCATTCCTGGCAAGTGAGGTCCAGGAGATACTGAGCGAGGCGCCACCGATCCCGGATGCGACAGGCGACGCAGAAGAGGACAACAATGGCAAAAGAAAACCCGTAGAGGGAGAATGCCCAATATGCTACATGGATTATGACCCAGATAACAACGAACTCGTATGGTGCAAGGCTGCTTGTGGTAACAATATGCACAAAGATTGCTTCGAGCAATGGGCCGCGAGCCAACGAGGTCAGGAAGTCAAATGTGTCTATTGTCGTACACCGTGGCACATGGAGAAGGGTAATCTCGATGCCGTCAAGCGAAGTGGTGAGGAAAGTGGCGATGGATACATCAACGTTGCCAGCCAGTTTGGGCTAAACAGGGCCAGGGATTACTCGAGCTATCACCAGCCCTGGGTCAGGAGGACTTTCGGGTATGGCTGGTAAGCGCACCTAAGCTGGGTCGGTGCCAGCATGTACAAAATGGACGGGAAGACAGGAGAAAGAATTGTAAAGCTTACCAGCTACGCACTCAACGATTTGACGATATTGATAACCAGGGACTTGCATTTATATTTAGCTAACGACTGGCGGGGAGCTCTGATAGGTTAGAAGAGCTTCAACTTTGTTAGTAACGAGACAGATAGCATAGTATCTTCATTGTTGCTGTTATCTTCCTGGTTCTTATTTGATCTGTCTGCGCAAAGCGGTGGTGCAGCGACGAGATCGTTTTGCCGTACAACTTCTCCGAGAAAGGGTGGTGGGTTTACATTCGATGCTGAACGTGAATAAATTTGTTGCCCGGGCATCTGCTCGGTTGCGATGGTGTGGATCTAGGGCTGACTGTGTCGGTTGTGTTCGGAACTCGGATGCGACGGCGCCGGAGATACATTCGCAGTGGTGGGTCCGATGCTGGATATGTCTGCGCCCCAACGGCTTCGGAGATGCAGTGCAGGTGTGGATTTGAACAAGTCTGTGCATGTGCAGATGGGGACCAAGCCAGCGTACCTAGCGACGGCGAAACATCAGATGAGCGTTGCGCGAGAAGCCGTGAACTTAAGGTCGGATCCACAGGGCTGGACGCCGCGTGTCGAGCCGGAATATCGAAGTCGCCGAAGGTCGTAGGTACTGTTGAGGAGGGTACTGGTATGCCCCTGGGGGACGAGATATGATGTTGCAACTGTGCATCGAAGGCTACTAGCCCGAGCTCCTTTCTATCACCGCTTTGCGTTCTATGGTTGGGCTTTGGAGGCACTGGAGTGCTCCCGAGGCCGAAGTATTCGACAGCTTCTCTTTGCCACTCTAGCTTCCGAGCCCAAGCGGCATGATCAGCTTTGGACCCGCTGCTGCATTGTGTATGCAAATGTATGAATATGTACTAGCACAAACTTCTGTCACAAATCACCCCACAGAACATCCAATCATCTGGATCACCAGGTGTTCATCTTCCTTGGTCTAGTGGTCATGATTTCCGCTTGTCAAAAGCCCCAACAGGCAAATACACAGCGCGGGAGACCGTAAGCATCATCATCGCCAGCATTCAGAACTTATCGCTAACATCATCACAGGGGGTTCGATTCCCCGAGGGAGAGATAACCACATCTTGATAACTTTTTGCTTTTTGGGCACCTCGAGCTCCTCGAAACCGTTAGAGATAGTGAGTCTCGAGCCGGAGGGGGGCGCCTTTATTTTGTTTTCTTAACGGCGTCAGACACTGCTACTACCTACACGGACAAGTGGTTCGAAGTTTTTGAAGGCAACGATATCAATACACCCTTTGCGACTTTGCGACGCAAACAGAGGCCTGGTACCACGCGCAGCCGCGGGCTTCGCATTTTATTCGCGTAATCATAACTCTTGGCATGCATGAGACATGGACGACACCTCGTTCGGGGATCTGTATTGTATACCTCTCGACTTGCTCAAAAATGTATTCGATATATCGTGTTGGCGCACAATCTCAAGTGAGAGGAGAATGCGCTTTCAACCAGTACCTTCAGCACAGTCAAGGTCCTAAACACATCGGAGCTCGACCGTCAGACATCCCAAATGCATCTCTTGGTATACATCCTTTACGCCGTGGCGTCCTCCGCGTATGCCGCAAGGTAGGCTCGATCGCGTGCCGGGGTCGGTAAACCATCAGAGGTCCACTGAGTGTTGTACGCCGCAGCAAGCGGTTGCCGTGTACTTCAAAGCAAGGTAAGGTTATGGAATATCTCATATGAAGTCAACGGCGGACAGTTCCTCACAGTGATTGCGGTCGAATTTCTCGGGCCTTTCATACAGTATTTCTGCTCGGACAAGCGCAGTCGAGTTGCTAGGAGCCGCGGCGCGCCCACATGTGTGTGCGATGTATGGTTCCGTCGAGCAGGGCAAGCACGAGATCTGTTATGTGCATGTGCCAAGCGAGCGCAGCGTTCAGCATCTTCAGATCATAGAATCGAGCAAATCATGTTCGAACGAAGGGGGAGCTTGTCAAGATAACGGCATACGTTTCGTCATGCGCTCACGCTGCAAGCTGAGAAGGAGGCACATGGGAGGCAAGACCTGGATGCGTGAACCTCCAACACAGTGATAGTACTCGTTCCCATCAGTACATTATATCGCTACCTGTCAGGCAAAGAATAACTTCTTCTGCTTCCTATCACCATCGCCTGCTATAGTCGATTTCCTCTTCACGCCTGCTGCACTACTGGGCCTAGTAGGTAGTTTCTCAATATCTTGCAGTGCTGTCGTGCCTTCCGCGACAGCATCACGAATGGTTCCTTTGCTGAGGCACAGGTCAATATGTGCATTAAACTCTTTGTCTTCAGCAGCCTGTGCTGTGCCACAGATAGGGCAATCCCAAGTTTCATCCTTAGAAACCTGCTTGGCCAGTTGAGGTTTGTCGGGAGTGTTTGGTGCACTTCCATATTTGTAGCGTCCAAAGGGTTCATGCCAGTCTGCGGTTGAAAAAGCTTGGACCTGTGGTTGGGTACGATCTGAGACGTCGGTGCCCGGAAAGGGCGAGTCGTGATCCTGACCATCACGGTTGTCCTGTTGTTCTTGACTCCAGTGTTGGACTTCTTCAAACTCGGCCAGTCGTTCTTGTCGTGCTGCTTCTTCGAACTCCTCGTCTGGCCAGACTTCCCACTCGCCTTCAATGTCACGCTTGGCACCGCTCGAAGTTCCACCACGCTTGGCAATAGCAAAGAAGCGGTCGACATCGGCCTTCTTGGTACTGATCAGATGTGTACATCTTAAACCCATCAACCTGAGTCTCATGTTTGGAATCTCCTTTTCGAGCTTTGCAAGCATTGGCAGCGAGTAATTGTACAGGTCATCCGCCTGAGATATGGCTTTTGGTGGTATGACCTGCCTTGTGAAGACTTCGTACGTGTGCAGCTTGATCTTCAGACAGAGGGTGCGACCTTTGACCTCGACTCTTTTCATGTCCTTTTCCAGCTCCTCAGCCGTGCGCCGCAACCTCGAGCGCAATTCCGCTTTGCTGCTCATGTCTCGAAAAGTGCTTTCTGTGCCGACACTTTTCCGCTCGTGGTCTTCGGCTGGCTGCACGTCGGTCCTGCCCAGGCCGAGATAAGTTTGCAACAGGAAGTGATTGGTCTTTTCGCCGAACAATCTGTTCAGGTAAGCACGGTGTTCGTAGATGTCGCCGCATGTTCTGACACCAATAGCATCTAGCTCCCGTTCCAGGACTCTGCCGACACCATTAACTTTGCGCACAGGCAAGTCTCGCATGAATGCCATGACGGCAATGCGGTCATTGGGAACGCGAAACTGGCCATTTGGCTTGTTCTTGTTAGAACAAATCTTTGCAATCTTGGCATTTGGTGCGATGCCAGCCGAGATGGTGATCTTGCATCTCTCATGCACCTCGTTACGAAGCTGTACAATAACCTCTTCCGGACCGAGTTGATGGTCCTCACAATATTGAGTGACATTGAGATATGCTTCATCAATACTTGAGCTCTCGAAACGTGGATCGTACTCGGCGAGCACGGCGCGTACCTCCTTTGCCTTTGCTGTATACTTGTCAAAGTTCAGCGGCAAGCAAATGAGCTGAGGACACAGCTTCTTCGCGACAAAGCCAGCCATCGCACTCCTGCAGCCGTACTTTCGTGCTTCGTAGTTGCAGGTAGTGAGCACACCTTGTCCGACTGCCATTGGCACGGTCTTGAGCTCTGGGCGATCGATCTCCTCGACAGCTGCGTAGAAGGCATCGCAGTCGATGTGAACAACATACTGCGACAGATCTCTTGACAGTTCCAGCTCTGTGATGTATGCATCGGCTCTTCTCAGATCTTGTCTCAGATCAAGCTTCTCGAGTTGTGCTTTGGATTTGAGGATGCGATCGATTTTCACGGTCAAAGTCTTGTCCTTGACCTCCTCATTGTTGAAGAACTTGGATCCCTTGGATGCTTCGTAAATGACCTCTGCGACCTTTTTCTGGTCTACGTCGTTCTGGCCTGCCTTTGTCAGAGAGGGACCTAGGAGATGGTGTTTGAGCGAATGATGCTGTGAGGCGATGGGAGCATTCTTGGCTGCCTCAATGGCTTCATGGAGATCCTGCCCGTCGACGGTCACGGCTGAGCTCGGGGGGGCAGGATCTGGCTGTGCTGAAGGAGGAGGAGCGGGGCCCTCTGGAGAGGCTCTCGGCTCGAAAAGGCGTTCATCTTCCTCGTTCATCCCATTTGAGCTGGTAACGTCAACTGTCGACCAGGCTAGTATGCAGCAAGATAGAAGGCAGTCATGGTAGCCGAGTATCGTTATGCGTATCTTGCACTTCGTGGCGTAATGATCGAGAAGCCCAACGCGACTGGATCGACGCGTTAAGAGAGGCCAAGATCTGATGGTAACTCGACTAGGAATAGCCTCCGCAGCTAGCTCACAAAATGCAAGACGACATCACCTGCAGCCAAACAATGACAGGACATGGTGGGTTTAGGCAGTCTTTAAGGGTGCATTGACCCCCGTACAATCTGTCGTGCGGAGCACTCCCAACGAGTCGAATGCCGCGCTAAGCATCACAGTCAAGCCAGCCGAGCCAGTGTCGGAGGCTCGTGTTTACCAAATTGTTTTGGTTGACGTCTCGATTCACAACGCTTGCATAATCTCTGCTGTTACTTCCGATTTGTATGTAAATTGCTTGCCAAAGAGAAGGCGACAGCAATGGTATCGACTGTGGCAGTCGATAGTATCTGGGAGGACAACGTTTGCGCCTTCCAAGGACAACGACAACGACAACAACAACAACAACAACAGCCGAGCAGCTGAAACCCACCAACTCACTGGGGGGGGGCAATTGACACCTTGAAGAATAAGCTGGCCCCGTCATGCCACTCGACCACAGACCACGATCCACAACGAAGCCGCTGACTCCTGCTTTGAGCTCCAACCTCCGTACGAGACCTGCACATAGCTTCACCCCACGTCTGGCAGGAACAAACCCGAATTCACCAGCATCTGCGCCCGCTGCTCAACGCACCCTTCGACAGCGCACCCTCTCGCCTGACCGGCCCGACGAAGCACGAAGCGCATTGTCGCTCAGTAGCAATATCACTCCACGCTCAGGTGCTAGGAACATTCGACACGATACCGAGTCTCCCTCCACCCCCGACACAGCTGCGAGAACGAAGGCCGTGGTAGCAGGCGATCAGCGCGATGCACAGGCTAACAAGTATGGAATGGGCATAAGAAGTCCAGCCACACCGACGTATTCACGTTCAAAGTCAACAGATCAACTAACTGTTCGTCCCACTGCTAGTGACAGACGTATATCTGCTGGAAGCAGTGCTTCTGCTGCCAAAGACGAATTCAAATTCTTCCGAGCCGACGACGTCAAAGCATCCTCTGCCTCATCTAAGAATGGCTGTACAAGACCCAAGTCAACCTATAAAGCTCCAGGATTCAGTCCTCGAGTGTCTCCTAAGAAGCCGACACTGGGTAGGACCCCGAGGCTTGACCAAGGCTCCTTCCATGCGAGAAATGCAGCAAATCAGCAAGGTCCAAGGCTACCAAAACCACCACTTACGCAGAAGCTTTCTTATGCCTCGAGCACAGCCGCCTCCACTTGCTCCTTGCCAACCAAGCCTCGTGCAACAATGCCAACCAACAACGCTCATCCCATGGTATCAGCTCCAGCTGCAAGACAGCGAGCTTTGTCCAACGCTCACTCATCCATCAGCTCGACTCTTGACCGTCGGCGTAGCAGCTCTCTGAACGTCAAGCCTACCACGGTTGAGGCTAAACCATATCGCAGATCTCTCGGCACAACCTCTTCAGCCGTTTCTCCAGTCTCTGCTAAACCGCCTGTCGTCATACAAGTCCCTGACAGTTCATCCCCACGGGTGGACACCGACGGCGCCCGCCACGCTCTTGACACGACTGCTGCGATATCGCCGAGTAGCTCAAGCCCCCGATCGGCAAGCCTAGGCTCAACTAATACTGCCGCAACATCTGCGGCAAGCGAAACGGCAAAGCTGGACATGCAAACACAAGTAAAGCCACAGCTACAATCCCGACATACTCGCGGCTCGTCCGAGACGACAACAATTCAATCCATTACGAAAGAACAGCTGGATGCCGCTAGCAACGCCCGCAGAGAGCGAAAAGTGCTTGATCTTGAAATCTCCAACTCGTCTCTTTTGGCCGTCAACAAGACCCTGGAGAGAGAGCTAAGAAAACAGAACGCAGAGCTGAGAAGTTTTCGCAGGTTGTCCAGATCTGGCAGACTGTCATTCACCCCCTCCAAAAGAATAATCTCTGGCGCGTCCACGTCAACACTTGCAACCCTCCAAGAAGCGGACCATGATGACACGCCATCTCCTGCATCGCCGAACAGTAGTGGCTCGGATAGTCTATACGACGAAGATGATTTCTCAGACGACGGTAGCAGCTCCTTCACAGAGTCTTCAGACAAGATGCGACGAAGAGCTCGCGACGAGAAAAGGCTAATGCAGGATCTGCAACGGCATCAACAAATACTCATAGACTCACAGAAGCTCACACAGTCGATCCAGCGTTGTCTAAACTGCACGGACGAGCTGATCAAGGACGGGCAGAAAGCGCTAGCCTACCAGGTCGAGGAGAAAGAAGTCAAAGTTGGCGGTCGAGTTCTCAACCCCGATGACGATGAGGCACACTCAGTGGTCGAGCCCAACGAATATCGAGACGAAACGACGGACCCCGATTCACGGCAAGGCCTGCTCAGTCCCAGTATTACGAGAAACGAGCTGGAGGAAGCTGCAATGTGGATTAATGGACTGCAAAGCCTCGACGGTCACAACGAGACCGTGCGTGGCATCGAACGGATGCTGCCGGAGAAGACGACAACAGAAAGCCCTTCTTTCACGCTCGACGCCAGCCCTGTAATTCTGCCGGAGAGATGAGGCTGGTCTCTCGAAGAGACAAACAAACCTATGACTGTAACGAGCGATGACCGCCTGCACTAAGGCTCGGGTAACGACACAGGGACATTCGAGAATGATTTTGGCAAGGCGTTGGAAGGAGTAGGGTGCATTCATGGTTGAGGACGGCTTGGAGTTTCTTTCTATTCAGTCTTTCTTGAGACTTCTATGCCAAAGATACCCCTCTTCTGCTCTCATGTAGAACAAAGATCATTGTACCGAAAACGGTAATCAATAACTGATTCATGAACTTTCGACATGTCCCTTTCTTTTGTCCTTCGGTTCTGTGACTGACGTACTTTGTGCCATGCTCCGTCTTGAAAGTGTCTTCACGATCGTGCGGGTTGCGAGTTCACTTGTTCATTCTGATGACAGCAGGAACAAATCTCGACCTAGGAATTAAGGCGCCGCACTCCGTGTGTGTGTAAAATACGTCGGCTTGCACAGCCGCGATTTGGACCATAGTCGACTGACTCGAGTGGCTCCCCTTCCTATTCGCCAAACCAGTGCGAACCTGCAAGGGTATAACCAAAGCCCCGGTCACGAGACGAGTCCAGTGGTACATCTGTCACGGTTACAAAGGAGCTGTAGGTTCGTACTCAGGATCAAGTTCTTGGCTTCCCAGGCTGTGTCAATAAAGAGTTGTGTTGTTTCGCTGGTCACCTTTAGTGTGTATCGTGGGCTACACTGCTTGGTTGGTCTCATGCGTCAAACGTTCTTCACCTCGTTTTGACTAGACTCTCGACTCATGTTCCTTCTAACCTTGTCGGGGGACACTGACGAATATGGGTCGTCATCCGAGTCGTTTGCTGCACTCTGCTTGGTATTGACATCCATGATCTCCGTTTCAGCTTCGCTGACGCTGCCATCAGCTGAGCCATCCTCTGACACTCGGCGCGACTTGCTTGGTGGTGGCGTGCCGATGTCTGCACCAGGAGTCACGACCGCGCCTTCAGGTCTAGCGCGGTACTTCTCTAATACAGCCTCCTTCACAGCATCGTAGAGAAAGGAGAATTGGACCTCACGGATTACCATCATCATGCGCTGCTCTCGTAAGGTATTTACCGTTTCATAGATCAAATCATGCTCGTCTTTGTCGAAACCATTTTCCTGCGTAGGCGTGCTGACCTTTGGCGGGCCACTCCTACCCCACGTCTCGGTCTTGGTGGTGTCATTGTTAGCCTGCACCGCATGCCCGCCTTCGTTCGGCGCTGTAACCTTCGTACTATCGAGGAGTCGATCCTCCTCGACTTCGCGTATCAGGAAATCTAGAGCAATCCAGGTACCAGTTCTGCCAACACCAGCACTGCAATGCACCACGCGAGGACTGTTGCCCGCTTCATCATAACTTCTTCTCGAGAGCTCAATCAGTGCCCTTCTGTCAGCTGCTTCTGGTTTGCCAAAGTCTGGCCACCTGCCGAATAGGTAATGCATGATTGTCTTCGACTTGTTGTCGATCGTGAGCCGCAGCTTTCGTACTTCACATCCTACGTTATCATCAAACTCTTTAGAAAGTAGGGTGATCGTGTCCGAAGACCCAGGGTCGGCGGGAGGAGGCTTCGTTGCGACAGTCGAATCGTGGGTATTGTTTGCTTCACAATCATCAGTACCAGAACCAGTATTGTTATCCAAGAAGGGGTCATCACCGTCATTAACTATTCTAGAGTCATCTTGCCCAGGTGTTTTCTCCTCATGTAGCAGCGTCATCGTAGGGTTCTCCAGATCGGCAGGGTAGTATTGAGCGCATTTCTCTTTGCTCTCTTCAATCAGTCGTGTCAACATGATGACGACTCCGGTATCACCTGGCGTTTCTTGATGAACCATATGCCAGAAATGAGACTCCTGTCCCGGCTTCGGCCCCTGGGTCGCAATATACTTGACCTCAAACGGTGAAGATTCACCAGATGCTTCTGGCCACCTTGAACTCTGACTCTTCAACACGATAGGAGAAGCATTGACATAGTCAGATCCACATATGGGTGTTTTCAGCTTGATGCGCGAAGCATCCCAAGGTTGTACGTTTCCATAGCGATTTCGATTTATGACAATCTCGGATCGATCAACCTTGTATGGCGAGGTATCCGGGTTTTCCATCGCATGAAACAACCGAAAACGTTGTTTCCATTCTACTTCCTGGAAGGTCGACAAGATTTCTGTCGCCTTGTCAGCTACGCTGTAGTCTAACAGAGCCTACTTACCACTCTTCGACTTCTCCAGATAGGCAGGGATCCTGACGTTTGGTTTCAGCGGTGTCCTACCCGTTCCAGAGCCCGCAACGTTTGACCCATTTCGTCCAGCAGAAGTGGATCGTGGGTGAGGGTGAGGCATGCGGCTGTCTGCTGAGCGCTGCCGTTTTGTTGAACTACTCCGAGGAGGGGTACTGACTATCAAAGATTGCGGCATGATCTTGGTAATGTCCTCGATAGTGGCATCGGGTTGAGATCGAGAACTCCTGACGGTGGTGGTGGATGATGACCCGCCAGAGGTCGCAGCAGGGGCGGTTGGCGGGCGTGCTGGTGTTGAATACTTGCCTCGGTCGTCAGACGTTTGAATATGGAGTCGTTGAAGCAAAGATCGTCGTCGCGTGGGCGAAGATTCCCCAGAAGAGTCGAGTCTTCCAACGACGGCACCTGAAAATTTGTCTGAGAAGAAGCGGGAGACAGTCGTGATGGCTAGTGTAGGACCGACGTTTACAATTGAAGTGGCAAAGGGACGAGGGAGAGTGTACAGCCCTATGGCAACACTTTCAGGAAACCGACTTCCGGACTGACAAGGGCTTCCGTCAGATGTTCTCAAGTATATCAGGAGGGCCCAAAGAAGGATTAACAAAAAGCATCCAAGAAGCAACTGAACCTTCGAGGCCGCCTTCTTGGTTGCCTTTCAGGAGTGATACTATGTTCTGAAGCAAAGGTGCCGTTAGAAATCAGGAGACCAGGCGCGTAACAGCACGAATCGGAGCCCCAGTAAGGAGTTTTGGGTGCCAGTTCCAGAATGCCTCTTGCCAGAGTGGCCCTTCCACAGGTAAATCCCTAGTATTGGGGAAGTGCAAGGATGTAATTCGACGTAGACTGCAGCAAAATGGCAAGTCCTTTACCTGACCTCATCCTCAAAGACACGGCAGGAAAGAAAGACATTGCGAGGATTGGTCGGTAGCGACGCGTCTTGCTTGCCGAGCTGTCGCTTAGCTAAACGCTTGTAGCCAATAAGTGTTTTTGCCACTTTGGTGCATTCGTTCATCAGATGCTCATGTAGCGTGGTCACTCTAGAATCGAGATAAAATCTTCTAGGCTGAAGCCGTCTACACAATCATGATACAGAGGCCTGATTGTGAGCAAAGATGAGTTGGCTTTGGATCGTAGAGGTACGTCTTTCCTGTTCGTCAACGGCCTGCGCATCTGCTGATGGCGACGACAGCGCAAGCTAGTCGAGACTCTTCTTAGGAGTCCGGCTTTTCACAAAAGCGTGCAGAAAGTGCATAAGCAGATCCATCATCTACAACACGGCAAACCACCTGAATACTATGGCGGCACGAACCTCGAAGATCCTGCGAGCAATGGCGGGGTGAAGAGTTTCGTGAAACTGTTCTGGGAAGAGCTCAAGTCCGGTCACAAGCCTGAGCCGCCGCCGAAGAAATGATGGCCATGTATGAGGACTGAATTGAGCAAGGCGTTTGGCGCTGGGGGGCTACAAGAGTGGGATGAGCTCGATGCTGTGGTGCCGAGAAACCACACTGTGAAGAATTAAGCACTATCGACCCATCATGCATTACATGCAAATGATAAGCAGCCTCTGTCCGGATGGAAGATGCAACGAAATAGTTGCAGCAAGGCTTATGGCGCAACACCTTTGGCTTCTCTCGCTGGCATGGTTCTGCTGCCTTGCAAATCAAGGAAAAGCTACTGGACAACATCAGGATGGCTTCACACTCAACGATTGAAGCTTCACCCCATGTCACTAGAAGAACGTGGCACATGCTCTCCCCACACCCCTCGAGAGTAATGCTCGACGACAAGAGGAAAGGACTATTCCAATTCGCGGTAACAGAAGAATGCACACATTGCCGATCACGGTACGCTTGTGGTTGCCCAAGCATAAAACAATTGTCCTACGCCATGTGTGGTATGTCGAGGGACGAAGTGTTTGCTTCTTGTTTAGTGTCGGGCAGGATTCTATTGACTCGATATTCTTGAGCATGTACGATCCAGGATATCTCCTCGATCTTCGCCTGAACCGGCTGCCATGCAATGTGCTACAGGTGGTGTAGAGAAACAGGTTGATCACGTAGGTTCTGCACTCCATACGGAGATTGGTCTGCTTCGCGTCACGAGGCTTGGTGGCAAGATGCCTGGGATATGTTGATGGGTGTGTCTTTTGAGGGGCAAAGTCAACAGCGTGGTCTCTCTTTAAATGCTTATCTAGTACAAGCACTCTTCGCAAGGCTGACTGCCCTGCAGTGCTGTAGCGCTTTGCGTTGTCTTCGCCTATAAAGTCCGAAAACACATATCTCAGGGGAATACTGCCAGCAAATGCATTCAGTCACTCACTAATAGTAGATGCATATGCAGCCAAGCACTTTGACGTCTAACGACCGCCATGTGGTAGGCTGCATCGACCAGAGGTGTCCGCTGTCAAACGGTGCGACCATGGAGTTTGTCGGGTCTTTAGTGCGACGGTAAAGTTGTGACACAAGTATATCCTTATTCCGTATTGTGCTACCAGCTAAGCGAGATGGAATCCTTGAGTTCTAACCCGAGCCGGACGGGAGCACGACAATCTGACTACACGATGATCAGCAAATCCTTTCAGCCATTGCGGCAAACCCCGACAGCTGCACCCAAAGCGAACATTTAGACACTTCTTAATGTTTTTCAACTGTGTGTCCTCCTTCAGACTCATCTCGTAGAGCCCACGTCTTTAGCCAGCTCCTGCAGACACAGGCAGGGATACCAGCTTGCATGCTCTGTCGCAGGGGCTTCTGCGTACGACCCTGACCACAATAACGTCACCTTGCGGAAGTGGAGAGGGTCTGGCTGGACGAGGCGGTGTTCCTAGCAAACGGTCGGATGCCGTCAGCGAGGCGTCCCGTGTTGATGCGATCAGTCCCCTAACTCAGAACAGCCTAGCCGCAGTGGCAATATCGGAAATAGCAGAGCCGTTATCACTAGTCGGATGCGATACTGGCATTGTACCTAAGCACCACGCAGATAGGCAGGAGACAAATATCATCCCTGCAGCTGTTCTTCCGAAAACATGGGTTGTGCCCACAGCATTTGCGCATGTAGACATTCAGCAGAAAGCCATGAAGGTTTCCAACGGTATTCAAACAGGTCATTAAGCAGGCAAATTGGCCGCATGGAGCCTGTCTTCGGAGGTACGCTGCAGGTTAGTGCTGTGAGTTATCACCAGTAACGCCTCCTGATGAGTTGAAGCAGAGTGTTCTTTACTCCATGACATTGGGTTGCAAAACCGTTGCTAATAACATGTAAGAACTCATCGCAAAGGCAGACCATCATGTGCAAACATCACTATTGATTTCTGTTGTGCCAGGATGTTTGTGGAAATTTGCAAGCTGTTTAGTCGACATTACCTGGAGATACGTTTTAGCCCGCTGCGCAAGATTTGGGCATATGCTGCCGGGGGTGAAGAGTCAAATGCCGTTTGTCTAGCAGTAGCGGCGTTTCATATGGACGACGGCGAGGACCAGAAGGCGCCTTGGGCACTGTTTGGTGGTACAACACAAGCACAATCAGACTCTGACTCATTGGCGTCACTTCAACCTCAAAAGGTACGGTGGCATGTTGTTTGATGGATACGAGTACCTGTCCCTGATACTTAAGTTTGTCGCCACATTCAACAGCACGTGGCAGCAGGGCAACAGATGATCATCTTCTGCCCATCGCAACATAATCAACCCAACAGCGTCGCAAGCCAGGTCCCGTCAACCCCGATCAGGACCCATAAGCGATGGTGGGATCGATCTGACATCGATCATGTGGACTAGCCTCATTGTCGCGAATCGATCCAAGGGAAAACGTTAGGAACGATTGGTGGAGGGGCCGGCCGATCGCTGCTGCTTGACAGGGACCATCTCTGGAGGACACAGATCGATGCACGATAACAGTGATGACGGCGCGATATGATTGGTTGACAGAAATGATGATCAAAACGAGTCGTCTTATTCAGAGGGTAGGTAGGAAGTATACTCCGTCATGATTCGTTGAATCTGCAGTAGGCTTCCGTACACTCCGATCAAGTCTCAAACTTGAATAACAGTAGCTTTTGTGGCTCTGCTCCACGTGTAGCGAAGCTCTTCCACATGCACGAACCGCATCCTGATACCGGTTAGCTGCAAGCCACATTTCAAGAGTGTAACGCCGCAGAACCCTGGGTGTTTTGCGAGAAGTATGACAGAAACAATCATTTCAAGCGATGATGACGCTTTACAAAACCCTTGGCCGACGAGGTCACATCGGGATTGGGCTGCATTGGAGGGAGGAGATCGTTGTCTGGACGAGCGACCATCTTCATGCACGAACCAGCAACGAAGGCCCGCCAGCCCGCAAGACACGGGCTATCGCTGGCCTCTTCAGGGTTCGGGCAGCAATATCCTTACGCTATGATCATCAAGAGTCCAGCGGAAGTTTAACGTAAGCCGTGACATTGCAAGCTCATCAACACTACTAGGATGAGCTTTCTCGAGCTGCAACGTAGCGTGGCCACCTAGAGCAATGTTTCGTGCTGTATATGGCTGGGGTCACCTAAATCCGCCGGCTCCATGAGCGAGCGAAAGTGCACGCAGCGTAATGAGCGTACACATCAAAAGGTGTCACGCCACCTCTTCAAATCTCCAAAATGTGCACTAGCAGCAGCAATACGAGTGTAGGGAATTAAGTTGTCGCATCTAGCCTTTTGGATCGTGTCTCGGAATCATAGGTACTCATATGCTTTCCGTCTCAGATCCTGTCGTGGCGAGGACCAATCTTTGTGTGTCCGAATGCAGTAGTAGCACACCAAGATGATGGAGTCGGCACATTGTCGCTGCCGACGTGATGAACCGGAGTGAACAGCAAGCAGACGCACGCCTAGAAAACGTGCGATCAGCATCCCTAGTAAGACCCTCAGTGCACTCATCTTGCGCCTGGAATCCCGGCAAACGCCCTATTACTTCAGGAAATGTATGACAAGATGCAATGATCAGCATGGCTGAACGGTTTTAGCTCCTGCCCCACTCGCAGTGTCGTAGGGTAGGATGGCATGTTTGACGCCTTTAGCTTGACCGACCTAACCCTTGGCCAACTTCTAACAGCCGACAATGATGCTGTGCCATTTCTTACGTTGTCTCTGAGCTTACGCATACAGCACCAACACAAGGTCGATACAAGATCGCAGCAACGACTAGTGACCAGTTCGGCTTAGTCCTCTTGCCTGGAGAGTCAGCATCCAGATGCTGCAGGGCATAAACTCCTGTCTAATGCCAGTGTTGCCACCCTGGATTCCACCTGGTGAAAGTGAGAAGCTTCGTGCCTTCAGCCAATTCGCGACCACGCTTTCTGCAAGCCACGGCCACTCACCTTCGCGCTGCAGTTCCACAAAAGCCTAACGGCAAAACATCCACGATCTCTTCCATCTGTGCAGGGGCTTGTTGTCTAGAGTTCATCTTGCCGACAAGGGGGCTCCCCAAAAGTCCACTAAGCTTAGTGTGCGATCTCTCGATCTATCTCCGTCGTGTCTTGAATCTGTAACCTGGTATCCGTATCCTGGTACCATTGATCCCCGACCATTGATGTGCTCGCATTCCTTCGAGCCCTGCTTGTACTGTGTGTCGAAATCTGCTAATGTGCATGTCCCTCCAAATCTCTACCTCGTCTAGACTTCTCTCCAGTTCCGTCTTCTCTGCTTCTCTGACGCTTTCTTCCCGTCAGGACCTTCCATTCTTTCCATTCCATCGTACCTTTTGGAGTCCCATTACATCTGCGCCACCTTAACCAGTTCAGCACATACATCTTCGCGTAACACAGTACCTCAGACAATACATCACCAGATCTACCCCTCGACTCTTGTCGTCTGCCTATCACTTCGTTATCGACAACCACGATTAGCGGCATCGTAAACATCACCGTCGACAAACACCGTTCCTTGCGCAGGACGCTCGAGTTGGACCGCAAAGTGGGAATCTAGTTGGATAATCTTACGTGCTTGACAAATATTGCACATTCTGTGGAAGAAGCATACTGTGATCGAGATTCGACACCTCCGGTCCTGCATACGAGTTGAGTCCGGCCGTGGTTGCGTTTCGTGCGCTTGTTGCAGTCCTACCTGAAATTCAAACCGGGAACATACAGCATTTGCGAACCGCTTGCCTTGCCGTCCACTCGGCCAGAACCCACTCGTGGGCAACAAGGACGTTCAGTTATAATTATTGCATTTTCGGCGGAAGCCATGGCGTCGCTCGAGCCTCCAGCTCGGCAAAGGTATGTGTTGATATTGACGAGTCCTGAACATGTGCTGACTTCTACCTAGCAGAGATGCTCTGCCGCCGATAAACAACTTTGATTTCGACAAACATCGTATGGGAAAGGTTGATCATAACCGGTACTCGCTACCTAACTCGAGTATATTGTCCAAGGGCCCGATGAGTAGTCCACCTACAACATACTCTGGACCACCTCCGCCGTACTCTTCCGCTGCCTCCTCAAGTAATACTGGACAGAGCATGTCGGGCTACATTTCGCCGCCCGAGTCGAGCTCTCGACGTTCGACCAGGGACGAGAAGGACTCGCCGAGGGGTGCCAATCTGTTACCATCAATATCAGAGGCACTGAAAAGCACTGACATGGCGCCCCCTAGTCAAGCCTTTCCCTCCACTTCAGCGCCTGGTGCAACGGCTGGCCAGATTTTCGGGGAGGCCCCGAAAGGCCCGGGTAACCCGTTCTCGCAACCTTCTGCACCAGCATCTGCATTACGGTCTTCAATCTCTTCTATGTCCGACTCCAATGTTATCAAAACTGTACCGCCTCCACCGACACCGCCAGATAATAGGCAACCGCCGTTGCTTAACATCGTTGGGTCACCACGACCGAGCGGTACACAACCGAGGCTTTCCGGTAATCTACCACCTACCAATGCACCACCAGATTCTCCCTTCAGGTCTTCTTACGCTACCGAAGCCACGCGACCGGGCTACCCATTTCCTGACTACTATGTGCAACAAGCGTCCTTACAACAACCTTCATCCACGGATGCATTCAACCTCGAACATCACTCGAAAACCGACGAACCTCGCAATCTTTACGTGAAATCGGAACCGCGACCATACAACGAGACAGTAAAAAGGCATCTTGATGTGTACGATGCTGAGCTTGCATTGAATGAGGTAGGATCACTATATCACCGAGAGTATGCTCGACGCTAACATTCATGCAGGTTGCGGAAGCTTCAGCACATACCCTAGAATTTGCCAAGGTATGGGGTCAAAGATATCATCAAGCCAATCGCACGAGCTATTTCACAGATGGTCTTCCGGGTTCCGCAGAAGTCGATGAGACAATTAGATACGCTCACCACACTCTAGAGAACTTGAACCGGCTGCGCGATGTAGCTATCATGCAGGAAAACGCGATCAATGAACAAAGAGCACGTGCAGCGCAGGGCCAACACCTCGACGACGACTACCACAGGTTAGGAGAAGATTCCAAGTCGGGAGGCTTTGCTGGAGGCGACGCCAAGAAGCGTCGTGGTAAAGCAGCACCTCCTGGGCGGTGCCACAGCTGCAATCGAGCAGAAACACCAGAATGGCGACGAGGCCCCGATGGAGCTCGAACGTTATGCAACGCGTGTGGTTTGCATTACGCAAAATTGACCAGAAAGATGGGCGCCAACAAAGCGGCCATGGTGGCTGGTTCTAACCTGCGTCCGAAAAACATGACCGACACTCGTCCGTGAACGAGTCGGCTCAACAAAGTGTTACCCCACACACGATTTTCCTTTCGACACCACATTCATTACAATGATTATATTCACGACTGTTCTGCAACGGCGTTGATGATTGGCCAAGAATTACGACTACGAGCTTCAAAAGCCGATACAAAATTTGCTATCCCGCCGACTGTACAGATTAGCGATTTGAGGAAGATTTCAATTTGAAAATCTGGGAGGGCAAGGCGTCCATGTGCAGTCACCCTGCCTTATTAGAGGCACTTTCGAAGCATAGCGATGATTGTTGTTGGTTCTGGGTCACGAATGATACCCCATTCCGCCTTATTAGAGGCGAAGAAGCGAATTGTTTGCCGGACTTACACCGGCCTTTTCCTTTTGTTTTGTAGCACTACGCTGCTGGGAGGAGGAGTGAGTGCAGATGACTGTTGAACTCAGATACGGGTCTCGGTTTGTTGTTATTGATAATGAAGGCTACTAGAGCTGTTCTTCAGTCAGCCTATCAGTAGGGCAATAGAAGCACTTGCACTTCAGACTTTCTCATCCGCTACGCGCAGTAATCACCGAACAGATGCCTGTGGTAGCCTATGTATCGTTTGCCTTGACGACACTCGTCTACGTTCAACATGCGAGTAACTAGGTGTAGTCTCCACTCGTTTCCAGGTGATGTCGTCGTGCGCCAACCTGTGCGATCTTGTGGTAGCACCTTGCTAACACTATTATGGGTTGCACTTCCCTCTTAAGCCGCATACCATGATACACTGCTCCTGCTACACTAAGCATTGTAGAAAAGTCACGTGTCCAATGGCTCCGACACAATTCAGGCTGACTACCATCGTTTGTTTACTGCTCGAAACAGCATCGTACCTGAACATCTCGGTACCAGGAATATCTTCGACGGCTAACAGCTATACACGGTTGGTGTCGCCTACGTCCACGCGAATCTCGGTCCTGGATTCTACTGCAATACTAGTATCTCGCCGAAGTACCTTGCTCCTCGGAACGGATTCGAACATGGTGTATGCTTCCATGGACGCTTACCCAAGACCTTCTCGTGATTGTTACATGACTACACGAACTGAACGCCAACCAGCGCCACTTTCACGAGTAGCGAAGTCAATTTTTCGTAATCGCTGTAGCAGCTGCTAGAGTTATTTCTGGACTATAGGTACCACATCGCTTGGCAATGCACATGTCTCCCAGACTTGACTTCAAGCACCTTGGGCTCTCTGGACTTTCTGTCTTGAGGGCTGCCTCTGCCTATGGGCGCGAACACAACCTAGTTTAATGAGATCTTCGTGCACCTGGATACCGCTTTGCTGCACATTCAGCGTTAAGTCGAAGTACTTCCCCGATGCCATCAATCATTCAAAGCAGTCAGTGCCTAAGCCTTCGGGCAGATGAGGCGTCGGAGAATCAGATGTGAATGCCGTCATGCGACGAAGTCAGCAGTGCCAGTAAGCAGTGGTACTGTGTGCTTAGAGCTATCTTGGCTCCACATCGCTTAGAGATCTTGCCATTTTCGCGGGATCTGCAGCGCAATCGCACAGAGAGGAGACACCTGCGCCCGACGAACGGTAGTGCTTGCTTGACTGTCAAGAAAACCCATCATCGGCGATTTACTGCTCCTCACAACCAAACAGTACCCGAGCAGATTCTCGATGTGGTTAATTGAGGGACTGACGCAATCATGCAGGGACCACGTGGAGCAGATTTTCCGCTTCAAGGATTTGGTCCGACTCGATTCAATCGTTGAAATGGCTTGCTCCGATCAATCGCTCGACGAAAGTTAGATTGCTACTACCGTGTAGACGATTCATTCGCGTGGCCTCGTCAAAGAATGTCGATACGATGCATATCCGCATGCAATCCGAGATGTGCCGAAACCCAAAATGCTGATCATCAGATGCCCAAGGACGATCAAGCGACACAACAACAGCCTAAGTCGGAAACAGCAGCTGGAATCTCGCTAAGCGTATCTCGCATGCTAACCGAAGGTCTAGCATGGCGATTTAGTCTGTAAGCATTCATAGCGCCGACCAAGCTGGCGACGCAAGCAATGCCTAGGGTGCTTGTAGTGATCTGCGACCTTGTGGCGCACACCAACATAAGCGATCAGGTATTTCATGTCTCCTGCATGAGACTCTGCCGCAAATCCAGGTTCTGTTGTGGTCTGATCGAACGTACCGCTCATCGCCGAATGGGAGAGCGGAATGGACCAGAGAATCAGGGACATTGGCCCGCATTAATCGATGGTAGTTATCACGAGCAGCAGGCAACAATACGAACACCAAGCTTGAGGTCAGCTCTGTACGAACGCCCGTGCGCTATCACTGGTGCACCAGCGCTTTATGACCATTTCACGGCGAGCATACGTCTCTGTTCGACCACCAACACGTCTTGCGTTGCCGTCGAGTCTCCATTATAGTCAAAATGCTCGATTGGTCGGATGTTCGACGCATACGCGGCATTTGTCGTGGCTAGATCGAGAACATGTCCTATTGCGGTCCGAGTCCAATTGCATGGATGATGAGTATTTGTTTCCTGAGAATGATGCAAAGGGTGGATCGCAGCGGCTTAGAATTCTCCGATTCAACAAAACCGCGTTCATCAGCAATCCTTCTCTAGGCTCTATGTTGTTGGTCCGACGGCTGAGATCGAGACTGGCACCTACCTACGGCATACAGAAGCAGGGCTGGTCAGCGTTCCCTACGGTTGGTTGTCGACCATTTGTGTATTGTCTCAGTGGCGAACGACCGAACCTCTTTGAGGCACGAAGCTTGAAGTGTCTATGGCGTGCGCGACGAATACTTGTTCAAGAGCAAGGAATGCTGAGCGCCAAGGACGCTTGATGCTGCGCAAAGGCTCGGCAGAGAACTACGCACCGCACACTGCTAGTCAGCCACACGACGGTAAGATGCTTCGGCCATGTTGAGGTCATGAGAGATGGCCACAGTCATAGCGACGCAGATCCTTTCGAGAAGGGCGCCTGAAGCAAACCTACCATGACGCCAAGAGTGAGACCAACGACCAACCTGCTGCTTGTTTCTCTGCTTCGACGTAGACAGTCCCTTCCTTCGAAACGACGCCGGTTGTTTGGCGCTCATGCTCTCTCCTGATCTCAGGAGTACGTGATGACGGAATTCACCAGTCCGTTCTTTGCATACACACCCCTGACAGTTTGTGCCTAGCCTGATGGCGGCCTCACCATCCCTCTTGGTCACTCGTATACGGCTATCGCTACCTTCCCGTGCTCTGGATCGACTCCAAGTTATGTTGACACTATGATCAGTCTCTATCTCACACCGCCTAATATGGCAAGTGACTCGTCAGCGGTACTCTGCCGCATCGCCTTCTGTGCGGAGGACTGTTCCTGACACCCAAAACGGCGTTTTGACATGAACAGCCGTGACAGAATCTTGTTCTCAGAAACACCTGTTCACGTCCGTTTCTCCATACATATGTTGACAGCCATTCGAGGGCCTTTGTCATCATTCTGAATGGGGTCCCCTTGCTATTTTCTTCCAATGGATTGGTCTCATGTTCAAACAGCAACTTCGATTGGTTTGTGCTCGCGTCTCGCAGGATCCGAAGGCGCGATCTCAAGACAGTACAGTTCTCCAAAGGAAGCTAATCCAGAATCTGCATGTGAATGCGCTTGAGGTGGCATTTCGATGAAAGCAGATGGCGGTTTTGTCGAAGGGTTTGGAGCTCTGCATATCCGGCGAGAATCGAGACTATACGCATAAACTCAACGGCCTTGGATGAAGCAAGCAAATCTTACACGGCAAGCAGGATTTCGCAGTCGTCGTTGGTCGCTACAGAGGCCTCCTTTCCACCTGGACGACTCGGCTTCTTGGATATGCACGTTTTGAAGAGTCGTACGTCAGCGACACAATAGCTAACACTCCGGAAAGCCGGTACGAATACCCGATCAAATGTGTCGATGCCCTTCGGGTTCTATCGAGCTGGACGAAGATCTCGTGGACACAGCCGAATAACCATGCTTGTGCAAATAGCCCTGCTCCAGAAGCAGGGTTCTGCCTTGGGGTTTGCGCAGGCTTGTGGTGCCGATCTAGGTCTGGATGCGTCCATACCCCATGGACATCAACACCCCGATAACATGTGGACGCTCAAAGGGTATCACCAATATTTGACTCGACTCGGAGGAAGTGCAGAAGCAAACAGGCCTGAACTACCGTTGATGGTAGCGCAGAGTATTGGCGATGTTGCTGTGGTATTACCCTGCTATTGCAGCAGAGAGATGCTCGTGGTCAGCCAGATAGTACAATTGGGGAGAGAGCGGTTGCGCATGCTGAGCAGTATTAGACTCCCAACGGAAACATGGTCTCGTTGGTTCTGGCGTTGGTGTAAAAAACGATGAATCAATCTCGTAAATTCAAGGTAATGGCTGATCAGGGCTGCCATACTCGCGATCAGGTTCTGACCCGGCATAAGAGTGATAGGCGACCTGACCCCAGAGAACACTCGGGACGATCATTACATCACGCCTCAGCTCAGCGACCTTGTCAGATAGTAGTCTTGCGCAGAAGACGTACCTCTGAGATCTCAACCAGTCCTTGTCTATCCAACCACGAGTGGCTTCGCTATCACCCTATGCTCACCAGATTCTCCATTCGTCCCGAAACCACACCCATTCTGTAGCGCCGAAATCCTGCAGAAGCACGATGCTCTAATCGGCACATCAGCAGACGCCATTGCAATGTCCCGCTGGATGCGAAGCATCCTAGCCTGATCATGCTTTCCGTTCCTCTCAAGGCACTCGTGAAGACCGTGCAAGCTCCAGACGTTGTTGATCCTTGCTCTGCGACGGGACAGTCTGCCAAAGCCCAGGTCATCACGAAACACTTCTTCTGCCTCTTCTGTTCGACCCTGTTCGAGCAGCAGTGCACCTAATGCGTGGCGCGATGGCTGTTTCCATGCAGGTGGGTCGCTGTAAGGTAGAGCGTCTTCTAGTGCCACGGCTTCTCTCAGACTGTTGAAGGCTGCCTCGAAATTTCCTTTTCTGTACGAGATTTCGCCCTCGAGCATTGCTTTAGCTACTTTCAGTACTTCTTGCTCAACCACGGGTAAGGCGTCTAACCGAGACCGGGGTACTTTGGCTCTAGCTGCTTCGAACTGAGCTTGCGCAGCCTCTGCTTCATGGATGCGGCCGAGAGCTGCTAGAGCAACTCCCTTAGCATAGTGTATCATGGTAGTGGTAGAGCAATATAACTCCTGGTCTTCGGGTAATTCCAGCGCGAGAATCTCTTCCCAACGACCAAAACGGATCAAAGCATGAGCTATCACGCCGACATGACTTTCCGCCCAATCAGCCATGGGAGGGCTCTTGATCGCCAGAAACTCAGGTGTGGCAATCTCACCGATGAAGCGAGCTGCGGAGAAAGCTGCCTTCGACTGACCTGCCATAATGCCGCCGTAGCACTTGACCATTATGGTGTGTATCCTGTACATTCGGTACAGAGTGGCGCCGTTCGCAGCCTTCTCATCTGCAAAGTATTTGTTATCGGCGAGCATTGCTTGGTGGTTTGACTCAATGACCTTGCGATAATCACCACAGGCAGCGTCGATATGTGTGGCCATATGACACATGTGGGATCCCTCAGGGACGAGCTGGCGTAACCTGTCTGCTGCTGGTTGTGCTACTTCAGGGAAAAGTGACATTTCCATCAAATGAATGTAGAGATGACAGAATGCGGGGTGGTTTTGGCCCTCAGGCGTTGCCATAGCGGGCTCAAGAGCAGCACGTGCTTCAGCAGCGCAGTGTAGTGGTTTACCGGTGTCGAGGTCCCATAGCTGGCGAGGACTCACACACATGAGAGACTCAACAAACAGTGCGATGACCTCCAGATCACTGGGATAAGCCTGATAGACCGGACGCATGGCATCGGCATAGGCAATATCAAGCTCGTTCAGGTTCTCAGGTGGCGCTGCGTCGGCATCTGCTGGAAACCGATGACGAAGAGCCTTGATGAGAGCAAACTCGAGAGGTGTGGCATGCTGCTCCAAGCTCGAGGCAGTTGCTAAGGCGTCAGTGGCCAGTTTGAAGGTGCTCTCGAGGTCAGATCTGTCGAAGCGGATCCAAGCTTTGTTGTAATTTGGGCCACGAGCATATGCAATGCCCCAATATGCCATACCACATTTAGGATCATGTTCGGTGGCTTTGGTGAAACAGCGAACAGCCTCCTCGTGGTTGAAAGAGTATGCCCATCGTATGCCTCTATTGAACCACAGCTGAGCTTCTGGCGATGTTGTGCTCACTGGATAGGCGTGTGTGCCCAAGTCATAATAGTAGTCTGTTGACATATTGAAGGTCCTTTGAGACTATTGCTTAATCGCAGACAGAATCGTGCTGACTAGTACGTACCCAAAGTCAGAAATGAATCTGTGGAAGTGTGGGGCATGGAAAGTTACTAGTACTACCAGTACTAGGCAACAGCCGGACCCACTGGCAGCGGAAACTTTTGTGGGGAAACTTATCGATCAAAAGTGTCCGAGGCAGGACTGCCTGACGGCCATACGGGGTGAAGAAGTGACAGAGGACGATATCAATTCCTACTTCAAACGACGGCCGTTGACGGTGACGGAGCGACATCGGCCGCTCGAGGACACACCAACCCCATCCGAGATAGTTTTGAGCACACCAAGATGCCAAGCATCAGTACTCGCTACCGCTGGGCAGACGACATCGCCCGCCGTGTTGAACCACGCTGGACAGACCAGGGATATGGATGTCGAATACGAGGTCTTTAGCCAACAAGCTTTATCATCGTTAGTCGAGGGCGTCCGACCTTCACCTTCTTTCTATGCACTCTTGGACCAGGCAACGCAACCTACATTCCAAACCTTCAGCTACTGCCCTGGGCCCGAAGAAGAGTTTGTCCACGGGGTATGTCAGTATATGCCTGTCATTGACGCAGCCGTGGCATTCTGCGTTTCTGTCAAGTATCGGACAACAGGGCCTCAAACAGTGATATCGCGTAACAAAACCCTCAGATGCTGCAAGTATCTCCGCTTGCTGGTCCGAAAGGGCAGTACTATTGACTTTAGATGACTTTTTTTTGTCGGTATGATCGTCATGTGCCTCGAAATGGCTGCTTTACTAGATCAGGATCAGAAAGACAACGCGCTCAAAATTCTATACTATCACATCTCAGGTCAGCTAGGGCCAAAACACCCGGGAGTCTACCTTCTATCAAGTGCGGCCCGCGCAAACTCGGTGACTAGCCTTAGCGGTCTGCTAGGTTTCGCTCTATCCCATCTTCAAAGATCCCGGAGCAACGGTGGTGGTCGACTCTGGGAATGGGACTTTGCGACAGCGCCGGAACCGGGGCTATGGCAGCATTGTCTTGAAACGCTTACAAGCGCAGCCAGGAGGTTAGGTGTACATGAACATACCAAGTCAGCGAAGTCACAGCTCGGCTGGTAGAGTAGGCATGTGCCGGCTTCGGCATCTGGTTGGGCAATGATAGCGTCGACGGAGTTCATCGCACTCACATGTGATTTGCTCCTGATCACGCGTTGTGGGGGCGGATACCCCAAGGTCTATCGTGATCCACAGTGAACTTCCCCGGACAGAAGGACTACAAGAGACATAAAAGAACATTTGACTTCGTTTTGCACGTTTCTAGTCCTTTACTGGTCTGATTACTCTTGTCGATGACTGCTTAACACCTCGAACAAACGCTTGCTTGTCCGGACCATCCCCCCCCCGCCTCCCCACCAACAGCTTCCTTGGAAACCTCCCACCCCGCCCAGAAAATGGCACCCCACGAGTCCATAGTCGCCAGAAAACGCGAAGCACGCGAAAGGCTCATCCCGCGATCATGGCGCCTCCCACAAGAACTCCTCGACCAATACACCCCCCACCCGATCACGATCTTCCAACACCCGATCCCCGGCCAAGTCTCCCCGGGCATCCTATCCGCGCACGAACTCGACCTCACGGACCCAAAGCACGACGCGACCGCGCTCCTGGAGAAACTCTCCTCGGGCACGATATCCAGCTACGAGCTGACGCTGGCCGTGTGCAAGCGGGCCGCGATCGCACACCAGCTAACCAACTGCTTGACGGAGATCCAATTCGAGCAAGCGATCAACAAGGCGCGGCAATGCGACGGCGAGTACCGCGAGAACGGCGGGGGCCGCGGGCTCCGGCCGCTGCACGGCCTGCCGATGACGTTCAAGGACTCGTTCCACGTCAAGGGCATGGAGTCGTGCGTGGGCATCACGGCGCTGTGCGACCAGCAGCTCGCGCGGGGCGACAGCCAGCTCGTCGAGATCGCCGAGGATAACCGCGCCGTGATCATTGCCAAGACCACGGTGCCGCAGACGATGCTGACTGCGGATACGGATTCGGTGGTGTTCGGGCGCACGTGCAACGCGTACCGTGGCGACTTTGGCGCGGGGGGGTCCACGGGCGGCGAGGGGGCGCTGATTGCGATGGGCGGTTCGCCGCTGGGCATAGGCACGGATGGCGCTGGCTCGGTGCGGGTGCCGGCGTTCGTCAATGGGATTGTGGGCTACAGGCCAAGTGGCTATCGATATCCCCTCGACGGGGAGCGTGTGCTGGGTACCGGCCTCATAGGCTCGACGTGCATTGGACCGGTATCCGTGGCGGGCCCTCTCGCCCGATCAGTGCGCGACATCCAACTGTTCACGAAAATCGTCTCGGACGCCCGTCCATGGGACACGGACCCGTTCCTGCTGCCGAGTCCCTGGCTCAATCTCGAAGTGCAGATGAGTGCGTCTACTCCTCCACCACTACGCATCGGCGTCTGGCACGACCACGACCACGTGCACTCGCTGCCGCCCGTCTCTCGCGCCTTCAAACTCGCCCAAGACCGCCTGCGGGCCGCGGGACACACCCTGGTCCCCTTCAGCGGCCCCTCGATCGCCCAGGCCTGGGACCTGCAGAAGCAGTGGGTCGAGGTGCAGGATCTGCGGTACATGCGCGAGCTGATCTCGTCGGAACCGACCACGACGATCGTGCAGAAGACGGGCATCATGTACCCGTCCAACCCCGCTCCCGAGGTGACGCTGGACCGCTTGCATTACCTGAACGGCCGCATCGCGCAGCTGGTGGTCTCGATGACGTCCGCGTGGAACGCGTTCGGGGAGCCCATCGACACGCTGCTGTGGGTGCCCGCCGCACATCCAGCCGTGCCGTTCGACGAGTACACGGACATGACGTTCACGGGGCTCATGAACATTATTGACTGGCCGGCGGTGGTGTTGCCGCTCAACGAATTCGTCAGCGCTCATGATGTGAAGGAGGACTCTACTCCAGAAAGTAAGCTCTTTGGCGAGGAGGACAGAAGAATTCAACGGCTGTGGAGTGAGAGAAGGGAGGATTTTGTGGGGTTGCCCCTGAGTGTGCAGCTTATTGGCAGGAGGGGCGAGGATGAGAAATTGCTCGCTATTGCGAAGACGCTGCATGGGATTGTTTCTGGGGGTCAGACGGTGGAGGCGAGATGTCAAGCAAATATGTAAGGCTTTGTTTGAGTGCTGTGACTAGCATTAGAGGGAGGGGTATTGGTGACTTGCCCGACAGACGATAGAGGTTAGAGGTTCTGATTCAGACCAGCAACTGTCTGATTGACGGTGCTGTTCAACGCAGAGGCTGGAACACACTTTTCCTCTCGAAACGGCTTGTGCCTTGAAGGCTTCACTGCTGCCAGAATGCAAGTTGCCTGACTACGACCTTCCACTAGCACGATTACTGCATCTTGCATAGTGGCAATCTTCCAACAAACTGGTGCCTCTTCCGTCTTCTCGTGATGCACGCTGGCTAGGTGCTTCATTACCGTGTTGCCCATGAAGGTCCGACCGCCTGCAAACATGCCGGGCCGATCGATACAATACTGTTTGTCCCAAGTCACCACGACTCCTACGAACCTGCTTCTCACCAGAGTACTCAAAGCATCATACTCAACCGAAGACATGCTTTCCCAGAGTATGACTAGGTCACAAACGTGGATGTCGCATTGTGACCGCTGCCTGGAACATACCATAAACCAGAAAGCCACCAACGCTGCGAGGCGGGACCAGGCAACGCCTTCGCATCGCCATACCCCGCATGCCAATGACTCGGGGACCAGCTGTACTCGAACATCCTCTCCGTCTCGTCCGGTCACGACATACTCGTCAACTCCTCTGCATTAGTGGGATGTACGGGCACAAAATCATCAAAGTCGCTCTTCGTCGCCCCCATTTTGACCGCCAACCCAAATCCCTGGATGATCTCACTACTCCCCTGTCCAATAATATGTAGCCCCACAATTCTCTCCTCGTCCCCGACACAGACAAGCTTGTACTTACTCTTTACCTTGCCCTCATCGGGCATTATGCTAAAGTACGTAGGCGTGAACTCGCTCACATACGTCGTGACCTTGTTCTCACCGTATTTCTCCTTTGCCACTTTCTCCGCCAGTCCAAACGTGCCGACTTCCGGATGCGCGAAGACGACAGAGGGGACATTATCGTAGTCGAGTTTCGAGGAACCAGCTGAGCCGAAGAGGCGGTCTGAGAGGACGCGGCCGGCTGCGATCGCGACCGGGGTAAGTTGGACTTTACCGCAGACGTCGCCGATGGAGTAGATGCCGTCGACGTTTGTGTTCTGGTAGTCGTCAATATCGATTGCACCTTCTTCGGTGAGCTTGACGCCTGTGCACTTGAGATTTAGGTCCTCGACCTCTGGGGCCCGGCCAATGGCCCACAGGAGGCAGTCACAGTCGATCGTGGTGGGGTCTGAGTCTCCGGACTGGTAGTGCATGCGTTTCCAGCCATTGCCGAGGTCCTCGACTTTGGACTCTTTGGCTTGGGAGTAGAACTTGATGCCGATGCGGGTGTATTCGTTCCAGACGGCATCTTGGATCATCTGATCGAAGGGGAGGAGGATGCCACTTTGGATGAACACGTGAGTTTCTGTTCCTAGAGCATGGAACATGCCGGCCATCTCCATTGCAATATAGCCGGCGCCGACGATGACGACTTTCTTGGGTTGCTTCTCAAGGGCGAAAAAGCCGTCGGAGCTGATTCCTAGATCCCAGCCTTCGATGTCGCGAAGGAATTTGGGGTGTCCGCCCGTGGCTATGAGAATGTGGTCGGACTTGATGTATTCTTTCCGTCCGTCGTCGCATTCGACTTCGACTTCGTTCTTAGACGTAAAGTGTGCTCTTCCGTGTAGCCAGTCCACATTGTCGTTCGCGAGATTCTTCTCGTAGGCCTTGTTTATCCGTTCCACATACTCGTCCCGCATACGCTTGAAGGCTGTCCAGTCAAATGGCTTGTCTTCTGACCAGTGGAAGCCGTAATTCTTTGCATCTCGAAGGGTATCGGCGACATCTGCAGCATTCCAGGTGACCTTCTTCGGTATGCATCTGGACATTGTTAGTTGCTTGTTCCTGCTCAGGAGGCGTTGTGCCCCTACCCTACGTTGACACATGTGCCACCCAACTTCTTGCTTTCTACTGCAATGACCTTCTTGCCATGCTTCGAAGCCGCTCGGCGTGCGGAGGCACAACCACCACTGCCTAAACCGAGGACCAGGTAGTCGCATTCCTTCTGTGTTGAGCCCATATTAGCGACGCTGGACGAGAATGCGCGACGGAGCGCGGAAAGCCTTGTGACGGCTATGTTGATAGATTGACCAAGCTCGATGGTAGTTGTGTGCTGTTAGCAGGGCAAGCAGAGTATATTGAGGCTGTTGTGGAAGCACGACGATGTGAAACCGAAAGAAACGCCGAGGGCCCTATGCATGGGACGAAGTAGGGCTCAAGCACTCGAACGCTCGAAACATCTGCACGTCATGCCAGTATCATCACTGTTGTACGGAGATGTCTCCCTGTCTTTTCGCATGATGAGGTTGAGAATGCTTTTCTAGCTCATCGTAGGAATTCAACGTGGGCGACTGCATGCTTTACAAGTGCGAGCAAGTGTAGCTGGTCGACGCTCAGCCGTCAACAAGCTGTACTTCTGTAAGCCAGGGAGATAGCCGAGGCTGCTCAATGTTCAGTCCTTTCGTGGGAGATATCTTGAGAGACCGGGCCATGGTTGTTCTTGTAGTGATGTCAGTATACTCCCCGACAGGAATTGGTGGGAACATTGACGGAAATGCAAACGAGCATGAAGCCGCCGCACTTGCAGGAGCATTCTACCCGGCGCTAACACCGGGATGCATTCCCGGCGTCGGGAGCTAAAACCTCTTTCGGGTCATATCATGAGAAATCCGAGGCTCGACGTGAAAAAGTGATTCAAACAACTGGCGCTTCAAGCGTGTCAATACGTGCTGCCAGATCAGGCAATGAACAATCCAAAGAGTCATTGGAAGAGGTCTCGAGAGTCAGCTTGCCATAATCATTCCTGGTATGAGGACAGCCCGTCACGTACGAAGGTCGACCTAGCCTCGTTCAGCAGCCTCTACGCTCTATGTCGAGAGGTGACGTGGCAGTCGTGGCTCGTCGTTCTTGTACGGCTCATCCGCAGCTTCTCTTGCCATGTCGTTAAGCCATCTGCCATTCGGCTGCAACTGCTTGCCCCCTGCTACCGATGAAGCCACGTACAACCAGGAGAGCGCCTGGCCCACTGTATGTACTTCATCACTGACGTGGTGCTTAGCATATGAGCTCATCTCGTCATACAGCTTCTGGTCGGTGAAGAGGTTGTACAAATGCTTGGCCACGCCTTCGTGGTCGTGCCGCGGTACCAGATAACCACTCTTGCCATGTTCGATTTGCAGTGGAATGCCTCCAGCTTGAGTCGCAACCACAGGCTTGCCCTTGTGCAGGGCTTCCGAAACCTTCACTTCGAAACCTTCGCGTGTGGACAGTTGCAGGGCCACTTTTGACATAGACAAGATGGCGTTGAGCAGCTGATCGCTCGGGGGTAATCTCGCGACAATGATGTCCTCCGTATACTGTGAGAACTCTTCACGAATCAATGACATTGTCTGATCATATATCATTGAGCCATCAGGGTCGTCAATTGAAGAGTGGCCACAGATCACGAGTTGTGGTAACTGTTCGGCTGCGGTGTCCTTTAGCAGCTCTCGGAGTTTGGCATAGCTTTTGATGACATCAGGAATGCCCTTCGAAGGGTCGAACCGAGCGATCTGGGTGATATACGGACGCTTCGGGTATGCCAGCCAGGGCAGCCCTTGCTCGCGGCATGTTTGCCTCAGTGTGTGGAGGTAGTATTTGACGTCCCAGTCTTGCATGTTCTTGTTCAAACCATCCAGCCTGTGAAAGTTAGTAAACCCATTTCAACTGAGTGTAGGTCGGCATACCAATCTGTAGTTGCCGGCAGCCACGCAATTTCTGTAGGACGTACGTCGCTGGGAACGAAGGTGCGGACCGGATGACTGACGAACATGTCGGCCTGCTTGATACTTCGCCACAGGGACTTCCAGACATGCTGAGCTGCACTGCCATCCTTCTAAGCAAGGTCAATAACTGCTGGGAATTGTGTCGAGACGGGATTTGGGACGTACCTGAACAAGATCATCTCTCACCTCAATGTGGCTTCGGAAAATTACAGGCCTTTTCGGGTCTTCCTTCTTGGCAATAGGTATGAGTTCTGGCATTTGCGGATCGTCCACAATGATGACATCTGCTCCTCCCTCAGATGGAGATTTGAGCGGACCCTCTTCCTTGAGCCAGTAGCGTTCCGCGTTGTTGTTGATCCAGGTCTTGATCTTCTCAAGCTGTTCGTCTGAGCTACGGACATCAGGACCCACCGCACCTTGGAGGATATTGTGGTTGGTTTTGGTGATCCGGAATACATCAGGCCGAGGCTTCGGCACAAACCTGGACGTAGTGAGTAGATGAGCAGAAGCACGTTGTAGGTACACCGAACACACCATTCAATGTTGACGCCTTCGTTGCAGAGAAAGCGTAGCAAAGCGTGACGCATCAAGGCAACACCACCTCCCTGGGGAGTTGCGCTGAAGAAGACGATCCTGAGCTTCCGATCTTTGACATCCTTGATGTACTTCTGTACTGCACGCCATGTAGGCTCACGCACTGAGCGTTGATAATCTTCGGTAGATGTGAGGTGGATTTGGCCTGCCCTATCGACCTGCACCTGGTTGCGGTAGTTGATGGCAATGCGTGGCTCCTTGGTCGGGCCGTAAACACTGGTTGCATTGTGTCAGCTTTTCCGATCAGAGGGACGAAAACTTTGCTTACGCGAGGCATTTCCGTGCCACAGAATCTGCAAGTTCATCCACGTTCTCAGCAGAGGTTTCCTGGTCTAGGACACCGGTATTCTTGAACACAACGGGCACGACGTCAAGCTCAGACCACAATCGAGAACATAGATTCGGTGCAGCCGTGTCAAGGTCTGCAGTAACGCCAGCGCCCAGCAGCTTACAGAGATGCTCTCTCCTGTATCTGGCAAGGCTGGAAATGACATGGTCTTCTATAATTTGTTTTTGTTCTTTCTCACTACACTCTGTATGTAGGCAGAGCTGATGCACGGCAAAGTCGACACTATAGGTTCCGTCATGTATCGCAATGCCTACTTTGACATGATTTCGATCAGGCTTGAAGATTGCAAGGCCGACCCAGAACTCCTATGAAAAGTCAGCTCTCGGCATCCGCAAAGCAAGCGGGTCTTGGCATAGGTCAGGGACATCCGACAACGTACGCTCAGGGTCGTGTCAACGTCGAGGGCGTCGGGCTGTGCACTTTGTTGGCGCTTGTGGTGTTCTGGAGGTGCAGATATAAAGTCGCTGTGGGTCTCGACAGAAGTCTTCTGTTGAGTCGACATATTGGTGGACAAGCGGTGCTATACGAGTTGCGACTCGGAACTTGACGTAGTAACTGACGCGAAGCTGCTCTACGCTACCTTACGGTCGTGCTTGCCTGTAAGATTCGTTCGATTAATCGGCTGTCTGTTAGGAGGATGCACATGAACAGCCTGGTCGTAATTGTCGTGTTTGCAGGTGGTGGAAGTACGCACCACGAGCACGGATGCCGGTCAAGTCATTTTGAGGTCTTCACTATCACTTTTACCCCATTAATTTGGCCACACGATGACATCAACAACAAGCAGGATACACGAAACACGTCGTAGATAAGCACAGCGATAGCCATGTTCAAGGGCCGCGCACCAGAGCTACCGAGTCCGGAAATACCAACAGGTTGTCGTGATTTCCATCATGCCTCGACCAATCGGAAAAGGAAGCCGACATGCCTGTCACGATGATGTACCGGCATCAATTCGCGGAACGCGAGCTTGAAAACACTTGAGATACGACAAGGCTGTACAGCGTTGGCTTCAAGTTGGACGAGTGCCCGCAAACACCTCAAGACGAGTACCACCCGGACTCAAGAGTGGTTCTTCAGAACGTGAATGCGGCAAACAATGCATTGTTATCCCGCGAGCGACGGGAGTTTGTGTGTAGGGAATTCCAGCCTCCTCAGTTACTGATTTGTGCCTGATGGTACATCCATTCCTTGTCAGCCAGCTTCTGTGTGAGAGTCGTACCTGGTTCTTCTGGATCTCGCACTTTCTGTGGGAGAAGCCACATGGCTGATGATAACCCAGTTGTTGCAGAGATTATTAGCCACTCTCAGCGTGCAGAGCCTCATTTTCCCATCTCTGCATGCATGCCTTTGCAGCCCGTAAGGCCCTGTTATATCGTGCTTGGACCCTGGACGTTGGACTTTGGATCTTGGACTTTGGATCTTGGACCTACTTTGACCACAGCCAGGTGCAGGGCGAAAAGGCTCCAATTGAGGGGCGGGATGAGAGAACGCGGGCTATGAGTTACAGTCGAGGTCTTCTAGGTGTCGTATTCTGTAGACCAATGGCTTATTTCAAGGCTTTGTAATACTAGCTTGAAGATGGCGGCCGCATCGCTAAGCATAGAGTTATAGACACCCGCCATCGACTCAACATCGACACCGTTCATGCTCATCTCCATCACACATAGCAGTAGACAGGCGATGCGCTGTCCAGCAGAGTAAGCAGGATTGGGCAGAGATGCAGAGGAAGAAGCGACGGGATTGGGGAGAAGGATCGGCATGAGGCACAGCCCAGAAGGGAAATTACTGGGTGGCGCTTGGTTGGACCCGTACCTAAGGTCGGTAGTGGATAGATAGTTGGGCAATCATCGTGTTCCCTGCCACCACCAACTTCAAAGTCAGTACACTTGCACCAGTGAACGCGAGGCGACATCATCGTAGTTTTCTGGCCTAGATCCACCATTTTGACCGCATCTCATGCCCACTTTTACCATATCACGACCACTGCAGAGGATCTCGTAGTCTTCCAATACACCTCGCCCTTGGCACCACAGCGAACGGCGCATACACACACACGTACGGCAAGCACGGCACGCGCCGCATCATCTGCATATCTGCACATCTGCAGGGATTGAGTCAACTTTGGAAGTCCTTGGTCACGTAGCCGCTCGTCGTAAGCGCCGACCAGCGACCCACGACCAACGATAATCAGCGCCATGCGGCACTCCCACAATGCCACCTACCCGACCCAGAGATAACAGTCCCGAGAGGAGGAGAGAGAAGAGAGAGTCGAGGAGTGACCGGCCACTTCGACCAGACGACAAAGAAAGAGACCGTGAGCGTGAGCGTGAGCGTGAGATCAGCAGAGAGAAGGACAAGGACAAGGACAGGAAGCATCGCTCTTCGTATACACCCCGCTCGACTTCTACCAAAGAAAAATCGGCTTCCAAGACCTCCTTGTCCTCGACCGAATCACAAAGGCGCAGGCCAACATCCATGCCGGGCATTGTAGAACAAGACTCGTCCATCGACAGTGGCGACGCCAGATCCAAGTCCTCAGCATACCCAGCCTTCTCCAAGGAACACAGCAAAGAGGCTGTAGGCCCGAGACCAGACTACAGCCTCTTCACTCCCCCCTCCACCGACGTCAATGCTTCGAAAGAGAAGTTGGCCAACCTCAATCGTATCATTAACAATGGTCCGCCGAGCCCACCCCTCACCGACAAGAATGCTGGACGACCCAAGTCGGGTACGAAACAAGCCACCGTGGACACGATACTGGAGGAGCAGAAGAACGACGACAGTGATTCCAAGTCAGCAAGACGTCTCAAGACTCGTGCTTCCAAGTCGACCACTCCAGTGCGCAAATCCTCAGGTGACGCCCCCTCCGTCAGCCGAGTCAAGTCCAAGAAAGAGCCCACATCTACGCCTTTGAGGGCTTCAACGAACCGACCAGACCGTCTCACCCCACCCAGCCAGACCACGAATGACTCCAATTCTGACGAGGTCAATACCACTCTCAGCTCAGATGGTACGTCCATTGCCCCCGAACAACCCTCCATACAGAGGCCCGGCTCCAAGGTCCTGCAGCCTGCCGTGGCGGAAGACATCTTTCCTCAATACAGATCCGGTCCCGCTGCCCCAATTTCGCGCCACGAGACTCCCGTCGATATCGTTATCGAGCCTGGCTCAGCTTTCAACACTCCCTCTTCTATGGGTGGTCCTCCACCCCCTCCACCTCCCCCGCATGTACCGCTCGCCGTTCCAAGAGTCGATTATTTGCTTCAACATGGCGGTCTCAACCACTCTGTCCCTAAGAGTCTGCTCTATGCTGGCAAGCCGATGGCAGTGCAGCACGCTACCATGTCTCCCCGAACTCCTATCGTCGTGGCAAACCTATTTGAACCCTACAATCAACTGTTGTCAGACTTCGAGAAGGTCATGGCCAAGAACGGCTCACTTGCCGTTGCCACCGGCTACAGGTCGGTAGCCCGCAGACTACTAGATCGACTAGAAGCAGTCTTCGCAAGAGATTTGTCCGCCGAGATCTGTACCTGTAGTATCTGCATCTTCGACAACGAGCGAGAAGAGGATATCCAGGGTGTCAGTTGGGGCGAGATCCTCGAACTTGTATCCGGTCGGAAAGACCTCCCAGCCTGGCCTCCATTCACCCTCGCTGAATCTGCCAGAGGTCTTGGTCTCAACTTCTCAGACCTGCAGACTCCAATGCAGAAGCTTGACATTGATGTGCCTGAAGAGTACCGAGAGCATTACATCAGGCAATCTCAGAAGACAAAACAGAGTGTAGATCGCTGGCTGAACCGTCAGCAAGGCAGCGATCCTTCCTCGGCCCCTCCAGAAGACGTTGATGACGAAACTCTCACCTTCGCCATCTTGACGCACATCCCAGCCGAACACAGGCCCATCTTTAAGGACCTGCTGGGCATAATAGACCTTCCTATCCAACCGCCGAGAAGGGCTCCAAGTCCAGACCGAGATCAGCAGCACCCGCCAAGGACAGCACCCACACCAATCCCTCACAAGAACCGACCAGACTATATCATAGCAGCCGGTCTAGCTATCCAGCGTCTATACAGATTGCAAACGCTACCACGCGACGCCGAAACGGCCATCTTTCTGCTCAATAATCCTTCACTGCACCATCCTCTTGCAACCTTAGCCGCAGTTTCGAGCGATGAATGGGACATCCTCATCTCGGGACGCTTTGATGGTTTCCTGCGCAGTGGCGCCGAGGACGATTTCCCCGCTCCCGCCAACGGTAGATATACACCACAGCACGTCGGTCGAGCGCCATCACGAGGTGCCACACCAGCTTACGGTCCGACAAGGTCACGACAGAATAGCGGCGCCTTCAACCAATCCAGACCACAAACAGCGCCAGGCTATCATTCCGGCAGTGGGCCAACGGATGCGGGCAAAACTAGTGGGCCGATCGCACTAGACGAGGAGACAGAGATTGCGACGTTAGCAGAAATTGAGAGAGACATCTACGTGGGTATGGAAGCACTCGAAGATGCCTTCGAACAATTGCATCTCAGAGCTGAATCGGTCAGACTTGCCATTCGTGGAAGAAGTGCAGGGCTCGCCGCTGCTCAACAAAGGCGCAAACAGTCTGATATCGAGATACGTGCCGGCACACCAGCATCGAACTTCGGTGGCGAATTAGGACCTGGCATGTACCAGTGGGACAACGAGACAGACGACGGCTTTGCCGACGACGTATCAGAACTGGCGCCGGATGACAGTGCTAGCAACATATCGAGCAATCGGAGGCGCAAGCACAAACGACGCAATGAAAGACGAACGCCCGTAGTTGGAGCGATTGATGAGGAGGACGAAAGCGAGGGGTACATTACCAGAGAGAGTAGTCCGGAGAAGAGATAGCATCATTCTCAGAGACAGAGCTCAAGCTCTGCTAGGACGGAAGACAGTAGTCTTACTTCTGAAAGATCAGAGACTCTCAGCACGAGCACGCTTCGCCCGAGGACGTACGTCATGGGAAAGATGCTCCGCTAATTTTTTTTTAGCACGATGGAATACGAAGAGCCTTTTTGCGGAAATGATTGAATGAGCTTACGATGGAACGAATGGTTGGAGAATGCAAGCACAGGCGTCTAGGAGCATAGCACTAGCTCAAAGCCATAATATACAAAGTGCGCGAGATGTCCGCAGGGGATTCGTAATATACGCATTGTGACAGCGAATGGACACTGGTCTAAGCCAACTGGTTGTAATCATCAGTCTCTTGCTGCTTCCAACCCCGGCTAGCTCTCAGCAATTTCCCTCCCTTCCACGGCTGCGCATACGCCATTGTAGTCCCACGGGATACCGTCCTTCTCGCCTATAACCAAGCGATTAGTGGTTCTACCACCGGACACACTGCTTTGAACCAAATCTACTACCCGTGGTCAAACCATGCCAGTAAATCACTTGGAATCGGTTACATCACATCCTGACCTCGCTGTTGGGCAAATGCGCCCTCAGTCATTACATGTACCTACCGACTTGGTCCACCAGACTTAGCAACCTGTATACCACTTGCAATACACATCTTACACACCTACATCAGTACTAGTCCTCCACATTGAGGGTCGCCCGGGCATGGTTGTGGCCTACTACTCTAAGTGAGCAGTGGTAGGGACCGTAGCGGGGAGAGGGACTCTGGGGCTCCATGAACTATCAGTACCACGCGATGGGATGCGAAAAGTTCCTGATTAGCACAATCTTCAGGTAGTTGCAACTGCATATTTGATCGACAAGATATAGAGCTCTACAATGGATGAGAAAAATGATGAAGCAGTCCAAAGCAAGACGACGACGACAAGGATGCTCACAGAGAAGAGCTGCTGTTGCCTCTATACAGGATCAGCATATGCTGCAATCGATTTTCTGGAAATATTCAGATTGCAGTACCATCTTCTCAAGTCTCGACACTTGGTTCTCAAGTCGACCCATTAGTCGTTGACGCACCATCAGTCTTCCCGCCTTCCTGCTCAGCGCCTGGCATAGGTATTGGTCCACCAGGCGAATCTTCTTTTCTTGCCGTCAACACTTCGACGCCGGTCTCGGTGACAAGCAGAGTGTGCTCGAACTGTGCGGACGGGGCACCGGTGACGGTCACACTTGTCCAGTCGTCTGGCCAGGTTGTGTCCCGCGAGGTCGGAGTGGCGGTGATCATAGGCTCAATGGTGAAGGTCATACCAGGGGCCAACCTGCCTACCGCTTTATTCTTTGCATAGTGGGGAATGTTCGGTGGACCATGGAATAGAGTGCCAACGCCATGGCCACAGTACGTCTTCACCACGCCAAGATTCTGGGCTTTGGCGTGCTTCTCGATTATGTTGCCGAATTCTTTGAAGGCCACGCCTGGTTTGGCGTGGGCTATGGCAAGATCGAGACACTGTCGCGTTGTCTCGACGAGGCGTACAATGTCTGGGTTGTTTCGGGCCTTCTCGCCGACGTAGAATGTCTCATTTAGATCGGCGTGGTAGCCCTCGAACCAGAGTGATACATCGAGATTGACAATGTCGCCGTCGACGAGCGGTCTTTGATCGGGTATGCCGTGGCAGATGACTTCATTGATCGAAGTACATATCGACTTGGGGAAGTTGTTGTAGTTTAGTGGTGAAGGATAGGACTGTCACACAGTTAGCTGAAGATCCAGACCAAGCTCTTCTTTCTACACACGTTTCGTTCGACGCAGGCATTGTGGCATATCTCGTCCAGTTGGTCTGTAGTCACGCCCGGTTTGACGGCGGCGCCCACGATGTCCAGGACTTCTCTTCCCAGTCGGCACGACGTGCGCATAGCGTTCTGTGCCTTCTCATCTAGGATCTCGATGTGGTTTCGCCTGGTCAGCGAGTATCTCGGATTCCCGTCTACTGCCCATGCTGGATGAGGAATGTGCTTGGGCACCTCCCGCCGGGGCGATAGAGGATAGACGGGTCTGAGGGCGCCGGTGAAAGGATACGTGGGATATGGATTGAATGTGCCGGTTTCTGGATCAACTTTAGAGACAACGTTCGGAGCGAACAGGTTCCGCAACGGGTTCATACTTTTGTGTAGTTGCTTGTGTTCACCCTGGCGCGAGGATTAGTATCTCGCGCTGCCATGGCTGTCTAAGTCGTACTTAGATTGTGGGCGCATACCCAACTTCGCTTGAAGCAGTCTTGTGAGCAGAAGAAACTCTCCACGCCCATGTCCTTGCATTTCGGGCACTGTAACGTGCTGGCATCATTTCCGCAATTCAGCCCAGGGCATTTTCGAGGTTGTGCTGCTGCTTGGTCCATATCGCTGACTTCTCAATGGTACAGGAGGCGATGCTATGAGGATTCGCGGCCGGTCGTTGCACAAGAGGCAGTTGCATCTACAGGTTAACTTATCCGGATCGTGCCTGCCACACCTCTTACAAAAGAACTTTCTGCATGTTCTGATGATGTAAGCATAAGGCAGAAAGGAGTAGATGCCTCAGTACCTATCTGACCCACTGACTACGAGTCTTCGAGAACACGATACCTACCTTAGTCAATCTGCCACTCCGGGCGCATCACTGCTCGCATCTCTGACAAGTCTGCTGCCCCTCAAGAGTCCTACTCTCGGCCATTCAGTCCTGTGTGTCTTGTCTCTGAAGCACGGACTTGCTGCCACCGCCAGAACCGAGACAGGTCGTGACCGCGATCCGAAGTCTATACTCTACCTCTGTATTTTTCGTGGTTCATTCATCTCAATGTAAGCCTGCATCGGACCCAGGCTTCATCTTGCTCAAACAATGGTCCGAGCCACGAAGCTACACGCAAAGTCACGCACATCCAATGCCACAGGCCAGTATCACTTGTCCGATTCGGCTACCAACAAGGCAATCTTAGTTGTGCACGGCCGCTGTGATCCCACCATCTACAATGATTTGGCTTCCCGTAACATATGAGGATGCCTCCTGGCTGCTCAGAAATGCAATGGCTTGTGCGACTTCGAATGCTGTTCCCATCCTTCCCATCGGAACTTCGCCCGCCCGCTTCTTAACTATACCTTCATAGTCGCCGTTGTTGTACTCGAATGCCAGGCGGGCGACGAGTGGAGTGTGGATCAGGCCCGGTACAACGGCGTTGGCACGAATACCAAGCGGCGCATAACGACAGCCAATGGTTTGGGCCATGCTGACGATAGCCGATTTGGTCGTAGAGTAGCCAACATGTGACCTGCCTGCATACCTGCCTTCTGTCAGCTCTGTCGCATCATCTCTACAACGCCGCGCAAGCCCACGCCGTGCTTGGTGTCAAGAGAGATCTTACCCTTTCCCGGCCACCGAGGATAGTAATATCACCGAGCCCGACTTCTGCTTTTCCATAATCGGAAGCACTTGCCCAGTACATAGGAACACCGAAGTGAGGTTGACGTCGAGCTGACTCTGCCACACCTAACATATGTTCAGCATGCACAGCATGCACAGCCGGTCAATGGCGGGGCCTTCCAACTCACCTCATCCGACATTTCGGCCGGCCCGCCTGGTGCACTCTTTCCCACATTGCAGACGAGTACATCGATCCGCCCATGGAGGTCCATGCACTTCTTGACGAGTTCTACCACTTCGTCCCGTTTCGTGACATCTGCCTTGACAACCTCGATTCGTGCATCCTTGACCTGTTCCTCGACGCGTTTCTTCGTCAGCTCTGCTGAAGCCATGTCAACATCGCAGCCGAAGATCTTGGCACCTGATTGAGCGAGAACCTTCGCGGTGGCGGCACCATTGCCCCAGATCTCCTTATCATATTCCTGTGGAGCTTGACCTACACCAGTCAACAGCACGACTTTGTCTTGCAGGTCAGTGTAGATGACAGGCATGCTTATGATGTGTTTGGGCGGCCACACGAAATTGTTGGGCTCGGATACTAATCTGCAAAGGATTCTCTTGACCTTGTGCTTGGGGCAACTCCATCGCGGAGCACCGAGGTTTGTCGTCTGGCGTGATGTAGTGTCTCGCCCATCACCGGCCCCATGGCATTACGGTGAGGAGAAACATGATAGCTACTCCTCACCCGCTGAGTCTCGTAACAGCTCCCCATGCTAATGTAATACTTCTAAACGCTCGCGCGCAGACACGTGAAGATCGCAAGGGAGCTCTTGCATGGTCTTACAAAGCAGTATACAGCATTGGTCAAATGCTCGGTTGCTTGGACTTTCTCACCCCCACCCTGTCGTACTGCAGGACAGCCACTTTACGATGCTGTTCGGATCTTCATTGTCATCTATGCTACAACACGGTCGTCGACATGTCAGCAACAGACTTTCAGATGCATCTTTGATTGTGCACGTGCAACAATTGTATGAGGCGTGGCTTCCAAAAATAGCGCATGGCTTGGAGAGAGATTGGTTGTCGATCAAGGCCAAGAACAGGGTCAAGCCATCTACCTAGCCTCCAGTGGGTACTAATTTGTCTGCATAATGGCCAAATTCTTGGGTGAACTTCTCGATTGCGTATACGGTATACCAGCGTCGCAATGACAAGGAGGGCTGTGTCTGCGAGCATGCAGTAGCAAGCAACACCTCGACAAAAAGGAAATACACGAGTTGATGGATCAAGGTTGGTGTTGCAACGTCGCTGAGGCTGAAACTGCAGCTCGTGTGGCTTGCGGTCGAACTTGACCACTCTTGGCCACTGGAACAATGCCCCTTAGCAGATGGCCCAACCTCCTCAGTCGTTGTCCGGTTAGGGTAAGAATTTCTACCAATCGCATTGCTGTGCTTTTGTGTTAGTGCTAGTCAGATGTCCCCCTTGCCACGTCCAAACCGCGCCTTGGGGCAAATGTAAGGAGGCAACACGATCTACAGGACATTACTCCACCAGGTGCTTCGAAGGTCAAAAGCGAGCATTGCCCACGTCCAAGGTGTGTCGACTGTAAACTACGTTCATAAAAACATTCATTGCCATCAAGCACAATCGCTACACGTCTTTCTGCACACTCCTTCCAACAGCCAAACAACTCGCTCATAAACAGTCAACATGCGCTTCACCTCAGTACTTTTCTTGGCCGTTGCTGCCTCTGTCAGCGCACAGACTGACCTCTCCGCCCTTGTCGCCGCTGCCACTTCGGCACTTTCAAACATCGCTACAGACAGTGCATACAGCGCATATGCCTCGATGTACTCTTCCGCTCTCTCGAACGTAGAGTCTCTCACGTCCGCCGCCGCAACAAATCCCGCCCTCTCATCCTCGCTTGAGTCACTCGCCTCACAATACGGCGCCGCAACCTCTGGCCTTGATACGGCGCTAGCATCCGCGACAGACGCGGCCGACAGCGCATACAACTCAGCTATCTCAAGCGCGACCAACGCTGCATCCGCCGTTGCATCATCAGCCTCGTCCGCTGCGACTGCTTCCCCGGATTCTGGTGCCGGCCCAAGTCTTCAGGTTGCCGGTGTGGGCCTAATTGGAGCCGGTATCCTTGGCATGGCTGTTCTCCTGTAAACAACTTCGACCATTCGAAAATTTGTGCATATCAGGTCTCTGGGTTAGGAATTGGTGTTAGGTCGTTAGCATAAACGTTTAGGTCCGGCAGGAGCACGGCTTTTTGTATACCACAAGAGTAAGGAGGATCTAGGTCGAGATCGCATGCCTCAAAATGATGATACCCACTGTGCAAACATCAAGAGTTCTTGTGTCGTATGTCAAGTCACCACTGCTCGATTGTTATGACAACCTTCCCACGACATCTCCCGGTGTTCATTCTCTCGAATGCATCCGGCGTCCTCTCGAACGTGAAGGTACTATCAATGATGACATCCTCGTCCTTGAGAGCACTGATCTCTTCCAACCATTCTTTCTTCGCCTCAAGCACGATACACTCATACTTCGGCACAAACCCCCACTGACCCAAGAAATACCTCAGCACCATGCGTGGATGAGTTAGGTAAATAGCCGATCCACCCATCGAAGATCTGCTCGTCTTGTCACCTACTATAGTCACATAATGCTTTGCCAGACCAATCGTCTCGACACCGCCAACGTTGTCAATGATTGCATCCGGCTGGAACGCCTTCACAGCATCAACCACGGCATCCGGACCAGTCGTGTAATCCACAATGTCATCTGCACCCAAACTTCTCACAAATTCAGCGTTCCGATGCGAACAGGACGCCAACACGGTCCACCCGCTCTGCTTCGCCAGCTTCACAGTGTAGATGCCCGTTGAACTCGACCCGCCAAGCACAACAAGCTTGTTCGCAGGGGCAGAAGGGTTTGCCATGGCGCCCGTCACACGGTCGATGCTCGTCCTTGCGGTCAAGAAGACAAGCGGCAGACTAGCGGCCTGGGTGTGTGACAGGTGCACCGGCTTCTTGATCATGCATGCTTTTCGCACATCGAAGTGGCTGACTTCGGTCAAGCCTCCGGCACCACCAAAGAAGTCTGGGATGATTCCGCATACTTCATCGCCTTTTTGGAAACCGGTAACTTCTGGTGAGATGGCGAGGACTTCGCCTGAGAAGTCACGGGCGAGAAGCTTTGTGCCGTTCATGTAGGGGAGATTGAAGAGCGGAAGATTCATCAGCTGGATGTCCACTGGGTTGATAGAGGCGGCGTGAACCTTGATGAGGACATGGTGGGGTGCTGGTTGAGCTGGGACTGTGGTGTCTGTGAGCTTGAGTGTGTCAGGGTACGGTGTGACAGAGTGTGTCCAGGACTTGACTTTGGTGTCCGCGGCCATCGTCAAAGTTTGAGAGAGCTGGCGCTCCCCTTTGTCTGGGTCTTGGTAATGATGCAGTGGTGCTTGTTTACAATTCTGATCGTTTGCTTTCTTAATGTAATCGCAATGGGGTCCTGCTTTCTACTTCGTAGTGTGCATTGGACCTGTCACTGCGCGTAATTGTGGGCTCTACGTAAAGTCAAGCTATCTTGTCTTCTCCCACTTACATCTTGTCCCAAGCTTTACCATGCTCAGGCTTCTTACCAAGTTGGAGAGGAGAAGTGCATTAACCCACATTTACCTAGGCATGTCCTCGGCCCGACATGTGTGCAGCAACGCTTACGTCAGCCGCTCTCGAAAAGCTTAGAGCTTCAAGTTCTCGAGATCCTGTCGTACTGCTTACTCCCTGGTTAGCACTTTTCTTTACCTAGGACGTGTAACAAGCATGTTGTGTGCGGCGGCAACGACATCTGTGAAGCAGCATCCACGCTTGAGGTGACTGAGTCTGGAGCTAGCACGCATCGCCAAGTCCATCAACCTTTCGCGGCTGGAAGCGTTTCTCTGTCAATCCCAACGCTTCAGCACGATGATGTTCTCGAATGATGTGAAGCTGCCAACAGCTGTTGCTATACGATGCGTCGCTGGCGCGTGAAAGCTACTGTAGCACGCCCGTGAAAAGGAATGGAGCAGGAGGTTCCAGAGCCAAGATCAACGCTTCTGGAACGCCGGCCGTCAACAGCCATCTTTCTGTGTCACACCACACCTTTCGAATCCATCAAATCAAAAGCTGTCGCAACCTCGTTTCACAAAAGCCGACTACTTCCGATACGGGTTTACTAGGATTCTCCTCTTCATGTACCCCATCATCGTCTTTCTGTCAAGCGCCTTGCCACCTCAAGTGAGGCACTAGGCAACTGGCCATTCCTACTCCGGCAAGCAGCCGAGGGTTCTCTCGAGAAATCAGGCCACACCTGAGATGAAGAAGCAACCCCGAGCAATAAGGACAATACGTTTGCTCGATCGACGGCGCGCTGCTTGCGATTGACCTTTCGCTAATCGGTTGTCGGAGATGAAAGTTGCAATGTTTTTTTAACGAACTGATCCGCCTGGCATTCTCGTAACCTCTTCTCTACCACAGACATTGGCGAAAGCTGCTCACTGCCCCAGGTCTTCTATTCCCTTTGTTTGCTGACATAGTGTTCACTCGCATTCGTGACGCATTGTGTATTTAACCAACATCAATCGCCACCAAAATATCTACAATGGCAGCAGTCTTTAACGGCGCTTCCCACAGCCGCCCAACAGCCCATCTTCAGATCAAATACGTGTCCCACCAACATCAACGCTCACCGTCACCCTTCTTCTCCTCGCTTCGAACGCGTTCACTCTCGCCAGAAACACCACCATTGACTGCCACGATTACCGAGGACACTCAGTCATGGAAGATTACAACAGTCATCAGGGACGCCTCATCACAATCGCAATGCCAAGCGATCAAGATCTACACGTGGCCAATGTTCTCGCCTGAAGAGACGCAGCTCATCGCATCAGCCGAGACGACTTCCCCCGTTGCGCCAGCCCAAGCAGGCAGCGCGGTGGTCGACGTGCCGAAGAGAGGATTGGCCAAGTTCAATGAGCGGAGCAGAAAGTGGGTACTCGAAGAGGGCATATATATGTTCGAGATCAAGACTACACAGAACCTGGGTGCGCGCATAGGCACCGTGAAGCAGGTCTCCGTGGTCGGACACATGGAGTGGTCCGAGTAACGGGATGGAAAACGAAACTTGAGACCTCGCCGCTAAGACGTCCCTGGTATCCTCGCCGGTTCCATACTATGGACCACAACCCGCCCCGACCGCCTTTGTTCAGCAGGACACGGGCCACACATACCGTTGAGACTCAGCCCAGCCAACCCTGGAAACCCATGATCATCATCACCACCACCGAGATGGCACCATGATCAGTTCGTTCATTGGTCCTGCAAGCCACCAGCCACGAGCACGTCTTGGCCTCAGCCAGCCGATCAGTTGCAATTGCACTCTCAACACGAGTTTCTCATCACTGGACGAACGGCCAGGACTGCGGTGTTCACCGGATAGTAGTGCTATAAACAGCCAGTCTGTTCCACAGAGTAGACTGTACACGGAGCCCGCAAGAACCTTACATGGCGCCATGCTCCTTCTGTAGAACACGGCTTGCGACCTGAGGAGGAGGAGGAGAAGAACGAAAAGTGAGTCTCAGCTAGCATCAGAGCAACTAGTAGACCCACTCATGCAAGTCCATACATAACATTGATCGAACCTCGAATGACTACATGAACTCCGAAGTCTTCTCAGATGATCCCATATAACATTCAAAATGCAAATCGCAACGAGCGCCATCCCTCGTCCGCTGGCAAACCCCGGCTGACCGTGCATATGACTAGAATGCCTGGATCTACAACCCCAGACCTCTGCAGTACGCCCTTACGCAACACTTATGAACCATCGCACGATTCGACTTCATGAATAGCCCCGTAGTCAGTCGCTCCATTGACTCTTCGCTTCCCTCGTCCAGTCATCGTTAACCGACTCAACCCCGATACCAACTAATCAATACATCACCCACGCCCCCTCCCGACACTTCCGTTCTCGGTATGCCCGCCCCGCATCAGCATCCGCACCTGTACCCGTGCCATACAACTGCAGCCCGTGCTTCGCGAAGACATCCTGCAGACGCGACCGGGCTGCTCCCCGCAGTTCGTCCAGTTTCTGATCCGCAAGACTCTGTTTCCGCTGGCGCTGGGTCTGACTTGGAGTTGAGTCCTCGGTGGCCATGGCGATAGCGACGGGTTGAGGCGTGGACGCGGCGAGCTTCGATTTCTTGCGTGGCGGGATACAGATCGAGAACCCCGAGCCAGGGTCGTCATGTGCGATCGGGTCTGAGCTCGGGTTGATGTCGTCTTCTGCTGCTGGGCGCTTCTTGCTTCTGCCGCCTGCTTTTGATCCGCTCTTTGCGCCACCACTCTGCGCTGGCGCCGCTGCTTTCGCGGCGATCCTGGTTGATCGTCGGGGCGGTGCAGCGGAAGCTTTAGCGGCGTTTGGCGGGTTACCGCCTGGCTGATCGTCGTCTGAATCATCGTCCTTCCGCTTGCCTTTCTTGGTCTTGGGATCTTCGGCGTCGGATTCGTCGGCGCCCTTCCTCCGAGGCTGAGGCTGAGGTTTCTTTCCCTTCTTCTCGGCGATGGGCTTTCTAGCGACTCCGCTCTTTGGCTCGGCGTCTGCTTGCCTTGCGGCTTGGACTGCTGCGTGTCTCTCTCTGGCTGCCGCGCTGGCTTTTCGGGCAACTCCTCTTCCATGGGGACTGTCGGCTTGCTTTGGGGGAGGTGCAGTGTCTGATTCGGTTTTATCGCTTGAGCTGACACTGAATGGGCCGGAATGAAACCTTACTCGAACAGGCTGGTAGGTGATTCTTGCCTCATCAGAGCTATCGCTTGCGTCCCGCTCGCGGTAAGTACTAGCAAAAGCCCACGGTGTGCGAGTCGGTACCTTTTCCCCAGCCTGTTCTTCGAGGTCTCCGTCCTCCGTCTCGTCCTCTGTCTCATCCTCCCAAGTGTCTGATTTCTGACCTGAAAGGTGTGGGGCTGGGTGAGAACCAACTGTATTGCCTGCGCCTTCGTTGCGACCAGGCCCGTTGTTGGCGACAGGGAAATGCTCGCCTTCAGGACTACGCGAGAAACTCGTGGTGCGATCGAGATTGTCCTGCAGCTGATCGCCAGCATCGGAGTCGTCATCTTCTGTCTGGTCGGCTCCTTCACCACTACCATCATCGTCCGCATTTTCGTTTTGTCGACAGGGTTTTATCGCTTCACGCAAGCTGGCCAGCGCTTCATCCGCGGTGTTTACCACCTCATGAAGCCGGATTGGCTCCGTATCGTCGGCCAAGGCCCTGATGTCCTGAAGAGCATCCTGCGCCGCCTGAAGTGCATCCCTGGCGTGGGGTGGTACCCGCACAAAACCTGTGATGACATCCAGCAAGTCCTCGTGCTCGGCGATAAGAGCTGCTTCTCGTTCTTGTATGAAACTCCATAGTTGATTGCTCGAGAATGTCTGTTGATGGCCTGCAACGGGGTCGTGGTTGTTTGTGTCCTCGATGGCCTCGGTGGCAGCCGTAAGGTTCTCAATGGCTTGTTGAGCCGTATGCAGGCCAGTCACAATCGCCTCCTGATTCCCGGCAGACGCGGCATTGTTGAGTAGATCGCCAATATCATCTACATACATTACCCATTCAGCGACTCTTGCAGACAGTCCTTCTTCAGTCGAACGTCCATTGCTGAGATCAAGATTAGGCAGCGCACGATACCGGCGAAGTAACACCTCAAGGTTGTCTATGCTGGTCTCAGCGATCCCAAGCAATTTATCCATTGCATGTGACTCGTCAGACTCTTCGTCGTGATGGCTTCCAGTACGTCTCGGGGATTTCTCATGCTCGTGGTCTTGGCTTTGGTCTTCAACATTTCCAAGGGATGAGTACGTCCCGTTCATAACTGCAAGACCTTGGTGAGCAATGTGAGCCAGGCGCTGCGCTGGCGGCTGTCCGTAAGTGCCTACTGGTTCATTTTTTCCTTTGTCGTCATCATCGGTAGAGTCCTCGTCCTCATCTCCAGTTCTTTTTGAGGCTAGTCCACCGTGAACGATTTGGCTGGCCAACGTGAGTTGTGCTCTTGCCGCGGCAAAGGTCTCCTGCCATGTTCGAAAGTTCGGCGCCTGCCGTAAATTAGGCCAGAGATTGTTCGCTACAAGGCGAACTGATTCAGCTTCATCTACTCCCAGGATATTGTCATCGATAGCGTTTGCTGCAAGACGGTCGATATCATCAGCTCGTGCAAGCAAGTCATCGCGCAATCTGTCCATCTGTTCTCTGTTCTCAGCATTGGCTTTCTGGACTCTCAGTCTTTCATGTAAGGCATGCATTCGGGAGCCGCCTGGTAGCGCACCTAATGTTTCCTGTGTTGAGTCTCGGGGGCTCTGAGCACCGAAGTCTCGACGACTTGGACTCCCATCTTGCGGCGTTGGTCGGTTGTCTGCCACCTGGCCATGATGCACTCCTCGTGCTGGGGTGCCTCGAGGTGAAACATTATATCCACCGTGTGTACCTCGGTCTCGTTGAGGGACAGCATGGTCAAGGGGGCCAAACGCATGTAGAAGCTGGTCAGGTGGTCTGGCAGCTTGTGTTTGACGTTCAGGCCGAAGCAGTTCCAGCACCACAGATTCAGCTACCCTGTTGACTCGGACAATATCTCCAGTCGTCAGCTGATACATGCGACCGACACGGTTGTCATCAAGCAGTGCCCGACCGTGATCACCAGCTCCCGTAGGCATAAGCCTTTCCAGTGTTATCTGTGATCTGACCACACATTTCTCTGGCGCGACCACTTGCCACGTTGCTGCAACGTGCCGCAAATGCCAATAATCCTCTGTTCGTGGTATTGATTCAGTAAGCCTTGTCAACGCTCTGGCACCACTGGGACCTGTCCTCAACACATATAGGATTCCATCTTCGGCGGCATAGATAGTGTTCTCTGGCACATCATCGGCACACATCTCTGAGAGTCGTGGTGGAAATGTTGGTAACCGAGTCCTTCCTCCTTCTTGAAGAAGATACACATAACGGCTGCCATGAAAGAAAGCTGAGTCACGCGATCTAGGCACATGTCCTTGGAACTGCGCGTACGGTGGTGACCGGTGCTGGTAGTCTCCCAGCGGTTGCGATCGAGGCGGCACTGAGGGCCTCAACTCTTCGCTCTCGGCCGCAGGTGGTGCTGACTGACCTCTTGGGGAGAAACCTGCACAATGCTGTCCCCAACATTGATGATGATATTGATTGGGGTACACTGGACAAGGGTGACATCTATGCCATCGACCAAGGTTTGGTGTGTTAGGGGGAGATCGAGATACCGAGCTGGAATTCAAGATAGGTATGTTTCCACTAGGAATTGGCGTCCAGCTAGACCCTCTAATCTGCAACGGTCTACGCGACCCACTACTGGCACCTTGTTCAGCATTTTCCTTGTTCGAAATTCCACCAGGACTAGTGGATTGTCTAGCTGAGTTATCGACACCTTCGTCGTGATAGATATGAAAATCCGAGCGATGGTCGTCATCATCATCATTGTCTTCTTCTTGATCTTCCACTCCTGGCGGATGATCACTATCTGTCAGATCCACGACAGGAATGGGAACTCGGGAGCGAGATCGAGATCTGGAGCGTACCCCATCAGCTGGAGCGGTTGGATCGGTATGTCTTTGAGCTGTTGGCCTTGGCCCCACTGGAGTAGGGCTGTTCGGTGCTCTCTCTCTGAAGCCTGAACTGGGTTGACCGGGCCTTCTCCTCGGAAATCCTGCCCAGCCACGTGCACCTCCACCTCTCAGCATTGGAATTCGTCGTTGGCTTAGCTTTGCAACTCGCCTCTGTGAATCTCGTGTCGCGGCATGCACGTGCTTGTAGTGTTGGCAGCTGGCCCGGGAAGTGAGACTGGGAGGGAATCTCGGCCTCGTAGTGGGCGTGCTTTTCCTGCCCATAGCCTTCTTTACCACGGCAGAGCCGAACAGTTTGAAAATTTCGTATGGTCCAAATGGAGTCCGTTTCTTCCAGGTGCTAAAGGTTCCTGGTGTCCTACAATGTGGAGGAGGTAGGTTTACCAGATCTCGACTGCGTAGACCGTCAGATACGATACCAGGCTCTCGCAGGTCGCGACTAATCAGCCGACTATTTGCAACTTCGTATTTGCGATTCTCTGGGAAAGGACAGTAGACGTAGTCGTAGGCACTGAGGCGGTTCTGACCTCTTGGCCCCGGCCGCTGGAAAGTGGACAGGTCGTTGACGCCCTCAATCTTATGCTCCGAGGCCATTGGCATCTCCTCGTCCTCAATGGGTAGCTGCAAGGCCGCCTCCGTGGCAACAGCAGAACTATCAACAGCCTGCGAATTATCGTCACTCGTAGGCGAGATATCCATGGAGACGCTGTCTTGTGACTCGATATCGTCACCAACTCTGTAATGACCACCCATCACACTTTCATAACCTGTTGGCGATGAAAAGGGTAAAATTTGGGGCGTTGGAAGCCCATTGTAAAAAGAACCTTTCCTGCCCACGCTGGGGAGTAGAGGGGCATAAGGTGAGCTTGTTGGCGACGCTTGAGCTGGTGTATATGGTGGAGCAGTAGCAAGTCCCTCTGGACTGATGGGACCTTGATGACGTTCGACGATAGGATCTCCAGGCTGTTCGGGCGAGGTTTGAAAGCTCGTAGCTGGACTGACCGTCTCGACCAAGCTCAACGCCTCATGCGGTGCAAGATTGGCAGAACTAGGAGCTGTGGAGGCTGTCAGTACAGGACTCTCCTCCAAGATATTGTCGATGTCCACAACGGAAACGCGCTTTGCGCTTGTTGGATTATCCTTCAGCCACGGTGACCCATGTGTAAGACTCTCCGCATCAATTCCTATTTGCTGGTCGAGTTGGTCGAGCACGACTTGGTCATGAGAGTCAGCGGTCCATGCGCCAGCTGCTGCGCCGTTTCGGCGGAAAACCATCGGTCCTCCGGTCAAGTGGTTCAAGCGCATAGCGGCCCAGTGCAATGCGTTCAGTGCTGCCGGCTTCCATCGGTTGTTGTCAGGGAATTCAGTAAGCGCGGACATGGCTGTAGCGGATAGCGGCCTGTTTCCACTCAACCCTCGCAAATGACCAGACTTCGGTTTTGTCTGCGAGTGATGATCATCAATAATCGCACAGTAGTAGCCAACTATGTTCTCAATCTCTCGAGGAATGAAGAAATCAGCTTGATGAGTGCTGAGCTCGAAAAGCTCTCGAATCTCTTTCGTTCTGAAGAAGCTGCTTTCGATGCAGTACTCGGCAGAAGGAAACTTATCTTCGTCGCGTTGCAGAAGCTTGAAGGTCTTGCGCAGGTTGTGCCAGGTCAGATACCAGAGCCTAACGTGTTCTTTGTCGTTTCTTAGGTACAAGGAAGTTTGAAAATGCTTGTGAGCCTTGAGAAGTCGGCGGAAGATAGCATGGATGTTGTGATTGACACATCTGGGCACGAAACACTGCCAGTGCTCATGATTGATGTCTGCGTTGTATCCACGCATAGTGCCACACGCGTAAGTAATCTGCCGACCTAATTTCGAGAATTCGTCCTCAAATCCTATGGATCGCGGGCTGGATTTGGATCTCGCGACCACGTCTGCCGCCTTGTCTGACAAGTAATCCATAATGCGGTCAGTCCATGCCATTTCCAAGTTGTCTCTAGTTGAACAGAGCTCCGCTTGGATGTTGGATGGCAGCATGAGCCTCATGGTTTCAGAATCGCACAGTCGTCTATCTAAGAATCGATGCATGAAGTTACTGTAGATGCCGAGCCTTTCGATGACTCGCTCTGCAGTCCACTCTTGCGAGTAGTCGTTGTCAGCCAGCTCTTCGATTCGAACCTTGCAAGCATGCAAATCCGTAACTAGCGGCGAACAAGACATTGACGACATCGGGACTTCCATGTTCGTCGCAGTCTCGGTCGCATTGTCGGCGTCCGTATCGGTCTCATTGTTGACTTTCATGGGTGCGCCGAGCGAATGCGCAGAGGTATAAGTCGTTCCTTTGCCCTTGGTCCGTGAATTGCGAGCCATTCCTAGATATTTAGTGTGAATAGTACCGGCGACGAGGTAAGCAGCAGAGTTCAGAGCAAGAAACACTGATCAAGCAAGATGCAAAGGGAAGAACAACGACTACGAATGAATGCCTGCAGAAGACACAATGATCCAGCATGACCTGCAATACTGGAACCATTCATGGCTCATGTGGAAGGCCGGATGCAGTACTCACGAACAAAGAGCCATCATTGCGATGCATCGCCAATGGAACATACAGGTACGAGACCATATGATGTCTGTTTGCGGCCAGCGAGACGAGATCCTAGATAAGTCATCCATAGCGCTTGTAAGATTGTGCCCGCAGATGTTGAATAGGTGAGTTTCACGTTCTGACAGTAAGTAGCTCGTAGTAACATGACCGTATCCTGTCCGGACCTTTCTTATGTTCGTATAGAGTGATTAGATAGAAGTGGTCATCAAGCTTGCTGATCCTAATGAGCGTAGCGCGCACAGTAAGCATGGTGGACGGATGGCGACGGGGAATGTGCGATGGTGGCCTGTGCAGCGTCGCTGGTGATGTCCGCTTCTGGCACATTCCTTCGCATAAGGCTCTCTGCTTAATTCCATGCTGTTTTCTTCCCCGAAGCACGCACAACGAAGCGAAATCTGAATGGAATAAGTCCTGGCGTCACGGCAAGAGTCATGGCATTTCATAGTCCGGGTCTGTCGCAATTCTGAGCTTTCCTTGTGATGATTACAGTACCTTTGGTGTTTGTACCTGGGTGGATGAGATGGCGGGATTGCAGGCAGGTTCATCGTGTTTGAAGCCGAATCGTCTTGCTGGCGTTCGCCAAAGTGGATGTAGTTCGTGCATATCCTCGGTTCGCGCATGGCATGGAGATTTGACGATTGGACACGTAGACCATCAGGTAGAGACCGGCTTACAGCGGGAGTGCACGTGCGAAGTGACAGAGCTGGCGAAGCCACAGCACAGCGAGGGCAAGATGCTGGTGAGAGTGATCCTAAGTGGTCTGAGGTGTTGCACCATGCAGAAGGCGCTGACGTAACGGCGAATATGATCGTCAGGGATGGGTCTTGGGCTGAAGGAGTTCATTGGACGGCAAGATCACTGAGACTGTTTCTGGACGTGCTTGTCCTGCAGAAAGTGGAGGAACGGGTGCTCTTGAGGGACAGCAATCGCAGCTGTGGCCGCTGGACACCAGTAGTAGTGTCAAGTTTGTCCGCGTTGCCCCATGATCACCCCGCAAGTAAGGCCCGCTAACCTTCGCCTTGGGCGTGTTAGCGTGTTCTGCCGTGGTCTGTGCACGCCTGGAGTCTATTGCGCTTAAGCACTTTAGAGGGACAGACACAAAGCGTCCTTCACCACCATTTATTTCACACTCTGCACTGCTTCTGCTGAGCTTCTAGACACCGCTACTAGCATAGTTGACGCTTGGTATCTACGTTACTAACAGTCGATTCCACTGTCCCACAAGTCGAACAGTTTCCGTGACGCGGGACAGCTCTCTTTGTCCGCGCGTTTGGCACCCCTCCACCCTCGTCCAGCATTGGAGTCAACACACAGACGATCACTTTCTCTTGAAGACGAGTATTCTGCACTACATATCCTGCAGCGTGGACAGTGTTGCAAAAGCCTTGAGCTCGAGCACTACGCGAACCTCACGGGCTTCAGCCCAGACATAGCCAGCATGGGCGATTCCGACAATGCTGGAGCCCCTCCATCCCCTCCTTCGAGAAGAAAGTCGTTTGTCGAGATGCTGAACCCTCGAGCCTTCGGCAGTGCCTCCTCAGCGACATCGGCCTCACCTTCGATAGCCATCCCTACCTCTCCCGGTGCATCCAACAACGGCAGAAAGAGCATCTCCCTTGCATTGGGTCTTTCAGGCTCTGGCAATGCCCAGGAGTCACCATACAACGCCTACTCGCGGCAGCGTCGAGCAAGCGTCTCGACCTCGTCGGCTGGTGGCTCGCCAGAATTCCGAAACAGCTTCGACGATAATGCAGTCATCGAGGACGACGACAAGGTCGGACCGATGAACTCTCCTCCCAGCCCGTCCTTGGGCCGTAGGCTGAGCTTCGGTGCCCAAGCACTTCGTGATGTGAGGCAGGGTGGAACATCTCCAAGCAACAATGCTGGTAGGCGATCCTCGTCTTATTTATCCACCCTGAGTGAAGATGCAAATCCCGACAACAGACATCGCAAGCCTAACACGCGACCCCAGGGGACGGCCAAGACTGGAGGTAAGAGTCAAGGTCGATCTCCTATCCTATCCAGCCCCGTTGTTCAACTGCACTCAGTCTCTGATTTCAACTACACGGTTCCGCTGTGGTTGGGCAACATGCTGACTACTTGTAGGAGAAGGCTTCAACTGGTCTGAAGCCATGAGGGATCGAAATAAGAGAGCATCGGTTGGGTCGAACCCTTTCTCGCCCGGCCACAGTCGAAGCAAGTCACTCAACGCACCCGGCCCCGAGCCACCGAGAGAAATGCCTACACAGGCTTCGGCACCAGCTGCACCCCCGCCCGGAGCCAAGATCAAAAAGCCTGACCATCTCGGCGAGAGGATGCTCCGTGGTGAATTTATGATGGACTAAAGCAGAATGCAACGTGGGAAATGTACGAATACAAGATTGCCATGAACTATGAAGCGAGATGCCGGATGCTGATGAGTGCTTATGCATGCGAAGGGGAAGGGAACAGGCGCAACATGTGTGAGCTTGCGATTTGCCGTTATTGAATGGGCCGAAACGTGGCTTGCTTCTACCACCAAGATTGTCCTAGTATAGCTATAGCTGGCCAACGCCGAGCGAGAACATTTATCACAACCAGCTGCTTAAGGTCCATTGTCCGACGCTGTGCGGACGCTTTTACGGTTCCTAGCATGCGTTGCATGTTCGTAGGTAGATACCTCGACCGCCGGGGCTCTGGGGGCTGTGTCAGGGCCCACAACGGCACCAGGGTGGATGGGGCTAAGACGTCAACGGTGAGGTCTCGTCTCGGAACGGCTAGAGCTTGGTGCAGCATCGCGACATAACTCATGGTGTAAACACGGTCCCCATAGACTTTTTCGTGTCGACAAGAGCCCTTCAGCAGCATTCACCGATTCCAAGAGTCTTTTGCTTGTGCTGCAACAGTGCGCTGCTGTGCGACTTGAAACGTACAGCGATCGTGTGTGCCGAACATCCAACAATGCTTGTCAACAACATGACCAACTGATCAGAGTCCGAGGTTACCGGTCGTACCTTCCTTGGAGATCCCATTACCTGCTTCTCATCTGCGATTAGCCAGGCGCGATACGGGTCCGCCCAATTGACGAAAATCCCATTCTCCAACGTCGTCCAGTTAATAAACCACGATGGAGAAGACTGTGAAGGGCGCGACGAAGATCAAGGTAGGCAGGCTTCTGGCTTGCGCAGACACGAACCTCTGCTGACACAGGCAGCTAGCAGCGCCGAAGACGAAGTATGTCGAACCCATTCTATCAGCGACGCGTGGGGGAGAGACCGGCGTGGCAGATGTCTTCCATACTCTGCAGCTGCGACTGCGCGATTCGACGTGGACCATCGTGTTCAAGTCGCTCATCGTCGTGCATCTCATGATCCGCGAAGGAGCCCCGGAAGTCACTCTCCGGTTCCTAGCAGACTCGCCGAGAAGACTGGCAATCAGCCAGTTCACCGAAGTGCAGACCCAAGGCATTAGCATCCGGCGCTATTTCGAGTATCTCCTGGAAAGAGTCAAGGCATACCAAGACACCCAGACCGACTACGTTCGCTCTGGCGCTGGCAAGATGCGAAGCTTGACCGTCGACAAAGGCCTCCTGCGTCAGACTGAGGTCGTACAGGCTCAAATCAAGGCACTCCTACAGTGTGATCTGCTGGGAGGCGCTGATCCTGACAACGAGATCTCCACGACCGCCTTCCGCCTGCTTACCATGGACCTGTTGGAGCTGTTTAAAGCCATGAATGAGGGCACCATCAATGTGCTCGAGCACTACTTTGAAATGTCCAAGGTCGATGCTCAACGCGCCCTGAAGATCTACAAGACTTTCGCCCATCAAACGGACCTGGTCGTGAACTACCTCTCCATGGCGCGCCAATACCAGGCCTACACCCGCCTGGAGGTCCCCAAGCTCAAGCACGCTCCAACAACGCTGACCTCCTCACTCGAAGACTACCTCAATGATCCGGACTTCGAAATCAACAAACGGCAATACTTGGCACAACAAGAAGCAAAGAGGACAGGCAAGCCGGTATCAGCTATCGCTCAAGGCAATACCCCGCAGAAAGCTGCACCTGTCACGTCTGTACCAAGACAGCCCCAGTCCCAGCCCCAGCCTCAGCCCTCGAAACCATTTAAAGGTCCAGCTCCAGATCTGATGGACTTCTTCGAATCCATCGAGCAGAACCAGCAACCAATGGCACAGCAGACCTATCCCCAAGACCAGCAAATGACTACAGGCTATGCACAGGCTCAAATCTATGGACAACAACCACAAATGGCTCCACAGCAAACGGGCTACAACCCTTTCATACAAAATTTTGCACAACAGCCGCAACAACAACCCCAGCAACTGGCTCAACCGCAAGCTCTGCAGCCGGACTTCACCGGTGCTGGTTTTGGGGGCTACGGACCCCAACCACCACAACAGACACAAAATTACAGCTTCAGCTCGCCCTTTTCCTCGATACCGGAGAGCAATGCAGTGGAATTTCCGCAGCAAGCGATGCAACCATCCGCGCAGCCGCAAATTTCGCAAGTCTCGTCGCCAACCTCCTTGCAGCCACAGCAGACTGGCACAAATCCATTCAGACAGTCGACGGTACCAACCGGTGGCAGTCAACCCTTCCAGAGCACAGGTATCCAGCGGCAATCGACGAATCCCTTTGCCAAACACAACACTGGCATGCTCCAGAGTCAGCATATACCTCAACCGACATCACCGCCACCAGCCGCATTCGATCAAGAACAACAACCCTTTCAACCACAATTCTTACCAGTACAGCAAGAGCCTGCTGCACAAGCTCTGCAGCCACAGAGGACAGGCACGAACCCTTTCGCGAAGAACAACAGCCTCTCCCCGCCGCCGGCCAGCCCGCTGAAGGTGCATGTGACCGGCAGCACAAATCCCTTCAGGCAGAGCCAGTTCGTGAATCAGCAAACTGGTCAAGGCTGGCAGCATTCAGCCCAAGGGACATTTGGGGGTTTGGATGTGAATGGCGTCCAGACGACTTCGGTGTTTCCAAGACCGGGCGCCCAGCAGCAGACGTAGTGATATCTTTGGAATGCTTTGGCACTATATGACAGGAATTTTACATTGCATGGAAGGTAGACTTATTCGAGGGTGAATGGCATCTCAGGCGCTACATGCAGTTTCATTGTTCGAGCTTGCCTCAGGTTAACATACACCGTGCTTTCCATCCACAATCTGGAGTGTAGCACCTTTCCAAATCCATCCATGACTGACACAAATGGTTGCCTGCTACTTTCTTAGTTACACAAGTGTCCCAAGGGCGCAGACGTCATGTAAGACCATCACTACTGTAGAACTCGGAAGCATTTAAAGCATCACCCACCTGTGGTTATCTCGATTGCATTGAAATCTATCGAGCTGCTTTTCGTGTCTGTGTTCGTGTGTACAACCTATCACGCAGTACGTTGGGGCTTCTCAACCTGAAGGTCCCTGTTATCGGCAGAATCCGTTGCTTGCCGTTTCTGGTTCGACTTCAATCTCAACACAAACCTCGATTCGACCTGACCTGAGGTGTTTGTACAAAACAATCGGAGACATTATCACTGTCAAGCTACTGCAAGATCCTGTCAATCTACAGTAGCTGTAGCTTGCTCGCACATGATGTGTACGGCTCGGCGTTCATGCAGACTACTTGATCTGACTGGTAGCTACTTAACGAACAATGGCAGACTCTGAAGACGCCTATGACGACCACTTATCTATCATCCCATATGACACAAACCGAGAAGTTGTCCTGTAAGTTATGAGCTTACATGCTGGTCTGAAGACACTAATCTTCGAAGCCGCCATGCCGACTCAGTGGTCGTGTTTGACCCTCAATCGAGGCAGCTCATCCTGAGGAATCGCAATCGCGGTATCGAAAAGCCGGCCACAGATACTTGCTGTCCTCAGTGCGGGCGACCATATGACCATAACAGTTCCTCCGCTGTCGACGACGAATACGCCGACGAGCAACAGCCTTCATTCATCAATAATGAATATTTTCGTATGCTAGCCAGCAGCCTGCCCAGCTCGACCCATAGCTCGGCACCGCCGTCCCCACGCAGGCAACTTGCGCAGCCTGTTCGTTCGCCATTGAGTTCAGCTCCGATAGTGCCACCACCAGAGGCAGAGTTCATCGGCAGCTCACCTGCTCCGCCAGATCATGCTCACGGCATTTCAGAATCAGCCTTCGCTCCAAACTATTTCGAAAGGTTCTTCGTTGTGGAGAAGGAATTAGGTAGAGGTGGACGAGGAGTAGTGTTGCTAGTGAGGCATATGCTCGACAATGTGGCTCTAGGACATTTCGCATGCAAGCGTGTACCTGTCGGCGATGACCATGCCTGGCTTGAGAAGGTGTTGGTCGAAGTCCAAGCTCTGCAAAGCCTATCGCACCAGAACCTCGTCTCATACCGCCATGTCTGGCTTCAGGACTACGCCATCAATAGCTTCTCACCTAGCGTACCGTGCGCTTTCATCCTGCAGCAATACTGCAACGGTGGCGACCTACACTCATATGTCTGTGGCCCAGCGCAAGTCCAAGCAACTACGCAAGACCTGAAGGAGCGAATACGCAGGCGGTCCAAAGGAGAAGCAGAAATGCCTCGAAAGCTGAACGAACCCCGCAAGCTCACTTTCGATCAAATCTATTCTTTCTTCCTCGACATAACTGAAGGCCTACGCTTCCTGCATCTCAACGGCTTCATCCACCGAGACCTCAAACCGAGCAATTGTCTACTGCACCGCGTTGGAGGCGAAACACGTGTCCTAGTCAGCGACTTTGGGGAAGTCCAGTACGAAAATGCCATCCGCAAATCAACAGGTGCCACAGGCACGATCTCATACTGTGCTCCAGAAGTGCTCAAGCCAGTCTCTCCTGGAGGCCCACTAGGTAATTTCACATTCAAGTCTGACATCTTCTCCCTTGGCATGATTCTTCACTTTCTCTGCTTTGCAGATCTACCCTATCGCAATGCAAACGTTCTACAAGAAGAGAGTGAGGACCTAGACTCGTTGAGGGACGAGATTATGTCCTGGCTAGGGTTCGACGAGCGAAGGAGAGAACGGCCAGATCTACCGAGCAAGCTGTATGCAGTTCTGAAACAACTTCTGTCAATCCACATTGAGAGCAGGCCCACTGCAGATGAAGTTCGCAATATTGTCAGGATGGGAAACATTGACTTCGCGCCTGAACTTAAGCGGCGGAACTCACAGACCGGCCCAGACGACCTCACGCCCGGCAAACGGATCACAAAGATTGATTCGCCCGGGACAGGCAACTCAAGCAAATCACTCAGTCGGCCGCAGGACATCGATGCGAGGTCTCCCACCCGCCAGACTCAGGTCAGAAGACGTGGTCCGAGAAGTCCTCCGCTTAGCGGTCCCGCAAGCACCTCTACCAGCCCCCGAATGAGCTCGGAAGAGATAGAAAATACCACGAACCACACGGCCCTTATGATGCGAAGGTCATCATCTCAGGGACTTGGTATGATACAGCCGCCACTCCTCAATCCACAACCATACGCCCATGTCTCGAACAGCACGTCACCCGAGTCACCACGAAAACCCACCTCCCCAAGCCCAGAAAGGCAATCGCAGCAACAACAGCAACAGCTCCTTCTACCACCCTCACGGCCTTTAGCCACGTCCCAGAAACTCCGCCACCTCCTCCTACGCCGGATCAGCACCCCATCGGTCGCAATCCTCATCTTCGCCACGAAGTTAATGAGCGTACTGCAGCCGTGCCTAAGTCAGGGGATTCACGGTACAGTGTTTTACGTGACTTTCATACTGGCTGCTGTGGAGTTGGCAACGTTTCCGCATCCGTTGTGGCGAGTGTTTGTGCTGGGGATTTTACATGGTGCGATTCTGTGGTACGCGCATGAACGAGGCTGGTGGTGTAAGGAAGGGTGGGTGTTAGGGAGATAGCGTTGGTGTGTTCGATGAGTAAGATAGTGATTGAGCTAGGAAGTATTTCAACGCGGAGAAGAAAAGGGAAGGGCCGAACAAGCGTTTGTTCTAGCAGCAATGACTCGCTATCGAAGCCGAATCACCTAAGCGTGAGCGAAACCAAATTCCTTCGGCCTCAGCGATGGTCCTGACGCTTGAGCTCTCGATGCTGTCCTTCTCTCGCTTAATCAGAACTTTCAAATCTCCTACATGTCCCACGTCCATTGAGGCGCTCTCGATCCCGCCAGTCCAGGAACATGACTTATACAAGCAACCAGCGGCGATGGCAGATTCCCATAGTGACGAGCACAGCTTAGGCACAAACTCCCTTTGGCACCCCTGGCGTGCCGGTACTCCACCTCGACGGTCGGCTGGGTCGACGGCTCGCCTGCGAAGCCGGCGGGCAGAGGAGCCGGCGCAAGAGCAGAAGTCAGGAATCAGTACACCTGTCGTGACTAGTAAGTAATGTAGGAAAGCTTTGATATGGTCTGGTCTCGTCTGGCTCTGTTCTTGATCAGAATGTATTGTATTGCGTTACATTGCATTGCATTGCTCGCTTTCTCAGCAGCGACAAGTGGCTCATTAACACTATGCAGAGTGAGCAAATTAAGCTATATCTCTCTCTTTCTCTCATCAGAAGAAGAAGAATCGAAAACAGAACATGCTTCGCCAAAGCAATATTTGTACATGGTTCTTTCTCAAGCAGCAGAGGGGTCTCTTCAAACATATCTTCAGGACAGGTAGGTGGCCGGCAGATGGCCGAGAAACGAACAAGGAAACTCGTCAGACTCCAAAGTCGAGTCTGTTGTGTTGTGCTGTGTTTGTGTTGATTCATGCTCGTATCGTCCGGTTCAACGTGCACTTCATTATCGTGATTGGCTCTTCCTTAGGCGAAGAAGATGACCACCTCGCCTCGGTCGTTCCTTTTCAATCGCAGACCTTTCCACAAGTCCTTCTCTTCATCTCGCTTCTCGGAATCTCTGGTGATGTCGCTGTCTTTGTGGTACCTCTTCAACACTTTATTAATGCTGTAGCCCTTGGAGCTGTCTGGGCCCTTTGTGATGTATGCGAGGAAATCGTCGCATTTCCTCCTCAGCCGTTCTTCAGCGCCGAAGACGACCATCTGGTGATCATCTCTTCTAGCTTTTTCGTCGTCACTGTCGGATGACGAGTGTGCAACCCTTGGGTGAGGATGGTACTCGATTGCGTTCTGGGTCGAATGCCTTCCATCCCTCTCACGCGAGACATCGGGACTAGAATCGCCATGGCGCTTCTTGGACCTTGAGGACCGCTCCATGCGCACGTTAGCACTACTCGTTCCGTTGTGGCGCGTGACCTTGTGTTTCTTCCTTTCTCTTTTCTCCCCATCGCGTGATCTTTCCTTCTCTTGCGCGTCAGAGCTGCTTGCGCGTCGACGTGAGGTTGACTTGCCGACGGCGCTCTCTGCATTGGTTGAGAGCGCCCCGTTGATCATAGACATGACCTTTCCTGCTCGTCCCTTGATACTGATGCCTAGGCCGCTGTCGTCGTCTTTCGTTCTTCGTGTTCGTTTCAATGGAGATGGGGGCTCGTGATCGTGGTGCTTGGACGGCTTGACGGGTTTGGTCTTGGCCAGAGCTCGTCGATCTGGATGAACGTCAGGTGAGGAAGGAGGTGATTTCTGTCTACCCCAATCGTCCTCCTCCTTGGTGAGCATGCGCTGCAAGCCCCCAGTCAGACCCGAGTGAACGACGGCTCCGGGTGTATCAACGACCGAGCGGACGACTGTGCCAGGCGCATCGAGCATGTTGGTGTCGCCATGGTCATCTGTTTGAGCTCGTTTCCGCTTCTTCTCGCTGTTGCTGCTCTGTCTGCTGTGGCCTGCAGAGTCCGGCACGGCTCGATCGAGTTTGGACCTTGTTACCTTGGCTGCTGGGGTCATGAAATCTAGAGTGGTGGTGCTCGCGTTGAGATGTGCCGGTCTTGGATTGATAGGCTCGGCGCCGTATGTGAACCCGTTCTCTTGATAACCCTTGCTGTCAAGCTGCTCCTCTTTGCTTCTGTACTCATTTCTGCTCGTTGGCCGACTGGCTCCAAAGAGGCTCGGGGCGCCATTCTTCATGAACATCTCTTCCCTTTCTGTCGCAAACTGTATCTGGGGAGTGTCTGGCTCTTCATCGGGGACAAGGTAGTCGAACACGCTGTCGCGATTCTTCACAGCTGGGGGTGGTGTAGGCACATGAGGAGGGACATCAAATTCCTGTTCGTCTTCGACGGTTGGGTTTCGAGCGACAATGGCATTGTTCTGGCTGGGCTCGAGGATCGAGACCGACTTCCTTTTCGAGGCCTTGTTGGGCTTTTCGCGATACAGATGTCCTTCGTATTTCTGCGCTTCTGTCATACATGACTGTGGTTCCTGGTCAGCATCGAGGTTGGGGGGGTTGGTGGGCACGGTTTCAACATACTGTGTGAGCCCGGTAGCCTGTTCCTGGAAACGTTGTCATGCAATCAATGCAGGTGAAGGGCGCATGGCATTGATTGCGGTGCGAGTCGAGTTTCTTCTTGGTCTGCACGTCACCACAACCCTGTAGACCGAATGTCAATGCTTTGAAGAAATGTATGCGAGGCGCAAACGCTTACCTCACATTGGAAGGAGACCATGTTGGTAGCCTGCAGGCAGGTACGAGGCGGTGAAGGGTATTGACTCGTCGAGCGTCTCAGCAGCAGTGAACAAGCGCACTGGACGGAAGAAGAAAGTCGCAACTGGCTGCTGTTGGATGGATACTGAATACTACTGGGGCAGCAAGACACAAGAGGACCGGCTCCTGTGCAAATGAGAAACAGCGGTGCTGGTGAAGCAGTAAAAGAGTGGATGTCTCATCAATAAGTGAGGCGACGAAGGAGGGGCGGAGGGATGGCACACTTCGAGTGAAGGGAGCACGAGTACTAGAGGGCAGAGGGCATCACGCTCGTCCTGTGGCAGAGGCAGAGTTATCGATTGACTAACTTCACCTAAGTTAGCCCGACGCTTGCATGGATTAGGAGGGCATGCAACACACAAAAATAAAAAGCTTCACCATCCCACATCTGCTCTAGCTCCGTCGCGTAGGCATGAGGCCAACCAATCTCCACCAGAAGATCAACTTGTCTCAGGCCCGAGACGCGCTTCTTCTAAGGGGCTGCTACTGCTGCTGAAAGACTTGAAGGCTTCCCGAGGTCAGATTGGTTTCACCTTACTGGATATGACGTTTCTTCAAAGCTGGGGAAGCTTCGCGACGCGTACTTGTAGTAGGATTGTAGGTAAACCTGATTTCCCCAGTGCTGCACCCACTGCCGTTGCACGAACTGCTTATAGATTCCTGGTCTGTCTTGATGCGAGACACCTTTACGCAAGCCTCCAAGAATCAATGCCACATGGTCACTTGAGCTAAGATTTGAGGTCTATGATGCAACCGTGGTGTTCAGCTGTGGCTGTATGCAAAAGCTAATCCGAGATGGTTGCCATCTTTCTCATTGAATGCGCAATCAACAGATAGTCTTGGGAGATTAAGCGCGGGGAACTGTCGCGCCACAATTATAGCGGCAACGGAACTCAAGGGCGCGCAGCGCAACCATGAGCTGACAAACTTGCTGTAGCCCTATCACCATTGTCCAACATGACAATGATATTGTGTATGTTGCTGGCAAAATGAAGAGATCCAGCCAGACAACGAGAACTCGATTGTAAATCGTGCATCGGCTGAGCAGGTCTCGTGCGAGTAAGCAACCATAGTTGTTTGCACGTCCCACACCCCCAATGAGCGCCATGTCCGATCAGAGTTCATATATCCTTGCAAGACTCCCACCTGATTTGCGCCCCCAGATTCCTGATCACGCAGCGTGTCAAACAGCCGTGAGTCTTGCTGCGGATGCACTTCCGGACCCGATCTTCAACCACAGTCTTCGCGTCTACCTGCTTGCGCGTTGGCTAGCGATCAACGAAGCCAGTGAGTGGGCACAGCAGGACAAATTGCCGCTTCTCTTCGCTGCGTGCATATGCCACGACCTCGGCGCAAGCGACCACTACAATGGGCGTCAGCGGTTCGAAGTCGAAGGCGCGGACGCTGCATCCGTGCACTGTGCGAGTCATGGCTTATCTGCTGAGGATTGCCACAAGGTGTGGTGCGCCATTGCGCTGCACACTTCTGCAGGCATAGCGGAGCGGATCGACCCTTTTACTAGGTTGGTGCGTGTGGCTGTGAAGCTAGATTTCTCTCTTGCAACGCAACATGCACACGGCGCCCAACGTTATGCAGCCGAGATCGAGCTTCTGCTGCCACGTCTCAACGTCGAGAAAGTGCTTGCTGATGCCGTGGTTAAGCAAGCCGCCAAGATTCCTGAAAAGGTGGATGGCATGACCTGGCCTGACTCGGAGAAACACCCCAAGGCTTCCTGGCCAGGCATCTTGCTGCGGGCTCACATTGAAAACCCGAACTATGAGGGTGTGAACCCTGCATTCTAAGTCGAACTGCCGACGCGGATAAGCATGAATTCTCTTCGCATCACATAGCACTATCTCCGTTGCTGGGACTCGGAAAGGTATTATGCTTCCAGATATGTGTGCTTTTCAGAGATGGATAGGGCGGGTATCCAAGGACGCCTCACGGGTCTTCAACTCGAATTAAAATTGGGTATAGTTGTATGTCTATTTGTGTACCTTTGACACTAAGAGAAGCAGCCAAGTAGATGTCTGTCCAGCACATCAGCTCGACTACAGCTGCAGCCTTCTCCCTATTGCTCCAAAGCACAAGCTCGCGCAAAACAATATGCTTGCCAACCATAAAAAGACTCCCACTTTCTCAGATGTTTGTTCGTGGTAGATCTCCGGCACAGGCACGAACTGTGGGTTGATGAGGAGCGACAAAAATGTTCCTCCAACGCTGACGAATAAAGATAACGCAAAACCAGGCTTAGACCGGTCGATGAGGTACCACAGAACAGGGTTTGCCACGGCAAGTGTAAGTGAAACCTGCAGGGTGGATTGCCAGGGGACCTTCCTCTGTGACCTCGTTAGCTCGTTCGTGCTTCTCGTGTTCAGAAGACTTACCAGTGCGAAGGCGATACCCATAAAAGCGCCCACACTTCGGACGGTGGAATACCACATCGGCCCAAGACCGTTGTCCGTCAGGGAGGGTCTTTCCTTGCCAGACTGCGACATGCTAGATAAGCTTCGCAGGCGCTGATGTTGCTGTGTGCGTGTGTCAACTCCGTCTGCTATTGCTTCTCCGTCGTCAAACAACACATCAATCTGAGGAAGAGCATTCCCCAGAAGCACACCCATGATGCCCCAAGCAATCTGGTAGTATAATGAATTGGCGACGCTTGCTGGGACCGGCACGGGAGTAATTCGTGAGGTTTTGTGCAGATGCGTAACAAGTGATCCAAAGCCCATACCGAAACCGAAGAGCATGAGAGTCTGGGCAATGAGTGGCACATAATATTGCCTGAATCCTCTCTTTCGTGTTTTGTGAATCATTGGCCCTCTAGACGGGGCACCGTTGAAAGGAAAGGACGGGGCTTGTAGGGCGGCTCTGATCTTTTGACCATCGGATTCTGCGCTCGGCCTTTCAACAGGCGTCTGAGCACCTGTTCCATACGGTGTATTCAGCTCTCCTCCTTTTGACCCGTCCGTAGCGCTGGAGTAGATGCCCAGCAACGTCGAAGAGGTCAGGTTCAATATCGATCGTGTTCGACTCGGAGGTAGATTTGGGTCAGAACGGTTGCGATTGTTCATCAGTAGCTCTGGATTCTGGGCCTCTGCTGCTGGAGATGGCGGCAGCGATGAGTCTGTGGAAGCAGGTGTCATCTCGAAAGCCCTCCTCGGGGTCGGACGGTGAATGGATGGCATTTCCATCTTGAGAACCAAGCAGATGTCGTGGTGCTTCTAAGAACTGTGAAGTTGTGATCTAACTTCAGCCTAGTGGGAGTGGCAGAAGTAGCACCCAATTCGATTAGGCGACTGCCGAGCCTACTGTCAGTTATTGATAGCGCAGTCGAAGACAGAGCCCGTCAAGTCTGCTGGCTACGATCAAGAGTACAACAGCAGCAGAGAAGAGCAATCAAGTGGTGGTCACACAGGTCGAAACGCACACATGGGGTAGTTGGATGAGGGCCGTCCAGGTGGAGAAGTTGTGTGCTTTCACAGTTGCTGTTTGACACATGAAGCCCGCCCCATGTCAGCAAGCATTGGCCGAGCCAGTCAGCACATCGAGCTCATCAATCATCGAAGTTGTGATCTGGCCATATTCACATGCTTCGAAGACAGGTCAACGTTAAGAGGTCGGCGACACAGCCGACGAGGAGGCAAGAGTGCACATGGAACGACATGGATTCGACTTTCAGGGCCTGCACCTCCCGTGGTGCCCTGCAGTGGCCGTGATCTCATAAGCATAGTGGGGTGGGTCTGGTTGGCCACTCTGCTATGATCACGTGGTCTATAGGTATGACGATCGATGAAAAGAATTTCAGGAGTTACCACAAGCCAAGCGATATACGGCATTGACCTGTTGAGCAGATCAGAACTTCCCATCCAAGCAAGGGTATCAACCAGACGTTAGATCCTGTCGAACGACTACTATTGCCAACAAAATCTCAGCTAGATTCGGGACTTACTTCCATCACTAGCCAGACAAACGACCACCAAGATGGCGCTCACCCAGCAGTTTGATCCGGAAACGGCAGACAACTATGAGGACATGGAGAAGCAATTCGCTGTAAAGGCAGTGCATCACATGACGGTCTACTGGGGCATCCTCGAGAAGATGCCAGGCTCGAAGTTGAGATTGACGCGTATCGATGATGAGATTCTGGAGCACTTCAAGAAGGAATTTCCAGAGTTTGATCCTTCGGATGAAATCAACGAGGACCAGATGAAGAGCAAAGAGGGGAAGGAGAAGTGGAGAAACTTTGTCAACCAGTACGAGAAGAAGGTCGATGACTTCAATTTTGGCACAATGCTGAGAAAGAGTTCCAAGACTGAGTATGGCGAGAAGGAGACCATCTTCGCCGTCAGAATGCAGTTCTATGCTATCGAGATCGCGAGGAATCGTGCCGGTCTGAATGACTGGGTATACGAGCAGGCGCAGCAGGAGAAGCAGAAGTCGTGAATTGCGCACCGCTGACAAGGCCTACGAGAATACGACAGATGTAGTGACGTGCATAGTCAGCACTGCTACGCGCACTCCAGCTTCTCCCAAACCCCGAGCACGGCCGAAATTCATGTAACAAACGATTGGCGTACTGCTTTGCGCCGAGACAAAGCATTCTCTAGAGGCCTCAAAGACTTCTACATGGCAAGCTCGACTTCGACAATATTATACAACTGGCCGTCTTCCTTCCGAGACTACTAGGGTGCTCCTGACAGCTTGATATTCCGCTCGGTGACCAGTACCAGAAATCAACCAAGTGCCTATCCATAGCGAGCGCGAAGACACCGCTCACCACTATTGTGGGTAACGTCGACAGGCTATGACCAAGTGCTAGCGACCGGCATTACTGGTTATCCAGTAACTCGAAACCTTGTGCGACTAGGTAGTTGCGCCTGAAATGCAAGGCAGCTCTTGAGTCGAGGAACAGCATTCCTCTAGACAATACTAAGTCCTTTCTTGGCAGTCCTCGGACTATGCAATCAGCGCTGAAGACTACGTGACTTTTCGTACATACAAAAAGCCATCACCAGTGAAGCAATGAGTAGGACATGTTGCGAGATGCTGGAGAAGGAGAGCCCGTCAAACGAAGGTCTGTTCAGCATGAGGCTCATACAAGCCCCGGAGGTGTCTTCACCTTCAGAATTATCTTCTCGTTTACTCGTGCCTCACACCTACTCTTCCTGGTGCCCGCCTTTCTCCTCGCCGCACTTGCAGGTCTTTTCTTACCTACAATGTCTATACTGGTCGGTCGCTTCCTCAACTCGTTTTCTCAGTATTCAGGCGGCGTAATCGACGGCGATGAGCTGACGCAAGACACTTTGCCAACGCTCTACGCTTTGTTGGGCGTAGGAGTAGGCATTTGGGTCGTAAAAGGTGGATTTTGCTGTGCATGGATTGTATACGGCGAGTCTCAGGCACAGGCGGTGCGCGAGGACTTGTTTTCCGCATTGCTCCTGCGAGACCAGGCATGGTTTGAAGCTCAGAAAGCTGGCGTTGGCACGTTATTGAGTAGGATTCAGACGTATGTGACGGCAGTCCCTGCCTTTTGTAGCTAACCTTGCGCAGACAGGTACGCGACTTCCAGTTAGGAGTTTCGCAACCGCTTGGCCTCGCGACCTTATCCGTCTTTCAATCAATCGCTTCACTTGCAATAGCCTTCTACTACAACTGGAAGCTGACATTGGTCTTGCTTGCTGTGTTTCCAGTCATAGCATTCGCGCTATCCTTTTTATCCAGAGGCTTGCAACAAGCTATCCAGCAACAACAGTCCGAGCTGACCAGCGCTACCAAGCAAGCCAGGAACGCTATTACCAACTTCACTGTACTAAAATGTCACAATGCCCAATCCAGCGAGGCAAGCAAATACGCTGAAATACTCATTACAGTCTCCCGGCACTTTCGAGAACAGACACGTATCGTGGCGGCTCAGACTGGTTTTGCGCGCTTTGCTGCCACCGGCCTACTGGTGCTTGCCTTATTCTTCGGTGACCACCTTATTCACGATGAGAATGCATCTGCCGGCTCCGTAATCATTGCATTCTGGTGCTGCGTCACAGCTTCGAAAAGTTTCAATGACATCTTGACACAAGTCTTAGTGCTTGAGAAGGGCAAAGCTGCTGCTCAGGCGCTCCGTGGCCTGATACAGCAGGTTGATCGTGGCAATAAGCTTCCAGATGGCTCCCATTGCCGGACACTTTCTAACCTGGAAGGCGATATCGAGTTCAAGGAGGTATTTGCCCACGCTCACATTCGCCTCCTCAGACTAAGAGATCTAGGTTGAATTTGCATATCCTGCTCGACCAGATCAGAGAGTGCTCAGAAATGTTACATTTCTTTTCCCTGCCCACGAAACCACGTAAGCGCGTTCGTGCCCTCATACTGGTCCAGATGCTTACCCTGGCAGATTCGTTGTGGGTAAAAGTGGCTCCGGCAAAAGTACACTGAGTACATTACTGCTCAAATTCTATGTCCCATCCAGCGGCAAAGTGACGATTGATGGCAAAGATGTGCAAGGGCTTGACACAAGCTGGCTTCGCAACAACTTTACCCTTGTGCAACAAGACAGCATCCTCTTTGACGGTACGGTATCCGAGAACATCACAATCTGCGACAAAAGCTCCTCGCACACCGCGGCCATCCAGATATCAGAGTGCTTGGCCTTTAGCGAGCTTGAGGACACTATTCAAAGTTTACCACAAGGCATTGACACCAAAGTCGGCAAGGGTGGCATGGGTCTATCCGGCGGACAGAAACAAAGGATTGCTCTTGCTCGCGCTAGGTTACGAGACACGCCTGTGCTGGTTCTTGACGAATCAACGAGCGCGCTGGATGAAACGAGCAAAGTTTGTGTCATGCGTAACATTCGTCAATGGAGGAAGGAGAAAACTACAATCATAATCACCCACGACCTGACTCAGATTCAGTCTGGTGACTTTGTCTACGTGCTAAAAGATGGTGAAGTGGTTACTGAGGGTTATCGGTCAGCCGTGAAAGCGGATCTCGCAGATACTCAAGGCCTCGACATGATATCAAGTCCACTTACGCCGCTTTTGGAAGACACAGTACAACCGATATCCGGAAGAGAAAGAATCATGCATGGTCAGCAGTCTCTACCGATGCGTGCCCACTCGAGCGCTTCCATGAGCTCGTTGGGCAGTACTACGAGCGAATATACGGCAGGCTCGGAGACCAACCTGTTACTGACAGCGGATATTGGACAGAGACTTACCAGGATAGCGCGAACGTCAGTGAGAGCATTGTTAGCACGACGTACACTAGTCAACAGCGAGCACCTGACGGGGATGCGAACTAACGTCACGGATGAAGAGCTTGATCTGGAATATGAGATGTCGCAAGTGTCAAGGACCCGTAAAATGCATGATCGGCTCACGATGGCTCAGTCTATACGGCCACTTACCACCCACCCTACGCTTACAATACGTCCGACATACCAACCGCAGGGTGTCGCACCTCCCCTATCGGTTCGCCCAATCACTATTTGGGATGGTAGCACTCATGTTGCATCCGAGGCTAAAACCCATAATAGTGGCGACGCGATCACCGCCAACAGCAACAAGACTCTTTCATTGCCTCAGATATTGTCGACCGTCTGGCCAGCTCTGACTTCGAGTGACCGTCCGTGGCTCGTGTTAGCCTTTGCGGCCGCTGGAGCCTATGCAGCTGTTCCTTCCGTCTCGGCCTGGATTTCGGTACAAGTATTGCAGACATTCCACCAGCACGACGGCTGGGTACAGGAGGCGAGGAAGTGGTTATTGATACTGGTCGCCATAGGCTTCGCAGACGGCATAGTAGCGTATACTGTACAGTACCTCTTCGAAACCCTCGGTCAAGCGTGGATCACTGCATTACGCCAGAAAGCCTTTACACAAATCATCCTTCAGCCTAAATCATGGGTCGACAGCGACCATTATTCGACTATGGAGATATGCAACATCCTCGACACAGCAGCAGAAGAGGTCCGTGACCTACTGGCGAGGTTCATGTCTTTCGCATTGATCGCTGTCATCATGGTCTCAGTGGCCGTCTTTTGGAGCCTAGCCACCTGCTGGAAGCTCACTTTGGTGGCTCTTGCCTGCGCCCCGGCAATTTATGCTGCTACCAAGGTGTTGAACGTCGTTTCCACTCGTTGGGAGTCTCGCTCGGTCGAAGCTGCCGAGAAGACGTCTGACATCTTTGCCGAAAGCTTTTCAGATGTGCGGACTGTAAGATCTCTGACGCTCGAATCACACTTCCACAAAAAATATGTCCAAGCAGTATCACAAACGTTCGTGACCGGGCAGCATCGGGGTATCTTCATCGGTCTCTGCTTCGGCTTGTCGGACAGTTCGGTGCCCCTCGTCACGGCCTGTATCTTCGCTTACGGTGTAGCTATTACTAAATCCCTGGAATTCACTTCACAGGCCGTCAATACGGTTTGGGCCGTGCTGTTGTTCAGTATGATGGCTGCAAGCAGTGTGCTAGGTTCTATACCACAGATGTCAGCAAGCGTCGATGCTGGAAATCGAATTCTACGACTCAAAAACCTTCCCTTAGATTCGCACGAGTCGAAGTTGGGCGAAAGGCTCGCAGATGGCCATTTCAGCGGCGACATTGAATTCAAGCAAGTCCAGTTCAACTACCCGTCTCGACCAGACGCTACAGTTCTGAGAGATATGGAACTCACAATTCAAGCCGGACGGCATATTGCCGTGGTTGGTCCATCAGGCTGCGGGAAATCTACAATCATCTCGCTGATTCTTGGCCTTTACCCTACCTCCTCCGGAACATTGAAAGTATCTGGCAACAACATTCAAGATCTGGACCTCCCGTCCCTCCGCTCGTTCATTGCCTACGTCCCTCAACAACCAGTGCTATTCCCTGCAACCATCCGCGAAAACATCCTCTACGGCCTCGATACTCACGTCACAAAGGCAAGCGAACATCAAGACCTGATGCACACCGCCGCCCGCGCCGCAGGCATCCACGACTTCATCACCTCACTCCCCTGCGCCTACGACACCCTCGTCGGCGACGGCGGCACAGGTCTCTCTGGCGGCCAAGCCCAACGCATCATCCTCGCGCGTGCATTCGCCCGTCGGCCCAAGATCCTGCTCATGGACGAGCCGACAAGTGCGCTCGATGTCGAGAGTGCGGATGTCATCCGGGAGAGTATCCGACGACTCAAAGGGGTTACGGCAGGAAGTGGCGGTGCAGGACCGACGATCGTGGTTGTTACACATGCAAGAGAGATGATGGAAGGGGCTGATAGAGTCGTTGTGATGGGAAATGGGCATGTCGTTGAGGAAGGATGTTTTGAGGCGTTGATGGGTGGGCGGGGGGAGCTGTGGCGGTTATTAAACGGGGGATGCAAGGGTAGATGAGTAGTTCGTCTTAACCTTCTTGCGTGGAATTTTAGCGACGGAATGCTTCGTTACTTAGACTCTGCCTCCCTACGAGAGAATTAACAAATTCTTTTTGCTTCGAACAATTGTTGTCAACCCAAGTCACCGGGAATGTTTAAGACTCACGCAAGAAAGTGGGGTTGGTATGTATAGGCCGCCGAAGACCTTTTAGTAGGCGACTGATATGGTCATGCTAACGTGCTATCTACTCTTAATCGGCAGAACATCATAGAAAACCGTAGCCTGCCGCCATCCTATCCCGCCCTTCCATTCAGAGCGTTGGTATCTCGAATACCACGATACTGTATCTCACTTCCACCGCCCCTATTCTCCTCCAGCAGCACGCACACACCCCCACGCTACACACTGCACCGATCCAATCACGTCTCACGCGAGCGCTCGCCTCGACCTAGTTAGCGGTTCGGATTGAAACACCATTTGAGGTACTCTGTGTCGACCTGTGCTGGATCAATGTGCTTGGGCACTTTCGGGGGCGTGTTGCGCCGTTCCTCGACTGTCGAGGCCGATGGCAGTGTAAACGTCGAGGTTGGGTTGGTCGGTCGTGGTAGGGGATGTGCTTGCTGCGTTTGCGTCTGCGTGTGTGCTTGCACATCGACGCTCTGGCTGGGTTGGGGATGTACGTTAGCTGGTGTGCCCCTTATTTATTCGGGCACGAGCATATGTAGAAAGTGCTTACTTGTTGGCAGGGCCTTGGATGCTGCTACTACTCTTGTCATATGTCTCTGTCCTCTGCATGTGCTCGGCTGAACTGTGTCCGACTGCGTTTCTTCGTGGTCTCGGTTCGGTGGCTGGATCTTCACCTTGATGCTCGCGCCACTTTCTGCTGGTGTAGCTCTCGTGGTAGATCTCTTTGAGCTGTTCTGCTGTAGGGACTTCTGAGTTTGCTGCTGGTCCATTGGCCGTTCCGCCGCTGGGGCCAACTTCATGAGCGAGCTCGGCGGTGTTCTGGGCAGTAGCATTGTCTGCACCAAGTGTCGATGTGCTGCTTGCGGTGGCTGTAGAAGGTTTGTAGGACTGGATGGTCTTGCTGCGCCTCTTGAGACTTTGATCAATTGCTCCAAGGCCGTCGTCGTTAGCTTGGAAGGGACGGCTGTCACCCATCTGCCTTTCGGACATTATGGCTATGAATATTCCAGCGAAGGTATGTGGTAGAAAAAGAGGAAGCAGAGGCTGACATGTTCCCAATTTCTTATACTGCCTGCTGCCATCGTTGATCGCGGTATCTATGGTAGGCAATGCTTGTTGCGCACAATCGATTGGGCCCGCAAGACAGTTGTGAGCACATGTGGCGTTGCTTGCTGCCATCGTCCATCCTCAGTTATGAGTGCGCTAAGCAAGCTGATTCAGTCAATTGAGTCGGATTTCATCTCGAGTTGCTCCTTGGTGATTAGCAAGGGCGACCTACATATGTAGTCTGCTGTAGATAAAATGACTCCAAAGCCATGAGAACTCTTGACATGACACAGACTTGCGATTACCAAAGACACATATCAACGCGATAGCGCAACGATGCTAGAATGAGGACATTGTGTAGGGGGGGACGTCAAATGCAATTGGTCTATTCTGAAAAATTGATTTTTGACAGTCAGCGCAGACCTTCCGTTTATCGGTCTCAAAACTGATTGTTTCTCCTTCGCTCCAGTCAGAGCCCATTGGAAGCAATCCAGCGCCAGCAATGCATAGTAGTGTTGTGTATCAACATCCATGCACAACGCCAGCCATTTTTGAGTCTTGCAACTCTTGAATCAAGTCGCTCACACAACTTTTGATTGCCTTCTATGAGCCCCATCCGGTACCATTGTTTTCATGTCTTCGTGTCGAAATGTCTATATGTTCATCATGTCCCGAAAGCTGACTTGCTAGCATCCTCGTAAAGAACAGCGAAACTTTTGTGCTTTTGAAAAAGTCATAGCCTCACCCTTCCTTTGAATGCAATATGCAAGTAATGACGCCGTTCGTAAGCAAGCCTCCAGGACATGTCATCCTTCCTTCCAGTCATCATGCTCTGTGGAAAGAAGATCGACACAAAGGTTGTTTTGGGGTATCTGAAAATCGATCGGAAAAGTCAACGCTCTCTATCATGCATCATGCTGAAAATTAATAAAATGCCGAATGGTTTCGTCGTAAAAGTCGTTTCGTTGTGGTTGAAGCCGCCTCCGCCAATCCATCATAATGGAGTGGCATTGCCGAAACCGTTCGCGCGCAAAAGCTGAAATATTTGTGGTTATCCGTTGTGTGATGATGGACTGTCTCCTGAGGAGACATTTACCACCAGGAAGATGGGCCACTAGCGCCACCTGGGTTACCGTAGCCGCCGCCGCCGCCGTAGCCACCGCCGTACCCACCACCGTAGGATGGAGCACCACCACCGTAGCCACCGCCAAAGCCGCCGCCGCTACCGCCGTAAGATGGTGCACCGCCGCCAAGAGCGGGACCCATGCGTCGCATGTCTCTGGTAGCGCCAGAGCCACGACCGCGGCCACCACCACGACCACCTCGGCCACCACCGAAGCCTGAAGCCTCGCGGGAGATGTTCTCGAGAAAGCCAGGAACTTCCTGGTTAGCCTCCTTGAGGAGCTCGAGAAGATCGCGGACAATACCTCGGTTGCCTCGGTTGAAGAAAGCAGTGGAGAGACCAGTGTTTCCAGCACGACCGGTACGGCCAATTCGGTGCACATAGTCGTCAATGTCAGTTGGTAGATCATAGTTGACGACATGGGTGACGTTGGGGATATCGAGACCTCGAGCAGCGACAGCAGTAGCCACCATAATTGGGCATCGACCGTTTCGGAAGAACTCGAGGGCTCGTTCACGTTCTCGCTGAGTACGATCTCCATGAATGGCTGTGGCTGGGAATCCCTGGGTGATCAAGAAGTCGGACAATGTGTCAGCCATACGCTTGGTCTCAACGAAGATCAAAGTCAAGCCGCCGGCATGGGTATGGAGAATGTCGAGCAGGACAGATCGCTTGTCATGGTCTTCGACGTACTCAATCTTCTGAGTGATGTTCTCAGAAGTGGATCCGACTCGACCCACAGACAAAAAGACGTAGTCCTTCAAGAAATCCTTGGCGAGCAGCTGAATGTCTCGTGGGAAGGTGGCAGAGAACATGAGTGTCTGTCGCTGCTCAACGTTTGGCATGTCTTCACCTTCAACGATTCTCCGGATTTGGGGCTCGAAACCCATGTCCAACATTCGGTCAGCCTCGTCAAGCACCAAGTACTTGATGTTGGCAAGAGAGATTCGACCTCGCTCTATAAGATCGACCAGACGACCTGGAGTTGCGACAAGCAAGTCGCAGCCACGTTCGATTTGACGCAGCTGACCACCAATCTCAGCACCACCATAAACGACACATGGTCGGACCCAGGATCGGTAAGCGAATTTTCGAGACTCTTCGTAGATCTGCGAGACCAGCTCACGAGTAGGGGCGAGGATGAGAGATGTAGGGAAGGCCTTTCGTTGTCTGAAGCCACCACCGCCATAGGAGTTGGGGTTGGTAGATGGACCGTTCTTGAAGGCCTGAGACAGGATGGGAAACAGGAAACCTCCAGTCTTGCCAGAACCAGTCTGGGCGCAAGCCATCAAATCTCTTCCGCCCATGACGATGGGGACAGAGTATTTCTGCACAGGTGTAGGTGTGGTGTATCCTGAAAGCTTGATGTTGCTGAGGAGGTGGTCATCGAGAGGAGGATTTGTGAAGGCGGTGACTGCCTCGGGAACATTGGTGCCAGAGGCTTCGACCGGGATATCGTCGTAGTTGGCGAAGTTGATACCGGTGGCTGCTTTCGAAGGGTCGTTGGGGATACCAAAAAGTTCTCGCTCGACTCGTGGGTTAGGTGGACCTGGGATGTGTTGACCGTCTTTCCAAGTTCCATCTCCACCGCCTCTAGCACTGTAGCCCGAGCCACCACTTCTCGCATCGCTGCCGCCGTAGGAGCCACCACCGCTTCGAGGGTTGCCGTAAGCATTCGCGTTAAAGGCTGGGGGACCTCTTGAAGGAGGAGCAGCTGCCGGGGCGCCTGGTGTAGGCCAACCATTTTGTGCTGGGCCAGGACCGCTGGGACCGCCAGGACCTGGTTTGAAGTCAGGAGCGCTTGCCCAATCACCGGTTTGTTGTTGGTTACCCCATGCATTTCCTCCCATACCTGGCTTCCCGTTCATCGGGGCAGGGCCATCTGTTTGGTCCATGGGTGGTGCACCGCCTCGACCTCGGAGGTGTGGAGGAATGTAGGCGGATCGACCACCGTTGATGCCATTGGGGGCATGTCGGGAGTCATTGAGGGACAGGCCGTTCATGTTCAGTTCGTGAGCCATGCTTAGAGACTGTTCTTGGTAGCGTCAGCAAATGTCCATGGGAACAGGAGTTTCTGGCTGCCTGGCCTGCGGTTTCTACACTTCAGTCTGCTCACCGCCAGTGAGGTGCGAGTGACCCAGCCGAGGCATCAAGCCGCAGGACTCTTTGTTGTGACTTACTCGTTTGAATATGATAGTTCGAGGGTTAATTTGTTCGTGGAAGTCCGATACTAATTATCAGAATTCTAATTGGGGCGAATTCGCGGGTTTTGGTTGTTCTGTAGTCAACCTTTCGTTCACGCAGATAGAGGAGAGTAAACGCCTCTCCAAATTCTATCTGAAAACAACGAAAGAAAAGTAACGACAGAAATGATTGAATATGCTGTGTCTTGGGTATCTTGGATTGCGGTGGTTGTGAGGTTGAAGAGGGAGAAACAAATTTCAAGAGACAGGCAAGCAGCATCAGCCTTCAAGCCAGAAAAATCGCCTACCTACGCCAAGCCGAGAAATTAAAAAACTAGGCTAGAGGTAAGCCTTAGTGCCTTGCTAGCACCTTCCTTCGGGCGAAACGAGTCGTCGATCCTCAACCTGAGGTCATCCTCCGCAAGCACATGCACGCGAGTGGCGAGTGAAGGGTAGAAAACCTTGGTGCCTGAGAATGCATCGGTCTGTATCAATTCAGAATAGCTTGGCATTTGACTTTACGGTGACCGAAACCTGACTATCTACGCAATGCTCTTCTCATCCTGCTTCAATGCCTCATACGCCCTGCTGCGCCTGCGAGAGACAAGCCACATAATGAAGACGAAGCCAAAGCCGAAGAGCCCAATCTTGAGGATCCAGTCCTGCTTCACGAGACTCTGAAGCTCGTCCGCCTTCGGTGTAGATGCGTCAACTTGCACAGGAGCAGCTTTGTCTCCGTCAACAGGCTTAGTGATCTCGACGTGGTCACTGTCATCCTCCAGATACTCGGGATGGGCGTCCGAAAAGAGTTCTATTTCGTAAATCGTCTTAGTTCATGCTCGTACTCATTATGGACCGAGGTTGGGCTTGACCTTGATCCTACAGCTCGACATGTATACCTTCTTCAGGTACCTCCAGCTCGCCACTCTTTACAATGGTGACTTTCTCCTTCGGCTTGTCGCCGGGGTTCTTGGGAACAGTTTGAATCTTGTCTACAATCTCGTACCCCTCAAGGACTTCTCCAAAAACCACGTGCTTGCCATCGAGCCAGCTGTGCAGGGTTAGCAACGTACAAGCGGCATAAGATAGCGGCCATACCTCGTAATGATTGTAGTTATAAAGAACTGTGAACCGTTGGTGTTTCTGCCGGCATTGGCCATGCTCAGGAGACCTTTCTTGGTGTGCTTCAACTTGAAGTTCTCATCCTCGAACTTCTCGCCATAGATAGACTTGCCGCCTGTACCATCTCCCTTGGTGAAGTCACCACCCTGGATCATAAAGTCCTTGATGACTCGGTGGAAAGAGGAGCCCTCGTAGCCAAATCCCTTCTCACCAGTAGCAAGAGCTCGGAAGTTCTCAGCCGTCTATGTGTCCGATCAGTAAGTGCCTGTGCGGTTACGCCGATGGAATGCTAACCTTTGGGACAGTCTTGCCGTAGAGGCCAAGCACTATTCGACCCATATCTTCCTCTCCATGTTTGATATCGAAGTAGACCTTATGTGTGATTTTAGGGCCTTTGGCTGCCTCTGCAGTCTGACCAAAGAAGAGTAAAGCGGCGGTCAGAACGACCATCAACGATACAACGATCTTCTGTAGGTTCGCCATTTCGATTAGCATATCCTGACAGGTCTGTAGAGGGGTGTCGAAGCAGGAAGGGACTTGTTGTCGAAGTGTCCGCAGCTGGCGGGCAGGTGGGCCTCGGCCAAATGAGGAAGGTGCGGCGTATGGGGAGGGCCCCCAAGTTTCTTGCCAACGCGACTCGGACAGCATCGCAAGGCCCAGGACTTGTAGGCTGCCGATACCTTGTTCTGTGCTTTTTGTCATCGTTCCTAGCAAGTCATCATGGTAGGTATTACTGCACAATCGGTCAAGGCGATGCGCTTACCAGAGTCAGGTGTTCATCTTCAACGTCAACTTCCCCGAACGGAGATTCGTCAAGCAAGCTCTACAATCTTTCTTCGGCATTGGCCAGAATGGGTGTGGGAGGCTCATGGCCAGATTCCACCTACACGATACAGCTAGGGTCGGCGAGCTGGGCCAAAGTCAGATTCTCGAGCTCAATGCAGCGCTTGATGGCATGAAAATCGAAAACGACCTGCGACGACAAGTGTTGCAAGACATTCAGAGATTACGAGATACTGGTACCTACCGCGGCAGGCGCCATGCTATGGGGCTCCCTGTGCGTGGCCAGAATACAAGAAACCAGATCAAGACTGCCACAAAGATGAACAGAGTAGAAAGAAGATTGTGATAGACGTTCCTGGTTGTATAATATGGTTTGGCTAGCACTTCAATTACGGGATGGAGGTCGGGGTCGTCGATCGCTGGAAGAGTCTGCTCAAAACGTAGAGGCGCTGGTATTAGATTGTGCAACAACGTTCGCCCAAGACATCTGCTACTAGAGCAAGGACTCGATAGCTGCTCAGTGGAAATCATGCAGCGACACACCCTCGAAGGACGAGGACGTTCCCACGAAGAAGGTCGAGGCAGAATGGTGCTTGTCCTGAAGTGTCGGCTTTGCAATTCTTGCCGAGGCGGTTGCTTGGCGCATAGGGTTTAAGTCTGCATGAAACCAGTGGGAGCGGTGTGTTGTGTGAAGGCGAGGTCGGATTGTGCAAAGATCAGCCACATAGCAGTGTTGTCTTGGAGTACTGTCATCTCAGCTTGTGCTGAGTTCAACAGCTGCCAGAGCCGATTGTACATTATTGTAGGGAAATGCGAACCTGCACAATATGGTCCATGTCCTCAGTCGGGCTCACCGTCAGAAAGCTCTTCAAATTCCCCCGATTGCTGAGCTCCCCTAAGAGGGTTCTCTACATTCATGACACCAGTTGCTTTCAGTCTCTCAAAGAGCACAAACAGCTTTTCTGCCTCCTTCTCTTTCTCTGCGTCTGTCATCGCCGGCATGTTCACGGGTGCCTCAGCATCACGTCGTTGACCTGTGACAGGATTGATCTGGACTCCGCCATCGCGGGAATCGCTCGTACTCGCTGTCGTCTTCAGGTCTTCTGGTATAGGTATTTTGTGGGTCATGAGATAACCGGCAGCGTGGCCATAGCCGATGTTGTGCACGAAAGTTCTTGCTTCGCGGTCGGACAAACCGAAGAGCAGATCTGATATAGCTTCCGGCAGAATGGTCAGACCACTTGAAGTCTGTAGTCTCAGCAACCGGGAGGCGAGTGACTGTGAATGCCCTAGTGGCCTGTCTCGTTCCCCGTCCTGCGGCAACAGACTCCGCCTTAACAACTGCCTGACTTGAGTATAAGGTAGCTCGTTCAGCTTGATGGTGGCTGTGATCAACGCGATCAGCATCGTTTCGAGCTGTGCAGGTCGTAGAGATGAAGTGCTTCGGTCAAGGAGTTCTACGAGGCGGTGCGCCAGACTAAGCATGATGTTCTCTCTGCCTTCATTCATCGATGCCGGCCACTCTACTACGGCCAGGTCGTTTAGCAGCTGAGCAATAGGCGGATCTAGTGCACTTGACGGCAGCGCTATCGTGCTCACGATATCCATGAGACTTGCAACCGTCTTTGAGAAAAAATGCATCTGGCCAGGGTACTTGCTCGTGAGGTTGTATAATAGCTTTGTGGTTTCGGTCAAAGCCATAGTATCCATCGGACTGCGTTCGAACGGAGTGTTCGAGATGCAAGAAGCATGCTTGGACAACTGTGTTTGCATGTGGTCAAGAAGCTGATGAGACTCGATCAACGCAACGAAATCAACTTTACCCCTGTATGTCAGAAGGAATAGAATCCTTGCTCCAACAAATTCATAATCAGCGCTTTGTTGGCTATAAAAGTCTACCACAGACTCCTTATAACCTAGTGTCGCAAACTCCGACTGCATCTCATCTCGTAGTAACAAGGCATTTGCAATGATCCTGGCTGCTTCCAGACTCGCAAGTGGTCTCTGGTTGTTCTTGCTGCCGAAGGCAATCTCGGCGAGCACGTTGAGCCCTGTTTTGCAGTAGACACAAGGAGCGTTCGTTGGTTCCCGCGCAGTTATCTTGAGATCTCCCAATCTCTTACCTACTCTCACATCGTCGAAATTGTCGTTGTGTAGCTCAGCCTGAATGGCGTTGAGATCCCTCTCAGCCCTGTCCGGAGGTGTCGCCATGAGACCTGGCAGAGACGGGTTAAGGAGCAAGTGTCAGACGAACGATGCTCATGGACATGGAGACACTGTCGCATGAGAGTGTAACAAGTAGCTCAACTGCTTGGTCCTCTGGCTAAGTGTTGAAAGCAGATGATAGATACGGTTGTATGTAGCGGCCAGGACTGTACAGCCAGTACGGCTAATAGTCGGAAGCTCGGTGTCGCGTCTCGCGTAAAGTGCAGGCAAGCGCGTACTGTTCTCCTGTAGTGTTGACGGTCGAGTCCTGATAGTGCTCGATTTAATCTTGCAGCTCATCAGTGCCCTTCTACGTGATAACAGACGTAGGGGTCGTACTGTACAAATACCATGGCCCTCCACCATTAATTGGTCGAGCTGCAGGTCAGCATGTCCGTGCACGAAGTTCCTCTACCGAGCCCTCCCCCCGACACCCACCTGAGGGCACCAATGTCGAGCCTGTTCGCAAGAGCTGCTGGCACCAATCCACACTCAGAGGGCCTCTCGGAAGCTACTGATGCCGAGTCAGAGTACGGGGCAAGGAAGAGGGTCGATTTTCATCCGTTTGCGCAGAATATCTTGGACCTGCCTCAGTTGTCTACACCAGACTCTGAAGTTCCACCTTCCCTCAGATCTCTACCTCCTTCACGTGACTGTCAACTAAGCTCTAGGCCGATATTGAAACAGAGATACAGCCTGGAAAGCACGTTGGGGCTCGATGGGCAAAAGGAAGCAACATCAACCGTGGACAATATGGAGTCCCTTCTACAACATTTAGCCAACGACGACAGGTCTTCCTCGATTGATGCCTATCAGACAATCACCAATCTGATAAAGATGTACGACGAACCTCCCGAGCAAGAAATCCTGCAGAAGAAGATGGAAGAATTGCAGAAGTACATCCGGAGAGACCTGGTCGTTTTGGATACCAATATCGATGCTCTGCCGTCTGAGGAGAGGTTGAGCATGGGGAACTTGGTCATGAGCGCCCTCAAAGTCCTTGTCACCATGGTCTGGAGTCCAGTATATTCGCCCTGCCTGACCGACGAATTTCGACAGTGGGCCACTGAGCGGTCCATCCACGTCCTGAAGGAACATAGTGCATCAAAAGCCACCTTACTGCATTATATGCATCTGCTCGCTACTCAGAACTTCAATGTCCGTATCATGACCCATGCGAACCGCGTACCACGGATACTTGAAGTGCTGCAGGATCTCACGGATCACATCTCGGGAAAGGCTGTGGTCGCAGAGAGACTGCTGGTATACCAAAAGCTTATAGACCAGGGGAAACCTGCTATGAGATCGAAAGCAAGGATGTGGGTCAAGAATCTGCTCACTGCCATGGGCCATAGCTTCAAGGAAGTCCGCAGTAACGCCATCTCTGCTGGTACCAAGGCATGTATCGCTTTTTCAGGACAGACTTCAATTGCCCCCGTGGTAAGAGAGGCGCTGGCCGAGGTGAGTAATGAACGGTCCTTGAGTTCTTCGATAACCAACAGGCTGGAACGCGTTCTTGCCGCCAAAGATGAGGCAAACCAAATTCCCCAGATTTGGACAATAATCCTCATGCTCTGCAACACCGGCAACTACAAGCTTGATACGTGGCCGCACCTCCATGAGTGGCTGAAGCTCATACAGCGATGCTTCAATTGCAGCGACAGCACCGTGCGGGTGCAAGCCTTCATGGCTTGGAACCGCCTATACTACGTGGCCCGGCCGACAGAGGCTCCAGAAAAGGTGGTATCCATGCTGGCGAAGCCTGCTATGATCCAGCTTGACAGAACAGGGAACAGTCAATCTGGAAAGGGCACTAGGCAAGCTGTTATCTCAAGCTACTGTATGCTTCTCTACTACGCATTCAGACCCGCAGCACAGCATGCACAGTACACCCGCATGTGGAACGAGTTCGTGGTCAAGGTCATGACCCGCGCGTTCCTGTCAAAGTCTAGCGCGAATTGCGATCTGTCGTGTAGGGTTCTTGCAGCACTGTTTCACAGCACTTCACCCGGATCACGGGTTTGGAATGAGAATAAGGCCCATGAGAATGCACCTCTGGACCCTTCCGAGCTGCCAACAATTGATTGCAAATGGGTCCGGGCAAAGATGTGGTCTATACTGTCCATAGTGCGGCTGCTTGTTGACTACGCCTCATTTGGACCAGGTGAAACATTGTCCGAGCAATCGTATATCGCTCAAGCATGGCGTGCCCTGGTCAGATCTCTCCGGGAAAGCACTAGCAAGGAGGTCATGCTGACAACGGACACCAAAGCTGCATTTGCAAGCATACTGGCCTTTTTGGGACCTACGACGGACCAGCACGACCACAGCCGCCTCGGTCTGCTGGCTAGGATAACCATAGAAGAACTTGGCCCTTCTGCGGTGTTGCAGGCGTTGGAAACTCCGGCCGAGTGGCACCATAGCATTTTGCTCGAGCAGCTGATACGTCATCTAGCTGAGTCTTCGGACGAGACTGGAGTTCAACGACTCGAGCAGGCCAAGCTCCTGGATCGGTGCTTTGGCCTGCTGCAGGAAGACATACGCCAATTAGCTCAACTCGGAAATCTTACTGACCTGGATAAACAAGTTGAGGTGTTGCAGTTCATGAATGATGTCCTGCGGCGGACGCCTCCCACAAAAGCGCTGCAGTGTCTTGTCCAACTGCAAGACGCAGCGACAACGTTGATTGAAGGCTTGAAATTTCCGTGCCAGCGTGAATTGAGCACCTTTGGCCTCATAGTCGCTCAGGATCTACTGTCTCACGTGAGTACATCGCAGTATGATCTGCTCGACAATCTGATTGCGGCCATCCTTCGCACAAACTGTCATGAAGTGCAGCAGGCTTTACTTGAGGCGTGGAAAGAGATGCCCGTATCTGAGGCACAGCCTACTCTTGGCGCACAGACTCTGGCAGCGATCGTGGCTCTTCCTAAAAGACTTACCAAAGAAGTTGGAGACTTCGTTCCTGGTACGGACTCTGTCTCTGTCTTCTCTATGGTTCTTCGACTGGCGAACAGTGGGCGCAAGCTTCTAACAGACCAGCTACATAGCCCAGGAGCGCCGTCGTCGGTCCGGACGCGTTCAGCCATGACCAGACGCCAGAACATCAAAAACAAAGCTAGACACAATGACTCTCAAATAGAGTTCGTGTCTATAGAATCCTCCCCACCAGATTACGGGAATTTCGACTCGCAGCTATTGACTGCTCGTCAGAAAGATGTTCGGGTGAGACAGCGCGAGGAGCCAGCGTTGACTTTTGCAGATCTCAGATCGAGTCCTTCTACAGGCAAAGAGCAGGCTCAACCTTCAGTGTCCAGAGAGGCCTGGAGCAAAACCCCCGAGAGGCCAATGACTCCTATATTACCACACGACGACGACGATCAGCCACCTACTCCCACCCCCAAAGCAAGAAAGTCGTTGCTCGTTCACCTGCAACCTGATGTTCCCTCATCACCGCCATCGATAGTGAATGGCGAAATTGTGACAAAGCCTGCCACCACGATTACTTCATCGCCTGTCAAAGACCCTGCTGACGCTGACGACGCCATCCAGCTGGATGGGGTGCAAGAGAACAATTTTATCTTGAACAATCGGACGTCAGGTTTAGTAATGAACAATTACCAAGAAGTTGTCAGTCCTACGAGTCAGAAGCAACAGTTAAACGGTGGGAGGAGTCAGTCTCCCGAGCTAGCTGTCGAAGCTGTTGTAAGAGTTCCAGATGCCGAATTGGCTACTGGAAATGTTGGTCCTGCAGAGGCCAACGTGTCAACGCCTGCGTCATACAGCGATGAGGATGACGCCTTGGCCGCATCTCAGCTCACACAGAATCTGATGGAGGAAAGTCAAGACTCTCAAGCCGTGGCTGGCGTTCGAAAGACGCCCCGATCGACCTCAAAGAGAAAGAGAGAGGAGCCTCAATCTGTAAAAAGCGGAAAGAAGAAACAGAGACGAAGCTCGGTCACCACCAACCACGAAATTGACCAGGAGCAGCTACGAAGAGAGGCCGCCAGTGGGGAAACAGGGGACACTATTGTCGTCAATATGGACAAGGTCCCATTCCGTCCAACCTCGAGGCGTGGTCGACCTCTTCAGCGGCGTTGGTCCAAGGACGCAGCATCTGCACCTCCGACTCCTTCACAACCTTCACAAAAACCGAGTTTAACCACGCCTTCTTCCACTCCTTCCAAGAGCGCTAGGAAGAGTCGTACAAAGAGGAAAACACGTTCGCAAGCAAGCAGAGAACAGAGTCCTGTTACCCAGATAGTGGTGGCTGCGGAGACAGCTTGTGCGGAGTTGGTCGCGGAAGTAGACGAGGTCACCACGAATGTTGTGACGACCGGAGTCAGAAAGTTAACAATGCCGGAGCTGCCTTCACTTCGGTCTGAGGTTCCTGAGACCGCCGAAGCACCGGCAGCGTCGCTTGAGCAAAACTATTTGGTCGCAGACGCTCCCACACCACTCAACTCCCGAGCGGCTGAAGTGGTGGATGCCGTTGAACCACAGCATCATCTAGCCGAGCCGGGTTCTGTCCAGCCGGCTGCGTCGACCACCGCTCCGGTGCAGAATCAAGAGACAGGTGCTCAATTTGATTTGGCTAGGAAGCTTGAGGACATCCTAGAGCATCTGAACACTGTCGACTCGTCAGCAATGGGGTCAAAGTTTGATCTTGCCACGGTCCATAGCCTGTGTTTCAAGATTGGGTTAAAGGCACAGGAATTGGCTATGAGCCAGCACTGAGGGAACGAGCCGGGGCAGGCACTCGCAATCAGGCAGATCATTACATTATTTGGCAGCAATTCTAGCGAGTATGAACGGAAACGAATTTGGATTGATAGGCCCATACATAGAGGTCCAGCGTAATGGCAGCGTGCGGTTGCTGTTGAATGATGTCGAAAGATAACGACAAAGTTCAATAGCTCGACCTTCGTACTTGGTTGATTGCTGGTATCCTCATGAGTACTAACCTAAGTTGTGCGTGCGTTTCCACTGTGGCGCGATACAAAATAAAGTTCCCACCCACGAAGATACCAGTATTCGACCAAGCATTATTTTCGCGTACCACAACTGGTGCTTACAAGGACATGCATAGTAAATGAGGCAGGTAGTCAGCCTCGTGACACCGTCATGAAGCTGTACTCCAGGTGTGCCTGAGCCTCAGTGCGCCACGCTATCGTAGAGGCTGCTGCTAGCTCGTATACAGTCGCAAGATACCAGCTGGGGGATCTTGAATCTTGCATACGGCTCACTGGAACGAAGAAAGCAAATCTCAGCGCAGCAGAATCTGGGGAAATATCGCTTGAGCAGACCACTCTCGGTTAGCTGGCATTTAGCTCTTGGTTAGCTCAATATCTAAATTGCGCTGCCGAGCCGCCAAGAAGATTTCAATCCAATCTATTACATACAAGATATTCGTCTGGCCACCCAGCTTCCCTCCTTGTGCTCGCCGGTCACGACGATCTGCGAAATGTCCTGTGGGAAAAATCCTTTCCACGTGCGTGCCCACGCAAAGGCACGTCAAGCACGTCAAGGCGCTGTGCTTAACGCGCTACAAGTATGGTTCAAGGTGACATAAGTGACATGTGCCGGTATCTCTCTGCTGTGCCTGTTTTGCTCGTCGCACGAGACAGCACTTCACAACGATCGCCTGAAACTCTCATCGAAGAGACACGTTTGCGTTTGAGATAGTTCAGCTTTTGCTCTATTTGTCACTCCTCGCTCTGTCGGAAACGCGCAAGTTGTCACGTATTACAATTTGAAGTAGAAGCACAACCATGCCTAGCGAGCCCACACATCACTTTGGCCGTGGTGGAGCAGGTAAACAGCCATGTTTTGCGCGTCGTCGTGGCCCTTCACTAAGCGACCGCAGGCAATGTAACAACCAAGGACGACAAAGCGCCTAGGGTGCCGCCCGAGTCTACCACACCAACCTTGAAGAGCAAGAACTATACGACTGGCCGAGGCGGCACGGGGAATATCGTCAAGAATGAGAACCCAGAGAACGCGCGCAAGGCGCAGGACATGGATGTACCAGGAATCGTATTGCCCGAGAACGAATATCACACCGGTAGAGGTGAGTTATAGCCAGCCATACCAGGACGCCAGAATTGACTTGAGTCGCAGGTGGTGAAGGTAATCGAGTCAAGCCTTCCGAAGAAGAGGCCGCTGCGGCTCGTGAGAACAACCAAAAGGTGCGATCCGCCAGCTTTACGAAAGACAGAGGAGGCTTGAAGGGCATTGCAGATAAGGCTAAGAATATGGTGAATGGGAACAATTAGGAGAAGTGGGCTCGAACACGACTGCTGTGAATGTCCTAGCATGCGATTCTTCCAGCAAAACACAACGCACGACAGAGAGACCCAAACTGGAATATGTGAAAGCCTTATCGCTTTTATTCGTAATTTTTTTTCCTTTTGCGCGCCTGATCCCCTTCGGGCGTTTAGCTTTACCACGAGCGAGCCGCTGCATGCGATGGGGAGACGGTCCTGCCACATGGGTCACGCAAGATTGTGACAGCTGCCAGTGCCAGAACCTTGAAGACGTGGTGGAATTCACGGTAGCGCTCCACCAAGATATTCATTCAGTAATACTAATGTCCATCCTCACATGTCTGCAATCCTGACTGCAAATCTTAGCGACTGCATTCACAGCTGGGTACGTCAGGTTGCAGCCACGAGTACCTATCTCATTTTCGCAAAACTTAATCATGGTGGTCGATCTTCGGGTATTGATCGAGTCATCGGTTGCTTACTCCATGATCCGTACAATGTGCGTACACACCATGGCCCGACAAGCAGTTGCATGAGCTGCTGCGGCTTAATGCATGCCTGAACGGCGCGCTGGGGAGGCTACTGCTCGGGGCAATCATATCCAGCCGGCTGTCAGAAGCTTTACCGAGACCCTTGCAGGTCTAGCCTAGACTTAGGCACATGGTGGGACATCTAGGCTTCGACGATACCCGTGCTGGTGCTTAACTTTCTTTTTCCCGACAGCCGCCAGCACAGCAAAGAGCCAGCGCCGACTGGGGTTCTTGCTCGGGTAGAGCGATCTTCATGAGCCCTTGCAGGCCCGGATGTGCCTGGGCTGCCCCTCCGCAAGCAGGGAACTGTAGGTTTTGCTGAACCTTGTCCGGCGATCAGCGTCGAGAGAGCAACCTCTTACGTGCATCACATTCAGTTGTTGTTGCTTTTTCGAGTGCTTAACCATATATGCTGTTGCAGCGTACCGATCCGGGACACAGCAACCAGACGACTGTCACGCTCAACAGCAACGTCATTTGTTCTTAATGTGCTCGAAATCATGACTACAATGCTTGCGCCCGTCCACTACCTCCAAAAATTGCAAGTTCTGGTTTCAACGTGCTCGTTCGAGGAATCCCACTAAACAAACTGCTTCTCCGCTGCTTGTGCGAATCTTGGTGCCAGCGTGCCTCCAGATTCTGCAGATCGTTCATCGGAGAGAAGGGTCTACACAACTTCAGCCTTAACGTCTTGGATTACGACAGAGGAACAAGCAACACTATTCCGTTGGGCGACGTTTCAACGGTGTCTTGCTAGACCAAGGTAGTACAAAGCGAACAGAGCAAACTTTGGATCTTCCCGGGCGGTGGCTGAAGAAGTCGAGTACCAACTCCACTATTAGGATCAGATCGACCACCACCAGAACAGTGCATGAGCCTAAGACAAGTAACGATCACATGGGCCTGGGGTTACGAGTATTACTGGAGGACCACATCGAACAGATTCCGACAATTGAATCTTATGGATATGAGCAAGGTTGTACCTGCGCACAAACATCGAGTTTCAACAGTCGCTCTTTCCAGCTCAGCACATATAAAACGATAGGCTGACCATGTCCGGCGAGGCCTTCGCGATGGATGACACCAGCTTCCACCGTGCTGAACGCGAGCCATCTACACAGTCGTATTCTTACACCAACATAATACACCAACAGCAACAAGGCAACCACCAACCTCCTCCGAGCCCACAGACCCCAGAAATGTATGGTCAACATCATCCGCCCTTCAGTGGCCCCCCACCACCAGTAGGTGGGTCACAATACCACCATCCATCATCGCAGTATCCCCCTCAGCCTGCATACCAACCTCCAATGCCTCAGCCTCAATACCAGTATTCTCAGCAACCGAGCCCCTACTCGCTGAATCAGCATCCGTTTACTCAGCATCCACACACATACCAGCCGATGCAAACCTCGACAATGATGAACTCGAGCCACGTGGCGCACGCAGCCCAACAGCCCGCAATTCAGCCGCCCATGACGTACGGACAGACAGCACCACAGAGTCCTCACAATTCTGTAGCTGCCCAGTCCGAAGACAACACTCCTGTACGGATCGAGGACGAAGACGCTTTCAAAAGGGAGAATCCGCCGCCGTCGCCAGAGGACCACTGGTCGAACGGCAAACTTTGGGAGCTACGAGTCGTACAAGAGCCTAAAAGAGCTCGCATGTGTGGGTATGGCGACAAAGACCGGAGGCCGATCACATGTCCACCGATTGTTCAGCTCAAGATCAGAGATGCTCAAACTGGAGAAGAGGTCGATTATGACAACGGTCATTTCACTATAGGCCATTTCACCTGCATAGCCCAACTCAATGGCCTCCAGAAAGGCGAGGACAAAAGCGTCCTTAGGTCGCAACCCACACAGCAGCTGGTTAGTGTTGGCAGGGCTGGTGGATGGCCTGCCGTGTTAGTCCCTCAGCAAAGAGATTGTGTAGCTCCACGTCTCGAGCCAGGTCAGTACCCACCTGTTCAATATGGTCAGGGTAGCTATCCAGGCGACAGTAACACACAAGGCCGCTTCCCACCGATAGGAAGGGCTCCTTCCTGGAACGGTCAACACTTGAGCACGTCGGGGCTTACGCCGACGCCGTATGGACAAGCTCCTCCACGTCCGGGCTTGACACTGCCGCAATTACCAGTCCTACCGCAGGATCATCCAGCGGCAGTCCGACCGCAGCAGCCGCCAACGCCTCCTGCAGAACAGTCCAATAACCTCAGCCCGGGAAATGTTTTCCAACGCAATCTCATTGGCCAGACAAGTTCGTCAGCGCAGCTGCTACATGACAAGAACAAAAAGCTGGGAATCTACTTCATATTTTCCGACCTATCTGTTCGCACGGAGGACTGGTTCCGGCTCAAGTTTCAAGTCTTCAACGTTGCAGAGTGTCTCAGCGGTCTGTCTCAAGAAGACATTGTACGAAAGGCTACAGAGAACGATGCTGCACCTAGCACTAACCCCGAGGGCAAAAGGGGGAGCAAGAGCTTTGATGGAATCAAGAACAGCCTGGTCGGTAAGACTGCTCCGTGCCTTTCTACTTGCTGGAGTGATGCGTTCAGAGTTTACAGTGCGAAGAAGTTCCCTGGCGTTGCGGACAGCACCGAGCTTAGCAGATGCTTTGCGGAACAGGGCGTCAAAATCTCCATAAGAAAGGACAACAGTAAAGAGGAGGGCGAGGTGAGAGCTGGCACGAAAAGAAAGCGCAACAGCGTTGGTAGTGATGGGAACCAAGAGGAAGACTATGGACGGTAGGGTGGATAGAGAGTACCGCATGCCATGGGGTGTAAACAAATCATCACTGGCGTTGTGCTGTGAGGGAAGCACAGAAGTTGGCGTTCAAGGACATTGCCAAACATGGGCTTGGGATCGGAACTGAAATCTAAATGGCTGGCATACTAAGGTGGTTGGCGTATCATTCTTTTGCAAAGGGACATGGAATGAAACTGGATCTTGGGCTGCTACGCAGCGCCACATATTGTATTGAAGACTGCTCCTGCACATATGGTGCGGCAATTTCGGGCTCATTGATGTCTGCTCAGACGACAGCTCACCGCGCGCTGCAAAGCACGAGTCTTGACTCTTCGAGTGCCTTGTTGTATGACCGCGACCCCAGCCGAGGCACAATCCATGCCACTCAGACGGTGGAGCTTGGCGCTGCTTAGGACTTCACTCCGGCGTAACACTGACCGAGATGCCCGCTTTACGCTTTCCACCTGGGGAGCCGACCGTCGCGGACCTCCCACGCGAACGGTCGAAATTTTTGCTTTCCCTATCCACACTCCTTCTTAAGGAAGGAGATCACCTGCGTGGAGGGCCGTGGTGGGCTACACCAGGCTTTCAACGACCAATGAGACGTGTATCGCAAAGCACCTCAACATTACTAAGATGCGCCTTGACCCTGTCCCAGTCACTCCAGTGGCTGAATTCCCCACAGTCCCGGTGTTCACTTGTCAGCCGACGTGAAGCTACTATCGAGCACTCGTATCTGTTCGAGCTTCGCACAAAACGATCGTGTTCGCCGGATCGTGAACCGCATGCTCGTTTCCTTCCTTCGTGCTTTGTCTTACACCCATTGCGCATCTGCGAAGCAGCCCTACTTAGCCTAATCGTTGCGCACAGGTGCCGTCAAGATGCGCTTTTCTATTGATGGTAGAGCAATTCAGATTGTGACTCTTGTTCAAGCACTAACAGATTTGTAGGGAACGAGAAGCAGCACGTCTACAATGAGACGAATGGCCTCAATGGTCAAACCAGATACGACCCTGATCTCGCGCACCCAGCGGCAGGATACACAGATGTTGAGCATGCCTCGCCGACCTCACCACCAGAAGGCGTGTCAGAGCCCAAGCTGTTGAGAAAGATCGATCTGCGCGTCGTCCCCGTCCTGTCCGTCTTGTACCTGCTAGCCTTCCTTGACCGAACGAACGTCGCCAACGCGGCCATCTATGGGCTCCAGGAGGACCTGGGCCTCGTCGGAACTCAGTATTCTACTGCACTTACGATCTTCTTCGTACCCTATGTGGTTTTTGAGGTCCCCTCAAATCTCGTGCTGAAGAAGCTGAAACCACACGTTTGGCTGAGCTTCTGCATGTTCATGTTTGGACTTATTACGCTATGTCAAGGGCTTGTGCAGAACTGGGCTGGATTTATGACTACCCGCTTTTTGCTGGGTGTGTTTGAAGCAGGTATGTACCTACAAGCACAGACACGGGAAGCAAGAACAGGCGCTGACTCGCACACCAGGCATGTTCCCCGGATGCTTCTACCTGATATCCATGTGGTACCGACGCCACGAAGCACAAAAGCGGTACACTTTCTTCTTCGCCTCAACGTCTCTTGCCGGCGCATTCGGCGGTCTCCTGGCCAGCGCCATCGGTAAGATGGACCACGTTGCAGGCTACAGAGGCTGGAGGTATGACAAGCCAATCCGCGCCGCCCTCATGTTCTCCAGGCTAACTTGTTCCAGATGGGTTTTCATCCTCGAGGGCCTACTAACATGCGTCATCTCATGCGCCTTCTTCTTCATTATCCCTGACTTCCCCGAGGAAGCCAAGTGGCTCACGCCAGCCGAAGCAGCTTTCGTGAAAGCCCGCCTCCAGGACGACCAGGGCAAGTCGGCGCGAGAGCGCAAGATCACCCTCAAGGACATCGGCAACTGCTTCAAGGACTACAAATTCATCCTTGGCTGGTTCATGTACTTCGGGCTCATCGTACCTGCCTACGGCTACGCCTACTTTTCGCCGACGATCATCAAGTCGTACGGGTATAGCTCCATCCAGACGCAGCTGCACTCGGTGCCTCCGTGGGCCGTGAGCTTCGGATTCTCCATGCTGATCGCTTATTTCTCGGATCTGGCCAGACACCGCTGGCTGTTCACGCTGATCCCGATCTGCATCGCGATCACTGGCTTCGCCATCCTGCTCAACGTCCACCACGACAGGAACGTGCAGTACGGCGCGCTCTTCATGGCTTCGTCTGGCGTCTACGCTGCCATGCCCATCATCGTCTGCTGGTTCCAGGTACGTCCCCCCGCCCCTAATCAACCCTCGGGAGTAACAAGCTAACGCCCCACATAGATGAACCTCGGCGGCCACCACCGTCGCGCCGTCGGCACCGCGTGGCAGATCGGCGCAGGCAACATCGGAGGCATCATCTCGACTTACATCTTCCCCTCGACCGACGCCGCCAACTTCTTCCACCTGGGCTACAGTGTCTGCATGGGCTTCATCGTGTTCAGCGCGGCGAGCTGCTGCGCCTACTTCGTGGCTTGTTGGAGCCAGAATCGCAGTCGTGATAAAGCAGGGCCCGACATGAGTTTGACCGAGTACGAGAAGGTTGAGAAGGGCGACTTGAACCCGGAGTATAGGTACATGCTGTAATGTGGTGCAGTGTGGTGTGCTCCATTTCTGTGACAGAAGCTGAGAAGCGCGGTAGAGTGGTCGTAGCGACGGTAGAGTTCACAGCATGCCGTTACGGCTGGTTTTTCGACAGTGCGAAGTTCCTGTGTGTTTTCCTCTTTTTTTGGCTGTTTGAGTTGTGTGCTCGTTTGTCGTGCTTGTTGTTGGACTGGTGATGATTTTGAGGACATGCCTCTTGTTGTTCGCACTTTATTGCGAGGATGCGGTCAGGAACGGTGGGGAGCCCAAGTGTGCACTGTGACAGGTACGAGTGGGGCACGGTACACACACACAGACACCTCAACGCGCCTTGTGAGGTCCAATTATTGCTATGAGTGGTGGGGGTGTCCATGCGACACAGATTCGCGCAGCTGGGTGTGCGTGTACAGCATTACTCTCTTTCCTCTTGTCTGTGATCAACGCATGCCTTACAGCCTATACACCGGTCTCCAGATCTCACACCTGCCGCCATCCACCTCCGCTGCACTCCCAGCCTTCCGCAGCATGCCCTGACTATTCAGTCCACCGGGACCGCCGATAACCTCCACAAACCCGGCATCACCGACCTCGTCCCAGCTCCCCACCGGCCCTCCCATCGGGTTCTTCGCGAACGTCGCCCACATGTTCTGCATCAACCCGCTCAAGCTGGCTCCACTGGCCCCGATGTCCGCGCCCGTGCTCGCGTACGTGCCGAAGACGACGGGGATCTCGCTTGAGTGCCACGCGCCGAAGTTAATGCCGGGGATGGGCTGCAGCTGCGCGAACGACGCGTTGTAGTAGTACCGCCACGTCGGGATGCCGGCCGCGGCGCTGTCGTTGGCGACGATGGCGGCCGGACACTGGAAGCCGAGCTCGGTGTAGATGGCGGCGATTTGCTCGGTGGAGGAGGCGATGCCGCGGGCGCCGATGGGGTAGGCGGCGATGATGGCCTGGATTTGGGCGTCGGTGAGCAGGTTGTTGAAGGTGGTGCGGAGGAAGGCTTCGGTGTTGTTGTTGGTGAAGGTGAAGAGGATGCCTTCGTTGGCGTTCGTGCCGGTTATGACGGGCACGCGGGCGATGTTTCCGGCGGCGCGGGCCGCTTCGGGGTAGGTGAGTTGAGTGTAGTTGTCGTTGGTGGGGCGGAAGGAGAGGGCGAGGTGTTCGATGACGGATTTGATGGTTGCTGCTGGGGCTGCACGCGCGCATGCTAGGCCGTCGGAGGGTGTCGTGCAATTCAGGGCGGCGATGAGGCTGTCCCAGCTTGCGGGGTCGGCAGGGTAGCGCGCACTGACGGAGGATTGGCCGGATTCCATGATTGCGGCGTGGAAGGGGGGCGGGCCGTCAGGGGCGCTGGGGCCGAAGGACGTGACGAGGCTGTCGACGGAGAAGGAGCCGGCACTTTCGCCGAAGATGGTGACGCGCGAGGGGTCGCCGCCAAAGGAGGCGATATTGCGTTGGACCCAGGCTAGGGCGAAGCGTTGGTCGAGGTAGCCGAGGTTTCTTTCTGTGAGTGGGAGTTCTGGTGACGATGGGAAGCCGAAGACTGGCGAAATGTTAGTAATGTGTTTCCCAGGACGAGCTGGGTATGGGGTTCGGTCTGGCTGTTTGTCAACTCACCATTGGTGCGGTAGTTCGTCGCAACGATAATCACGTCTTGGTTTGCGGCGAAACTGCTTCCATCATATGCTGCGTTGCCATTGTACCCGAACTGGAGAGCACCACCGTAAATCCAGAACATGACGGGCTTGAGGACACCACCTGCCTGCGCAGTTGCTGGGGTGAAGATATTGACAGTAAGACAGTCCTCAGACTCCTGTGGCGCAGGTGTGTTGAACGCTGCGATCGTGAAATTGCGGCTCAATTCTGGGTAGTTGAATTGCTGGTCTTGTGTCAGTCATGGACCTTTCTGTTTTAGAACGGTCCGGAGAGAAGATCTTGCTGCCCACGGACGTCCTTGAGCTTCTTAACAAGGTCTTACCTGTATACACGCTGGGCCTCTTTGCGTAGCCTGGTATGGCTCTGACCATGGTGTGGCGGTCTGCGCAGGAGCGAATCGCGTAGGTGAAGCGGCAAACGGGACTCCTAGATACTGGTTGACCAGATTTGGCGAGTTGGCGACGCTTGTCTGGATTCCAACTACAACACCCGAGTCAATGGAAGCTGTTGGAGAGCTTCCCGAGCCTTCCTGTCGCGCAAAGTTCTGAGCTGCAGGAGCTGCGAGGCATGCGCCACTCAAGGCGCCTGCCAACAGAAGCTGGCTTGTCGTTCTCATGGCTGCTGTCGTGGACTCGAAACTGTGGTAGTAGTTACACCGCGATGATATACAAGGTACGTACCGTCATCAGCAGGTACGTGCAAGCCGAGCTTTATGTACCTGACCACATGTTCGACTGCACATATCTCCACAAGAGCTCAATCGGCTTTCTTCCTTGACCGATCACCAGCTTAGCTCCAGGCCTTCGGTTCGAGAGCCATGTCCATTTTTTGGCTAATTCCTTTGCTGTGCCTGGTACTCTTGAAGATCGACAAGGATTGGCTGCAAGTACTTAGCATCATAGTGCACCTTTGTGGAGGAGGGGAACGCGGGAATCTGGAGTAAGCCTTCATTCGACTACGGGAAGATGCCACATCGGGTAGCATAATACGAAACCATTGACCAATCAGAAAATGCCAAGAAGCAAGCAGCCTCGGTCTGAGTGAAGCGGGCCGAAAGAGGCAGGTCGTGGCCAACAGGTTGCGTTCGTGTGTGTTATAGCTTGGTAGTCGATCGGTTCTCTGACCGTCGGCTGGTGTTGTTCGGCGAGTTCAAGAGCACAGCAAGCATGAGTACAATATGTGAAAGGTTCAACTGCGTGAGTACAACGTTTCGTTGGGGTCCTCGTTTTCCATGTACCAACAGCAACGCCGACTGCCCTGTCCCGATACCCGCCAAACCATTTCCATACATCAGTTTCGAAACTTTGGGATTTAGGATTCGTTATTCCGGGGGGAAAAAAATCGACTAGGGCTCTCGTAGTGCTCTTCGGCCTTCGTTGGCCCTGTCTTAACACAATTTCCAGCTTAATGCTTCACTTCGCAACCTCCTCGTGCTTCTCCAAGTCCTTGGTGGCATTTTTCTCCTTCTGCTGTCCCTTCTTTACACTCTTCCACTCTATAGCCAATGCACCGAACACACAGAGAGCTGACAATGCAGTGGCCAAGTGGAAGACATTCCGCAGCGCGTCGTTGTAGCCCAGGAGGACCTCATGCAGCAGGTTCGCCGGTACCATGCTTCTCAGAGCCGTTGCACCTGCACTTGCCACAGAACCTACATCTATGCCAGGCATGTCTGCTAGATCTTGCTGAAGCCGCGAATCAAACAGGTTGTTGCCGACACTGGTGAAGACTGCTCCTCCGAGGATCTGGAAGAACATCATCAATGCCGCACCTGTCGAAACATCCTTGCGGGCCAAAACAGTTTGTGCTGCGACGGAAGGCTGCTGAGAGCCGGCGCCGAGGCCAAGGCCGAATAGTGCTTGATAGCCGATCCATCTGGCGTGACCGGTATGTGGTGTGAAGGTTGAGATTAGCCCGGCACCAATCGGGGTAAGGATCGACGACAACAACATCCAAGGTGCATAGTATCCTAGCTTTCTCGTCAGGAATCCGGCCATCATCGACGCAATGACCAGACCGAGCACCATAGGCAGACTCATGATTCCGGATTTGACGGCTGTGACACCTTTGATAGCTTGGAACCAGAGCGGGAGGAAGTAGAACATAGTCTGCATACTGCCTCCGTTGCAAAAGGAGAACCATGCTCCCGCGAGGATGCTTCTGTTGAGGAAGATGCGCGGTGGGACTGTGGCGTTGTCCTTTTTCCAAGCCTGAACAAGTATGAAGGCGATGAGGAGGACACCGAAGAGGACCAGGAGTGCGACAATGCGGCCGTCGGACCAGTCATAGGTCACGCCGCCCCACTGTAGAGCCAAGAGGAGACAGATGATGGAGGGTAGAAAGAAGAACGTGCCGATCGGATCGAGGCGTACGATTTTCTCCTTGAGTGTTGTGCGCTCTTTGTTGACCATGTCCTCGGGGATGTGGAGGAAGTACACCAATGCCAGGAGGACGATGCCGCCAAACGGAAGATTGATGTAGAAGCACCATCTCCACCCGGGACCATCGGTGAAGGCGCCTCCGAGCAGCGGCCCGACTGCGCTCGCAATGCCGAAGACCATACCTAACAGACCCATATACTGTGGTCGTTTGTGTAGTGGGATGATATAGACAATGATGATGACCGCACCCTGGAAGATACCAGCGTTACCTAAGCCTGCTAGGGCCCGACCGACGATCAGCATGTTTGAGTTCTGTGCAGCACCGCACACAGCTGAGCCGATTTCGAACACTACTAAAGAGCATAGGTATACCGTCTTCGGGTTGTAGAAGGCGTACACTCGGCCGAGGAGGAGCATAAAAGCGCAAGATGTGAGCAGGTAGGATGAGGCGTACCAGCCGACGTCCCCCAGCGATTGGAACTCATCTGTGATTTTCGGAATGGCGACACCTATAATGAGTCGATCGAGTGCCACAAGGAAGAGAACTGTAATGAGACATGCCATAATGACAATGACTTTGCTGGTTGGTAGATTTGCTGTTTCGGTAGTGGTCTTGGAGAGCTCATTCTGCTGAGTTTCCTGTTCCGTGGTATAGTCTTTGGGCTCTGAGGAACTCGAGTAGGTAGTGAGGGAGTTAGTGCGCTCCGCAGAGGGTTGGGCGAAAGACATTGTGAAGACTTGTCAAGTTCAAGATCGAAGAGCAGGTGGGTTGTATGAGATGCTATGGGGAGAGGACAGTTGCACAGCGAGACCACAGTCCATGATACTTATACATACCAAACCTACCTGACTCTACTCGGATACAAGTATACGACAATTCCATTACCTCCGGGAGTGAGAGTACTCCGAAACTGGCGCTGTTCGGACGTGCAGGCCTTTGCATCCAGAAGGGCTTCGGGTCGGGGGCCTTATGTGATCTCTTACCCGGGGCAATCTTGAGGTGCCGTTTCCTGAGGTGATAAATCGTCAAGACAGCGGTCATTCTCATCTGGCAGTGGCCGGCGGATAGACCCACTTCTTGACGATCGAAGGTTACGTTATTCGTGGTGCGTTCTCAGTAGGGCAGAGGTCGTGGGGATTCTCGGGTTCGGGTGACAGCTTCGAGTGTCGGCCGACGGTCTCCAATCATAGACTGACCAATCACAACATAGTTTCGGCCCCGAAGGCTCAGACGTCCAGATATGAAGCGCCCGAGCTCATCAGTCTTAGAACACAGGCCAAAACGATTTCATGGCACTTCTGCATTGCCTCATGATACTACTGGGTAACGGGCGCGAAGGAATTGGTGGTGGTGGACATCCTACTGATCGCACTCTAAGCGATTGCCATGCCACGCCTTGTCCACTCTTGAGAATCGATCTTGTGAGACACCCTCTCGGAGCTTTCAATTCGAAAATGCATGGCGATTGTCCTGCTCACTCAATGCTGCTCGGGTAGCAGCTGGACTCGAAGTTAACGGCTATCAGGGACATACGAGTAGCCTCCTGATCGAGCTGGAAAAGGTTCCGTAACGTCACACGACTCAAGCACCAACCACAGATCTTGATACTACTTTTCCGCCATACAGGCGTCCCCCTGGAGCACAAGGATCGAAGTCAACACCTATGGAGGCTACCACTGCAAATCGACCAGGAGGTCGACTAATTCGGCCAGTGTACTCCTGCATACGCTGCTCGGATCGTAAAGTGAAATGCGACCGCCAGAACCCTTGCGGTTCGTGTACGAAACACAATGTGAAATGCGAGTTTCGTCCACTGAATGCTCGGAAGCCGACGAAGCGGGCGAGAGACGACAATCCGCTGAGAGAGCGAATGAAGAAATACGAGCAACTGCTCAAAGAACAAGGCATTGACCCCAACGTTCTACCCGCACCTGAGTCACTGCCTCGGGGTGGGGGAACGCCTGATGACGCTAGTAGGACCGAGAATTCGACAACAGGAACACCAGAGCAGGAGCCCCGGGTGATAGACAGCAAACAGAATGAGGCTGCTATAGACTTACGAACACCGGACTCGGTCGGCTCAGAAATGGTCGGAATCACGAAGACTCAATTACTGCAACAAGGTGGCCTTGCCAGATTCGTGGATAACCCGTTGTGGACACGAGTGATAGAAGAGGTAAGCTTTCCAAGACGTCAGGCTTTCGGATCGAGTTCGATGACTTGTGGTCTAGTACAGGAGTTGTGCTCCCGACAGGTCCTCGAGGAAGTCCTCACAGCGAGTGTTGAAGACTCGGTACGGCGACGTTGCTGAGTACGTAGACTGACTTTGTCTACAGATGCACGACCCAGACGAAGCTTTCAGCGAACACTGCCAAGGGTCAAGTGATGAAGATTCGCATGAATACCGCGATGACGGTGACTTTGTGCTAGGCGTCAAGTCGGGCGTCAAATGCCTGCATCCTGCTTCAGACCACATACACTATCTGTGGCAAGCTTTCGTGGAGAACGTTGATCCTCTTACGAAGGTTGTGCACGTTCCAACTTTGCGGCCAGCAATACGAAAAGCGACGATCAGTATGGAAAGCGTGCCGAAGAGCTTCGAAGCTCTGATGTTTGCGATATACAGCATGGCTGTCTTGTCGCTTCAGGACACTGAATGCATGGCCCGACTGGGCGAGCCGCGTAAAGTCCTGTTGTCGCGCTACATTCTGGCTACTAAGCTGGCGTTGGCTCGAACCAATTTGATGGGTACTCTTAGTCTTGTGGTTTTGCAGGCCTTGATCTTGCACATCTTCAGCATTCGAGACATCTACGATCCTCGCACTGTCTGGACCTTAACCGGAGTAGCTCTGCGCATTGCCGAAGGTATGGGCTTGCAACGTGACGGCGCATCGTTCAGCCTGCCGCCCTTCGAAGCCGAGATCCGACGGCGGATCTGGTGGCAGCTCAAAATGCACGACTTGCGAACGACGGATCTCACCGGGCTAGCCAAATCGAAAGTCTTGGATCGAGATGAGGAGAATACAACCCAACCCCCGATTAACATCAACGACGATCAGCTCTATCCCGGCATGGCGTCCCTGCCAGAAGAGTCGAACACGCCGACAGATATGGTCTTTGTCGGGCTAAGGTCACAGCTCAGCAGCTTTGCTATGAACCTACATGCGAAGAAAAAGGAGCAAGGTGTCAAATCGGGCTGGTGGAACGATGCAGCTTCAGCAAGCGATGTGGTAGAGAAAGAGGCAGGTCTCAAGGAGGTTGAAGACATATTCGAGACAAAGTATCTGCGATATTGCGACCCTTCGGACCCGCTACAGCTTATGGCAATGCTTTTCGGGCGTATGGCTATGAACCATGCTCGATTTCTCGTCCATCATCCACGAAGATGGCCGAAGCCGGAGATGATGCCCGAGTCAGAGCGTCAGTTGGTCTGGAGTCTCAGTGTCAAGCTTCTCGAACAAACTGATTTGGCGCTATCGAGTCGACAGCTACAACGCTTCTGGTGGCACTGGCCCTACTTCTTTCCCTGGCCAGCTTTCATCCATATCATTGACACGCTTCGAGCGAACCCCCTAATGCCCGAAGCTCAAAAAACTTGGAGGTTGATCGAGTCGATTTATGCGAGTAACGAACAACTCCTGTCCAACACCAACAAGCCGATCTATATTGTCGTGGGCAACCTGACATTGAAGGCTTATGATGCTCACCGCACAGCTCTTTCGGATGCTAGAGTGAGCGCGCCAGCAGTGCCGGAGTTCATTACGAAGCTTCAACAGCAACGCGCATCTGCAAAGGCAAAAAGGGAGGCTCGCAATGCTAAGAAAAACCAGGCTGTGCTCAGTTCTGCCCAAGCACAAACAAGTGAGTATATGCCAAAGGCCGAGGACGCAATGGGATCGGTGCAAGACTCGTCTGCGGAGTATATGCCTTTGCAAGATCTCAACACGCAGTCAAACCCGCTGCAACCAAACACCAATATGGAGACCGACCCCTTCTGGTTCACCAACGGTTTCGTCAACGACTCTATGAATGCCACAAACGGCTTCCCGAATGACATAGACACCATGCTAGCTTGTCCTGCCACAAGTCTTGACAACATTTTCACTGGCGATCATATGGATTGGCAGCAGTGGGACGCAACTCTCGCTAATCTGAACATGAGCACATATCGCTAAACGCACATGGCCAGCTCAGGCAGCAATCACTTCCCCCTCAGGGCACCATCCGTCATTGACGTAGATTTGTAGCCTGAATTCTTTGCACCCTAGTCGAGGGGAGGTGGCCACAATAAGCTACTTAGTAGAAAAAGCGTTGTTGGTCTGTTGAGTTACGGTAGGACCATAGACACTGAAGTCGGGTATAGCATGAATTTCGACGAACGAAGATACCCGATTAGCGCAGAAGCGTTGTCCTTTTGGTGTATTACTCAAGGTCAGAACATTGAATATCGTCCGCCTGACAAAGACGTGTTTTGATGATACATCACGAGTAGCGTTGTACAGTGAATGACCGTCAGCCTTCGAGCCCCTTTGTGAAGTAGACTGGACAGTTTGGGCAGACGAACTTAGAGTGGCTAGGTAAGAGCGACTGGCCGAAATCTTGAAAGCGAATAAAACTTCGATAGCAGAGAAAGCAGCGCTATCTCAGCCAGGTCTTGTGTACAAGTATGAATGTGTGCCGCCTCGTCTCCGCTTGGGATCGACAGCAGCCTGGCTTGTAGTTGCGTATAATCGCGCTCAAGGACTAGAACACTGCCGTGAAGTGCCAAGGGTTGAGTCTAGAATTCGCCTCTTGCGTTTGCTGGCGGCGGCGACTATGGCAACTTCCATCCATTCTCCACACCTGTTGAGGACCTGCCGTACCACAGATCTGCAAAGTCTCATCTGACACTCGCCTTGTCACATCTCGGTAAAAGGAAAACCCCAGATCTCAGGCTATTGACATGTATTCAACTTTCACCCCTATGTCATTGCCACATTCCGCGAATACGAGATCACGTCCTGCACGGTTCCCTGACACCGTACCGCCATAGCATGCTAGATGGTCAGCAACTCGTGCTACATGTCGTTGCGGTGCCGTAATTCAATTGCAAAGGATACTTCAAACGCTTCGAGAACAGCGTGCGCTACACGTCTTTTCAACCCACTCTGTGAACCAAGGGTTATCGAACCTGCTCAAGATGGCGAAAGGCAGGAATCAACCGACTTTCAAAGTCCAGTTTCAAGCACCATCACAACAACCTCCTTCAAACCAACCTCACAACGAGGAACATAGAGAATTACGCGCAGCACGAACCTACCAATTCGTCATCAACCAGGGTAACACAGCCTCCTTCATTCCAGCCCCCAGCAGCAATTCTTCCCCTCCTGGGACCCCCGATGTCGCGAGTAGACAGTTTGTGTTTGCAGCGAACAAATCGACTGTTGCATTCACCGAGAGAAGAGAAGACAGGTCAGCATCGCCGGCTCCGAAGCGCCGAAGAACCAAAAAGTACCCCCACGACGACAAACTCGCCATCAACGTCCGCAAACCCATCAAGACCTACGTTCCGATCGATGCGTGGGTACTGATATTCCAACGATGCCACCCGAAATTCCTTTTGGATGCGAGGCTGGTGTGCAGAGACTTCCGCGATGTTCTCAAGTCTCAAACCATCTGGCGTGAAGCACGTCAACACACGTTCGAAGCGCTGACCGATCTTGGTTGTCCTGAAGGACTGACTGAAATGCAGTACGTAGACCTCCTTGTCAATCGTGGCTGCCAGATCAAACCGTGTATACGTCAAGAGACACGGAAAATCTACTGGCCTTTTATGCTTCGTATGTGTGAGAACTGCTTAGCACAGCAAGTTCAAGGTGGTTGGAATCACAGTCTAGAGGTGGCAGCGTACAGGAAGTACCGCTTGGACCTGGAGCCTGAAGTCAGAGATACGATTCCGGAGCTACTCATGAGCTTGCTACCTGCCGGTATCATGATGTGCGGGAAATGGGTTGAGCCCCGGCGGTTGCGTGCAGACAAACAAATGTGGGAATTCGAGGGGGACAGTTACCATGTCATGGCTCGTGATTACGAAAGACTAAAATCAGAGTTTAAGCAGGAAGTAATGAGCGAACCTGCCAACTTTTTACCCTGGGTGAGGAAGAAGTGGCACGCGACCAGAGGTCGAATGGCACTTGCGAAGACTTTGTCGGGCCTGGACTGGAATTTGATCCTGAAGCGTGGGTCCAACCGTGACGAGAAGGCTCAATTCTTCGAGGATCGGGCGCAAGAGCTGAACCCGCCAATGAGCCCAGCTGTGCTCAGCAAGATGGCAGCCTACCACAACGTTGTCGACAACAGCAATGCACCGAGCTTGCGAAGTTGGGACGTGCTCGCCCAGAAGATTGACCAGGCTGAACTCCGCGCGCAAGCCGAACAATTACTGGAATGGGAGCAACTGTCCGACAAACTTCGTGCGACGATGACCTGCACAGACGGTGTCAGTTCTCGGCTGCTGCACGATAAGCTGTTCGAGCACCGGAACACAATGGAAGCAACAGGCCCGCCGAAGCTTCGACGGAAGCAGCGGGTGCCGGAGCAAGAAGTCGTCATGCGGATTGCGCAGCACGAGCTAGACGGCCTGCTTGACAAAGTTCACGACGAGGACGTCCTTTTACTGCTTCTCAACAACGTACGGAAGTCGTACGAAGCGCTTGAGTCGAAGCCTCAGGGCCTGAACGGAGACGGTAGCAGGGGTGAATACAGGCTGCTCCTGGACGATGCGCGCATGGTTGTGCACGAGGTGCTGGCGCCGCGGACTGCGAACAAGAGCAGCACTCGGGTCAAGAGCATCATGGCGTCACTGCGATGCGTGGGGTGTACCAGGCAGGATGCCCGAAGACTGGATACATTCGAGCAGTTAGTGTTCCACGTTCGCAACACGCATGCCAAGTACGTGGGACCGGACATGCATTTCTGGAAGTGGGCGGTCCCCGTACAGAGCTACTTTCGAAGATCCAAAGACCCAGTGGCTTGGTACCAGATCCCTTGGCCAAAGTCGATGCCTGCCCTGCCGGCGCATCGCAAAGCCAGGAAAGATATGGTTTGGGATCCCGACGAAGAGCAAGAGTACGTTGAGCGACCGATCGAAGAGACACTCGATCTCTTTGGCGACCTAGAAGCCATCGGCGATAGCAGCATCGCCGCCGCCGACTTCACGGGCAACTTCTGCCACGCGGTGGCAACACTGGCCGAGACACGGCTTGAGTCGCAGTGCACCATGAGACTGGCGCTGGAGTACGCGAGGAAGCGGCAAGGTCAAGACGGCCAGCAGTGGTCTTCATCCGTCGTGCTGAGCCCGGCCACGCTCCACAAGCTGGCGGTGGCGAGTTCGGGGCTGGCATCCAACCTCACGTTCGAATTCGAGTGCGGGCTGTGCTCGAAGGAACAGGGCGACGAGCACAGTGAAGGCGAAGTGCATTCCCGGCGGGACCTGGACAATCTGAATTCGCACTGGCGGTACGTGCACCAGCTCGAGGACCACGAGCAGACGCAGAACCTGGTCTCGCTGCCGTTGGATCTCGAAGTGCATCGAAGCATGACGCGGCTCGACGCAAAGCTGCAGGCACAAAAGGCACGCGCTGAGTCGAAAGAGAAGAAACTGGGCGCGGGCGGCGACCACCACGAGGGTTCTGGCGCCAGAGACCCGCGTTGTGCGACGCTGTTGAGCATCCCCAGCATCCAGAGCCGCTTCGATCGATTGTTCGCCAGGCGCCAGGGGGGACACGACGGCAGAGAGTCTGGCTGAGGAGGAGGGGCAAGAGGCGTCGAGTTGAAACATGTGTTTATTCAAAAAGAAAAGCTAGGCTAGGGTATCTCAGTTATCTATTTAATTGTCCAGCTCCTTCAGCTGGCGATGGCCGAGGAGAAGAGCTTGGTGGCCAGCTCCGTCAGCAGTCTGGCCTTGTCGCCCTGCGGCAACTCCTGATAGACCGAGTAGACACTCTTGCCCTTTTTATCGCGGATGCCGCCGAGCTTGGCCCCCGCCGCAGCACCGGCGATGCCGCCCGTGATATTGCCGATGATGACACCCAGGCCGAAGCCACTGGCGGCGCCGACGATGGTCCAGAAGCGGCCGTTGGGTTTCGTGTGCCGGTCGGCGCCCTCGCCCTCTTCCTCGGCCAGATCGGCGTCGCGCATCATCTCCTCGAAGACGGAGCCGAACTGCTCCTTGCTGAACTTGTCTTCTTGCGTGTTGGCCTTGGCGCCGCCGCCGAAGAAGGTCGACCAGGGGAAGGAGGAGGAGGAGGAGGCGCCTGGCTTGGACGCCTGCGGCATCTCTTCGTCGGCATCGTCTTCGAACGTGGCCGAGGGGCCCGGGTGGAACTGGCGGCTGGCGTCGTAGTCGCGTCTGCGGGTCGCGTCGGACAGGGTGTAGTAGGCGTCGTTGATGCGTTGGAACTTCTTGGTCCGCGCGGCGCGTTCGGGCGAGTCCGACGGCACGCGGTCAGGATGTGACTTCAGCGCCGCTTTCTTGTATGCGGTGCGGATCTGTTCGGGCGTTGCGGTGGGCGCGACTTCTAGCACGGCGTCTGGGTGGGGTTAGCTGCTTTGTCTGGAGTGGTTGAGGTTGAAGTTGTACTACGCACAGTAGTCGACGAAGGTGTCAGACATGGTGGCCTGTCCCGCGGGCAACGAGCGTGGTCGCTAGTGAGAGGGGGGCTGTTGGTTGCTGCTGGTGATGTTGGTAAGGGTGCTCTTCCAGGGTGTGAGTGAAATAAGAACAGTAGTGTGCTAGGTGATTGGCAGCTGTAGTTACAGCCAGAGAGATGGCTTTGGTAGGAGGAATACAGGCGTAAGCAGGCTCAACGCAGCGACGAAAAGGCCCCATGACGTGCATGTTCGAGCCACACAGTCTTTGGCATTGGAAGCCTTTCCCTTTGCAGCGGTAGCGCCCGTGCGATCATCCTTAGCTCAGGGCCTTGCAGTCAGCCTCTTGGAGCTAATGAGAGTGTAAGTGTATGGGGAAGAAAGTGTCTTGGAGTGTCGGCCAGCCACCGAGATTTCCTCGACGTCGTCTTCACCTGAAAGAGACCGTCTCGTACCTGTACCTTGCGTAGCACCCAACGAACCAGTGGCATGACCTGAAACAGGCCAAGTCCTCGACTCTCAATCCTCGACTCTCAATCCTCGACTCTCAATCCTCAACTCTCAATCCTCAACTCTCAATCCTCAACTCTCAACTCTCAACCCCTCCCAGCTCACGCCTCTGCTTCTGCGCCCATCCATCTTTTGAACTACGGTCACCTCTACGCTCCCCACACCTGGCCCGCCAACCATGGGCTTCTGGAACGACGGCTACCAGGAACGCTCGCGCTCTCGCAGCCGCAGCCGCTCTCCCTCTCACAAACGCCAATACCGCTCCTCCTCCCACAGCGGTGTCTATGCACGCCCCTCAGCCGCTCGTTCCGCTTCCTCCTTCCTCGAGTCCGTCACAGGCTACAGCACAGCCTCCAGAGCAGCCACCCCCCGCCGCGCAGGCTATGCAGGCTCCTCACACGGCACGTATTCCTCCTCGCGAGGCTGGTTCGGAGTAGGAGGCTCAAACAACAACCGCTACAACTACGGCTCCTATTCTCGCGCCAGACCTCGAGGCGGGCTCGTCGCCAAACTGCGCAGGTGGCTGCGAGATCTATACTACTACATGAGGCGCCATCCCGTCAAGGTCTTCTTTCTCGTCATCATGCCCTTGATCACCGGTGGTGCCTTGACCAAGATATTGACCACCGTCGGCATACGCCTTCCCCCTCAGCTGGAGAGAATGCTAGGCAGTACCATGAACAGAGGCTATGGCCAGAGTGAAAGGTTCTACTCAAGAGGTGGTGCACGCGATTTTGGCGCGGGCTCAAGTCTGCCCGGGATGAGCAGTGGCGGCGGCATCGCTGGTTTGGGCGATATGATGAGAGTTGCAAAGATGTTCATGTGACGCAACCAAATCCCACAAACAAGCAATACGCCCCGAACTTGGTGGGGAACGCCAGCCGCACGTAAAAGCACAGTCGGCATGCTACACCCAACCAAGTCCAGTCTCTGGCTTTGCTCGTGTAGTACGGGGAACCATGACCGTCCTTGAAGTTGCCCGGCTAGCACGCTTGCATCGGTGATAACGAGCCTGGAAACCCCCTCCGCCGACCCCCACAGAGCACGACAGAACGAGACCTGTCCCATCAATCCGACCACATTGGCTTCCTCCGACTAGGTCTGCAGACCAACAAACAAGCCCAAGGGCACCGCTCTGCCACCTCCGGATCATACCGCACACCCCATCCCATCCCTGTAGCCAAACAGGCATCCGCCGCACCTCCCACCCAGAACCAAGGGAGAACCACCCTGCCGCACACTGCATCTCAAGACAACGCGCGGCCTCCCCCACCGACATCCGCCGCGCAAAGCGAGCATGAAGGACAGCCGGCAACGACGACATAGCATGGCACTTGCGCACCCCTCTGTCCGTCAACCAGGAAGGAGGGAGCAGTGCACTCACCGCATCCAATATAACGCGTCACCCACCGCGAAGAAGAATGAATGAATGAGAACGGCGATGACTTGAATGACTCGAACAAGCTAGATCTCCTGCAACTTACCCTGTCCACCATCACACTTCCTCGTGCAAAGCGTACCCCACTGTTGCTCAGTGCCAAGTCAAGCAAGCAAGTCAAGCAAGCAAGTCAAGCAAGCAAGCACATGGTCAGAGCTGTAGGCAGTCTCTACCGTACAGAGGTGCTGCCCGAGCAGTAGGACATGTGTATGTAGCGCCAAGGAGCGACCAGATCAGTTGGCTACTTGGCGGTGTGACGGCATGTTTTGCGCTGTGAACATGTGCATTATGAATCTGTGCACGGTGACTCCTGTGCGGGTACTTACCGAGGTGCGATGGTTTTGGTGCTTCCCCTTGGACTTGCGTAAGCTCAGAGCATAGTTACGGGTATACAATAGCAAGATCCCACCCAATACACAACAACCAAAGAACGAAAAAATCGAACCCAAGGCAATGCTCATTGCATAATACAGACATCTACATGAATAACACGCACAATGCTTTTACCCCCACTTGGCCTTCGCCTTGCTCACGTCCTCCTCAGAAAGCGTGCAGCGCATCCCTCGCTTGTGCTTTAGACACGTCCCAGCATGTACACGCTTCTAACGCCTCCTAATCGATGCCTTGGCATTAGACTTCGATGCACTCTTCGACCCGGAAGCGGCTGCAGCGCTCCTGGTCTTGATTGCATATCCTGTCTTGCTGCCAGGTTTCTCTTGCACGCTGACCTCCACTGGTCGGTCGTAGTAGCTTCCGTCCGAGTCGCTGTTGCTGCGCGACGAGCCCGAGGCCAGGTATTCCAGAACTTCGGTGCCCTCTTGCAAGAACATGTCGTCCGACTGCCGCCGTGTGATGCCTGGTTGTGGCGGCGGGGGTCCGTAGCTGGCATAGGGCCCTGACACGACACGCCGGCCGGGTGATGCATATCTCGGGTCTAAAGGATCGAATCTTGGTGCACGCCCTGCTTGAGTCGGATTGGGCAACTGATCCAGTGGGATATCTCGGGTGTTGGCGATCGATCCTGACCTTGACCGAGGTCCGCTGAGAGCTGAGTCAGCTCGAAGTCGACTCGGTGTTGACTCGCCACGACGGTGATAAAGTCCTTCGGGCATGGAAATGTAGCGTTGGCCTTGATAGTATGGCGCATACATGGGTGGACCGCCTCCCATTTGTCGAATGTTGGACGAGGAATTCGAGCGTGAGCCACCTGGTCGTAAAGGGCTGCCCTGGTACGGTACCGCTCGAGGGTCGGTTGCTCTGCCAATGTAGCCATAGTCCGGATCCTGAGGTAGAGGGTAGCTGACCAGTTCATCGCGGTCATCCCTGGCTGAACGTGAGGAAGCATTACTTCTGTTCCTAGCTCTGCCCTCCACAGGTCTGGCTTTTGGTGAGTCACCTCGCTTTTTCTTGCCGGCTTCAATTGTCTTTTGTTTGCCTTTCTTCTTGCTCGCAGGAGACGGTTTCGCTGGTGGTTGCGAGATCTTCTGTTGTACTTTCGTCCGTTCTAGTCGTTCCAACGCATCAATTTCCGGTTGACTCAACTTGACATTGGTCTTACCCAAAGCCCGCGCTCGTGCTATCCGTTCATGAGCTCTTGTCACCAGATCCTCCTCTTTCTCAATCTGCATGGTGTGCTGACCGCCCCTCTGCAAAGGGTAATCAGCGTAGTAATCCTCACTCTCCGAAAACTCCGAGCCGTTGTAGTAAGGATCGTCCGAACGCCTCCGCCGCATGTGCCTTGCATTACTGTAGTCTAGTCCATCAAATAAAAGTTCATCGGAATGAAAGCGGCCATCGTCGTCATAAGCATAACGTGGGTCAGGTCGCAGAAAACCATCCTCATCTTCAGTCCCAAGCTCTTGGAACCGTTCATCATCGTTCCCACTCCACGACTGGTGCGCACCGTAGCCACCGTAGCCACTGTATCCACCCCTGTTTCTCCCCAGTCGTGCCCCTGGTGGTCTTCCCCATCGGGGCACATCGTAAGGAGTTCGCGGCCGACCACCTAGACCGCCTCCTCGGAAAAAGAAGTCTCGATTGGCCTGTCCAAGAACGCAGCGTGACCGAGAATAGTAACACCGCTAGCACCAATCAACCATAAGAAAGTACCGATAGGACCAGCAAAGATGGCGATGGGAATGCTAATGCATGCAATACCAGTGTAGAGCTGAGAGGTTGTGGCGCGGAAGGTGCCAATCTGGAGATCACTACCACCAAGTCTGCCGACGATCCACATGCTCACAGAGACAAAGACGATATCGAAGAGGAGCCATGTGTTTGTGAGTAGGGCGTAGATAGAGAGCATCACAAAGACAACAGCATAGTTGCTGGAGAAGTAGCCCAAGTTGTAGTTTACTCTTGCTTGTACATCGGCAAAGTCTCTTGGCTTGGACAGTCTCTTGAAGTCGAAGAATTCACCAATTGGCTTGAGGTTGGAAAAGCGCTGACCAAGAGACTGGGATCTGACACCCTCGAATCGTTCACCGAGGTTGAGACGGGAGGTTAGCATGTCAATGGGAATGTTGAGTCGAGACATCTTGCTGGGAGATTTTGACCAGAAGTCGTGAAGCGGCTGAGCCTGTCAAATACTGTGTCGCTCGCAGGATTCAGGATTGGTTGCTGTTGAGGAGGATCCTAATTCGAGTACGTGATCGGGTCCGAGAGGAAGTGTTGAGAAATAAAGATGAGGTGAAGATGCTTCCCAGACAAGAGAGCGTAGGATCCGTGTTCGGATAAGCAGACAGCGAACAAAGAACTGGCAAGGACACGATTGCTCGTCGAGTGTTGGAAGGTGCAGACGTAAGCTGGCCGGTTGAGGAGGCTTCGGAGGGTGCGTGCAGGCAGGAACTTTTTGGTGTTCCGGGTCCCGTCACCCCTGGCATTAGAAGTGGAAATACGGAAAGCGTCCAAGCCACAGCTGAGTCAAACTTCGTTTCTCAGCCACAGGAAAAATCGTTTCTTCTCGAGACGAAGCTCTGGCATGTGCAGTCGATGCCCAGTCTGGAAGGATTTGTTAGAGGACACGCTCAGACACGCTTGGCTTGAACGTCCACCTCGTCACCTGCCAGCTGCAGGCTCAAGGTATCACGTCCATCGTCACCGCAACTGCTAGACAAAGAGTGAAAGAAGACGAGAAAGCAAGTTGGAGGGGGTGTCAGAAGCATAAATTGCTTTTCTTGCTTACAGTCCGGGAAGTGCACCACCTGGATTTGCCGCTACTGCACCTGGAACAGCAGTCTTGCCTTGCTTGGGCTTCCTAAGCCTACCAGTGCTGGTCCGTTTGTGCCCAAGAGAGCACGACTGTCCACTAAGTTGCATATCGATTGCAATTGCATGCCTCACTCTCCCGGCCGTCATCGGATCAAGTTTTGCGACGACACACGCTCCAAGGCCTCTCATCTTCGTTATCGTATCCGTGCGCCCTGCAATAGCCTCTTCGCCCATCCTACACCATGCGGGTGCTCACCTTCCACCACCTCTTGATCGTGTGTTGTCTGGCACTGCTGGCTCGATGCTGGACTAAAGAGGACCACGAGATCTTCCGCTTGCGAGACGAAGTCGCAGCCTCTGAAGGTCTAGATGTTTCCTTTTACGACTTTGTTGGCGTCACACCGTCTGCAACATGGGAAGACATCAACAATGCCTTTAGGAAAAAGTCAAGATCTCTACATCCAGACAAAGTCAGGCAACAGTTTGTTGCCTCGAAGTCGACACGGCCACCGAAGAAGGCGGGCGAGAAGAGGAAGCCCGGCGTTCATGTCTCTAAGGGGCCATCGCAACGTGAAATCGATAACTTCATGAAAGAGGCTACCGCTCGATACAGTCGCCTTGGCGTGGTTGCGACCCTCCTCAAAGGTAGCCAACGAGAACGGTATGACCACTTTCTACGACACGGCTTTCCATCATGGCGAGGTACCGGCTACTACTACGCAAGATATCGACCTGGCCTGGGCACGGTGTTGGTCGGCTTGTTCATTGCTGGAGGCGGTGTAGCACACTACTATGCATTACGCATCGGCTACAACCGTCACAGACAGTTCATGGAGAAGTACATCAAACAAGCACGAAAGTCTGCCTGGGGCAACGACTCTGGCATCGCAGGTATTGCAGGTGTTGCCGCTGGTCCTGTCGACGTGCCAGCCCCACCTGCTGAGGAGCCTGATCAACTGGCCAATCTCAACAGACGTCAAAAGCGGGAGATGGAGAAACAAAATAAGAAGGACAAATCGAAAGGTTCAAACAAGCCTTCGGCGGGCCGAGCTCAGGCTCCTGTAGAACCCCTGCCGGCGACTGCACCACAAGGCCAACGACGACGCGTCACTGCTGAGAACGGCAAGCAGTTGCTCGTTGACAGTGTGGGCAATGTGTTCTTGGTGGAAGAAGTGGAGGACGAGGAGACTGGAGAGGTCACGAACCAAGAGATGTTGCTCGACTTGGATGACATACACAAGCCGACACTCTACGACACCGCCGTTGTTCGGATCCCAATGTGGGTATTCCGGAAAGCATTCGACCCTTTCATGAAGAGTAGCATGCCAATCAGAGACGAATCAGTGCCATCGACTGAGGCAGAGATCGAAGCAGAGGCGAGGATGGCTGAGACGAAGGAAAGCACCCCCGAGTCTACTCTGCCTGCTAGTATGAGTGCTAGTCAGGACTTTGAGATGATCGACTCGAGCTCGGTACGGAACGAAATGAACACCAACGGTGCGAAGAAGAGAGCCAAGAAGGGCAAGAAATAGACTAGAACAGTGTTGTAGGACCTACTGTAACACTACATTCAGGCAATGCACGCTTAGGCTACCTAAAGAGTTGTTGCACTGGCAAGTACCACATGGTAGCATTAGCCATCATATCGCACATGCTCCGGCCCAAACGAACTAGTCCGCTTTGGATTCTGTCTGGAGTCGTCGCGACTCTTATCGATAAGGTATTTTTTGGTGATTTCGATGGTAGTCAGTTGCACAGCACCTCTGCGCCATAACGATTGCACAGTAACCAACGAACATGGCGACCGTCGTGCCACCACCGAGCAAACGGCAAAAGCTCGCCGCGACAGAAAAGGCGGAAAGAGATGCACAAGACGCACAGATACCCGACGGACTGGGTTCAATACGGATCCAGTTCGTGGATCAGGGCACCGGCAAGTCAGCTGGCCCAGCCGTGGCCATCGATGTGCAGCAAGCCACTGTCAAGAACCTCGAGAACCTCTTGAACACATTGCAAGCCAAGGATCCTTCAGACCGGACGCCATACAGGTTCTTTTTCAGCCAGCGCAGGCCAGACGCAGGCAACGATGAGGCTGAGGCAGATGTGCTGGATATTGACAGAGACATATACTCGTCCATACTCAAACCTGGCCTGAAGACAACTGAAGACAACATAGTACTACAGTATGCCCCACAAGCAATTTTCAGAGTACGGCCGGTGTCGCGGTGCTCAGCTTCCATATCTGGTCATGGCGAATCAATCCTAGCTGCAACATTCTCACCGGCCACATCTGCAACCCTTGCCACGGGTAGCGGCGATAATACTGCTCGCATATGGGACTGTGATACAGGCACTCCGAGACACACCCTGAAAGGTCACAGTAGCTGGGTCCTGGTCGTTTCCTTCTCGCCAGACGGCAAGATTCTCGCAACAGGGAGCATGGACAACACCGTACGTCTCTGGGACGTCAAGACGGGAGAAGCACTCGGCGGTCCTCTCAAAGGGCATACGAAATGGATCACGAGTTTATCCTGGGAGCCATATCATCAGCAACTGAAGGGCAAGCCGAGATTAGCATCCGCCTCGAAAGACAGCACCGTTCGCATCTGGGATGTGCCATTGAGAAGAGTTGAACAGACGTTGTCGGGCCACAAGAGTAGCATCACATGTGTTCGCTGGGGTGGTATACATCGCATATACACCTCTTCTCAGGACAAGACCATCAAGGTCTGGAACGCCAGATCGTGGACCTGCCTCCATACACTAACAGCTCACGCACACTGGGTCAATCACTTGGCTCTGTCAACCGATTTTGTCCTTCGTACTGCCTATCATGATCATACAACAAAAGTCCCAGATGACGCAAGCACAGACGCCAAAGTCTCGGCCGCAAGGACTCGTTTCGAGTCGGCTGCTCGTGTCAATGGGGAGCTAATAGAACGTCTTATCTCTGCCTCGGACGACAACACAATCTTTCTTTGGCAGCCATCGTCCTTTGATCCGAACAGTAACACCACCCCTAAGCCGGTCGCACGCTTATTGGGCCACCAGAAACAGGTCAACCACGTCTCCTTCTCTCCAGATGGCCATTATATTGCCTCCGCATCTTTTGATAACAGCGTGAAGCTGTGGAACGCGATAGACGGCAAATTCATCACGACACTGCGAGGCCACGTCGGTGCTGTGTACATGTGCTGCTGGAGTGCCGATAGCAGGTTACTTGTCAGCGCAAGCAAAGACACAACGCTCAAGGTCTGGGATGTGAAGAACCAGAAATTGCGGGAAGACCTTCCTGGCCACAAGGATGAGGTTTTCGCTGTAGACTGGAGCGCTGATGGTGCTGCCGTTGGCAGTGGAGGCAAAGACAAGATGGTCAAAATATGGAAAAACTGAGTGGAAGCTGGCCTAGGAGCATATCATTTCTTCACTGGCTCAGCGTGACAGTATATATGGCAAAGGGACATTGCCCTTGAAGCGGCATGTTCTCGGCCAGATCAACACCAAAGGTAGGTTCGTCAGCTTAGCAAGTATGCATCAGCTTGATGTGTAAGAGGTAAGCTCGATCGTCACTGTCACTTGCTCGGATAGCCCTTATTCTACTATATTGCCATCCAACTTGCCTGGTACACTCTGCGGCGGATCGTGTTCTGGGCTCCTGCCTATTAGGACTGATAGCCTTATCTTCCGCCCTCGCTTATACAATCTACCGTCTCAACTTCATATCCGTGCGATACAAGTTCACGCAGCACAGAAGACCCCTAGACATTTCTTTTCACAATCTCACCATCCCGGCAGGTGTTTCAACAGCACTAACATTTATATTTGAGCCGCACCTTCCTGATGCAGCATAGCCTTCCAGATAACATGCCGGCCATTGCAGGGTTCGCCATGATAGACACTATCGTGTGGGTCCCGACTATTACCTATCAGCGTTTCGAGCATGTACTGATGTGTCCAATGTACAGAGAAGTGAACGCAACTCTATCCGGAGAAGGGCGTCTGCACAGCTATAATGCATGGTTGCGAAAAGTATATGATGGCCAATTATCCGTGTTCCCATTCGAGTGGATCTGCTATTATACCCTCTTGACAACAACGTTCATCGGCTGTGGCTTGCTGATACCGAAATGGACATGAAAGAGAAGACCAGTGCCGAGGCGGCGCCTCAAGGCGTCGAGCCGGACAATGTCGTCGGCGAGGTCAAGGATCTTAAAAAGGCAGACGCTGCTCTTGAGTTCCTCCGGCAAGGCGGCGACGTGCCACCCATGGAGAAAGAGGATGAAGGACGTCTGAAACGCAAAGTCGACTTCCGGGTTGTGCCTCTACTGCTGGCTTGCTACCTTCTCCAGTACCTCGACAAGACACTCATTAATTACGCCAATGTCATGGGTTTGAAAGACGACACGAACATCTCCGGAGATCAGTACTCACAGCTCGCTATGATATTCTATGTCAGCTACCTTGCCTTCGAATTTCCACATGGATGGGGTATGCAGCGCTTCCCAACAGGCAAATACATCGGCGTCATGGTCACCCTATGGGGTCTCGTCCTGGCATCGACTTCAGCATGCAACAGCTGGGCTGGACTCGTCGTCACCCGCGTCCTGCTTGGTGTTTTCGAAGCAGCTGTCGCGCCGTCTTTGATCCTGATCACATCGATGTGGTACAAACGGGACGAGCAACCACCACGTTTCGGAATATGGTACCTAGGTACAGGCCTGGGAACGATCTGTGGAAGCCTAATCTCTTTCGGCTTCCAGCACTTCGAAGGCCAAAGGTTTCAAAGCTGGCAAATTATGTTCCTCGTCGTTGGACTGATTACTGTTGCTGTCGGAATTACTGTCATCCTCATGTTACCAGACAATCCGATGTCCGCTCGATTCCTGTCTCGCAAGGAGAAAGTTTGGGCCATTGAACGACTCAGATCCAATCAGACAGGTGTCGAGAACAAGCACTTCAAGTGGCCCCAGTTCGTGGCATGCTTCACCGATCCACAAACGTACTTCCTCTCTCTCATTACGTTGCTGAGCAATATACCCAACGGATTTGTGAGCTCCTTTCAAGCGATAGTGATTAAGGGCTTTGGTTATACGTCCAAAGAAACCGCCCTCTTATCCATTCCTTCCGGCGCAATCAGTGTCGTCTCCATCCTCCTAGCCACTACCGTGGCAGGTCGGTACAACCAGCGTGGTCTCAACATCGTCTGCCTGCTCATCACGGGCATCATTGGTGCAGCACTCATGGCATTCCTGCCAGCAGACAACAAAGCCGGCAAGCTAATCGGGAACTATATGACCAATTGCTTTGGTGCTTCACTGCCTCTACTCTACAGTTGGGTGGGCGCGAACTTTGCAGGCCACACCAAGAAGGTGACCATGAACGCGACACTATTGATCTCATTCTGCCTGGGCAATATTGTGGGACCATTGACATTCACCGAAGATTCAGCACCAGCGTATATTCCGGCCAAGATTGCAATGATCGTGTCTTGCTCCGCCGCCGTCGTGCTGACAGTGATGTTAAGGTATTACTATGTTTGGGAGAACAGAAGGCGGGATAAACTTGTGTCTGAAAGGTCAATGAGCCATGTTGCTGACGTTGAGTTTGCAGATAGGACTGATCGAGAGAACATGGACTTCAGATACACCTTGTAGGAGCATAAGAAGGTTGTGCCGCTTCAAGCCGCAAAACTGGAGCTATGCCTATTAGAATCAATGTATCCTTAAGCTAGATTCGACTTGCCTAGCACCCACACCCATCTAGAGTGCTACGTCACAATCAAGACTTGGCCATAGCTTGTATTAGGAACATGCAGTGCATTGTGGTTTGTTGAATCATTCAGTGCCGCCGACTTCAACCAAGGACCATGTAAGGTCGTTCAGCCATCACCTCACGCAGACCCACGACGCTGAGGCCCGTTCGACTTCTTCTTCTCCAGAAAGCTGTTGATGTACAGAAGCTTGCGTGGCTGCCGTGTCAAGAGTGTCTATCGAGCACTCGGCAAGCCCTCCACAGACCTCGACAAGCGCGCCTGCTCTTATCGCTCATATTCAAACGCCATGGGAGGCGGACCGCCCCGAATCTCGGAGTAAGTTCTCACTAGGCCAAAATGTTAATGTCACTCTCGAAGTGGAGAAGTTCGTCGTGGTACCTATCAAATACGTCCAGCCGCAAAGCTCACAACAACACTTACCATTCGCAATGCTGCCATGAAGACTTGACTCCGGCACCATACCCCTATACGACCTTGTCTACTCATTAACCACATTTCAAAGATGCCAGGTCAACAAACTAACGGACCAAGCTCACCTTCATCTAGCCTTAAAAAGCTCGTTAAAAGACTTGCCGAGGAAGGACCTGTCAAAACACTAGAGACACCTAAGCGCGTCAGATTGCTCTACAACGGAGCCTTCATTGCCGACACTTCGAGAGCATTATATGTCTGGGAACATGAATACTACCCACAATACTACCTACCGATGGAGTCTTTCGTCAAACCTCGCGGGTTCGACGTTAGACTCTCCCATGGAGATGCAATCGAAGACGAAAATGACAAAATAATCGGTGGTGGCCTCGAACTAGCGGTCCGGCGTGAGGACTCTAACGAGGAATTCAGAGTACTGAATGAAATGGTCCTGTTTGCAGCAGATCTCGAAGGTCCTGCCAGAAGTCTGAGGAACTACGTGAAGGTCATGTTTAATGCAGTTGGTCCGTCACTTGTCTTCCCTTCCTAGCATATCGACGAGACTCCTAACGTGTGTTCGGTCGCAGATCAGTGGTTCGAAGAAGACACTCCTATCTACGTTCATCCTAAAGATCCATATAAGCGTGTCGATTGCTTACAGTCATCGAAGCCCGTCCGCGTCACGGTACCTTCGAACGGTACAGATGTTCTTCTCGCAGAGTCGTCCACGTCAGTTCTCTTGTACGAGACAATGCTCCCACGTCGGTATTACGTCCCCTATACTTCGATCCGCACCACCTATTTGAGGCCGAGCGCAACCACGAGTGAATGTCCCTATAAGGGCATCGCCCAGTATCATTCCATCGTCGTCAACGGACAGGAGCACAAAGACCTGGTGTGGTGGTATCGAACACCGACCGCGGAGTGTATCCCAGTCACAGGCCTGAGATGCTTCTACAATGAGAAGGTCGATATCTGGCTACTAGAGGGTACGCAGTGGGTTAAACAGGAAAGGCCAAAGACTCATTTCGCTTGATTGGCTAGAGCGGTTATTATCTAATACGACATATGGGGAGTGCGCAGAGTAGAGGTGAAGCAAAGACTTTGCAGAGCTATCTTGGTATGAGCTTTAGAAAGAGAAAGCCGGTTGAACTCGTGTCGCGTCTCGAGTACGGCATGCTGGTCTTGGAACTTATCTAGGGGGTCATGCGGTTGTTGGAACCTCTGGTAAAATAATGCACTATCAATCAGGCCTTAGAGCCCGAGCACAAGAGCTTAATTTTGCTGCCGCGTTTGCTGACTCTAGTACGGCAGGGGGTAGCCTTCCGTATCTGCAGCGGTCAATGGACAAAATAGTTCCCATGCACCAACCCAAACCTTGCCGGTACTCATCGAAAGATGCTACGTGGTCAGAAATTCACACAATCATGGCGACATGCAGCCAATTGATTTCGTGCCAACCTCGATGCACATGAGGGTCGCCTGCAACGACTGTCAGTCAAACCATGACAGAAGAGTGTGTACGTGGCTGAATGGCTGAACAATGGTAAAGGCCTCGATCGTAGACAGCGATAAATTATGGGATGGCTGGTCGCGTATGTGACAGTTTTATAATGTATTTATGTTCTGGCTTTAGGCAGGCGTAACCACCTGAATCGCCCTGATTCTGCACTGATGTACTCACGTATTCGGTCAGAGACGCCCTGAATCAGGCCAGGAATTGCGACGCACACAATTAGCTATCTCAACTCCTAGGTAGCATCTTCCTGTTGTACATCGACTTCTCGCACTACCTGCTGTTTTCGAAAGCGTGTTTAGTTACCAGGACGTCGGGTATCCGCGCTCAAAACAGGGCACTATAGTGGCGTCGACTCCAGCTGCATCGTGTCATAACTCGACATATGACAACGAAAGCTCCCACGGGAAAACCACGATGGGAGCGTCAAGGAGCCGGCCCTGCACTGCCTCAATCCGCTCTCCCGCCCCAGACGTACTGTCAACCAATTACACAACTGTCCGCCAGGCACACTCTCCCTTTGAGATCCTACAGCACCACTTCAAGGCAGACAGCTCGGAATCCATTGCCGGGGTGTCATAGCAGTGGTTCACGAGCTGCCAACGGTATAAACGCACAGCTAAAGGTTATTACTGGTGACAAGACATTTTCTTCAGTCAGTGGTTGTCATCGCAAGCATTTCCAACTAGATCAACATGGAGTCTGTCCAAAGCAAGATCCAAGCGGCTGCACCGCGCAACCGGGAACTGTTACGAACGTTGGCAGAGACGGACCATGCCAAGCCAGCTCTTGAGCAGCAGAAGCGCTATGTTGCTGACGTTGAAAACGAAATCAGGCAACTCGACAAGCGCAGAAAGGAGCTTGAAGAGAGACGCAAGAAGGAGCTCAAAGAACACGAGAAGTACCGTGACTCCGTGATGAAACGATTTGCCTACAAGGTCAGTCGCAAGCAGGAAAAGTTCAACGACAAAGCAGAAAAGGAGGAACGCGAGTATTTCGATGTTCTCCAAGAGGAGCACAAAACAGGTGAGATGCGCAGAAACCTAGGCAACACTCTTGACGAGGCTCAGAAACAGCGATCTGAGCTCGAGAGCACCGCTTCCAGGCATAGTCAAGCACAGAGGGACCTTGATGAGCTATACGATTCAATCTTCGAAGGTCCCACTCCTGAGTTTCCTGAAGAAGATTCAAAGGAGTACTCTGCGAACGATGCGCTCGACAAATACCACAATCTGCGTGTACGCGTTGAAAGCGAAACACAAGTCCGGAAAATCCTAGATAACGCCGTGCAAAAGATGGCCATTGCGCAGCGCGCCCTCGCAGAAGCACGATCGCACTCACAGATGGACATGTTTGGTGGTGGCATGATGAGTGGTAAGTAGCGTCTCGAGAGCTGGCGTAGTCCGCTAACTTGGAATCACAGACATGCTGGAGAGGAACGCTCTGAGCAAAGGAGAAGTCGCGTTCACAGAAGGCAGAATGCTGGTCGAACAAGCGTCTCGCATGTCGCCCGAAGTGCACCCACTGCCGCAAGTGAATATTGCTCAGGGTAATCTCATGTCTGATGTCTTCTTCGACAACATCTTCACAGACATGCAATTCCATGAGAAGATCAAGCAATCGCAGTTCGAGTTGGAAAGGGCGATGAAAGACCTGCAAGCCCAGAGACTGAATGTTGAACAGCGGTCTCCTTCGCTGAACCACCAGTTGCGACAGCAAGCACAACGTCTAGAATCCGCGAGAGTGGCATTGCAACAGGTCAGAGAAGATGTGTTCCAGAAACACGCGATGACTCAACAACCCGTGGGCTAGACTGTCTTGAGCATGAAATGCAGCGTAAGAAGGCTCATGTTGTTTAGCTGATTATCGACTTGTGAACCTGTTCATGCCCCGAGTTCGTGCGGGATGAGTACCTCGGTCCACTTCTCCTCCTTTCGCGCCCGCATTATTCTAGTAGTAAGGCGCCCCTTTACCGAGGCGAATATGCACAACTTCGAAAGAATAACACATTATCGTTGGAGCGGTCTTTGACTCTTGGTCCTAATACCACACAGGCCAATGCTACTTGGTTCTGTGCCTTGAATGTTTACGGACTGCGACTGTAACTAATTTATGACTTGAACTCGTGGAGCCGCTGCCAGTTCTTGCTCAGTGACTGGGAAACCACTCGGTCTCGGGCGTGCAAACATCGAGTCACCTCAACTACGTACATTAAAACTAAGCTTGTTTGCGTTCTCCTAGTTAAAGCACATACAAACGCGACATGACCATCATCAACGGCGGGGTTGAGACTCCCCACAACACAGACGTCGATGTCCTCATCATTGGCGCCGGTTTCTCCGGCATAAGCACGCTGTACCGAGCTCGCAAGCTAGGACTGAGACCACTAATTCTCGAGTCAGGCTCAGATTTCGGTGGTGTGTGGTACCACAACCGTTACCCCGGTGCTCGCGTGGATTCGGAATGGCCATACTACCAGCTCAACATCCCCGAGGTATACAACTCCTTCTCGTTCTCCGAGCGCTTTCCTGGACACGTCGAATTGAGGAAGTATATTGCCCACCTGGACAAAGTGCTCAATTTGCGCAAAGACACAATCTTCAATGCACACGTCAACGATTGCTCCTGGAACGAGGAGGCTGCACGATGGACGGTGAAGACACGGCAAGGTCATTCCGCTAGCGCCAAGTATCTGATACTATGCACGGGCTTGTTGCACCGACGGCATTACCCTGAATTTCCTGGTCTGGAGAACTTCAAGGGCGATGTGCATCACTCAGGGTTCTGGCCCGAAGACCTGAGCACGAAGGGAAAGAAAGTCGCGCTGATTGGTGCTGGTGCTACAGCCGTCCAGATCACGCAGGAGGTCGCGAAAGATGCGGATGAGCTGACCATTCTCATGAGACGGCCGAGCTATTGCCTGCCTATGATGCAACGGAAGCTGAATGATCTTGAGAACCGCGGCTTTCAAGCTTACTACGATACTCTATTTCGCGAAGGCAGAAAGAGCTTTGCCGGCTTTCCCTCGCCTGTGAACAGGCGGAGTGCTTTGACGGGGTCGCCTGAGGAGCGAGAAGCGTTTATGGAAGATTTGTGGACTCGGGGTGGGTTCCAGTTCAATTTGGCGTTCAATGACACTGCAGTCAACAGGGATGCGAACAAGGTTCTATATGAGTTTTGGCAGAAAAAGACAGCGGCGCGGATGAGACCAGGCAAGAAGAGGGACATGATGGCGCCGCCTATTGATAAGATGCCATATTTCTATGGAACTAAGCGATGTCCGCTCGAGCAGGACTACTACGAATGTATTGACCAAGATAATGTGGATGTCATTAACATGGACGAGCTGAAGATCAAGACCTTCGCCGATGAGGGTATTGTGTTTGAGGATGGAACGGAGAAGAAGGTCGATATACTGATACTTGCGACTGGATTTGACAGTTTCTCCGGATCGTGAGTTACGAGCCACCCATGCAGAAGTCATGGTCTCACACCTTACTAACACCGAACAGAGTCACCAACATGGGTCTTAAGAACAAAGACGGCGTCGACATCAAGGAGATTTGGAAGGACGGCGGCATCAAGTCGTACGTGGGGATGACTTTTGAGGGCTTCCCCAACTGCTTCATGATATACTCACCTCATGGTAAGTCCAGACCTCAGCAAAGCACAAGCCGAAAGACACTGTCTCGCGCAAGGAAAGATATACTCACACGTACTTGCAGCACCGACGGCCTTCTCAAATGGCCCAACCATCATCGAATCTCAAGCCGACATGATCGCCGACTTCATCTCCAGGCTTGAATCGTCAAAGGCGAAATCTGTGAATCCTACAGCCCCTGCACAAGACCAATGGGTCGACTTGGTCGACAGCTTGGCAAGCAAAACGTTATTCCCACTCACAAACAGCTGGTGGACGGGTGGAAACATTCCTGGGAAGAAGATTCAGATGCTGACATACTGCCTGGGCATACAACAGTACGAAGCGACCTGTAGAGAGGCGCTGGATGGCTTGAAAGGCTTCACTGTGGAGTATGAAGACGGAAAGAAGACGGCTGATGAGGAAATGCCAAAACAGGCTACGGCCGCTGCATGAACATCGCAAATGATCAATACCGATTGCCTCAAGTCCATCGATTGAACAACCCTGACTGAAGTGCGAACATGGCACTCAACACCGATTGCTTCTTTTTCAAGAACTGCTGCTTTCAACGCCCTTGACCTGATCCTCCGCGCGTCCGCTCTTGTCGCCAACCGTGTCCTTACTCGCTTTCTGCTCGTTGTCCGCACTCTGCTTCATCGCATTGCCATGGGGAGCAGAATGCTCGCTGCTGACTTTCTGAGCGCTCTCGTGGAGGTCGCCGTGATCTTCGTCATAGTCTGTATTGGACTTGGCGGCCCCTTGGGCACGCGATTGTGCTTTGTCGATGGCTTGTTGGGTCTCGGACATCTTGGCCGAAGCTGTGAAGAGGAATCTGGCTGGTAATAGTCGTGAACTTGGATACTGTGCTGGGAGCTGTAACCTGAGTCGTGTCAAGAACATTTCTTGTGGTCAAGATTGTGACATGTCGCCCTGCTCGTGCTATGCGGGGATCGCTCTGGGCAATAAATGAGTACCTAAACCTGCTTCTGTCTATGAGCTCATTACAAGTCCCGTGTCACTTGATGGATCTTTAGTCCGTAGTGGCTGCCTGTAAGCTAAGGCGCAGACTACCGTATCCGGCAGAGACCTGCAATCTAGAGAGAGGGAAGCGGAGCGTTACTGTGTACCATTTGAGATATTAGTGAAGACTGCCAAAACACCTCAAGGCTGATAGGAGCCTTATAGTTCAGCGTTAAGCACTGTCAGTTGCTGCAACGCTCGACAAACTTCTTGATGTGGGGCGAAGAGACTGGATTGATGAAGCAGATGTGTTTACCGAGGCACCCTGCAGACAATGCAATGCAATGCTGACCACTGTGCTGTGTTGTTTCAGCAACCACTCCCAAGCATAGGTTCCCAAGCACTGCTTCACGCAGTCATAAGAACAGTTTGAAGACGAGGAATGAATTCGAGATGAAATGATCTGGACAAAGTCACGATCCAGAAATGTACTACAGCCATTTATGGTGAGCCGAAGCCTGGTAGGGCAGCACTTAGGTACTACTAGCGAGATTACTAGCTACATCTGAACGATAGTGTTCGCCACACCCGCTCTCGTACCCAGTCTGTCCTTCGACTCATCGGCACCCTAATTCACTTCCCTATCTACAGCGCGGAATGGCTCGATCTTTCGATGGTGCAGATATGGGCTGGAGATATTGTTCACACTGCTCGCTACATGTACCGTATCGTGCCGTCCAGTATGGCAATAGTTTCTGAGTCATAGAGCAACTCACATTGTTTTCGTACCTTGTCGCTGTTGGCGACGATAGTTGTACTCCAGGATCATCTACAGACAGAATGAGAGATCAGCATAAGAACAACAGAAAACTGATTACTGATGGTAACAATGATCGAAATGTGGTTCATGATTGTGAACTGGGAAAGGCTGCTTTCCCAGTAGGTAGAAGTCATATCTACTTGTGGTACCTCCACGTTCGCTTGAGCGGATTCAAAAGCCACTTCTTCCTCCCCGACTTTCCTTCGTCATTCCCTCCCAGGGCGCTGCAGATTCCAGGTTCTGTGCCGGAGTGATTTGGTCTGTTCAAGATGGACCCTTCGATGATGCGACTGGTCACATTGGTTATGAAGAAGATTGTTTAATCTTCTGTCCATCTATCTCATGAAGTTCTATTCATGAATAGTGATGCGGCCGTGACAGTAGGGACTGCTGACATATTACGTCATGGAGTCGTTTCTTCGGTGGTATGTTGCTTGAATGAGCTGCTGTCTCGCTGCCGACCTTGGTTGGAGGTGTCTGGGTAGATCATGTCATGCTGTGTCGTAATGACAGGTGAATTGATTTGATGTAGAATGAACAACCACGAGGGCGTGTTACTGTGGTTGTCTCCTCAGTTCGACTTTCAGTCGTCGTCATCGACGTCTTCGATTTCTGCGACCTCTGTGACAACAGAGTCCTCGTGTGCAGGCCGAACGGTCAAATCGGTGACCCACTGCGGCACTTCCTTATCTTGAAGCCTGTCGACGTACTCGACCGCGCGGGGTCCCATGCCTGGTCGTGGTCGGACACCTCCCATGGACTTCTGTGTGACGGTGGCCTCCCGTTCTTTCTGCATCTCGTCTTCCATACATCTCGTTGCCTGATCGTACAGATTGATATGTGCAATCATCTTGTCGAGACGTGGAGCTTTGCTGTTCTGCTCGAACAGGAAGCCGGACTTTGATACCCGACGTACTCTTGAGACGAGTACTGGGGGAGCTTCGGTTTCGGTGGTGGACGCCATCATTTTGGCGAATTTCTGACTATAAGTAGATTCAAATAGTATGATCAACTCATAGGTGAAATCTTGGTGGTTGTATATATGATGCGAGGGAAAACACAAGATGGGATTTTGGGCAAAACATCCTGGATACATATGTATACAATAAGACCCTTTGCTCGCTACATTCCACCCACCCTTGGATCCCCTGGCACGTCAGTCTCTAGCGGAAATGCAAGACCGACAGGTCGCCGCGTTCTCATTGACCGGAAGACACTCCCCGTGTCAGGACCCCTGTAGGGATCAGATCTATAGCAGCCAATCGGTGACCCTGAAAATACAAGATCTCCGACGGTGTCCGTGGCATCACTTTTCTGTGGTCTGCATAGCTTCACAGCCCTGATGATGACACGATGACTTGGCACTTATCTGCGGAGCTAGGCCGGAATTTTCGAGGCGATGCCAACGGCTTTGGTGTTTCGTTGAGTGGGCAGATTTTCGGAGTATGTGAAAAGCCGCCGTATCCGTGTCTCGAAGCTTCAGCACATCAGGCATGTCCGCGGCCAATACAGTTAGAACGTTGCTATTGTTTCGGTCCAAAGGGTTATTGGAAGCTTTTGTGGTTAGTTGTCAGGCTCCCTCTCTCTGGGAAGTATCGTGTCGCCTACAAGCACAGATCAATCGACAAGTGATGCAACATTTTGACTTTCTTACGAGGAAGAGAGCACCTGCCGGTAACTGTCCCATCTGAGAGGTTTCTGCTGCTTCGGCGAAACTGAGTTTCTGTGTGACTTACGAGTATGTTGTGGTTTTTAATGCAACTGGTCTTCATGGCTTGCAAGCGAGCCAAGGATGTGCCTGTACATCTTCAGATTGATCAGCTCCCTGCAGGTCCAACGGAAATGCAGGGCGACAGCAATACCGTAAGGATCTGAAATCCTGCGGTGGATTTGCAGCCCCGACCCTCAGAATACTTACAGATTTCCCTGTCTACAAGTATGACAAAGCCGACAATGACCTGTGATCGCCTTGATAGGCTCGGATCTTTGATGAGCCAAGCGACAGTAATGGCCGAAAGTTCTACGGCGGAGATGCGAAACCCACTCCTGGGATACCACGTACTTGCATCTTTCCTTGTCTATGACAAAGCGGGAATTCGCCCTATGATCGCCATGATGGGCTCGGTTTGAGATACGCAGAACGCTTGCAATAAAACATCAGCATGACGGGTTTACAAACAACGACTCTTTGGCTGAAACACAAAGAAGGTTTACAAGCAAGAACTGTGGCTTCTGACGATTTGACAAAGTCTTCGGTGGTCGAGAGTGAATTGCACTATTCTCAAATTCTCAGATTCACGATCTTGAAGTCATACATGCAAGTAGCGGTGCGAACCCCTCTTGGATCGCTGCTAAGACTACATGTGGGAGGTACCATGTTTGCTCTTTAATCTTTGTCGTACCCCGATGACGTAAACGTACATGACCAGTGCTACGGTGCAGCTTACAGCCAAAAGTGCTTGAGCATTGATCAATCTAGCTTGTCTGCCTCGCTAAACCTGCCTACATTCCGCCAGCGCTCTAGTCTGGCTTAGGTAGGTAGTAAACCATCACAAGCTCCGAAATATTTCTTTCTTCATCATAAACTACAGCAAGAAAACCGGCATCAAGATTGTAACCACCTCCATGCATCATTTGATTTGCTTCTCCTTTGCGATTTCTTGCGAGATGATAGTTCACTCCAGCGAGTTTGAGGATATCCTGATTCCCCATGAAGGATCTTCCATAGATGTCTGGGACATACCTCATGATGCCGTGCCGTGAAATTCATACTAATGGTTGAGGGGCCGATCGTCATGCTAGGAGAGTACAATCAGTCATCTTGTGGGTTCGTCACCAACCGCAGCCGTAATGCGTGTCGTCAAGTCATGTTTTAAGTGAAAGACTGTTTGGCGAATGATGCAGGTGGAAAGTTCCATGGTATGTGAAGCATTTTGGAAAAGCCTTGAGTACAGGGCAAGACCTTGTCACATTGCTATGAATATGTAAAGCAGCACACACTGCCAGTTCCACGCTTGCTGTATATCAAAAGCCGGTCGTTAGCGGCGGAGAACTGTTTCGCTGCTTAGACATCCTTGCCTTGACGCCTCGCTGTAATGAATGAATGGAACCGCTCCGATAAGTACTTCATGCTCTTGACGGATTGGTAAGGCTCTTCATAGCTGCACTATGTCCAGTTCAACGCAGGCCCTCCCCGCACCACAACACCCGTTGCTATTCATCCCCCGTCTCGACTCTAACTAGGATTTCTTCCAAGAAGCCTTCTAGGTACTCTCTTACACCGCCTCCCATGCCAACAGAAGCTTCATTGTCCAACTTCTGGATCTCCTGAAACGTGGCGGCTGCTTTCACTACCAACTTCCTGACTTTCTCGTGCGTGTCAATTAGCTTTCTTTGCTGCTGTGACGAGAGTGACGAGGACTGTTGTGAGGTAATCTCCCGGAGCATGTGCGTACGCCGACGGAGCGAAGTATCAAGAGCCGGTAGGATGACTGAAGAGAGCGCTGTAAGGTCTTGCCCGAGAGGCAGGCTATCTTGAGACTGCTGAGGTTGTGCTTGGCTCGCTTCCGACTGTGTTGAGGATGATGATAAGGTTCTTGTCTCCTCGGGTGAAGAAGGTACGGCTTTCTGGCGCGATGGTTGCGGCACGACGGGCGGATCATGTGGTTGAAATGGTGGTAGCGGCTTCTGCTCAGCTTGATGTGATGATGTGCTGCTTGACCGCGAAGGCTGTTGTAGCGGGTCACCTCTGCCTGGCTTTCCTTTAAATGGTGGTATGTCAGGAATCTGAAACTGTGGTTTTTTCGATGCTGATGGTGTGACTGATGAAGTGCTGCCAGGTTGAACGAGCTTCAGGAAGCTCATGTCGTTTGAGAGCTGTGCTTGAAAAGCCTTGTTGTACTCATCCTCACCGGGGCTATCTTGGTGAATCAGCTGTTGCTTGCTATTCGAAAGCGCGGGCGTCTGCGGTGCTGGCCTATGTGGTTGTAGATGCGAATCTTTTCTAATCTGTGGTTGTTGCTGTTTGACCGGCGAGTCCGGCAGCGGCACTTTGGAAGGCGAGAGTGACGTCTTAATGTCAGAAGCGAAGACATCCTTTGCCGGTGATCGTGGAGGTGAAGTAGGTGCCTTGACTGTGTCATCAAAGTCGAACTTCTCCTTCGAAGACCTTGGCTCTACTGACGCCCGTGCATTCGTTTCTGATGCTTTCATGGGCCGCAGGCCGCCCGTCCTTGATCCACCGACAGGCCGAACAGTGCCAAAATCCCAGAGATCCTCGTTCTCGGTATCTTGTTCTTGGAGGTGATATGCCTCCTCCTCCTCTTCGTCGTCAGGATCTCTGTTTCCATACTTTGCCTGCCATCGTTCGTGCCGCTCGATCAATTCCGTCAGATATGTTGTCTTCTTCGCTCTCTTCACGAAAGGATGTTTCAACAGCTCTTTCGCCGAGGGCCTTTCTCTGGGGTCCCTTCTCAGACATAGACCAACAAAATCCTTGAAGGATTGTGTAAAACTGCCCTGTAGTACAGGAGGAGCATTCTTCGGTATCAGGAACAAGACTTTCATAGGATGTATGTCGGAGTAAGGAGGTTCGCCTTGAGCCAGTTCGATAGCAGTGATGCCCAGCGACCATATGTCTGCCTTGTGGTCATAGCCCGACTGCTTGATCACCTCCGGTGCCATCCAGAAGGGGGTGCCGACAAACGTGTTCTTCTTTGTCATGGTTGCAGAAAGTTGTCCGGACACCCCGAAATCAGCCAGCTTGACCTGTCCATTGGCACCCAGCAGCACGTTGGCGGCCTTGATGTCTCTGTGCAATTTCTTATCACTATGCAGGTAGTCCAGACCCATCAACAACTCTCTTATTATGATGCTGATGTAGTCCTCTGTTATCAGTCCTGGGCGCATGAGGTCCGAGCAACTGCCTCCCGAGCAGAACTCCATGACGATCCATAGATCTGACCCTTTGAGGAACGAGCCATGGTATTTGGTGACATAGGGTGACTGTAGCTCTGACAAGATCGAGATCTCTTGTATGATGTCCTCGACCTCATCCTCTGCATTCTCGACGTCGATGACCTTTATGGCGACTGCCTGTCCTGTTCTCTTGTCCACGCCCTTGTATACTTTGCCAAAGCTGCCACCGCCGATGCAACTCTGCTTCGTATATAGTGTCTCGGGGTCAGCCATGACAGCGATGTCTATGGCTCTGGCCCTGGGGAAGTGGTGCACTCTCGGTTACCAACACTAGTCTAAGTAGTCTAGAATCGATGTGGGGGGGGGGGGCATACACCTTGGTCGTTCGGCGATGATGACCTTCGAGGTAGGTGAGGCTTTACGCAGAGACGACGGCAGCAGTTGACCACACAGCAGATGGCTGAAATGCCTGCACGATTTCAGGCCCGAGCTACGACACACAGTGTTATCACAAGAAGCAAGCATCACTGGGGTGTCCTTCTGCTAGCGTCAGGCACTGAACAGAGGTTGAACGGAGATGGTCTTGCCGCGCGGGCTCGCGCACCGCGTCCCGTTTCAAAGGGCTGCATGCGTGCGGTCATTGTTTGGTTGGCAGGGCTACAGATCCCATGGCAAGTGGCCATTGGCTGTCACTCCTCAAACCCATGTACGTCCGTCGTCCACAGCTTTTCACAGGCTGTCTGCGTAACATGCTTGAAGGAATGGCGTGCTTCTAAGGGTCGAAACAAGATATTTACTGGACCGGTCACATAGGTATTCCCAAATCAAGCTCAAAGTCGATGTTTAATATACACCTAGACATGCTCTCCCGGCACCAAACCTAGCGACCAGCTCGATACTCTGCCTGCCCAGTGGCAGGCTTGTGCAAATTCACTTTTGTAGACAGCTATCTACCATTATCCAAATCAGTACCTGTACGCCTTGCTCAAAAAATGTGCTTCCGCAAAGGTGTCCAAATATGTCGAATGTGTCGCGGCAAGATTACACACAAAATCTCCATTCGTCTTCGTCGTGAAGGGTTTTAGCTTCCTCGAAGTCCTTCCTCCGAGACATGTCTCCCGGCAGGTGAGCTTGGCTCACTAGCTAACTGTACGTTGATAGTTGGCACTGCGAGACGCGCTGACCTCATGCTCTCTGCTCGGCGGAGAGCTTCCTCATACGTTGGTGCATCGCCCCATTCATGGTGGTCATATTCAGGCGGACGCGTGATGTCGTTATCTGAATCCTGTATCATTGACACAATTCGAGGGTCAACCGTATCGTTGCCTTCGGACTCAGGAGGCGTAAAGCGCTGGTTACCAGGAGAGTCTGATGTCGAGGCTGAGTTTTGACGTTCGCTACTGTCACTTGTACGGGCGCCTGCCTCGTCTGACGTAGCTGGTGTCGGCTGTGGTAGCTCAAAGCTCGATGCCGTCGTCGAGATGGACAGCGCACCGCTATCAGCCCGTTGCCGACCTCCTGCCCATGGCAGGGTTGGTCTAGACAGATTGTCCAGAGTCCGCAGAGAATTTGTGTCTGAATTGTTTCTGCCATGAGCACCTTCTCCCATGGGCGCAGCTTCAGAAAGCAGTCCGCCTCTCTCAGATTCGGTGCTGTTTGCCCGAAGTCGTGTACCATCATGCCTTACCTGTCCGAGCTCTGCGTAGGCTACACTGGATACTCTACGGTCCTTCGGTCGGGACTGATGTTCAGCGATCAGCACATCTGCAGTGAGATTGCCTGTCGACACATTCTGTAGCGGCTGGGTCCTTTGTCGGGCCTCTCGCCGCAATTCCTCCAATCTCTGCCAGTCACCTCTTTCTCTTGCTTCTCGCCGTTGTCGCCTTCGCTCCTCGCGCTCTTCAATCTCTTGTCGTCGTGCCTGTCTGATCTGGTATAAGGATTCCATCTCCGCATTACGGACTGCTTCTTCTTCCTCGACGGTTTCTGGGAACTCAACCACAGTATCCATGCCGGCACGTTCACCTTCACGACCAATAACTTGCTCCGTCTCTTTAGGTGCTTGGGAGTATGGAGGCAATGTCATGACACTTCGGACACTGGTGTTGCGATCGACACCGGCTGCGGCTGCGTTGACAGCCGCTGTTTCTTCCCGGCCCCGATATTCGGTCCTGGCGTTGATGCCATTTTCTCCACGTTCGGTCGAGCTGAGGGATCTGTATTTACCCTTGGGCTGCCACTGCTCCCACTTCCGCTTCAAGAACTTGGAGGGCAGGAATTTTGGAGACCGACCTTGGGCTCGAAGCCTTCGGAGTATTGTGTATAATGCAATGAGAGCGATGACCACTATTATCACAGCGATTAATGCCTAGCACTAACTGTCAGAGAGGGTCGCAGACGTCCATTCCCAATGCAAACATACAATTACTGTGACGGTGACTCTACCTGCTCCATCACCGTCGTCGGACTTGGTATCTTGGCCTGGCCGTCCATGGTCGTTGTTGGATTGCCGCGCTATCAGCGTTGCTACCATGATTCTTGATGATGCTCAGCGTGATAGAGGTGACCTCAACAGAAAGAGTGGCCGCGATTCTCGTCAGATCTCTTGAATTGTACAAGCGACTGCAATAAAGCGTCCTGATACCGACCCTCCATCAAGTTTGTCTACAGGGCTTCGATGTCGACCGACGCGAACAACTCAGATGGCGATTGCGATGGTAAGGTTAGGATCGTGAAGGTGAAGATGAAGACGGTAGCACAAGTGATTGACCTAGATTACAAGAGCGTGAAACAAGCGCCGCAATACGATAGACGAATTGATACCTGAGGGCAGTGCAGCAGCTGGACGGTAGCACAGCCATAACCGGGTTGAGGGTGACAAGGATGACAAGGATGAAACGTCAGCTCAGCCATAATTGGATATTCTAGCTTCTCCAGGCGGCGGCAGATTAGCGCTCTAAGCCTGGTTTCCCGCAGTAAGATCATCAGTCCAGCACACCTGTACGTAGTATTGAGGCTGAAGTTGTTGGACTTTGCTTTGCTGCATGAGTCGTTACAACGATTAGTGAAGGTATTGTTAACGCCTGCCGTAGGTGCTTCAGTAACGGCAGGACCCATCGATAGGATAAGCTGCGTGCTGTGGAGGCTGTTGAGGCCCTTCCCATGCCAGCCAAAGCGCAGGCGAGACAAACGCCTACCTTACTCTCGAGACGAAAAGCACATTCTGGACATGTTTCTCTGATGAAAATGGAGTTCGACATATGCTTCGAGGCGCACGAGGACGAGACGCTGCTGTCACTTTTTGCGATAGACAATGCTATGAACTCCAGGTAACTTGGAAGGCACTTCGGGCACGTGCTAGCGTGGTTTTGGCGAGGAAGGCGCGTCCGGGAAAAACATAGACCCACTTGCGACGTTTGTTTACATCTGGCAGTTCCAGACTAATTGTGCTTCGAGTTGTGTCCTCGTCATGCTCTTTTACTTGCTGCATCTACTAACGACATAGCAATACAGTACTGGGTCATCAAGATGGCTCATTCGCCTGTGTTCCACGACAAAGGCACACGCTTCACTAACTACAGCAGCATCCACTCTGCAGATGCTTTCGTAGGAGACTATCAAGTCATGTACACTCCAGGTTCGACCTCACCACAGATACCCAAGGCCAACAGGAAGTCTACCCGCTTCAGTCGCAATGCCTCTTCTTCGAAGCACCAACAAAACATCTCTCAGTCCTACCTACTACCATCAAACATGCCCAACACATCTCAGATCATGTCAGATCACGGTCCCCTCCCCAACATACAGGTACACTACAACATCCCAGCGGATGAGAAGCAGATTGTAGCCTCTCTGAGAGCTCTGCAACGCGATCTCAACGAAGCCATGCAGACAATCTCGAGCCTTACTAGGGAGCGAGATGAAGCACTCCAAGAGCTTCGACTGCTGAAAGTTGGTGCACGAAAGGCCTCTTCCCCACCTCAACGACAGTCCCGAAACGTTGAAGACGAGCTGTTCGACCTGAGCAGCCCGCTCCAGGACTCACCACGACGAGTAGCTTCGAAACCGCAGTCCAGGAAAGAGAACAAGGAGCAAAAGCAACCCGAGATCTCAGATGATGCTCGCGTTATCTCAAGGGGCGACGTTAAGATCGCTGCCATTGCAGAGAGAAACGCTACTGGAAAAGACGCTAGAGAGGGATCGAAGGAATACAGACAGCCTGCAATTGAAGACACAGAACAGAGCATGATAGAGGAGAACCCAACGGCAGCTTCCAATACTTCTCGACGAAGAAGACGACACTCCCTCGACGAGAACATGACCTCAGCCTACATCCTGCCAGACATCACAATGGAACAACAGGCCCAAAGTCCAATCAAGGTCTCTCAAGCTGCACAGAATGTACTCCACAGCCTCGATCCCGAGCACATCAACAACTGCGACGTCTGCCATCGACTCACTAGGCACATCAAGGCTACCGAGCGCGAACGAAGGACATCTGCACCATCCAGATCTGCGGAACCAGTATCCAGAGTCCAGGACTTCGCTTCTAGCTCTGCTGCCAAGACTAGAGCAACACCACAACCGGACTACACAGCCGCTCTCGCTGGCTTTGGTGATGAATCACTTCTCGCAGAACCCACAATGCGGCCAAAGATGTCGCCCGCACAAGCACTGGCACGTGTCAGAATCTTGATGGATGCGCAGTTTCGGAAGGCCAAGGAGCGACACGGGCTTGCTTGGGAGAAGTACAATAGGATTGAGGCGCCAATGTCGAGTAAGAAACATGCGGAGATTAGCAAAGAAATGCAGCACTGGGCTGAAAAGATGGAGGAGTGTAGAGTTCACCTGGACTATCTGAGGGATGTTGAAGAGGGGATGGGGGTGATGACGCTTGAACACCACGAGATATGATCATGGCTGGCGTTGAGCAAGGTCGCTGGCGAAGAAGCTTGATATGAAGCTCTATTCTCGGCGCACGGTTTGATGTTCTTATTGTCTACTGATTGTCTTGTCCACACGGTTTGTCTAGCATGGTTGGAGATGATTGACATCAATCAACATGATAACGCATGTCTATCGGTTTGCATGTACCTCGTTGTGCAGCTGCTTCCTTTTTAAAGAAGGCTATCAATATTGTCTTGGAGGACCACACAGCACGGACACTGTGCATGAGACGTCCCAAATAAAAATCACCATTTCAGTCGATCGCTATGTTGGTGAACCACATCCATCGATCTTATCGTCGACCAGAGTCCGATCAGACGGCACTTTTACTTTTCCCTGGCTCCTTCGTCGTCATCTTTAGACTCTTCCAATGCGCCTGCAACTGACTCTTGCTCTTCTTTCCCAGCACGTCTAGTATCTCAAGCCACGTCGACCCCTTGCTCTTCATGCCCGCCAGCACTCTGTCATCCTCTGCCGTGTACACCTCGAGCTCCGAGTGCGAATGTGGATTCGTCTTTCGCGTGTCAAGCGGGTGATCTATCGCGTTGCTGTTGTCCCTGAGCCAGTGGCGGTAGCGGGTCAGTACTTCTGTGTGGGTTGAGGCGGCGTGCGATACGAGGGTGGAGAAGTCGTTGGTGGAGTAGGCTGTTTTGAGGAGGCTAGGAGGGGTTAGGAAAGGAGAGGGGGGAAGAAGAATCTCGCGCTTGAGGCCTTTGAGGGTGTCGTGCAGGTCGCGGTCGGATATGGCGGGGTTGGAGGCGAGGATTCTGGTGCGGATGTTCGTCCATAGCTGGCTACGTTGGATAATGGTTGTGTGGTGCGCTTTTTGCTGTTCATATCTCGTTTGGAGCTCTGGTCCGAAGAAGGAGAAAGCGTCTTGGACGACCTGGTCGCGGGTGAGATGAGCTGAGGGACCGTGTGCGTCGTTGATGTGGGCGGGGAGATATGTCTGGAACCAGTACTGGAATATCGGCCTCTTGTCGAGAGCTTTGTTGTTACGGGCATGGAGCGTTGTGCATGTCACGTTCTCACGGTCCAGCTCGGTCGTGTCAGCGCTGTTGACACGCGCTGGGTTGTGGAAGCGGCAGGTGGCTATGTAGGCCATCATTTCGTCTAGCGACCGGAAGGGGTGCCAGAATCGAGACGAGTCGAGACCGAGGTAGCGAAGGACTTGGCTTGGATCTCGGGAAAGCTCGACGCGGGCGAGCTTTTTGTTGTGTGTTTCGAGGTTTTGTATGCGGAGGTAGAGTGCTTGGTCAGTGATTGTGAGGCCTTTGTGGCGGATTATGGCAGAGATGATGTTGATGAGGTCGCCGTGGCCCTGGGCGAAGAGATGCCAAGTGAACTCTTGTTGCGAGGTGCAAATGCGTAGATCGAGTTGGATGTAGAGTTCTGGGGATTGGGCAGGATTCTGGGTTGTGAGATCAACTGTCTCGCCTATGACGCTGGCCAGTTGGCTCTTGCTTGGGGTGATGCTGCCCTCGCTGGGCCAGGGGATGGCTAGGGTGAATACTCCTTCTGATAGCTTGTAGTAGGCTTTGGCGTTGAGGAGAGCACTGATGTTGTCAATTGATGGGGTCGGTTCCTCAAGATCGGGCAGAACCAAAATGTCGAGATCACCGTAGTCCTTCTTGTCAGGTCCTTCAATGCAATGTGCGACTTTCCTGTAGAGGGTCGAGAGCCTCTCCTCGAGCTGTTTCAAAGCGAAGCGATAAATCGCTGGCGGCATGCGAGGAGTAGACAGGCCATGCTCTTTGAAGGTAGAACCACCCATGATGATGACTGTGATGAAGCTTTTCGAATATGTCACGCGCACGATTGTCCAGTAGAAAGAACGAAACTGCTTAAATTCATTCTTCAATTGAATTGTTTGCGCAGGGCAGGAAACAGCAGAAGAGGAACAGGCAATCGGCTCTCGAACCTCACGGTAGTGCTTGTCAAACAGTGATTCCCAGGATGGGGTAGATGTCGCTTGAAGAATGACGAGCGCTTGTTGCTGTGAAATACCAACTCATAAAGTTTCTAGTGAATGTGACTCACCTTGCTTGGAAGTCCTGCGGCTGTGGTAATGCTCGTCGACACCCAAAAGAAGCCTGAAGTCAATCTACCGTCGTTCTCACCTTCAGCATTCGAGGACGGCACTTCTCGAGCCTCGTAGAAGCCCAATCATCACACTCATCTTTTGTTCCAGACCAGCTCGTGGTAAGTGATACTTGTTGGATCATAAATACACGTAGAAATAAATTTTGATGGGGTTCCCAGTAGATGGCCCCAGGCGCCCGTCTTTTGTCAGACCTAGACATGAAGCTTCAAGTGAAGGATACTCTGTAAAGAGTATGGGTGTATATAATGCGAGACGATAAGCTGCACTTTGTGGGCATGAAGCTGAGGTTCACTGACAAGCTTGAGTCTCGGGATTCTGGCTAGCCTTGGCGCTTTAATGCCATAGAGTGCCTGTTCGTTTACTGTCAAGACTACAGACTGCTCTCTTGGACGCTATGAGTCGCGATTGTAAAGCAACTTTCGTTAGACCTCACCAACAGGGCATGAGTGCTGTACGACCATCACTGGCTGTACAGTACAAGGTGCCGACACGAGCGATCTTTCAGTTCATCAAGCATGGAGGCCGCCTCGACCGCCACTTCAACGGCAGAATTGTTCCTGCCGCTAGCTCAAGTTGTGGCTTTCCGAAAGCTCCGCTTGTAGTTGGTAGGTTGGCACTGGCAATCCGTTGGCTGTTCCCGGATCGGATGAGCATCGCGTCAATGGCATAGGCTTGAGAGAGTCCAATCATGACGCATCGGTTGAGCTGATAGGCATCATGCCCCGCTAAAAGCGCGTGGCATAGCGGTGCCGGCTGCATGAACATGCCGGTGAAAAGCAGCGATCTTTGCTGAATCAAGGAACAAGTCAACATTTTTTTCCTGCCTCAGTGCACCCAAGAAAGTACGCGACCATACGCTGCTGCAAGGTACGCCTGAGGACTTCGACTTACCAGGTCGTACCTGCTGTTTGCATTCATAGCATTGGAAGACCTAAAAGCCTGCTGTAGGGGTTTCGAACTCTTGGTCTTGCTTCTTGCCTTGTCAGCCGCTGACCTCGCCAGTCCTCTTTGTGCTAGTCGTCTGTCCACATTCTTACCTCGACAGCACCATTAGCATTTCTCGAAAACAACATGGCTCCTCCGCAGACACGGCAGGGCAGCCGGACCATATACAATCTGCCATTGACAGATACTGGCGCTCCCGATGTGCCGAATCAATATGTCTACCTCCCAGCACCAACCACACCGCCCTACCACCTACGATTCGCCATAGAGGGCACCAGCTCGATATGCCGAGAAGGGAGCCTGTGGGTGAACATCCCTCTCGAGGGCGAAGAGTTCAACAGGTCCAAGTTCAGGCAGTATAAGCTCGAGCCAGACTTCAACAAGACTCTACACGTCGACATCCCCATAACAACCGCTGGCGCATTCTCTTTCTACACCACCTACACCCCCTTACCTGAGTTCAACAACGAGGATGTCAAGACCCCCGAGCCCGCAAGGACAGAAACATTCTACATCGATATCGAGCCTCATCTGTTGGTTGGCGGATCCAAGCTTCCCTTGGACTCACTAAACATCATGTCAGTGGTATCAAAGTTCCTTGGCAAATATCCTCAGGACTGGGACAAACACCTGAAAGGGATCAGCAGAAGAGGTTACAACATGGTACATTTCACACCACTCCAGCAACGCGGTGAGTCGAATTCGCCTTACAGCTTATTTGACCAGCTCGCCTTCGACCCAGAAATGTTCCCTAAGGGAGAGTCCGACGTTGCACATCTGATCAAGAAGATGGAAACCGAATACGAGCTGCTGGCTTTGACAGATGTCGTCTTCAATCATACCGCCAACAACAGTGTCTGGCTACAAGATCACCCAGAGGCTGGTTACAATGTAGAAACCGCGCCCTGGCTTGAATCGGCACTGGAGGTTGACGACGCCCTGCTGGCTTACAGTGACAAGCTTGCTCAGCTGGGCATGCCAACAGAGCTGAAGAGCGCTGAAGACCTGGACCAAGTGGTTGGCGGCATCCGCGAGCATGTCCTGGACAAGATACAGCTGTGGCAATACTTTGCTTGCGATGTGAAGACTGACGCACAAGCTGCAGTCAATAGCTGGAAGCAAGGCAAGTCAAATAAACCGGATCCATCCATTGCCAATGCTGGCTCATGGTCCCTATTCGAAAAGGCCGATTACCTCAAGAGCAAGGGCCTGCTGAATGGACTTAGGATTGATGGCAGGTTCTCCAGGAAATCTGATCCTGAAGTCGCAGCTGCCATGTTGACTACGTTGCACGGTAGCTATACTGCCGAGAAGGAGGGCCAAGCACAGGAAACGATGGAATCCATCCTCAATGAATTGAACTTGCCTTTCTACAGAGAGTACGACGAGGATTGCAACGCCATTATCGAACAGACTAAGGGTCGACTGCAGTACACACGACTAGATGCACACGGTCCACAATTAGGTGCCTTTACAAAGGAGAATCCTCTCATTGAGACCTTCTTTGCAAGATTACCGCTGAATGAGAAGACTAAGAAACACAACCCGAAGGCTTTGGCACTTGCCGTCAACGGCTGGATCTGGGCAGCAGATGCCATGAAAGATAATGCCGGTCCTGACTGGCGACCGTATCTGAGGCGAGAGCTGATCCCATGGAGTGATTGTGTCAAGCTCAGGTATGGCAATGGTCCAGAAGACAACCCATTCCTGTGGGAATTCATGGGCAAATATTGCAGACTGATGGCCAAGTATTTCACTGCATTCAGGATTGATAACTGCCACTCGACCCCAATTCATGTTGCTGAATACATGCTTGATGAAGCTCGAAAGGTGCGGCCTGATCTGGCGGTGTTCGCCGAGCTCTTTACCAACAACGAACAAACGGACTTGGTCTTCATCAAGAGACTAGGCATCAGCGCATTGATCAGAGAAGCTATGCAAGCGTGGAGTACCCAAGAGCTCAGCAGAGTCGTCCATCGCCATTGTGGCAGACCTATTGGCAGTTTCAACGTTGATCTACCTTCGCCATCAAAAAGCCCTGCCAACGGCCAGGTCAATGGCAACTCCTACTTTACGAGAGAGATCATCAAAAATGTCACAGAAAGTCCCGTTCACGCACTTTTCATGGATTGCACACATGACAACGAGATGCCAGCACAGAAGCGTGATGCTCGCGACACATTACCAACAGCTGCTTTAGTGAACATGTGCGCGTGCGCTACAGGCAGTGTCATTGGCTTCGATGAGATCTACCCGAAAATTGTTGAGATCGTCCATGAGAACAGACTGTACAGCTCCATCAGCTCTGAGGGCGAGGTGCACTTAGGTCAGGGTGAGGGCGGTATTGCTGGATGCAAGAGACTTTTCAACCAGATTCATGCCCTGATGGGCAAAGATGGCTTCACAGAGACCTTCTTGGACCACCAAGGCGAGCTCATCACTCTGCATCGTGTGCATCCAGGGTCCCGCAAAGGCTATTTCCTAATCGCGCACACCGCATTTCCGGGTTCTGGCAATGGTAACGGTGGTCTGAAACCGGTCAATCTTGCCGGTACCAAGGTTAGACAGATTGGTGCCTGGACATTGGAGGTCGACCAAAGTGAAGAGGCAAAGAAAGCAGTCCTTGCAGACGAGAAGTATCTCGAAGGTTTGCCCGCCAGGACGAAGAACATCAAAGGCGCGAGAATCGAATCTGATAACGGCAGCACCACGATTCATGTAGACGACTACTTCCCGCCTGGGTCAGTAGCTCTATTTGAGACTTGGGTCCCGTCAGCAGAGCATGCTTCAGGTTTGAATAACTTCATCGCGAGTGGCACGGAAGAGGCGTTCGGAGAGCTCGATCTCATTGACCTGAACTTCCTCCTCTACAGATGCGATGCAGAAGAACGTGACTCGAGCAACGGGAAAGACGGCGTCTACACTATTCCTAACTATGGTCCTCTCGTCTATGCTGGACTGCAAGGATGGTGGAGTGTGCTCGAGCCTATCGTTCGCGAGAACAATCTTGGCCACCCATTGTGTAACCATCTTCGCGAAGGAACATGGGCGCTTGACTTTGTCGTTGGCCGGATCGAGCGAATCTCCAAGCAAGAAGGCTATTCCAGACTGCAGAAACCAGCTCAGTGGCTCAGGGAAAGATTTGACGCTGTAGGAAAAGTGCCCAGCTTCTTACTGCCTCACTACTTTGCCATGATCATCCAAGTGGCTCATGAAGCTTCCACAAGACGGGGAATGGCATGTTTCAGCTCTAACATCAGGAACGGTCAGCCATTTCTGCAGCAGCTAGCTATGGTCAGTGTACAACAGACAGGGTATGTCAAGTCTGCATCTCTCTGGCCAAATAAGCTTGTACCATCGCTTGCCGCTGGTCTTCCTCATTTCGCTGTTGAATGGGCGCGATGCTGGGGACGGGACGTTTTCATCTCCCTGCGCGGCCTATTCTTGTGCACAGGACGGTACGATGAAGCCAAGGAGCATATCATTGCATTTGGCAGTGTTCTGAAACATGGGCTTATACCGAACCTGCTAAGCAGTGGTGATCTTCCACGATACAACTGCCGCGATGGACCATGGTTCTTTTTACAAAACGTGCAAGACTACGCAAACATTGTGCCTGGTGGTATGTCGTTGCTGAAGGAGAAGGTCCCACGAAGATTCCTCCCCTACGATGACACCTGGTTTCCATCGGATGACCCACGAGCGTATTCGAAGGAGTCCACCATTGAAGAAATCGTCCAAGAAATCCTGCAACAGCATGCGTCCGGCATCTCGTTCCGCGAGTACAACGCAGGACCAAATCTCGACATGCAGATGAAGCCTGAAGCTTTCCAGGTTGATGTCAAGGTTGATTGGGATACCGGCATCATCTTTGGTGGTAGCCAGACAAATTGTGGTACTTGGATGGACAAGATGGGCGAGTCTGAGAAGGCTGGAAGCAAGGGTGTGCCAGGTACACCACGAGATGGTGCTGCAGTTGAGATCACTGGCTTGGCCTACAGTGCAATTCGATGGGTTGCCGAGATTAGCAAGGCAGGAAAGTACGCGCATTCTGGCGTCAAGACCTCATCCGGCAAAGAAATCACCTTTGTCTCATGGGCCGACAAGATCAAATCATCCTTTGAAAAGTGCTACTGGGTACCACTGGATGCATCTGAAGACACCAACTTCGATGTGGACAGCAAGATTGTCAACCGTAGAGGCATCTACAAAGATCTCTACAAGTCTGGCAAGCCATACGAGGATTACCAACTACGATGCAATTTCCCGATCGCGATGACCGTTGCACCGGATCTTTTCACGCCAGAGCGAGCGCTGCATGCACTCAAGGTAGCAGATGATGTGCTTCGAGGGCCGACTGGTATGGCTACACTAGATCCTTCCGACATGAACTACCGTCCCTACTATGTCAACTCGGAGGACAGCACGGATTTCGCTACCTCCAAGGGACGAAATTACCACCAAGGCCCCGAGTGGCTCTGGCCAACGGGCTTCTTTCTGCGAGCTCTACTCAAGTTCGACCTTATGCGCAGAAATGATATTGAAGGCAGGCTAGAATCCTTCCAGCAAGTTACACGCAGACTTGCAGGCTGCAAAGCCGCCATCAAAGACTCGCCGTGGAAGGGCCTTGCCGAGCTTACACAGAAGAATGGCGAGTACTGCCCGGATTCAAGCCCAACTCAAGCTTGGAGTGCCAGTTGTCTTATTGATCTCTTCCATGACGCGGCGGCTCTGGGTCATGACTTGGGAGTGACGAAAGAATAAAGCGAAGGTACTGTGCTATCGAAGGGATGGGAAACTCATAATGATATTGCGCGCAGGAAGAAAGCCTGACATACGTCTTTGGGAGGACGAGTCTGACTGTCGGACTAGTCTAAAGAGCCAGTCTGCGACACTACGAGGTGGGAGTTTTCAGGAATATCCTCAAACGATAAGACATGGCTACATGCATAGATATGCTTTACATCGGACCACCGAAGAAGTGCTTTACGAATTATAGAATAGATGATGAATACATGGATAGACTGCTAGATTGGGGAATGTTGCTGTGCCGCTGTTGTCATAAACCAGCCTGTAGGCCTTTGGGATCACCCCATGCGTCGGCACCAACTACCCTCCACTGCATAAAATCTGATGCATCTAGGTGACATAGCCGGACAACTTATGACAGCCTAACGACGATATGTACCCTAGACAAGCAAGTAAGTAATCTGGCAAGATACTCAAACAAGCAGGAACGGCAGATAGATGAAGTTTTTATGGATTTCATTATTAGCTATGCGCGTCTTGCAAGTCCTATCTCATCGTATCCTTCGTAGCGCCATGAAGACGTTGTCGACAATGACATATCATCGAGCACCTAAAGCTGCAGGACAGTGCAGTATCTTTCAGTATTCCAAATGGGTATCCCCTAGCAAGCAGTTCAGTTCAGTTCAGTTCAGTATTACACCCCTTTCCTATCTCTCCCCCAGTATGGTATGATGTGGTTTGCAGCTACTGGTCTAGGCGGTGACCTCCTTGTTGAAGGGCGCGTCGCCCTCGCGACCTCTGATCTCGTGCTCGTGCTCGATGTCGTCCTCTTCATCATCCTCCTCTTCGTTCTCGTACTCGCCGTGCTGGGACGCGGGAATCCAGCTGTCGCGCTCGCCCGGCATGGCCTGGTCCTGGGTGCTGAGGTCGTGGCCCTCGCCGAGGTGGCCGTTGGCGATCTTGTTCTTTCTCCGCTGGCTCAGGGTGCGGGAGCGCGTGCTCAGGCTGGCTTTGACGGTGGCCTTGCTCTCGACCCAGTTTGTGAGCGCGTCCTCGCAGTCCTGGATGATGGCCTTGGAAGCCTCGTAGCCGTCGTAGGCGGCGCGGGACTCACCTGGTGTCACTGGGGTGTCGTCGACGAGCTCGAGGAGGTGCTTGCCGTAGCCAGCGATGATAGCCATCTTCTCGCAGTGTTCGCGGAGGGCATCGAATTGGTAGGTGAATGCTGCCTTGAGCTTCTCGCGGGTGATGTTGGAGAGTTGGGCTTCGGCGACAAGGGACTCGGCTTCGGCACGAACCAGTTCTTGTTCGAGGACGACGATGCGAGGGGAGTTGGGGTCTTTGTACTTGAGTTGGGCAATTTGGTCGGTGATTTTCTGTTTGCGGTCGCGCGAGGGCTGAACACTGGCTTCGATGTTGCGGATGGATTTGATGGTTACGCGGTACTGGTCGTAGCGGTCGACGAACTGGTCCTCTAGCTCACCGATCTCGTAGATGAGAACACCGAGCTTGTCAGTTACATCGCTGACGTCGTCGTCGCAGGCTTCACCCCACAGAGACAGTTGTTGCTGGAGGTTTGTTAGTCTGTTTCCGGTACGTTTGTACGTGTCAGGGCAACGGATGACTTACGGCAACTTCCATCCTCTCACGGCCGACAAGCTCCATTGTTCGCATGACGTTCTTCTCCATCTTGACGAGCTGGTTGAGCTTCTTGGCTAGGTCAGGGCCGAACGCGCCGGCTGATTTATGGCGGAAGGTGTGGCCTGGGGAGCTGTCAGTGTTGCTCAGCAGATTGAAGAGGCTGCCTTACCAAAGTTGCCTCGGCCAAACAGTCTACCTGCCTTGGTGGACGAGGATGGTGGCGGAGGGTTCTCGATCTGCGAAGCAGTTGGTGCGCGCGACTGGCGCATTGAGTATGTTCGATGCATGTTGGCTGTGGGTTGTGGTTAAGAGCTGCGGAGAGCGTCGAAGGTAGATAGAAGGAGCTTCTACTGGACTATTGATCGCACGAAAGCTGGTGCCAATTGCGCGCTTCGTAGGTTGTCAATAGATGATTTCTCGTTCAAGTAGCGATGGTAGTGGTAATGGTAGTGATATTCAGCGTTGAGTTGCGAGAACGGGAGCTCGGGGTAGATGGGATAAAGTTGGCTAGTTGTAGCTTCCAGCTGGTGTCTCACAATAACAACAGCCCTGCAATTGATGACGTCGGCCTTGCTTTGTGCAATCTTACGTCGCGCTTAGTGCGGGCCTGGTCCACCTCCACAGACACCGGCGCCACAGCAGAAGCTCGACCCATGAGGTCAGCAAACACATGCTGACGCTCTTGCTCTTGCTCGTACCGAGTATCTTCGCATGCCGTTCTTTCGAGAGGTTACGGAGTTCCGATCCTCGAAACTGATCGAGTTTCAGAAGCTACCTAGGTATCAGGGCATGCAATCGTTCGCTCTGGGCCACAGCAGCTCAACTGTCAGACCGTCTAAGATTATTGTACGATGGCATGGCAACCAGTAGTTTGGACCCTCTCGCTACTACCTGGCCTCCACGCGCTTTTCTAGCCACTGACGCAGGACAATTGCTTCTTTGGTGATTAGCTCTTCACTCGCCTCTCGCCTACTGCGTAGCCTTTTAACCTTTGCTAATCCACCCTGTTGCATCACCGAGTCATTGTGGGATTTCGGAACCTTGAGCACCAATCCCTGTACGACTAAGGCTAGAAGCCAAAACAACTCTCATCTTCGGTGTAGCCCCAATCTGGATAATCCGTTAGTTCGGTTGCGTTGCTGTGGTGGCGATATGCCGTGGCTTACCTTTCAGCGCAGGCAAAGCTGCTTTCTGTATCATACCCTGAACGCAGGTTAGCCTTGTACTATACTTTGGACGGGAGACTTACCGGTGGGCCACATAGGAAAACCACCGAGCCCTTCTCAGGCGGGAACAACTTCTCCTTGATCATGTCCGCATTCACATGACCTGATAGACCTCCTTTTTGCTTCCACTCCTCCGCGTTCTTGGGGTGACTCAAAACATGGGTTATCTTGATCTTGCCTTGGCTCTGCTCTTCTGCTTCGTTGAGCTTCTGGTGCAACAGAATGTCGTCTTCTGTCTTGTTAGCATCGATCACTCTCACTTGAATGTTGGACGCATTCTCCCTGAGGATACGTTCAATCAACGAGTATCCGGGTGTCAGGCCACTTCCACCGAGCACCAAGCTCACTTTGCTGAAGTGTCTTTCCTCTCCTTCGATATCGAATTTACCCTCCCCTAGGTACTCTATCTCGCCAGTAGGACCACACACATCGACCGACTCCCCGATGGGCAGCTCGAGCAGGAAGTTCGAGAAAGCACCCCCTGGTTGGTTCTCGTCTGGGTAGTATGTCTTGACTGTGAGCTCAAACGTGCCATCATCATCCTTCTCTGTGATTGGCCTGGTGGGTGTGTAAGACCGTATGAGCATCTTGTCTAGCATGTGAATTCCGAATTGGATATGCTGACATGTCCCAAGACCTAGCTTTTTCTTCGAGGGATCGCCCTTGTAGGAGAAAGTGTAAGACAACGTATCTTCCGAAATCTTTTTCCTGTCAACCAACTCGACTGGGACCCATTTTTGGCTTTGTAACAGTGTATCTGTTGGGCCGGCCTTGGCTGCCTGTTCGGCTTCTGCCCTGGCTTGCTCCTCCATGAAATTCTGCGCCTTGTCTGTAACTCGACCGATAACGCATTCCGACAGCTTCTTGTGTGCATACTCATCATGAATGCTCTCAAACTGGCTCGTGACATCCATCGACAGCTTTCCTGCGTTGGTAAGTATTGTTGCTGAGCCACCCGGGTGCCAGGGTAGTACGCTAGTTGTGTCGTATACATTGCCGTTGATTACTAGCCAACAATCTTCTTTGCTGTCGTGCTTCTCGATTTCCTGTCTCGTGAATTGCTTGTCAGGTACGCCACTGTCTTGCTTAGCAGCTGCAAGCTGGTTTTCTGTAGATGGTTTCATCCAGCCCTCCGAATCCTCCTGGTGGTATGGATGTCTGAAGACTAGCTTGCCGTCCTTGTCTGTATCCGTGAAGACCTTGTACCAGCCATTGTTCATCATACCCATGGTGTTCCATATTGGCTGTTCAGGTTGTGTGTTCTTAAAAACGTTTACGCAACGGACGAAAAGGGACTCGGCACGTACAAAGTGCGCAGCATCAATGTCAATGTGCCAGTGGATCCAGGTCCAGAACTTATTGCCGTTTCGGATTGGTCGGTCAGGAAACTTGCGAATGCAGTAGAGCCATGTCTTACCTCCATCGATTGACAGCTCGACTCTCTGCACCTCGTGACCCGCTCCATCGTATGCATAACCTTCGACTCTGTAGGTGTCTTTCTTCAGGACATCGACAATGTCAAGCTTTTCTCCTTGACCTGGGTGGACAATGATGCTGTTGAGATTCTGCTCGTTGCAAGCTGTTGACGGGTGATGGAACATGGTCCGTGCAAACTCACCATCCTTCTCGGTGATGAAGGCAGGCAATACTCGATTATCCCAGATGTGGTAGTAGGAGTCGTTCTCGTGGTCCGTGATCCAGACCTTAGCTAGCCACTTGATACAGCGGCCGCCAACCCAGCCAGGAATCATCAGTCGCACAGGAAAGCCGTGATCGGCCGGCAGCTTCGTGTTGTTCATCTCGTATGCGAGAAGCACGTCATTTCCTCTGTCGAGAGCGTACTCTAGAGGTATAGAGGTCTCGTACTTGCCCTCGCTAGGCTCATCGGCGCCCTGAAAGTTAACCCATTTCCTCTGACCGTTCCAGTTCTCGCGTTGTATGCCGGCCGCTTCGAGCACCTGCCAGAGCAAAGCTCCTTTCCAGTAAGCACAGCTGACGGCAGCTGGACCCCAGGAGAAACCTTTACTCTTCTTTATCAGGTTCATCTCTCCTCTTCGATTCCCGTCGCAAGCAAGTGCCACGGCAATATTGACCGGTTCGAATCTGCCTTGGAGATCGTCCATGCTCAGCTTCAGCGTCCCGTCGCAGACATCTAGAACGTGTGTATCCCAGAACAACCTAGGAACAGCCGCATGGTTTCTGACGTAGTGTAGCTCATTGGGCGTGATGAGACCTGCCTGGAACAGGGCCTCCAGACGGGGTTCAGCGTTCAAGGGATGAGGCCCCGTATTACGCACCAGGTTACCACTTCGAGGAATCCAATTGTCAGGTGTCATGGCATCCTGAACATCGATTGACGTGTCTTTGTGCTCAGCCTCATATTTCACAGGCGAGTCTTGCTTGCCATCGTTCTGCTTGAACGCGATCGTTTGGTCTTTTTCGTGCTGTAAATGTCTAAGGAGCGTGATCTCTTCGGGAGAGTATCGTTCTCGTAGCTTTTGGTATTCTGTCTTGTGCTCGGTCTTGCCGTCCTTTTGCCCATCATTCTGACCGGGGGTCTCGTCTTTCGACTTGCCATAAGCTGCGTTATGCTTCTCAGCTCCTTTGCCGCTCGATCTCCGCCAGTTCGCCTCGTCATCGTTTTGCTGCTTGTCGTCTCCATCTTGCGGCTGCTGCTGCTGCTTCTTCTGCTGCTCTTCCTCTTTCTTCTTCTGTTCTTCTTTCTCGCGTTGCTTGATGTTGGCTGAAGACTGCATTAGCGTGAAGCTGAATGTACACAAGTTTGCATACCTGGCCAATCTTCTTCTTTCTTTACCCAGTCCTCGCGAGCAGCAACCACAAAACGAAAACCTGGAGGGTAGCAATCGGGTCTATGCTGATGGAAATCTGTTTGATCTTTCATTACCTCTTGGAAGTTGACCAACTCGCCCTTGCCCGCTCTCTTTCGGAGATCTTTGTACTTGCGCATCGCCTTCTCCGCAAACAATCGGTCCTCTTCTTTCTCGTAGGGGTCGTGGTCTCCATCGTGTGTGAAACCTGGGTTTCGGCCCTGAGCATTGCGATATCCTATTCTGTGCTGCAGATTACGTCCTTGGGCCCAGTCGGGCTCACCGTCAATCTCCTGGGGAGAGGATCCTGGATGGTTAGAAACAACCGTGTTGGTCAGTTTATCCCAGGGCATTTTGGTAGCGTTCACGTGGGTTGGAGGGACAAAGATAGCAACAGCCTGCACCGCAAAGATCAAGTCTAGCAAGACGACGGTGTCAGCGTGAATGAGAACGTCACTTCTCCGCGGTTTACTCGGTCTGGTGCTTGTATATCATGAATCGCTCGCTTTGCGTATGCAGTTGCGTATGCACCGGTTCGAGTTGGAATAGCTTCCCCAGGATCCGCGCAGCGTCTACCCCAGTTCTGGGTCAACCTCTGTGTACTGACTAACAAGTGTAATCAAACCAGACCGGAAGGGCGGGATCGCTGGAAAGCTTGAGAAGCCTATGAGCAATAAGAAGTACAGAAGGAACGTTACCAAGTGAGGTATCTCATCGTGGGGCTGGCGTCAGGTTCGTGCTTGTCGTTAGTGGTCCGGTGTTAGTGTTCCGGCGCGCATTCCTACCAAACCTTGCTAGCTGCGACTAGCGCGTCCGAACTTCCCAAACGAATGCCTTCATTTCTCTTATTTGGTCAAGCCTTTGTCGTCATATTAATACTAGGCTTCTGAATCCAGCGTGAAAAAAGCATGCTCACTATGTGCTCTTGCCTGTTGAGAAATTCGCGAGACGTCCTTTTCGGATATGCATGTAACCCGCCACAGCGCTCGGGGCCACTTCAAGGTTGCCTCTTAACAACGAGGCCGACGCGCATTCTGAGATTCTCCCCCATATGCCTGATTGTGTTCATGAACCTGGCTTTCGACGCTGCATGCATAGTTGGACGACACCTGTTGTGTAGCTGAACGAGACAAGGATTATGCATGCACTACCGTCCGGCTTCTCGAGCTGGGCATCAGGAGAGAAATGGAGGGAAAGAGTACTCACATTCGACCCATCATGGTATTTGGTGAACATGGGCACGGGTATCATCGTCCAACTGCTGGCTGCGAACTTTCCGTATGATTCAGAATGGGCATACATCATAGGTTACATCTTCTTCGTACGAGCCCAGCCCATACACTTCGCATCCTCCTAACGCCCAGCAGATACTAGATTGTGCGCTTTTCGGCTTCTTCACGGCAATGTCGGCGGTGCGCGCATTCATGTTCCCAAAGGTTGCGTTGGGTGTGCTGGATGACCTGCAACAGACCTGCTACCTTGGGACTGTGGCTATCGCCTGGGAGACCGTTGGAACAGGCGTGGTCGTCTTCTATGCAAATATAGGGCCTGCCGTGGTTGTGGCTCAAGTATTTTATTGGATATCCGTTCTGATGACTATGATGGTCACCTTTGGAGGAGTCTATACACTGTATAGACGCCAGGGAAAGCATTCCCTCGACGAGGTCAACGGAGCATTGTATGTGATCTTACACTGGCCGACCGTCCGCAAAGCTAACAGCCTCAGTTTCCTCCTATTCATCCCTATGATTGTCGCGGCTGCCCAAGGCTCGGTGCTAGCTGGTGCCCTTTCACCCGATTCACCCAAGAACGCAGTGGTAGTCATCGTGGTCTCCTTCCTCATGGTCTCCCTCGGCGTCGGATGTTCGTTCTTAGTACTGGGGATATATTTCTGGCGGTTAATGGCCGTACATTTGCCAGCTCGCGGAGCAATCGTCAGCACATTCGTCCCTGTGGGCCCCACCAGTATGGCTGCATTTGCCATACTTAACCTTTCTGCAGGCCTGGCTCAAACAGTTCACAACCAGCGCTTCGCCTTCAATAGGAGTTGGGAGCTACCGGTGACCGACGAGTCTTTGGCGGCTATAGCAGAAATGATCATGTGGATCGGTGTCATAATCGCACTGTTCCTGCTTGGAGTTGCGACTTTTTTCCTAATCGAGGCTGTGGCAGCGGTGATAACACTGGTGCCGAAGACCTTCAATGTGGGTGTCTGGAGCTTCGTCTTTCCGGTCGGTGTGTACGCCAATGCTTGGTGTCGTATGAGCACACTGCTTCATAACGGGGGCATGAAGGGGTGGGCCGCCACATGCGTGGTGTTCACCGTTGGGCTGTGGTTGATGTGCGCTCTTCTGACAACTTACAAAGGTGTATTACATGGCAAGCTGTTCTTTGCTCCTGGTTTGCAAGGGTGGGTTGAGCAGAAGGAGCTCGAAGAGATGTCGAAGCAGAGAGGACGGAGTAAGGAAGAGACACTGGAGGCTATGCAAGGCGAGGCGTCAAACGGTCATGGGCTTGCATCGACTCTGCATGATCATAGTTTGAGGAGGCGGCATCCAAACAACGACGGGTCTTATGAGACTTCTGGTGCCGAGGACAATACTAATGGTAATGGCAATGGTAATGTCTAAGCAGCTTGCATGTGTTGCTATCAATGATAGAAAAGGGCATCTATCAGGAAAAAACATTTCTTCCCCATAAAGCGTTTTGTCCTTAACTTTCGCAAGCACGATACATTTGGCCCTAATTTCCGCAAACACGACAATGGCTGGACAAGGTATGCAATGCTGCATATATATAACGCAATGCAGATATAGTTGACCTTGTATCAGACAGCATGGACAGCCTCAATGAGTGGATGGCCGCTCTCCTGGGTAGCGACGACGGTACATGATCATGGAGTGAGGAGGAGACGATGTTTGTCGATGACCTCGCGCGAACCGAGCAAGCAGATAGGTCGACGAGGGAGCGACCAGCGTATCCGTCATGCCCTGTTTCGTGCGGAGGAAGCTCTAAGCCCGACCGCTTCTGCCCGAATCCCGTCAGCATCTCATCATCTGTCCACCTCTGGTTCAGACGAGGTGCCAAAGCAAGGGTAGGCAGTACAACTCGTGCGTGAAGCAGTGTTTCTTTCGCGCGGTGAGATCTTGTGTGACGTTGTACGACAATATACGCTGGGATGCAATGCGATGGGATAGATTCATGGTGCCGTGCATTTGCGATCATTGGTCTTACCGGACACGAAAGGCAGAATCGCACGAGAAATCCAACCAGCATGGCAACGGACAGAAGATAAACGCGTTTTCCCCTATGCCTCTACCACGTCAAGTCGACATTCATCAATCGTTAGTGCCCGTTCGCGCCGTTAGTAGCGTTCTCAACCTTTCCCAGTTTTTCTCTCCTTGTCTGCACAGCCTTTGCGAACATCTCTAGCACTTCCTCCGTGTCATCCCATCCAATGCACGCATCCGTGATACTGACACCGTACTTCAGCCCCTTCTTGCCTTCCGGCGGGACCTTTTGCGCACCTACCAGGAGCATTAGCACACACGCACGCCTCACCAAACAAACAGAGAAGAAACTGCTCACCTTCGTTGATATGCGACTCAACCATAACGCCCATGATCGCCTCATCACCGCCCTCGATCTGGTCACACAGTGTCCTGGCGACCTTGGGTTGGTTTTTGTGGTTCTTTAGCGAGTTGCCGTGGCTGCAATCCACCATGATCCTGTGTGCGAGGCCCTTGGCGCTCAACGCCTCCTTGGCCTCCCCAATGCTCTTCGCGTCGTAGTTCGTGCCTTTGGTCCCACCACGCAAGATCACGAAACAGTCCTCGTTGCCAACCGTGCCCACCACAGCAACGACACCCGGCTTCGTCACGGAGAGGAAGTGATGTGGATGCCTGACGGCGCCGATCGCATCGATTGCGACGCCCAGCGTGCCGTCCGTGCCGTTCTTAAACCCTACGGGGAAGGACAGACCAGACGCCAGTTCGCGGTGGAGTTGCGACTCTGTGGTTCGTGCCCCTACCGCGCCGATACTCAGCAGATCAGCCAGGAATTGCGGAGATATGGTGTCGAGCATCTCGCTGGCGATGGGCATTCCCCGCGCCGTCAGATCAACGAATAGCTGTCTGCTCATTTTGAGGCCTTTGTTGATCAGGAAACTCCCATCGATCTCAGGGTCGTTGATCAACCCCTTCCAGCCCACTGTCGTCCGTGGTTTCTCGAGGTAGCTGCGCATGACGATCAGCAGGTCGTCTTTGTACTTCTCTTTGAGCTTGAGCAGGCGGTCGCAGTAGTCGAGGGCGGCGTCGGGGTCGTGAATCGAGCATGGTCCGATGATCACTAGGAGACGGCGGTTGGGGTCTTTGTTCTGGACGACGGAGGCGCATTCGTTGCGGCCATCGAGGACGGTCTGTTTCGAGGCGGGGGATTGGGAGATTTCATGTTGGAGGAGATCGGGAGAGGTTATGGGGTTATAGCCTGGATGTTGTCTGTTAGATGTTGGTGGCTCCTGAGCGGTAGGCGGCAGATGGAAGGCATGCCTCTAATTCGCCAGTCTTCTGTGCTTTCTTTGTTGCCAACGTTGGGGTTCTCAATGAAGAACTGTGTGGGTGTGGTGTTAGCATGCTTGCACGAATATCCTCAAAGCATGAAGCTGACTTGACTAGCAGAGCTAGCAGTACCTGCCCGGCTGTTGATTCAGACAACGGAAGGTACATTTACTGTTTGTTGACTCACCGACATGATGGGCAACTGTGCTCTTGTAGAGCTGTGATAAAGCGACAAGGATATGTAAGGTCAATCCTGGTGTAATGAGCGAATCTACACGTTATCAAAGCCTTTGTGATGGAGTTTGAGGATTCACACAATGTACTGAACAGTCATAGATGGTCTTAGGAATTTTGTAGACACGCCAAAAAAGTACACCAAATGCTCACGTTCTCGGCCGCCGTACCTTGCATGTGCCACTTATGACGTGCCCGCACAGGGCCCTGAGCTCTTTAGCGCCAGGACCCACCCATCTGACCGCACCAACATGTGTGGGGAAAAGGTCCTTGGACTCGGACCTTCAGACCCCCAGGGCTAGTAGATATCACGGTCACTGCAACAGCCCTCAGGCCGCTCGTACGTACTTCCTAAGAGTGATCAGGCACCTAGGTCGTAACAACGAGCAGTATGATCCGCACCTAGCATAGATGAGGATTGAGGCAGTCATGAGCTTGCTTTGCACGCTTGTTACTATATCTCATATGAATCTGGTCCTAGTGCTTTAGCTACTAGCGTTGTGCTGGGAAGAATTCATCTAGAAGTTCTTCCATCGCCAAGACCACCAATTCGCCGCCGATCATCAAGTCGTATAGGATATGTTGTACAGTGTGGATAGCGAACCTGATTCCCCCACACAAACCACCAGTGTCTTGCTGTGCACCAGCATCCCAATCACAAAGACGCTGCTCGTCCAAAGCCTTCACTGTCCTCATGCGCTCCCGGACTTCAAGCTCGGCACTACATTGATCTGACGAAGACACATCTTGGCCCAGAGCAACATGATGTCTGATGATTTTCTCCACGACATAGTCCTTCCATTGGTTTCTTAGCATCACATAGCTACACCCTTCCTTTCCTGTTGCTGCCCAGTAATCAAGTCTGGTATCGATGTTGTCCTACTCCAAGATCTCAAGCTCTCCTTTCCTCTCTTTGGCGAATGTATCTTTATGCTGGTCCCAGAGATCCGTCAACTCTTTGACGTAGGCAGCATGTACTTCATCAAGATATGCTTGGTCAACTTTGCCATCTGAACCCGGGCCACCCTGTTGTTTCACGGCAATTGGCTTTCCGACCACGACGTTCACAGCCCTCCTGTAAGGCATGAGCCCGACGTCGTAATTGAAGATACCTCGTGCATGGAACAAGGGCACGGTGAAGCCCATCATCTTCTTCACCACCATCTGCAATTTGTGGACGTAGGGGTGGCTGTCAGAGTCAACCTGTTCATACAGCTCGTTCTCACCAAAGGCTAGCACGGGAACGAGATCTGCACCCTGTCGAATGGCAATTTTGACGAAACCCTTTCGTGAATTGAGAACCAGCTTTAACTGATGGGGCCGCGCATCCAAGGACTCTCTTGCTCCGCCTACCACAACAGTCACAGCCCGACCCATGCCTGCGTTGTTGTGTCCGCCTTTTGAGAGAAGGTTCTCGATCGACTCACGCGAGACGGATTGCAGCCCCAGGGCGAGGGCGTAATCACGGTAGAAGGGGACGCGAAAGTTCGAATCGAGAGTCAGGAGGGTATTCGTGATACCGGGAAAGAGGTCAGCGAAGCCGAGAGCTTCTGTGCCAAAGGCTGCGAAGGCGCCATGCGAGATGATGCCATGAGGGTGGTAGCCAAAGATGTACTTGCGCGTCGGCTCCAGACGGACAGTGCGGTGAAGGCGAGCTGGAAAGTACGAGGCAAAAGCTGACCATATTTTTGATCGTCGCAGCAGTTCTGACCGTCGCCTTAGTTGACCGTCTGTTGAGTCTTCAGAGAATATGAGCGTGTATATCAGGTATGGTATCAACAGCGGCCATGTCAGAGGAATTGATGCGAACAAAAAGAACAGTGATAGCAACAGCGCAATGGACGTAGTATGCCACAGCACTGCAACCATCTGAATTCGTCGTTGGAGCGGAACATTCATAGGAGCCCAGCGTATCCTGTGTGCGAGTCAGTACCATTTCTTTCCTCCGAAGGGTGTGCTCGGGACCTACGCTGATTTCTCCCAGCCTGCGCCGGCCTCTCGACCAGTCTGCAATTGCGTCTTGGTGGTATCTTGCTGTCCAGACGGCACAGGTTGCTTTGCTCTGTTCGAGCCGCTTCTCGAGGACTCTCTAGACCTAGGAGCAGTCTCCCTATTGTGCTTCAATTCTTCCTCATAACCTGGGTCAGGCTTCACACTAACCAACGCCGACCCGTTGCTATCGACGTATTTCTCGAATTGCACTTTGTCCTCGTCGAGATGCCTCTCGCTGTTCGTATCATGAGACGATTTCCTGGACGAAGGGCCGCTGTCGCTATGCTTCACGTTGCCATTGACGTGTTCGTGGTCGTTGCCATTCAGGTCCTGCCCTGACTTACCGTCTACTGCCTCATGAGCAGCATCAGCATATGACTTGGGAGGGAGATGTTCGTGAGCCCGTTCTTCAGGGTCAGCTGGCTCAGGATTCAGCGGTGCCTGCTTGCGTGGAGGGCTCATTGTCGAGTTTGAGGTCGAATCGGCGGCTGGATCTAAATGTTCTGGATCCAGACTGGTGCGTACCGAAGCAGCTCGCTCACGAAACCATTGATACTCAGAATTACCTCGATGCAGCATAGGTGCCATCTAACGCGATACAGACTATTGTCATTACACAGGATTCATCGAGTCCATTCAACGGTTATGTAGAAACTGCCATCGCGCATCCGGTCGTACCTAGCAATCCCTCGAGCTGCGGTGGGATGACGTCGACGGGAACGCGGTCGTCCTTGCTCCTTCCCACGTGGAGGTCTCAGTACTCGATCTACCAAAGTCTACCGGCTCGACCGGGTAGGGACGCCAAGTCTGTCGTGGGTTCTGGCGCTGCTCGGATATCAAGTCCACATATCAAATCAGAAGTTTCATGAGCTTATCATTTCATGTTAATGGTGAAGCTATGTATGTTGTCTCGTGGAAAACTCCGCCGCAGCTCGTGCCTACCAAAGGGCCCGGGCAATACGCGATAGGTGTTGCCTTGATTCGTGCAGTGACAATTCAGCAGCCTCCCCTTGATGTCCTCTACTAGCGTGCCCCTGTTATCGTGTTTGTCTTCACAAGTCCTTTGTCGCGAAACCGAATCGCTCGTTACCAGCATCGAAGACCGCAAAGACGGCCTTCAAGAACACATCGCCATAGATCGAGAGACCGATACCCTGGTTACTCTGGAGGCCACCAAAGCACTGCGATCCACCAACACTACCGAGACTCATTAGGTTCGACGGGATTGTGGCTTGCCCGCTGCCAATTCCAAGAACAAAGTCTGGGAGTTCAGCACTGCAAGGGAATACGTATCCACCCTGTGTAGCATCCATTGCTGCCCCGGTAACCTGGCTGTAGTAGTCCTCGACAATCGAGTCGTCCATGAGGAGCAGAGTAGTACCAGTGTCGGCAATAGCGTCAATGGCCTGCTCTTGGAAATATCCATCGCCGATTCCATATCCCGTACCAGTGAACTCCCAGAAGCCCTGCGCGCTGTTGATATCGGTGTAGACGATCTCGCCAGTATACTTGCTGTCGTCGATGTATCCGAAATCGTACGTTCCTGGTTGAGCATGCTTCAAGTCAGCCGTAAACAGGTTTTGCGCGAAGAGACCCTGCGACACGGCGCTGTCGAACCAGGTCGTCTGGGCCCTGGGCAAAACGGTGTTGATGGAACTGAACGCAAGACCCAGAAGACCATCGTTCTCGGTGTCTTGGACGAATTGAGCTGAGATTCTTGAGGCCACTTCCACGGCCTGGCCCTTGACGGTGATACCGCCGACTTCGACGTCATCAGTATAGACACCTCCAGAGGCGCCAGAACCATCGCCATATTGGATTCTCCAGCTCGAGCCACTCATTTCCTTTGCGGTCGTTGACTTGGCTGGATCGTAGAAATCGTGGCCTCTTGTGTATGAGGAGGAAAGCGCGGAGGAGAAGACCCAGCTACATGAGTCAGCCTTGACATATTCACATGCATACCAGAATCAGACCTACAAGCCAAATACCAAGTCGGAGAACATCTGCTGCGTTCCCCAGTCTAGATACTTGGCTTCAAAAATCCGACAAGGTAGAGAGAGGTAACTCACAGATCAGCTGATCCGGTATCGAAGTCGACGTTCAACGTTTGTCCTCCGATACTGATCTGGGATAGGTATGCCAGATCCGTCGCCTCGGGAATGGCTGGGACGCTACCGGTTTCAGTGGCGGCTGCCAGCGAAACGTGGTCTGGGACAGTTTTGCCGTACTTTCTGTAGACATTGGCGAGCTGTACAGCGTAGGCTGATAATGGCTTTGCGACCGTACCGGTAACAGTATAGCCAGCGCTCCGCTTGGTTGACGGGACTGGTGCTGCTACCGCTATTGAGGCCAAGAGGACACCGGCTGTTACAGTTGAAGAAAAGAAATGCATGTTCAGTATTGCAGGGCTGATATCAGGAGGGAGAAAATACCAAAGGTGAGGAGCGGTGTGTGTGGTCGGTGAGTGATTCAACTTTGTTACGAAAGAATGGCTTTGAAGAGGGGTTTGGGTCGTGAAATGAATGTGGTGGGGGTTGCAAACGAGTGAAGATAGTTATGTTGAAAAGGAGTGACTCTGGCAGAACGATGTGATACTGGAATGGAGGTGAATTGAACGATAGAGCAACCTCACATTTTATATCTCAAATATGAAGCCTGAGTGATGAACAGTCATATCTGACTCCGGTCTCCTTATTCACAAATTGCAGTGAACTGCGCAACAGCATCCATCTTGGCTGTGCGAGCAGAGGCCCTTGGCTCCTACAAACTCAGTGGAAGTGGACTCTCACGTTATGGTTGCCGTTGATGTGCATCTATCATACGTTAGATGCGGCCTTTGCCACCCACCTTGGGTAACTCGGAACCGCAGCCAGCATAGGACGGGTCAGAGCATGTTGGAGGCAAGCTCACCAAGCCAAGCTATTCGACGGTCGAGCATGCGGGAGACTCGATAAGCAATGCCACTAAGTAGTTCTACATCGCTCTAGCTGGCATTGAAATGCTGTAATATTGCTTCCGATGTTGCCATTGGCAAAGCTTCGATGATCCTGCCGTCTCAATGACTCTAGGCTTGAAGTGCGAGAATTAGTTACCGAGAACGCTCGAGAAGGGGGATGGGAAACACGGTCTCAATGGTGCTTTTGCTGCCAGGTAATTTAAAAGGCAAAGTATACGGCAATATGGTATAACTCTGCAGCGTATTGGAAGACGCTCGGACGAGATAAAGGAGGGAGAGCGAGGCGAAGCTGTCACAAAGCCAAGGCGCCAAGATCACTGCTCGGTTGGACAAGCCTCCAGAACACCAGACACGCTAAATATCGCCCCGAGAGGTCGATCGTCTTCCGCACTGCCATTGGCTCTTCTACCGAGATGAGCTGAACCTGCGGATCCGGAGAGCTTGGAGCTCTTGTGCGCCACCAGTGTTGCATGCATTTGACATTTCCCTACCAACGGTGCAAACAGAAATGGCAATCTCACAATCGACACCGGTCACCGCCGCTAGTAGACTGCATGGAACTTCTCACGGGTAGCTACGAGCTCGACAACTCTATTTTGAGCGAGAAACATGCAGAAAACCTTGTCTTCCTGACTCTTGCGGGATGTCCTTTGTCAGAATCGATGATAACAAGTGCTCCAGTATCATTTGAAGAGTCTCAAGGAAGAAGTAAACCACTTTCTGTGGCATTCCAGAGGATATCATGTATCGATGGACGAGCCCACAAGAGCTGCGCCTCAGTGCATGTAGGCTTCAAGTCCTCGGCAAACACCCGAGGTATGTATCATGAGTAGGCTATTCGAGCAGGGTACTTCCAGGTCAGCACATCAACCGCGAAGTAAGTCTACAGGATGAAAGACGAAGCTTTGCTGTCACAATGAAGCGCATCATCCTGCAACTCTAGAACATGGGGTTCTGTGAAATATGACTTAATTGCATCTAAATCCCATGGTATTTGTCTAACATGCCGCTAAAACCAGACCCCTAACCCGCGCCCGTGTCGGAGGCATAAAAGAAGAGAAGTTTCATCCTCACCATCTCGTGTTACCGTATACCGAACACCAGTCGTAAAAAGAGGTCGTAAATGCTAGTTATCTGAGACAAGACACAATCTATCATCGATGATGTGACGGTTTCGGTGTCATTGACTGGCTGCTTGGGTGCTCGCGCTCTGCCAACGCAGCCAACGTATCTGCAGCCTCGCTTTCGTATTCATTGAGAGCATCGCGCCCGGGTGCTTGTCGAAATGCCATTGGCTCGTTCGCGGAGTGATAGGTATAAGATGCACTGGATATCGGCAAACCTGCAGAAGCAGTCGATGACATGGTCCCAGTCGAGTCAGGGAAAGCTCGAAGAGGTGGCAATGTCATCTGCGAGCCCACAGATCGCTGGCCGGACCTGTCATGACCATCGATGAGTTGCGAGATTGGTACCGAACTCATCTGCTGCTGCGGAAATACCGAGTGTCCACCATGCAAATTGTAGAACGACGCTTCTGAACTACGGTCCCGCCACTGATCCGTTGCTACGGCGCTTGCCGCCACTGAGGGTACAGCACTCCCTGGACTTATGGCGGCTGCGTCCATAGCCACGCCATAAATGCCTGGACGATTTTGCCACTGTTGAGAGGCTGACCCAAAACCGTAATCTCGGCGGCCTGATTTAGCTGTACTGTCAGAAGGAGATGGACTGCCTCCTGGTGGTGTACCCAGAGACAACGTTGCTGCACGGGACAATGCGTCAGATGAGTCCCACTTTGGCGCAGTAGACTCGTCAGATAGAGAGCTATTATAAGAAAGCTGACCAAGTAACCGCCTTTCTCGTGGGTACTGGTGTGAAGGCGAGATTCTCCGTCTATTTGGCACGTTCATCAACGGTGGAGCGGTAGTCAGCCCCAATGTCGACGATCCTGCCTGCGAAGTTGCACTTACGGACCCAATTGAGTGCTGACGGGCGTGGCCAGGTATTTGATGAGCCAAGGCCTCGACTGTCTCTGGGACTGAGTTGCCAGACAAACTAGAACTGTTTTGGTTCTCTAGCTTCGGTCTTTTCGCGTCAGTCCGAGCGGCATGCTTCGCCTTGAAATCTGCGAGGTAATGCATATACTCCTTGTATGCATCTGTTTTCTTGTAATCGGCAAGCTCTTTGTTGTAGTTCTCCTTAAGGGCGGCAGCATGAGATTCAAAAAGTTCCTTTTGGTTCGGATCGAGCTTTTGCCATCGTTCGCCAACTAAGCGCGCAATCTCAGTAAATGACAGGTTTTCAGGCTTAACCTCTTCTCGCACACGGTTCGAGAAGAGCACATATGCGGATGGTGGCTTTTCAGGTGCATTTTCGTCGGGTTTCGGATGACGCCGGTATTTTCGTTTCTGCTCCGTTACAGTAGCGGATGTCGGTTCCCTGCCGCTGCTGGCTTTGGCGACGTCTTCCGGCTTCGGCGCGTCTTCCAGTGTGGTATCCCCTAGGGGAGGCTTGAGTGGATGATCATTCGCAAGGCCTCTAAAATCGGCTATCGCTCTTTGGAGTCTCTGCCAACGGTTAGCTCATCAACAGAGCGTTTGAGAGTGCAAGCTCACTCGACGGTGGCCAAGCTTGACATCAAGAACCTTTCTAAAAACCCGTTAGCTTCATGCAGTGCTTATGGTCCATTAAGACCTACAGGTCATTCTCTTGAATGTCCAATACCGTCTCCCACGTGTCAAACCCTTCGGCGACAAATGCTTCATAGTACTGATCGAGGCCAAGCCGTTGCAGAACTGGCTGGATGTCTGTCATTCAATCGTATCGCTTCATTGAGCTGTCCCATAAACAAACTCTACGACGGCAGTATGTATTCGTAGTGAGAGACAGTTGTCAAGATAGTTCGGTGTGTTTGTTGAGGAAGAGTCCAACAGAGTGGCGGCCGAAAGGCGACGGCCTGGTTTACACGGCGTGCTTTGTGCCTCGTGTGAGAAGGCGAGGTCTGACCGAGGCTAGTATCGACGTATGAACTTGCAATGGTTCTCAAAAAGTCAAGTTTCCCCTATGGAAAGACAAGCATGGGTGAGGCGTTGTGAGTCGAGATACGAGTGGCATATGCAGAAAGACAGAATCTAGCTACACTGAGTGAACCTGAAGCTTGCAATGCCGCAAAAGACCTTCTTCGTAGAATAGCTTTAGCGCAGATGATAACGGGGCATGAGGCGAGCAGATAGACCATATCAGGACCCTGGGGGCGTAGATCCTTACGGCTCTGGCGTGTCTCCAGAAGCCTGCTGCTAGATGGCGAATGAAGACGGAGCAAGACTAATTGATCGACAGGATGCGAGTGTTGGCGTGGCAAGAGAGGACCCGCTGCGCGCCTTTCAGGAGCGGAGAACAGTATGACTTCTGCCCGGTAAGTAATCGGCGACAAGCGCCAGTGTATGAGTTTGTAGTGCGATGGCGATCGAGAATGGCGGGTCAGGTAACAACTAGATGATGATATTTTTCATGAGGAAAAAGCACAGCGTCTACAAAAGTATCAGTTGGGAATGTCTGCAGGATGGTCGCTCCACAACAGACTAGGCCTGAGGATTCGTGGGGTTCTTCGTGGTGTCTGCATCGGGAAACGTCCCTGTGGAGCATCAAGCAGAAGCCTGTGTAACGGCTCGTGGCATTGCTCAATTGCATGGACTGTACCTGCGTTGTTGCACCAGAAGCATGGTGCTGAAAATTAGCGATGAAATTTCTTCGGCCGCCTGATAGAAAAATGGCACTTCCATGTCCGCTCTAGGGCGTCTATTGGTCAGGAAGAAGTCTGTGCAGTAATGCGATTGCAATCTCGATACAAAGCCGTTAGAACTTCGTTACATATTTTAAGGAGATTCAATGATAGGCGATTCGGTAATGCTTAGTTACAGAACCGAAAGTCCTGATGACCGAGCAGTTGGCGCCGGAGTAGTGTGTTAGCGAGTTCGTGCCAAAGACATCGGCAACTACGGTAGTGCTGCATGGCACTAGGGTGTGAGCTAGTGCTTTGATTTGAGAAGAACATGAACTGAGCAGGATGTCGACCGATCGTTCTGCTAAAGCGCGATCTGTGGTCGGCGCAAGATAATGGAACCTGGTGTTCCGAGACGCTCATTGAAAGATGATACACCAAATCTTCGATGCGCCCAACGTCCCGCCTTCGCCAGACAAGAGGGCCGGCTCATCATCAGGTTGACCAACAATTTGCATCGGTGTATAGCATCTGTCTGTCGCTATTCCAACAAGCTTCAGATATCTGCTTCTGTAGCAGGAGGTAGAGGACTTGTATGGAGTTCTTATGCGGAAGGTCTTTCCGGCCCACCACCCTTGTCCGTTACATGGAACGCAGAACAAATGAACAGCACACGCCATGTGGTCTGAAACACACGCGCCTCTTCTCACATCTAATGAATACCAAAGTATGAGTTCTCGAAGATAAGGTACGGTGGGCTCCAGTAGTTCTGTCTAGCAATGCCATTGTGCAGACTGCTACGTATGGTTGGTCGCGATGGTAGTATAACGGACTTTGCCGAACAGGCTTAGGGCAAAAGAGCGGAACTTGCGCATCTGGCATGCATGCAGCGTCTGTGTTTCTCACTACCACGTACCAGAGGCCGGAAGCAGTGGGATCTGATCGACGATCAGATAAAGTTTTGATGCATGAGGCTATCTGGCACTACGAAGCGGAGCGCTAGCCGTTGTGGGAGTAGCCTTCCAGGCGCAGTCGGCTGGGCCGCGGCGCACGCATCGGCGATGTCAAGCGTCTTGCACGCTTCTTACCTGTTTTACAGCTGGGGAGAAGCAAATCCACTACGTGCATGAATCGTTATTGGCTTTATCGCGAAGAGATCACGATTCAGGATTGACCAGTGGCACTCGAGAGGTAAGCCTTGACCCACACTTTCGGTCCAGCTACAAAATAGAATTCGAGCGGCCGAAGCGACAACGTACCACCTTAGTGGCGGAAGACATCGCGTTACAGGCAACCACTAAGACGACGCAAGCATCATGGCTCAAACAAACGATCGTGATCCAACGCGTGAACAGAACGGCGAGTCTGCCCACCCGCAAAATCCTCAGCAAATGGCAGCTGAGATGGCCAAGGTATGAACATTGATCGCCCAGGTCAGCAGATCGAGCTGATAAGAAACAGGCGTTCCAAGAATTAGCAAAGTAAGTTTCAGCGGGCGAGATTTCCATCAGCGTCTCATGGCGGGCAGGGGTGAACAAACAGCATCAGCACTCGAGAGGCAACTCGACGGCATAGAGAGTCGCATAGACGAACTGCTAGCTGCGGCGGAAGCCAGCGCGAATGAGAGTAACGGAAATGCACAAACCTCGCGTGAGAGCTCTGGCAACGACACATCGAACGATCAGATCAAAGAGCAGTAGGTATTATTGTTGGGTCAAACTAAGAAGACCGACGGCATCGAGATTATCACATACCGCCAATGCTCGAAGGTTTAGCATCAGCTTCGTCCTTCGTCATACTGGCGAATATTGAGTCGAAGTTGAATACGCTATTCGCTTTTTCCACAACACCCACTTCAGTTATGATTCCATCTATAAGCTCTGCTGGCGTAACGTCGAACGCCGGATTCCAGACATCGATGCCAATAGCAGCAGTACTAACCATGGCTGGCTCTCCCAACTCTTCCTGAGGACCGATCTGCGGGCCCTTGATTCGCGTGACCTCATGCGCAGGACGCTCTTCGATCACGATATCCTTGCCAGTCATTGTTGCCCGGTCAATAGTCGTTCGTGGGGCAGCAACGAGGAACTTGACCCCATGGTAGCGAGCCAGCACGGCCAGAGAGTACGTTCCGATTTTGTTGGCGGTATCACCATTTGCAGCCACACGGTCAGCACCAACAACAACGGCTGCTATGTTTGAGCCCTCTCTAGCCATCAGCGAACCGGCCATCGAGTCAGTGATCAGAGTTGCGGGAATATTGTCATGGACGAGCTCATATGCAGTCAGTCGCGAACCTTGATTGTAAGGTCGAGTTTCTGAAGCATATGCGTGCGACAGGTGTTCAGCATTGTGCAACGAGCGGATGACTCCAAGTGCCGTGCCATAGCCGGCAGTGGCCAGAGAACCGGTATTGCATATTGTCAAGATTTTTACCCCTTGCGCAGCATTCGTGGCTTTGCCCTTACCTGCTTGAGTATTCTCCAAGATCCATTTTGCACCGTTGGCCCCAATGGCCTTGTTGTCAGCGACATCATCCACCAGCATGCGTTCAGCAGCTGCAATGTAGTTTTTGACGACGGCCTGGGAGTTGGCGTCGGACGGTTCAGCAGCAGTAGTTACGATCTTGCTCAACTTGCCCACCGCATCCCCAAGGTTGACAGCAGTCGGCCGACTCTGCTTCAGATACTCCAGTCTTTGTATGATATGGTCTCTTGCTTCCGCCGCAGACCGGGCTTCGTCTTTGGCCGTACTCAGTTCTACTGCTAGAGTGAGGGCAGCAACAATGGCTATGGCGGGAGCGCCTCGCACCTTCATCTGCTTGATCGCATCGAATCCATCCTCGCATGTCTTGATTGGTTCATACTGAGTTCGATGCGGCAGTTGCAGCTGATCGAGGATCTCGAGAAAGGCCTGGCCGTCGTCATCGGCCGGCGTATATTTGATCGCTTGAAGCACCATTGGCGCCGGTATACCTTTTGGTTTGATTGGTGGAAGGAGTTGCGGTTACTGCTGATCTTTTGGTCTTAAGTGCTGCGTTGTGACCTTGCTCTACGCGACGGTTTTACGACTACTACGAGTACGTGCAAAATGTTTTGAAAATGCGGCTCATGCGGCGACGCACTGCAGATCACGAACCAAAAGCGAAGGATTCCAGAAGAACAACGAGTGCAGGGATTTACTCTTTGGGCGCTAAGCGGGGGCGAGAAGCTGTGCGCCCCTCATGCCGGCCGATGATTCAAGACATTCCTGCAGCACTGGCCGGGTCCCACCGAGGACCACCTTCCTTACTCGGTACCAATGGGAATAGTTTTCCGCCTTCTCAGACCAGTTCTCGATGCCAACCTCGATCTGGACTTTGCCGTCCACTCACTTCAAGTGCGTAGAAGCTGAAGATTGACTGGCCGCAGTCCCCATGTCCATCTCATCCGTCGCCCAAACAGGATTCGCATCGTCCTCCGAATACGATACCTACAGACCCTCGTATCCTCCAGAAGCGGTTGAGCGGCTCATCGAGGTCCTCGAAATCCAGGGCCAGAATGGGATCAAAGTGCTTGACCTAGCCGCAGGGACCGGCAAATTCACTCAACTCCTCGCCGCAAGGCCTGAATCCTACGAGGTCGTTGCTGTGGAGCCTCACGATGGCATGCGCAAAGAGCTCGAGAGCAAGAATCTGCAGAATGTCACGGTGAAGAAGGGTACAGCCGAGAACATGGAGGGCATACAGGACCAAGAGTTTGGAGCAGTGGTCGTCGCTCATGCATTCCACTGGATGTCCAACATGCAGGCACTGAAGGAGATTCATCGTGTGCTGAAGCCAACTGCGGTGCTAGGGCTAATATGGAACATTGAGGACTACCTTGCCCCAGAGGACTGGCAAGTACATGAAGGCTGGCACTCGGCTATGTGGAAGGTCATGCACGAGCTCCAAGACGACCAGCCACGCTTTCGAGACCAACAGTGGAAGAAGGTATTTGACGAGCAAGGTTCAAGCAATCCTTTCTCGCTTCAGGCTTCTGATACATTGTTTGGTCTGCCAGTAGGAGAAGAGAGCTTTGATTTTGTCAGATGGTCATCGAAGGAGAACCTGTGGAAGACATTCCAAACGTATAGCCAGATAGCAAATCTAGATACTGATCAGCTAGCGAGGGTCGAGAAGACTTTTTGGGAGGCTATCAATTCACCGCAGACGGAGCTGGACGACCAGGGAAGAGTCGCTATACATGGCAAGACTGTTATTGCCTGGGCGAGCACTATCCCTGACGGGCCTCTCAAGAGTGGTGGTTAACACTGGTCAAGCTCTATGCCAGTGAGACCTTTGCATCCCCAGTCTTTCATGCGTCGCGCCTTCCTCGAGCGTCAATGCCTATTGGTTTGTGAAGTTCTTGCAACTCTCAATTCTGTGGTCCATGCCTTCACCTTCTTTACCTCCTGGATCAACCGCACTGAATCCTTAAATAAGCCGTAAAGTTTTGCAAGAACATGGTGGTTGTGTGTTGCACGCTCTGCTGTCCAGCTGGGATGCGAACACTATTTGCGTGCTGGAGGTTGCGTTGTACACTCGGGGATGGGTCTCACTGCGCAGAGTGATTCGCGCTGCCAACACAGAGACATCAATGCCGCCGGCCTTACTGATGTGCCACGACCGGTCCATATTTCTGATAGCACATACAGCCTCAACTCCTTCTTTTCCTTCATGTGGAGATGAACAGCACGTTGTTGCCTCGCACAAACGCGTCCCCGTAATTCCTTCGTAGCTGCCCGTTCACATACTCCTCGCACTTCTCGAGTGCAATGTTCATATAGCCGTCGACAGACTGCAGTTCGCCTTTGTAGACGACGCCAGAGTTTAGCTTGACGGTGACTGGTGCTCCGATGATGCTGGACAGGAAGCTGGCTGGGTCTTTGCTGTCGCCAGAGTGGTTTTCCATCTTTGTGTGTTTATTTCGAAGATGGTCAGGAAGAGGATGATATGTAGGATTTGGTTATGCGACCTTGAGAAAGGCAGGTGCAGTGTTCTGAAGTCAAAGAAGAAGTCGCAGGGTGGAAATGGAAATCTACCTCATCGTTCAGCGACGGACGACCCCGCGGCCGACAGCCTTCACCGGCGCGCTCTGCCAGTGTGTTGAAGTGAACCAGTCAACCTGCCTAGCATCAAAGTGGATATTGTTGCTCACTCGCTCAAACATCGACAGCATGTAGCAGTACCTACAGTCTGCTTAGATCACTCTGACATAGTCCTGCGCATGGCTCCCAAAAAGTCATTCTTCTCTAAGCCATCATGGGCCGCCAAAGCAGCTCTCCCGGTGGAGCTGGACCAGCCCATCTTCCAGCAGAACGTCTACGAGGATATCCTTGAGGTCAATCGCAAGAAAGAAGAGAAACGAATAGCGAGACGCAAACTGAGAGAGGAAGAGCGTCGGCGCAAAAATGACAGCAGAGACACGAAGCTCGACCACGACGATAAAGCTGTTAAGAAACAGCGCATTTCGACTGAACCTGTACATGTGGCAGACAATAGCGGCGACGACGACGACTTCGACAGGAGGCGATCTGATTCCGACTCAGACAGGAGCGCAAGAAGCTCTAGCCCTCGCAGGCAAAGGGACTTTACTCCAGAGAAAGAACAGGTGAAGCCAGCCCTACGGAGCACGCAGACGACAGGCCACCAGACGCTTGGAGGTCTCGGCTATGTGTCACCCAGAAAGCCTAGGAAGGCCACGACGCCACTCGACGAAGATGACGACTTTGCAATCGTGGACGTCCAGCCTGCACCCACAAAGCCAAACACAAAGGAGAAACCCAAGCCTCCGCCGCCTCTCGAGTCAGAATCAGATCCAGAGGAGGACGAATACCTCAGAGAGCTGAAGCGCCAGGCAAGAGCAGAGTCAAAGGCAAATAAGGCCGTAGCCTCTGGCCAACACCAAGCAGGCTCACCGGCAACCGATGGGAGGTCACCATCACTTAACCCTCCACTCGGCGCAGCAACGTCAGCCAGCGCAACACCAACTCCGGGTATTCACGACCCATCGGACCCTGAAGTCCAGATCTTGATCAAGAGTATAATACCCAACTGCGACCCCTTGATAGTCAAACGCCGTGCCTCTCAACCACTCTCTCAAGTCTTAGCATACTACATTGAGAAACACCAGCTTGGCTACCTGGGGGACAGGCTCTTCTTGACATGGAATGGTACCAAGCTATATAAGAGTACCACGATGAGAAGCATACTGGCTATGATCAAAGCTAAGCACGGCACGAAAACCGATGGGACTGATTTGGCAGAAGGCAGGATTGAGATTGAGGCGGTGACAGAGGAGATCCACGAGAACAGACAGGCGTTCAAAGAGAAGGAGAGAAAGAGAATGGAGAACGGTGGGCCAGATCACGATTCTCCTTCTGGTGACCACCGAGGCGGCGAGGGCCCAATGCCTACCGAAAACGAAGCGCCACAACGAAGCGCTGGGACGATCATACAACTCAATTCCAATGATGAGGCCAGCCTGCCGAATATGAAACTACGTGTCCACCCACATACGACTGTAGAGAAGATCGTGAGGGGGTATAAGCGGAAGATGGGTGTCGACATGAACCGACCAGTGTATCTAGTCTTCGATGGCGAAAAGCTGGAGGAGGATCAGACTGTTGCTGATGTCGGGTTCGAAGAGGGGGATGCCGTCGATGTTAGGGCTAAGAACTGATTTATCGACGCAGAAGACCATCAAAGTATCCTGCAAGAGTAGCCATCGAGCAGGTATCATTGAAAAGACCAAAGCGAGGTGATTAAACCACTGGAGCGCATCTTCCAATACCCTAGCAGTGGCTTCGTTAATCAGTCAATATCGGGTAATTCACAGATGGATAGTCTGGCTACAGGTTCTAGCACGCTAGGCACGGTGACGCGACGACCATTCTCAAGAACGTGAGAACGCAAGTTCGCGTCCCAAAGGCTATGCGTGTGCAGGATCCATAACACGACGTTCAAGTTTTGGAGGGCCAGAGGTGCATGTGTATGCATGCTCGACCGCTCAGGACGGTGACGTTCTGATGTCTATCAATCATCAAAGCGCACACATACCAGGTTCCCGTTTTGGTATCGCTCTGCGTTTCCCGAGTGCACCATCACAATCCTCTATTGCGAAGCACAAATCAGTTTTTGCTTAGTTTCTATATCCTAACGACGTGCTGATAAAGCGAGGCAGCATCTGTTGGCGAAGAAAGCAGCATCTAAGTCAACGTTGGAACTCGTGGGCGACTTGCAGGCTCGAAAGGAAACAGCTGAAGATCCAGGGTAGAACAGCTCTGACGGGGTTTAAGAGGCTGAGTTCAGCTTGGTAACCGTATACTGACCTTGCTAACAGGAGAGGTACGAATCAACCAGGTCCGACCCCCCGAAGACAGGGCAACCAGCGTTGTGACAGTAACTCTATTGATGAACATGTCCTCCTCGCAAACGTCAGCAGCCTGTACTCGACCAGTAATCCATCCTATACTAAGGACATTATCTCTTATCACGTGGCATAAGAGGGAGGCTCTGAGATCGCAACGCTTCCGGGAGGACAAAAGCTAGTGCGTGAACGTCTACGAAAACAGCAACATGAAGGAGAAGATTGAAAGTCGAGACGAGCTAACTACACGGTTCCTCAGTCCCATAGCCCCTGACCACGTCGAACTAAATATAGGAAACGCGACCTCGGATCATCCCCGCCTCCAGATCAGCCTCAGATGCGATTTTTTCCGTCATCCAACAACTTGATAGCCTCCGTTCTGGCTTCTTCCTTTGCCTTCTCCTTCGCTTCCTCGGCTTTCTCCTTCACCTCCTCGGCCCCTCCCTCAATATCATCTATCATATCAGCAACACCACGCGCTGCGACACCAGAATCATCCCCAGCCGGCCCTATCCTCACCGGCACATGATACGGGTGTGTCGGCGGCGGCCTCACATCAAGCCGTACCTCACAACACCCCGCCGGCCCCACGGGACAGAAGAACTGACCGGGCGGACACTTTCCCCGCGCATCTGGCGGCGTCGCCCCTCTGACCATAAGCTTGTGGTCGGACGGCGGGAAGCCGCTGGTATCCTGACCCGGCGCCGTGACGCTTACGCCGCCTGCTTGTGGGGGCGCGCCGGCCGACACGCCGCCACCGCCCCAGGTCGAGTGCGGGTGGGCGCCGCCGTCGCTGCCGGAGGTCAGGCTGGGTGGGTGCTCGTAGGGGGCTTTGCCGCCTGCTTGGGGGTGCGGTGCTGGGATTGGGGCGGCGATGGTGGAGGTGATTAGGCCGAGGATGGCGAGCGGGAGAAGGGTGAATTTCATCCTGGGTTGATTTGGGTTGGGTGGTGTTGAGTTGTGTTGAGGTGGTGGTGTGGTGAAGTGAAGTGCAGTCGAAGAAAGGTTGAAAGTGGTGTTGCAGGCTCACTCTGCTTGCCAATGAGTTACTTGGTGGACAATGAGTGTGCAGAGGTATATGGTTGATAGAGAAGAGGGCAAAAAGGCCTGGAAGGAGGAAACATTGAGAAGGAGCTTCAATTTATACATGCGTATACCTGAGAAGTATTTCAAAATGTGCGCAGAAATCACTCGTTCAGTCTGTTGGTTCTGCTACACTGTACCATGGTCGGACTACAAGCGCAATTGCAAATAGTGGTCGCGTACCAAATGAAGCGATAACGTGCACGCGGCGGAGGATCTATAGTGTCAGCTGGCTTTGCATGAACGTACTATACGAGAGCTTCCGTGATTTGCTGCGATGGGAGAGTTCTGGTTGGCGCTGAGTATTGGTTACTGTGTGGTTTAGCATGAGGTGTGAGGAGGTTAGCCACGGACAAGGGGCGACTTGGATCGTGGCGGGCTGCAGAGAAATACTTATTACTGAGAGTTGACATGTGCTCAGTGCAGTTCCGATCATTTTGTCTACTTGGTCAGGTGATGCCGAGTTCCAGAGTTCGTGATCAAATTATTGTTCTAGATAGACATGGTTCTTGTCGGGTTACTAACAGTGACAGGTAGTGGTAGTCGTGGCATCTGATTGACCGACCTAGCGGCTTTTCCTTCGCTCCGAATTACTGAGTCGTGACCGGTACGTTGACCGTCGCGTCGAAGCTCCGTACGTATCGCTTGTCTCACTGGCCGCCTCAGACCGAAGAACGTAGACGTCAAGGTCATGTATAATATCAGGGTACGTAGGTTTCGAAAGAATGAAGATTGGGATATTCATATATCAGTGAGATATGATTTGACTAGTCTACAGAACATTTACACGCTAAATCGCAATCCACCGCTCGAATAAAGTCATCATTCGTAAAAGACAAGGCACCTGACCTCAATACTTTGTCGACCAGGCGCATCTGCTGGCGAGTTAGGGTCGACGAAAGCCGTATGAGGTGTCTTGCCAGCGAGGCCCTGAGTGCCTCCAACATCCTGACTCCGCGAGTCGAAGCACTTGATGAACATAGCCTCTTCAGGTCGCATGTCCTTCATGTAGAAGAATTTGTGACGTTCATTAGGGGCCACTCCGAATGTCTCGCCCTTAATTTCGTAGCCTTCATGTGAGTTCTCCTCTGTCGAATTGACGGGCTTCTCCTTGCCTCGATCATCATTGTCGTCGCCTACTTCTCGTTTCGGGTAGAGTAGGTCAACCTTCACAAAGTCCTCTGGCTTGGTACTCCTCCAGTCGATCACGGCAAGAGGGAAGTCTGAGGCAGCGTGGCCGATGGGCCGCCAGACGTTGATGATCTGGTACCTTCCTTTGAGGAGCTCATCGGCTTCCTCAGCTGGAACATGTCTCCGCACTCGCACCTCGGCGGCTCCGGGGGTTTGGTCTACATGGACTTGCTGTACTGGCTGGCGCGGAGACGCTTTTTGGTTCCTTCTGATGGTGTGGTCAAAGATGACGACCTTCTTGATACCAGGTAACTTATCACGCAGGAGTTGCTCTACCTCCTTGTAGTAGCCTTCTTGCACCTGCTTGTCATTGGTGAAAGTCTTCTCATTTGCAGGGTAATGATAGACGCCAAACCCAGAGACGTCAGGACCGAACTTGTCTTCTTGTCCTCTGATGTTCTCCACTGAGTGCTGACGATCGGTGTATTTGAATGATCGGCCACCATCATCAACTTTGCTCCATGGCTTCACAAACGGCTCAGAACTGTCGACGTAGGACGCACGGTCCATGTACTTGAAACTGGCAGTCGTCATGGTCGAAGCTGGTCGGAAATAGTGTTTGTTTACAAGTCGGGTTGTCGTGTGAGGTTTGACAGCGGTTCGGATTGAGGAATAGGTTCCAGGTGTCACAAATCGCATGAATAGATTGTGTAGATGGCAGGATATACGTATTGGAGTCGAATTGGATACTAACTTCCCAGGTGGCGGATCGACGCCTTATATCTTCTGCCCGCGCAGTAGAAGAGACTCTCCAATTCTAGCACTTACCGATACAAGACTCGCATAGTACATTGCGTGATGCCGTTTCCGAACGCCGCAGCGGCAATGAAGAGATGACGTCTTGCCATATCGAATTTTGATGAAGGTTGACAAAGCAATGCTCATGTGAGGAACACTTGATTGGCTGGTCTTCCGAGAATTTCTGGCAGCCCTTGATAGATCTCTCTCGAATTGTCAGCCTAGCTCCTGCGAAGTCTGGGGTCTAGTGCCGCATAAGTGGTCAATTAATGCATGCATATCTTTGTGGTAGCATGTTCACTACTTCACGTTAGAATGGGTGTCGAGTTCTGTGTCGAGTCGAAGACAAGATTACCTGCGAGAAGCCAGGCACCCCGAACCTCATAACATGGTTCGTGACTCGTGATTCGATCGTGCAGCCCCCAATTTTGGGGCATCGGCTGGGTTCGAGAGTCAGCAGGTAACGAGGCTGGGCTGTTCTAACTTCAAGTTCAGCCTCAAGGGCAACTCACCGCAACACGTGACATGGATTATTGGGGGAGAGCACGGTGCACTTCACGGTCCCTTCAACCAATGCCTGCTTGAGTCTATCATTCCTCTGCCCCTGTTCTTTTCCTTTTCCTTTTCCTTACCTCGATTCTGTGCGTTCTGTGTTACTAGTCTCGTCCTTTTCCCGTGGGTCACTCGCAGCACTCAACCGACACGATGTCCAACATCAATAGCCTGATCTTGGGCGACGACGACGACGAGGAGTCCGAGACAGAGTTCAACCCGGGCGCATACGGAGGCTCGGACGAGGAGCAATCAGACAACGAAGATCGGGACACAAAAGATGGTATTGCAGCCAAAGCAGAGAGAGATTCAGCCGCCGATGGAGTCAATGGCAACAAACCAAGACCGCGAGACGCCCCGTCCGATGAACTCAAAGACGAAGACGAAGACGAAGGCGACTTGGACAATGGAGAGGATGATGAAGGCGAAGGTGAAGACCTCGGCAATGGAGATGACGACGACGAGGAGGAGGAAGATGAGGATGAAGACGAAGACGATGAGGATGCTGTCACAGGTCGGCCAAGAAAGCGCAGAAGACGAGGTCTCAACCAATTCATCGAAGAAGAAGCTGAGGTCGACGAAGACGATGACGAGCTCGAAGCGGACGAAGACGATGTCGCAGAGACCGGCTTCATCCAGGACACTCACCCCGACGACGACCTCGGCCCTGAAGCAGATCAAGACGATAGGAGACATCGAGAACTCGACCGCCAGCGCCAGATGGAAGCATCGCTCGACGCAGAGGCTGCTGCTCAGAGACTGAAAGAAAGATACGGCAGAAGGACAACTCAAGGTCTTGCCAAAGGTTCATTCGTGCCCCAAAACCTGCTCATGCCTAGTGTGGATGATCCTAGCATTTGGGGGTTCCAATGTAAACCTGGCAAAGAGAGGGAAGTCGTCATGGCCGTGACCAAGAAGATTACGCAAAGAGTGAACACTGGCAGACCCCTCAAAATATGCTCGGCCTTCGAAAGAGGAGGCCCAGGTGCTCCCATGCAGGGCTATGTCTTTGTGGAAGCAAAGAGAAAAGCAGATGCTGAGGAAGCATTGACTGGCATCGCAGATGTCTATGTACGCCGCCAGAATTTGGTCCCCGTCAAAGAGATGCCGGATTTGTTGCGAGTCAAGAAGTCAAAGCCTCTAGAGATCGGCGCTTATGTCAGGATAAAGCGTGGTCCTTATGGCGGCGACCTCGGTATGGTCAATGAGTACGATGAGAACGGTCTCGACGTCGAGGTACGCCTGGTACCACGTCTCGATTATGGCCTCAATGAGGACGCCAATAGGCCCGCCCAAGAGAAGCGCAAGCGCAACGCCTTCGCTCCTGCTCCCACACCTGTGAACAGACCTCCGCAACGACTCTTCAACGAAAATGAGGCTAAGAAGAGGCATTCGCGACTCCTACAGAACATCAGCACCCTTACCGGTAGGAGGTTCATCTACGACAAGAACACTTACGAAGATGGCTTCTTGCTCAAGAACTTCCGAAAGACTGCTCTTGAAACCGAGAAGGTAGATCCGAAGCTGGAGGAGATCACGAAACTCACCAAGACCGCCGCTGATGGCTCGGAAACTCTCGATCTGGAGACACTGGCACACAGTCTAAGGAATTCGGCTGCCGAGGGCGCCTATGTTCCTGGCGATGAGGTCGAAGTATATCAAGGAGAGCAAAGGGGCATCGTTGGCAGAGTGGAGGGTGTCAATGGCTCCATCTTGAGGATCAAAGTGTCACAAGGTGAACTTACCGGTCAGATCGTGGAGCAGCCCCTCAAAGGTGTCCGGAAGCGGTTCAAAGACGGTGATCATGTCAAGGTAATTGGCAGCAGTCGCTATAATGGCGAGGTTGGCATGGTCCTCCGGATCAAGGATGACCGAGTCACAGTCTTGACAGACACTAGCATGCAGGAGATTACAGTCTTCAGCAAGGATCTCAGAGAAGCAGCTGAAGCGGGTGGCAGTGACAACAAATCGATTGGGTTCGATGTACAAGACTTGGTACAAATCAACGCTACAGAAGTCGGCATCGTCATCAAAGCCGATCAAGAGGCAGTCCGCATACTGGATGAGAACTCTTCCGTCATTACCCGCCTCCCGTCGCAACTGCAACAGGTCGAAGTCAAGAAGAACGCAGTCGCTACCGATAGAAACGGTTCGGAAATTCGCGTTGGAGATATAGTTCGCGAGGCTCATGGCGAGAACAAATCTGGCCGTATCCTACACATACATCGAGCTCACGTCTTCGTCCATGACAGGCAGAAGATTGAAGATGCAGGTCTTTGGACGACGAGGTGCATGAACGTGGTTACGATTGCTTCGAAAGCCAACATGACGCAGTCCTCTGGTCCAGATCTCACAAAGATGAATCCTGCCCTTGGAGGTCAAAACGGCGCGATGGCACCACCGCCCAAGACAGTCGGCCGTGACAGACTCATCGGCCAGCTCGTACACATCCGCAAAGGTCCTTACAAAGGTCATAAAGGGCTGGTCAAGGATACCACTGCATCGAGTGCACGAATCGAGCTACAGTCGAAGAACAAGATTATCAACATCGAGAAGCAGGACCTTGCTGTTGTAGAGTATGTTAACCTCCATCCTTTTGTGCTCAAGATACTGACTCTTCTAGTAAAATCACGAATAAGACTACCGATTACAACACTTTCGCCAATTCTCGAGGTCCACCACGCGCAGGTGGGGCACCTGGTTCTCGAATTCCAGACAGCGGCTTCTCGGGAGGTAGAACACCTGCTCTTGGCGACGCGGGTGGTCGGACTCCGGCCTGGGGTGCATCATCCGCCAGAACTCCAGCATGGTCTGGCGCCGGTGGCGGCATGGACTCTGGTCGTACGCCAGCCTGGAAGCCATCTTCGGGGTCTCAAACATCTTATGGCGGTGCCGGCGGCATGACGTCTTACGGCGGAGTTGGCAACTATGGCACTTCTGGCGGCAGGACACCAGCTTGGAGCGCGAGTGCAAGGACGCCCTATGGTGGTAGCGATGGTTTCGGCTCTACTACTTCGGGCTACGATGCGTTCGCAACTGGTTCACGGACACCGTATGGCAGCGCAGGCGTCTCACGAACTCCTGCGTGGGGCGGTCCGAACAGCAATATTGCATCTGGAGCTACTCCAGCAGCAAGACCATATGATGCCCCTACGCCCGCCATCTCGGCACCTACACCAGGAGGATTTGACAACAACGATGGCAGTTATACGGCTTATGGCGCGAGTGCTCCAACGCCTGGCGCTGGGTTTGGGGCCGGAGCTATGGATGCTCCCACTCCTGGGTATACTCCTGGTTTTGCCAAGGGAAGTAACAGGGAGGAGCTAAAGTATAACAGGCTGAATGCATCAGCGGCAGCTGCTACACCGGGCGCTGGTGGCTACGATGCGCCAACACCCGCAGCTGGCGGTCCGAGATATGCAGAGGATGATGATGATGAATAGTGGTTCGATTCCGATTTTGTCGGGGCAAAGTCACGTTTTGGGACTTGCAGACTCTTGTACACGTGACGAGAACGGTAGGCTTGCTCCTGATGGAAGGCTCGCTTACAAATGGCATTTTATGTAGAACACCAGAAGCTTGTACCTTGGGCGCGCGCTGAGCACCGAATCAGAAGTATAATATTTTGCCTACGTCATTGAAACTCTGTCTCCTTTGCCTTCAATATTTACGCTGTAAGAACATACCACAAGTCAAGTGTTTCGAGCAACACCACCGAAAAGATCGCGTTGAAACATACACCAACTTCGAGCCCGACGTATACTTGAGTGTGAAGCCCGGCTCTCACGAAGATCAGATTGTATCTCAGAGAGCGACCATCTATCGCCATGGATTCTGCACCACCACAAACACAATCAAATGGCGGGCCGCGCTCAGCAGACGAGCTACCACCCGAAGCAATTGCGCTAGCAAGCAGAATGTTCGACGCAGCACGTAAAGGCGACGAGCAGAGTGTGGCATTACTCAGACAAGCACTCCAGCGGGGTCTACCCGCAAACTTGACGAATGACAAGGGAGATAGTCTGGTGAGTCGCTCAACGCCATGGCGAGGCTGTCCGAAGAGTATGGTCGACGAGACTGCATCCTAGTACGCCAGGATCGAGTCATGGCGTTGTTCGCCCGGAGCGGCAGGCGTCACCACCATGGGACTAGAAGAATAGAACTGACAAGGCGCCAGATCATGCTCGCATCCTACCACGGCCATGTGAATTTGGTACAACTACTGCTCCAGCACAATGCAGACCCCAATCGGCTCAACGACAGAGGTCAATCACCACTCGCCGGCGTGGTGTTCAAGAACGAGCGCGAGTGCATCGAAGCTCTATTAGCAGGAGGCGCAGATCCAGAAGTAGGAGAACCTAGTGCGCTGGATGCCTGCAAGATCTTCAAGCAAGAAGAGTTTGAGAGTATGTTCAACGAGCAGGTAGAGAGGCTGAAGGGGACAGGTTCTCGGGCGGTCAATGGCGGCTCGTGATAAGTTTCTCCGCTACCTTCAAGGAATTTGTTCTATAAGATGTGGTGTGCCCCATTGGAGGCAGTCAGAGGCACATCGGCGCTCTTGTAGGAAAACCTTCAAGAGAGCGTTCCAGGCTTCTCATGTATCGAGTATACGGGCGCGTTGCTAGGAGTGACCATGAGGATCCATCACGGCTCTGATCTCATGTTGAAATTCGTTCTTTCTCAGCAATAAGCATGCCACCAAACGAAATTTGCAAGATTGGAAAGCATTTGCGGCTTACTACATGCGACATGCATACGCAATGATGGAACTGATGTTCTCTGCAGACGGCTCATGCTGACGACGGAAAAACCCCTTCGGTGCTGAGAGTCATTTCCGCCATCCTGATCGATACACCTCATATGCGTTTTTTATGTGGAGAATGGATATCATCGGCACCTCAACCAGGACACGATAACAGAGCAGCTGTGTGTACCTGCGTCAAGAGGAACGCCAATCGAAGGGATGTTTGATGTTTTGACAGAGTTTTGACGAGAAGCGTTGGCATGCGAAGTAGATCGGGCCAAGAAAAGCCACCTGGAGACCCTGAACCACGAGCATCCAAGCTGATGATGCCAGGCATTTCCGATACCAATAGAACGTGCTTTCCAGGCTTAATATAGATCCCAAGAATTTTTTTTCTCGGCGCCACCAGATTGTGGCTTGCATTGACGCGAATATTGTCTTTTTGCATTCGTAGATTCTTCGGTACGCTATCCATACCTCATGCTTTGTCTCACCAATGCCCTCATCCCGACGGCGGCAAGCATATTAGTACATGCGCACAATGGAGTCAGTTATGCGGCTGACGTTGCAACAACGACTTCGCTGCCACCAAAGGCTCTACAAGCCCCTTCTCGATCTCACACCGAACGTCTCTCATCCACAGTTGTCTCAACCATGCTCCATCAGAATATCGCCCTGACCATGGAGCACAACTTTCAGCTAGAAGAAGTTCCTTCTCCTTCGAACGATTCGTGGTTTGGAGGGGCTTTCCATGTCTCCTGCTTATCGTGGCCTGTTTTCACATGTTGCTTGCGTGTCATTCGCCCAGTCCTTTGTTCGTGGACGTTGCTACATAACCTGACTCTTGGACCATCTGTCGATCTCTTCCCACCGTGCTACATACGCAACATCGAATACAACCTCTAGCTCGTGTCGTGTGCCTCGAGGCGGATTTCTGCTCCCGGCTTCAACACATGCAAGCCTTCGAACAAGTCAAAATTGTCCAACCACCATTAGTACGGACCCTGTGCTTACGTGGGCACTTCTCATAAGCTTCCCCAACGTCCCGAGCGTGGTCACCGCCTCACGTCAGCTGTGGTTATACACCCTGTATAGAGGCAAGCTCGGTCCTGCTACATAACATCTCTCGACCAGTTTAGAGCCTTGAATTCGCTTGTCCCACCAGTCTCGCCGTACAAGGTTAAGGCTTTTGGTTACGCTATCTATCTCACATCCTTCCACCGTCATCCCGGCCCACAATTGTATCAGCAGCATCCCACCTTACGCAAGCACATTTTGCTTGCAACCTGCCGTTCCGCGGGAGTTGAGGGGAAGAGCACATATTCGACAGTGGAACCACAGGAGTTGTCCCACAATCCACTCCTAGTTGGCGTGATCCCAACTGTGTATCCAGACTAGCACAGAATCTTCCCCCAGATCGAGACATCTCCTGGACTTGGCACGTCATCCGCTTCCTACTATAACACCTTACATCTGCCGCACACTTGAGCCTCATCTTTCCAAGCTACACGACAAATCATCTCGTACCGAGGACGTGCTTCGAAGAGCACACCTGTAACAAGATGCCTCAATCATTTGCAGATTATGATTCTCAATACCTCTCATCGACAAGCCGACGGAAAGGTCTCAGCTTCCTCTCTGTTCCGAAGTCTAGTCGACAGTCATACCATCAGCACGATCAGATTTCTTCAGCTCCATTACGTCCTTCGCCACTGAACACGCAAGCGGCCAGCCACAGCCAAAAGCACCGCCAATACGAAAGTTCAGCTTCAGCTAGCACATCGGCGGCGACCTCGAGATCCTCTACCGCAACATCAGCGACCTCACACCCCTCTCATGGACCAATCTCTAGCAGGGAAGCTTCGCTGAAAGCTCAGGAGATTCGTCCTACGGCTGATGTGGCCGAGTGGGCGCACCAGATGCATCTGACACAACGACGATCATACTGGTGGTGTCAAGGGTGCTTTCCAAAGGAATGTGCCGAGCCCTTACACATCCCTAAAGCCGTTGAGAAGGCCATGACTGGGCGGAGAGTGAGGATGAATGAGCCTAGCCACTGCTATGACATATGATTCTGGGTATTCACATGCGAATTTTCCTGAGCGAACGGTCGATTCGGCCACTACATTCGGACTTGTTTTGATAGATTGTTACATACGGTCACGACGACCCCAGCGTGTGGTTTAGCGAGGTGTTTGTCGGTTACTTTTGTCGCCAGTTAGTTTCCAAGCGCGATTTCACATCATATTTAGATAGGTATGCTATCCTGCACAGGGCGGTCGAACATAGCAGAAGGGCGAAAGGTGGTCAGCAATGGCACACCTTCGCTGGTTGTGACAACAGAAAGGCTCCTCCCTGTGTCGTGTTCCGCTCATCCTTCATGTTCTGCAATCTGGAGGTTTCACTTTGTCCTTAGTCACGTTCAGATGCTGGGCTCCTCTTCACGTGTTCTGCCATAAATTCAAGCTAGGACCATTTCGTCATTTCGGCTGACGCGACCAGCAGCGCGTCGCCGTCCAACGCGCAATCGGACTCTTTCTGTACCTAGGTGTTCGTCCTGCCAATCTGACTGACTGACTGTTCATCTCGGTAAATCCAGAAACTATGCCTCCCAAGAGAAAGGTCCCTGCGCGAAGGGCATCGACAAGTAAGGCAGTCTCAATAGGTGGTAGCACCATCATACCGGCGTCGGTGGTTAGCTCTTCAAGTCGTACTAGAAGGTCCACCGCTGTCAATGTTGACTACAAATTAACACCTTCCCGTGCCCCCAATGGATCCCCCAAGAAACAGGCTAAATCTTTCCAAGGTGTTCCAGGTTCCAAAGCTTCAGACGATCCTGTCGCAGAAACACCAAAGCGACGAGGGAGACCTCCAAAAGCTGCTGTAATCAACAACGCCTCCCCCAAAGCTACTGCGGTACCCACACCCACAAAGGCCACGCGTGGCAGACCTAAAAAGACGGACGCGGCTCCGGTCGTGGCGGCACCAACATCATCGAAACGTAAAAGAGGAGATGAGGAGCCACAGCTTGATCCTCCCAAGAAGCGAGGGCGACCAGCAAAGGCGGAAACCGTCTTTGTTGAAGCTGCCGCGCCTAAGAAGAGAGGCCGGCCTGCGAAGACGGCTGTCACTTCTGCCCCTACCAGGCCGAGAAAGCCACTCCTAGCCCAGACGCAAGAAGAGGAACCCGAAAGCCTTACCCCCAGACCCAAGGCAGCCGCCAAGTCCAAGTCCAACTCAAAAGCTGCATCAAAGCCGGTTGCTAAAAGAGGTCGGCCCCCAGGAAGTACTAACAAATCGACCACGAAGAAGCCCTCGATAATGAAGAACCCTACAACGGCAACGAAGAGAGGCCCGAAGTCGAAGACTCCTAAGGAGAGTATTGAAACTGAGGCCGAGGACTTCTTTGAGGGCTTGACCCAGGATGATGAGCAGGACGCGGGTGACCTGCAATATTGGTTAATGAAGGCTGAGCCGAATACACGCATCGAGAAGGGTGTTGATGTCGCATATCCGATCGATAAGCTTGCTCAGGCCACTGAACCTGAGCCATGGGATGGTAAGTTAAAGCAGCTGCCTCTGCTATACCATTACTAACTACCATAGGTGTCCGGAGTCCAGCTGCTCGAAACAACATGCGCGCTATGCGCAAAGGCGACCTAGCCTTCTTCTACCACTCCAATTGCGATATCCCAGGCATTGTCGGTGTAATGCGGGTTGCGGAGGAGCATGATGTCGACCAGTCGGCCTTCGACCCAGCTCATCCGTACTTCGACGAGAAGTCCGACCGAAACAGGCCCAAGTGGGACTGTGTTAAGGTCGAGTTTGTGAAGAAGTTCAACGAAATCATCACACTGAAGGAACTTAAGAGCACTCCTGATTTGTCTGACATGCAGGTCGCTCAGAAAGCTTTCGGTCGGCTTAGCGTTCAGAAGGTAACGCCCGCTCAGTGGCTGTTTGTCCTTAAGATGGCAAACGAGCCAGAAGACTTGGGCGTGACCAGTCCGGTTAGTGGCTACGAAGCCGACACGAACGGCGAGACCGACAATGAGGCAGTCGAGGACAGTGCAGGAGCTGATGATATCCCAGCCGAAAAGATAGCTGCTTATGGAAGGCCCAATGAAGATTCAGAGGATTCTATGGACGAGGATATGGCTGCGGAGAAGCTCGCTCATCATGGTCCGGACGTTCTGACTGACGAGGACGAGGACGAAGACGTCGCCAACATACAGCCTAAGACCGATGGCCACAACACTTTAACTTATGATTTGGTTACGACAAATCCAATGGACAGTCTAGTCTCTAGTGGTGTTGTCTAGGTATCAGCTATCGAATATTCCACAACTTGATGCTCCTCAGTCTCACTCGTACAATGATAATACGAGTCCTGGAGACTACCGTACACTTGCTTTTGGCCGTGCATTGAACACGTGTGCCAATGGCCAACGTCTGCCATCGCTTTAGCAAGCGAGCCCAGCTTTAGCTTACAGAGTCATCAATATGACACATTCGTGAGACTGTTTAATAGTACCATCCGCTTTGCGGTTTCGAAGGAGAGATCAAGGTTCGAAAAACGAGTCAAAGAAGACTGGCCCAATACACCGCACATGTTTCTCATTCGTGTTCTACTTCGGCCTCAACGCGTACATCTTGACGGGATATAGATCTTTCGGGAATCCGCCTTGCGTTTCCGTCTTCACGAGCTTTAATCCCGCCTCTTCAAACAAGTGCTTGAACTTCCGATCTGATCTGGTAACCGAGGAGTCTAGGTCATCAAATATGTCCTCGCCCCATGCGTCTGTGCTCAAATTTTCCTTTACCATTATCCAGCCCTGGCTCTCGCTGCCTGCCTCATCGTGGACGTCATATCCCGCTAACGCAGCGGCCGCCCGCTCCAGGAATTCCACAGCCTGCTTGTCTGTGAGGTGGCCTAGGCACCACTGTACCCAGATCAGATCGTACTTCTTCTCTACCAAAGGCGACCATGATTCGAGGCCGAAATTGAAGATCTCGCCGACACGTCCTTGACCCGGCGAAGGTTGCAACCGGCCCAGAACGTCTGTGAACTTGGTCACTGGTTCCACAATATCGACTGTCTCGGCCAGGTTCAGGAGCAAGCCAGTCGTGATCCTACCAATGCCAGCGCCACAGTCGACCGCTAACCTCATCTTCTTGTTGCTGGCATTCCCAGCCGGCGTGGCAGGCGCCTTCCCTGAAGTTGATCTCGGTGCATGTGTGCTGTCAGTGTCTTGTGTTGGACCTGGTGTGGTCGTCGGTCTTGAGCTGGCCGCCTGTGATAATCTCCTGATTTTGGCTATAAAGTTCTTGGAACCTTGAAGGTCAATGCGTGAGACCTGTGGGTAGCCTCCTAGCATGCCGTTCACGTCTGCTGACTGTGAGGACCAGTATGAGATTTGGTCTGCGTGGGAGATTTGAGAGTCGAGTGTCGACTCGGAGTTGTCGACATCTGTGTCTGATTGGGGGTTTGGTGGGGGTATTGCCATGGCTTGTGGTTGACTATAGCGACTAAATTGGAGCTGTGAACAACAACCTCGCGGATCAAGGTATAGTATCGATCGGCTTGGTGAGGGTCGCGTTCACCGCCGAGCAGTCTTCTATTATGCTTCTATGGTTGGAACCTTTTGAAATCGTATAGGCGCTGTACGAGCCTACTTAGTCGTCCACTTGATATGGTTTTGCCTTACACTATCCAGCCAATCAAATTCGGTAGCTTCAAGTGATACTTCCGCCTGAAGACAATCTCGTGCACGATTTGACAGGGTGATGGTCGGAGACACTTGCCATGCTTGGATTGCATGTGGATGAACGAGGCTCAAGATTGCATGATTTGCTAAAGTAAGCTAAGCTCAATGTGGCAGGTTCGCCCTTATCGTGGCTACCCCTCCTATCGGAGCTTCGCGTTTTGTTGACAGCCGTCTTTTGTACGCGTCGCGGGACAGGTAATGCTGTCCAGAGAGGGGAGATGATATAACACTTTGGAGGCGCTCAGCTTCATGTTACTAAGGACATATTTACCCTTTTCGGTCCTGAGGCAGTTTCGACCTTCATCTTGGACGCAGAAGTTGATTCGGATATCTACTACTGATAGAATATTGCCCAGCCGACAGTCTTTGCCTGTAGTTCCGTTTGTTCCGAATACTCTGCGACTTTACAGTACATCAACAGTCCCAACAATCATGGCGGACCTCAAGGTTAACCTTACGGCGCCAAATGGCAGGAAGATTACGCTGCCCACCGGTATCTTCATCAACAATGAATTCGTCAAAGGTAATGGCGGGACCATAACGAGCATAAACCCCACAGATGAATCCGAGATCGCGACGGTATCTGCAGCTTCAGCAGACGATGTTGACACAGCCGTCAAGGCAGCTCGTAAAGCCTTTAATGACCCTTCATGGCGAGAGCTACCCGGCACCGATCGCGGCGCCATAATGTACAAATGGGCGGATCTGCTAGAGGCGAACAAGGAGACTCTTGCTACCCTCGAGACGTGGGACAACGGCAAGGCATATCAAGTCGCACTGAATGAGGATCTCGGCGAAGTCGTCATGTGCCTCCGATACTACGCTGGCTGGGCAGACAAGCTCCACGGGCAGACCATCCCAACAACCCCTGGAATGAAGTTCGCTTACACTCTGAAACAACCAATCGGCGTCTGTGGACAGATCATACCCTGGAACTACCCACTCGCAATGGCAGCCTGGAAGCTCGGTCCAGCTCTTGCCTGTGGAAATACAGTAGTCATGAAGCCCGCAGAACAAACACCACTATCTATCCTCTTCGCAGCTCAATTTATCAAGGAAGCCGGCTTTCCGCCGGGTGTCATCAACATCGTCAACGGTTACGGCAAAGAAGCCGGTCACGCCCTAGCATCTCACCTAGATGTCGATAAGATAGCCTTTACCGGTTCAACAGCGACCGGCAAAGCGATTATGAAGACCGCCTCCGTCAACATGAAGAACATAACCCTCGAGACAGGCGGCAAATCACCCCTCCTCGTCTTCGAAGACTGCGACCTCGAACAAGCAGCAAAGTGGTCCCATCTAGGCATCATGTCAAACCAAGGTCAGATTTGCACCGCCACGTCCCGCGTCCTAGTCCAAGAAACAATCATGGACAAGTTCCTCGAGAAGTTCAAGGAAATCATCAAGTCCACCTCCAAAGTCGGCGACCCCTTTGCAGACGACACCTACCAAGGCCCCCAAGTCACAAAGCAGCAGTACGAGCGCGTGCTAAGCTACATTGAAGCCGGCAAGGCAGACGGTGCAACACTTGCCACAGGCGGCATGCCACACAAGAACGTTGGCGACGGCAAGGGCTTCTTCATAGAGCCTACCGTCTTCACCGGCGTGACCGAACAGATGCGCGTGTACCAAGAGGAAGTCTTCGGCCCATTCTGCGTAGTCGCACCCTTCAAGAACGAAGAGGACGCGATCAGGATGGCGAACAACACTACGTACGGCCTCGGCAGTGCTGTGTTCACGCAGAACTTGGAGAGGGCGCATAGGGTGGCGGAGAAGATCGAGGCAGGAATGGTGTGGATCAACAGTAGCCAGGATAGTGATGTGCGTGTGCCGTTCGGCGGGGTGAAGCAGAGCGGAATTGGGAGGGAGCTGGGCGAGGCGGGGTTGGCGGCGTATAGTCAAACGAAGGCTGTGCACGTCAATATAGGATTGAAGCTGTAGGTGGAAGATAGTCGGGGATAGCGCCGCGCACGATTGAGCTGGACAGGCTCGTGTCTGATTGAAACTTGTACTTTCGATGCACGTTAATGCTTCTCGGCCTCTTCTTGCTCCGATCTGCTCTCGAGATTCACTATCATCCTCGTCGCAAGGCAGCTTACAACACGACTATAACTACTTTAGCCACACTCCTCATGCAGAAGCCCACAACAGACAGACAGACAGACAGGTCACGCTCCCCCGAAGATCTACCGCTTTGGAGGCCTCGATCCCCCCAAGCGCCACCAGAACAACGTCTCGTCGCCATCTCCGACCTCCTCCCGCACTTCATCCCACGTAACGGTCGGCACCCATGCATGGAGTCATTGAGGTATCCGAGTTCGCTGCCGGAGCGCAGTAATCTATCACCACTCATCAGCGTGAAACGAGCAAGATGACCACCGCGAAAGAAAGGGGGGGCGTCTTGGCAAACTAACTGCATGAATTCACCCACGCGTTCGACGTGTTGGCCAATTGCCATCCCATCGAAGAAGTATTCGACGGCAGCTCACTGTTCGTTCGTTCGTTTAAACGACACGCAACGCAACGTGCCACCCAGCCAGCATCGCGCGGGTCCATCGTGGTTCTCGATCTTTCGGGCACGGATATGGTCCCGAAAAAGGGGTCAGTTTGTGCCGTGCTGCACCTGGTGATGTTTGCTGAGAGAACGAGTCCAAGTCAAACGTAGGATCTGTCGTCGTGCACGCATCGTACGTTTGCATACAAAGCATCCGAGTCTCGCAGCGGGCGTGTCGAGCAAAGTCGAACCATTTCCGCGGGAAGGGCTCTTGTTCGCGCGTGCTTGTCACAGCCGCGCAAACCTGCTGGACTCATCGTTCACAATCAGCAGCCATGGTTCTTCGTACGGCCGGTGTCGTCGAGGGCTGTAACCACGCATCCTGCTCGATGTGTCAGTCACACTTCGCACGAAAGATGGACGTGTCCTGCACGATGTTGGTCCCGCTCGTCTGGTCTAGGCAGACTCCTGCGTCGACTGACTGACTGGCTGAGCCGTGTGCGTCCGTCGACTTCATCTACCATCCTCGTTGGCTGCACCACCGTCACAAACGATTCAGCACACGCGAGATGTGCCGGGCACATAAAAAGGGCAGTCTCTGAGCATTGGATCTGCTCTGTCCTTCCTCCACATCCACAAATATATACTCAGTAACCAGGCGAAAGTAACGATTATACCGAAGCCACGAGTCAAATCCGAATCGATTCTAAACCAAACCCCAAAACGACCAATCTAAGCAAAATGTCTTCAAGCGGAGAAGCCTGGTGGACAACTCAAGCCGGCGGCGCATCGTCTGGCTCCGGCTCCGGCTCCGGCTCCTCCGGCTCTTCTTCCGGCGGCGGCGGCAAAAGCAGCGGCAAAGGCAGCACATCCTCAAGCTCAGGCTCGGGATCGGGCTCGTCTTCTTCAGGCTCGGGATCGGGCTCAAGCTCGTCCAAGTAGTCCGTGCTATTGTCACGGACCACCTTGAGTTCCCTATGCCGAGCTTGTCGCGGGCTCAGAATAGCAGGTAACAACCCCATCGACCGCGTTGTATCTCGTCGGTTAGTTACTTACATCAGAGGGGACTGGTACCGATGAATTATTTTCAATTTGAGAAAGAATTCAGAGAGAGAGGGAAACACTTCCTAGAATATCAGAAAATGTCTAAAAAAAGAAAACGTCTAGAGCTCGTGGCATCAAGGGCGGGGCCATGACAGCAATCGCAAAGCGCGGAAACCGTACGCAAGGTGCTGGTGGCGGGTGGAGGTCTGCCAGAAGGAGCATGCCATCTACGCAGGGCTGCCGGACCGTGCTAAATCGCTGCTGGCCTTGGAGGATATCGGGCTTCAATGACTGCGGGTGACGTCATTGCTGGAGAGGTATGGCTAGTAAAGTGCTGGGCGATGTGCTGTCTACTGCAGACCCAAAGGGCTGAGTTAGCTAGAAGCTGGTTTGAAGTAGTCGAATAACAACATCATCATCGTCAACTCTCGGTCGTTTCCTCACGTGACTGTGGTTTGGTTGCAGGCGTCTGGTTGGCAATGCCTGAGTGGATGGCGTGCAGGATAGAGTGTCTCTCTCGTACTGTCGTTGCGCTTGTAGGTTCTTGAGGTCGCCGCTCATGCTCACCAAGTCGTCCCCTCTCGCATCGGCATTCCGAAGAGCAACACGTGCTTGTCTTGCTAACAACGATCCTTTCCCGCCCGAGGGCTGAGTTTGATGGATATTGTCTTGCGTGGCACAGGATCAAGTTTGTCAAACAGCGAATCATTCATGTTATAGCCTGATCCCCTCAGGCTGATTTTTTGAGCGTATAGCAACCAGAAGTCTGTTGAGCGTTGGTTACAAAGGCAGTCGATCGATTCGAATGCTCCGCGGTAGGTAGATGGTCCTCCGAGACATTCGCCGTACCGTAGGCTCTACCGATGCTCGAACGCCAGAGCCGTGTGGTCTCAACCCTCTCCCCAGAATCAGAATACTCGGAAGGTCAAGTTTCCGGTAATTTCAATATGGCCTCCCAATCCACAGGCATTTCCCAACTGGCCCGCACACGTTCTTTCTTCTGTCTCGCTTCCTCGTCTTTGTGAGCCCTCCAATCTTCGATCTTGGCCTCTGCAATATGTAACAGCTCCTTCAGCTCGTCGTCTACATCCTCGGTCTCCCAAGTGCCATCCAACCTGCTCACAGCGTCCGTAAATAACTGGATTGCATCCTCGACCCCCTGGTCATGACACCTGAACTCGGAACTTCCTAACCACTCAACGTTCGTGCGACAGTCAACGGCTTTAGCGTACCATTTAAGTGCCTGCCCATTTCCACCGGCCAGCTCCTGCGCCTCCCCAAGAAGCATCATCACCTGCCCACAGACGTAGGACTCCGCGCCTCTTGTGTACTGTACCCATTGAAGCCAGAGCTGACACCAGGTAACTGCTTCCTCCGCACACCGTTGTGTTTCGATACTATCGCCTGCATTTCGATGAATCTTGGAAATTTCGACGCAGCACCGTCCAGCTAAACCTACGAACACGGCTCCGGAACTAAATCGGTCAAGAGGAAGTCCTGTACCGATGCACTTGCCCCGTTGTAGACGTAGGATGTCTACCTTAACGGAGCGTTTGATAGGCCAGCCGACCATGTCTTGGATAGACTCGATGCAAAAGTCATAGGCATCATGCCACCGACCGGCCAACTCTCCGAGCTGACGGCAAAGGATATCTTTGTATACAACTGTGTCATAGTCATTTGTACCGAAGGCCTGTTTGTGAAAACCGACCGCATGCCTGCTCAATGACAAGACCTTTTCCAGTATCACTGGATCTTGTTTTGGCTTCTGATGGAGCTGCTGTTTAATCTGATAGGATAGCTTGACAGCAGTCTGGATGGCTCGCCATGGAGCACTCCTACCGAAACGTTCGCATCCTCCATAATATCTGTAATGGCAGTACATGAAATTGTCTTCTCGCTCACGATCAGCATAGGCAGAGAGGTAGATCCGCTTGTCATCGATACCGTAATTATTCTTCAGTCGTTCCCAGCCAGCTAGGTAGCCGCCATATGCATCGGTATAGTACTTGATGATGCGAGCAGCCCGCTCGTTGCGGACTTCGGTCGAAAGTCGACGACCGTCCTTGTCCACTTCGCGGGGTGTACAGTCGTTCAATATCGATGCGATAATGTGACTCAGCTCTGGACCTATAGAACAGTCATTGAGTATTCCGACAGATTTGAGATTCTGGTGGCAAGCAATAGCATGAGGCAAATATTGCTCGCAAGCAGTTCCTTTTTTGCTTAACGCGTTGCCTTCAGGGACGGGGAGGGCTAGATATACGGTGGTTGCTGCTGTCAGAGCAGTCATTTGACTTGAAGTGACTGAGCGGTCTGCGATAAGAGCCTTCGCCACTTCAGACACGAGATCGTGTATCCATAATGTCCCGGAACCTGTCTTCCGGACGATAGCGGCGTCGCATAGCACTGCGATGGCATCGTCGATCGTGATTTGGTTTTCGAACAGGCGGCCAAGCGCTGATGCTGGGCCACATTCTCGACGTAAAGATTTTGTGAGCTCGATGTCATCTATCGGCAGCGCCGCTTGAGCTTGTGCCTTGCGCGCCGATCTCGATCTTGCTGCCTGTGACCATGTGCGTAGCCTGAAGGGGCCGACCTCCTCCCACAAGCTGCTGCGAGATGAGCTAGTCGCCAATTTGTCTCGTCGATCGCGTCTTCCTTCCGAAGTCTCTTCAATACTACCGCGATCGTAAGTATGCTGCCGTTCAAGATAATCCCGAAGCTGTTTAGATCCCTCTCGCAGCATGCTCAGCGGTATAGATGAGGGTTCCATGTAGGCAAGAATTGAGAACAGTGCTTCGGCTTTGTCTGACACGTGCTGTAGGGTCTCGAAGGCTTGCATCACCACACCACCAAGAGCAAGATTCTCTGGATGCAGTGACGATATGTTCTTTTGTCTAAGTAATTCCGCATTTCCACTGACCGCTTGAAGAGTGCTCAACAGCGTTCTTTCGCCTAGAAGTGCGTTATGGACGACTTGCTCGATAACTAGTGGTATTCCTTTGGCGAAGCTTGCTACTCGAGTAGCAAGTACAGGATCCTTGTCCTCTGCGTACCGCGAGCTGCCGACCAAGGAGAGCACAAGATCAGTGCTATCTGTTGCACCCATCTCCCTTACCTCCAATGGCTGTGACCCGTAGCCATTCGAAAATTGCTGAGCAATAGTCTTGTGCCTCGTGGAGCACAGGATATGGCCGCTGCTACCATGGGGTATGGCATCGAGAATGTGGTTATAGTCTTGCACGTTGTCTAAGATCAACAGCCAGTTCTGGCGCTGCAGTAGCCAGCTATGGAAGACGTTATAATCGTTCTCCGAGAGGCTATTGAGCAGTGCTTCGTTGGTAGCATGAAGACGCATAAAAGAATGAACTGCGGAGAACACGGAGTGGGCGCTGTGTGCGTTGATGTAGATGACAATAGCATACTGCTGCGGCTTTGCGGCAGGATTGACATGGTCGTTCGCATACTTTTGCAATATTTGACTCTTGCCAATGCCACCCATTCCATACAGTGCAACTCGCCTCTGGCAAGACGGCATGCCGTGCAAGGACTTCCAGATAACATCGAGATACTGTCTGCGCCCAACGAACGCATAGCTTGCTGGAGGAAGGTTATGTGCGATGCTGCGAACGCCTGTACTATTGAGTGACGCCACCGAGCTGAGGTGGCCAGCTGCAACACCAAGATCAGCATGCTTCGGGTCCTGAAACAGGGAGACATACGTGTGCTGGTTTGAGCATTTGCTCTCAGTCTATCAATATTCTCGTTCGTATGAGCCCACAGGGCGAGCATGCCCGACTTGTCCACATCGTCTAAGAACATCATGAGGCTTTTGTTTAGGTCAGCTAGTTTTGTCTTCAACGTTCGATGCACAGCCCGAATTATGGTTGCTATTTCAGTTAGCTGGCGTCGACCTGGAGAAGATTGGAGGCGTACTCGTCCGACCCCCAGAAAACTCGCTGTGCATATCAACCACAAAGTTGATGACCGTTTCATAGTACTTGCGCAGTGCACTTTTCAGATCAATTGTCAAGGCTTGGCCAATACCGTAATAGCGCTTGAATCGAAGGCAGGACTGCTCTAACGCGTGTTCGATGGTCTTGAGGTCCAATGCTGTTGCTGGCAAGTCTTTGAAGAACTGCACAAGCATTAGTCGTGCTCATCGTTGACGATCGTTCTCATACGCTTAGCAAGAATGCCATAGACCCCCAGATGGGCGCTGCCACCCTTGCGCCTGGATGCAAGAGTCAGCGACATGCGGTGCTAAGCACGGGGTCCCTACTTCTTGTGACAACTACATCCAGAACAGGTTTGTATTGCCACAAGCATTCGGCAAACCTCGCGAGATGTCGAAGCCATGCCTTGCCGACGTCCGTTGACCAGAACAAGTTCCCTGTCTTCACATCTTTGAATAGGGACTGAGCGTCCTCAACCGTCTTTGCGTCATTGACGCGATCAAACACGACCGGCAAAGCGCCGTGCCTCCTCTTCTCATCTTGCACCAACTTCAATGCTTCTTGAAAGAGCTTTTCTTCGTCGGAAAGTATTCGGACATTGCTCAGCTGGATAGCCAAAGCGGCATGGATATTGGTCTGCGTTGTTGACGACATTGAGCGCACCTGAATGCTTACAGCTGGCGAGCACTCTCTTGCAATGAGGAAGAGGAGGCATGTTGGGCAATGTGTTGCATCTTCTTGTTGCTCTGGCGCAGGCTACCGTATTACGGCCACAATGTGGCTGGTCGTACAGGGGGCTGTGGAACATCACACAAAAGGCCACCAGAGCAAGCCTTGCTGGTAGGGTAAAGCTCAAGGTGCAGCCCGGAGGAAGCAGGCGTAGACTGCTAAGATACGAACGATGTCTAGAGCATTGGAAAGTGGTCAAGTGTGCCTCGAGCGGCAGATCCAAAGATGTCATTGGTCGCATTAGCCCCTGTAGTGGTGCTAATGCATGCCCTTGCACCGCGGCAAGTCCGTGTGGATTCCCTCGTTAGCATGGGTAGTTTGTACTGCCCGTAGAGCTGAGGAACAACCTCAAGGCAATGGACATGTCAGCTATGGATGAGACAGGAGAGAGGCGGGTAGTTTTAGAAGAGATCTTTGATTAGAGCTTTCTTGTTGATTTTGCCCATAGCGTTCCGTGGTATGCTTTCGACTAGCTTGAGCTCTTGAGGGATTTTGTAATTGATAAGGCGGTCTTTGAGGGCACGTCGCATATCCATGGGACCCCAAGGCTTTCCGCCTTTGCCAGCGGACTGGCCTTCTGGTGTCAAGACAACGACTGCAGCGACCTTCTGACCCCACTGGTCGGAGGCAAGGCCGACAACCGCAACTTCGGATACCTCTGGCAGTGAGAGCATTTCTCGCTCGATTTCCAAGGCTGAAACCTTTTCTCCACCAGTCTTGATGATGTCGACGCTCGAACGACCTTTGATGAAATACATGGGACCTTTTGCCCAAGCTTGGTCGCTCTGGCCAGTTCCAGGTACCTCAGTACGTGCGGCCACATCACCCGTCTTGAACCATTTCTGACCACCATCATCGGCTTCCACAAACTCTGCTGCTGTTGCCTCCGGGTTCCGCCAATATTCAGAGAAAACGGTGGGACCTCGCAATTGTATTTCTCCTTCGCGCAGTCTGCCTTCTGAGTCTTTCTCCTCACCTCGTTTGATGACCTGTCCGGTCTCACTCTCAACTAGCCTGGCCTCGACAGAGGGCAGTGGCCAACCGACACTACCGTCGACTCGATCCGTGAAATCCAGACCGCATGACAAAGCCATGCCTACCTCAGTCATGCCATATCTCTCGAGGAGCACGTTACCTGCGCTGAGCTCTGTCCATGCTTTCTTAAGAGGAGTCGGTAAGGCGGCTGAACCAGAAATATTCAGGCGCAAGTTTTGAGGCGAGATTGCCTCCTGAGCGGCCTTCTGTGTACCTTCATCCAAGGCAGAAAAAGAATTCAGCAGCCTGCTGTAGATGGTTGGCACTACAGTAAAGAAGCTGATTGGCTTCGACTTGTCCCCATCACTTGCCGCCATGAATGGAGATGCTAATCTCTTCCACGTCGCTTCTGCATTGAAGGGAAAGGCAAACTCGATAGTAGCTCCGGCTATCAGAGGCGTGAACAAGGCGTTGATGGTCCCATGGATATGGTGCAAAGGCAGTACGTGGAGCAAGTGATCTGACTGGGTGTAGTGCCAGGCTTCAATCAGCGAAGTCGCCTGCGCTGTGATGACAGATGTAGACAGGATCACTCCTTTCGGCCTGTTGGTGGTGCCGGAAGTGTACAGCATGAAGCCGCCCTGCCCAAGCTCTTTATCCTTGAATCTGACATTCTCGGCGGAAGTAGCACCCGTGTCGATCTTGGTAAGGACTTCGAGCTGTGGCGTGACGCTCAGACCTTCTTTCAGCACGTCTCTGGCCTTGTCTTCAAACTTGGAGGTCGAGAGGAATAGCTTGGCCTCGCTGTTCTCGAGGATGTAGCGGATCTCGGAACTGGGAAAGCCATGAGAGAGAGGGAGCGCAATGGCATCGTGGGCCAGGATTGACAAGAAGGTCACTTCTGCTGTCAGTCTCGTGTTTGGACCAGCATGGAGAACCCTTACCAACGTAGTCGTAGCCGTTCTCAGCAAGAAAGGCGACGCGCTCGCCCTTCAGTGATTTCTGGCCGTTGCGTTCCCACAGGCTGTCCTTGGCCGCTGCAATGTCGTGTACAAGGCTGCCATAGGTGAACGACCTGCCGGACTGGCTGTGTACAATGGCGAGATTCTGAGGATCGTGCTTGGCCAACGTCCGGAAGATGGAAGAGTTGGGCAGTGTCGATGCCATTCGCAGTGGAGGAAGGTGCACGTTGGATCGGGGTATCAGCTTGAGGAAGGTACGTTGCGGGCGTGGCAGTGAGAGGAGTGAGCGAAGGCAGGAGCCTGCAGTATAGGAGCAGCACATACTGCTAGGGACATGTTGGTCCTTAGCTCTGTCGACATGTAATGGGCCGACGATCCTCGAGCGAAGATGGATCCCCAGCGACAAAAACTAGCTATGTTCATGAGCATCCTCGGCATCAAGACCGTCATTCTACCTAACTTTGCCCAGGGTCACGGAGCTTTTTTTCCTACTAGTACTGGCTGTATCGGATGAACTTCGGCAATCGCAACACGCATATTGCTTCCGAGTCGCGTGCGACCTGGTTGATAAACATCTGCTTCGTACCATCCATGTCGCTGCTTCGTCTGACCTCGAGGCGGCTCCTTCCAAGAGCGTACATGAGCACGATGGCGTCCTCGACACCCATGGAAGACGTCATACGGCAGAAGGTCCATTTGGCCATGCTTGATCACACAGCTCGTTTGACTAACCGCCGTCGCAGGTGACAGAGGCATTGAGCCCTACAGTCCTTGAGATTCGAAACGACTCTCACCTCCATTCCCATCACAAAGCCATGGTCGGTGTCACGTCCAGGGAAACCCACTTTGCGTGCGTCTGTGCAATGTCCCTTCTGGTTGTTGCTTACACAGTTTGAAGTCTGAACATAGTGTCTGATGCTTTCAAGTCAAAGATGCAACCCGCGCGACATAGGATGGTATACGCATTACTCGACGATGAGATCAAGCGAGAAGGTGGCATTCATGCTCTCCAATTGAGAACGAAGACACCAGAAGAGGAAGAAAAGCAGCGAGCAAGAAGCGCTGGAAAGGATAATTAATTCACTCATAAACGAGCAGGCAAGAGATTACGGGGCATTTAGATACCTCGTGTGCATCACCGCCCGCCGCGCGTGGCTCCTTCTCCTCGTGAGAAGTCCGCCGGCAGTGACACCTGCAGCCTACTAGCATGATGTGAAGAGGCTGCCCCGGTCCATTTGCAGAGGTCTTTCACCCACGACGAAGCAATCTGTGCACCGAAATCGGAAATGACCGCCCTCGGGTGGTCGTGTAATATTAAAATGTTCTCTGACCTGTACAAACGAACTATCTTCCTGCTCTCGGTGAAATAGCCGTGCCTCGTGAACCCCCAGTTCGACAAACTCCCAACGAATCCAACTCACTTGTTCTGTGTAAGTGTGACCGCTACCGCCACGACGACGGCAATGATAATGATGATAAGAACTATTGTTACAGAGCCATCAGTAGCCGCGCTGCAGCAGAGGTGGTGGAGGGGGCGGCGGAGGTGTTGTTATTATTGCCAGCTTTTTGGAGAGAAACGACAACAGCAACAATGATGACAATGACAACAACGATGGCCACTAAACGTGCAGAAGCCGTACATTAGAAAACAGAAGAGCAAAACCCACGACTCAGGCGTGTGGGGATGAACAACGAGGCAAATGAAGGGCCAAAGGAACGGGACTTACCAGCAATACCCAAGCAAATCCACTTCTTCTTTCTCGCCGATCGGGCCTTCTTAACCGCACCATCGAGTTCCGTGTTGGCCTTGGCCGCGTGATCGGTGACTTCCTCTCCTCTTTGCTCGATTTGAGTGACCGCAGCTTCCTGTTGGACGACGAGCGCATCGAGATCTTGAAACATGGCTGCTAGCTCCATCATGTCTCGCTCGATCTTCTGGATGGCATTGTGTCTGCTCCGGACGTCTCGAGCCACCGTCTGGGCATTACCTCGTCGATCACTGTTGATGAGAGCCTGGCTGAACACCTGCTGGTTGGGGTCTTGGACAGCTTCTCTGACTTCGGCGTCTGATGCGTCCGGTCGAACAATTCGATAGTCTCGCTCCATTCTTTCCTGCAGCCGCCTCCTGTAGTCGCTGTCAAGTTGCTGGAGCTTGTTCATCGACTGCTTGACCTTGCGATCAACTCGGCCGACTTGTGGCGCATTCCGTGGGTTCCCAGAATCCTTGTCCTGCTTCATTCGTTTTGTACGAGCGACTAGTCCGCGGTAGCCCGCCATCAACTCTTCCGTCTCGCTGTTGACAGCTGCGGCGGCACTGTTTTCCTTCCCGGGATCGCTGCTCGTGTCGTTTAGATAGCTTCTCTGTATTGTTTCCAGACGGCCCTGCTTCTGCTCAAGCGCCTCGACTTCGGAGTCTATTTGGCGACATTCGTTGAGGATGCGGTTAGGGTCCGAGCCATTCATGTTGGACATTTCTACCAACACAGTCAGTTTCGTGCACGCCACAATCGCGCCGAGCAGTGTTTACCATATCCTTGTCGGTCATACTGTCCCTGAGACTGAGAGTACTGGTTGCCTGAATCATTCGAAGTAGTAACCTGATCATAAGGGTTACCAGCTTGTCCATAAGGACTCGCATTGCTGGCGTAAGGGTTTGGCTGGCCGTAAGGGTTTGGCTGGCCGTAGCCGGTAGACTGGTTTGAGTAGTTCTCGTACTATGCATTCTTGTCAGTGTCTGCGCTCAACATCGGTATGCCCGGTCCAGAGTTGCACTCACAGCCATGTCTGCGGAATACTTATGTATTCAATTCTGATGCAAAAGGTACAAAGGGGATTGTGATGTGATGCTGAGTATAAGGATCTTTGGACCTCCTGTGCCAGACAGAAACCAAGAGTGTAGTGAATACAGCAGAGCGCTTGGACGTGGTCAGCGTGGTGGTCGCAAGGAAATCGTTACTGAGGTGACTGCGGCAGGAGCGACTTTGTAACTCGGTGATGTGGAAGGAGCGGCGAAGCAAGCAGCGCAGCGCGGATACCGGACTAAGGCAGATGTCTATCTTTACAGGTTTGCCTGCACGCTTCGATGACAGTGAGCAAAAATGAAGCAGCAATACCGATGAGCTGACCAGCGCGATTGAAACGGGCCTAGAGCTGAGGGGGCTGAGCCTGGGAATTGCTTGGTGTTTAGCAGGATTGGCGGCCTCCACTACGTTCCACTGCAGCGCTCGGAGGCGTTGTCGGCCTTAGCCACCTCCGTCCGTCGCCTGGTAGCGAAGCCCTCAAGGCTGCAACATATCGGCCCCAAGCCCCATTGTGCTCCAATCGCTGCTTGAAACGGACCCTTGGAATTTGCAAGCGTTGCTCGGGACGTCTGCTATGTTTCGAATCATCAGTAAACGTGCCACTCTTTTTTTGTTTTTTCGCAAGTATCTGTTGGAGCGTGGTGTGAAAGACATGTAGCTTTGCAAGTTGGATCTCTATTGCAGCACGTTACCATGCCGCAGAAAGCAAAGCAGCGAAGAGTCACTATGTAGTCGGTAAGCCCTAGTCAAAACTTTGGGCAGTTGCGTGCTTTAGCTCTCGCTCGCCAGCGGTTTCTAGATAGACCGTACGTAGTTCGTGGCTTTTCTCCTATTTGTCCTTCCTCGACTTCATTACTCCTCTCGGCATAGCACATGCAAGTCTTCCACCACAAGACATGGGATCTGCTGATTCATCACAGCTGGAAAATGCAGCCCTACACGCCGGTACAGGCTGCCCAGATATGCAAGGGTCACAAAGCTCTGCAGCCTAAGTCACTGCCGTTGAGTGGATAGTAATACAGCGGGATGCCGAGAATGGCGCACATCGACATGAGTTTGCCGCTCGATCTAGGCCGAGACAAGGTGTCACTCTCTTCTTCGGGTCAGGCGGTGTAAATAGGCTTTACCATCTATGGGCTTCGTCGCCCTCCGCCCAGCTCTTCTCAGAATACCCAAGACGATCCTTCACCTCGCTCACGGTCGCCTTGTCACCAGTGTTCTTGCCCACATTGTCAGATATCTTAATCGCTGGTCGCCCACCTGCCTTGGAGATCTTGATGACAATGTTCAGTGGCTTAGACTTCTCTCCAGGTTTCGAAAGCATAGTATAATCGTTTGTGAAGAAGGTTCCCACGCCAAACGATGGCTTGAAGCCATACTTCTCTGCAATCTCTTTGTACTCTATGCATAGGTCGGTATTGAGCGAGTCTGAAAACACCAAACTCTTCCCACTGAGCCCTTGAGATGCATAGAAATCGGCCGCCAGTTTGATGTAATCCTTCGGGTCACCAGAGTCCTGCCTTATGCCAGCAAAGACCTGAGCATAGGTTTTGGACGAATCGCCTGCCTCGCTCGGTATGTTCTTCTTGAAAGCCTTGAAGAATGCAGGTGTGCCGAAGGTGTCCGTTAGAGCAATTCCAAGCACTCCCTCACCAAAACATCTCAACCAGTAGTCGAGGCCTTGCTCGTTGGCGTTCTCGTAATCGTTCGTTATGGATGCAATAGCCATGTACCATTCATGTGCCACAGTCCCCACGGGAGGTATACCATGCTTCTTGGCAAGATAGACATTACTCGAGCCCGTCAATTTTCCCGGTCGGTCCTTCTCTGTAGATGATCGTACAAGCCCTTTAATGACCAGATCCTGCGTTTGCAGGTCTCGCCTCCGCCGAGAGCCAAACTCGGAGACCATACAGCCGGCATCAAACAGCTGAACACCTTTCTGGTATGCCTTCTCTTCTTGACCTTCATGATTCCAGTCTCTATCTACAAACTTGAAATATGCTTCACTGGTCAACGCAAGGAGAGGAATCTCGTATAGTATTGTTTCGACCCAAAGTCCCTTCGTTTTCATGCCCAGATCTCCGTATTCACCCTCGACGTTATCGAAAGATAGTTTGACCTGTTCCGTGGGTTTCAGCTTGAACTTCTCAAGATAGTCAAGATATTCTGGTCTCAGGTAACTGCAGTGCTTCTCCAAGAATGTGCGCTCCTCCTGCGAAAGTCTTATGTTTTCCAACTTCGAGACCTGCTCTTGCAACCATCTGAAAGCTTCCTTGCTCAGGCGCATCTGCGGCGTGCGGTTCGTGAAGGCATATTCAACTTCGACATTGGGAAAGAACTTTAGAACAGCGGACTGCATGGTCAGCTTATATAGATCAGTGTCCAGGAAGGAGAAGACTCCTTCTGGGAGTGCTTGCTGCGACATCTTGCCTGGGAGGTCGAAGTTTGGGAGTTAGTAGGGTTACAGGTTTGCTCGTGAGTAGAGACTAAGGTGCCGGCAACGAGATACTCTTCGTGAAGAGTCACGTCTGGGGGCGAATAAGAGCAAGCACATGCGTTATCATCACTCTGAACCACAGATCAAGCCGTGGAATCCTACGTCTACATCAGACGTGGGGACGTGGTCCGTTGTGCAAATGTGATGTGTTCTCCAACGTCACTAAGACCAGCAGATTGTACGGTAGAGCGATAACAGAGTAAGCGCTAAATATCCGGTGCGGCCTGAAGACCATATGCACTTTCAAGTGAAGGTTACACACATCGCGGCTCGTGACTTTCATTCATCGATCTCGGTTCTACTTTGCAGACGCTCGTTGTCCCAGAAATTCAAGGTGCACGCTATACTCCTTACTGTGCATGCTTGCGAATTAAAGGCTGTCTTTGCTGTGCCCGGTTGCTTCCTGCTCTACCTATTGCCAATAACGAAGTTCTTTCAGATCTTATCGGCAGGTCCGCTCCGAGCTCTTCTTCCTAGCATCATTGCGTGAATGCAAGTCTGCTGTCCACAACACGTAGAGCACGTAGAAACCTTGATACAAGGAGTGTACGTAAAAGCACGTACGGATACCTCTTCTGAGGCATTGGCTTGAAAGCTCTGTCGACATGGACGCGGTTTCGGGATCTATACATGTCGTTGACAGCTGCTCTGTTTGTATTGCGACTTCTTTGTGTAAGCTGTCGCAGAGGAGCTTGCCTGATGTGTTGTGCTTGTGGCCTGGGGTAGGTTCGACGTACTCCCAGCCTCTGCCCAGACAAATTTCCCGCGAGCCGACGTACACTCACTTCCCTCCACCCTGGTTTTCATTTTTGCCAAATTAGCTCGCTGGCAATTCTGTCATAGTGGTTCGCTAGTATCGACATCCCCGTTGTATCGAGTGCAAGATCGCCTTAACTGTGCTAGCTCTTCTCTGCCAGCACATCTTCAAGTGCGTAGGAGCGAGCACTGGTAACCCTCCGTCATCAGCATCTGCAAGATCAGCCTATTGTCGAACATATACTCATTGTGCGCAAGATCGCAAGAATTCCATCAGATAGAGGATGGCACCTCTCAGTCCTAGGATAGCCTTCAGAAGGTAGGTACTTCATACACGTCTCTGCTCATTCTCTGCAGCTCTTCTGAGATGTTCCAACCAGTCCTCGGCCATGACCGGATGTCGCTCACCCGGTTGTCTCTGACTGTTCGAACTGGTGCTCCTCTCCCTTGTGCTTCTTCCATCATAGTATGAGGGTGGCGCACTGTCGAATACGAGGCTGGATCTTGCCGAGCCGCCCTGCTGCGTATGAGATGGCACAATCGTGCCTCCTGTATGTGCCGAGGTGAGATCTGTCAGCCTTGTCGAGGGGATGGAGCAGATAGAAGTGCGAGGAGATGAAGGACGAGAGATAGAAGTTCTTGGGTACGTATGTGCTAGCGGCTGCGCTTGACTTTGTGCAGGCTTCTCATCGATAATCATGGTAGCACCTGACAGGTTGTCACACACCACCTCGTTGTAGGACGGTGGAGGCGGTCGCGTAGGCATCTCCGACACGGTCTCTGTCTGGTGGTAGATTTCTACGATTCGAGTTTGACGATTTTCAACCTCGTTCTTTTCTTGTTTGCGGTCATCCGTGCAACAGCTGAACAGTCCCATGCTGGAATATGAGCAGACCCAGCTGCTGGAAGTTAGGGTCAGCAACTCATGCCCGAGACAGCTGCTGTTCGAGTGAACAGGCGATTGCCAGTGGACGGGGCTTTGAGAATACTGTGTGATAGAGAGGTGACACGGAATCCCGATGTCAGACTTGCAAAGCGAGGTTCGTAGAAGTGTCTGGCTCAACGCCTGATATTCCGCATACCCCAGAAGCCGCCTTAACGAAAACACATGACCTTAAGAAACTGAAGGTCGGAGCAAGGGGCCCCATTTCACCCCGCCAAACTAGCACGCTGAAGCTTCGTGCCCAGCTGTGTCTAGCTTCAAGTACAACATCGAGAGTCCGACAGGTGAAATTCGTTCGTCATATGAGTGCCTTCCTTCACACCACGTTCACGAAAGCTTGCCGACCACAAGACGTGCACGCTGGTTCCACAGTCACTTTGAATGAGATTCTCGGATCGACAGCGAGCACCATCCTTGATCGGCGCATCACGCCAAGCGGGCTCGCTTGCAACTGGCACGTACATGGTCCAATAAACCTGTGCCCTTGCCGTGACTGGATTCCTTGCGGTGCACAGCGCAAGTGCACTGATGCTTGGCAACGTGGCGCCCGCTGCCGTAAGCTGAGACTAATCTTCTATTGATAGTACGATCAACACCAGTCTAGCCTCAGAAGTACAGTGGTCGGAGTGTAGCTAGAATGCGATAGCGAATGAAGGATAGCGACAACGCCAAGGTGAGAGATTGGACATTCGACGATCGCAGTCACACCATGTTTCGTGAATGACCTGTCGTGAAACAGAACGGTCAGAGAAAGAAAGAATGCTATCACTATCTAAGTTCCAAGAGCAGCCTCGTTTTTCCCATCTGGCTCTTGTACACGACGGAACTTCACTAGCCAGGAATGTCAGACAAGCTCTCATCAGTCCACGAGAAGTATTGAACCCACGATGCAGGCGCTCCTGCTCCTGACTCTCGTCGCCTGCCTGCCAGCAGCGCTCGCGAACTGCGATAACTTCGAACCTATCTTATTTAACGGCAACTAAACCACATTTTCCGCGCTTAATACTCCTACGGAACATCGAGTTTCTGCTATCGTGAATTGCGAGGTGTTAGATAATGGTGTAGGAGATCGACGAGCTTAGCTTGCATTAGCCTAGCGCCACTCGGAGCTACCGAATAATTAGCTAAAACCCCTATCTAGCCTATCACTAGTCGTAATGCTATTATAGCTGCGGTATAATGCTCCTAAGTACCCGTAATTCTTCGTAAGGGGTTATTCTACGAAGTTATAATTAGTAGTATTACTACTCTACTAAAGTATATTCTAATCTTATTCTTCTATATTTAGTATTACTACTAAGGCGCTATAGAGATTTTATAACTACTTATAAGCCTTCCTTAGGCAGCGAGTAATGCAAGTTTAGCTAGGTATAAGCCTATACTAGAGCCGATAAACGAGATAGACGTAAGAAAAGCTACTAGTACTTACGTATACTTACGTTTACTTAGGCTATAAGACTTATACCCGACGACTATAGATTATAAGAAAGCCTAAGAGACTACTTACGACTATTTAAGTAGCTTATACTCGATATATCTTCTTTATTATATCGTACGAATAGTAAAAAGGCTAAATATATTAAATACTACGATCGTTATCCTTCTTAGCTTATAATAGTAAAAGATAGAGTACTTTATTTAATAGATATAACGTACCTACCGACTAGAACTAGTTATAAGTAGTTATATTAAAACGTAAGTACTTATAGCTAATAATAAGTACCTATCGCTAAGCTTCTATACTTAGATTAAATATAGAAAAGATATAAAGCAGATACGAACTGCTAATAGTTACTACTTTAAATAGCTTTATAATAGGCTTATTAAATATATAATTAGCGAGTTTAAGTACTTAGGGGTTTAAATTTATAGTAATACTAGTTAATAAATTATAAGCTATTAATACGCGTAAGTAGACTATTAGAAGTAGTAATAGCTACTTATAACCGTTTACGAGCAGTTAAATACGCAAAGACTATCTTTTAATAGAGCGCTAGAGATAGAAAACTATTTTTCTTAGCTATAAAGATAATAGGCTTTAGGTAAGTGCTATATATAATATTTAGGCCTTGCAATTAAGCCTAAAAGAAGATTAGTAAGTCTTATAAGTACTAGATAGTACTCTAAGCTAATAAGACTAAACTATATAAATACTTACTATTTATAAGAACTATAAGAATATAATAAACTCTAATTATTAGTACTACTTCTATTAAGGTATACTAGTAACTATAAATATCGAATACTTATAAGAGCTCGTTAGTAGTTAAATTAAGGCTAATACTTATAACTATACTAGTATTTATACTTAACGATTAAAGAAAGTATAATATAATTAGTAGCTACTTATACCTAGTTATATATACTTATAATTACTTATAAGTACCTATTCTTAGTAATTTCTCGCTAATATATTTATAAATAACCCTTATCTTAATAATAATAGAAAACTTAAAATTCGATACTATAAGGTTCTACTTACTTAAATTATATCTACTAATCCTTTAATACTACTTATTAAACTATTTTCTAGCGGGGTTTATATATACCCTTCTATCTAGAGCGAGAAAACACCTCTATATATTAAAATAGACCTAGAAAAGCTTCTTAAGTATAATAGTAAGTAAAACTTTACGTTTAGTAAATAATAAGAGTTACTTATAGGTTATTATAAGTACTAAATCTATAAGTTAACTTTATAGTAGTTCGCTAGTTAAAAAGTAGTTCGAGAAATAGAATACTAACTATTTTTCTAGTATTTATACCTCGCTAACTAACTCTAATCGCTTACGAGCGATTATATACTATTATTAAGCAACGGAGTTTCCTTTAGAAAAGGATTTTATAGGTAAGATATAATTTAACTAATATAGTAGTAAAAAGTACTTATAAGAATTAGCGGTTAAGATTAAGTACTTAAAACTACTTAAGACTACTCTCGCGCAGCGATAAGTATAGTATATCTTCGAGAACGATAAGTTTTTCTTAATATACTATTTTCTATAAGAGTAAGTAGAGATATTTAAGCGAGTAAAGGTAATATATATTAATATATCCTTTAAACGAGTACTCGAAAGCGTTAGCGAGTTAATATTTGTTACTTAAGAAGATATTAAAGGCGTTAAGATAAGTAAGTTTATTTTCTTTAACTTTTATTAGGGTAATTAACTATATATAGTAATTCCTCTTATACGAGTCTTTATAAGTACTAAGATAGCCGACTCTTTCTATTACGCCTTTTATTAGGTTTTTATCTATATACGTAATATAACTAAATAACTAGTAATATTTTATTATCTCTATAAAGGCTACGAGATCTAAATAGTTATAGTAAATATAAATATAAAATAAGCAATAGGCTAGTACTTATAGCTATATATAAGTACTCGTAGATACTATCTACTACGTATAACTAATTATAAGTAGGTTTTAAGCGATATCTAGTAGATCTCGCTTAAATAACTCGATTATAAAAGTAGTATATTCGATATTTATTTATATATTATCTAGTATACTATAATCGAGAGATTAAGTAGAAATTTAGTAAGTATCTATAGTATTAGCAAATACGTAACCTACTATACCTTAAGGACTTAGAAGACGTTATAAGTCTTCTTAATTATCTCTTATAAGACTTAGCTACCTTAAACTAGATAAAATATAAAAGGATAAGCTAAGTGCTTTCTAAGTTAAACGTAAACTTTAGTTTAATATCTAAAGAAGTATTTACGAGTACCTATCGAATAACGAATATCGTAGAATCGATATATTAATAAGAATACTTAGAAGAGTAATATTAATAGCTTCTTATAGCAATCGAAAGATAAATTAATTACTTTTAAGTATTCGCGATTATTAACTAGATATAGTACTAAGACTATAGACTCTAAGATACTAGAAAAATAAAAGAATGCCTTAAAAGAATATCGAATTAGCTATTAAGATCTTACTCCTTAAAGTAGCCTAACGAGAAGTTAGAGTAGGCGCGATAAGCACTTATAGCCGCTTATAAGTAGTTATAAAGGCTAACGATTACTTAGAAGGCCGTTAAACGCTATAAGTAAATAATAATTCGATTTTATTCTTAAATCTTTAATCTACTAGTATCTCTAGTCGATCTCTTTTTATATCTCTAGAGAAAAGAGTACGAGCTAAGTCTTTTAGAGAGCTAACGATTAATTATAAGCGCTTAAAGGCTTAACTAACCTAGCTATAAGAGGAATTCGAGCTTAGCTAATAAATTAATAAGTAGTTAGAGAAAAGACTTCGACTATAGAACTAATTAAAAGAAGCGAGGTTATCGGTAAAGGCGAGTAAGAGGTTACGCCTATTAGTAAACTTTAATATATAGCTATAAGCGTTTACGAGTATTTATAAGAATTCGTCTCTTGTATATCTTAATAGTTATTATATCTTCGTCTTTATCTTTATATTCTTTTTTTTCTTCTCGCGTCTTTAATACTCCTTTAAGCGTCGATACTACTTATTCTTTAAGTCTACTATATAGTAAGTACTTATAAGTAGCTATAAATACTATAAACTTACTATATTCTTTACTCTTCTTCTTTTTATAAGCTATATATCGGCTTATTTTTATTCGAATACTAAAATCTATCTTATTATCGCCTAAGAGCTTACGATCGCTCGATTTATAGCTATTTAAGTCGCTATTCTTATATTATATAGTTTAATTCTTTAAAATATTCTTTTCTAAGCTTCTTAGGCTTTCTAATAGGATAGACTTTACGTTAGTTAACTACTTAAGGTTATTTATAAGAGATCGTTCTCGGAGCTTATAAGGACCTAGGCGATATAAAAGAGTAGTAGTAAAGGTAGTAGGCTCTTTATCGCTAAAGATATAAATAATAGAGAACCTAGTACTAGTTAAGATTTATAAAGGTTTAAGAGGGCCTAAGAGTACCTATTTATAGAGCTTTCGCGCTAAATAACCTCGATTAGAAGTCGACTTTAATCGTTTTAATACTAAGGATTATCTAAATCTAGAATATAATAGTAACGAATATACCGTCGTAACTTTATTTTATTATCTACTTCTCTCTAGTCGCGAGTAATCGTAAGTAGATATATATAGTTATAAATATCTATATATAAATATACGCCGTAGTATTTATATATTTTCGTATATAAAAGGATATTAACCTTATTCTTTAAAGGCTAGACCTTACAATAGGTACGATACTAGTAATCTCTATTTATTATTAGTTATAAACTATATTAGAAGAATAAAAGCGTACGGCTTAGTATATACTTATCTACTAAACTTTATTATACGATTAGTAGCTATTATAAGTACTTATAGGTACTTACGAGTAATAACTAGGTAGAAGAGATAGAATATAAAAGAATTATATATAAATACTTTAAAAATTAAGTTTTACTTAACTACTAGTAAGTATAACTATCGTCTAATCGCTTAATATAATAACCGTAAGAGCGAGTAAGAGCGAGTAAAAGTAGATAAAAGTAGATAAAAGTAAATAAGAGTAAATAAGAGTAAATAAAAGTAGCTATAAGTATTCGCTATATAAGGTATTATTATTTAGAAAAGTATAAGCTCGCCCTAATACTCATAGATAATGGCCCAGATTCTCACGACCGAACTTCTCGTTCCGGATTAGTGGGTGAGCTGTTGCCGCTTGAACTCACCCTCTGAGGTGAGCCGAGGTTGAGCCAAGGGTGAGCCCAGGTGAGGCAGAGGTGTGCCAGGGTGAGCTGAGCTGCGTTACGGGTGAGCCGGATCGCACAGCCACCCCCACGGCGACGCTCCAAACCCGAGCAAATGGCCGAAGAGCTTCACGCTGTTGCCTGCGACATAAAGTCACGTGATTAAAATCGTTGCCTTCATGGCAACACCGCAATCGCGCGTACGTAAAGCTGTCATTTGCAGTGCTTTGGAAGTGTTACTCTCGTACTGATCTCATTCAAAGAAGCTCTATCTATGCTCCATACTCTCTCCCGATAGGTCCATACTTGCATATTGTGCTCCCTGTGCCAGCTCTGTGCTCTGACCAAGGGGACTTTCAACTCTCCCAATTAAGCGGCTTCACATGGTCGACCAGTGTGGTGAGATGCAGGTGGTTTGGAGAGCATTATGAAGTCTGCAGCACCATTGACCATAATCTACTTCCAGGCTTGACCCCGAGGAAACAACCAAAACTACTGTGACCCTTCGAAATTGCCCACTGTGCGGCTCTTGACAGAAACCCAAGGCCGAACATGTGTCTCTTCCAGCGAGACATTCAAAGTGCCTGTGGGACCAATTTGATCACGCGTAGCGTGCTCCCCGCGCGTCAGCATCTTTCTGGCGCAATCTACGGAATGTAGGATAGTCGTCTTGCCTGCAAGCTAGGCAACTCTGTGATACGAGCTCCTAGACACGGTTTGGGTGGGGCCTATGACCGTTCACGAATGCGACATCCCCCAGGCGTCAATTTGCGGATTCAACATGTTGCTGGCTGTCCGCGATTTCGATTGGCCTGGTTTCTGTCGGTTCTTTGCGTGTGTGCCTTGCCAAGCAGCGTTGTCGCAATGACATCTAGCCGACACATCTTCGTACTGCTTGAGGAGACCAATGAACTACTGGCCCGCCTCTTGATACCTGTCTTGCAGACAGGCTGTACACTTGACACATCCTTGTTGGACAAGGCGGACTCCTGGGAATCACTGGATCGTGACGGTGTGGCGACAGCCTCCACATCGTCCTCGCTTCCTGGATCGAGCTTGCTCAACCATGAGCGGTATTTTGCGTCAGGATCTCCAATTTCGTGACTGGCCTGTGCCAGGCGCTGATACTCTTCATAGCCTATGACATCGACCGGAGAACGATCAAGATGAACTTTGAGGATGCGAGGGAATCGAAGAGTCAGATATCGGGCATTCGAAGGCCGATCAAACCCCGCACCAACCACCTCCACCACAGCAGGTTGCAAGAACAGATGTGAGGGAAGAGATTTCCCAGTCAATTCCGTCATTATCTGTATCTGCTGGTCTCGGCGAGAGTAGTGGCGTTGAGATAAGCGGCCGTGTGCATTCAAGAATTGAATGTCGGACATTGAGATTGAGGGACGTGACACGGTGCCCACGATGTAAAATGAAGGACTAACCTCGATACCACCATTTTCACGATCCACGTATGGACATGCCAGAAAGAAGGTTGTCCACGTGCCCGGTACCAGCGCCAAGCCTGCAACTACCACAGGATCACATCGGCCACCAATGACGAGCAAGTTAACCGAATCGCCTAAGCCCGGTATGTAGTCCTTCTTCGCCTTTACGTACTGTGCGACTCCGCCATCGACATGGATATATGGATCCCGGCACGCCTTTAGCACCAGACCTTCCCATCTCTGTGAGAGTGCGTATGCCATCTTATACGCCAGAGTAGACGTACCCCGAGCGGCAGTAAAGTCGAGTACGACTTGCTATCCGATCGCGGCTCGGCTAGGGACCGGCTGAACAAGCTTCTAGAGGTGTTGCCGCCGCTGCCGGTATGTCTCATAAATGCAGATGTGGTCATCCCATAGTAGGATGTCGTGGAAGACGATCATTAGATGCTTATCTAGATCTATTGAGGAGTCTCTTTGGCAACCTAGACGGCGTCCCGCACGGGTGATATGTCTTCGAATCTTGTAGAACGGCATGATTTTGCGGTCTACATCATTCTATACCACCAGTTCCCCGACCAGGATGCAGTGCTTCTGCACTCGATCTGCCGATCGGCCTGCACTAAGGCACTTTCGGATCGTCGGCAGAATAGGATCACGATCCCTGGTTGAATCTCGACCACTCTTCGAAAATAACTGCATCACTGGCTTTCGACTATTGCTGTCCTGCCACAGATGCACCTGACAGTATTCGCCATCGTACTTGCGCTCGACACTGACTTCTTGTCCTCGCATCAGAGAATGGCCGTGCTTAATGCTGCGCGCTTTTTTAAAGAGGGGCAGGCTTACACGCGTACCAGCTTGTGGTACCATTGGCCGAGCTTGTCCCGAACAGGTTGAATCTCGTTCCTGGAGGTGGCTTAGAGCTTCAGGGAACGAATCGAGCACACTCAGCACAGAAGGCAGACTCGGGTGTACAAGCTTAACCATCAGCTCTTGGGGAACGATGGCCGGCTTCAAGTCCTTGAGCAGCAATCGCATATCCCATTTGACCTCTAGGCTTGACATCCGCTGGAACATTAACGTCAGTTGACTTGATAAGGAAGCTCTGTCCAGTCGGGGATACCGCTTTCGAAGCTCGACGTCGGAGAAGTCACACCATGCAGCCACTTGATCCAGGGTGTGGTCGAGCTCGGTGATGGTTAATGATGCTCGAGATGAATTTTGCGCACCGCACTCCTCCACGGCTTTCATGACAGCAGTAGCATAATCGAGATTCTCCTCTTTCCGCATCCGTTCGAGTTCTCGCTGTCGACTTGTACCAATTTCCTTGGCTTTGGCTGCGATACGCGCAATACGCCTCTCACCGAGGCCGTAAACACGGTCGTACCGTCGAGCAGGCATAACGCACGATAGAAGGGCAAGGCTTTCAGTGGACAATTGCAAATGGCCAACATGCTGGCCGAACCATTCCTTGGTGATGGCTTCTGTCTGGTAGGCGGACGGAAAGGACGACAGCTGCTCAAGCAGACCACAGATGTCTGAAAACAGCAACATCATAACAAGCACTAAAGCCACAACTCCTTTAGTGTTCATGTACAGTATTAGACATTCGAATGGCCAATTGGTGAGCTTTATAGTTATCCGAAGAGCCTGCATTGTGGCTCCCGTCTTACTCTCCACATGCGCAAGCCTGTTAACTATGCTGAGGTGGAATGGCGGGGCACAGTTGATGCGCCAGCAGTGATTCCGTCGCGCTTGGTGGCCTACAGGGAGTCATGGTCTTCGGTCATTCGTAATGACTACCTCGTTTAGAAATTCGTCGAATGAAGAGCTAGGTGCCGAACGTCCGCTTGCAGCGTCCAGATGCATCTGAGCTCGGTGGCATTGCCAGTGCTCAGATAGCCCTAGTTAGCAAGACATGGCTTGATTCTCAATCAACATGAAGTGGTGGCAGGAACACACTTCCACAGGCTTTTGCCCTCAACAAGATGAGGTTTCATTCCTCATGCTCTATTCCTGCTTTGAAGACACCAATAGATTGCATCAATCACATCTTTTGTACTGGTCCTCGGACTGCGCAGATTGTTGCTTGAAATGCTGTCTGTCCGGAACGAAATAACCGTAACTGATTCGTGGCTCTGTCCAGTTCCTCGTTCTAACTCTTCCAAGAATCCGTAAGCTATACTGTGTACTCATCTTATATGTCTTGAGGAGAAGGAAAAGCTATTGCACTGCTCTCGATGTCAGACCGTAGTGATGACGTAACCTCGTTAGGCCTTTTCAATCGTCTATCGATAACAAGACTTGCCTGTTTCCTGTCCCATGTCACCCGACAAAGAGGCAATGGTTGGAAACCGTTACAAGGAGGGAATGCGTCTGACCCCGAGAAGATCCTGCGGACTAAGCATGCGGTGACCACCAAATGGCCACGCTATGCCCACCACAACGGTGATTTTGAAACACGGAGCATCAACGCCACTGCAGCGGAGACCGGCCAATGATCTGCCATATTTTGGCACACAGATCAATCAGTCTTTGATCCCTTGGTCTGCCCAGGCGGCCAAATAATGCCTGCCGGTCGATTCACCTCCCAGACTGTCAATGTTGCTTGCACATGTCCTCATGAGAGCATGTGCTCTGGAAGTTTCAATGCCCAGTGTGGTTGCTCTACAGTATCCCACGGAACTGCGGTGTTTGCCAGTCCTCATTCTTTATCTCCCTGAGCAGTGATTGTGTCCTAAAGGTCTATGGTTGGGGTCAGCAAGAAGCACCTCATTCGTGAGGACAGACCCTTGAAAGACTACCCCAGTATGAGAGCTACTGAAGTTTGTGGCCGATTTTTCACCACCTGATTGAGGAAGGTGGTCCAGCTTCTCATGATGTAGAGGTCGTGGTTTCGAGGAAGGTACATTTCCTCAGTCAGCTCACTCTCACCGGAAATTTAAATCGAGACACTGACTGACAATTGGCGAAAGTTATTTGAACTCGGTATTTTGAGTGCACACGATCCTTGCAGGCCGGTATCCAGCTGTGTCCGCCAGAAATGGATGGTATGGGCAGCTTCATTCCGTAGAAAAGGCACACCCCTATTTCTGGTGTGCCATTTGTCATGCTGCATGTAAACTCTCGGGATCAACAATGTTCGAGCCGGGACAGGAGCGCCAGGGTTCATGGGAGTAGCCATCGAAGTCGAGCATTGCTTTCCCGACAGCTGCACGGGATGCCATCATCGTCGATCTCAATTGAGTGGTCCAGGTTAGATTCAGTGAGTGTCTCTGCGTGAATGGTGTCATGTTACAGCCATAACCACGTTGATGACCGTGCCCGGATGCACAGGCAGATTAGGCGAAAATGCTTAGCACATGGTGATCAAACATGGGTAACATGCTGGCCACATCCGGTAATAGAAAGATGGAACGACAGAAGGACAGAACCTTTCCAGCCTATTGAATCATATTACTATTCTGAGAAACAGTTAACAAGGACATAGATGCGATCAGAATGTGACTTGATCCTCATTTCCATGGCTATGCCGTGTACTTTCCAGGAAACCCTCCTAGAGCACTCCATTCTGTGCTTCACATAAAAGCACAATGCCGCTGTAGTCCGATTGTCAATCGAGATGACCATGTCGACATGGGAAGAATGGGAAGAGTGGGGTGACATGACTGTGAAGCACACATCAAGTCCGCAGTATGCTGAAAGCTGCAGCGATGGGTTGCTATGACCGGCGGAGTTACATACTCACCCCTACTAGTTCCAGCTAGTATTCAGCTCCCTGCCCATGCCAGTTGTCCGGTACCTTGTTACACTACTAACAGTACCAACCTCCAGAGATCCACTTCAGCCTTCTCGTTCTCATACGAGTCAAGTCTAAAGGAGGTATCTAACATGATGCCGATGGAACTACGTATATTAGAACTGTTGATATTCTACGTATCAGCCATGATGGAGAGGTACAGCTTGTCGTGACCTTCCTTCAGTTAGAGTAAGTAACCAATCCATGTCGCACAACGATAGCCTGTTATCCCTGGATTCAGACAAAAATTGTGACCTGTAACAAGTCTGCTCTCCCAGCCGTACCACTGATCGTCTGCGCAAGTTTCGTCAAACAATGTCTCTGGGCAGTCTTCCATGCACGGTGCCTATACCGACGACTAGTTGGCACAGATGCGCCACCAACATCACCGCCGATACGCAGTGTGGCCCAGTGCCGGAATTGGTCTAGCCCTCGATCTCTGGTAGGGTCCGGGCCTACGACCTGGCCCAGGCCGTATGGGGAAACTTGAGCCAGGCCACAGAGATGAGCCAGGCCACCAAGTTTGACCAGGCCACAATCATGGTCCGGACCAATCAAATTTACGTGGCCTGGACCTAATTCGATGCCAGACCATTTCTGAAAATGTGGCCCAGTTCTCAGAGTGCGCCAGGCCACACCTCGGGATTTCGTCAACAGATCATCGGCAGCGAGGCCAAATCGAGGGACAAACCCGTCCTCGAACTCCCATTATCGTCGACAGCATGCTGTCAGGCCTGCTGAGAACGATAGTGAACCATGCTATGGCACGACTTCACTCATAGCACATAGCATGGTGTTATGAGGCAAGTCATTCGTGAGAGCTCACGTCCAATGACACGTCAGAGTGCAGTGAGTCCTCGGTGAGATTTCGTGCATGATGACCGAATGGCAATTTGACAAATGGGTATTCCTTGCACCTCGAGTTGATACAGGCAGAAGCGTGTGTACAGCTTGTATTGACCGCTGAAACTATATACACTGTGCAGAGAGTGTGTATCGACATGCAGAATGACTCGACTGGTGACCTACTCTGTCTATACGCCTGTAGCAGAAACTTCAGCCGTGTGCTACTCAAGAACAAGACTGGGCTACACTGTCTAGTGATGCGATCTTTCTCCCTTGTTGCTGAATCTACTCACTTCTTAGCACTCTTCCATACCAGTCAGCGTCAGCGACATACCACGCATTCTTCCCCCCATCACTACGAGCTCGCGAGCATCCCACGGTGTTACCTACAATGTCTCCGCACCGCCCAATATTACCCGCCCCCTGCTTATGCTTCGAACGGCACGATTAAGAAGGAGGATCAGATGCTGAAGATTCATCGTCACTAAGGTCGTCTTCGGGCTGGAACTCCAGCTCGACTAGCCGGACGCGCGGTGATACATGTGGACGACAGGCCTGGTGGACAAGGCGACGAATATTTGCAGTGGCAGAGACTGGGATGTCCTTGGTCAGCGGTCACACATTCACGCTCGTCAGCAGCACATAGAACAAGCTTACCCATCACGATCGTCTGGCGTTGATCGATGGCGAAGGCGGACGGATTTAAGAGGGGGAGTTGATCGAGCGATGACATCTGGGCACGGTGTTCAATGTCTTGCGGACTCCAAGCCACTTCGTCGGCGATGATCGCTTGCCAGTCGGCCACTCCAGCATGAGAAGTGACCCGTCGACCCAGCTGGAGTTCGGTCCTTTCCTGACGTCGGTAGACGGAGATGTTAAAGAACTGTGATGGGTCAGCGAGTCTGTCCTGACTTGAAGTGCAGGCTTATGCCCTTACATCGCTATCCTCGGTGGTATCTTGCGCCAATGTTCGATTGAGGAGGGTGTGGGCGGCTGCGCCCTCGGCTAGCCCTGTCAGTACAGCCATCGTCGTATGGAGTTCTGCTCATCAACTCACCCGCGGTATTCAACTGCCAGATCAGGTGAATGCGACGCGCTTTCATCACCCCTTCTCGATGGCCACGAATGAGCGCTTGGAGATACGGCATCTGCCCCATCAAACCCCAACCCGAGGCGACCAGCACGACGACCCCATACTCCTCGACACGGATAGATCCGCCGTGGGGACCACTGAACAAGACGAGATGGGTGTCAGGAGATGGAAATACCGCCTCGATATGGTTGGGCGCTGTCGGACGGGCGTACATCCACAATCTGGCGGTCCAGCCTCGTCGGGGCTGCACCATGAGCTCCAGCAAGGTGCCATGACCGCGGTGGTGTGCGAATACCACGTAGAACGGGTGGCTTTCCCAAAAGGAGCGCAGACTAAGCCCTGGCATCCAGATGTTGATGTACTGCCCTGGTCGCACCAGGTACCGTCGGGGTGTCCAGATGGCCACTCGGGTTGCGTTGTCCATGCGAGTGATATGCGCACGAGGCAGACCAGCCCAAAAACACCGATGAACCCAGAGCATGTGGAACAGCTGGACGATGGTTAGCAAGGTAAAGCAGCTGACACTTCCGACCACGGTGTACTGAGCGAGGGTAGTGGTATGGTGCACATGGCCCCAGACCGCCCATAGCGTGCCTAATGCCAGCACCTGGTGAGATCGGAGAAAGAGCTCGTAGCACCATCGTCGCACCGGTGGCCAGCACAAAACCAGCATGGTTGCCAGGGCCGGCGCTGCCTTGCTCGGGTCAGTATATCATGTCTGCGAAAAGAGAGGTTGACCAAGACTCACGACAATTCCATACAGCTGTTGGGACAGTCCGTCAGCAAAGGCTGACGCGCTCGGCTTGAGGATGATGGCATGCAGAGCGACCGCCAACACCAAAGATCCCGACAAGCACCCATGCACGAAGCGCATGTCTGTCAGGCTGAGGTGTAGGCAGTCTGCTTGGTAGGAAAGATGCGGACCGAGGCAAAACACGCCCAGGTGCAGCGTAGCCAGCTCGCCAGCACGGCCTGCTACGCGGCGCATATCTGTCGACGGCAAGAAGATCAACAGTAGATGCGCTCCCATCAATCCCAGCTGGACCCCAACCGTCCACCACGTCCACGAACCTAGCCATGCGGAGTTCCAAATCGAGTGACGGCGGCACAAATGCATCCACAGCCATCGCTGCATCCCATACACTCGATGACTCAAATATTGGATCCATCCATGGATCATGCAGAGCACGAGCACTCCTGCCACAACGACCGCGTAATATGCGATGGGGGACATGCAGCGAGCTGGTCAGACCTAGAACAGGCACAAGAGGCGGAGTGGTGATGGCGAGATATAGAAGCTGAAGAGGACGAGTTGTCTGCGTTGCGTGACATGCCACTACTCTACGTCAATGGAGACCGCCTACATTGTCTGACCAGAGCATCGAGCAAAGTGTCAAGTCATCTGACACACCCACCATTCTGTGTGTACATGGAAACCGACAGCTGGCCAGTCTGTGGGGTCGTCTCGGTCCTCTCTGTGACTTGTATTCAGTCTTCCATCTCCCACCACTTCCCAAGGGCCGTCACTTGCTCTCATGAGGCACTCAATCCACGTGAATTGATTGCTCGTGATCGCCAAACACACCAAATGGTCCGAAGCACATCTCCCCATTCGCTTAATCAATGATCTGTCTTGGCACGGCCGGTAAGCTTTAGTCAGTTTGGAAGAGGATGAGTCTTTCTCAGGCGCCATTGGCTCGACGCGTCCACTCGCTGGGGTCAACTTTTATGGTTTGGGAGTGTCGCGAACTGGATGTATTCGCAGTTTGTCGTGAGGCTTGTCTGATGGATTCATATGGAAGTCTTTGGCGAATGGAAAACTGTTTTCTGGCTTATACGGACGCATGATCTAGTGCCTACCGGGACGCATGGTCTGGATGGACGAAAGGTATGAGGTAGACATGTCACATTTGGAGAGAAACAGTACAAGACTACTCGGAATGTGTGTGCAGCAAGAAAGCAGGCAGACATCCCGACCGCTCTATGTCGAAATGTGCTCCGAAAAGCCAAAAAACCGATGCACCACGAAGCCTGCTACCGCCACCAGAGCGGTCAGTTCCCCAGGGTGCCAGTTGACGGACAAGAATTCATGCTGTGGCAGGTCAGCATCTGCTGCTGATCGATATCAGGGGCACTTACCTGAACCAGGTCGGCGGCTGTTCTGGTGTAGCAGCTGGCAAAAAAATCCAGCCCCGCCGGGGGGTAGCGTGCGCAGTCGTACTGCGTTGGCTGTAGGCTCTCAGAACTCTTGGAACTCTTGAAATTCTTGGTACTCTTGGTGGTCAGCAGTGACAAGATATCGCCAACTTGATGAGTGTTCTTCGGGAGTTTCGTATAGCTTCGCTGTGGCTTGCACACCTCCGGCTCCGCTGTCTCGGGTTAGCTCCTGTGTTCGTGAAGATCGCACTCTTTGCCGCTCGACGACTGACCGATCTTCATGACGCCATCGGGCATGGCCAGCACGTTCTCGGCGCTCAGGACGGGGTGTGCCAGTCGATGACAGTCCAGAAAGACGACGGCGTTGAGAAGCTATGTCGCGTCAGCGAAGCGTCAAACGGGTATCTGTCTTGCCTTACCTGACCGGCGATGGCTGTCACTTCCATCACCGTGGGAAATGTGGGTAAGGCACAGACATGCTCCAGGGTGACGATACTGTACTCACAGACCCAGAACGGTGTGGGCACTGCATCGAACACTTCCCAACAGGCGGCAAAGTTGGGTTGCTGCATCAGCAGAGCCACCATCTCCGTTTTTTTGGTATTCATGTCGACCGCTGGTCGTCGCACCATGACCATTTTACTTGGCTCCGTCCGGGAGACTGCAATGTCGACAGGTTTGTGCAGGTCCAGTTCACAGCGAGAACTGTATGCTGCCCACACAGTGCCTCGTTGACGCTGTAGACACAGTTGAGCGCTTTCGCTTGCGTCATTGCTGATCTTGTTGCCTGCGCTATCGCTAGTGCTGTGAGGTGCCGAGCTTGTGGGTGCAGCTTCAATGCCGCTGTGGGTATTGTTGACGGAGTCTGCGCCGGGTGGAGTGCTGGGTCTAGCGGTGTTGCTGACGGCGAGATTGCTGCCATTGTGCTCATGGTCGTTGCCACCGGTCCAGCTTGTTGGCAACTGGTTACTACGATCGATTGATGCTTGGACTGGCTTCGTTCCATCCTCCCTCTTGCTGACCGTATCAACAACGCCCTCAGATCGATGGTCCGCCTGTCTCTCAATTGAGTCGCCATCCTTGAAATACTTCAGCGGGAACTGTGTGTAACGATTGAGCGCCATCGAGGTGGTAGACGCGAAATGTTACGATGACCGAAGATCAAATGTATCCGGTTCGAGCAGAGATCAGGTTGTGAGGAACCAAGCACCGCCGATTGTGGTGGAATACCGAAAAGAAGGCGCAATTTCCCCACCCTTTGTGGTGGAGGAGGGAGCAATCACATTCTTCTTCGTCAGCAGTCATGCGGCATCAGATGCAGTATCCCTTCTCACATCAACAACCCAAAAGCTGAGACACCTGGTCATATTCGACTCCATGCCTCGAAGTCGTCCATGTGCGACACGGCCCCAGTTTGATGTGCTCGACCGCGAGACCCAGATCGAAGAAGAGCGACATCACGCCTTCTGTGGCTCTGCTCGAGTCGATCTCGACGCGCTGCAGTTTGACGTGCTGCCCGAGCATCAGTGTGACGAGTCCAACGTTCGGCGTCTCGTGTCTCTCTTTCGACAAGCGGGATGCCAACGACTGCGCCCTCAACACCACATCCCGGCCACAGTGACTTATGAGCAGCTCGATGATGCCCTCGCCCGAGCTGCTTCATCGCGGCAGGCACTGCTGCACCATGATCCGGTCCAGTGGCCTCTGTTGATCTTTCCCGATGCATTTCGCGCCCTCTGTCTTCATGGGCGCCATCGGATTGAAGCTGCCAAGCGACACTTGGTGGACGGCGATCGCTGGTGGGTGGTCGATTTCTACGCGCCGAGTGAGTGACCCAACATTGGTTCTGTATTCTCGTGCATCCTCTTGTTGCCCACCCCCGGATTACTGAACTGACCTCTCTACCGTGGTTCATACCTTGCATCTCATATATGGAGCATTCCCTCGGATATCTACCGCTCGTCGAATCAGACACGAATCACTGACCCATCTTGTAGCCATTAGTTCTGAGCTTCGTCATGAACTGGTGCGACAGAACCTCAACGAGCGGCCCCCCAACTCTGGCGATGTGTTTTTCCACATCCTTCGCTGCTCGTCTTCCGATGCTCCGACGATCGACTCTTGGTGGTCTCAGATTCAGTCTCCGAACGAGGTCAAAGAGCTGAAACGGCTGCTGCGCCGATCGAGCCTGGCTGACGCCTTTCGCCAGGTGGCGAAGATCATGGCTTTTGGACGCGAGTTGATCACCGGCAATATTGGCAGCCTATTGCGACTCCAGTGTGACGAGATCATTGTGCATTCACTGCTCTATATGCTGAGCGCTTGGCAACGGTTGGTGGCGGGCATCCCTCAGGCAGAAGAGCGCCTGGATCCGTTGACCCTGAGAACCGTTCGTCTGCGCTGTCCCATGTATTGCCACGGGGACAGAAAGCTGCTCGACCCCCTCGTTCGCCGTGGCGCCATCTTGGGCAACTTCGACGCGACAGAGCGTCAACACATCTGGCAGCAGATGATGGCCTATCCGGGCCGCATCCCATCTTTGGCGGTCTGCTGCAAAGACTTTAACCATTTGGAAGACGTGGCTGGCTGTGTGAGGGCTCTGTTTCAGATTCCTCGCGGTCAGACACTGCATCGTGTGCTCGATCAGTCATTTGTGTCACCGAGATCAGCTCCGCCTACCACCGGGACGTCAGACACCTTGGGTATACCAAAGCTTCTCCTCCGTCGTGAGGACCGCTTGGACCTCGCCATTCGCCGCCTATTTCTGGCCACGATGCGTGACCTACAGCAGCTGTGCCCGAGCAGAATCAAGCTTGAATGTCGCGGCAGTCGAGAGACAGACGATGCCAGCGTTCGAGCGAAGTATCGACTGGCGAAGACAGCTCAGGAGCTCGGCTTCCGGTCTTCCCGTATCGCCGAGACGATGACCCAAAGTCCTGACCGAGTGGAAGCGCGCCGCTCGCTCCTCCGGGCTCGTGACCCGCAGCACTTCACCTATGACCCTGCCATCCTGGACTCTGTGGTGGAGGCAGTGGTGACCTTGTATGAGAAAGCTCAGCCAAATAAATACCACAATACCCCGGCTGTGTTGGTGACCGACGGCGGCGGAGAGGAACTGCGACGCCGCTGGAGTCGACCTTTCCATCAGGCATTCGCCGAGAGTGCTTCCAGTCTGACGCTCGAGAACATGCACCGTGGATATCGTGTTGACAAGACTGGTGGACTTACGGCCTTCTTCGTCCGACGCGATATTTACTTGTCATTCTTTGGTCCTCTCGACCCCAGACTGCTCACTGCTGTCGAGATCTCAGAAGGCATTCCGACCTCTCCCACTGACAGTGACAGTGCATCCAGTCCCAGCTTGGTAGACCGTCCACGGCAGCAAAGCATGGATATTGACTCCCCTGCCTTGGCTCCTCACGGCGATACTTTGGAGGATGGGGAGCGGCCAGCTGACGACCCTCAAGCCTTGGTGTTGATACGTCAGCAGCTGGCCACAACCTATTCGATCAGCCACTACTCGGACGACCCGGTAGAGGATGCTTCAGCACCTGCGAACCAGTCCTCTCACGGAGACTGTTCCTCAGAGGCAGCAGACGAAATCACGTTCGTGCTGTGTGAGGGACAGGAGCAGAAGATTGTAGAATTGGTCCCAATCGATGACGAGGTCCATGCTGCGGTTGAAAACATCGTGCAGCGCTACACCCGAACCCACCATCGCGCTTTTACCCATGAACTCCGTCCACTCGCCCCACGTCACTGTGTTCGGGCCGCCTTGGAGGATCCTGACCGACGCATCTACCTGATCCACGCGGACGAACTCCAGATGTACCACTTTCAAGCTTTGGGAGAACTCCAGCGCAAACGTCGTGCCTCGACCAACCTAGATACCCGTCCGCGCAAGTGCGTCGTGAATGAGCACATCATCAGTTGAGAGCCGGTACATTCGAACAGGCAGGAAGCTGTCCCATCCCTTTGAGATCTTCTCAAGGACTATGTTGGGATGCAAGGTGGGAACAAACAATACAGAGTAGAATGCGTAGAAGATCGATTTCGATGGCAGAGGGAGGGATCGAACAAGGCTGTGGAAGCTGTCCCCTTGCTGCGTGTCTCCTTTGCACGACCCGATAGAGGTGAGTCGATTACGGTAGATTCTTTTTGTAGCAATTTTTTCACCTTTCACATGAGCAAGTTGACTCACGGACCTGCCCGAAGTTCTGTGATTTGGATGTGCTGCCAAGAGCTGCAGAAAAACGGCTAATACTTGATCAGCCAGTGCTGGTTGAGAGATACGTCCAGGTGCGCTTTTGGGTACGTGTGTGAATGTAGGCGTAGTAATGCTCGTATCGTTCTCACCGACCACGCAAAAGTCGCTGACAAAAGAGGATACGAATATATGCAATACACATGTCGCCAGACAACCTTGCACGCTAACTTTGACTTTACATAACACACGGATGTACAGTACGTAACCATGTCTCTACAATGGTCGATTCTCTTGCGTCTCAAGTGGTCTTGGCAATGCTTACGGCGGCAACGAAGACCTCGCGCCTTCTCCCCCGTGGACATGTGCCGACATATTTCCGTATAAGGCGCCGTCAGGTTTGGTCAACCAAAAACCTTTGTCGTCCTTGTCTCTAATGGACACAGCCTGCTCCTTTGCCATTTTTCACCAACTCTGCCAAGCCAGAGCAACATACTGATTGCATGGGACAATCCCCGTTGAGGATATGTCATGTAGGCTCGAGGCAGACGCTATGGTGGAGTACTGTCAAGAGAGCAGATGAGCTAGGCATTATGTCAACGTATCGACAAGGGCATAGCCTGTGGTGGGTTCGCAGCTTCAGACTGGCTATGTAGAGTCTAGGGTCGGGTGATTCTCCTTTGTCTGCGTCTAATTTGCAATTGAACACAACAATTGTCGTGTTGGTGGCATCTGGTCAGCAGACATAATACACGCGGTCTGCTTGAAGTTGTGTTGCACGACGCCAGGGTTGTTGTGTTTAGCATAGTCTTGGCACGAGCAGGCATGACGTGCGATACTGGTCGGACGTTTCTTGCTGTGCTCAGTCTGTGTAAGCGGGATTGAATGCGCGTGGATTGTGGGACATGGCGACTAAATACCACAGGGGAACGTTGTGACGAGTAATTCATAGAGAAGTCGCTCAGTCTTTCCTGTATCCGGTGCTGGTATGCGAGTGTCACTAGATACCGTCTTTCACGCCTGTTCAGCCTGAGCTAATTCGTATAGGATCATTGCCTGCAGCTCCAGGCTGGCCTCAGCCCTCGAGACTTGTTCTTGAAGGCCGCGATTGCTCTGTCAAGTCCGTCGCCGTTGTCTTTGGGCCCGATACGCTTTCCAACGTTGTCTGACTTCTGCTTCTTCTGCCAACATCTGACAGTGGCGAGTCATGCCCTCCACCGATGCTGCCACACGTGCAGTGCCGGTGGCTCTGATCATGACGGGCATGGTAGCCGTATTGATGAACTGGAGTGCACGTCGGCAGGTCAGAACAGCTTATTCACCGTACTTGACTACTTGTGGAAGAGAATCAGCGACAATCAGTGTAGTAGAGGGAATGGCAGTGGGCATAGAGACCAGTACAATAAGCCTTCGAGTTGCCTCTAAGCGTCCTTTCTTTCCAGACCACTCGTGTGGTATACCCCACCCCACATGAAGAGTACTCTCAGTATAACATTGACTCCCACTGTCTTAAGTGGTAGTAGATTGTTTCGTGCGCAAGGATCTAACCACGTCGAGGCGAAAGGTCGATATGCGCTCTCCTTGTATCACGCGTCCCTCTGTTGTATCTGCTGGGCAGGTCGGAGCTGACAGTGAGAGTACTTCAAGATTCAGCTCGCTTGACATCGTGCTCAAGCAGTCGAAGCCTCGTGTGGTGACCTACCGCGAGCTGCGTCCATTCATCAATAAACAAGTTGTCGCATCCATCCTGATTGTGGCGACAACTACCAAAATGGAGAGCAGCTGGTGCCAACCCTACGCCGCTTCTCGAAGACTATAACAAGGTCATTCCCCCCCGTCCGGGATAGTCCATCCTCTTTCCTGTGGTCTCCAAGCTATCGATAACTCAATTCAACCCGATTTGGCTCGATTTGGGCCCAATTTGGCTCGATTCGATTTGATGTGAAAGTGCTACTGTTGTGTCGAGATAGAGAAACGAAATAACGGAGGTCACGACCGGGCCTCGTAGCGCCGCTGCACTGGGCCTACCACAAACAGAGGAGCTCGATGAGATCAAGGTGCCTGTTACCGCACTGATTAGGGTGGTTCAGGTCGTTCCTGGTCAGATACATGTGAAAGCAGTCTACTCGATCTCAGCAGCCATGCGAAACAGTGGCAGTGACAGAGGTAGATAATCGTACCAGAGCTGCATCAGAGCTTCAGCGGCGAGGCATTTACGAGAGCGAACTTATGTAGCAACCACATAGCAGCAGTGGCGCGTGGTCGCCGTGGAATGTAAGAAACAGAAGAGCGAGAGGTTTCTGGTACAGACAAGAGTGCGTGAGCGTAGAGCATGCATAAATAAAATGACATCATCTAGACGCAACCAGTAGCTCCAGACGAAGCCTTCTCACCTGCGAGAACAGCTGATCAGATTACTGGGCCGAGATTGTTCTTGCGCTCACCTTACGTTAGCACATCAACGAAGTGCGATACTGGAGAACTGACTCTAGTCAATCACTCGAAAGCGATTAGATGTGAGACTTTCTCCGGAGATCTGGTGACTACACCAGGAATGTTACAGCTCAATTTCGGTTGGAAGCTCTTCATATCGATAGTCTCGCCTTTGAAACTGCTTCAGTGGCACGATGAGGACCTGATACTCCCAGAGACACCAGACTCAAGCCGCAGTGGAATAAGGGATGATACCACAACTTAAACACCTGACTACGATCATCACCCATATTCTCAGGCAGCCTGAGCAGAATCCATCGAGATAGAGCAAGGGCAAACGAGCTCGACCGCGGGAATGATCAACGACGAAGTTGCGCGAGCGTCCATCGCAATGGGCTGCTCAAATCGATCAAGATCTGATGAACATAGGAGACTCGAACCTAGCCGGGAATGACTGGGACGAGATATTGACGCATCATAACTAACACGATGTTGTGTCTAGCTTAGGAGTCATATTCCCAGAGCCATACAATCTGAATCTATGTTCTCTTCTGAGACATCGATTGCGTAGAAAGATAGGGTCCTCACAATGAGTATGAATAGGCCTCCTGGTATTGTGGAGTTCCTCAGAAGGTAAGAGGCAGAGCATACACATAATCTTGTGGTGGTTCTTCGTCATCCTTCAGAACTCGGAGTGGTCTACAAGTCGGATTTGAATCGGACTTAAGATTACAACGTCGAGATCGACCATGGTACAATATTTACTCACCTTGTCACTTCAATCGTCTCAATTTTCACTCGTGCTTCCCGGCACTGACAAGTCCACAAAGGCTCTTCCTGCCCAAACTTTCGCAGCCAGACCCTGTTACTGTGTATCTAAGAGTGATGGAGAAGTATCGAGCTGGTCAGGCTTTCAACCTCATCCGCGACAAAGTCACATTGCCTGATGTCACCATCAATCTGGATCAGCATCAGTGGCAGGTACACAGCGACCTGCTCACCGCCGAGTCGGGGTTCTTCCGGGCCGCGCTTCAAGATGGATTCACGGTCAGTATCTGTCCTGAGTCAGCACATAGCGGATCTGATCAAGCCAGGAAGCCACAACTAAGCAGATAGCGATGCACGACGACGACGTTTGGACCTTGGCACGGTTCATTCAATACCTGTACGAGTCCAGCTATGAGACTGTCCGAGGACGTGGTTATGGCTCTTGCTGCTCAGCACCTAACGTCCGCCTACGAGACATTGTTGGTAAGCGCTTACACTCAGGGACGGAGGCCGACGCGGCCATGAAACAATCACGTCAACCCGTCCACGCTCACTGCATGATTATCCTGTTCGCTGACAAATACGATGTACCGAACCTACTCGAATACGCAGCACGACAGTTGTCTAGGGAAGTTGGGTGGGCATTACGCGATGGCAAGGACCAGTTCTGGCTGTGCTTTGGCGAAGTGGGCGCTGACCGTATTCGTCGTCACGAAGTCCTGCAGGACGTCTTTGCCAGCATGGTGGTCAACCTCTTTCCAGACCTCGATGATGACCGGTTGCAACGCTTGTGCCAAGACGACCCAGGGCTGACTCACAAGATCAACCGGCATTTGCGTCAAGAAGTGGTGCGGTGGAAGGCGGAGGCCATGCGGATCGATGCGCTACTGCCGAAGACGAAACGAAAGTGGACAGCATCGTAGAGGTTCTATCAAGAAGAAGGCTCGGTTGCTCCAGAACACAGCCGCGCAGGACTGATGATGAAACCCAGGATTGCCAACACTCTTTACGCCGCCAACTACTACAAGAGGAAGCATATACCGTAAACATAACCACGGAGTAATCGCTCCGAATGATGACATGATTGGACGAGTTGCTCGTGCTAATTATCCGACGTGACTGAGTGCATTGTCAATATTTCCGTTGCTTCTTCAACGGCAAATGTTATGAGGCGTCGTCCTCCACGTGACCAGTAAGGGTACGAGTGGAACCTCTTGTTCTACTCAAGTAAGCTGGGCGAGATGGTATGCAGATGAGTCGGGGCAAGGTCTGTTATGCACAGGTGGGGTTCTGGTATAACTTAGGTTGACTACGGAACTATAGAACTATACAAAGGAGAGTCGTATCTATATACTCATGTTCATCGTCCCGAACAGGAAGTCTTGGTATGGCAGGATGGTAAGATGGTAAGGTGCCAAGGAGGCACGACCATCTGTCCATCTATCCAAGCACTGCCTCTTTCGGAAGTCACGTGACAGGACCCCAGGTCCTCACGTGCTAGGCTTCCTCGCGAGACCTTCCTATGTAATGGAGCGTGGCCGTCCTGTGGCCATGGTCCGTAACAGCAAAGTGAACAGCTACAACACGTGAGTGAACTTTACTGCGCCATGACTATGACCAGTACTGTCGTCGTTGTCAAGTCTCCCGTATCTTGTATCTCGGTCATTTATCCTGTACTTCAATCGGAACGAGTGACAGATTACGTCGAATGCATAGGATCTCAAGCCGTGTCATGTGGACTGTGCCCTCTTCTTCGCTGCCACGGCTAGTACAGAGGTGTAGGATGGACTTGGAGCATACCACGTAATATTTTTCATTCCGAGATCGGTATGGGATGTCAGGTTAACTTCGAGATATGTTGTCGTTGTGGAGGTTGAAAAGCTGGACAGTGGTGGGCATGCGATTGACTCTGAAACATGCCAAGAGAACAGCTGACAGCATCTGCGAGAACCACCAGCATTGGTGGTGGCTCTTGGGATGAGAAGAGAATGAAAACCGGCGGCCGAACTGAAGCCACTTACCTCGCAAGCCTTAGTTCCCCCCAATTCCTGAGATTCCAGAAACCAACGACAAGAATTGTAGACTGACAAAGAGTGTGCGCTTACGACCAAGATCTTGGCTACAGAATCTCGCCTCGGTCACGAGAAATGGTGAGCTCCTTAAGTTGTTCGCTAGCTGTAACCACCTATCTGAGCCACCAGACTCTGGGACAAGTTGCACCTCCACAAAGTCGTATCAGTGGAACAACACATTTTCGCCATGGAGCCAGAAAGTGTTGACGTGACTATCACAATCGGAAACCGCAACCAGAGGACGCACTCCCTGTTAACGTATCTGAGACACAAAACACAACAGAGTCTCACCTGGATTAGGATCAGGAAAGAGTGTCTGTTTTTGGCATGGAATGCGGCAGGAGAAAGTCTGATTGCCACCTTTTAGCACAACATATTGGTAGCCGCTTGGATCGAGAGAGCTGACAACTGGGGCGAGAACCGCATAAATGGAGAGAGATAGAGGGCTTATTGACACTGAACCAAAAGCCTGTTACGCTGTGCACATCGAGTCCACTGCAGCCAACCAAAATGGTCACGTACGAATGACGCCTCCAGCTCACTGTGGGCCAACATTGAACGTTCCCGAGTGCTATAAACCGTGATACCATGCGACATGGACTCTCAGATAACAACAGTGAAAGTTGTCATCAACAGCTCCTGCAGCATCTGCTCTGAATCCCGTAGACGACCCTGCGTTGCGTTTTTCTCTCCCATGAACCCCTTCCGACCGTTCTCGGCCTGCGCCAATTTGACTAAGATTGATTTCTGGAGATCTAGATCCGCCTCCCTCTTTGTCAGAACCCAACTTGAGCAGGCGTGTTGACCCTCCCCTGACTGCCACTTGTGCTGTCTTTGCCATTTGTCATGATTGTAAAATATTCTCCTGCAGCTTAATTCGAAATCCGCCACCAAAATTCCGACATGCTGTAGCATCGTGGTGCGAGAACTTGCAATGCGCATCTGAGACCGGGTAGCCAGCCTACATGGTTCAGAGTGATTTAGGTGGCCTTGGTGGTGATCAAGGGTGGAGAACGATGAAACCTCGGACATCTCGTGTCCTTATAGACTCGTATATGATGGCAACAACCGACTTTCTTCACGACGATCCAGAGGTGACTTTGGACCGTCAAATTCAAACAACTCCTGAATGTAGGACCTTTATGCTTGGGTAATAGTGCCCAGTATGCTGGGTGACACCATCCCAATTCCGCAGCTTTTGGTTGCCGTCTGACAATTGTCAGTTCAGTCGCACAAGGAATGGTTGCCTGAGAAGAATCGTCAAAAGCACGAGGCAGATAGTTTCGTTCAAACGACTCCTTGAGCAGTGGGCCAGCATGGAATCTCTGACAGCGCTAATAGTCCCCTTACCGGCGGGCATGATCCGACGCGGGTGTTTCTAGTGGTCTAAACAAGGCTGAGGGTAGACATAGAAGATTTCAGAGAATGAGAACGGCTCGAGCTGCTGATGATACTAGGCTATATCTGTCTGTTACTACTTTATCATTGTCACTTGGCCTTCCCTCATTGATTATTACCACCGGAGCCCCATTGCTCATACTGTATTTTGTGGTCTTGTCCTGTAGTGTTTCCGGAGGTATGTGGTAAGACTGACGTCGGTTTCACGTGCTTGCTGTGACCATGTGAGTATGGTATATTAGGACACTTGAACTCATAAGAACCAGCAACTTACAGCCACTGGTTCATACGCACTGAGCAGGCAGCAAGCACAGGCAAGAGAAGAGTTTGGAGATGGGACTAGATCCCTGCGCTCCTCGCGAAACAGGAAAGGCTTGTGATGTGCTCAGGCTAAATGTTGAGTCTCCTATGCGGTCTCGGCCCTGGTAGCAAACATAGCAAAAATCTATCTTAACCACATCGACCAGAAAATGTTACTTTCTAGTTTTCACGAAAATCACACATATTATCGGGCTCGAAAACGATTTTGATTTTGGCTGAGACTTTGCGCAATGTGGCGTTCCAGATGGCGGGTCCACCTCGTTAGCCTCTGCCCGTTCAAAGGTTGGATGTGCATCGTGGCGATATGAACGAAGACGTCTTGGATAATTCCATGGCGAGAGAATGAGTAGGGTGTAGCCGTGGACCGCGTCGCCTCTGTCTACTGTATCATTGTGAAGGAGGTTGGCTTCTCGTTGTCATGACGAAATGCTATGGAGACGTTCACGATACCTTTGGTTCACCAATCGACATATAGCTGATGCTGGACACGTCTTAAACTGAATGATACAGAGTATTATGTATGGGTATAGTGGTAGAATAGGCTGACCTATACCTTAGCGTCGTAGCCAAACTGATCAAAGCGGCATGCTCGAACTGGGTCAGCTCAAATGTCTCAAACTGATTGGGCGGCACTGATCTCCTTCCATTGGAAGACTATCCAGTCTATAGGGCTCGAGAACATTGCAAGGAGCATGATATCGAATCGTGATTGACTCAAGGTATTCCTGCTCACGACTTACAGATGGAGAATATTTATCGTATGATACATCATGGGCATGTACCTACCCGCACGGGCAGCAAAGTTGTGTTAGAGCACGAAGTACATACAAAAAACCATGCCTGATTCATCGCTCCTACGGAAATTGCCACAGCTCAGTTGTCTGACCAGAGGTTGCTCGGCGGACACGCCAGATGTTTTTCTTCTATCGTTCGTTATCGCGTTCACACACAGTTGACATGTTCAACTGGTTTGGAGAACAGCTACAAGCGTGTGTTTGTCTACCGTGAGCAGTGATAACAATACTGCCTTTAGTGCACCATAGCTCCAATTGTCCTCTTCATCACTTCGATCTCGACAATTTCGAAAACATATGCGGCGCTGACGATGTACTCTTCTCACAGTACACAGCTACTGGCGATCTATACACGATGACCAAGTCTTTAATGCGCTCTATATCCCTGTTCAGCCTCGCACCAGTTGCGGTAAAGCCTTGTACGAGACCCTTAGGGTTGGTAGCATGGATGGGGTCAGCGAAGACCGACTCTGCAACCTGTACGCGGTGCTGGCTACGAACCTCATCTTCGTGATGAGAGCTGATGCAGAGAGGCGAAAGTAAGCGAGAAAAGAGCGAGGAAACAACGATTGCAAGAACACATCGAAGAAAAAGGGGGGCCACATCGAGCGGCCATTCAAAACATAAAAGAGCATAGAGAGACACTGATATGAGGACGAGCGAGCTGTCGACTTCGGCAGTCTTCAACACACGATGAGTGAAATGCAGAATGATCAATCGCCTCATCAGCGAGGCACGAGTCATCGAACCGGATGCGATAACATCTCACACGACAAGCCATCACTTTGACATCCGTCCTACCTTCGCTGCCTGTGTCGCCGCAGGCATCTGGCGAAGGTCGTTGCTACGCCGATAGAGAGACTAGCGACAGCCGGGAAAAAGAGCTCTTGGATGGGGACACACACAGTCAAAGAACAGGGATATTGTCGCCCTGGAAACGATGCATTGCCACCGATTTGGAGTGAGCTACTGATTTGGTACGAAACGACATTGAGACTATGAGCAGAGCGCAGGGACATGAACAGCCGAAGTGTCAACGTCAAAGTATGGGAAGAGCGCTTTTGGGCTTGGAATGAAACGTGAGGGCGCAATTTTGTAAGAAGAGATAGGTGCAAGTGTATAGTTTAGCCTACGGGCCATTTGGCACCCTGTGGCGTAAGAGAAATCAATCAATCAATCAATCAATCATGGATGGTATGACTGGATCATCCGCCTGGGATCCTGGCCTGCCACTAAGCTATTGTACGCCGATGTGTCTCAATTGCCAATTCTGAGCGGTGAGCCTGAAGGGCAGTTCTGGCGAAGGCAGCCAGGGTGCTCAGCCTCTCTCGTGGATATATAAGTCGCCCTCAGCCACCAGGAGCAATGGGTTCTCTCCTTCTTTTCCACTTCCTCCTCTACCACATTGCCCCTCAAAGTCGCTCCTCGCTCCGCGTCTAGACCGTTTTGCTCAATCCTTCTCCTGGACTGCATCAGTGCCGTATCCAGACGCTGTAGTCACGGCCCGACAGCATGGATGAACGGGCGCACAGAAATCTCATGCTGAGCCATACGCTGCGAGAGAAGAATCGAAAATGGAAGAGACGTTCGGACAATGCTGAAGCAAAGCTAGGCTGGACGAACGCTCAACATGCCAAGAAGCTGCACCGTCTGGAGGATGAATTAGACCAGTACCGGCGCGACAAGGCCAGTTTGGAGGCAGAACTTAGAGGCTGGCGAACCAAGTTTGCCAATCTCGATGCGGAACATGCCACCAATGGGGATGCCAAGAACCTCCATGGCCAATTGCAAGGGCATGAGGATGAAATCAAGCGCTTCAAGGAGCACATGATGCACACCAGAAACGCAGTACTGCAGATGTACCAACAGCAAGCGCCGTCACTCATGGCGGCGGCTCTCCACAGCGATGGGACCATCGATGGGCTTCTTGTGCTGCTGCAAGGACGATGGAAGACATCGCAGGCTACCATCAGGAAGCATCGAAAGAAAGTCCAGAGCATGCAGGATGCTCTGGAATCAGAGAGACAGCGGAACAACGAGCTTCTGCAAGGACTAAATGACAAGGACATGGCAGATCCACGACTACCGAAGGCCGCCGGAGACCAGTTGACACGCTTGTTCGACATCTGTTCCAAACTGTCTACCGTCCAACAATGGCTTGATGATAGAGTCGACAATGAGTCCAAGTCTTACGGCCATTCGAACGCCGGAGCCGTCGGCTTGACCGCCTGCAATGTCTTGCTCTGCGAGGCATGCCACCACGACATGCTAAGCTGTCGTATGTTGGTGAACTGGCACGTCCGCCAGTGTCCGTACTGTCCACGGCAATGTGTCCTCCTTCCACTTCCGAAGCAGGTGACCAAGCCTACCAAGCAGGAAACTATCGAGATGCAAGACTAGGGCTCCGAAACGAATATGGGAATACGAATATCGGCCATATTCATATTCGTATTCGTAGACTGCGAATAATGCGAATAATTATTCGTCCGAATACAGGGCATATTCGTATTCATATTCGCATATTCGCAATGTCCTCGGTCTCACGTTTCTCCGTTCCGATCGAACGGCGGCGATGCTTCCTAGGCCCCCACCTACATCTTTCCCTGATCTGAAACTGCTTCATCTTTCCCTCCCTGATGCCCTTCGTGGACTGCTAAAGTTTCAATGCCGTTGGATTGCGCTATCCGCCATTATCGCTCATTAAATTTTTAATGAACGCTGGCTTCGTAATGGCTAATGCAGATCGTACTGAATTTATTCCGCCTTCCGCCTTTTCATAATTCGTCCTCACATCCACGCGGCGACGACGATGGTCACCTCACTTACCTTAGATCTTCTTACGCTAATATCCTCTATATAAGTATTAACACGTGATTCACGTAGCAGATACGACTTCCCCTGATCATATCCACAGATTCTACGCATTTGTTAATTTTGGGCGCGCATTAACGACATCATTGGTCGCAAGCCCATTAATAATGGATAGTGAGGAATATCCCACTATTCTCTCATCTCTGACCATTTCTATTATGCCTGCTCACTTGCAGTATCAGTAGCATGGCATCCGTCGCCTTTGGACAGCGTTCCGTACGCAAGCTTCCCCGAAAGGATTATGTCGCCCTCAACAACGGTGTTAAGGCGAATAACACAAGCCTGCTGCCAGATAGCGAAGCATCTAACACCATCGAGGTAGCATATCCCGATAATTCTAATGGTCCTCTGCCATTCGAGTCGGTATCGCAAGTGTCAGGCAGTGTCTCGACCGGCGTGACCAGCCACTCCGAGAGCTCGGATGTGTTGAGCTCAGGTCTGAACTCGGAATTAGCGGCGAAGAGGCGAAAAGTCCACACCAGCTGGACGCAAGAGCATTTCTGGATCACCATCCTTGACACGAAATGGACCAATAGGAGTCGCCTCCTGCAGCAGGACCGCTTGCTCGTTTGCAAGCGCTGCAGCTGGCCCTTAACCGATTCGTCCCGTCATGGGATAACTTCAAACCTTGCCACGCACCTCCGTACGAAACACCACGTCGGACCAGAATCCCAAGCTATACAGCGCTTGACTGTGGGGCCACTAGACCGTATGCTAAGCTCCCACCCTAAGAGCATAGGTTTAGAACAAGTAGTAGTGCAATAGATCGTTCAAACACGGCAACCTTTCACTACGGTAGAGCATCCGAGCTTCAGGGCTATCTTTGAAGCCGCCATGATCGACTCCCCTCTACGATGTGCTAATACTGTACGTAAACGGATTAAGGTTTAATTTAACCAGCACCGGGCACAGTTGAAGCTCGACTTGGCAAAGCAGTGCAGCAGCATCGCTCTCTCCCTGGATACATGGACATCTGAGCACCAGCTGAGCATTATGGCAGTTATTGGCCATTGGATCACGCCGAGCTTCGAGAAACGTGAGGCTCTCCTAGATTTTGTCGAACTGGTCGGTCCTCATTCTAGTAAAAATATGGCTTTCTCCGTCATGAATCTGCTCCAAGAGCTGGACATTACCCCTAAACTTTTGACTATCACAGGCGACAATGCTGGAAACAATGGTACCATGTGCGACACGCTGCATGCCGAATTGTCCCAGCTGTACGATGATGAAGACAGTGAATTTCGCTTAAGGCCTTTGATGCGTTTCCGTAGCCGACCAAGTTTCATCCGATGTCCTGCACACGTAATCAACCTTATATGCAAAGATATTCTGTCTCACTTTGGTGCTGGCTCGGTTAGGGAGGCCAAGGCGACTCTGGACCAGATTAGCGTTGCAAAAAGCCAGCTGCCACTTAACTTAGATAGCATAACGCCTCGAGATAGGAATGCCATCGTAAAGATACGACTACTGGTCTTGTGGATTGCTCGAAGCCCTTAACGGCTGTAAGTATAGCGAGGATTGTCCCTAGCGAAGCAAATCAGCTACGATGTTGAGATACGATGGAACTTAACCTTCGTCATGATTACCGATGCATTGCGACTACGCAAGGAGCTGACACAATATGTCCGAACCCACGCCGAAATCGAAATGCTTTTGCCGACTAAGGAAGATTAGACACAGTTAATACAGATGAAGACCGTCCTTAAGCCATTTTAGGAATACACCAATGTGGTGTCAAGGGATATGCCTACCATTACGGACAGTCTCGCCATCTACTGGGGCCTGGACGATCTGCTTTCAGACGTGCGTGCGGCGCAGGGTGATTTTCACGGTGTGCATGCTACCGTGCAGGCATGTGTGCAACGTGCGATGGAGAAAGCGGATAAGTTCATACGGAAGATGGATGAGAACCTCTTGTACTATGTGGCGAGCGTCCTCGATCCCCGAATGAAGACCTCTCTAATTAAAGCTTACATGAACGGCAACGACGCCTCCGTTATTACGTCGCAGGTCAGGAGTTTTCTTGCTGCGGAGTATCCAATAACGACCATTCCTCATGAGGAGCCAAGACAACCGAACGGTATGCTAGACACGCTCTGGAAGACGCTTCGACGTATCCAGCCTGGAAACCCTCTAGTCGGATCTGACATTAACAAGTATTTCGAGAGCCCACCGGTCGGCTGGTCACACAGCTATGCGCACGATGGTGCTGACGACTGGGTCTTGAAGTGGTGGAAGGCTAATGCATTTGAGTTTCCAGCAATGGCTCGTGCCGCTCGCGACTATCTCCTAGTACCGTCAACTGAGGTCGGTGTAGAGCGTGTCTTCAGTGGCGCAAGGGACGTGTTGGGTTTGCGTAGGCATTCCATGAATACAGAGACCATGCGGTGGCTAGTCTTGTTGAAGAGCCATTACGATACTCCTGCTTAAGGACATATATAATCCATTGTTGAGTTTCTAATGCGACTATATAAAATATCTGCTGGTTTTATACCCGAACAGTATTTCGTACAGATGGTTTGACGTTTAGTATAACTCTACTTATGCGAATATTCGTTTTATTTCCGAACATGGCGAATATGAATAGATGGCGTATTCATATTCGCAATTATTCGTATTCGCAGTATTCGTATTCGTTTCGGAGCCCTATGCAAGACACAATGGAACTTATTCAGCAGGATTTGAGTGAGCTCATAGGAGGCTCGTCTGCTGCGGGGTGAAGGCGCACTGTTGCTGACCTTTCGTTCATGCTTACCGGAAGAGCTCGTGGACTCTGGTGAACCATAGGCTCAATACACATCATTTGCTGGAATCCAGGAAACCGTATTACGTGCTGTAAAGATTTCTTTCGAAAGGATGAATCAACGCAATATCTTAAAGAATGGCGTAGCCGTGCTCTAACGCACTTCGGATATCCGTTAAGTCCCAAACCTCGGCAAAGAACACCCTGACTTCTATTTGGCTTACGGCTACACAAGTGTCACACTCTTGTCAAGGCTTCTGCGGCGTCTGCAGCCTATCCAACAGCTGATAGTTGTGCTCCTGGCTCGTCGCATGGCAAGCAGGCAAAAGCTCTAGAGGCGCTCGCCACGGAGGCGACGAGCGAGTTGCATGTCTCTGGACTGAATGGTAACTCTCTTGGCGTGAATCGCGCAGCCTTGCGTGTCTTCGAACAAGCCGCACAGGTATGCTTCGGTGGCCTCCTGCAGAGCTCTAATGGCCGACGACTGAAAGCGAAGCTCTGCCTTGTAGTCTTGGGCTATCTCACGCACCAGTCGCTGGAAAGGCAGCTTACGGATGAGGACCTCCGTCGATCTCTATACACCACTGGCAACAGCCGCGGTCCGCTCACGAGATTCGAACTGTAAACATACCTGGTAGCGTCGAATCTCGCGTAGAGCCACTGTCCCTGGCTTGTATCTTCTCCGCCGTTTCACTGTGTTTGGATCGTGTCAGAGAATGCATATGTCCCTCAACTAGAGTAGTCTCAGTGGTGTCTCACCGGGAACATGCATGACCACACGCTTTTGAGAACGCCCCATAGACTTCTCATGAAGCGGAAACCGAGGCTGCTTTCCACCAGTGGTTTTGCGGGCCTGATTCTCGCCGTCAGTACTTGCACCCAGTCGAGGACGCCGGACATTACTGTCTGCTTGGTGCGGGCCATCTTTGAATAGTTTAGGAGGTAGGATCGGTATGTCTGACCACAGCCGGCATGCGTTCTTATATAGTAGCCAACCCATGTATGGACTCAGGGTTGCGTCCTAGCTCATGGCGAGAGTTTGGCGATAACGGCGTTCTTGTCGAGCCTGGGGCTTAGGGCAACGGTCAGGTTATTGACCAAGACGGCTGAGCAGCCAGCGACTGCCAGTCAGAGCAATTCCTGGAAGGCTATGTGAGTGCAGGGAATGCGCTAACGTACAGTCTCGTTTCGGGCACCGAATGACAGCGAGCCACGACCTTCCCTGGAGGGTCGGGTAGACGAGAGTCTGCCTCGCACTATCCGACAGGTGCTGGCGGTGCATGAGAAAGCGTGATGGCCACGCATGAACGAAATCCTGTCATGACCAAAGACCTAAGTAGATCATTAACCCAAGCGGTATCCCTCCGATGAGATAAATTTGATACCATATGAATAGATAGATCACTTGAGGTCTTCCAGCTGCTCAGCTTGAAGTCACACGTCTCTTGTGTTCCTTAACACGACTGCGAGAGCAGCATACTGTAGCTCTATGAAAGTGATCACTCTTCCCCAAACAATCAATGACAATCAAACATTCGACCTCTTTAGGAATTGTGAAACTTGCGAGCTCAACATCATGACTTATATCGAGACATTGCAGGAGCATAGAGGAGAGTTAGGACCATATCGCAGCTAACAACAGAGGAAAGGCCACGCCCAGCCAAGGGGCACAAAAGATCCATAGCATATAACTCAGCCGTGTTCATGGTCGTCCTTCCCGTTGCCGCTCGATGATCGTCACGGTTCCGAGGCTGATTTCCCAGGGATACTGGTCAACCCGCACGTCGGACGACCTCCATCGTCGCAGTGCCCCCAAATTGGTAGATGGCATCCATCATTCTCGAGGAAGCTCGCCATTGCGAATCAATCACAGACATTCGGCGGGTCAACGGTGTTTTCTGGTCGATCACGATCTGGCCTCTGCCGCCCTTCCTTTTTGTGGTTGAGATGCTTGTGAGCAGGAGAGTGTTGACCAGAATGGCGGATTTCGGCTGCTTCGCACGCAAGTCTTGACGTGCTGTTAGTCTCGGGTGGCACAGTTCTCCGAATCTTGACCACGACAACCACCACGAACGGTCGTCTCTGAGCCGCATTCGTGCCTATCTGCTTGGCGTTGTCGGGGTCAAACGCATGCCCACCTGGATGCAGCTTTACTAACCCAACCAACACAACCTTCTGCAACACAGTGTCTGCTGCGTACTGTATACCGCTGACAGTGTCAATGTATGTTTCTGACATAGTCCAGAAGCTCATGGGTGCTAGCTATTCTCACACGAGAAATACCATCTCTGAACTGTTGCAGTCCACGTGTCAACCGTTGGGTATGGTTGCACAGAATGTGTGATTATGCCAGCCTAGGTGCAGGCGAGCAGCCAGAACCAGGAGGCCCTGTAAATATTAACGATGAAGTGAATCGCAAAGAACACTTCCTTGGGCACCTTCGATCGAGGTCTAGGTTGCATCATTGTCGTGATGATCGATCAGCATGGTGAGATTGTGATATTAGCCTCCACAGGGTACACTATATGTACACAAGATTCACAAGACGCCCATTTCATCGTTCGTTGGCCTTGCTAGTCAGGACTGCAATAATGGCGACGGTAATCGTAGAACCCTGACATACTCCACACATTGGCACCCTGGATTAGCCATGCGCTTTTTCAAGACTCGCATCTGATTTTCCAACGGCTTTGCTGGGCACGACTGCAAAAACACAGCAACGCTGACTGCATAAAGTACCAAATCAGATCCAGGTCGCCCCTGATCCACGTGACTTATGGCACGTCACGTGAAAGATCTAGCCTCCACAGTCGCCGGAAACCGGTCGAGCCGTGGTGAAAAGACCGTAACACTATCCGATGCTAGTATGGTTTACTTGTTTTCCTTGGCGTGGCCCCAGACTCTGGACGAAGCAGCAAACCATGGAGGCGTAAGTGAGAGATATCCTCGTCGATTTCTGGAGGGTTTCGCAAACCGCGGTTACAAGTCTTTTGTGTCAAGTACCACCGTGTAGTAGATCTTGGCTCGAACGTTGGCCCAGGTCTATACAAAGAAAAGCATAGCAAAGCCACACAGTGTTGTTCGAAACACTGAACTCTGTGAGCAACGCTCGCCCGATGCAGAAACATGGATCTCGTCCAGCTTGCGAAAGCCTTCGATTTGGTACACAGTCAGGTGGATCTGCCTAATGTCACCATCAGACTCGGGCAGTATGAATGGAAGGTGCATCGCACAGGCTTGATCAGACGATCAGACTTCTTTCGTGCTGCGTTAAATAGTTCGTGCCAGGTCAGTCATCTCATCAACTATCTTACGTCATTGACGTAACTAGGAAGCAGCATCTGTGAGCATTGCCCTTGACGGCGAGGATCCATGGATGCTTGCGAGACTCATACAATATCTCTACTACGACGTATACCAGGGTCACCAGGATGACTACCTCCAAGACGCTGCAGGTGCTCTCAACCTGCCCGGCATGATGCGTCAATTTTCTCATACCGATATTCGCAGTGACGCAGAAGCTGACCATCAGCGAAACTCCTGCATGATCCACTGCATGATGGCCAAAATGGGAGAACGGTATGGTGTTCCACTACTAATCTATGTGGCTGCAGCTAGGATGCACACTGCATTCAACAGTGATCCGCCACAGGGCAGCGTTGAAGACCAATTCTGGTCTCTCTGCCAGACGCTGGGCAGTGAGGCACTCTTTCGACACGTTATGGTGCAGTCTGCTCTCACACATATGGTCGCGACGCACTTTTTCCAGTTGGACAGTCCCAGGTTACGAAAGTGGTGTGACGACCATGGTTTGGCGTACTGCATTGCGCAAAGTATAAGCGAAAGACTATCTCGGATTCAGCAGAAGGCACCCAATGATCCGAGTCGGGATGAAGGCTCAGGGAGCACAGCAAGTGACACTTCACCTGGTTGAGTTGAAGAGATGCTCAGTACAGGACCAATGGAAGCAGTGCGGAGTATAGGCGAAGGACTAACGAGGAGATAACAGGGAGAAAAGCATCGAACACTATTGCAGTCAGCGAATAAGTGCAGGATGGACTCGACGACAGTGACGATAATGATCTAATTGAGCACAGCAGTGAGACGATAAGCATAAGCATAAGCATATTGACACTTTTTGTTTTCGTTGAACATTCCCGCATCTAGGTGTATGCCTTTCGAGGTTGGGAGAGGCTCGCTATGGCGACGTATTTTGTTTGCCATGATTTTGGTGACGAGATGCTTTATGTACCACGTCACCAATCACTCAGCGTACACTCGGATTGAGCTAGGATCTACCTTATACACCTCCACGTCAAAGACCAATGGCACCCCTTGCGTTGAGGACTTGCTCGACCAGTGCTCCTACTGGCGCCGTCCTGGCCTTGGTACCGAGGCCAGCTTTGTAGCTGCCTTGGCCATGTTTGGTGGTGGGATATAAGATTGCTGGTAGCCCACAGCCCAGAATGACTTTTCTCCCTCCTTTTATATCCCTGATAGGCATCCAGCATCTCTGACACTACGTCACTGCCGCGAGAACATGTCGTCGGCTTTAGTCTGCATCAACAACTTAGCAACGGCGAGGTGTCCAACGCTTCCTCAGGACACGCCTGCTCTTGATGACATCGACGACCCGAAGAGACAATCACTGCATGCAAAGCGAGCACCAGGCAAGCAAGTTCGGGTGTGGAAGGAGAAGGCTGAAGATGCCGCGGCAAAAGTCGGCTGGTTGCAGGCTCGCCACGCCAAAGAGATTCAAGCTCTCAGCGCTACACTGAAGCACCGTGATCGAGAGCATTTGCGGGTAGAGGCGGAGCTGACAGCATTGCGCCGCCAGGTCAGCAGGCTCGAAGCGGATAATGCAAAACGAGGAGATGAGAAGAGGCTCCAGGCACAACTCCAGCAACGTGACCAAGACCTAGAGCGCTTGAGGCAATTCGAAATTGAGGTTCGTCACACCATGCTACAGATCGATAGGGGGCGCTCACTGTCCCTCATGGAAGCGGCTGTGCACAACGAGATGCCATCGGAGGACCTTCTCCAACGGGTGCGAGTATGTTGGGCAGGCATCGAGAAGTCCCAGGTGCGAATGAAGCAAACACATCGCAAGAAGCTGATGGCCATGCGACAAGCCATTGAGGCGGAACAAGAGCGTTTCCACGAGCTCAGCCAAGCGCTCGATCGTAAGGCAATGGAGGCATCACGGGCATCATGCGGTCATAAAGGACGTCGAGCAGTGGCGGTCACCGGATGTAAACAGTTGCTATGCGAGGATTGCTACGGTGAGATGCGGCAAGAGCTGAGGTCGCTGTGGCTCGTCGCCAGATGCTCACAATGTGGGCAACCATGTCCTCTTTTACCCGTGCTCGAAGAGTTGATGGAAGCTCACACACCAAGAAGAGTGCCTCAGTAAGATAGATCGTTGTTGTCGGCGATGAATCCTCACAGTCTCTCGCACAGCATGTACGCAAGTTTGTGGTAGACTTGTGCCTTATGTTCATGTCCTGGCTTTGAATTCACACGTGAGAAGCGTGAGAAGTCCTCTCGTTCCACCTTGATGCTGCGAAGTATGTCTTGAAGCGATGCGAGAAAGAAGACTGCTTCCATCGACTGGTTTGTGCGACTGATTCTGTGTCCATAGTGATCAAACAAGAGCTTACAGCGACTCTGTACAAACCACAAGGACTGGTATGCATGTGATGCAGTTCGAGTGACTGATAAGTTAATGCTTTTCAGATTGCGCTGATCAAATCGAACCTCAAAAGTACACGGTGGGCCAGGATTCCATGCAGAGTGCTTGCACTATCTATGCAAAGTAGACTCGATTTGAACTATCGAGCGAGTGCAGCCATGGCGTACTTGTCTCCGCGTCGATTAGGATGAACCCAGTCACAAAGGAAGGTAGTGTCCTTGTTTGCCCAGGCTGTCGTGGAACGAGACATACGAGCTAGCACGCTGTTGTACGTCTTGTGATGGAGGAAGCATGGCTATAAAGATGGTTGACTTCCCACAACTTCAACCTTTCTCAGGCTGTCGCTCGTGACGCAGAATATGGCACCCAGAACCGATTCTGATCACAGCTCTAGCAACTCCAACAGCAATTTTGGCGGTGGAGGTGCAGCATCAAGTAACGTTTCGTCGAACTTGACTTCGATTTCCGGTAAGCAGTGTTGCTTGTACACACTGTCTGACTGCTGACCTCGCCCTGTCAGAAGACTCATATAAGTTTTGGCTGATCATAGGAGGTGTAATTCTGGCCCTTGTCCTGGTCCTGGCCTCGACCGTTTGTCTATTCCTGCGACGACGACGGCATATTCAGCTAAGCGTGCCTGGTCACCGCCTTTCTAGTGGGCGCAGTGACAAGGAAGGTACTATCACTAGGGACTACTACACATTGCAGTGGTAGCTTGATTGTATATGTCTCTCAGCCTCAATATCAAGAACATCATCTTCTCCTGTTGCACCTTGTTTCATTCTTGCGTAGCATAGCCTGCCTCGGGTTGCTAGTGGTTCTTCGTCCCACTTGCGATTCTCTGTTGTCCAGGCTTACTGTTCCTTCGTTGCTCGAACTCATTGATTCTTACCATGACGATAGAAGTCCGGTAACCAGTCTTGCTGCATATGGTGGTCTTGCCTGGCATTTGTTCTCGGTTCTGGTAAGCGCATCGTCTATCGTGTCCTCCTCTTGTGGTTCTGTGTGGGGCTTCAGCGGCTTGTGGTTTCCGTACAAAGTGTCAAGGCTGAAAAGCGGTCACAAGGCTGAGCTAAGAACTCATCGGATTGAGCTTTGCCCGAGTTAGGAACTCGTTAGTTTGGGGTGTTAAGGTATTGGACGCTGCTGAGACAGGAAGACCATATCAGCATCGCGAATAGTCTTAGGAACTTAAACATTTGTTGTTCCCTATCTTTAGCTGTTCTTGTTAGGTCGAGATGAGGTTTGTCTTCCGATCTGTATCAAGTCATGCACCTCTTGAGAAGTGGACGCTGGGCATAAACTTTTACGAACCAAAGGTGGTTTCTACGAAAAGCTCATCAGACTCTACTGTCTCAATATAGAGGTCCCCATGTGTTCGCCGAAGCAACGCGGTGGAGGTCCACCTCTCTGTTCGCCGCTTTTCTCTGATCAAATGCAGAGGACCGACGCACCCTTCAGGCTTCGACCGGTTCGTCCCGGGGAGCTATCTTCGAGCTCATCTTCGCATGCTTGAGCATGTATACGAGTCCAGAACATGGCTTGACCTATTCATGTGCGCCCGAAGTACGAGATAGGTGCGTGTGATGCTGACGATGCCCAAGCTTGACAGCATCCACGAACACTGGTGACAACGAGCCCTACAACGATCAGGCTGCATATGATGATAGCGAATTTGTCGTTCCAAGCTGCACTTGGATTAGCATTGAAGGTGAGAATGGTTGGTATTCTTTCATACACAAAGAGTTCCCCGACATGCCGCCGTCACTAGACCTATTTTCTTTGTAGTCACAATGCGATACAACAGAGGTTGGACAGGCAATACTGGGGGCAAGCCGATTTTACGTGCTTTCATATCCATGAACCCAAAGTGTAGTTGGCCGGGTCCTCTCCAGTTCTGACTCGTATGATCAATTTCAGGCGCAGATGCCTCTCATCGTGACGGAGCCACAAGCCAGCAAGAGCTAGGTGTAAGACAGGGTAGAGCGCATCACAATGAGTGGGCAGAGAATGCGTGGCAAGGCGTATACGGCATGGTTCCTGAGTTCTATTAGTGTTTCTCCACATCGAATCTGTGCCCACCGAGTCCTCACCACGAAGATGGTGGCCAAGTCGCCGTCGACCCCACTGATAGGATGGGCCAATTCTAGATCGGGTCAGTCCAGAAGTGCCTGGTACAGAACGCCGAACGAGCGTCCAAAACGAGGCGAAGCACGGGAGGAGACGTTAACCCATTCTTGATGATGGAGGATCGGCATGAAAGGAGTGCGCCTGCTCGTATTGCTCGACAGGTTTCACTTAAGGCGCCTGCTTTTCCCTGGCTGAGTGATGAACTTACACGTCCCTGTGCGAGAGGGTCCCTAGGAGTTGGCATCTAGCCCCACGGTTCGAATGCTCCCGGGGGGGGGGGGATCTAGCCCCTAGGCATAGGCCATGGCAAGGACTGACATTCAGACATACGAAGCAACTTTTCTTGGGACAGCGAGACGCGTCAACAAACTCAACGTAGAGGACATGTATTAGTGTTGGCTAGGAGTCATTTGCATGTTTCAAGGGTGAAACGTTGTTGGTGACAGGGAAGTTGTTTTTCAGCCTCGTTTATACAGGAAGGCTGACGCCAAGCTACATGGATCTGTCGCGCAAACCGTCCACCCCACCACTTGAGCATGATGTTCATCTGTGATCTAGGGTACAGGCACAACTAAGAATCCTTCTCTTTCGTATACATAGTTACAACCAATTCGTGCTCTGCGAATCTCAACATAGCAGACTGACTCACATTTCCTAGCTCCGCTCCTGATGCAGACGCCGAGCAAGCTGCAGGTCCTTGGGCTGAATGGTCACCCGCTTGGCGTGAATGGCACAGAGATTTGTGTCTTCGAACAAGCTGCACAGGTATGCCTCGGTAGCCTCTTGCAGCGCCTCAATGGCAGAAGACTGAAATCAAAGGTCTGATCTAAAGCCTTGAGCGATCTCTCGAACCAACCGCTGAAAGGGTAACTTTCGGATGAGCAGATCTGTCGTACGCTAAATACACACAGCTGCATCAGCTCACGTGAATGTAATATACAACGAAACCCCACCAGCATTGTAATCATAGACATACCTGGTATCGTCGAATCTCGCGAAGGGCCACAGTCCCCGGCTTGTACCGTCGCGGCTTCTTTACTGCTCGTTGTAAGGTCAGAGATATAACGATTCAGCAAGAGGAGACTTCATGTCAACTCACCCTGAGCTGCCTTGGGGACATAATGGGGAAGTCGTTTTCGGGCTTTGACCTGCAGTGCAACGCGAGGTTGCTTTCCACCAACGGATCTACGAGCCTGTCACGTTCAGCAACTGGCCACCTGCCTCACCCCTGACTTACTGTTTGCTTTGTGCGAGCCATGACAATATGGACAGAGAGATGGTAGTTGCGTGTGGGCAATGCGGGCTGTCATATATATTCACCTCCGAAGTGACACGGACAGGGTTGATGGACGAAGCAGCATGCTTGTGCAATGCATCCACTACGACAAGTCGCAGGATTTGTCCTCATAACCAGCGCTGTGGACCCACAAATGCCGCCGTTCAGGGACCAAGAGATTATGTTATGGACCTTCCATGACATGAAAGTGTAGGGGCGGAGAAACTGGTCGAATAGTACGTAAGTTGCACCTTTCAACGGCTTGGTTGTCCAAAATCTGCCTTGCACCAGCAGGGAGCTGCCTATCAATCCCCCACCCAACGAGCTGGGCGTGCCTCAGATGAGGCCGAAGTGGCTAACAAGTTAGGACGAAGCACATCACTGCCTCAATAGAGTCATAGTATGGAGGAGGTACAAACAGTGGTCCTGATGGCCATGACTTCTCTCAAGAAAAGGGGATCTGTCTCATCAGCAAGCTGGGGATGAAGGATTGGCAATTTGCAAGCACTACAGAACGACAGGGCGTAATTTCACCAGCTTCCTGCTGGCCATTGGCTTTTGGTTTGTGGCGGATGCTCGCCTTTGTCGGAGGATTGGGATGGGTTCCATGGAGCAGCTGGATCTAACCAATTAGTGTAGTGATGGGAGGAAGATCCAGACGTAGTGCACAACCCTGGTTCACTACGTACGGTTGGTCTCAGCGAGGTGGCATATGGACACCACACGAAACTATTGTCCTCAACCACTGTGAATATTGCTCTGTATGAGAGGAATAAGCTGCCTTCTCTGGCCAAATTTGTGAACTACCTACACAGCTCTCAAGACCTGCTGGCGCACATCGATCGCAATGGTAAAAGGATGCAAGGTCCGTCAGGCCTACGGTGGCATTCACTAACTATGGTGCAGACTCGGAAACGTGTCCGCGACCATGACGCTGGCAGCGAGTCAAAAAGATCAAAGCTGAGAGTGTCACATATCGAACAAGGACGCACAGAGTCAGGGTCAGAGTCAGCTTCTGGTCGGAGTATCACAATCTCCGGTGAACTCAAGTCGTCTACTTCCGGAACTAGTGTCCTCGGCTGCGATGACTACTTGGGGCTGCATCATGCAATTGGAGAACTCAATACCATGAGCAAAATCCGTATGTGCAGAGAGGTAGACGACGAGTACGTGCAAACACAGTTGAGGATCATTCGGAACTGTGTCAAGCAAGCAAGTGAATCCTACGAAAGGTGTTTCGACTATTTTGAGCATGCACTTTCAGCTGCTACATCCAGATCTTCACTACTCTTTCGACCGCAGCTCAAGTGCTGAGCCGTCCGAAAGTTTCAGGGCCGCAGGCTCCGGCAAAGAGGATTGGCGGCCGGTGTTTCCGGCCTTCAAATGTAGCTCGCGCGTGGTTGTGGAAGGTGTGTTGATGGATAATCAGCCCAACTGCGGTCAATGCCACTAGGTTCCCAGACCCTACATCCATGTCAAGAAGGTTCTATCACTGAAGCGCCTGTCTTCCACACGTCTCTCCACTTAGCGGGATGGACTGGTTCATATCGTGGTAGTGCTCTGTGCTGGCGAGTCAACCTCGCCTGATTTAGCAATTCGATTAGACACTGGCCCCCTCTTCACGCTTTTGCCACGTCAACTGGTACGTGATATCTAGTCTATGCCGAACTTGTTCCATGGATGGATATCTCGGGTGGCAATTTGACCACTTGCTTCGTGATGGAGCTGCTATGTGGGTTAGTTTGTGTGAAGTCAGGTGGACTATCTGTCACCATCGCCGGTGGGCAAGCATTTTAGCGGCGCTGACAAGCGACTACGCCCCCAACCAATCTTGCAAGGGAGAGTTGAAAGAGATGGAAGCATTGACTGTATACATATGTACTCCTGGTCGCAGGCAGCACACGACGTAGGTGTGCTCAATGCTTTGGGATGAACGGAGACCATTATGGCCTCCAGAGGCAAATCCAGCAGTGGTGGCACCAGATCAAGTGCTTCATTGTCTTATGCAACTGGCCCTAGCTGTGAGGTCCTAAGTACAGGTATTGTTCTGTAATGCTGACTCTGTTGCAGCTACTTCGATCGATTCCGTCCTGGTCCTTGTCGGCATCGTCTTGGTCATCGGCCTTCTTGTTGTTGGCTTATGCGGGTGTTATCGTGTCTTTTACCGTGCTCGTTGCAAGGGGCATGATAAAAGTGTCAATTCAGAAGATAGATGGTAGCTCAGATCACTAGTATGTCTATCGATCTCGGAGGATGATCTTTTCTGGTAGTAGGTATGGGCGATCTTGAGGATACGACGGTGCCGTTTCGGAACGGACCAAACTATGCGATATTCGATGGGAAGGATTGACCTGGTTTGCCGATAGGGCGAGCATCGACGAAACTTGCATGATGCGCAAAGCAGGATCGGTCGTTGGGTTTCGTATTTAGCTTGGTACTTCATTCTACCAATCGAGCACCGACAGTGTCCAATGAACATATGACGAGCATGGCGCTAGGATAGAAAGCATCTTACCTACTTCACCCATGCTAAATCACGCTACGAAACGTTCTCAGTGCCATTTTCTATTCTCGCTTAACCCATATATACGTTTGACGCGGTTACAATGGTTTAGAGCCAATCTCGAATGTTGCTTGGGCACACCGTGCCTAACAGAAGAAAACTCCGCTCCGTCTGCTGGCCTCAATGACTGTCACGTCATTAGACCTGACGCAAGGACAGATTCCGTCATCGTGTCACCGTCGAACAGAACAGCAGCCTCTTTGACCGACCCCTGTTTGCCAAGTCTTCACCAGCTGGTTCCTGACCCACGATGTGCCATTTGTTCATCCTCCCGTTCCCATGCTACGTCGCGTTTCAGTCATTACGAGTAGCTTGCTTCAATAGTAGTCGAACATCTCCCATGGTCGATGGTTACATAGTTCGACGCTTCCATCGCTGATGAGTCGTTGAGTTCGGCATCTGGAGGACACAGGCTCACCACAGCGTCCCATGCTACGAAGTTGATCCTGCATGATAGACACGTGTCAAGTACAGGACAGTGTTGCCTTAACGCGGAAAGCATGAAGCTGGCCGTTGTGATAGGGACACCCTCTGCCTGGGACCCGACGAGAACGAGATGGAGTTGCCGGTATGCTCCGCCCTCGATCTGTGTCTGGTCCGATCGTGCTAGGACGCTCGACCAGAATCGATCTTCGTCATGGGTGACGTCCAGCTGGTGCGAGATGATGAGTTGTGCGACAGCAGCACGACTTTCCGCCGATAGTGATTCTTTCTGGACGCCCCATAAGAGAACAGTACCAAGACGAAACGAGAGCTGACTCTCCCCTTCGCTAGGAGATATGACACTTTGGTTGTCCTCCTGTTGAGCATCTGGTACTGCTTCGAGCCACAAGCTCTCACCGTCTGTCTGACTATCGGGGATCTCCATCGGGCGGTGCTCGGCGCTCCTCTCTGGACCTGCGTTGTCCAAGACCTCTGCCCCAGTACTCGCCCGTCTCAGTCTCTTGAGAGAGTTGGTTGAAGTCAATGAACCGCTAGCTCGTCGCTTCGTGCCTGTCGCGGAGTCGTTCTGGATGCTCTGGCTGTCGTCAAGCGGCGACGCTGAGTCTCGCACTTCGGTCGCTCGAGACGGAGTAGCTGCTTCACTCTCACAGTCAGAATGATCATAACCTAATCTGGCTAACCATGAGTGTTGATCAGTCACGTCATGGCTGTCCTGCAGAGCCTCACAGCTCGTCTGCGCCATCTGTTGGTACTCGACAAAATCAACCACCTCATGGAGGCCACGATCATGGTGGATCTTTACGATGCGAGGAAACCGAAGCGTGCTGTATCGTGCATCGGCCGGACGATCGAACCCAGCTCCGATGACTTCCGCCACGGCAGGCTGTGAGAACAGATGCGTGGGCAGGGCCTTGCCTTTTAGCTCAGTGACGATGTGCCATCCTTCGTTCTGGATGGAGAACGGCATCTGCCACAGCCGACCGTGCGCATTCAAGAACCGTACATGAGACAACAGTATTTCTGTAGGTGACCCGATTAGGACCACTCTACCACCTCGGCTCTGCTGCATGCATGCTCAAACGACGTTCGACTGCTCTGACTCCTGCCGCGCAAAAAGCTCTCGACTCAGCCTGAGGGAGTCACCAGACACACGACGCAGCTGCTCACCGGGTCCGATGACCGTCTCTCGCTTGTCAGAAGACTGCCGCCGGTGATACTGGAAGGGGGACCCGAGCACACGGCTTGCTGGCGGTGCTGGCGGTGGGTCGATGCGTAGATCGCGGGGTGTCGACACGATCGGCACGTCTGCCATCTCGACGGGCGTTCTCGGCTGAGGCCCACGGAGTTGGGACAGTCGCTGCGACAGGCGTGACGCCGATTTCACGACCTGGGGCCTTTGTAACGACACGCACCGCGGCTTCGGTGGAAACCAGCTCTTCACCCATCTTCTGTCCTTCTCACCCCCTTCTCTCTTGTGGTCATCCTCCTCCTCGTCGTCGTCACTGAAGTAGCTCTGCTCGAACGCGGGACGGTTGGAGGACGGTTTCGGAAGGTCGGAACAGACCCCCAGTCCGATTTTGACAGGATCCGGAGCTACTCGGGATGGGACCGCACGGGCCGTCAGGGCGGGCTTTCGTGGGCGCGGTGAATGCGGTGAGTGCGGTGAGTGCGGTGGGTGCGGTGGGTGCGGTGGGTGCGGTGGGTGCGGTGGCAGTGGTTTGGTGTCGTACTTTCTGTCCTTCCCGAGGCCTTGAGTAGGAGAGATGGTCGGGTGCTGCGGACGACTTGTCGTGCAGTCTCTCGGCTGCGGCCGCGGAGGAACCTCGACCGCCGCCGTGGAACTGGTCCTCCCCTTCTCCACGTCGTTCAGGAGTTTCGCTCGGTAGTGGTAGCGCAAATATCGGCGGACGATCACCAACACGCCAGACACGACGAACAGCACCGCGAAGATGATGAGTGCGGTGGTGACCAGAGGTACAGTATGGGTCGCCATGGTTCGCCCGTGGGGATCACGCGTAGCGAGGCACAATCTCGGTGGTGAGAGAGGGCGACGGGATGACAGAAGCGTACACGGGCTCCTCAGTGCCACTTTCGGCGGTCTATATAGCAAGCATACGGTACCTGCTCCCACTCTTGCGAACGACGGCTCCAGTCGCACCCATGCGGCACAACGGCCACGAGACGTCTAAGAGCGCGTGGGCTGGCGGCTCGAGACTTGGGCATGGCATATCGACCGGTCGCGGCATGGCAGGCAGAGTTGGTGCCCGGCAGAAGGACCGCGATGAGAGAAGAAGAGTGAACTACTGTGGTGCGGTTCCTCCACCAGATGCGAACGGGAGAGATGCTTGCCTTCTCGAGGTCGCAGTGACCAGAACCGGCCAGGCTGGCTCAGCCTCGGTCGCGCGTCACATCCAGACCTGATTGGTTGGTGGGTGGAGCACGTCACTTTGTTTGTGGTCGAACCCTGTGCTCCGTCTAGCTTCGTCTCGTCAGGGTAAACGAACCGCTCAGCCAGGCACATGTCTCCGCGTCCGCGCTTGTGCTTTTCTTTGCCCGTCGGTCTCCTGCTCCGACCTCACCACCTTTGAGCACCACGATCTTTCGAGCTTGACATCGTGGAAGATCATCGTGATCTGTCTCTCTCCCCTTGGTCAGCGAGGTGAGAAGACAGTTCACGGAGCCGGTCTGCTCATGGTAGCTCGAGGATGATCACAAGCTGACCTCCGTCGGCGACGCTTACAATTTCTTTAACAGACTGAATTCTACCACGGGAGCAGTGCGAAGGTCAATGGCAAAATTGTCTACAACCTGTTCAGCGAAACGAACCATGAAAAGCATGCCCGCGAGAAGAGACCAATCTCCAAGTACTATTCCATGAATGGAGTGCTCCCTCTTGAGCCTCACATGGACAAGGTGATAGACCTGTTTTGTAAAAGGCTAGAACAGGAGTTCATCGATGGCCCCAATGCTGGGAAGATTTGCAACATAGGTGACTGGCTGTTGTTTTGTACGGATTCTGAGTGAATACACCCATATAGGAGATGGTAGGCTAACTCACAATTGGCAGATGCGTGGGACGTCGTTGGTGACGCGACATTCAGCCGAGCCTTCGGCTACCTGGAGAAAGGTTACGACTTTGACAACACCTTGTGGGCATCGGAGCGAGCAGTAGACTATTTTGCAGTGGTTGGTCAGATACCAATTCTCGACTATTGGTTGGACAAGAACCCTGTCTATCGGGTCGGCCCACTTGGCTTCGGCACTGTCACTGGGATTTCCGTCCAACATCTGATTGACAGATATCAGGGCAAGGACAAGGACTATCATGACCCGGCCAAGCCTGATTTCCTCGACAAATTTATCGAGGCTAAAAAAACGTATCCGGAGCTCGTCGACGATGCACAAATCATCTCGTACCTCATGATTAATATGCTCGCTGGCGCGGACACCACGGCGATCACCCTCCGAGCTGCTCTGTATTACATCTTGAAGAACCCTCTCGTTTATGAGCGGCTGCAAAAGAAGGTTCTTGCAGCCAACCCTGCAGAGAGCCTAGCAGTCACCTTCAAACAAGCCTCCAAAATCCCCTACCTCGAGGCAGTAGTGCGTGAATCTATGCGTATGCATCCCGGTGTCGCTATGATCCTTGAGCGATATGTCCCTGAGCAGGGTCTGCAGTTGCCTGACGGTAGCTTCGTTCCTCCGGGCGCAATTGTCGGTATGAACCCTTACATTATCACGAGGAACAAAAGTGTATGGGGTGATGATGTCGAGGTTTTCAGACCCGAATGTTGGCTTCGCGAAACCGAGAAGGGCGAGACTGAGGACGAATATGAGAAGCGCCTTCGCCGTATGAACGGTGCCGATCTGAGCTTCGGCGCCGGCAGCTGTAGCTGCATTGGCAAGAACTGGGGCTTGATGGAAGTGTACAAAGTCTTTGCCACGCTGATGGTCAAGTATGAAATGGGAAGGGCATACCCCAGCAAAGATTGGAAGACCATTAATAGTTGGTTCTTGCGGCAGGAGAATGTGGAAGTGACGCTCTCGCGTAGGAAACAAATGGGTTAGTGAACGAAGCATAAAAGGTGTCATATGTAAACTCGTCCTGACGTGGTACAAGCCTGGCACTCCATGTTATCTTGGGTCAATTTCTGTATGAAATGCTTTACAAACGTTCTACTACGGCCATCACTAGTGAGCATCGTGCATTAGGCGAGAAAGTCTAGGGTGGTTGACGGCTGATTGCTCGGCATATAATGATGGTCTCGTTCATGGATCCGATCATGCCCCACTCGTGGTTTTCTCGAACCTGCTACGAGTAGTTCTATCTAATCGTTCGCGAACGTCGACACTCACTCTTGTTGGCATTAATCAAGAGATAATGGTCGTGTCTGCGATTGGGGGAACAAAAGAGGGATGTTTGACACTTGTGCCAGGAAGCGGACACCTGAAAAATAGTACTGTGGTCATTAAGCGCTGAGCTCAGGGCTGATACATTAGACTTCCACAATGCAGGACAGTTGAAGAGCGTGGTAGCTCACACGCTGCTTTGCCCGCTGGGTGCACTTACAAATGCCATTGACGGGGATAGGATATAGGCGTTTTCAATTGCGGCTCCACCTTCACATACATTCAAACTAATTGGAATCCATATTTTGACTTATCTTACCTCCGAGCTAAACTGTAAAGAGTCAAATGGGACCTTTCAGAATAGCCAATAGATCGAAAGCATGCATCAATCACGTGAAGCAGTTACAGTACCTGACAGATGACGTAATCTACCAAAGTCGTGGCTACAACCCCCACCGCGGGCACCACGGCACATGCTTGGCTGGTTCTGTCGGCAATCTTTTGTTCTCCATCACGGTCACATATAGCCTGCAATTACTCAAGACCATCCTCAACCTCAACGCCCACTTTCGCAATGCCAGCTTCATTCTGGTCCTTCCTTGGCTGGAAAGAAGAGCCATCGCCAGATCCTCCGTCTGTAACCGTCACTGGTGTCAAGATACCAGCCGACGGCACTCCGGCTCATCTCCTCTCACTTGCCACGACAAGTGACTCTAAAGCCACCGACGGCTTTCTTTTCCACGTTCCTGACCTCCGCCAATATTGGAATACGGAGCGAGCCTGGGGTTGTCGCGACCTACTCAGGCTTGATCTCCAGCGAGATCATCATGTCCCGCAACAGCAGTATCTCCGGCAAAAGCATCATCTCCAGCAACTGCTCCGTTCATGGCGCCATCATAATCGCCTGCAACTGCTTCATCTCCGGTAACGGTACCTTCTCGATCAACAGCATTACGTCCTGCAACAGCAACATTCATCTTGTGCAGGAACTTATTACGTCTTCTACTCCTACGAACCCGATGATCTACCGAAGAATCTTTTTGTTCCCGCCTGGCTCCGCGATAATGGCAATGGCCTCCACCTCCAATATTCCGGAGACGTCTTTTTGGTTAAAATGGCCCCACATGAGTATGGCGAACATGGTTGGGCTGCCTATGTAGATATAGCTCCAGAGTTTCTAGATTTACTGGTCAAGGGACCACTTGAGAATATGACGGATCCCAAAAAATTTCTCGGCGGTAAACCAGTGATTCTCAGCTGAGATCACACGGAAACATGGCCAATGGGCACTCCTCCCTCAGGATAAGGTAGAAAGTGAGCTTGGACCATACGAGTCCACCGATACTAGCGGTGACCTTTTTAATACATTAATCCAAAGCTGCGTTAAGCTTCCTAAACCTGCTGGCTATAAATGAGACGAGTTAGGAAACAATTTCTTGCCGTTAAGGTTGCTCACAGCACCATGGGCTTTCCGGAGGAGACAGGGGCCGTACTGTACTGTAAGACAATACACGTACTTCTGGGCGTGTGATCACGGTGTAAGTCGAGCATACGAAGGAACCGGATGCGAGAGATGGACAGCCACATCTATAAGCTGGAAGTGACCAGCGCTCGGAGTTTTGACGTGCTGGTAACACAGGATTGTCTGTTTGACGGGCGACAACCACATGTCTCACAGAAGTGGCACTCCACCTTGCCATTTGCGGATCACAGGCCATGTAAGGAGCTGAGCAATCTCTCCTTTGCGCGCTCCGATACCAGGACATAGTCCATCAGCGCAAGCTGGCATACAAATGTGGCATGTCGTGACAGTGGATGTGGGTAGAAGGATCAGATTGCTGGAGCCGATGGCAAACCAGCGCAAGCCTGCTTTCCGAAAGACATTCCAGTACAAAGTTCGAAACAATGAGACAAAAGCGTGTAAGTAACTGGATATCTCCGCGAAAGTCCGCAAGTTGACACAATTCCAGATGAGCGTGTGGACTAGAATGCCACAAGAAGCAAGCCCATTCAAGCAGAAGCCTTTGTGATCCAAGCCAAGGGCAAGCATGTGCATACCGGAGAAAACGCGTGCAGATCCTGCAAGACAGGAAACGGTCCGTTCACTGAATGTGTTTCGATTGGTTCGGGGGTGAATTATGGAGGTATGTGAAGATGTCCGCAAGATTGTGCAAAATACTGACAATTCCAGCATGTGCCAACTGCACCTGGGGAAAGACAGCCATCAATTGCAGTCTTCCGGGTGTTCAAGAGGGTATGTGTAACTGTCCGCAACTCTCTGCCAGATTGGATGCTGACATGATTTCTAGAGCTGGACAAAGCAAATCTCGAGAAGGAGGCGCGAGCAGATGCAAAGAAGGCGAAGGCTGCGAATGTGGGCAATACACCAAGCCGAAAGTCTCGAAAGTGAGGGATGGTCTGCAGAAGTCCGCAAGTTCCTGCGATATGGTGATGATGTGAACATGAGCTGACAGAGAATGATAATGACAAGTATGTGCTGGCAACATGTCTTCTGATTTTCCGTGATGTTCTCCGCAATACTCCGCAAGTTGGGCCGTATTTTCAATAGGGCAAGGCCTTAGTGCTTGACCACCTTTCTTGCCTTAGGCCTTTTTATCGTTTTTCAGGCAAATCCGCATATGTCTGAATAACTCCGCAATTGTCCGCAAGTTATGCTGGTAAAACATATGCGCTCCCTTCTTAGAGTTATAGCTTAAGCCTTTTAGCCTTCTAGCTTATACTCTTCTCTCTTCCTCTCTACCACCTAAAGGATACTTAGTCCCTTACTTTTCGAGGTCTTTCTCTTAGGCTGTATCCGCCTAGACTTCGTTCTCTTTCTTGTAGACCCGCGTCTCTCTCTCTTTGCCATCCGGATACCCTTGTACTTATCGCTGTTCGTTCGCGACTTTTAGTAGCTTCCGGTATAGTAGGACTATCGTCGTCGAGTTCCATCGGTAGTAGGACAGTCTCCTTGATTATAGGTTGGTCCTTATCGACCTCGTTGTCCGTCGGTATCTCTAATAGCACCACGTCAACCTTCATCGTCTCCTCTGCTTTCTCTGAAATATCGGGTAACCGAGGTATCATTCTGTTAGATTCCAGCGGTATAACAGGCTCCGTCTCAATATCCGGCAATACGTTGCTGTCTCGATCAATGACCTGTTCAGCTAGGGGTTCCTCTTCATTATCGAATAAAGTTGCTTCCCCCTCCGTATGCTCCACGGCAGCAGCGGTATCCGTACCCAGCGGGCCACTCCCATCTGTAGGCCTCGTCTGGTTAGCGATACCCTCTAAAATACCCCTCTGTAGTGCTTCGATCTCCGTTCTGTCGAGGTCACCACTTAAGTCCCCAATAACTTCTTTCGGATGCAGCTTCTTCCATTCGTCAGCCGGTACGGCTGCGAGATCGTCATAAGAAGGAGTCTGTCTCTGCTCCTCTTGTAGTAGCTCCTCTACCTCGGGCGAAGCCTTCATCAACTCCATACCTTGCCGGCGCAAGGAGGCTTGCATCGCCGAGGAGCTCCACAATTCTTCGATTTTTCCTTCTGGTGTGTTCGCCTTTACAAGCCGTTGGCCATTAACGAGTAGTTTGAGAATCTTCCCGTCGGGCTGGGCCAATACGTAGGTGCCCAGATGGTGTTTCTTCAGGACCTTGTAAGGTCCATACCATCTGGCATCAAACTTGTTACGGGCTTCAGCCCTCACCAAGACCCAGTCACCTTCCGCAATATTGCGCAGTTTAACGCGATCAACGCGATCTGCGCGAACTTTACGTGCCTTTTCGGCTTTCTCCAGAAGTTTGAGGTTTGCCGTGGATCTAGCGTGTTGCATCGCAGCTATCCGCTGAATCACACGATCCTCGTTCATGTGGCTCACTAATAGTGGCCGGAGTTCATTGTTATCCGTAGGCAAGCGAGGATGCTTGCCGTACAGCAAAAAGTAGGGAGATTGCTCAGTTCCCGTGTGCACTCGGACCCTGGTTGCAAAGACGGCTTGTTGTAGGAACTGATCCCAAACTCTTGTTGGTCTACCGATAAGCATCTTAGTTAAGATATTACCTAGTAACCCGTTGAAATTCTCGACCTTTCCATTGGTACGAGGATAATATGGCGTAGTAAACCGGTGCTTTGTAGCGAGTACCTTTAAATTGGCGGAAAGGACCCAACCTGCAAGGTTACTTCCGTTATCCGACAGAAGTTCCTTAGGTGGCCCGTATACCATAGTAAGGTGGTCGTGTAGAGCATAAGCTACCGTTTCTGCCCTCGCATCTGGTAGGGCTATCGCAATTGGCCAGGCAGTGAGATATTCAACGCACGTAAGTATCCAACGGTTACCTTTAGGTGTTTGCGGTAGGGGTCCAATAAGGTCGACCGCCCAGCGGTCAAAAAGATCTAAGTGCGGAGAACTTAGAGTACGGGGGAGTTCCGGTTCTTGACCTGGGCGAGATCGCTGACTGCACTGGCATTGCGGACAGGTTTGTGCGAAATTCCTAATATCCCGCTCGATATCATGCCACCAGCCCCACCCTTGGGTGACTCCCTGAAGGCCGGGAAATCCTAGATGTCCGTAGTGATTGTGTAGGTGATCTAAGAAATCGGCCCTTGTCGCATAGGGAATGTATGGGGAATTCTGATCTCCGTCGCTGTGGTAGAGAGTGTCCCCTTGATGTCCGCAATTGAACGCAAACTGCGTAAGCTTGATGTCTTTCTCGATTTCTGCAGGGGGTTCGACACCTTCGGAGAGGAACCGCAGCATATGTCCGGCCCATTCGTCTTCATTGTACCCCTTTACGAGGTTAAGGCGAGCAGGTGTTTGCGTCGCTTGAGCCGGGTTAGTCGTCATATTCCGTGGGCCCTCCTCCATCCAGTCGGGTCGACGGCTGATAGCGTCCGCAACTACGTTCTCTTCCCCTTTTCGGTACTTTATGTTCAGCTGGTACTGTTGGAACTCGTCGATCCAGCGCGCAATCCGTTTAGATACATGCTTAATCGTATTCATGTATTTGAGGCTCTCGTGGTCGGTTAATACCGTGATCTCGTGTCCATTATCGACGTAGTAGTTCCAAACCGTGAGAGCGTGCTTTACCGCTAGTAGTTCCTTCTCGTGAATAGGATAGTTAATTTCGGCTAAGGTAAGCTTCCGACCATCAAAGGCAACAGGGTGAAGTTTCTGCGTATCCGGGTGATATTGGCTAAGTTCGATCCCTAATGCGTACTCACTGCAATCCGTACTAATAACAAAGGGGCTTTTCGTGTCCGGCGCTCGTAGTACGGGGTCTTCCGTAATCATCTGCTTGCATCGGCGAAACGCGATGTCGGCTTGAGACGTCCATATGATCTTGCGAAACCGTTTAGCCCTAAGCTCTGCGTCGCTTTCCTTGAGTAGTTCGAACAAGGGAACGGAGACACGAGCAAAGTCCTTCATGAAGCGTCGATAATAAGAGACCAGGCCTATAAACTGGCGGACCTCGTGGACATTCCGTGGAATAGGCCAGTTCAAGATGGTATCAATCTTGGACTGTAAAGGCAAAGATCTGTTGCTCGAGCAAAGCTTTCGCGACATTGCACACATTATCGATGTTGTGGGCCTCAATTAGGTCTCGTACATCGATGCTCTCTTGTCGCTTGAGGATGAGTTCGCGAATCTTCTTAGGCCTGCGTAATTGTGCATCGGTGTCCCGAAAGACGTTTTTGAGTGCCAGATACACTAATCTCTCATCTGGCTGGTTTTTCATATCTTGTCCTCAATCCCAGATCGAATATGGGGAGTCGTATGGAGAAGACGAATGCAATCAACGTCAAGATATGCTTCGGACCAGTCTTGAGCCGAACGAGCTCCGTCCGAAACCTTGTTTAGTTCTATTTCATCAGCTATATCACCGATTGCTTCTAAGTAGCAGGGGCCTGTAGGATGTCGGAGAAGCCCGGCCTTATTCATGCATATCCGTTTCTTGTCTAGGGTTTTGAAACTCCAGAAGGGGAAGTCCGGGACAAAGGCGAAAAGAAAGCGCTTGGACTTATGTGCTCTTCTTCTAAGAGATCCAAATTTAGATTTACTGCGCGGCTTCTCGTCAAAGGCTATCAGTAAAGTCGCCTGGCCACTGTACCAGTTCTGGTACACTGCGAAGTGTTCTTTTGCTATCTTCACAACCTGAGCCAAGGAACATTGTGGGTTGCCCCAAAAGTGGCAGTGTTTGCAGTCGTTCAATAACTTGGAAACTCTGCTAATATTCTGGTCTGTGAGCGCACAACGATCATTTAGTTGAATACCCTGTGTGCCAGCCTTCTCGGCAGCTGAGCCTTCAGCGAAGGTTGGCTAAGTCCGTTGGTAGCTTAGTGGTTGCTTACCAAAAAGTGAGCAACTCGACAGTGATGTTCGATTTGTTACAACGACCACAGAGTTCAGCAATCTGCAAGGACGTGACGGTGGACGCTCTGAGCACCAACCCGCAACTTGTCATTGAGCTTGTTTTGGCCATGGTGAGACAGCAGCACGATAGCCAAGACGAGTCTTCTGCTGGACTCTAGTGCCAATGCAAGATGGACTGGTAAAGAATGATTTGCTAGCAGTAAAGGTTGACAGTCGAGGTCGAAAGGTGAACCAACAGTGACTGTCCGTTGGACCCAGAACTGTCCAATCCTGAGTTCCATCAGAAAGGCGGCGAACCAGCTCGTTGAGCTGATCTGTGACGCTTCAATTGTCTCCAGAGGTAGAAGCTGACGCCCATCAACAGCAAGAAGATACCGACACCAATGATGGTAGCCCAAAACATGGGCGAGCTGACTGTCGAGTGTCAGTGACGTCCAGCAGAGAGACCACAAGACTCACCATCGACAGAATGATGAGTTGAACTTCCAAAGAGCGATTTCGGTGCCCTCCCACTGGTGGAGCTACTGCTGGACGATTTTCCTTTCGGTGCCATGGTCGAAGAGCAGCAGAATTGTGGAGTTTGCAGTAGGAAAACCATTTCCTCAGGTGCCACGTTCAGAGGGAAATGCGACAGCTCTTATACCCAAGATTTCGCTCGTGCCTTGCAGGATGGCTCAGGCTATCGACAGTGGTCGACATGCTATATTGGATATGGCTAAGAAGCGTGGCTGTCAAGGCAGAATCTGGCAACGGGCCAGTCTCGTGGATGACATCGCAGTGCATCACTATATTGCAGCACTGCCTCTTCTTCCCAACCTGTGTAGGGGTCGACGTGCGTCTATCTCGTTGCTTCCGAGCTCTCACAAAGCAGTTGGAAAGGACGATTCGACAGTGCGGTTCGACAGCGGCATTAGTGGCGTCCGTCGCGTTGTATCAAGCCAGACGTCAACATGTGAAGGCAAACTATCAGCGTTGTCCCAGCCCGTCAATGAGTTGGCCACAAGGATCAAGCGTTCAAAGGCAGAAGGCATACTCCATAGCCAATGGCTATAGCGCGTACTCATCGCCAAGGCGCAGCTCTCGTATCAAGAGACCAGAGCAGGAACAAGGACTATCCCATACCCTCACCAGCTGAGTTTGTGCTCATCTCATCGGGACTGTTGGCTGCATGCAGGCTGAGAGGATCGTGATTAGTGGGGTTTCAGTTCCAGTCCTGCGCTGTTGATGCAGGCAAGTCAGTTGTCCGTGGCTTCCATTGGCTACACAGGTTCTGAAGGTTCACGAGCCAAGGGGCCTTGTGACCATATAGGATACGAAGACGATTGTTCAGGCCAAAGAAGACAAATGAACCAAGCCAGCATCAGACAATATCGTGGTCTATCAACCACTGCTCGACTCTTGGTACTGACTGACATAGGATTAATTCCAAACCAGTTTCCGGTGACTGCTGAGGCTAGATCCTCCACGTGACATGCTCGAGAGAAGCAACCGCTAGTCACGTGGATCAGGAGTTGACTTGGGTTTGAATTGGCTCTTTATGCAGTTACAGTCGCAATCTAGTTGCAGTCGTGACCAGCAAGGCCGGTGAAAGATCAGGTGGGAGTTTTCCGAACCATATGCTACTGTACCACCTTGCGGACTCTGAGTGCACAATATCCTGACACTGATCGATCATCGTGGCAATGACACTCCCTGGACCTCGATCAGAGCTGCACCTAGTACTGAATCCCAGCTCTGCTAAACTGGGGACGTAGTCCTTCCTGAGCTTGATACGTCGTGCGATACTGCTATGACTGTCGTTATGGGATTCTTGGGTGGACCTTTAGCATGAGCCCTTCTCACTTGTATGTCACCGTAAACGCCATTTGACATGCTAAATGACCTACAGTGTCTGGAGACGCAAAGTCGATCGTCTGCTTACCAAGTCAAGCCGGCCGAGCGCCTTTCATCTCAACAATTGAGAACGGACCGAAAATTCATTTATAGGGTTTTTCCTCAAGTCCACGTGCGACGACTTCCATCACCACTTCTCCCTTTTCCGCGAAGTCGAGTCTGTCAACTCACAACTCAATCCGCTGCACTACCAGATCTTCATTATCGAAGATCACTCTTTCCCCTCCTCGATATCTCTCTCTTCTTCTCCTTGATGATCTTACGTGGCGTATTATGCTAATGTCCCACATATCTGCTGATACGATCGGTAAAACTACTCACCTGATGGCAGGAGCCTTCTAGTGCAAGACCGTTGCTGGGTGAAGTTCCATCTATGATTTGCAGACGAGTAACATGTGCTTTTTTCAAACTCAGGCTACCAGTTCCCGTCACACTCAAATGATATCTCGCCAAAGACCTCACGGGTAGGGCATAGACCGCGAGGCGTGTGCATGCACAATCTGAGCAGTATCGTCCTAGTCGGGTATCCGCCCTACTGTTGAACCATACACAAAGAACAGAACCTGCGATCGCGCACGTTCCAGCACAATGCAACGCAGCGCATTGTAGCTGCAGCAGGTGAGTAAGCTCAGATTGAGAACAAATGAGTGATAATAGTGCCTGTTAAGCCTGAGTTTTCTGCAGTTGCAACCAAATGGTCTGTGCAACTCACTTCACAGTTGTGATGTGGGACATGTTCCTGATGCTACTGCTCGCCTGCATCTAGGCCGGCATGACCGCAGATACCTTATGTAACCATACTCAACTGCCGACCGTGTGTACTGCACCACGTTCAAGGACAGTTTGTTCCGTGTGATGGATAGTTCGTGACCACGAACTTCTGGACTATTCCTGAAGTATGTTCGTATCACTAGTGATATGTATGTAGTGTGCAGCAGAAGTTGTGTAGCAGACGGTCGTGTTGGTCGAGGTAGAGAAGCTGGATCGAGGTGGGCATGCGTTTGACCCTGACAACGCCAAGCAGATAGGCACCACTGCTGCTCAAACACCACTGTTCATGGCGGTCGTCGTGTTCAAGAGGTGCACGGAGAAACATGCCACCTGAGACTAACAACACCTGAAGGGTTTCGCACGCGGCAGTCACTGTCCACCGTTTTCTCGATGCTGTTATATCCACGAGAATCTCAACAACAAGGATGAACGGCTAGAAGCCAGGTCGTGGTCGACCAGAGACTGCCTTCGGACGCCTATCTTCATGGTCACTTCGCGCTGGTGAGCTTTCTCCAAGGCTAGTGGGTGCAATCCGCCTGATCACTAGTCCAATGATTTTACGAAGATAAAGGTGATCCGGTATGGGGCTGACCACTAGCTCTGGAAAAACAACCTCCAAACCATGACAATTGTCCTCGGGCAGAACGATAAACACGCAACTTCAAGACTCAGTCATCACGTTTGACCAAAGACAAGGGCCAGTTCGACTCACGGACCCTGCTTGACGAGGACGTGCAGCACAATGATATTGTGTGGTGAAAAGCATTGAACGCGACCAAAAAGACGTGTTTTCGTTGTAAGTTTAGCATCGAAGGCTCTATTTGTTTGCGTCAGCATATTCGCGACCCTGTCCACAACGTCTACTAAATGATAATGAAAAACCGCCTTTCGTGAAACCCGCTAGCGGAATAATGGTGCCCAAAGCTTGGCAGCAACCAAATAGCCACGTGACTTGACTTCTACTATAATGCCTCGAGGCTGCCTTGTAACCTAAATAATGGTTGTTCCGTTGTTATACTTCGAAAGCATGCGACATGAGTAGAGCCCGGTTCATTTCCTTGGTCACTTTCTGTACTCTTGGCAGCATCGCGACGCAACTACGCTTTTGTCCTCACGGCTCTGGCCCGAACAAAATCTATTCCAACTCAGAGATTTCAAGCACGCCAGATCCGCTGTCGCCCAAGATGCCAACCTCATTCCCTCTTGCGCTGCCCTACTATATGCCTACTAGACGACTTCCTGCGCCGCTTCCATCTATCGCAGAAATCACTTCGTCCAAACAAGTGCTCTCAGCACAGCGCGGCGAGCGCTTTGTCGTACGTGTCGGAGAACATTATGTCGTCAAGTACGGGCCTGATATAGATCTCATCGAAGGCGAAAATATGCTCTTTGTTAGGGAGTCGTGCAACATTGCCGTACCAGAAGTATACGCGTTATTCTGCGATAAGACAAACGTTAAGTATATTATCATGGAATATGTTCCGGGTGAAAACCTGATGTCACAATGGAGGAATCTGAATGAATCGGCCAAGGCAAACATCGCAGCGAAATTACGTATTTATTTCGACGAACTTCGTCGCATCCCGGCACAGGGCTACTACGGCAAATTGGGAAGACGGGCCTACTTTGACGAGATCTTCATGTCACTCGAAGATGACAGCCATAAACGTATATGTGGACCATTTGAGACGGAGAGCCAATTTATTGAAGCCATCGTGGAAAGATACTTCGAAACCGACTACCCGCAGAGGGGCGAGTATCTTCGCAGAGTTCTGCCAACGGTGCTTATTGGCCATCTTCCTGTTTTCACGCATAACGACCTTCAGCGGAAGAACATTATCGTCAGAAATGACGGTACTCCGTGCATCGTCGACTGGGAGTCTGCTGCATTCTACCCCAAATACTATGAGTACTACTCAGCGATGATCGCGTTCGGCCATTACAAAGACGATTGGCACGTATGGGTGGGGACCATGCTTCACGAGTATGTGGCTGAGCTAGGCTGGCTCGACACTATCCGTAGAGAATTATTCTGAAGTGGCACCAAGCGAGTGAGATCCATGATACTTGGTACAGTAATTCTCCTCGTTCCCCTCGTGGCAAGAAACGAGAAACGGTGAACTTCTTTTTGTAAGTGCTACAGGCCATCCGTCGTGCATATATCGCACCCCAGATCGCGCTGGATGCCAAAGTACTGTCTCGCTTGGGGAGCGGTGGCGACTGTTGTTCCGGGTGTGGGTTCTTTCAATCCCGTGTCATGTTTGAAGTGCGCCATTTGGACATCACGGTCGATCTCAGCATTGCTTTCGAGAAGGCGACGCGCCGTCACATCTCCAGCTGCCCCAACACCATGCAATGGTTCATGGACAAGCAGTCCCGCGATGGACAGTTGAGGTCGTGGCATTCGATCGCCAAATGTCCCTGCTCTGGCTCAGATCGAAAGCGAAAGGCATCCTGGTCAGGAGGGAGCGCTTCGAAACGGGCGAGAAATGGCTAAGGAGTCATGCTGATTAGGCTTATATGACATATCGTGCACCTTTTGCAGCCCAATGACGCCGCCGCTGTTCGTCGGCTAGACACCTGCGCCTGGCTGTTACTGCGAGTAGATTGTATTGGCTACCGTCGTAGCACACCAAGTATACTCCGTCTCTGTGTATTCAATATCCTGCTAGCCTTCTCGCGACTGTCCTTGTTACGGCCCCTGACCCATGTAATGTACCAGTCCAAGGCAGAGTTGCGATCGTCACCGTCTCTGTCCAAAGTGGTTGCTTCCACCGACCCACGAACCTTGCTTACTGTGGTGCCACTACTAACTCCTGTATCGCGAGGCATAATCGCCATTGGTGGTCTCCATTGTCCACCACAATGATGTCTCGTCCTACCATGTCATCTCGTCATATTGAGATTGACCAACCTTCATTGTGCGATCGTGCTTGAGTGGTGTCCGTATAGGCTCCTAAACGGAACTTGTCTAGGTGTCTAGGTGTCTAGAGCAGTGATCGCTCGAGCTTCATGAAACCGCTCAACAGGCAGCCTTTCGGTGACGGTACCAAACACTTTGCCATTAAAATCGAGGTATTGACATTGGAGCTCGAAGTATTCGATGCCCTGTTCAGGTTTTTTCTCGTCGCCCGTGTTGTACTGAAGACACCTCACCGGACCGCTGCCAGGACAAGTCGTGATGACGTGGTCATTGGCCTTGAATAGCGCCCATAACAAGTCGTATGTGATCTTGCCTTCTCGCAGAAGCGGATCGAGACGTTCTGAGGAAGCTTTTGATCGGTCTTTGATAGTGCGTATCAACAAGTCAAGGGCTTTGAGACTTGTCAGGTCACGGACTCCATCCCTGGTTACACTGGCCTGATACTCCTCGAGTTCAGGCAGATAGTGGAAGAGCAAGTTATGTTTAAACTAATGTACCTTCTGAGCAAGTGAACCAATTGGTCTGCGAACTACTTACCGAAGGTTTATCGTCAGCCAAGCTGACCCATTTGATGTCCTTCAGAACAGCTCTCAAAATATCTCGCAAACCTGGTAATTTAATGTCGACGTAGACGATAGATCGGGTCTCTGCGTTAACTGTCTCGTGTCAGATCTTGAGCTGGCCTGTAGAGCCAGAGTAGCTTCTCGAACTATCGAGAACGCCAAAGCTGTGCACTGGAAGGACCTTTTAGACCAAGCAAGCACACAGACGGTCTGGAAGACCACACCATACTCGGGTCGGCAGGACGAATACACCAATATCCCACCATTACAGATAGGGAACCAGGATATCACCGACAACCAGGAAAAGGCTGAAGTGCTGATGCGAACCTTCTTCCTAACTATCCAACGTCCGGCAACGGAAGTCATCGTCCCTCCAGCGGAGGTTCAATGGGGGCCCATCACAGCAGCAGAAATCGAGAAAGTGGTAAGAAGGGCGAAGAAGGGCACCGCTCCGGGTGAGGACGAGTTTCCAACTTTGGTCTGGCAGCAGCTCTGGCCGTACGTGTCAGGTATGGTGTTGAAAATCTTCACAGTCTCGCTGGACTTGGGATGCTACCCTCAACGATGGAAGTCGGCCAAGAGCGTGGTGCTCAGAAAAACAGGCAAAGCCGACTACACCTCTCCTGGTGCATACCGACCTATTTCACTGATGAACACGCTGGGGAAAATACTGGAAGGGGTAATCGCCCGACGCCTTTCGTACTATGTAGAGACACACCAGCTACTCCCCGACACCCAGTTTGGGGGTCGACCAGGACGCGACACCGAGCAGGCCCTGCTGGTGCTGGCCAATTCGATCGACCAAGCATGGCTTCGAGGCAAGGTCGTTACACTGATTGCATTTGACCTGAAACGAGCTTTCAACGGGGTGAATCACACGACCCTAGACGCTTGACTGCGCGAAAAGAAGACATCGTCACCAGCGAGAGCATGGATCCAGAGTTTCATGCAAGATCGAATGGCCAGCATCCACTTTGACGGCTATTCTACCGCAGTCGCGCCCATAGAACATGCTGGACTCGCACAGGGATCACCACTCTCACCCATGCTGTTCGCTCTTCTTCAACGCGGACCTGGTTGACCAAGAGGTCAACACGCAAGGCGGGGCCTCAGCCTACATTGACGATTACTTTCGTTGGGTGGTGGGCCGCTCGGCTGATGGTGATCGTCGTTTCCTCCAAAGTAACCGTGGCAACCGGACATGCGCTTTCGTTATGAGCCATGGACCTTACGTAACTGATATCCTCGCCATTTGGCCTAACTGAATGGAGTCTGGACTCTCGGTGGAGGTGTGGAACAATGCTGGGGCTGCATCGCCCACAAGATGGCATATTCACTCACAGCCGGACAGTTCGAAGGAACCACGGCGTGCGCTTCGTCCTTGCATCAACATCATGGCCCAACCAGTGTGTAGTAGAAGTTTCAATAAGGGTCATGCCAGGGCGAGCCGAGTGAAGTCACTTTAGATGGGTTTTGACATATTGCAGCCCCAGAGGCCGAAGTAAGGCATTTCCGACGACATGCTTAAGAAGGCTGGTCGTGACTGATACAGCTGACACCATTGATTCACTGCAAAGTTGGACTTTCATTGGCACTTCCTGAGCCGATGTGACGATTGTCAGTGACCGATTCTTGAAGGTGGCGGAATATCATGGTCAACGAGGGTGCCACCTCCTACACCCACACAAGCACTTACTGACACACTTGCAGACTCGGAAATGTACCCTTGAACGAGCCACAAACGGCAGCACAAAAAGACTCAAGCCTGGCTCGGCTACCAACGGCAGAAGGATTACAAGATCGTCTGCAGTAGTTCCTCATTCCACCCCTAGCACCACGACTGTCATTGAGGTCGACCCGAACGACACAGATGCCACGACTGAAGTTCTCGATAGCCGGTATCTTGCGCTTCACCAAGCACTATGCCTTATGAATGAGAAGAGAAGATATCTTCAGTATCGGAAAATGGCCGACGATGTCGTACAAATACAGACATTCGCCCACTAGCATAGCGAAAGAAATTCGTTTCATTCGGCAGATCTGGTATCACCAGTGCTGGCGAGGCAAACACAAGTTGCAAGGATGCCTGACAGATTTCGCGAACTGCCCAAATCACACCTATGAGTCAAGCCAAGGATCTGCAAGTAGTTCTTTTGCGGTTGCACGATCCTCCGGCAACCACTCAAGCATTCTAGCAATGAACCGAAGGAAATTCCTCTTGTCGTCTCCAGAGAGCATAGTGATAGTGTCATCGAGACCGGAGTAACGAGGCTTGGTTGCCTTGCCAACGATCAGGTCACCTTTGACAAAGTCAGCAAAACCATCCATAGGCTACATTGACTATGATTGCGTCACATACCCTCCGACGTGAAAAAGTGACTGGTCAACTGCCCTCGGAGAAGCAGCAGCTCCGGTGGTGGACCCAGTACCGATATCATCTCAGCAAGATGCATATTGGCCGCGTAGTCTTCTGCTTCAGGGTTCCATGCATCGAAAAGCGCTCGGCCTTCCAACAGATCCCAAACCTGCGAACGAGAAGTTGTGAGCTTGTGAATCTAAGGACTAAAGAGCGCGTACCATTACGCCAAGATTCCATATATCAGCGCTGTATGACCATCCAGCACGTAAGATTACTTCAGGAGCTTGTAAGCAATCAGGCTGGATAGGGTGGCTGTACATGTGTTGTGACGATCTGATGGCAAGTCCGAAATCCCCAATTTTCGGCCGTCCGGGAGCACCTCTTAGATTACCGAAGTTCCGATGAGGATATATGCGACGGTCGTTGTAAATTTTCGCAGGAGTGGGATCTTTTTCCTCTTCCTGGATGAGCTCGTGTATTATTCGTTCATCTTCTATCCCAAGTAAAATATTCTCGGGTTTGAGATCTGACCAAGTCAGCTTAATTTCAGATATTTGATGTCTAAGATGGAGAGTTACCTGTATGAATGATGTGGCATTGCGTATGCAGATAATCAAGCCCAGTCAATAAGAACCTGAGCAAAGGTTTCAGGAGATTGCCAGGTATGCATCCATGTCTCAACCTCCTCTGGAACGTAGAAAGGGTCTCTCGCATAAGCTCGTACACCAAACAGAGATGAATCCCTCGTTGACTTTCAATTTCGAATGATTCCAAAACAGTTCGCACATAACGCAGGCCTTCGTGCTTCGGATCTGCTTCTGCAATCTGCTTTGACAATGTCAGCTCGGATAATGCCGAACGATTGTCTTTTGCATTCTTTGTGAGGATTTTAAGAGCAACGAATCGGTTGTTCTGGAATCTCCATCTAAGGAAGGGTAAGAAATGGGTAAAGGTTACCACAATCTCGATTTAGAACTACCTTGTTAAATCCTTCGCAAGCCAAGTGGTAGATTCGCTTCCGAATCCTAACTTCGCCAATATCTTGAACTTTTCGTTGAAAACTTGGCCAATTGACACAGGGAAATAGTCATCAGGACGATACCTTGGAAGGGTCTCCTCTTCGATGGGGTCGGAGAATGTCATTGTTGATCGTTGATGTCTTAGACACAAGACGGCACGTATTCTAAAGATACGGGGCTGAGCGTAGCAGGAGCGACTCGCGAACATGTTGATACCGTTGGTGGTACTCCGCGACGGAATTCAAAGGACCAGGTCGCAATTTGTACATTTAGGACGCCAAGCCAGTCACATGATACTTCGAAGGCTAAGAGTGTTTCAGATGTGGCGGGTGTTCATGCAGGAAGAGTGTCTCCTGGCCACCAGCAGGCGCGCGCGTCCCTTTGCAGACCAATGCCACATGGACCGCCCACTCTCAATGAACACGAACCGCAGATTGGGGTTAAGTGAAACGTCTTGTATTGTTTGTGTGAAGGAATGCAAGGGCTATAAAGACGCGCATTCTCTAATGTTCCTTTTGTCACTCTTCCATCAATTCTTATTCGATTATGGCACGTCAATTTTCCACCGCCGCACGAGCCTTGCTCAAGTTTATGTGGGCTGGCATGAGCAAAGACACTGAATGGGAGACGGCGGCTAGACAATGCATAGAGTACAACACTAAACTTCCTGCAATTGAGACGGCACAAGTTAAGTCAGTGATGTCTGTATATTTGCGCATATATCATTCTGATAACTTTATGTTTAGAGGGAAACCCCACAGGTCGAAAGATCCTAAGGAACATGTCTCTGTGACTCTTTATGACAAAGACGATATCAGAGTCACTTCGGTTCATGTGTACAAAGATGGCACAGGAAAATTTTCCAAGAGCAAATACAATTGAGAGAGCTGGCTTTATCGAACAATTGCAAAAGAAGCGAGAAAGGATTGTAGAAATACATTACAGACCGCAGTGGTGAAGGGAAATGCTGTTATCGTTGAGATCCTCCTAGATGCAGGAGTGGATGTGAACGCTCAAGGAGAGGACTCCGGCAACGCACTTATCTGAATCTTTACCATAGTTCAGAGCTACAGAGACCTGTCTCTGGCCCAGCGCGAATATGCCTGGTATGAGAGATGAGGTTCAAGGTAAAACAATGTCATGTTGATGATGGCAACCTTGCCCGCGTTGCGAGCGGCAGATTTGGAATCGGTTATACATAGAGAACCAACGACAAATTGCTGCCGATCAGAAGGAGCTGCCATATGACTGTTGACATGCATACAGCTAGCCACCTGGTTCTGAACACTGTGCGGGATAGCGTATTCGTCATCGACCATAGCTTAGAACGTCGTAAGGTGTTATGGCACGTTATGGCCACCTGGGAGCAGACCAAAGCGACGAGGACACCAGTCATGGCAATGGCGTAGACTTCGATTGGAGACGTTCTGGGCATATGGGCAGAGTGCGCAATATCAGGCCGAGTGATGCGAAAGACGGAAAGACAGACAGCAAAGTCATAGATTTTGTATGCTCGTCAATCTGCCTGCCAGAACGTCGCACCTGGTAACTTGCAGGGAGTCATGATCTTCGTTCCATCGTAATGGCTGCCTCGTTTGGGTTGCCTAGCGACGAGCAGATTCCACGCTGATGCATAGCCGCCTTGTTGGAACAGTGAGCACGATGGTAACACTCTGCTTCACCTTGGCTGAATTGAGAGGTCTCAACGACGACACTACCAACGCTTTATAGAAGTGCTCTCGGTAATGTGCTCTCTCTATGTTGTAGGCACTAACCACCTGTTATCATGAAAGTAAGTTCAAGTTTATTCTTGTGTTTTGAATTGGTACAGTGCGATGTGCTCGAAGGTAGTTGCCTATATCTCTTTGTAGTTATAACTGTCTCATCAGCTTTCTGGTCATCTGGCACTGCTTTTGTATCTCTGAGGACGAACAGTTGAGTGCGACGGGTAAGTTGAGACTTCTACCAACTCCTTGCATCCAAGTTCATGGCGAGGTCCAGGTTCTAGAACGGGCGAAGCGGAGCAGTCCATATATGGAACTAGTCAGCCGAGCCAAGGGCTTGGCGCAGGGCAAGGTTCAACAGCTCGAGGGACGAATCAACAGAAGAAGAGTATCGTTCAGCTTCCCCATGCTGTAAGCATCGGAGATTTCAACAACCGAATAGCACCATCGCAGTGCAACTGGGACGGCCAAAAAGTATCTCATGATGCTTTGAGCATCTCGTTCCGTGCACAAGCAGACACGCTGCGAATCCGGCGTTGGGGATGGCTCGAGTAGGCAGGAGCAAGGACAGGGGCTGCACAGCATGGCCCAAGCTGCAGATCTCCTATTGCAACAAGAGCTAGTGCCAATTCTCTACGTTCTTTTTGTTCTTTTGTCTTGTCAGGCTGAGATCCTTATTTACGCCAAAGAGAGGTACGTGGTATTCAGATCTGACATCTTGAAGGCTGGAAGGAGTGATTACAGTCGATATGTCTGATCGTAACATCATGACAAGCTTAGTTCTTAGTCTTCCCGCTCCAACGCAACGACCATCGGGTCGGCCACGGAACAATCGAGGCGCCTCAAACAAAAGAATCCCAACCAATTGAGGTAAGGTCCACGCCTCGAGAGACTAATCTGCAGTACACGACGTTCCTGTGCCGTTCGCGCAGTACTTAAGCGGTTTCATTGACGAGATGCATCGTCGAGATGCACTAAGTGGGTGACATGGCTCGAAGTTGTGGTGTCGGCTCCACTTTCAGGCTGTGCCTTTGTGGAACACCGGAATCGCTACTCCTGTAGGACTAGTATGTACGACTGCAAAACAGGTAGAAAGGTGTTGGGGGTAGGGGGAAGGCGTTTGGCCGAAACACCGCCCTCGACATCTGGATAGGCACAGTCGCAGCGATCTGAAACACACTAGTGCCGGCCGCGAGATCGGTCGCAGCGTCGCACGATCTGCACCCCAGAAGTCGAGGCTGCAGTCATCCATGCACACACGATGCTTCACCAACCCAAGCAGCTTCGGTTTCTGGTGGGTGCAAGTCCTGCTGCAGCCGGTTTCCTGGCGAAGACGAATCGTTTCAGGGCGCTCTTGACCACACAGGGAGGGTCCTATGACATCAGCAGAGCGGCCAAGAGACTGGTGGTCGCATCCGGGTGACAAGCCCCCGAAACAGGCCATTACCGGCCACACGACTCGTCCCACAGCATCAGGGATGCTCCACGCTCCCACCAGAAGCCATGGTATGGCTGAATATGCCCACCAGATGTTGCTGCTGCACATCGGCAAAATGCCAGGAGACGGCTGTCCTCATGCAGCTCACAATGCACTTCTCTCCATCTCCACCAGAGCCGGTTGCTGCACAGCGTCAGGTGCCACGAAAATCAGTGCTGTACGCAACCGACCTTCATACCCTATGCTTTCTTGCGAAGTTCCAATCGACGGCCAGAGCGGTGTTTTTAGATCTATCACCATCCTGGTCGGATCGACCTGGGCAAGAAAGACTCTCCTCGTGCTCCGACCCATTCTGAATCCCGTACACGAGTGCAACAACGTCGCCGAGAGTCATGAAGAAAGTGTATGTTCTCGGGGTATGTTTTTCCGTGGTGACATCGCTCCGCACGCCGGGTAACATCACCTCTGCAACGAGCCCGACGGCGGTCCGCCATGTGTCACCGAAGACCTCGTGTGGGAAACGGGGTGTCGCAAGATCCCGGACTCGAACGCCAAAGGCGACGTCGGTAGCAGTATCAAGGTCGGCTCTTCCCTCCCTCTGGACGCACGGTCAAGGTGCTAACTGAAGGGTCCCACAGCTCGTCGGCGACAGTGTGTGCACGGTCTTCTTCGCGGAGAACTGTGATCGCAGCGATCAGGACGACTGGACCAAGTTCGGGAGTGGGGGGTACTGGATCACTCCGGACGATATCAGCAGGATCTATCGCTCCTACATGTGCGAGGAAGCGTTTTGCTCCGTCGTCACCGACATGGGCGGGACCGATCCCAGCTTGTGTGAGAAGGAGCCCTAGACGAGGAGGCTGGTCTGTCATGGCCCGGAAATTGGACTTGCGTGGAGCAGCGATGGACATTCTCTAGTTTCTCTAGGTTCTCTCTGTTCCGACAAGCAAGGCAGACCCTGGCATAGCGATGTATGATGTACTGTGTGTTAAACCAGGATTGATGACCTGGCATTATTCGATCCCCTTCGAGCTGAGCATGTTCCAATTTCTCTTTAGATGTTGCCGTTCGTGATCACCAAGCCCCAGTCTCGCGATGGGAGGAGACCAGCCATCGACAACTCCATGAGGCGTCCATGTCAGCTGGACCACCTTGCTACAGATGTGGCATCAACAGCTGGTAGCAGTCTCGCGTAGGACGGCATCAAGTTGTGGAAGTCTCCCATTGTTGCACCTTCATTTTTGGTCTCTACCGGCTTCGGCCGATGTTGTAATGCCTCGTGATCACTTCGGTCGTCGGATGCTGGCCTTCTTTCTCCGTTGCCATTTCGCCGACCACTGCAGCTCCTACCACCCGATCGCCGTCAGTCTGCGTTGCCGTGCTCGTTGCGACGGTGGAATGGTTGTTAGCCAGTGCGACTCCACGTCTGGTAAAGCTCCGAAACCAAGGCTACAAAGAGATCAGGCTGGACACGACAAGGCTGACACTTAGGTCCTACTCGAACATGTGTCGGGAGGAGACAGCATGGGTTCATCAAGTCAACATAGCATGCCTGTAAACACTGCATGGAGAGGTCCAGGAGGCCGGAGACCACGTACGCTGACCTAAACGAGAATGATTCACACTAAGCTTCTGCGACGCGTCAACAAGCGCGCAATTGAGCTTCGCCATCGTCGATTGGTGTTCATTGTAGCCTGGCCTAAGCCACGGGCTGTTCCAGATCTATGCCACTTGGCCTGCAGGTCACAGTCGTTCAGAAAGACCTTCGTGGTCCTATAACTCAACTCTGACGCGCGTGCCCGGATAGATGTCACTGTGACACCTTTCACCCTTGCCCTCCAGAGGTGTACGCACAAACCGCCTGCAGCGATATCACGTTCGAAGCTGGATATGGCGAAGCATGGGAAGCCGCTTTCGTGTGGCAGGAATCGCCCGTGACCACAACATGCACGAAAAGAGCGAGGACCTCCCCACAGGTCGACAACGAGTTGTGGCCGCGGAGAAAGATGGCAATATAAAACATCATATCAAGGCTTCTGTGGCCTTCCGCTGCGGATGGGGGCCAGGTTCTGGAGACGACCTGTGCAATTCATTGCCTCCCACATGACAACCTATCCGCCCCAGGTTCGAGGGCCCGCTCTCTGACCGCTCTGCTGTGACCAGCTTGCAGGCAGATCACATCGCAACGCGTCCCCATCTTCGAGCTGTACGCTTCACCACTCGAGGCCTGTTTCTGGGCCGGTGCCGGTGTCTGTGCAGGTGTCTGCGCCTGTGATCAACTTGATGGCCACCTGTGACCGCAAGTGGGCGCTCGAGGATCGGCAATCAACCAAGCATACATGTCGAAGCACGCACGATCGACACCGGCGTGGTCAAAGGCGAGCTCCCTGTCCCAGTGGCCACACTGACAGCGCTGAGGTGGCGTCATAGGACTGTCAGCTGTGTCGAGCTGCGTTAGATGATTCATCGCGTTCGGGGGAGATGACGATGTTCGGCCCTGTTGCCGATGTCAGTTGAGGTCTTACCCGCCATGGCGCTGACTTACGCCACTTTGCAACCATGAATCAATGGTGACAGTGATCCTTGGAGAGGTCAGGTCCCCTGTGCCAGAGGTGGGCAGAGGCTGATCCATGACGATGGCGCCATCCAGCACGACCGCCGTCCTGTGCTGCATTAGTGGAAAGCGATGCAACGTCTCGGCGGTCAGGATGCAGGAGAGTCCTGATCTCAGGGCCAAGAGTCTCAATGTCGGCAGCGTGTGATCCAGCGCCAGTTGCAGGAGCGTGTTGAGGTCCTCCACTCGGTCGCGCCCGTACGAGTCGTCGGCTGCGATGGAGATGGCCCGGATCGTAGCGTGGGGACAGAGAAACACGCCCGGACGCTGCACGGTCTAGTGGAGAGCCAAGAATGTCAGCTGAGGGAACTCGGTGCGCAGTTCGCCGACCACATGCGTCCCCTGACAGAACAAGGACTGCAGTTCCGTGGCGATACAGCCGAAAAAGTCGTCCGACCGTTTGCCCACCACCAGCGGACCTCGAAGGAGACAGCATCGGATGGTGTGAGAGACGCCGGTGAAGGACTCCTGGACCCGGCTCCACACATCGCCCTGGACATGCAGCTGCTCCAAATCAGCCAGAAGGGACAAATCGACGAGCGGCCAGCTCGATCCGTTGGTCTGAGGAGAGTCACGCTGGACAGCGATCTGTAGAGTGCGCAGGCGCGTCAGTGGAGGCAGTGATCCTGTCCACTGGCGTTGGGAGGTGCTGAACGACAGGTGTCTGAGGCGGGTGGTCAGCAGTCGGTCGTGCAGACGGCGTTCGGGCAGCATCAGCTGCAAGGTTATGGGCCGAAACCAGCCAAGCAGACTCCGGAGTGGCCAGACGGAGGTCGGCATTTCCATCCTGAAACCTGTCAGCCTCGACGTCGACGTCGACCTCGGACATGGCACCCACCGCAGCGTCCGGATATGCTGGGCTCGTGGCAGCAGCAGCATCAACGACTTCCACGACAGTCGTGCCAAAGACTGTGCTCGCACAGACCCGCCTGACCTTTGTGGGCGGTTCCCGCAGGAGCAGGACGTGGTGTTCGCGGCGATGTTGAGCGAACGGATGTGAGGTGCCAGCATGGGTTCCAGCAGCGCGGCGATCACGCGGCGACGCTGCACTGTGGCGTTGACGCGGGCTGTTGGCCATCCTGAGCAGTGGACACATTCCGGTGGGAGCGGAAACGACAGGTCTCGGTAGACCAACGCTGCTCCTACACGGTGCCAGGTCCTGCTGACCCGAAGGACAGGCAACAGATCTTCCCTGGGAAGCTGTTCGGTCAGCGGGAATCCTCATCTGATGGCGGCAGCTGGCGTCCATACCATTTCGAAGATTTGGAGCCAGATCTCGTCCGGGAGGTGGTGTGCCATGCTCACGCTGACCAAGTGTGTCGGGCAATGAGTCTGGTCAGCCTTTGACTCAGGCCAAGCAGAATGTCCGTGATCGTCGCACTTTGGGTCGACGAGGGCGACTGAAAGGCAAGTACTGGTGTCACCCAGGATCCCCAGACGACGCCCGTCAATCGTGTCGAAGAGCTTCGGCACACTGACCGCACTCTTCGACAAGCTCGAGGTTGCTTTTGCCTGGCGAAGAGGAAACGCCACGACATTCATGCTCGATGGTTGGGTCCGTGTGCTCGAGAACGGACCTCCGGATCTCGTGGAGACAACACGCACAAAGTTGTGGTCTCACATATCCACCGACGCCATCTGATCAGACCAGCCGTTTGTCGAGGGGAAGCACGAAGCGCACATGGCTAGCTCGAGAGCTCAAAGCCATGTTCGGCAGGCCAGGGTTTGGCAAGGTGATACCACGAAGTACGTGCTGGTGGGCAGCTTGACCGCATGCTACGGCCTCACATCAAGCAAGACAACCGCGTCATCAGCATGCAGCACACAACAGCATTCGCGCCAGATCTGCTACAACCTAACGACGGGCATGGTCCTGGCAAGGTCATTGTACTTGCTCAAGATAGATATCGGCCAGCTGGTGCGGCCGACGCCGTACTACTCAAGACTCTATCTGAATGCCTGCCATGATGAGACAGCTCGGCGGCGTGCGCCCAAGAGCAGTGTCCCACCTTGTTTGAGTAAGAAGATTGTCCCGGCCTTTCACTACCCACCTATCGATCCTGTTTCGGGTCACCCTCATCCCTCGGGGCTTGACTCTCTCCCAAAGCGCACGGCTCCCTGTCGCCCACCATCAGCATCGGGTGGGTGGTGGTCGAGCAAACTCTCGGACTTACCACGTCTTGCGGTGCGCTGATCCAGGGGTCCTTCGACGCAAAGTAGTGGGCGTTGTGCTCATCCTTCACGAGCAAATAGACCTCAGCCCCGAACAGCGCACTGTACTCGCGGGCCTTCTTGACCAACCCCCACCGGCGACGACGGCATCTCTCGTACCGCCCTTTTCCGTCTTTGACCTGTCGGCTGGCGGTCCGCTTCGAGGCCTTTCGTTTGCGCGGTTTGCCGATCTTGAGAGGCATGTGGGGTCAAGAACAACGTACAAGAGTGGTACTCCAGCGACACAGAGGGAACAGGAGTAGTTGCCACAGTTCTTGAGCGATGTTTATGTCCTACTTATGTGTGATTCGTCGTCGCAGGGAACGGTGGGCAGTGCGGCTCTCGTCCACCGAAATGTGTCATGGACGAACCCTTCCGTTCCGTGGATGGACTGCACTTTCTCGGTTGCTGGTGGCAGTCACTTCCCACCACCCTTGATCGGCCGAGTCTGACAAGCGTGAAGCTCGTCTCCATCGTAGCGCGAACGCGTCATGACCACTTTTTATCCTTTCATGTGGATCGATGGTAAGTACATGCATGACCTCTGACGCCACTTGTGTTTCATACTTGCGGCGTCGCGAATCGGTTACAAGACCACCAGAACAAGTGGACGAACGGCGTGGGGTACAGACGGTTAAAGAGGCCCATCTTCCGGCCGCACAGGACCACCCCTCCGATCTGGCTCGGACATCGCGGCTCAGCATGGATTTCGGCGGCCACCTCACCTTCGACCACGGCATGGACGACGACATCGACGACGCCGGGTTGTTTGCCGATACGGCGGACCACGACTTCTCCCTTCCTCCCACTCACACGACCGTCCACCCGCCGAGCACACAACAAGCTGGACAGCACACGGGACCACAAGCGGACATCACCATCCCATCGGGCTTCAGCAAGGACACCACCCGCCGTCGAGAGCTGACTTCGCGGCCGGACGCTGCTGACCCCTCTCAACGTCGACTGACCAATCCCATCAGCCGCCGCTGCGTGGGATCAGGCATCTCCAAACCTCGACCGGCCCTGCAGACTGCGACCGCCCCGGTCTCGGGATCGCTGAGGCGCTCTCTCCAGGAGACTCTCCATCGAGCCTCCTCGGTCCAGGCCATGGAAAGTCAAATGGCCGCATTGCACGCTAGGTCCGAGATGGGTTCGTTGCTGTCTGGTCGACGTTGATCTAACCCGGGTACTAGACTGCAGGCTTTTGAGGGTCGATTGAGCCAGATCGAGACGGAGTCGCAGCGCACGCAGGACGATCTCAAAGTGTGTATGAGCGAGGTGAACGGGGCGCTGGAGATTGCCGAGTCGTTCAACCACCAGATGGGGGAGCGGTCGTGATGCAAAGACCGCCCTTTCTGCGACCAGAGGCTGAACTATCCGAGAGGTGTATTAGAGCAGGCCAGGGCACATTGTCACAATAGAGGATACTCGATCATCCACTGGAGTTTTCACACTCAGAGATCGAGGGTGTCATGCTCGGCGAGCATCCACCATATACTATGCAACCCCAGGTAGAAGGAGCTGTTGACAACGTGAAAAGAGCATTCAATCCTGCCGTGTTTGCACCCCCTTCTCGTCCTTTCGCATGCTAACAGCGCCATGGCATGCTCGACCACGGACCATCTGGTCGACGATATAGACCACGTACGTGCCGACCGAACCCCGCTGTCCGATGAGCCACCCACGCTCCAACCATTTGACGTGCAGTTGCAGCAGATGAAGGTATCCACCTTCGCCCTCGGTCTCCAGCCTGGGGTGATCGCGGGGCAGAAACGCGTGCCGCGACCCCCGTTGCTCGTTTGTACGTCCACCGCGCTTGGAGCATCCTGCCTTGATCAGTATAGAGAAGACTGATGTTATGGACCGCATCGAGGGTAGAAGCGTACTCCGGTTCTAGTGCTGCACATCGCGACGTTCAGATAGGTTG